>ERZ1026898.12-NODE-12-length-129424-cov-17.114788_pt1 | contig 129424 bp, 112 predicted proteins | sample MGYA00380178_ERZ1026898 | MGnify/ENA primary metagenome ERZ1026898 (study PRJEB33269, sample SAMEA4719814) | human gut metagenome | biome: human-associated habitat; feature: organic feature; material: feces | place: Cameroon | collected 2013-10 ...
GTAGTGCGTGGCCACTATGCAGTGGGCTTCCAAAGTAGGGAGAAGGGAGGAGGGAGAAGAAGGTAGTGCGTGGCCACTATGCAGTGGGCTTCCAAAGTAGGGAGAAGGGAGGAGGGATAAGAGGGTAGTGCGTGGCCACTATGCAGTGGGCGTCCGTCGGGCACGGCAGATGCCGTGCCTTGCAGAGGACAGAGAGGGATTTACACAGGGATCGCACGGCATCTGCCGTGCGAGGCGCGCCCACGCGCGCCAGCCACGCACTTCTCCCTCCATTCTCCTCCCTATTCTCTACTTTTTTTGTATTCTGACTGCGTTGAGGATTGCGAGGAGTGCGACCCCCACGTCGGCGAAGACAGCTTCCCAGAGGGTTGCCTCTCCGAGGCATGAGAGCCCCATCACGGCGATCTTGACGGCGAATGCCAGCGCGATGTTCTGCCAGACGACCCGCCGTGTGGCGCTTCCGATTCTCATCGCCATGGGGATTCTTCTCAAGTCTCCGTCGCGTATCACCAGGTCCGCCGCCTCGATTGCCAGGTCGCTGCCGTTCTTTCCGACGGCGATTCCGATGTCCGCCTCGGCCAGGACCGCCGCGTCATTGATTCCATCGCCCACGAAGGCGACGACACTTCCTTCGCCTTCCTTGAGCTTGCGCAGGACATCCCGCTTGTCTCCGGGCATGAGTTCCGCATGGACTTCGTCGATGCCGAGGCGTTTTGCCACCCGTGTCGCGGACGCCTTGCGGTCGCCGGTCAGCAGCGCGGTCTTCACCTTTGCCTTGAAGAGCTCGTCAAGCGCGGCCTGTGCCTCTGGCCTGAGCGCGTCATCGAGCAGGAAGCACCCCGCGGCCCTTCCGTCTACCGCGATGAAGACGCAGTTGAGATCGCTGTCCACGTCCGGGAGCGCGATGCCCCGGGATTCGAAGAGCCTTGCGTTGCCCGCCAGCACCTCATGCCCGTCCACGACTCCCTTGAGCCCCATGCCGGGCAGTTCCTCGACGTCGGATGCCTCGCCGCCTGCGGAAATCCCCTCGGATGCGGAGCAATTCGCGATTGCCTGTGCGGCGGGGTGGGTCGACCTGGACTCGAGGGCGGCGGCCGCCTCCTCCCACCCGCCGGGCGCGCCGGGGAATGACCGGGTTTCGGCGACTGTCAATTCCCCCCTGGTGAGGGTGCCGGTCTTGTCAAAGGCGACCACGTTGATTTTTGACGCGATGTCGAGGTAGTTCGCCCCCTTGAATAGGAGCTGGTTGCGCGACGCAAGCCCGATTCCTCCAAAGTATCCAAGGGGAATCGAGACCACCAGCGCGCAGGGGCAGGAGACCACGAGGAAGACAAGCCCCCGTTGGATGCTCGCCCCTGCGTCGGCTCCGAAGGCAATCGGGACGGCTGCGACAAGCACCGCCAGGAGAATCACGCAGGGTGTGTAGATTGACGCGAACCTGGTCATGAATCTCTGGACATTCGACTTGCGCCCGGAGGCCTCCTGGATGCTGTCGAGTATCTTCGATGTGGAGCCTTCCTGCCAGCTGGAGGTGACGACCATGCGGCATTCGCGGCTGGTGTTCACCATGCCGGCGTATATCCGGTCCCCCGCGGACAGCTCCGACGGGACGGGCTCGCCGTTGACGGCCGCCGTGTTCATCACGGCGCTTCCGGAGACAAGCCTGCCGTCAAGGGGCGCCTTCTCGCCGGGCGCAAGGGTCACTTCGTCTCCGGGCAGTGCCTCCTTGACGGTGGTCTCGATGCTGGCGCCGCCCCTGGCCACGCGGATGCGGTCTCCGCTGGTGTCCAGCATCTTGACAATCGATTCGCGTGCATGGTCGACCGCCATGTCCTGGAAAAGTTCTCCTATGGAGTAGAAGACCAGCACCGCCGCCCCCTCCGCGGGCTCCCCAAGGTAGAAGGCGCCGCCGCTGGCTATGATCATCAGCGTGAACTCGTTGAAGATGTTGCCGCCCCTGAACTCCCCGGCCATCTCGGGAAGCAGCCCCAAAATCGCCAGGAGCCAGGCCGCGAAATAACCCGCGGACAATACGCCGCGCGGAATCTCGAAGATGAATCCGGCGACGAAGAATGCAAGGAAGATTGCCAGGTCGAGGACAAGCACCTTGTGCCCCAGCAACTCGCGGAGGAAGCCCCCCGCCAGCCCGGTGGGATGGCAGGAGCCTTCGGAGACCTTCGAGCAGGAATGATTGCAACCGTTACAGCAGGACATGGAAGATAAAAGTTGAAAATGGAGGAGTTGGTGCGGCGGACACTTCCGCGTGAAGGCAGCCGCGCACCTTCATACGGGGAGGGCAGGGAGCCGGGGAGCCCCCCGCTGCTTCATCTCTGCAATTCCGTGGCGTGGCTCTTGCAGAGGTCGAAAAGCAGCTGGATGTGGTAGTCGTTCAGGGAGTAGTACGTCTCCTTGCCGCATTTGCGCTGCTTCACCAGCCGGGCAAGGCGAAGCTCACGCAAATGGTGGGAGACGGACGGCTGCGGTATCCCCATGATGGATACAAGGTCCCCGACGCAAAGCTCAGACAGCAAAAGGGCGTTCACTATCTTCAAACGGGTGGGCTCGGACAAAACCTTGAACAAGCCAGCCATCTCCTGAAGCAGTTCGCCGTCAGTCAAACTCACGGACACGAAGGAAACCGCCTCGTCATGGTGCGCATGGCACAAGTCGACAAAGTCATTGCCAGTAGTCATTGGACATCTCCTCCTGGATAAAAAGGGCAGGGGTCTATCGTGGAAATGCATTAAGATATATCAATATGTATATTTTTCAATGCCACAACCCGGAATACAAGGCCCTTTGGTCGTCTGTGCGTAAAATTGTCCTGATTTGGTTTGTTTTGTCTTATATGGGTGTATATTATCCAAATTCCGCAATTTTGTCATATCTTGTCACATTTTCTTCATTCAACATACTTTTAGGACTATGCCTCGCAGCTATACATTGGATCACGTTCGGAACATAGGCATCATGGCTCACATTGACGCCGGCAAGACCACATGCACCGAGCGCATTCTCTATTATACCGGCCGCACCCACAAGCTGGGCGAGACCCACGACGGTTCCGCGACGATGGACTTCATGGAGGAGGAGAAGGAGCGTGGCATTACCATCATGAGCGCCGCCACCACCTGCATCTGGAACGGCAACATGATCAACATCATCGACACTCCCGGACACGTGGACTTCACGGTGGAGGTCGAGCGTTCCCTGCGCATCCTTGACGGCGCGATCGGCCTTTTCTGCGCGGTCGGCGGCGTGGAGCCCCAGTCCGAGACCGTGTGGCACCAGGCGACGAAGTACAACGTCCCCCGCATCTGCTTCGTGAACAAGATGGACCGCACCGGCGCCAACTTCTTCTCGGTCGTCTCCCAGATCCGCGAGATTCTTGGCGCGAATGCGGTGCCGATCTGCATTCCCATTGACGAGGGACCCGACTTCAAGGGCATCATCGACCTTGTGAAGATGTGCCAGGTGCGCTACGTCGAGGAGAAGACGGGCACCCGCCCCGTTGACGAGCCGATCTCCCCGGAGTACATGGAGTATGCGGAGAAGTGGCGCCGCAACCTGATCGAGGCCGCCGCCGAGCTTGACGACACCCTGATGGACAAGTACCTGGGCGGCGAGGAGCTCTCCGAGGACGAGATTGTCAACGCGGTGCGCCTCGGCACCCATCGCCAGCAGATCTTCCCGGTGCTTTGCGGAACGGCCTTCCGCAACAAGGGCGTGCGCCGTCTGTTGAACGCGATCATCAACTACCTGCCCAGCCCCCTCGACATGCCTCCCTGCAAGGCCACGACCCTGGACGGGGAGGAGGTGGAGCGCCGCGCGGACGACGAGCAGAACACCGCCGCCCTCGCGTTCAAGGTCGTCAGCGACCGGGAGGTCGGCAAGCTTGTCTACGTCCGCGTCTACTCTGGCTCCTTGACCTGCGGCACCTACGTGACCAATGTCAACAAGGGGCGCCAGCAGCGCATCGGCAGAATCTTCCGGATGCACGCCAACCACCGGGAGAGCATCGACACCCTCTACGCGGGCGAGATTGGCGCGCTGGTGGGCCTCTCCGACACGGTCACGGGCGACACCCTCTGCAACGAGGAGTCGCAGGTGACCCTCGAAAGCATCACCTTCCCCGCGCCGGTCATCTCCATCGCGGTCACTCCCAAGTCGCGCTCCGACCGCGAAAAGCTGATGATCGCCCTCGGAAAGCTCGCCGAGGAAGACCCCACCTTTACCGTCAGGGTCGACCCCGAGACCGAAGACACGGTCATCTCCGGCATGGGCGAGCTCCATCTCGACATCATCATGGAACGCCTCCGCCGCGAATTCAAGGTCGACGTGGTGGCGGGCGCCCCCGAGGTCGCCTATCGCGAGACAATCTCCAAGAAGGTCACCCACGAGGAAAGGCTCAAGAAGCAGACTGGCGGACACGGCCAGTTCGCGCACATCATCTTCGACATCGAGCCCCAGGAGCCCGGAAAGGGATACGAGTTCGTAAACGAGGTCAAGGGCGGAGACATCCCGAAGGACTTCATCCCCGCAATCGAAAAGGGATTCAAGGACGCAATGGAGACCGGCCCAATGTCGGGATGCCCGTGCGTGGACTTCAAGATCACCCTCACGGACGGATCATACCATACGGTGGACTCCTCCGACATGGCGTTCCGGACATGCGCCTCCACGGGATTCAAGGAGGCTTTCAAGAAGGCCGCCCCTGTCCTTCTCGAGCCTATCATGAAGATGACCATCTCCACGCCCGACGAATATGCCGGAAGCATCACGGGAAATCTCTGCGGGCTCCGTGGACAGGTCCAGGGAATGGAAATGGTCGGGAAAAACCAGCAGATCCACGCGCTCGTGCCACTCTCAAATCTCTTCGGGTATACTAGCACGCTCCGCAATATGACACAGGGAAGGGCTGGATTCAATATGGAATTCTCACACGATGCGCCAGTCCCGCAGAATGTCGCGGAAGAGGTGCTCGCCGCCAGAAAGAAGGCCCGGGACGCACGCCGCTAGTAGGGAGAAGGGATAAGAAGGTAGGGAAAAGTGCGTGGCCACTATGCAGTGGGCTTCCAAAGTAGGGAGAAGGGAGGAGGGATAAGAGGGTAGTGCTTGGCCACTATGCAGTGGGCTTCCAAAGTAGGGAGAAGGGATAAGAAGGTAGGGAAAAGTGCGTGGCTGGCGCGCTCGGGCGAGCCTGTAAGGTAGGGAGAAGGGAGAAGGGATAAGAGGGTAGTGCGTGGCCACTATGCAGTGGGCTTCCAAAGTAGGGAGAAGGGAGAAGAAGGTAGGGAAAAGTGCGTGGCTGGCGCGCTTGAGCGCGCCTCAACGGAAGCCCACTGCATAGTGACCACGCACTTCTCCCTCCTCCCTCCTCCCTACTCTCTACTACCATCACATCCCATGGACTCTGTTATTCGGAAGTGCGCGGGGTGTTTTCATATACTGGCATCCTCTGGTTTTATAGTTCGAGCAGCCGTAGAATTCCCCGTGTGGGCCACTTCTGCGTACAAGCTGTCCCCCGCACAAGGGACAAGAATACCGTTCCTGGCGAATTTCCCTTCCGAAGGTTTTGTCTATCTCCTGAACAAACTCAGATTCATTACCTTTGAGTGTAACAAGCCATACCTTCTTTTTAGCGCGCGTAATTGCAACGTAGAAGAGGCGCCGTTCCTCCGCAAAATGGTAATGGTCGCAGTTGTCAAGAAGCAGTTGCAGGATGGGGGGATCTTCAATTTTGCTTGGGAAGCTCATGCCGTTGTTCTTGTTGTTTAGCAGAAAGACATAGTCTGCCTGCAATCCCTTTGAACCATGTACGGTCATATAGGAGATTTTCAGATCTGGGCGACTGGCAAATGTCACCTCCGTCCGTCCAGCAATGGCATTGTACAGATAGGCGAACTGACTATGTCCGTCAAGCATTCTTATGTCAAATCTATATCTTCCAAGAAACAGCACAGAACTTCCACCTGGCAATTCGGCGAGCTTATCGCCAAGAAACTTTATTGCGTAGGCGTCGGTGTATCCAGTAATCTTTCCTACGGAGAAGCCGGGATCAACAACTGCACTGCGCAGTTGCTTTTGCTTCTGTTCGGGATTCCTCATAATGAATCCGCTACTTACGGAAATAAGGCTTTGCGGAAATCGGTACGTGGTTTCAATTCGGCTGATTTCCGAAGCTCCCCAATACCTTTCAAAAATAAGGATGAAGCCAATGTCGCTGCCACTAAACCGATAGATGCTCTGCCAATCATCGCCCACGCAGAACAAGCGGTAGTCCTTTTGCATACGCATCGAATCTAGCAGGCGGTAGCGTGCCTGTGAAATATCCTGATACTCGTCTACAATCACATGGCTATATGGGTGGACATACCGTCCATTCTGGACATACGATGATGCAAGATTGATCATGTCGTTGAAATCTATCTCATTGCGGCCAAGAAGCATAGATTGATAATTGTTGTAAATGGGCTCCACCAGGTCAATCACTGTGTCAATACTTAGCCTGTTCTGGCATGCACCGTTCCTGCGGCGCACATCGTCCATCGAGTAATTATCACTCTTTACCAGTGTAATGACAGTTCCGAATAATTCTGCGACGCGATCAAGCTTTTGATTCTCGGTGCCTGCGGTTTCGGCCCACATTTCCTGGGCGGACATGGGCATAAGCACCACGCCCGCGGCTTTAAGATGTTCCTCCAGATTAGATAGGAGCACTTCTTCAAACTTCTCGTATGCATAGACCTCAATCATGCGCGTCCCGTTTTTCTTGTGTAGTTCACGCTTCCATTTGATTCCCTCCTGATAGGTCTGGGATGCAGACTTCCCATTTTTTCCAGTGAAAAATGACGGCACCATCCCTTGGCGATTGATCCCGAAATACTCTATGTACAAATCGTATTTCGGGAGGTAAAAATCGGGGTGGTATTGCCCATATTCGGATGTTCTTGTATCAATCGGGTACTCCTTTTCATATTCGTATGCAACCCGGTTTTGGGTCAGATAATTAGCAATATCCAGCTCCCCATAGCTTTTAACATTTTCGTTTTTGATGGTAACGGGGGGATTGTTCTTCAGATATGATTGATACTCCTCCATCGTGTGGAATTCGAATTCTGATTTCTTTATTCCCCCGCTATAGGCAAGATATAGGCACAACTTTCTTAGATAGGTGGCATCCTGTATCAGTGTCTCCAACTGCTTCCTGACAAATATACGGACGTCTTCGGAATGGATTTTAGGCTTTATTCCTTGCACTGACGTGATAATATCCATCCCAAGCTTATGGAAGGTCTTGGCGGCAATAGGTCTGCCGATTGCCTTTTCCAGACGCCTGCTCATCTCCATAGCGGATGCGTTGGTGAATGACAGTACCAGAATATCATCTGGAGTGCAAAGATTCCTCTTTAGAAGATATTTGACATAGCCAACGATGGTAGTAGTCTTACCAGTTCCAGCCCCTGCAAGAACCAGGTGACTACGGACTTCCTTCACGATACAGCGCAATTGCTGTTCATCAAGCATTGTTCCCTCTACGGGCTGGACCAATCTTGCCGCATCTACTATCTTTTTGGCAGTCACGCGCTCGTTGAATACGCGTTGTGTGGAGGGAATACTCTCGTATGTTTCAATAAACTGGAGGATGTCCTTGCGAATACTGCGCCCTGACAAACCAATAGAGAATAGCAGGCCGCCAGCCCTGCGCTTTGCTGAATTATATGTCGAACTCCACTTTTTCTGGTACTTACTTACAACATAGGGGTCAACGAAGGTGTCTATAGAATGCCATAATTCACTCTCTTCCTGCAGTGCCTCGTTCATCTGCAGGAGAAGAAGATTGTCATCTATATCCTTTGAAAGGAATAACGATAGTATTCTACCCCAAAAGCCCATGAGAAACCTTGCACATAAAACAACGTAAATATTATAGCATATTGTTAGTGGTCTTCTGTCCGCAAGGAAGGAGGGATGCGGTATGCCATCCCCCCTCTTTTTCTTCTCTTACGAATAGTAGGGAGAAGGGAGGAGAGGGTAGTGCGTGGCTGGCGCGCTCGGGCGCGCCTCAACGGAAGCCCACTGCAAAGTGTCCACGCACTTCTCCCTCCTCTCTCCTCCCTACTCTCTACTCCAGTATTTTCTCGTTCCACCCTTCGATTCTTTCGCCCTTGAGTCCTGTGGCGTATTCGAAGAACCTGATGGTATAGATCCAGTCCAGGTCAGTGACGTCGTGGATTCCGTATCTTTCGTAGTATGCGAGTCCGTCAGACATCAGGAGTTCCTGGATTTTTGGGTATGTCTGTGAGGGGAGTGGTTTTTTCCCGAGGATTTCGTATGCCGGTTCTGCTCCCTTGACGGCGAGGAACTGTCCTGGCGGGTCTGCCCACTTGTCTTCAGTCGCGCTGGTGACCAGCATTGGCCTTGGTGCGGCCATGGCGATGAGGATATTCTGGTCGAAGGGGAGTTCTTCGGGTGTTGCGGCGAACTTCGAGCATTCTTCAGTGACCCACCATTCGAGGAAGTAGTCGATGCATTCGAGGGATTCGCCGTAGTTGTGCCTTGAGAGTGCGGCTCCGGCTGCTCCGGAGCAGTTGGACGTTGCGCCGGCCCATTTCGGGTCGTTTGCGATTGTCCAGAGCGCGGTCTTTCCGAGTCTTGAGTGTCCGTGTGCCCAGATTCGTGCGGGGTCGATTTCGGGGAAGGTTTCCGCGAGTTCCCTGAGGATGGTGTATCCGTATGCCCATCCGCTGATGGCGGTGTACTGCCGTGCGTTGACTCCCAGTTCCTCCTCGTCATGGAAGAGTCGGAAGATGCTGTCCTTTCGTCCGAGGATGTTGTCCGGATAGAAGTCATATCTTGCGCATGTGACGACGGCGTATCCCGCGTCGGTCATCATCCTGTAGTCCCAGCGGTTCTTCTGGGAACCCCTTTCCGACTGCATTTCGGGCCATTTGGAGAGGGGGACATCCTGGTCGTCGGTGGTGGCGTGGTTTCCGGGGAAGCTCATTGCCACGATGCACGGGACTGGGTTCTTGCGTTTTGGGATGTGGCAGAGGACAACGATTTCGTGGCTCTTGCCGTCGTTGTGCAGAGTCAGCTTGACGATCCTCATGATTGCGGTGCCCTCGAAGACCTCCTTTTCAATGAGCACCTCGACGTCCCGGGATTGCGGCGGCGGCGGCAGTTCTCCGAAGAGATACTTCTTCAGGTTTGCCATGTGGACTTCGCGCAGGGCGGGCCACTCGTCGGCGGAGGCGATGCGGACGCCTGTCTCGGGGTTGACGAGTGGGTCTGGGACGGTGAAGTCGCCGACCAGCGCCGGGTCGGTGTTTGTGTGTGAAATGACGTATGAGAGGTCCTTGCTGTATGCTTCCTGGTATGCGTCCAGGTTGCCGTCGGGACCGATCAGCGTGGACGGCCTGACCTTGGGCCATGGGAGGAATGGGCTCTTGTTCATTTTAGTGTCCTGGGGTTGTTGTGCGCAAAGAGTCGCGCAGAGTATGGGAGTGATAAGAAAGAGTATTGACAAGTTCCCTCATGAGCTGGTCTCCTTTTTTGCGGGGATGCGCCCTTGGGGGGGGGTGATGGCATGTCAGATGCCGTCGAACTCCTGCTGTCTGGGATGTCTTTCGCGCCGTGGGGGGACGCCCGGGTTCATGAGCCTCCATGCGAGCCTTGTCATTCGTGTCATGGGCGTGTTGTTCTGCACGGCGCGCCTGACTGCCTGTGAGGAGCCTGTGAGGATGTAGAGCCTCTTTGCCCGCGTGATGGCTGTGTAGAGGAGGTTTCTCTGCAGCATAACATAATGTTGCCCCAGCAGCGGAGTCACCACGACGGGGAATTCGCATCCCTGCGACTTGTGGATTGTGATTGCGTATGCATGGAGGAGTTCCTTGCAGTCGTTGGAGCGGTAGACCACGGTCTCGCTGTCGAATGCGACCCTGAAGGAGTGTTGTTCGCGGTCCACGGAGACGATACGCCCCATGTCTCCGTTGAAGACCCTGTTGTCGTAGTTGTTCTTGATTTGCATGACCCTGTCTCCGAGCCTGAAGACCCTTGTCTCATCGCCTCCTGCGAGGGTGAGTTCGGGCTTTTCCGGGGATGGCGGGTTGAGGACCTCTTGGAGCCGGCGGTTCAGCGCAATCGTCCCGGACTCCCCTTTTCTCATGGGCGTAAGCACCTGTATGTCCTCCATTGGATTGTATCCGAAGAACTCAGGGATTCCCTTGGAGCAGAGCTTCACCAGGAAATCCTGGCATCCCTGCGGGTCGTCGTTCTCGTAGAAGTAGAACTCCCCCGTGGTGCCCTTTGGCGGATTGGCCAGGCTTGGGACATGCCCCTCGTTCACCTCGTGGGCGCTGGTGATGATCCGGCTGCCGCTTGCCTGGCGGTAGATGCGCCATAGCGAGACGACCGGGATTCTGCCGCATTCGATGAGGTCGTGGAGGACTGCGCCAGGGCCCACCGATGGCAGCTGGTCCTTGTCCCCCACCAGGACAAGCCGCGCCTGGGGCGGCACTGCCGCCAGAAGGCTCTTTGCGAGGGGCAGGTCGAGCATGGACACCTCGTCCACCACCAGCAGGTCGCATTTCAGCGGGTTGTCCTGGTTGAACTCGAACCTCTTTGTCACGAAGTCGAATTTCAGCATCCTGTGGATTGTGGCGGCGGAGGGGTCCTGCGCGGACTCCGCCAGGCGTTTTGCCGCGCGTCCAGTGGGTGCGGCCAGCTTCACCTCAAGCTTGTTCTCCTTCGCGATTTCCACGATGCGTCGGACGACGGTAGTCTTCCCGACGCCCGGGCCGCCCGTGATGATTGAGACGGGTGCGGCGAGGGCGGTGCGCACGGCCAGGAGCTGTTCCTGGTTCAACTCGATTTCGCCGGGCAGCTGGGGACGGCTCTTCAGCCTGTCGAACGGGGGGAAGCTGTTGAGAAGGTGTGCATTCAGGAGAGCCGCCAGGCTTCTCTCCTGGAACTCGTATTCCGGCAGGTAGCAAAGGGGCTCCTCCGAGTCCGGGAATATCATCGACGAGATGCTGTTGCAGGCGATAGCCTCCTGGTATCCCCTGTCGAGGGCCTCGTCCGAGAGCCTCAGGAGCACCTGCGTGTCGGCCAGGAGTCTGGATTTGGGCAGGAATACATTGCCCTCCTGGGAGGCCATCAGCAGCGTGTGGGCAAGCCCCGCCGCGACACGTATCTGCGCCTCGGGGTCGATTCCAAGCCTGCCGGCGAGCTTGTCGCAGGTGAGAAAGCCGATTCCCTCTATGTCCTTGCCAAGCCGGTATGGATTGGCCGTGACCACCTGCTCCACGCTGTATCCCTTGTAGAATGCGACGATTTCATGGGCCTTCCTGTAGGAGATTCCTATTCCGAGCAGGAATGTGACGTCCTCGCGGGAGGCGGCCTCCTCCTTCCATGCCTCGATGATCCTGGCGAGCCGGTTCCGTCCGATTCCCGTGACCTCCAGCAATTTCTCCGGGGTCTTGTCGATTACCTCGAGAGTCCCTTCGCCGAAGCGGTCCACAATGGCCTCTGCGGTGATATCGCTGACTCCCGGCAGGACGGCGGCCAGGTACTTGCGGATTCCCGCGAGGCTCCTGGGCATGAGGAATCGGGACGTGGCGACCTGGAATTGGCGTCCGAAGCGCGGGTGGTCGACCCACTGGCCGCTGGCGCACAGCTCGACTCCCGGCATGACGCCGGAGAGGCTGCCCGCCAGCATCGCCTCCCCCTTGCCGTCGGCGCGCTTAAGCACAACCACGCCGTACCCGTTCTCGGGGTTCGAGAAGACCGAGCGCAGGACTTCGCCTGTCAACTCGTTCTCCTCGGGCAGGGGCAGCAACTGCTGTTCCTGCGGAATGTGCATGCTTTTGTCTCGGCGTCTGAAGGGCATTATGCTCCAAATGGTCCCCTGGGCGGAGACATGGGCTGCAAGGTGTGCTTTCCCGCGCGTCTTTTCCTGCGCTGTCGGGGTTTTTCGTATTATAGTTTGCACCGTCCGCTCTGGTGTGGCGCAGGGAGGATTTTTCCGCTCTCTTCACTATTCTATCCATTTGCCCATGCTTCCTCAGAACATCGATGTCGATCTGAACGAACTGCCGACCCTGGACTTCTCCATCCAGAGGCTGGGCAGCCCGACGCTTGTCTCCCCCCTGAAGGATGCCACCTTCGTGGACGACTCGGAGCGAATCTGCTACTGCGCCGACGTCGCAAGAAACCAGCTCTTCCTCAAGGAACACCGGATGATGCCTTCGTTCCTGGCGGCCGGCCCAAGGCGGCAGATCTTCCACGACCCGTCCTGGACCCGTGTCGGCATCGTCACCTGCGGCGGCCTCTGCCCGGGCCTCAACGACGTCATCAAGGGGCTTGTCAACACCCTGTGGTATATCTACGGGGTCGACAACATCTTCGGCATCAAATACGGCTACCAGGGGTTGAATCCCGCGTACAAGCTCAGTCCCGTTGTGTTGAACCCGGACGTGGTGGACGACATCCACTCCGAGGGCGGCACAATCCTCGGCTCCTCCCGGGGGCTCCAGCCCACCGAGGAGATCGTCAAGACCCTCGACCGCCTGAACATCAACATCCTCTTCACAATCGGCGGCGACGGCACCCAGCGTGGCGCCCATGAGATTGCGATGGAGTGCAAGAAGCGCCGTGTCGAATGCAGCGTCGTCGGCATTCCGAAGACCATCGACAACGACCTGAACTTCATGGACAAGACCTTTGGCTTCGAGACTGCGGTCCAGGCCGCGGCGAAGATTCTGAGCTGCGCCCACAACGAGGCGAAGGGCGCCCACAACGGCCTTGGCCTGGTGAGGCTCATGGGGCGCGACTCCGGGTTCATCGCGGCATACGCTTCGCTGGCGAACTCGGTCGCCAACTTCTGCCTGATCCCCGAGGTGCCCGTCCGCCTTGAAGGCAAGGGCGGGCTCCTGGAGGCGATGGAAATCCGCATGGCGAGGAAGCAGCACGCAGTCATGGTTGTCGCGGAGGGTGCGGGGCAGGACCTCCTCAGCGGACAGCGCATGGTCGACAAGTCCGGCAACGTCCTCCACAGCGACATCGGCCTCTTCCTCAAGGAGCGCATGATCGAGCATTTTGGCAAGAAGAATCTCGACATTACGGTAAAGTACTTCGATCCGAGCTATGAAATCAGGAGCCGCGCCGCAAATTCCAGTGACTCGATCTTCTGCCTGCACCTGGCGCAGCACGCAGTCCACGCCGCGATGGCCGGCATGACCGACCTGGTAGTCGCAAACTGGCATGGCTACTTCACATACGTCCCCATCGCAATGGCGACGCGGGCGCGCCGGAAGGTCGACCCCTTCGGGCAGCTCTGGCAGAGCGTCCTTCTGACGACGCGCCAGGCGAAGCTGATGGACGGACAGTGCGGACCGGACTCGAAGGCGACTGGGTACTAGCCCGCCGGAATCATTCACGCAATCACACCACCTGTAATAACAAGCCCAATCAAAGGAAGAATCAATGTCTGCCAAACTTAAGCCATCGATTCTGCACGACCTCCTGAAATACGCGGTAGACGAGCGCGCCAGCGACCTGCATATCCGCGAGAACAAGAACGTGCAGCTGCGCATCGACTCGAACCTGGTCGTCATCGACTACGAGACCACGACCGAAATCTTCGACAAGATTTGCGAGGACATCGTCCCGAAGGGGAAGTATGCCGAATTCCTTGCCAAGGGGGACCTGGACTTTGCGTGGCAGGAGCCGGACGCGGGGCGTTTCCGTGTGAACCTTCACCTGCAGCGCGGCATGCGCGGCCTTACCATGAGGTGGGTCAAGAGCAAGGCGCCCACGGTCGCCGAGGCCGGACTCCCCGAAATCCTCAAGCAGATTGCGTCCAACAACAACGGAATCATCTTCATCACTGGTACGACGGGAAGCGGCAAGTCCACGACCATGGCGGCCATGCTGGACTTCATCAACACGAACTTCCGCAAGCACATCATCACCATCGAGGACCCCATTGAATACACCTTCGAGGACAAGATGTCCTTCTTCGAGCAGCGCGAGGTGGGGCTTGACGCCGAGTCCTTCGAGTCCGCCCTGGTCCACGCCCTGCGCCAGGACCCGGACATCATCGTCATCGGCGAAATGCGCAACCGCGTCACCTTCGAGACCGCCCTGGCGGCTGCCGAGACCGGCCACCTGGTCATCACCACCCTCCATACCAAGGACGCTCCCCAGTCAATCAACCGAATCCTCGACATGTTCTCGATTGAGGAACGGGACTCGATCCGCAAGTCCCTCTCCGACGTCGTCAAGGCAATCATCTGCCAGCGCCTTGCGAAGAAGGCCTCTGGCAAGGGCGTCGTCCCCATCACCGAAATCATGATCAACGCCCCGATTGTCAAGAAGCTTATCTTCGACGGCAGAATCGACAGGCTGCAGCAGGCAATCGAGGCCAACGAGGAGATGGGGATGATGACCTTCAACCAGTGCCTCCTCAAGCACTACAATGCGGGGGACATCTCCGAGGAGAAGGCACTCGAGCTCTCCGACAACCCGCAGGCGCTCAGGATGAACTTCAAGGGAATCTTCCTCTCCGACTCGGGCGGAATCATCCAGTAGGCAACCCTGCCAGAACAACCCCGGAAGAGGGATGCCGAAAAAAAAGGACGAATCCGCCAGACTCTCAAGGCGCCGCCAGAAACTCCTCAGGGCGGTGCTGGAGAGCCACGGCGGAGCCGCAAAGACCAGATACCGCGCCCAGCGCCAGCATAACAAGGGCGCGGTTTTTTGCGCCTGGGTTTTTGTGGTTGTGCTTATCTTGTTGATTTCCAGTATGTTATATGAATACTTCCTCTAAAAGAGCCAGGCAAATCGCGCTATTGGGGGCGACGGGTTCGATAGGGAGGAGCGCCCTTTCGGTGATTTCGGCGCGACCGGACGAGTTCGAGCTGTCGCTGGCGACCTGCCGTGGCAATGGCTCCTTGCTGCGTGAAATCGCGGGCAGGTTTTCAGGTTGCGACTCCTTCTGCCTGGAGTCTCCCGGAGATTCCACCCTTTCCGGCGTTGATGCCGTTCTGGAGATGCTCCGCAGCGACCGTGTGGAGATAGTCGTCTGCGCGATACAGGGGATTGCCGCGCTGCCCTACGTCCTGGCGGCCCTGGAGTCAGGGAAGCGTGTCTGCCTTGCGACCAAGGAGGTCCTTGTAGGTGCCGGGGAATGGGTGACCCGCGTTGCCCGTGCCCATGGCGGCCTCATCCTGCCCGTTGACAGCGAACACTGCGCCATCTTCCAGTGTCTTCGCGGCGAGGACCGTTCATCTGTCAGGAATTTGTGGCTGACCTGCAGCGGAGGCCCCTTCCACGCCCGCCCCGAGGTGGATTTGCACTCCGTGACGGTGGAGGAGGCGCTGCGGCATCCGACCTGGTCGATGGGGCGCAAGATTACGCTTGACTGCGCGACATTGATGAACAAGGCCCTTGAGATGATTGAGGCGCATTGGCTCTTCGGCGTCCCCGAACCCAATATCCGCGTGGTGATACACCCGCAGTCGGTCGTCCACTCCATGGTTGAATTCAACGACGGCGCGGTGATTGCGCAGCTTGCCGCCACCGACATGCGCCTGCCAATCCAGTATTGCCTTGACTATCCCGACCGCATGGCCTTTGCCCCCTCGACCCTGGACTTCTCCAGGAGGCTTTCGCTGGAGTTCATGCCGCCTGACGAAATCCGCTTCCCCGCGCTCGGATTGGCGCGCCGCGCCCTCCGGCAGGGAGGCTCCGCCGGGGCAGTCCTCAACGCCGCCAACGATTCGGCGCTGGAGAGGTTTCTTGCAGGAGAGCTGGCATTCGATGAAATCACCCGTGCAGTGGACCGCGCACTGGACTATGCGTCCCCGATCGCGCCGGATTCAATGGAGGCACTTGAAGAGGCCGCCGAGACAGCCAGGCGCATCGTCAACGCAGGATAGACGCCATGGAGCGAGGAAAGATGGCAACTGTTTCGCTGATACCCGTATCCGACTACTCGACAGAGGCAGTCGAGAGTGGACTGCGCAGGGCTATGGAGCCCTTTGGCGGGATGCAGGGCGTCGTGAAGCCTGGCGACAGGGTCCTGTTGAAGGCGAACCTGCTGGCGCCGTGCCGCCCGGAGGAGGCGGTCACCACCCATCCGGAGGTCGTCCGCGCCGTCATCCGCCTTGTGCGCGAGGCGGGGGCTTCAAGGATTCTCGTCGGGGACGGGCCGGGGGTGGGCACCACTGCCGAGAACATGCGCGTCAGCGGCATCCAGCAGGTCTGTGACGAGGAGGGCGCGGAGACGGCCGTCTTCCGCGAGACAGCCGTCTTCGAGACTCCTGAGAATGTACTTGGCAAGCGCCTTGAATTGACCTCCCATCTTCTTGGCGTGGACGTGGTCATAACGCTTCCGAAGCTCAAGACCCATGTCCAGATGGGCTATACCGGCGCCATCAAGAATCAGTACGGGCTCATTCCTGGCATCCAGAAGGGCGAATACCACCTGCGCTTCCAGAACCGGGACCGTCTGGCGGACCTTATGGTAGACATCAACCGCACCGCCCGTGTGGGACTTGCGGTAATGGACGCGATTGTCGGCATGGAAGGCCGCGGCCCCCACGGAGGCACTCCGCGCAAGATTGGCGCGCTTGTGGTGGGGACTGACCTGCCAGCGGTGGACGTCGTCTGCTGCACTCTCATCGGTCTGCCCCCCGGGGAGTATCCCCTCCTTCAGGCGGCGGCACGTGGGCGTTACGGGACGACCTCCCTCGAGGAGATAGAGGTTTTCGGGGCGGCGGTCGAGTCCTTGCGCGTCCCCGACTTCAAGCTAGTCCAGACGCCGTTGAACATTTTGAAGATCCTGCCGTTGCCGGGCTGGATTCTCCGTGGGCTGAGGCGGCAGGTGGCGGCCACTCCCCATATCGACAGAAGCAAGTGCATAGGCTGTCTCAAATGCCATAACGGCTGCCCCGTGAAGCCGCCCGCAATCGACCCCCGCTCGAAATACAGCGGTGGAGTCAACGGACGCACCTGCATCAGATGCTATTGCTGCCACGAATTCTGCCCCGTCGATGCAATCGAACTCCGTAAACCCTGGGTGGAACGAATATTCCACCTCACCGCAATCGCGGGATTCGGAACGCGGTTGCTCGGGAAAATATCCGCATTCTTCAAACGCTCCCCCCACAAGGACGAAAAATAATCGAAAAAAGGCCGGAACGAACCTGGCGGGGCGCGTTTCGGCCTTCTGCGTATGGGCGTGTGGCGTCTTCTATCTTCCCCTCATGCCCTTTGGGGGAGACAGGATTTCGCTCATGATGAATGCGCGTCGGACATCCGTCCGGCCACGCGGCAGCCACTCCGTGATTCTCTTCCTGGCCCTGGACTTCTTGCCGACGCTGTCGGTGCCTGGAGTCTTTTCCGCGTATGTGGTTGCGATATGCGCGTCCGCGTGCCTTGCCGCCCCCGACTTCCCGCGCTTTGGGATTTGGGGTTCGACGGGGGCGCTTTCGATATGCTCCTCGACGTGGACTTCGGAAGGCATCGACTTGTCGCGCAGGGTCGACCTGTGGGGTGGCGGAATCGGCGCGGCGTAGGATTCACTGGGAGGGGGCGCCGAGGCAAATGCCTGGCGCGCCTGCTCGCGCCTGGCATAGTCGAGGGTCTCCGGGACGATGGCGGGCTCGTCGTCGTATTCGTCGTATTCTGCTTCCTGCTCCGTCCTGCCGCGTTTGCGGATGGCCCTAACGATGAGGAAGGAGGCCACGAATCCGACGTAGACCAAGAATGTTATGAGGTCTTCATGCATCAGACTTCGGCTGTTTCGTCGCCCGCGATTGTGCGGCGCATGTCGGTGTCGGACTTCATGTTCTCAAGGCGGTAGTAGTCCATAACGCCAAGTTTGCCGCTCTTGAGGGCATGGGCCATGGCCATCGGAATCTCCGCCTGGGCCGCCACAAGCTGTGCCTGCATCTCCTGGACCTTCGCCTTCATCTCCTGCTCAAGCGCAACGGCCGCCGCCCTGCGGACTTCCGCCTTCGCCTGGGCGACGCGACGGTCCGCCTCGGCCTGGTCGGCCTGGAGGCGCGCGCCAATGTTGTCGCCTACATCCACGTCGGCAATGTCAATCGAAAGAATCTCGAAGGCGGTGCCGTCGTCAAGCCCCTTCTCCTGGAGTCGCTGGGAGATGCTGTCGGGATTTTCGAGGACGGCGCTGTAGGAGGGGCTGGAGCCAATGGTGGTGACGATGCCCTCGCCGACACGCGCGATGATCGTGTCCTCCGTGGCGCCGCCGACCAGCCTTGCGATGTTGGTGCGGACGGTCACCCGCGCACGCACCTTCACCTGGATGCCGTCCTTTGCGACTGCGTCCAGGGTGTCATGTCCGGCGCCCCGCTTCGGGCAGTCGATGACGCGTGGGTTGACGCTGGTCTGGACTGCCTCCAGGACATCCCGTCCCGCCAGGTCGATTGCCGCCGCCTGCCTGAAATCCAGCTTTATTCCGGCCTTGTCGGCCGCGATGAGCGCATCCACGACTCTTTCGAAGTCTCCGTGCGCCATGTAGTGGCTCTCCAGGTCGGCGGGGTAGACATCGGAGAGGCCGGCCTGCTTGAGCTGGATGTAGCACCTCACAATCTTCGCCGAAGGAACCTGGCGGAGACTCATGATCAACAGGCGCCAGAAGCTGATGTGGGCGCTTGAGGCCTGGGCCTGGAGCCAGGTCCCGAAGTAGCTGACGAAGATGACGAAGGCAGCCAGGGCAAGGATGCCTGCCACAAAATAGAATATCACGGCCATTGTTGTTCAGAGCTCGGGGTTTGTCCGCCTTCGCGTCTACGGCTGGGCGGGGAGTTTGGGGTGAGTCCCCCCTTCGCTTCAGGTGCACAGGCGCCTTCAGCCATGGGGGCATGGAATTGGTATCGCAGGAGGATTGTGCCTTTACAGGAGTGCGTACAGGGCGAGAGCGGCGGCGACGCTTGCGTTGAGGGAGTTGACGTGCCCCTTTTGCGGGATTGCGCAGACATGGGTCGCGTTCATCTTGATGAATTGCCCGACGCCGGAGTCCTCGCCTCCGACAACGAGCAACAGCTTCTCGTTCCTTTCCCTTGCCACATCCTCCAGCGTCTCCTTTCCAGCGCCGTCAAGTGCAACAACCGTATAACCCGCCTCAAGGGCGATTTTCACATACTGGTTGCTGGAGCAGTTGACTGCGATCTGGAGATACTCGCATGCGCCGGCGGCGGTCTTTGCGACCGACGGCAGAACCAGAGCCGTCCCCTGCCTGGGCAGAAGCACATTCCTCCAGCCAAGCACCTCGCAAGTCCTCATGATGGCGCCTATGTTCCTCGGGTCCTCGATGTTGTCCAGAAGCACCATCCTGCCGCCTTCGGCAAGGATGTCGGCGTATGGCGTGTAGGGGAATGGGTCGCATTCCGCGACGACACCCTGGTTTTCACGGGTGCCGGCGGCTTCGCCAATCTCGGCACGGCTGTGCCACGACACGGGAATGCCACGGTACTTGGCGTCGGATACAAGCTTCCTCATGCGAGGATTCTTCTCGGTGCCCTCGGCAACGTGGACGCCGCGGATGCGACGGCGGCCCGCAAGGACCGCCTCGCTCACAGGATTGATTCCGTAGAGAAATTCAGACATGGAATATTGGGGGAGGGCGCCCTGCCTACTTGATCGTGAACGGGAAGCTCTTGTTCAGGTCGGCGGCATGCTGTATCTGCAACGCGACACGGGTGGTGCGGAGGACGTATGGCGTCGTCAACTGGAAGGGCCTGGGCTCGTTCTTGAGCTCAAGAAGGAAGTCCCTGAGATATGTGGACTCGAGGTTTGCGGGGCATTTCAGCGCCCGTGGCTTCTTGTCCTTCGAGGTGGCGATGGTCAGGTTCGGCTCAAGGGAGTTGCACTCCAGGACCCCGTCGTCGCCGTGGACGATTATCCGCCAGTTCTGGGGCTTGCCAAGTCCGACCGCGTCCGGCGAAAGATATGAGACGTCGCTGATGACGCCCACGTCGTTGGAGAGCCTGACCATGAACTGCGCGCAGTCCTTGAACCAGGGGGTCGCGGAGGCCTTTCCGTTCCAGACGCGCGCGCCAGTCACCTCGACCACGCTGCCGCCCGTAAGCCACTGGACGGCTTCGATGGCGTGTACGCCGATGTCGTTGATTGTGCCGCCGTGCTTGCCTGGTTCGAAGTACCATCCCGGACGCTTCTTCAGCAAAAGCGGGTGCTGCCCGGTGATGTTGATGGTGCGCACCTGTCCAATCGCCCCGTCCATGATCTTCTTCCTGAGCAGTTGGACCGCCCCTATCCAGCGAAGGCCGAACATGCACCCGACCTTCAGCTTGGTCTTCTTCGCCAAATCCTGGATCTTGTCGCACTCCGCAAGCGTGGTGCACAGCGGCTTGTCCGCGAGGACGTGCCTGCCGGCGCGAAGCGACTGGATCGCCAGGGCACCCCGGCGGCCATAGTAGTCGCCGATTCCGATGATGTCGCAGGGGGTCGACGCCAGCATGGCGTCTATCGACGAATGGGTGATCTTGATCTTGCCGCTTTCCTGGTATGCGAGACGGGTCTTAGTATTCTCCTCGCAAATGGCCACGACCTCGACCTCCTTCTTCATCTTGGAGGCTTCCTGGAGAAGGGCGAATATATGCTGGTGACGGACACCGACGATGGCGAGTCTCAGTGGAGGCATTTAGGCGTAGGCGACAAGGGGCTTGGCGCCAATTGTGTAGTGGAAAGGCAGACGCCGGGGCGGTGTGCGCCCATGCGCGGCGCAGGCGCCTGTTCCAGTGCTTTGCAGGCTGTCCCGGCAAACGACTGCGGCGCATTGGCCGAAGAGCCCTCTATTTTAAGGAAATTCGCAGTTTGGAAAGATACACCATATTACGGTTTTGTCAAGTTTTGCAGCATAATTGGAACCCCTCCGGAACCGCAAAAAGCCCCCGGGGAGAATTATAGTAAGAGACCTTTTCCCGCACCCGGGCACAATGCCGCGGCCATCTGGCCGGAGGTGCATTTTCGCGGAGCGTTTCCGCGAGTCATAACTTTCTTGTTTTCAAGCACTTATTAACTCAATATGTCTGTACGCGTCCGTTTTGCGCCCTCTCCGACGGGGCAGGTTCACATTGGCAACATCCGCGCCGCCATCTTCAATTGGCTCTTTGCCCGCCACGAGGGCGGCACCTTCCTTTTGCGTGTGGAGGACACTGACCTTGAGCGTTCCACTCCCCAGGCGATCCAGGCTCTTCTGGAGGTGATGCAGTGGCTTGGCCTCGACTATGACGAGGAGATTTTCTACCAGACCACCCAGTCTGCAAGGCACTGTGCCGCCGCGAAGGAGATGCTTTCGAAGGGTCTTGCCTACGAGGACAAGAAGGGAGGCGACGCGCCCGCGGTCCTCTTCCAGTTCCCCTATGAGTGCGACTGCGTTCCGGGCGTCGAGTGCGTCGGCGAGCAGCGTGTCGCCCTCCATCCGGAGGTGCCGCTTTCGGTATCCCGCAAGGGTGTCGACTTTGCGGCTGTCTCCCCCAAGGGGAAGGCCGCGCCGGCCGGCGGCACCCTGGCCGGCTTCAAGGGGCTCGTGGCGCTTGACTCCTCCGGAAAGGAGCTCTTCAAACTTGACGAACACCTCGGCGAAATCCGGAACGGGGAGCACTTCACGCTTCCGGAGGCGGCTGAAATCCGCTTCATGCGCCGCACAATCTCCTACACCGACCTGGTAAAGGGGCGCATGGTCAAACCCCTTGACGCAATGAAGGACTTCGTGATAATCCGTTCCGACGGGTCCCCAGTCTTCCATCTGGCAAACGTGATGGACGACATCACCCAGGGCGTCACGCACATCATCCGCGGCGACGACCATGTCGAGAACACCTTCAAGCACATCTTCCTCTTCCATGCCCTGGGGGCGCCGATTCCCCAGTACGCCCATCTCCCGATGATTGTCAACGCCCAGGGCAAGCCCTACAGCAAGCGGGACGGCGACGCATTTGTCGGCGACTTCCGTGAGAAGGGCTTTTTGGCGGACGCGCTCTTCAACTACCTGAGCCTTCTCGGCTGGTCCCCCGGGGACGACCGCGAAAAGCTCTCCCGCGCCGAGCTGGTGGAGGCATTCACCCTGGACAGATGTCTCCGCGCCCCGGCCCAGATGGACATCAACAAGCTGACCGCCCTCAACGGGCAGTACATCGCCGAGATGCCCGCCGACGAATTCCTGACGGCCGCCAAGGCGCATGCCGCCGCATTGCCCTGGGGAGGCGCGGCAGTCGAATCGCCGCTCTTCGCGCAGGTCGCCGCCTTCATGCAAAGCCGCGTGAAACGCCTGGTCGACGTCTCCCAGTGGGAATACTTCTTTGTGGAACTCCCCGCATGGGACCAGAAGGTCTGCGACAAGCTCCTCAGGAATCCCGACGCGGTGGCGGCACTCTCCGAACTGCCCGGCGCGCTGCGCGCACTTCCCGATTTCACCGCGGCTGCGGTGGAGGAGGCCGTGGCACGCGTCGCCGAGGCGCACGGAATCCCCCACGGGAAGCTCAACCAGCCTCTGCGGGCCGCAATCACGGGCACGAACATCGGCGCGGGAATCTTCGAGACCGCCGAACTGATTGGACGCGACCGGTGCGTCGCCAGGCTCGAAAAGTTCCCCCGCTAGAAAACAGCATCAGCAATTCCCGGACGCCGCGCGGGAGGGGCGCGGCTTCCGCCGCACCGTTCTTCGACCGAAACAAGGCCAACTAATAATTCTATCGCTATAACATTATGGAACAGAACAACTTGCCAACAGTGGCCATCGTGGGGCGACCCAATGTGGGAAAGTCCGCCCTCTTCAATGCAATCCTCAAGAAGAGGATTTCGATTGTCCACGAGCAAAGCGGCGTGACCCGTGACTGCGTCGCGTCCCCTGCCGAGTATCGTGGAAAGTCCTTTTTGCTTGTGGACACGGGTGGACTGGGCACCTGGAACGGCGACAAGAAGATCGACCTCTTCGACGGCATGATCCGCGAGCAGGTCACCGAAGTAATCAAGGACGCCAGCTGCCTGATTTGGGTTGTGAACTGCCTTGACGGCATCACCCCCCAGGACGAGGAGGTGGGGGCGTTCCTCCGGAAGTCCGGCAAGCCTCTCTTCCTGTGCGCCAACAAGGCTGACAACCGCGATCTGGTGCAGTCCGCCCACGGCATCTTCGGAGCCCTTGGCGTGAAGGAGATTCTTCCGACAACCTGCACCCACAGCCATGGCATTGACGAGCTTCTCAGGAAGGTGACCGCGAGCCTGCCCGAAACCGAGCAGAACCCCGAGGAGGAGAAGCCGATGCGCATCGCCGTCGTGGGGCGCCCCAACGTGGGCAAGTCCTCGCTGGTGAACCGCCTGCTGGGGGAAAACCGGATGATGGTCTCGGACATCGCCGGCACCACACGCGACTCGGTGGATTTGCCGCTCGTCCTTGAAAAGGATGGGGAAAGGCTCCCAATCACCCTGGTTGACACCGCGGGACTCCGCCGCAAGGGGCAGATTTCGACCGTCGTGGAATTCTTCAGCGCAAACCGCACCGAGCTGGCAATCCGAAGCAGCGACCTGGTCCTCTTCGTCCTGGACTCCGAGGACGCCTGCACCACCCAGGAACGCCGCATCGGACGCATCATCGCCGACGCGCGTCGCCCGTGCATCATGCTGGCGAACAAGTGGGATCTCATCATCAAGGCAGGAAACAACAAGCCGAAGCTCTTCGAGGACTATGTCAGGGAACGGATGCCATACATGTCCCACGCGCCAATCATCAACATCTCGGCAATGAACGGATACAACGTGGGGGTCATCTTCGACCGTCTGAGGATGGTCAAGGAGCAGATGAAGGTGATGGTTCCAACCGCAATCTTCAACCAGTTCCTCCAGGACACCCTCCAGCGGAACCCGCCGGTCTCGGTCAGTTCGCGGCGGTTCAAGATCTTCTACGGGACAATGGTGCACAACCCGCCACCGAAGTTCGTCCTCTTCGTCAACGACAGGAAACTCTGCCCGAAGAACTACGAGAACTACCTTGAAAACCGCATCCGCGAGGCGTTCTTCCCCGCCAGCGGACTGCCAATCAATCTGGAACTAAGAAACCGCGAGGACCCGGCAAGCCGGCAGGGAGCACGCGCGGCGGCGGCGGGCGTACACGCACAAAAGCGCCGTATGCAGCCGCCACGTCGCAAGTGACGTGTCCTGTCATGGTTTGTTCATGGTCTTTGCCTCCATTCCACCCTTCATCCACCTATGACCGACTCTCAATTCCAAGAGAACCTTACTCGACTGGAGCTGTTCCATCCTCGTTCCGAGGAGGACATGTTCACCGACTACAGCTTTCTTCATGCCGAGGTGGGCGTTTCTGACGAGCCGGTCGCCTGGGAGGATCGTCTCAAGCTCAAGTACCGTCCAGTGGCGGAGGGCGAGAGTTGGGGTGTGGACTGGCAGAGCGGCTGGTTTCACCTGACGGGTCAGGTTCCCGGCTCCTGGAGGGGCGAGGTGGTCTTGCGGCTGAACCTTGGCGGGGAGGCTCTTGTCTTCGACGACAAGGGGGCTCCTGTCTGCGGTCTTACGAATGCGTCGGTCTATCATCCCGACTACTACAAGGAGGTCTTCTTTTTCGAGAAGGCTGTCAAGGCCGGCTGCAGGATTGACATGTGGGTTGAGGCCGCCGCCAACAATGTCCTCGGGCCTGCCCAGTTCAACTGGTATCCCCACGCCACCCGGGAGCCATATCCTGCGGGGCACTCTGTCGGCACCGTCAAGTATATGCGCATCGCCCTCTTCAACGGTGAACTCCGCAGGTTCCGCAACGAGTTCCTGCAGCTATGGCACTATGTGGAATACCTGAAGCGGGATGTGAAGAACTACCGATGCCGCCAGATTGCGAAGGCGCTCTCCGACGCGCTGGACGTCTACTGCGGAAATCCTGAAAACGCCGCCGCCGCCCGCAGGGTGCTGGCGCCCATCCTGTCGCAGAAGGCCCTCTCCTCCGCCCTCAAGTGCACTGCCATCGGCCATGCCCACATAGACGTGGGCTGGCTGTGGCCTGTCCGCGAGTCCGTCCGCAAGGCGGGCCGTACCTTTTCCAGCCAGCTTCGCCTGATGAAGCGGTATCCGGGCTATGTCTTCGGCGCGTCCCAGCCACAGCTCTACCAGTTTGTGAAGGATGCATACCCCGCGCTTTACAAGCGCATCAAGGCGGCCGTGAAGGCGGGCACCTGGGAGTGCCAGGGCGGCATGTGGGTGGAGGCCGACAACAACCTCCCGTCGGGTGAGTCGCTTATCCGGCAGTTCATCCACGGAAAGAACTTCTTCAAGGAGGAGTTCGGAGTCGATGTGAAAAACCTCTGGCTGCCGGACGTCTTCGGATACAATGGCAACACTCCCCAGATCATGAAAATCTGCGGCTGCGACTTCTTCCTGACGCAGAAGCTCTCCTGGAACACGGTCAACAAGCCGCCATACAACACCTTCAGGTGGATTGGGATTGACGGGTCGGAGGTGACGACTCACTTCCCCCCCGAAAACAACTACAACTCGCTGTTGACGACCTGGGGGCTTGCCGTCGCCCAGGACAGGTACAACGAGGCGGCGGTCTGCGGTGAATTCCTCTCGCTCTACGGCATGGGGGACGGCGGCGGCGGACCCCAGGAGGACCTTGTGGAGCGCGGGCGGCTCGTCGCCGACTGGGAAGGCTCCCCGAAGGTGGAATTCGGCTTTGCGCAGCCGGTCTTCGACAGGATGATGGCCTGCAAGTCCGTTCTGCCCACATGGCATGGCGAACTCTACTTCGAGAACCACCGTGGCACCCTTACCACGCAGGCGCGCACCAAGAAGAACAACCGCAAGCTTGAGCAACGCCTCCTCCAGGCCGAGTTCATCAACAGCCTGCTTCCAGCCTCCAAGTATCCTCGCAAGGAGTTGGACAGAGTATGCAAACTGCTGCTTCTAAACCAGTTCCACGATATCATCCCAGGTTCGTCAATCCGTCTGGTCTACGACAGGACCGAGCGTGAGCATGCCGAGGGGCTGAAGGCGCTGGAGGCTCTCATCCAGAAGGCTGGATCCCAGCTTCTGTCGAAGGACTCCTCCTCGGTCACCTTCATGAACACCCTTTCGGTGGACTACACGCGGCCCCTTGAACTTCCCGCAGACTGGGCAAAGGGCAGGGTGGTAGGGGAGGACGGAACCGAAATCCCCGTCCAGGTGGAGTCGGACGGACGAGTCTTCGGCAGGGCGTCCGTCCCCGCCGATGGCTTCCTGACCCTTCGGCATGTGGGCGGCAAGGGCGGCGCTGTCAAGGCGAAGCGCATGAAGGGCCTTGTCCTCGAGAACGCGAATCTTCGTTTCGCCTTTGACAAATCCGCCCGCATGACCAGCGCCGTCGTGAAGGCGACAGGCCAGGAGACGCTTTCCGCGCCGGGCAACGACTTCCTCATGTTCAACGACATGACTTCGACTTACGATGCCTGGAACATCGACCAGTGGTATCGTGGCGAGAGGACCTCCGACAGGGCGGATTCCGTGGCGGAGGTGCTTTGCGAGGAGGGGCCTGTCCGCAGCGTCCTGCATTTCAGGCTGAGGATCCACGACTCCCTGATTGACCAGGAGGTTTCCCTCGGGGCTGACGCGTCCGCAGTCGAGTTCAAGACTGCGGTGGAGTGGAAGGAGATTCACAAGATGCTGCGTGTGGCCTTCCCGACGCAGATCGAATCCCTGGAGGCCGCCTACGACATCCAATACGGAATGATCCGGCGCCCGACCCACACGAACACGAGCTGGGAGCAGGTTCAGTTCGAGGTCTGCGCCCATCGCTACGCCGACCTCTCCGACGATGAGCGCGGCGCCGCAATCCTCAACGACTGCAAATACGGCCACTCGGTGCGCGACGGCGTTATGGAGCTGAACCTCCTGCGTTCCAGCAAGTGGCCTGACTACAACGCCGACCAGGGGCACCAGGAGTTCACCTACGCGTTCGCCCCGCACTGCGGCACCCTCGTCGATTCGTCCGTCCAGTCGGATGCCGCCCAGCTCAACCGCGAACCATGGCGTTTCGACGGCTATGCGGCGAAGGCGCTTTCGCTGCCGATTTCGGTCGAAGGGCAGGGCGTCTCCATCGAGGCCGTCAAGCGTGCCGAGAGGTCCGACGACCTGATAGTCCGCATTGTTGAGACGCGCGGCAGGCACGCATCCGCCACTGTCAGGCTCTCGAAGGGATGCGGATTCAAGCGCGTCTCCTTCACAAATGCAATCGAGTGGACCGACGACGGCGACCTTTCGCTCAAGGACGGCGAGGGCTCCCTGGCTCTCCATCCGTTCCAGATAGTCACGCTCCGACTCTCGTAGCCGTGCTTGTCCTCGCGTCAAAGTCTCCCCGCCGCAAGGCGCTCCTCGCCGAGGCCGGCATGGATTTCATCGTGGATCCGGCCGCCGGGGAGGAGGAACCCTGGAACGATGCCATCCCCCCGGAGGAATACGTGAGGCGGCTGGCCGCCCGGAAGGCGCTGGAAGTCGCGCCGAGGCACCCGGGGGCGATGATTGTCGGGGCGGACACCATAGTCGTCCTCGACGGAAGGATTCTGGGGAAGCCGCGGGACATGGAGAACGCCCGTGAGATGCTTTCGATGCTCTCCGGCCGTGAGCACATGGTCTTCACCGGCGTGGCACTGGCGCGGGACGCGGCGCTCCTGTGTTCCTGGACCACGGCCACGGCTGTTCGCTTCAAGACTCTCTCCGGCGATGAAATCAGGGAGTATCTTTCCCTCGTGAACCCGCTTGACAAGGCGGGCGCATACGGAATCCAGGATCACGGCGACCTGATAGTCGAGGGAATCCGGGGTTCCTACAGCAATGTCGTCGGGCTGCCTGTCGAGGAGCTTCTCGACGCGCTGGCCGCAGTGCAGGACCAGTAGCGGCGCCCAGTCCCATCCACCACCTCCCACCCCCACCACCAAACTTCCATGTCTCCCAATACTGACGAACTCCAATTCCTGAATCGGGTTTCTGGTCATCTGATGGACTCCTACAAGAGCCGCGAGGGTGTTTCCTGCCGTGACTGCCGGCCGTTGCCGCGCCGCGACGCGGTCATCAGGGTGCTCATGGACTTGCTGGAGGTGATCTTCCCAGGGTATTCAGGCGAATACGACTACTACAAGTCCTCCCTGGACGGCTCGATTGCGGGGCAGCTGCCCCGCATCTACCAGGATTTGACAAACGAACTCGACCAGGCGCTCTCATGCCTTTCGATGATTACGGGAAAGCCGAAGCAGGCAGCCGCCAAGGTGGCCGCGGCGCTTCTGGAGAAGCTGCCGGAGATACGCGAGACGCTGCTGCTGGACTGCCAGGCCGCCCTGGACGGCGACCCCGCCACCACCTCCCCGGATGAAATCATCCTCGCATACCCGGGATTCAAGGCAATCTGCGTCCACCGCATCGCACACGAACTCTATGCCGCGGGCATCCCGCTTGTCCCAAGAATCATGAGTGAATACGCGCATTCGGTCACGGGAATCGACATCAACCCGGGCGCCACCATCGGGAAGAGCTTCTTCATCGACCACGGCACGGGGGTCGTCATCGGCGAAACCTGCGTGCTTGGCGACAATGTGAAGCTCTACCAGGGGGTCACCCTCGGCGCTCTCTCCTTCCCGAAGGATGGATGCGGGCGCCTCATCAAGGGGACGAAACGCCACCCTAACCTGGAGGACAACGTGACCGTCTACGCGGGCGCCACCATCCTCGGGGATGTCACCATTGCCCATCACAGCGTCATCGGCGGCAATGTCTGGCTGACCGACTCGATTCCCGAACCCTATACGCGGGTTCTCTTCTCGCCCTCCGAATTGTCGATACAGATACGCCGTGGCGGCGCGCACAAGTAGTCTTACTGCCAGGCGGTCCTTCAAGCACCCGATAACAATAGAGTCCCCATCCCAAGATGACAGAGAGCCAGTTCCAAGAGATTCTTTCACGCCTGACGTGTTTCTTCCCGCATTCCGAGGAGGACATGTTCACCGAGTATCTGCCTCTCAAGGCGGAGATTTCGGTCACCAAGGAGCCTGTCGCCTGGGAGGATCGGGACAAGCTCTCCTACAAGCCCCTTGAGGAGGGGACCGCCTGGGGCGGATACTGGGACTCCTGCTGGGTGCACTTGACGGGCAGGGTGCCCCGCGCCTGGGGCGGCAAGTGCGTGGTCATGCGCCTTAATCTCGGAGGCGAGTCGCTCGTCTTCGACGCAAAGGGAAATCCGTATGGTGCCCTGACAAACCACTCGCTCTTCGACAGGTTCTTCACCAAGGACGTCTTCCGCTTTGGCAAGCCCTTCAAGGGCGGCGAGAAGATCGACCTCTGGGTGGAGGGCGTCGCCAGCAACATCCAGGGGCAGGCCATCTTCCCGTGGGATCCGCATTCCACCCGCGAAAAGTATCCCGCGGGCCGGTCGAATCCCGTCGCGTGCCACCTGCGGCTGGCGCTCTTCAACGACGAGCTGTACCACTTCCGCCTGGAGTTCCAGCAGCTGCTGGAACTCGTCACCAGGGACCATGCCCGCGGAGGCCTCGGCAAATACTATACGCGCCTCCTTGTCAATGACCTTTCCAAGGCGCTGGACGTCTACTGCGGCAATCCCGACAACGCCGCCGCGGCACGGGAGGCTCTCAAGCCCGCCTACGCCCGCCACGCCGCCTCCTCCGCACTCAACTGCACTGCGGTCGGGCATGCACACATCGACGTGGGCTGGCTGTGGCCGGTCAGCGAGACTGTCCGCAAGGTGGCGCGCACCTACTCGAACCAGCTCCGGCTCATGGAAAGATACCCCGAATACGTCTTCGGAGGATCCCAGCCGCAGCTCTATGAGTTTGCGAAGAAGCACTATCCCGGACTCTACGAACAGGTGCGCCGCCGCATTGCGGAAGGGCGCTGGGAGTGCCAGGGGGGGATGTGGGTCGAGGCGGACAACAACCTCCCCTCCGGAGAGTCGCTTATCCGGCAGTTCCTCTATGGAAAGAACTTCTTCAGGGACGAATTCGGCGTCGAGGTCAGGAACCTCTGGCTGCCGGACGTCTTCGGATACAATGGAAACACCCCCCAGATCATGAAAATCTGCGGATGCGACTACTTCCTGACGCAGAAGCTCTCCTGGAACAAGACCAACGCAATCCCGTACAATACCTTCCAATGGGAGGGAATCGACGGCACTAGGGTGACGACCCACTTCCCGCCCGCGGACAACTACAACTCGGCAATGCGCTCGGGCGAACTGGCCGCCGCACAGGACCGCTACCGCGATTCCGCAATCTGCAACGACTTCATCGAGCTCTTTGGAATCGGCGACGGCGGCGGCGGACCCTGCGAGGACCATGTCGAGCGCGCACGCCTCGTCAGGGATCTGGAGGGCGTTCCGAAGGTGAAGATCGGCCCCGCGCAGGCTGCGCTGGAGAAGATTGGCGCAATCAAGGAGGAGCTGCCCGTCTGGAAGGGTGAACTCTACTTTGAGAAGCACCGCGGCACTCTCACGACCCAGGCCGAGACCAAGAGGAACAACCGGAAGCTGGAACAGCTCATCCAGCAGGCGGAGTTCCTGGCTGCGCTCCTGCCCGCGGAGATGTATCCGCGCAAACGTTTCGACGAGGTCTGGAAGAAGATTCTCATCAACCAGTTCCACGACATCATCCCCGGCTCCTCCATCAAGCTCGTCTACGACAACACGAAGAAGGAACACGAGTGGTGCTTTGCGGAGCTGCACGACATCATCAAGGAGTGCGGGAAGAAGCTGATGAAGGGGCGCAAGAATACCCTCACTCTCTTCAACAGCCTGGGATTCCCATACACGCGCCCGGTCGAATTGCCACGGGAATGGGCGAATGGCAAGGTCAGGACCGGCGACGGGGAGGAGGTGGCGACCCAAGTCGAGGCCGACGGGCGGGTCTTCGCGTCAGTCAAAGTCCCCGAATACGGATTCCGGGTGCTCAAGTTCACCCCGGGAGCCAACGGGGCGGCACGGACGAAGACCGACCATGTCCTCACCCTCGAAAACCAGTTCCTTGTCGCCGCGTTCAACAATGACGGGCAGGTGGTCGCGATTTCCTCGGAGGAGTTCACCCCCTACTCGGATGAAGTCCTCAAGGCGCCGGGAAATGTCCTGGGCTACTATGTGGACGAGCCGGCCGAATACGATGCATGGGATGTGGATCCCTGGTATCGCAGGGAGCTGGTCGCCACCGCCAAGGCCAGGCCCGGCTACAAGGCGTTCCGCGAGACGGGGCCCGTCCGCGACGTGCTCCATTTCGAGCTTGTTGTCGGCAACTCCACCGTCACCCAGGAGGTTTCCCTGGCGCACGGGCAGGAGGAGTGCAACTACGAGGATTCCATGCTCGAGTTCAAGACGAAGGTCGACTGGCACGAGAACCGCAAGATGCTGCGGGTTTCCTTCCCGACAACCATCCGTTCCGACGAGGCCACCTTCGACATCCAGTATGGCTTCGTGCGCCGTCCCACCCATACGAACACTTCGTGGGACTACGCGAAGTTCGAGGTCTGCGCCCATAAGTACGCAGACATCTCCACCAGCCAGGCTGGGGTCGCGCTGTCAAACGACTGCAAATACGCCTACATGGTCCGGGACGGAGTCCTGGATCTGGCGCTGCTCAGGTCCCCGAAGTGGCCCGACTACTACGCAGACCAGGGCGAACACGAGTTCACATACGCGCTGTGCCCGCATAATTTCCCCTTCGAGGAGTCCTGGGTCATCGAAAGGTCCGCACAACTCAACCGGGAACCACTGCGCTTCGATGGACGAATCCTGGAGGAGCTCATTCCGCCATTCTACCTCGACGACGCGAACACGGGTGTCTCGGTCGAGGTGGTCAAACGGGCCGAAAAGTCCGATGCATACATCCTGCGGCTGGTGGAACTCCAGGGCAGGGAGTCCTCGCTGAAAATCGTCTTCGATGACAGAAAGCTCCCGAAGAGGATGGTCGCCATGGACGCATTGGAATGGAACGAGAAGGCGGAGGAGGGCATTTTCGGCAGACGGGAGCTCATGAAGGGCATTGTCTTTATGCTGAAGCCCTTCGAAATCGAGACCATAAAAATTGAGTACTAAAAAGTAGAGAATAGGGAGAAGGGAGAAGAAGGTAGTGCATGGTTGGCGCGCTTGGGCGCGCCCGCGCGGCGATTCCGCCACGCGTCCGTGTTTGAATCCATCCCTGCACTCTGTCCGCACGGCGATTCCGCCACGCGTCCGTGTTTGAATCCATCCCTGCACTCTGTCCGCGCGGCGATTCCGCCACGCGTCCGTGTTTGAATCCATCCCTGCACTCTGTCCGCACGGCGATTCTGCCGTGCGACCCATAATGGACGCCCACTGCATAGTGTCCACGCACTGCCCTCTCCTCCCTCCTCCCTATTCTCTACCTAGGACGCCCACTGCATAGTGTCCACGCACTGCCTTCTCCTCCCTCCTCCCTATTCTCTACTTTCCCATATCATGCAAGACAGGACGAAAAAGAATATGTCGGACGCCACCACCTCCGCCGCCAGCATTCTGTCGCTGGACAGGGAGAAGCCCCACAACAACGACGCGGAGATAGCCGTCCTTGGCGCCATGCTCATTTCGGCGGACGCCGCCGGCGTGGGGTTGGCGCAGCTGAATTTCCCAGACGCCTTTTATCTCCAGGCGCACCAGACGATCTTCAATGCGATGCAGGCGCTCAACCCCCAGGGCAAGGCCGGCCTTGACCCGGTTGTCCTTTCGGAGTATCTCCAGAAGAACAACCAGCTTGACATTGTCGGCGGCGCCAGCTATCTTGCGATGCTGATGGACAAGGTGCCCACCGCCTCCCACATCGACCACTACGTCAAGATAGTCAAGCAGAACGCGATTCTCCGCCGCATCATCTCCACTTGTGCGGAGTCCATTCTCAAGTGCTACGAGTCCGACGGCGGCGCGGAGGAGCTCCTTGACAACATCGAGAGCACCGTCCTTGAGATAAGCCAGATGAACCAGCATCAGGATTACAAGGACGTGGGCTCCCTGGTCATGGAGGCGATGACCTACATCACGCAGATCATAAATCCCGCCAACAACGGCATCATGGGAATCCCAACGGGCTTCGAGGATCTTGACAAGGCCATCACTGGGGGGCTCAAGCCTGGCACGCTCTTCGTCCTGGCGGCTCGCCCGTCAATCGGAAAGACCGCCCTGGCGCTGAACATCGCGTCGAACATCGCCCTGGGAGGAACCCCCGTCGGAATCTTCTCCCTCGAAATGTCCTCGTCTGAATTGACTCTGCGACTGATTTCCTCAATAGCCAAGGTCAACATCTCCGGGCTTGCATACCAGGGCGGGTCTATTTCGGCGGCGGACATGCAGAGCATCAAGGAGGCGGCCTCAATGCTCCGCAAGTCGAAGATCTACATTGACGAGACGGGCGGCATCGACATCCTGGAGCTGCGCTCCAAGGCGCGCCGCATGGTCGAAAAGCATGGAATCAAGGTCCTTTTCATCGACTACCTCCAGCTTGTCACGATTTCGTCGCTGAACCGTTCCGCCTCCCGTGAAAACGAAGTGGCGAAGATTTCCGGCGCGCTGAAGGCCCTGGCGAAGGAGCTCAAGATTCCAGTCGTCGTCCTTGCGCAGGTGAACCGTGCGGCGGAGCAGGGCAACGGAGTCCCGAAGCTCAGCAATCTCCGCGAATCGGGGGCAATCGAGCAGGACGCCGACGTGGTCACGTTCCTCCACAGGGACCGCGAAATGCAATACCAGGACGGCAACAAGAACGAACCCCTCGAGGCCAAGCTCGTCATCGCAAAGAACCGAAACGGAAGGCTCGGGACCCAGGCGTTGCTCTTCTATCCGTATTACACCCTCTTCGAGGGGACCAGGGAGACGGTCTCCGCGGAGGACGTCCCCCAGAAGAAATAGGAGTTCAAAGGAAATGCCGCTTGTCCATACAGAGGAGTTTGCCCTCCGCTACAGCGAATGCGACCGCAATGGACGCATGAAGCTGAAGACCTTTTTCGACTTTGCGCAGGATGTCGCAGGAGTCCACGCCAGCAGGATTGGCGTCGGCGTGGAGACCCTTGCGCCGTTGCGCCAGGCGTGGATGCTGTCAAGGATCCGCGTCCGGCTCGCCGAATACCCCGCCATCGGGGAAACCGTCTCCGTCGCCACATGGCCGTCGGGATTCGAACACCTCTTTGCACGACGCGAATTCCGCTTCTCGACGCCACGGCTCGGAGAGTTCGCAAGGGCAAGCAGCGGATGGCTCCTCGTGGATGTCGATAAGATGAGAATCCTGCCGTCGGAAAGACTCTACGGGAAAACCATCCCCTCAGGCGAGACGCCGGAACGCATCTTCCAGGAGCTGGACAAGCTCACGCCCGCAAAACAGGACGACACAAACACCGAAACAAGAAAAATCCAACCGACACAGATAGACATCAACGGGCATCTCAACAATGCCGAATACGCCGGAATCCTCCAGGACGCCCTTGGAATCGGACGCTATCCGGGGGAATTCCAGCTCAACTACCAGAAAAGCGTCCCGCCGGACAGCATGATGGCAGTCTCGAAATCACTCGTGGACAACCATTTCGCCGTCACGGGACGTGTCAATGGAGCAGTCGCCTTCGAGTCCGAGGGCGACTTGATGGCGCAATAGTGCGCCGGATATTACGTAACTGCTTTAATTGCAAGGAGATATAACAAATGGGATTCGATAGGGGAAGCATCGCCTTCCGAGTTTGCCTTCTGCCTCAGCCACTGCCTCAGGATGCGGTCGCCAGATTTGCCGCAAACGCGGCGGGGCCATTGACCCAAGTCTATGACGAGCCGTCCTGGGGATGGGTGACCGGTCGTTTTCTTCTTGAGACTGACATCACCGACGAGAACAGCCTCTTTGGTTCGTACATCCACGTCTGCCTTCGCCAGGCCGAGAAGAAGATTCCCGGCAGCCTGATGACGGCCGAGTGCCGTCTTGAGGAGCTGGTCCAGATGCGCGCCCGCAAGGTCGACCATCTGAACCGCAAGGCAATCAAGGAGATCAAGGAGGAGGTGAAGCAGCGTCTCATGCCGAAGATGCCCCCCAGCGTCTCAGGAACCTACGCCGCAATCGACCCCGTCTCCGGCTTCCTCTATGTGACTGCCACCAGCGAAAGGCAGCTGGACCTCTTCAACGGCTTCTTCGCCAAGGCGATTGGCTTTGACCCGCTCCCCATGACCCCTGACAATCTCGCCCAGGTGAAATACGGTGTGGACCCGCTCTCCGTCCCCGCCCTCAACATCTCCCCCGCGCTCGAAGACAACGACGGCGCCACCGGGCTTCTTGGCGAAAACTTCCTGACATGGCTCTGGTTCTACCAGGAGAGCCGCAACGGAATCCTGCCTCCGACCCGCCTGGGCGACTTCAGCCTCATGATTGACGGGCCGCTCACTTTCGTGGCGGAGGGCGGCGGCTCCTTCGAGAGCAGCCTCCGCAAGGGCACGCCGACCAACTCCGCCGAGGCTCGGAGCGCCATGATGGTGGGAAAGAAGCTGCGCTCCGCCAGAATCGTCCTGGCACGCAACAAGGGCGAGGAGTGGAGCTGCACCCTCGACGCAAGCCAGTTCGTCATACGCGGACTACGCCTCCCGGAGGGGGAATCCCTGGACCCCGTGGACCTCTTCATCGACCGCATGACAAGCCTCGACACCTTCAGGCAGGTCCTCTTCGAACTCTTCCATCTCTACCTGAAGACGGTCACCGACCCGAAGGGACGGGCGGAATACCAGGCGAAGGCGAAGGCGTGGGTCGAAGCACACGCGCAATACTAGGCGCGACGGCATAGCCCGGAAATGGCGATGTTCAAGGCACAAATCATCGGAGTCGGCACGGATATCGTGGAGCTGGCGCGCCTGGAGAAGTCAATCTCCAGGACCGGCGACGCGTTCCTCCAGAAGGTCTACGCCCCCGGGGAGCTGGATGCGCTCCCGGCCCAGGAACGGCGCAGGCTGGAATTCCTCGGCGGACGCTGGGCGGCCAAGGAGGCGCTGGCAAAGGCGCTGGGCACCGGCGTCGGGGATGCGTGCCGCATGAACGAAGTCACTGTCCTGAACGACGGACAGGGACGCCCGGTGATGACGCTTGCGGGAAGAACCAGGGAGACGGCCGACTCCCTGGGCGTCTCGAAGATACATCTGTCCATCTCCCACGAAAGGGACTACGCCCTCGCATTCGTGGTCCTCTCGTAGCCAACGTCACACTGACAGGAACATCCTCAACATCCAAATGGAGACATACGGGGAAATCAGGGACACTCTGGGGAAGGTCGCCGAGGCGCTGGCCTCCAGGGGATGGATGCTGGCCACGGCGGAATCCTGCACGGGAGGCGGCATCGCCGCCGCATGCACGGATCTTCCAGGCTCCTCGGCCTGGTTCGCCGGGGCGTTTGTCACATACAGCACATCCTGGAAGGAGAGGTTCCTCGGGGTGCCGCACGACACGGTGGAACGCCACGGCGTGGTCTCGGAGGAGGTTGTCTCCGCAATGCTTGACGGACTTGTCGCCAGGACAGGCGTCCAATGCGCAATAGCCGTATCGGGCATTGCCGGCCCCGGGGGCGCCGAGCCCGGAAAACCCGTCGGCACGGTGGTGTTGGGAGTCCAGGCGGGCGCCTCCAGGGAGGTCGAAACACTCCTCTTCCAGGGGGACAGGCAGGCCGTCCGCCAGGCCACGGTGAAAACCGCCCTCGGGAAGCTGGCGCGGATGCTCGGGAAAAACCGTTGAAAAAATCATGAAATTCCCCCGGTGTTGATTTGCAAAGAGAGCAAAGCCCGTTATCTTACGCAACGCGCCGCAGATGGCATGAGACGGACAACAGGAAAACGCCCTCGAAATACCCATACGGCCAGAATCTAGCGATAGATGCCTACATAGCTCAGTTGGTAGAGCGCATCCTTGGTAAGGATGAGGTCTTCGGTCCGATTCCGAATGTAGGCTCCATATACTCTTTGAAAAGGCATGGACGGGCTGCTGGGAAATGGTCCATCCATGCGTTTCGTCTATAAAAGGGACTCCGCCAAAAATCATTCGGAAGCCGGGCGAAATGCCCGCGATGACGAACTCCCAGAGGCTCAGAAAGTTTTTTCCATAGTCAAAGCAACAAAAACTGAAGCAAACCAGCCGCATCCGGCGGCGCTTCGCAACAACAACACGAGGTAGCAAAATGGCAAAAGAAACCTTCAAGAGGGATAAGCCCCACTGCAACATCGGAACCATCGGCCACATCGACCACGGCAAGACCACCCTGACTGCTGCCATCACCATGGTCCAGGGCGCGATCTTCGGCGGCGACGTCCGCGACTACTCCCAGATCGACAACGCCCCCGAGGAAAAGGCTCGTGGCATCACCATCAACACCTCCCACGTCGAGTACGAGACCAAGAAGCGCCACTACGCCCACGTCGACTGCCCCGGACACGCCGACTACATCAAGAACATGATCACCGGTGCCGCCCAGATGGACGGAGCAATCCTGGTCATCGCGGCCACCGACGGTGTCATGGCACAGACCTCCGAGCACGTCCTGCTCGCACGCCAGGTCGGCGTCCCCGCAATCGTCGTCTTCATGAACAAGACCGACATGGTTGACGATCCCGAGCTGCTCGACCTGGTCGAGGCAGAGGTCCGCGACCTCCTCAACAAGTACGAGTTCCCCGGCGACGACACCCCCGTCATCCGCGGCTCCGCACTCAAGGTCAACGAAGTCATGCTCGCGGCCACCGACAAGAAGGCCACCGCCGAGAACGACCCCGCCTGCAAGTGCATCCACGAGCTCATGGACGCAGTTGACAACTTCATCCCGGATCCTGTCCGCCCCCTCGACCAGCCCTTCCTGATGCCCATCGAGGACGTCTTCTCCATCGAAGGCCGCGGAACCGTCGTGACCGGCCGTGTCGAACGCGGCGTCATCAAGGTCGGCGACCCCGTCGAAATCGTCGGCATCACCGAGACCCAGAAGACCACCGTCACTGGCGTCGAGATGTTCCGCAAGCTGCTTGACCAGGGCCAGGCCGGTGACAACATCGGATGCCTCCTCCGCGGCACCAAGAAGGAAGATGTCCAGCGCGGACAGATCCTGGCGGTTCCCGGGACCATCCATCCCCACACCAAGTTCAAGTGCCAGGTCTACGTCCTCACCAAGGAGGAAGGCGGTCGCCACACCCAGTTCAAGGATGGCTATCGTCCCCAGTTCTACATCCGCACCACTGACGTGACTGGTGTCTGCCACCTCGAGGAAGGCGTCCAGATGATCATGCCCGGCGACCACGCCACCATGACCATCGAGCTGATCTGCCCCGTCGCAATGGAAGTCGGTCTGCGCTTCGCAATCCGCGAGGGTGGCCGCACCGTCGGCGCCGGTAACGTCTCCGAGATCATCGAGTAGTCTCGCTCCCCGCGCGATCAAATCGCGTCCAGGCCCTCCTGTCTTTTCGAAGACAAGCGGGGGCCTTGGGCGGGAGGGATCCGCAAAGAGCTTCTATTTAGAGGAGCCGCGAACCTATGCCTTCCGAAATCATCCAGATGGCCTGCACCGAGTGCAAGCGCCGCAACTACACCACGACCAAGAACAAGCGCAATACTCCTGGTCGCCTGGAAATGAAGAAGTATTGCAAGTGGGACCGCAAGGTCACCACGCACCGCGAAGTGCGGTAGGCTTTCCGAACTCGCTTCGGCAAGTTTCAGTTTTCACCCGCAGGAGAGTAGCTCAATTGGTAGAGCAGCGGTCTCCAAAACCGCAGGTCGCAGGTTCGATCCCTGTCTCTCCTGCCACTTCTGTTTTAAAGACGGCATTCCCCAGGACGGCGGCAAGGGCCGCCATGCAAGGTCAATGACGGACTCCCCAAGGCCCGTGTATGGCAGCGAGGGGGACAACCACTTTGGAAAAGACAATGACTAATCCCATCAAGGCAATCCAGACTCTCTATTTTGAGACAGTGGCGGAGATGAAGAAGTGCACCTGGCCTACCAAGAAGGAACTTGGCCGCTCCACTGCAGTCGTCCTCACCAGCCTGGCTATCTTGACGGTCATGGTCATGTTCTTCGACTGGTTCTTCCAGTTCGGCGTCAGGCTCATCGCTGGAATGAACTGAGAATAATACGGAGAAAGCCAGGGGAGTGTGACTTTTTTCCCGCACGAGGCTTTTTGACAGATATGGACAATTTTGAAAAGAGCAAAAGCCACTGGTATGTGCTTCAGGTGATGAGCGGTCAGGAGAACCGCGCCATGAAGGCCATCCAGACCCAGCGCGAACTGGATGCAAGGGAAGGAATCGACGACGGCGTCGACGACATCCGCATACCCATTGACAAGGTGCAGGTTGCCCAGACCAACGCGAAGGGAGTCCGCAAGGTCGTCACCAAGGAGCGGAAGCGCTATCCCGGCTATGTGCTGATCCAGGCCCGGCTCTACAAGGAGGATGGCGAGCTCAACCCCGATGTCTGGGACATGGTCAAGGGCACCCAGGGCGTCATCGGCTTCATCGGCGGCAACAATCCCGTCATGCTCAGCGAAACCGAAGTCACTGAAATGCTCTACAACGAGGAGGTCGAGCAGCCCAAGGCCAGGATCGCCTACAAGGTCGGCGAAAAGGTCTCCATCAAGAACGGCGCATTCCAGGGATTCGACGCAGTGGTGGAGGCGATCGACAACGAGCGTGCACGGCTCAAGGTCTCCGTCAACATCTTCGGGCGTTCCACAGCCATCGAGCTGGCCAACGACGAAGTGGAGAAGATCTCCTAGAAGAGACAGCATAATCAAGGATAGGCAGGCGTCCTCCCCCCCCCCGGGGTTGGACGCCTGTTCCGTTTTGGGTGCAGATAGACTGCCTCTCCTTGAAAATGCGCTTGATTTCCAACAGGCGTTTGCATATAATTGTCTTTGCGGCTATTGATTTCCGCATCGGCCTTTTCAGAAGGCGTTCCACTAGTCCAAAGAAACCCTAGGAGTACATTTGTAATGAAGAAGAAATCCTTCACTCTCATTGAGTTGCTGGTGGTGATTGCCATCATCGCAATCCTGGCCTCCATGTTGTTGCCCGCGCTGAGCAAGGCCCGTGAGAAGGCCCGTGCCATCAGCTGCACCAACAACCTGAAGCAGATCGTCCTGGGCAATCTGCTTTACGGCAACGACTACGACGACTATCTGCCTCCTCTTGCCTTCCTGTACAACAAGGCGGTATGGGAGGGAGAGGGTCATGCCCTGTTCTGGTTCACGATGAATCCGATGATTCCAGGCACCCCCATGGACTGGAATGCCTGGTTTACCAAGGACCCGATGGGCAATTGGGATCTTCTCGAACCTGACAAGAGCAGCTGGCACAAGGTCCTGCACTGCCCCTCCTGCCCCTCCAGTGAGCGTCTGCTCGGCAACATCGGCTACCAGGCAAGCGTCGGCCTGGGGTACTTCGGACAGTACTTCACCAACCCGGATGCATTTGGAACCTGGGCAAAGGCCTGTGACTGGCACCGCATCAGCTCGATCAAGTATCCCTCCATCCACGTCAATGTCCTCGACGGCAGCAGGGAGAGCCCCTGGACGAGAATGTTCTACATCCATCCCGACTATGTCACGGCAGCGGATTCACGCCCGCACTACTTCCGTCATAGCCAGCAGCTCAACATGTCCTTCACGGATGGACACGTCGAGGCCATCGCCGAGCAGAAGGCCATCAACAGGAATGCCGACATCGGCAACTGCTTCTACCTGATGACCGACTACTACTGGTTCCCGAACGTCGCAGGACCTGGCGGCGAACTGAGATAGTTTAGTGCCCGCAGGAAGAGAGTTGGGACTCGTCTTTGCCAATGCCACAGCGTTGCAAGGCGGGGCTCAACTCTCTTTTTTATAGTGTCGAGGCGAATTTGAACGGTGGGAGGACGGGGGTGTACTCCTTCCATTCGTCGCCATTGAAGAATACCTTTGCGAGGAAGAGCCCCTGTGCGGGCGCGGAGTCGGCGGCGAGAGTCCGCGACCTTCCCTCAAGAACCCTCCTGGTCTCCTCGGGTCTTGCGTAGCCCTGTCCCACATGGACTAGATATCCGACCAGGCTTCGCACCATCTTGTAGAGGAAGCTGTCGCCTACTGCATTCACGTAGACAAGCCCGTCGCCGGGAGTCAGTATTTCCAGTCTCCGAAGGTTTCTGACAGTATCCTCGATAATCTTGCCTGGATTGACCGCAAAGGATGCAAAGTCGTGCTCTCCCTGGAGGATTGCCGCGGCCTCCCTCATCGCGTCGATGTCCAGCTGGTGCGGTGTCCTCCAGAGGTATCTGACATAGAGGGGATTGGGCTTGAATCCTGGCACGAGCGAATAGGTGTATGCCTTGCCGCAATTGTCAAACCGGGCATGGAAGGGCGTCTCGCAGACGCGGCAGCTCTTGACATATATGTCCTCCGGCAGCCAGCGGTTCAGCCTTCTGGCCAAGTCCTCCGGCTTCACATCGTCGGGGAAGGAGGCATTGAAGGAGACCTGCTGGTCCAGTGCGTGCACCCCGGCGTCCGTCCTGCTGGAGCCGTATATCTTCAGGTCGGGCAGTCGCAGCATCAGGCGGAGCCGCTTCAACAGCTCGCCCTGGACGGTGGGATTGCCAGGCTGGATCTGCCACCCGGCATACCGGGTGCCGTCATAGGCAATCGACAAATGCACGCAGGTCGTCGGAACGCCCGAAGCATCCCCCGCGCAATCTGGCTGGTTTCCGCATTGGCACATCGAAGAAAACCTATCCCCGTGAATGCAAAAAGACGCCGGCAGCTGGTTGACAGTCGCCGACGTCTCGGTTGCCACTCTCTTATGGATGCAATGACTACTTGCTGGCGCTGTCGGTGGAGAGGAAGTCGGTGCGCTCCTGCTCCATGACAAGCTTGATGACATCAGCGTTGCTCTTGCAGTCGGGCAGGGCCTTGATGAACTCCTTGGACTTCAAAAGCCGAGCCATGCAGCCCATCAGGTGAAGATGAAGCTCGATGTTCTGGCTGCAAATCAGGAAGAACATGTGGACGGGCTTGCCGTCGGGGGCGTTGAAGTCAACGCCCTCCTTCGAGTAGCCGTAGATCACGGCCGCGCTGGCACGAAGGGTCGGAATCGGGTCGCGGGGATGGGGAATCGCAATGCCCTCGCCAACTGCGGTCGAAAGAACCTGCTCCCGCTGCATGCACTTGAGGCGAAGGTCGGTGGCGTCCAAAACCAAACCATACAGAAGACGGGCGTCGGTCAATTCCTTGATCACTCCCTCGGCATCCTTGCTCTTCAAATTCAGAAGAATGCGATCCTCGCTCATCACACGGCTCACGGGAATCCCAATCTGGGGATGGGTGATGATGGAGGTGGAATCCTCCGACTCCAAAGGAGAATCCTTGGAATCCGCGCCAGGGAAAAACACCTGGTCAATCTGGCTGCCGTTGAAACGCCACTGGCCGCCAATCTTCGCACCCTGAATCTTGCCGTTCTGAATCATGCGAAGAACGGTACGCTCGTTTACACGCAAATACTCCGCTAACTCTTTCAGTGTCAGAATCATGTCAATGCCCTCACGAGCTGAATGGTTAATGAATAGAAAGAAAAACTAAACTATGACAAATGGTGACAAAAAGGGAAACAACCTGAAATCATAAGAAATATATAATGAAATTCAGGCTTTGCAAACGATTCCAAGAAAAATCATGACAATTCCTGACAAATTCGCGCGAAAACGCCCAGCGCTCCCAGAGGAGAGGTGAGGGAAACCACGAAACACAGGAAGCACGCGAAAGGGCTGGCAAGAACCGCGAATGGACACGAACGGACCACGAATGCAATTCCCCTATGATGCCGTGTCACTGATTTCGTGTGTTTCGTGGTTCTGGAACTGCTTTTCCTGGGAATAGTGCGAAGGGGTTGCGCCTGCGCCATGGCCAGTGCCCTTCCGCCGCTACGCAGTTCGCATTGTGTCTCCTGAATGATTTTTGCTCCCCTTCGGTGTCTGGTCTGGCTTGTAAAGTCCGTCCAGTGGGATATAGTACGGCACTTTTCCTTTTATACGAGAATTTCTGCAACCGATACTACTGGAGATATTTCCACCATGGCAACAAGTACCTTCCGCAACAAGAACAAAGTCCGTCCCCGCAAGACTGGTGCTGAGAAGCGCCGTCGTTGTCTGGTTCAGCGTCGTCGCCTGGTCAGCCTTGGGCTGAGCGAGGAGACCGTTGCCCGCATGCCCGTCGACCAGCTCCGCAAGAAGCTGAAGGAGCCGAAGAAGGTTATCGCCGAGGTCGCGAAGGCTGCTGAGAAGAGTGCCGAGGCATAAGTAGTTGCGGGACTTCTTCATCTTCGTCGGTTTTTGGGGCGCGAGGCGAATTTCGCCGCGTGCCCCTTTTCCGTTTTCGGGGGCGAATGGTTTTTTAGCGGCGTGTCGCCAATACAGAGGAGGCAATGAAATAGATGCAGTGTCCCAAGTGCCATACCATGGAGGACAAGGTAATTGACACGCGGATCATGAACAACGGCGAGACCATCCGCCGTCGTCGGCAGTGTCTGAATTGCAACTACCGCTTCTCCACCCACGAATCCATCATCCCCGTAAACATCACGACCGTTCTCAAGCGCGACGGGCGCCGCGAGGAGTTCTCCCCAGAGAAGCTTCGCGAGGGAATCCGGATGGCGTGCTGGAAGCGCAACATCAGCAACGAAGTCCTTGACGGGGTCGTGGGCGACATCACAATAAGGCTGACGCTGCTTCCCCAGGACGAAGTCCAGTCCAGCGTAATCGGGGAGCTTGTCATGGAGGCGCTCAAGAAGGTTGACGAGGTGGCGTATGTGCGTTATGCGTCCGTCTACCGTAAGTTCCAGGACACGAAGGCGTTTGTCAAGGAAATCAAGCAGATGAACCATCCTCCCGCGGAGAAGCCGGGCGTGCCAGAAAAGCCAGAAAAACCCGAGGAGGCGAAGTGAGGCTTTCCCCCCTGGGCAGCCATCTCGTGTTGAATCCGGCGACAAATCGCCTGGAACCCTTCGACTTGGATGCGCTCCGGGATGCGCTCCAGGCGGCATTCGAGGAACATTCCGCAGGGCGTGAATGGGTTGCAGACGGCGTCCTGGACGCATTGCGCGAGAGGCTCGCACTGGCACGGGAGGCGGACGATTCGCTCACTGCCGAAGACATTCTGCGGGCAGTCGTCGCCTTTCTCGACAACAGCGGCTTCGCCGACGTGGCGCAATCCCTGATACGGCGCACCGCCCCCCCGCCGCGTCCCCCCGCCGCGCCGCCCTTGGCGAATATCGTCGCCGAGGCCTCTGCGCCCACGCAAATCTCCCTGACCTCCCCCGTCAGATACATCCAGGCAGACGGATGGCTGCTCCCCCTTTCCCCCGATGCCCTCGAGATGGCCGTCAGGCGTCTCGTGGTGCCGCAGCCAGTCTCGGACATAATTCCCGTGCCCGTAGTCCTCTGTCGGCTTGACAGGGCTCTCGAGGCCGTCGGGACTCCTCCCTCCGAGGAGGCCTTTCTCCAGCTCCTGCCGCGTATTTCCGGCGCCGCCATTGAATGCCTGGCACTGATGAGGGACCGGATGTCGCGTGATTGGGCAGGGATAGAGCAGGGCGTCCCCGTCGTCAGGTTTTCCGCCCTCAAGTCTGTTGTTCCTGTGCTTGCCCGGTCACGCCAGCCGAAGGCACGCAAGGAGACTCGTCTCCGCCTTCAGGATGCCATCCACGCATCGCTTTCGGGTGCGCCCCTTTTGCTGAAGGTGCTTCTCTAGGGTGTGTTCTTTGCGGCATGTCGCGTTGGAGGCGCATTGCGGTTCCCAAGGCGGCTTCCACGCACGGTTCCATCATTTCATCTTTTTCGCTAGCTTACCATGTATGACATTGTGATAGCAGGCGGCGGCCTTGGCGGGCTGACTGCCGCAAACCGCCTCGCCCGCGCGGGATGGAAGGTGCTTCTCGCAGAGCAGCACATCCAGCTGGGAGGACTGGCCACGTTCTTCCGCCGCAAGGGACATATCTTTGACGTGGCGCTCCACGGCTTCCCCGTGGGCATGAAGAAAAGCCTCCGAAAATACTGGGGGGCGGACTTTGCCAGCCGCGTCGTGCAGGTGAAGTCAATCCGCTTCAATAATCCGCAGTATTCCCTGGAGTCCACATTCGACAAGGCGGATTTCTCCCGCAAGATGACCGGGGAGTTCAAAATCCCCCCCCAGACTGTCGATGCATTCTTCGCCGAAATCGCCTCGATGAACTACTATGACGACCAGCGGATGACGACGCGGGAGCTCTTCCAGAAGTTCTTCCCAGGCCGCACGGATGTCTGGCGGTTCCTCATGGAACCAATCTCGTATGCAAATGGCTCAACCCTTGACGAACCCGCAATCTCATACGGGATAGTCTTCGGGAACTTTATGAGCGAGGGAGTCTACACCTTCCTTGGCGGCACGGATTTGATGCTTGGGATGATGCGTGACGAGCTTCGCCGCAATGGAGTAGAGCTCTTGACGGGCGTGCCTGTCACGAAGGTGCTTGTGGACTCCGGGCGGGTTTCCGGCGCAGTGGTGGGCGGCAGGAATGTCGCCTGCAAGGCAGTAGTCTCAAACGCCTCGCTCTTCCGCACCGCATTCGAGCTGGCAGGTCGCGACCTCCTCGGCGAGGAATACGCGCGGGGCCTCGATTCCGTCCGCCCGTCCACATCTTCCTGCCAGGTCTATCTAGGCATCAAGCGTGGCGAGAAGCTTCCGTATATCGGGGATCTGGTCTTTGACTCCACCTATCCCGAATACGACTCGGCCGCACTCTGCGCCCCCAGGATTACAAGCCGCACATTCTCGGTATACTATCCCGAAATCCGGCCTGGCAGTGACGAATACTCCATCGTCGCCTCGATGAACGCCCGATTCCAGGACTGGGAGGGGCTCTCCCCTGAGGAATACGCCGCCGCAAAGGACGCGCTGGTGGAGGATGCGTTCGCCTCGGTGGAAAGGTATGTCCCCGGAATCCGAAGCATTGTGGACTACACCTGCGCCGCCACGCCCCTTACATTCAGGCGATATACGGGACACGTGCAGGGCGCAACCTTCGGAACGAAGTTCGAAGGACTCAGGTTCTCGCAGGAACTGCCGCGCCAGGTGCCAGGGCTCTTCCACACGGGCTCCGTCGGAATCATCATGTCTGGATGGCTCGGAGCCGCAAACTACGGCGTAATCGTGGCAAACGAGGCGGACAGGTATCTCGCGACGCTCGACGCATAGCAGACCACGACCATGGAAAGGGAAGTCTACGAGGAAATCCAGAAGCTGGCACCATTCGTCCTGAGGGCACATCTTGTGGAGACGGGACGCCAGCGCCTGCTCCAGAACCGAAACAAGCTCGCCTTCCTTCTGGTGACGGAGGATCTTTCGGAGAACAGCCGCGACGAGGCGCTGAAGGAGTTCCCCTGCCCAATCTACCAGGCGCTGACCAGCGAGGAGGTGGAGAGCCTCTTCAATTTCCACGGGACGAAGATGGTGGGGTTCCGGCGCAATGCGCTGTCGGGAAATGTGCAGCGATGCCTGAAGGGATGCCACATTGTCGCAAAGCCCCTTGCCGAGGCAAGGATTCCCGACAATCCCGCCGTGGTCCTCTTTGGATGCGGAGCGGCGGGCTCCGCCCACGCGCACGAGTGGGAGGCGGCCGGAGTCCGCGTCGTCGGTCTTGTCGAGGAGACTCAGGAGAAGGCGTCCGCCTGTGCCTCCGCCCTCAAGGAGGCGCTTGGACATGACGTGGAGGGCAGCGTGGAACCCGAGGCTCTCCTCAAGTCCCTGAATCCTGTCTTCGTGGATGTGTCGCTGCCGACGGAACTCCACTACGCAGGATGCCATCTTGCACTCAGGCTCGGATGCCACGTGCTCTGCGAAAAGCCCTTCCTCGACGAGGAGAAGGCATCGCACAAAAGCCTCCTTAAGCAACGCGAGAGCCTGGTGGGACTCGCTGCACGGCATAAACGCCTACTCGGGACGCACGGCCCCGAGGCTGTCAGGGGAATGGCCTCCGGAAAGGTATTCTATCAGGTCGCCACTGCATGATAATCGCCTTCATAATCACGTCTGCGTTGGAAAGAATCATCCCGACGGCGTATTATATGGTGTAAGGCAAACAGGTTTGCAGCAGTTCCCCTACTACCCCCCCCCATAAAACAACAATACCTTGTAAGGAGGCAATATGAAGAGAGTAACGATGACAGTCCTTGCAATCTGCCTGGCGCTGTGCGTGACTGGATGCATATTCACTGGCGATGACGGACGGTACCACTACGGAGAATACAATGGCGGATACTACTACGACGACTACGACAGCCGTCCAAGCCGCCCCGCGTATCGACCAAACCCCACGCCTCCTCCACGTCCTTCCAGCCGTCCGAGCGTGAGGCCTACGCCTCCACCACGGCCCTCGACTCCCAAGCCGCCATCGAACCGTCCGAGCCATTCGAAGCCCGCTCCTCCCTCCAATAGCGGCCCCTACGTCCGTCCGAGCCATTCGAAGCCCGCTCCTCCCTCCAGCGGCCCCTACGTCCGTCCGAGCCAATCGAAGCCCTCGCCTCCCTCCAACAGCGGCCCCTACGTCCGTCCGAGCCAATCGAAGCCCGCTCCTCCCTCCAATAGCGGCCCCTACGTCCGTCCGAGTCATTCGAAGCCCTCGGCTCCCTCCAATAGCGGCAGCTACGTCCGTCCGAGCCATTCGAAGCCCGCTCCTCCCTCCAACAGCGGCAGCTACGTCCGTCCGAGCCATTCGAAGCCCTCTACTCCCTCCAATGGCGGCAGCTACGTCCGTCCGAGCCAGTCGAAGCCCGCTCCTTCGCGCCCGCACCGCGTGATGCCCGCCGCGCCGTCCCCCAAGAAGTCCAGTCCGAGGCGTGCGATGCCCTCGAGAACATCCAAACCCTCGGATGGGGACAGCTCGCCTTCTCGCCCGAGGCGTGCGATGCCCTCCAGACCCCATTGATTGATGGCGCGCATGTAGTGCGCAATCCATAGCGCGGTTCTCCAGGATGGTTGCCGACATGGCATCCACTTCCTGGAAGCGTGTCGAATCATAAATGCCGTTGCGCGTCTGCCCCCTTTGTGGAGCAGGCGCGCAATATTTTTCTGTCGAATGCGTTTCCCCAGGTGCCCCGGACAATGTATTCCCCACAGCGAGCATTTCATCACCCGACAGCATAAGGAGTCCGCATGAATATCAACCGACTACTGGCGTCGCTGACTGCCTTGGCCATCCTGCTGGCAGCAGTTGCATTTGGAAGCGCAATCTACTTCTCCCGCATCAACGATTCCCTCCGATTGCAACTGGAGGCAATGGAGGATGAATCCCCGGTCCAAATCGCCACAATCCAGACGCTTGAGCCTGAAAAACCATCCTCAGACGCATCTGAAGACGCACAGAAGGAAATCGATGGGCTGAATGCGTATATAGACAAGCTGGAGCGGGAAAACGCAGCATTCCGCCAGCAACTCATGATGACCGCAAACGACAACGGCCGCTCTGGCAGCGACGGCAGGCCAGGTGGCGGCCGTCGCCATCAACGGCAGTCCCTCGAAGAGCTCAAGGAAAACAACCCGGAGGCATACGAACGCATCCAGGAGGCCAGGCAAAGAATGCAGGAGGAGGTGGAACTCCGCCGCAAAAGGATGGACGAATACTTTGCCAGCCTCGATACCTCCAAGCTGACAGGCGAACAGCAGGCGACTATCAGCGACTTCCAGAATGCCGTCCAGGAAATCAGGGAGGGAATGCAGGATGGCCCGCCATCCCCGGAACTCCGCGAATCCTTCAGGCAGGTGATGGAACTCAGGGACGAGGTTCAGAATATCCTGCTGCAGGAACTAGGCTCCAGGCTTGGAACTGACGCCACGGCGCTCTCCGAGGGAGTCCAGGAGGTTCTCTCAATCATGGGAGCCGCTGGTCCCGGAGGCGGATTCAGGCCAGGGCCTCCGCCTCCCGGAAGATGATGGAGTCGTTGGCGGAGAGAACGGGGGCGGTTGCCGCATTCGCCCGCCTCCGCAGTGATTCCAATGCGGTTTCGGCCAGATGAGTAATCCCCGTTGGGAGGATGCCGCTTCCTCCTGCGGGCCTCAGTGGGTTTCAGCGATCCACTCCTTGACGGTGGCGATGGCCTTTTTGAAGAGCCTCGGATATGCCGCCTCGTCAGTTCCCCAGCCGCTTTCCATTGACAGCCCTCCCTGGAACCCGATATCGTTCAGCGCCTGGATATAGTTGTGGATGCTTGCGCCCGAGTATCCCGGGTAGTTTCGCGTTGCGGGGTCTGCCACATGTGCGTGGAGGATGCGTTTTCCAGCCTTTCGGACATCCTCCGCAAGGTCGCCTCCCTGGCATGCATGATATACATCCAGCATCATTTGCAATTTCGGGGAGTTCACCGCGTCCACCACGGCGACGCTGTCGGCAAGGTGGTTAAGGACATTTCCCTCCGACCGCTGGAGATTTTCCAGGAGGACGACGACGTTGCAGTCCGAGATACGTTCCGCAAGCCTGGCGCAGAATTCCGTGAACTGCTTCATGCCCTCCCCGTGGTCGAATCCCTCCGGGATGTTTCGTGCGTCGCTGGATCCGAAGACGAGATATGGGATGCCCATTTCATCGGCTCGATGGCAGACCTTGAGTGCGTATTCCAGCGCGGCGTCGTCAGTGGTTTCGGGGCCTGTCAGGTGGAAACGACTTGGCAGGAAGCCGTTGCAGCTGCGGAAGGGCATGTATTTCTGCGCCTCGCGGATCTTCTCCTTCTGCGATTTCCAGGCATCCTCGCCTTCATCGGGAATCAAAAGCCACTCCACCGGGGATTCCGCGAAATCAAAGCCGCATTCCTTCATCAGGGGCACGTCCTGGGGGCGCGTGGAGGTCTTGCCAATCACGTAGTCTTTCATCGTCTTCTACTCCCCTGCTGCATTGTTGATGAAAACATCGGCGGCTACTGTAACCGCTTTTCACGCGACCACGACGAGTTTTTTTCTGGTCTATTATTGGAATTATCTGTTTCCCATGACGATGAATAGCTCCACCGTGGATTGAGCTCGCACCCGCCGGGACCCACTCCACTCACGGCTAGTTTTCTTACACCACCAGGCGGTTCGCCGTTCTAACGGTGTGGGGCGTCTACGGGCATGGATGCGGTTAAGCCTCCACCCCTGGCATCATCATGTCCTCCTGGGGCTTTGGGGAGGTGTGCTACAACGGAGGGCTGATTCGCCCTCCCGTAAAACCTGCTCTCAAGGGCGACGGGCATATTGGAAAACAAACATCATGTGCCTGGGGCTTCAAGCTCCTGCCACCCGAAACCTCTCTTTTAAAAAGAGAACTTTTTGCCGAAAGCTCTCTTTTAAAAAGAGAGCTTTTTGCCGAAACCTCTCTTTTTAAAAGAGAACTTTTCACAATGGAGGTGCCGATCAATCAGTAGTCATCCAGCCGTGTCCGGAGGCAGGAATTTCCTGGTTTCGCCTGGATTGCAGGAGAATGTCATGACCTGCCCCTTCTTCCAGGGATTGGCGACCTTGCATGTGCCGCCCTTTTCGGAATAGACGCTGAACTCGGTGACAATACGGTCGCGCAGCCTGGCTGAAACCAGGAATGCTCCGTCGGCTCGGAGACTTGTGAATTCCGCGTCAAGGTTTCGGTTCCAGCCGGGGAACAGTTCTATGACCCCGCTCCAGCTTTGCATCAGCATATCGTTGAAGACCCCGACCATGCCCAGCGTCTCCATCCATCCGCCGCAGAATCCGTGTGTGGAGTGGGCCATTGCCCTCATAAGTCCATTTGGCAATATCCAGCGTGAGATTGCGCGTTTGAGCATTTCATAGTCGCGGCGTTCATTCCAGCGTCGTTGGCGGAGCAGAGTCATCATCTTGTATGGAGTCTGCCCTGAATACCAGGCATAGAAGCGGTTTTCCGGGTCGAGGAAATCCGGGACTTCATCGGTTGTCCTCCGTCCGTCGAAGCCGGCGAACTCTGCGGGGAGCGTCTCGTCCGCAGGGTAGGGGACTGCCAGATTCCGGGCAATATGCCGCCAGTGTCCTGCCGATTCCGCATCGACCTGGAGGAACTCCGCCGCCTCCGCCGCGCAATTCAGGCAATAGCGTGCGTGCCAGGCCACCTGGGGCTGGTCGAGGGTCTTCTCCCGGCTGAAGTCGTTTTCGCCCTGGTTTGACGGAAAAGCGTGCCAGACACCCTGTTCGTCAGGGCGCAGGAATCCCGCATAGAACAATGCGAAGTCGCGCAGTGCCGGGTAGCCCCGGCTCTTGAGCCAATCCCTGTCCATGCTCAAACGCCAGCGCCGGTAATACCACGCAGCCACCCAGCCAGTCATATAGGCCATGCGGCCCAGGGGAAGGCCGCCGAAGTGGTCGTCCTCGAGCTCGAATGGGAAGCCGGAGAGTTGGACGAAGCATCCGTCGCTTCCATAGTAGTCGCGGGCGATCTTCCTGCCCAGTTTCAGCAGTGGTTCCAGCCCTGTGAAAAAAGCGTCGCCCGTATCAAAGTGGTTGGCTTCGAAGTCGCCGAGGAAATTGGACTGGTAGTTGTAATTGAGGTGGTAGTCCCCGTTCCAAAGGCTGTATGGGGGCAGGGTCGAGGGCATGAATAGTCCCGGGGGAATCTTGCCGGCCTTCAGGAGGCAGCGTTTTGCGTGGAGCGACGCATACCAGAGGCGCTCCCATTCGCCCTCGCCCAGGCTGACGCCGGAACGGCTCCAGAATGCACGCGCCGCGCGCCTTGCCTCATGCGAGTCCTTGGCAAAGCACCCGCCGGACAGGTCCTCCAGGGAATCCGTGGAGACGCTGACGGAGAATTCGCCCAAGGTCGCATCGCAGGGCGGGACGGCATGAATGACGCCGTATTTGTGTTCCAGCGTGCAGTCAACGCCACGGAGGGATGCGTAAAGGGAGTTGCCGCCCGGGTTGCACTGCTTCAGCACGGGCGGCGCGCCATCAAGGATTTCGGGGCGGGGCAGTGGCGGGAAGACAGTCCCGTCCTTCTCCGCAAACATGTCGAAGCGCATGTCCAGATAGCGCACGCGCCTGAACTCATCCAGTGCCGGGTCTGATTCGCGCCAGAGGGACGCGTAGACGGGGGGCGAGTCCGGCACCCCGTAGAATGCCGCGCCGCCATAGCGCGTCAGCCTGTTCCAGCCGGAAAGCTCCCATTTGACCGACAGCCGGTTGTCCTTCGGGTGAACCACGGCGAAAACCTCCAGCCTCACGCCGTCATTCCACTTGCAGGAAACCCTGACGATTCCGTTCTCGATTTCCAGTGTCTGGCGCAGGCGAAGTCCCCGCAGGTCTTCGGGGTAGTGCAGGAGGAGTTCCACGCCTGGCTTAGGGCAGGGCGTTGGCGTGCGCTGGGAGGGCAGTGGGCGGCAGAGCTCGGCCAGCCTCTGGTCGGCTATGGAGATATCCGACTTCTGCGTCACCCCGTTGCAGGCGATTTTGCCGCGCTCCACGGCGGAACGCAACTCGCCAATGTGCGCGGGCTTCGGATTCTTCGACAAGTCAATGCGGTGATCCCAGAAGTCACCTTTGCCCAGGCTGAAGACGATTGCCCCGGGCTTCTGCCAGACGCTGGCCGACAGGTCTCCGTTTCCAAGCAGCAGCCCCTCCTCCGGCAACGACACCGCCCCTTTGATTGTAATCTTGTGCATAATCTACTCCTGCAATGGGCATTCAATCCACGGCCGCCGGCTCCTGACGGCGCGTCAGGCGGTAGGATTCAAGGAGAATCAGCGCCGCGAAAACCGTAAAGACGAAGTCCCAGACATAGATGAAGCGGTTGCCGAACCGGTCGACGGCAAGTCCGCAGAAATAGCTTGTCACCACTCGGAGGATGCAGCACATCATGGCGTTGGCGCTGGAGTATTGACCGAATTTCTCCTGGGGAAGCAACTTGATCAGCATCGGCACAAAGCTGAGGTTCTGGACGGAATAGGCGATGACAATCAGCACGCCGACAATGTAGAAGCTGCTGTAGTCGTGGACGCCGTAGTATCCGTAGACATTCAGGATGAGGATTGGGATGTTGCTGGCGATGAAGACGAGAAGCGGGTTGACCTTGTCTATCCAGAAGAAGCATAGGAATGTTGCGGCCAGGACGGCCAGGGAGCCCACGGCGTTGATTTGGCCGTATTGTTCGGTGGTTAGTGCCAAGTCCTTGGTGGCAAAGAGGATGTTGAATATTCCACGGCACTGGGTCGAGACCTGTGTTATCGCAATCCCGAGGAACAGAATCAGGTAGAAGCGGTTGCAGAAGCATTCCGTGAAGTATCCCTTGATTTGCGTTCCAAGCCGTTGCGCGGGAGTGCCTTCCGGCTTGGGTGGCGGCGGGTATTCCCCCTCCTTGACCTTGAGGACCATTACCGTATAGCAGAGTGCGAAGGCCAGCCCAAGTCCGGTGAATATTTCCTTGGAGTGGCTTGTGGCATACTTCATGAGGAAATAGTTGAAGAGGAATCCCGCTGCGGAGGAGACCAGCCTTGCCGCGACCATGTAGCGTCCGATAAAGCAGGAGGGAATCACGTCCGGGGGCAGATAGCACCCGATTGCGCCGATGAAGAGGCTGCAGAAGTAGAAGAGTGCTGAAACCACGCACAGCAACACTAGTCCGACGGTGAGCTTGTCCGCCCCGGAAAAGCCCGCCACCCATTCGGAGATTTCCGGTATCCAGCCAATCATGATGCATAGGCTGGCCAGAAATGGGATGGATGCCGCCAGATATGGGATTCGACGGCCGTATTTGCTGCGTGTGGCATCGCTGGCTGTGCTGATGATTGGGTTGACGACGAAGTTCAGCAGCGCAGGGACGCTGCCGAGCATGACTCCCATAAGCGTGCCGGAGGCGCCAAAGGACTTGTACTGGAGCGGAAGCAGGGTCGGCACCAGAACATATTCGATGATTTCATACCAGAACGCCCCCCAGAGCAGCCAGAAGGAGACGCTGATGACGCCAAATGCCGAGTATTGCAGCGTGCCGGCGGAATAGCGCCTGGCACGGCAATCCGATATGATTTCCCTGGCAGATTTCATGGCAGTTGGCTGGCGATGTCCAGGATGTATCGCATGGCCTTGAGCCTGACATACTCCGTGTCGTCACTCTTTGGGTCGATTCCGTCCAGGAACTCCAGCGCCTCCCTGGCCGCCGGGCTGTCGGATGACTCTGCAAGCAGCTTCAGCGTAGTGAGATAGCGCACATCGTCAACGCCCTCGCGGAAGCCATCCCAGGAGAGTGTCCTGACCACGCCGTCAACAGTGGGATAGACAAAGCCCCATCCTCGGAAATACGGGTTTATCTTGAACGGATCGATGTAGCAGTAGTCCGCGCATCCGTCATAGTCGGCCATCCACAGGAGAATGCCGAAGTTTCTGCGGTAGACCGCTGGGTCGTCGGTTCCCGCCTGGGGTGCGGCGTAGCACCAGATTTTGCCGCCGGCCTGGTGCCACTGGGCGGCCTCGTCGCGTTGCGGGATGCCATAGCGTATGCAGATGTCCAGGGCTCCGCCGAGATGGTCGAAGGCATCGGAAAAGCCAGACACCAGCACCTTCGCGCCGGCATCCTGTATCGCCCTGATGGCCGGAATCTGGTCGCTCAGGTCGGTTCCGCGCTGCTCGTCCCGACCATACCAGTAGACATCTCCCGTAATGCCCAGTGCGCGGAATTCCTCCATGGACTTCTTCACCTTCGCCCGAAGCGCGGCCAATTCCTCATCGGTGCGCGCATCGGTATTGCCTGACATTCCGAAGTAGATGTCCCGACGGCACATGCCCGCCTCCCGCGCCATTCGCAACCCCTTGGCAACCAGGTCTGGACGATTGTAGAAGGTATCGTCCTCCCAGATGAAGACAGGCGAGGCGATGCCGTTGGCCGCGATGTCGCGCATCTCCGCCGCAAACTGCCTGTCAGTCCGTGGCAAGCCGTTCAGTTCGACGACCTCCCTGTCGGATGGATTACCCCAATAGTAGATGCTGTAGACCATGTCGCGGGTGCTGTCGTAGCGTGTCTTCGGCGTCACGAGCTTGATTGGCAGCACCCGGAGGTCGATTGGGATTTCGGCTATGGCGTCGTTGCCGTCATAAAGCTTCAGTCTGCCTGGGTACAGCCCCGGCGCCTGGTCGCGGGGGACATGCACCGTGACAATGATCTGCTGGTTGAAATCTGCCTCGAGCGCCATCGCCCCGAGGCTCTCGCTGTCCCTGACAGGCATGACTGCCTTGCCGTCATCGGTATGCAACGGCTCCTCCAGGTCAAATCTCCGGTTGATGAAATCCGGGTCATGGACCAGAAGCTCCGTCAGGAAGAACGATGACGTGTAGCCCGGCACCTTCTTCCTCGTCCACGCACCCCCGTCCTGCTTCCAGTATATCAGATACTTGTGGTCAACCGCACTTCCGGGGAGCTGGGGAAATTCCGCCGCAAAGGAAAAGCCCCCAAGGGGTTTGGAGGAGTTGACTGCCAGACGGACGGACTCGTATTCGCCTGGCGCGGCAATGATGGAAAGCGCATGGTTCGCATCCAGCCCAAGTGACGACAGGTCGGTCTCGGGAAGAACCCTGATGGACGATGTAGGCGGAATGGCAAATGTCTTCAGATATTCCGGAAGAACCAGGGCCGGTTCCTCCAGGCCTCTCTCCTGGCTGGCGATTTCACAGGCCAGCGTTTCGCTTTCAGGGTTGTCCCTGATCTGGTCGTATAGGGCCTTGAAGTGGCCTGAACCAGGCTTGCCGACGACAAGTTCACGGCGCAGGCTGTGCTTCTCCAGCTCCATCACCTTGGAGCGCAACTCCCGGCGCCTCTCCTGCTCTGGGTCCGTCTTCAGGATTTGGCCGGGCTGCAGCTTTCGGCTGTATATCCTGATTTCATCGATTGTCCCGTTGAAGCACTCCTTGTTCTCCTTGTCCCAGAAGCTCCGGCCAATCGTCAAGGGGACGATATTGGTCAGCTTGATCCCTGTCAGCTGGATGCTTCCGATGGCCTGTCCGTCCAGGTAGCACTCCGCCGCCCCGTCCCCGATGGCGACTACCAGATGGTACCACTGTCCTGCCTTGATGATTCCGTCATATTGCATTTCCCGCCAGTGGTCGTGGGAGACCCCGATTTGCAGCAGGTTGTCCGCCAGGCGGACGAAGAACTGCGGCGCGCCGTTTGAGGTCAGGACATACCGGACCCCGTCGATTGCCGCGGGCTTGAAATGGAAGTCAATTGTAATGCCTTCAACATCATAAATGCTTCCAGGCACGGGTGTTTCGGCATAACTTGACTGGCCTGGGAAATAGATGGCCGACCCGGAGACGCCCTCCACCCATTCGCCGTTGAAGACCTTGCCCGGGGGATTTCTGATTAGGGAACTGTCTGCAATCACGTCGCCACGGGCTTCGTCAAGCCGCCAGTAATTGATAAGTGTGTCATCCACCGATGCGGCAAGGGCCGTCAGGCAGATTCCGATGGACAACAGCAAGGCTCTGAGGCAATGCATCTACTTTCTCTCCGTATGCAATAATCCTTCCAGGTGCGAGTATCCCGACTCAGGATAACCGGGGCAGTGCGCCACTTGCCTTCGCTCCTGCGCGCGGAACACCAAGGACAAGGGTGTGGCGGGATTTGGCGGCGGGGAGGCTCCCCCGTCGCCAAGGTCTATATTCTTTTGCGGGCTACGGGTTCTCAGTGTAGCTGGTGCGGTACAGGAAGCAGCCGAAGACCGGGTCGTAGCGGTCACGCCAGGTCAGTTCCGGGGCACGGACAGACTCGGCATGCCCGTCGCCAAAGGCCGCGTTGACAATGTTGCCCGAATCGTGCGCCTTGCTGGCAAGGGTGTTAATCAAGGGATTCATATAGTTCTCATCCCAGCAGGCGATCTGGGCAGAGTTGTAGACAAAGGCCGCGTCCTGGAAGATAATGGTGTTGGACGGCCCCTTCTCGCCCTTGTAGGCATTTGCGTTGAAGCAGTATGGCAGCAGGGGATGGGTGAAGTCAGTGGCGATATTCCTTATGTTGTAGCCATAGCTATACCATCCGTCGTATGCACCATGCCCATTCCTGCCAAAGCCGTCGAAGCGCTTGGGGTTGGATGGGCATCCCGTCCCCGACACCTCGAAGGGAACATACGGGATGAGCATGTCGATGAAGACCAGTCTGACATAGTCTCTGTCTATGTCGTCATGTTTCAACGAGACGGTGCCTTCCATGGGGTAGCGGGGAAAGAAGTCCTCGTTGTCGTTGAGATACACGGTGCAGCCAAGCATTAACTGCTTGATGCTGTTGATGCAGGAGATGGTCCTGGCACGGTCGCGGGCCTTGCTCAACGCCGGCAGGAGCATGGAGGCGAGGATTGCGATGATGGCGATCACCACGAGAAGTTCAATCAGGGTGAACGACTTCACCCTCCTGGAATTGTTCTGAATCTTCATTTCGAATTACCTCTCTTGTTTGTGGTTGCTTGGGGTGCAAACTCAATTCAAGTATTCGTGCTGTGCAAAAAAACTCTGCCTGGCTTCGCCGCGAGGGAGCGTGATTCCATCGTGCCAATGTTGTCAGTATGTGTATATTATCGCAAAGCCTCTGTGCATTTCAACCATAAAAACACAATTATTTATGTCGTAATCGTTTTTTTATCATGCAGGAATAGTGCGCTCCCGTAAAAGTGGGAAAGCGCTCCCCTGGAGGCGGAATAGGACCTGGCTGTGGCATCCATTCCTGCCGTCGGAAAAGTGAGGTGGCGCGGTTTTCAGAGGAGTTTCAGATGATTATATTTCCGCTTCACCGTGGTTTTGTGGTCGCCATCATCTCCTCTGGCCGGCCAGGCAGGAGCCACAATATGGAAGCCAGGGATGTTGCCGCGATTCGCGGCTGAAGGAGCAGAGAAAGGTCATTAGGTCAAATGGATAATGCTGTTTTCCCAGTAGAAAAGAATACCACCTTCATTCCAGAGGGGTTCAAATGCTGGTCCTTGGACTTGTCCTCGCCTGAATTCCAGAATCTGGTCTTTGCTGGATGCAACAGCATCATCCTGGTTGACTGCCCTGAAGGGTGGAGGATCTCACGCAACGCAGACAGCGAGGAACGCCATCTGGACCTGTTCTTCATCGAGTCCGGTTGCCTCGAGATTTGCACGAAAAACCGCTCAATCTCCGCAAAGCCAGGGGATATTCTCCAGGTGGTCTCCTGGGACGACCGCTATCTGATGGAGACTGCCCCAGGCAGGCACATCTACGTGCGCTTCAATAATCCAGAGTGCTACCCCAATTTCATAACCCAGGGAAAGCAAAGCAACAATGTGGTGGAACAGTTCTTCCACTACTCGAAGACGCTCCTGTATCGGGACAACAATCTCTCAAACGACACAGCATATCGTCAATCCCTGGCGCAACTGGTGCATATTCTTCTGCAAAGGGAATTGCAATGCGATTCTGTCTATTGCACAGGCGACATCCAGAAGCTACAGCATATCCTCCATGACTCCCAGAGGAGAAACTTCGAGGCGCTCCCCATCGCAAGGCAGATGGGGATGAGCTTCTCAAAATTCCGCAACTTCTGCCTGAGAAACTTCGGAAAATCCCCACGATACGTCATCGAGGACGCACTTATGGCCAGGGCCAGAGGCGCATTGACATATACCCCGTTGACAATCGAGGAAATCGCCGAACAACTCGGGTTCTCAGACAGGTTCGCATTCTCAAAGGCATTTGCCAGGCATCATCACACGACACCGGCGGCTTATCGCAAGTGTGGCAATAAGTGAGGAGTAGAGGATAGGGAGAAGGGAGGAGGGAGAAGTGCGTGGATGGTGCGCTTGAGCGCGCCTCGCGCGGCGCGTCCGCCGCGCGTCCCATGAGAAGGGAGGAGGGAGAAGTGCGTGGACACTATGCAGTGGGCTTCTGTTGGTAAGGTAGAGAGTAGGGAGAAGGGGGGAGGGAGAAGTGCGTGGATGGCGCGCTTGAGCGCGCCTCGCGCGGCGCGTCCGCCTGCTACAGGCTCTGCCGGAGGATTTCGAGGACTTCCTCACGGGTGAGCTTCTTGTATCCGCCGTCCAGCAGGAATGTGGCGTCGGCGATTGCGGGCAGCATCTCCTCCGTTGCACCCAGTTCGGAGATCTTCATGGTGACGCCGATTTCGCGCATCCATGCCTCCAGGGCGGCCAGCCCCTCGTTTGCCAACTGCTCGTCGGACTTGCCCTCGGGTGAGATTCTCCATACGTTTGCCGCAAAGCGCGCGAACCTCTTCAGTCCGTATGGCATGATGAGCCTGTAGTATGGCAGCGAGACGGCGGCGAGGGTCATTCCGTGGGTGGCGTCAGTCAGCGTCCCTACGGCGTGTCCGATCATGTGGACCTCCCAGTCGGTGGTCTTCCCCATTGCGATGAGGGTGTTGAGCGCCCAGGTTGCGGTCCATACGATATTGCTCCGCGCCTCGTAGTCCTCCGGGTTCTTCACTGCGATGCGGGAGGAGTGGATTAGCGAGTGCATCAGCCCCTCCGAAATGTAGTCGCTTGTGTTGTCGTCCTCGCCGCTGAGGTACTGTTCGAGGATGTGACTCATGATGTCGAAGATGCCAGCCACCATCTGGCGGCGGGGGACGGTGAAGGTGAAACGTGGATTCTGGATTGTGAACTTCGGGTAGACGGCGGGGCCGAAGACCTTGCCGACCTTCAGGTTGGCCCTGTGGTTGCTGATGACGCTGCCGCCGTTCATCTCGCTTCCGGTGCCCGCCATCGTGAGGACGCTTCCCACGGGGATGATGCGGCAGGAGGGCTCTTCACGGCGCATATAGTACTTCTCCCAGGGATCTTCTTCACACCATGCGGAGGCGCTGACCGCCTTCGCGTAGTCGATGGTCGAGCCGCCGCCCACCGCGAGGATGAGGTCCACGTTGTGGGACTTGGCCCGCTCCGCGCCCTCAAGCACCCTCTCCATGGTCGGGTTGGGCATCACGCCGCCGTCATCGACCACGGTCTTGCCGGCCGCCGCCAGGATGGACATGACCTGGTCGTAGATTCCAAACTTCTTGATGGAGCCGCCCCCATACGAAAGCTGCACGGTGGGACCGTAGTTCTTCAGTTCGTCCGCGAGGGAATCAAGGGCATTCTCCCCGAAGTGGAGCCTGGTCGGATTGTGGAATTGAAAGTTGCCAAGCATATATCTCCTCCGTAGTTGGCGTTTGGCTTGGTGGACGGGCGGTGTTCAGCAGGATTTGCCCGCCTCGTAGGCCTCCTTGAAAACAGGCAGGGAGCGCACGGAACCCTTCTCGTATGCGCCTGTGCCGTAGAGGACGCCACGCTCCACGGAACCCTCCATGCAGTCACGCATGAACCCACGAAGGCCAGCCAGGGTGGCGGACATCATTTCGTGATGCTCGTCCCCCGCCGTGACAACCAGCCAGAATTCGGTGCCCTTGAAACGGCCAAAGTCGCTCCAGCGGGAAAAGCAACGGTCGATGAGCGCCTTGAGCTGCGCGTCCATCGAGTAGAAGTAGACCGGGGTCGCCAGGACGATGACATCGGCGGAGAGCATCTTCTCGATGATTTCGTTGGCGTCGTCGTTCTGGAAGCATTTTCCAAGCTTCTGGCAGGCGTAGCAGGCCTTGCAGAAGCCCACGTTCTTCTCGGCAAGGCGTATCTTCTCGACTTCGTTGCCTACATCGGATGCGCCTCGGATGAATTCGTCGCAGAGCAAATCGGAGTTGCCGCCCTTGCGGGGGGACGAGGAGATGACAAGCACTTTCTTCATTGTGAGTTCCTCTGTTGCTGGTTGGTGAGGTAGTTCGTTATGAACGCGGAAACAAGCTTCTTCGCAGTCTGGGGCTCGCAGTCAAGCCCCGCCGCCTCCATGGCCCTGCGCTGACGCTCCGTCAGGACAGTGTAGGGGTAGACGCCGAACATGAAGGGGAAAAACGCATAGATGAAGTCGTGGATCTGGTGCCCAGTCATCCCGGGACGAAACTTCAATAGAATCCTGCCTATGTTCTCCAGTGCCCTCCCGTAGGAACGCTTGAAGCTCGCAAGGGACTCCAGACGGCTGTTGGACTCCATGTCGTACAGGTTCATGGACAATAGCTTCAGCAGACGGGGGCGATCCGACAGGCTCCTGGCCAATTTCCCAGCCAATGTGCGGACGGACATCCGCCTCCGCCCCCTGCATATCTCCTCCAGGGAGGCGTTCCAGCGGTCGTACTCGCGGGCGAACAACGCAAGGAAAATCTCCTCCTTCGTCGAAAAGTAGTTGTAGATGGAGGGACGGGAAAAGGAGGTCTCCTCGCTGATTGTCTTCAGCGTAATCTCACGGAAGGAAACTGTCTCATACAACTTCTCGCACGCATTGACAATCTCCTCGCGCCTTGACGCCGACATCTTCCCGGAAATGGACATCGCTCTACCCACGCTTGTAATCGATCCTGACATCGTGTAATGCAAAATATGATACGTATTGACATGATGTCAAGAAAACAGCCCGAAAAAGCGAATGGGTGTGAAGGGGCAATGGCGTAGTGGCAGGCCCAACTTCCCCCTGTCTTTCCACGCCGCAGGGAAAAGGGATATATTCTTTCAATCGTCACCTTGCCGGGGCGCCCTCCGGCTGTCCATGCGGGGCATTCCCGCCGTCCCCCCTGTCTGTCGTGGAGGAACTGCTCCACAATCCGATTGTCACCCCAAACCAGGAATGCAGCGATGAAGATCGCACTGAACACCGACATTTTCAACGACACAGGCTGTCCCGCGCCCTATCTGCGTGCAATTGCGGAGGCGGGATTCACCCATATCCACTGGTGTCACCAATGGTCGACGGACTTCCTGTACTGCGACGCCGAAATCCGTCGAATCAAGGCATGGTTCCAGGAGTATGGGCTGACCCTGTTGGACATCCACGGGTCCGTAGGCCCCGAGAAGAACTGGTTTGCCTCCGAGGAATACATGCGCGCTGCGGGCGTCGAGCTTGTGGCCAACCGCATGAGGATGTTTCGCGCCCTGGAAGGCGAGGGCGCGCTCATGATGCACCTTCCGTGCGTCATGTCGCACTCAAACGCGGCGGACCGCGCAAATGCCCTTGCGCAGCTTGACAACCTTCGGAGATCCCTGGACGAACTGATGCCCCTCTCCCGCGAGCTCAATGTCCCCATCGCCGTCGAGAATTTCGGATACGACACCTTTGAAATCATCGAGTCGCTCCTGAAGGAGTATCCCGAAGACTTCCTTGGGCTCTGCTATGACAGCGGCCATGGGCACATCGGCGACGACAAGGGGCTGGACCATCTGGAGGCAAACAAGGACCGCCTCATGGCGCTGCACATCCACGACAACGACAGCACCTGCGACCAGCACCAGCCGCCATTCTACGGCACGCTGGACTGGGAGCGGTTCGCCTCAATCCTCAAGGCATCCCCGTATCCGCGCCCAATCAGCTTCGAACTCTCGGGAAGACATACGCCCTTCAGCGAAAACCTGGATGCATTCGTGGCGGACGCATATCAACGCTGCAGGAAGTTCACCCTCATGGTGCGGGGAAACGAGTAGCCTGAGGCATAAGTTCAATCCCAAACAGGAAAAGGAGGAGCGAACAATGGTGATTCCATCAGTCCAGCCAAACCAGCAACGGTGCGCGACATGCCAATACTGGAAGGGCGAAAGAAGAATCAAGACGCTCAACAGCAGGGAAAAGGTGGTGGAACCACTCTCCTTCGACGGGGAATGCCCAATGCTCATCTCCCGCATCAGGCTGAATTTCAACCAGGTGCCCACGAACAGCGCAGGATGCACATATAAACGGTGGATCGAGCTCCCATAGCGCGAAGGCAAATCCAATGCGGATGACAGGCTCCGCCAGGCACAAGAAGACGGCAGCCCAATGATCTTCTTCGCGGCGGACACGCATTTCGGCCACTGCCGCAGACCAGGGAAAGGGTGCTGAACGCAGGAGCCGAAATCAATGGTTATGCACCTGTGACGTTCGTGGAACTCCTGGAAAACAACGCCAGTGCAAAGGAAACCTGGCCGGGATTGTCTCTTAATATACTATAACTACTTGATAATAAGATAGTTATAAAGCAAGTTTGGCTATTGGCGTGGCGGCCGTCGCACAAGCATCCCCGCAATGCCCGGAAACGCCATGCTTTCCGGCAGGCGCCATATAGTGCCCCCTTTGGGAAGGGAAGCCAATGCGCTTTCTGGCTGAAGTTCACCGAGGAGATTCGGGGCATCAGCCAGGCGGGCTTCCCTTCCCGTCGCGTGGTGGAATCCGTCTTCGTATTTGTGTGGTCTTCTGTTGGATTAGAAGACCTCAATCACATTGCATCCGTCACCGTTCAGGGCGTCATAGGGAATTGGGGCTCCGAAGGGATATGCCGTATGGTTCACCACAGCCTCCTTGCAGTCGGAATGGATTGTGATTTCCACCTTTTTGCCTCGGATTTCCGTTGTCAAGCTTGCCGGCAGCAATTGTTCCGGCATACATGGTGAAATCGCGAAGTGCTCAAGTCCCAGCCGCACCCCGAACATATTCTCAAAGATTGCCCGGAAGAGTGTGCTGATCGTGCCTGACAGGAAGGGCATTCCCCCCTCTCCGAAATTATGCTGGGTTTCCATGTAGTAATTGACTATGCCGTAGGGTTCGCTTTTGGTCACCTTGACGGGATGGCGCTGTTGATCGTATGGCAGGGCGTACTTCAGTATATCCTCCAGAAGGTCCCTGCGCTTTGCGGTGGCGGCCGCCCTGAGCAGGAATCCCTGTGCCCCGTGGTTGTAGACGGTCCCGTTTTCTCCTAATCCGGCGGCCAGTGCGCCAGTGCCGAGGCGCCCGGCCTTTTCGATGACTGGATTTCCCAGCGGGGGATAGAACAGGCGGTATCCGCATGGCCCCTTGAGCGAACACAGATGCTGGAACACCTTGTCCAGTTCCTCCTGCGTATCGAAGATTCCGGCGATGATTCCCCAGGAATTCACCGGGCTGTTGATGCGTTTCCTGCCATCGCTGTCGCAGTCGGAGAAGAGCCAGACTCCATTGTCGTTGAATGCGCCGTTTAGGAATCCTTCGCGGTTCAGGGCATGTGCGCGGATTGCCTGTTTCAGTCCATCGGCCTCCCGCTGCCAGAGCTCCCGCTGTTCCGGGAACAGCTCCATGGCCAGCTTCATCAGAAATACCACCTGGCAACTGGCCATGACGGATTCCCCGCGCATTTCCAGGCCGACGGTGTTGAGGGAATCGTTCCAATCCCCCTCGTGGATAAGCACCAGGCCGTGCTCACCCCGGTTGGATTTGTCGAGATAGTAGTTGAGCAGGCGTTCGGCATGTTCCCGGACGGTGGACAGTTCGGGGTTGTCGAATGTGCGGCATTTCTCCTCGAGAAAGCTCAGGTCGCCACTGTTCTTCAGGTAATCGTATAGCAGTTCGAAGACCCAGCATCCGGAGTCGACATAGTCGCGCTTGTCATGGGTTCCATGGACTCCGGCCGTCGAGTACTGTCGGAAAAAACCGCCGTCGCTCTTTTGGCAGCTGAGGATTTCGAGCAGGATGTTTTTTGAAAGGCTTTCATCAACCAGCGCGATTCCGGAATAATCCTGGGATGCGTCGCGGGTGCCCCGCATCCCTGTCGGCCAGCCACGGTCCAGTTTTCCAACCCAGAACAGCTGAAGCGGCAGGAAGTTGCTGATATAGTCGGCAAGGGCGTCATCCTTCAGGGTCACCTGCAGCTTCCGTGTCCAGAAGTCGTATGTCTCCTGTTGTTTCTTCTTCAGGGTTTCCTGCGTGTCTACGCGGAGACATTCCTTTGCGGACTTGATGGCGGCCGTCGGGTCGTCCGTCGTGGCGGCGTGGTTCAGGACCAGCGAGAATCTGGTGCCTTCACCGGGGGAGAGGCAGATTTTTCCACTGCGCATGGCGGCCACGCCCTGAGTGCCGATGTTGACATATCTTTCATCGGGGGTCACGCTGGAATAGGCGCGCGTATTGGGGAGCGACAGGCGTTTGTCAAGCATGTCAGGCAGGAGCATGCCCCCGGACTTTGTGAACTTCCTATAGTCGACTTCCGCCTCACTGATTTCCAGGTCTGTGACCAGGAACGACCTGATCTGTTCTACCTTGCGTCCGTGTGGATTGCGGTTTTCCACAAAGATGCCGTTTGCCGTGTCATTGAAAAAGCCGACGCTCTGGTATAGCTCCGGCGCATCCCAGGGAGCCAGGGCGCCCGATGCGTGATGGATTCTCCAGACGGGAAGGATGTCGAACTCAACCGGTGCGTTCCCGGTGTTGGTCAATTCGCATCTGAGCCAGAAGAGGCTCTTGCTGTCATGGATTCCGACAGAGGTCTTAATTGTCAACTGCCGATAGGTGAGGAGATATTCCGCGTGGGTCGGTTGGAAATCGCACCGGTAGTCGAGCAGTTCGTCCCGGTTCAGCGGCGACAGGAACGCAGTCAGGTGCTGGCCGGGGGCATTGACGAAGATCTGAAGCGGAAGCAGGTTCTCGTTGTTCGCGGTTTTGAACAGCAGCATCCCCCCTGGCGGGTTGACCTGGGCGGAATGAGGCCCATAGTTGTTCAACTTCAACAGAAGCGCCTTGTTGGTGTACAGGTAACTCCACGGACGCACCAAATCCCGGTTGGTGACGATGAACTGCCCCGGCTTGAGGCCGAATTCGCCGAACTCTTCTATCTTGACTTCTTCGTGTAGCATCTAGAGGCTCCTTTGTCGTGTGAAAAAAACGGTTGACGGCAGCGGGGTGCGCCCGGTGTGTGTGGGTTATATCGCCTGTTCCTGGAATGATGTCGTGGCTCCGGGCTTCGTCAGGATTGTGGAAAAAGCATTGCGCCGGAATAGAGGGGGACGTCCTATTGTCGGGAAATAATATATCCGTAAACCACACGGCAATCGAATACCCGGGTGTGTGCGTTTAATTCCACAGGAGTTGTGTCTCCAGGAATGCGGAGTGTCCGGGCCTCAATCCGATTGGTCTTTCCCCGTCCTCTCGGTCCACAGGACCTGCCGGACGCGCAGAGGATGAAGCCCCGCAGGAAGAAGGCGGCGTCTCTCCCCCCGACCGCCATGGCGCCATGATATCGGCGCGCCGTCGCGGCGGGGGCAAGTGGAATGCAAGGCTATTTGCCGTCCCAGTCCTCGATTCGGAAGGGGACTACTGCGCGTTCCGCCAAGCGCTTTGCCGGCGTCATTTCCTGCAGGAGTTCCTCCAGTTTGACAGTTGCCAGGCAGGTATTCGCGTCCCCTGCGCCGTAGTAGATCATCAATTCCCCAGTGTCATGTGGATTGAGGATTGCGCCGACTGGGAAGATGGTGTCCTCCACCCAGATTCCGTCGTAGCCTGTCTCGTATGGCGCCTCCGCCACGATGAGGGGTTGTCTTGTGATGGCGGCAAGCCTGGTGGGGTCGTCCTTGTCGAAGAGCGCCGCGCCGCAGGTGTATCGTTTGCACCATCCCTTGCCGGCGAGGACATCGCGCCTGCGGGCGGGATCCTCGTCCACGGCATGGAATACAAGAAGCCATCCCTTGTCAGTCTTGACGGGCGGCGCCCCCGCGCCAATCTTTCGATTTGCCCACGGCACATCCTCGCATCCCAGGAAGAGCTCCTGTTCGCCCCAGTATTCCATGTCGGGCGAGAAGGCGTACCAGATGTGGAAGGGGTCGCCCCACTGGTTGGAAGGACGCTCCAGGCGCATGTATTTGCCGCCAATCCTCTCGGGGAAAAGCACCATGTTGCGCTGTTGCGGAATCCCAAGGCAGACGACGTCGAAGTCAACACCCTCGCCACGCCACTTGGCGATGCCGGGGCGCTCGGAGTGCTGGTTCTCAAAGCAGAAGGTCAGGTAGAGACCACCCTCCAGGACGGTCAGGCGGGAGTCGACCACCCAGGGAAGGGGCTTGCCATGGTAGAAGACGCGCATCAGCTCGGGCTCCATCTCCCAGTGGACGCCGTCGTCGCTCCACCCCATGCCGGTCCCAAGCTTCAGTGCAGGACGGTTGAAATGCTCGTCAAACAGGTCGACACGGGGCGCAATGACAAAACGGCCGTTGAAAAAGTTGACGCCCGCGTTGAAGACAAAAGAGGCAGGGTAGGGGACGTCGTCCTTGGTAAGGATGGGATTCCCTGGATAACGGTGCAGAATCGGGCTGGAATGCAACTCGCCCCTGAAGGAGGGCAGATCTTTGAATGGATTTCTCATGCCTGAATGTCAAATTGCCGAAAACAAAGGCTCTCTTCCCAACAAGGATGGGGATTATGAAGGTGTATGACGGCCTTCAATCCCTTCCGACGGCCCTAATGTAATCAGAAAACAGCCGTCTCCTAGGCAATGGTTCAGAAATTGCAACGCGGACCGCTCAGCCATGGCAGGGTATTAGCCGTGGGGGGGCGAAGGCGCAACCATGGGAACTTGGGAAGAGAAAGCCAGTGGTGGAATCAGGTGGGGCAACTCTCCTGGTGGATTGCAGGGTAGTCTTCATGGGCGAGGTTATATTGGAACAGTCGCCAGAAATGACGGCCGAACAAGAGCTGGGGAATCCCTTCGGCAAAATAAACAGGGATGACAGGGCAGATTAGGACAAGATAGGACAAAGATTGACAGGATGTTTGCGGCTATGCCGCATGAAGTGACGGCGCCCCCACTCCTCACTCCTCTCTCCCCGCGCCTCACACGGAGCATTTCCTGTTTTTCTTTTGTTGCAAAGGACGAGGTTTCTCAAAATGAAGATACCGAAGAAGGCATTGACGATCGCTGGTTTGGATTGTTCCGGCGGCGCAGGTCTTTTGGCGGACGTTAAGACCTTCCAGGAGCGGGATGTCTACGGTCTTGTGGCGAACACAGTCCAGGTCGCCATGGAGCCTGGCACCTGGGCGCACCTGATTCATCCCCTTGGCCTGGATGTCATCCGCGAGCAGGTTCGCACTGCGCAGTCCATTGGCGTTGACGCCGTCAAGACAGGCATGCTTCCGACTGCGGAGGTGATCCGTGCGGTCGGCGAGATGCTGAAGGAATTTGGCGGGACCAGGATTGTCATCGACCCGGTGATGGTCTGCAAGGGTGCCAACGTGCCCGTCTTCCCCGAGAACACCCGTGCCATGATTGAGGCCCTTATGCCTGTCGCGGATGTGACGACCCCGAACACTTTCGAGGCGGCGCAGCTGGCCGGCATGGATGAAATCAAGACCGAATCCGACATGGAGGAGGCCGCCAGGCGCATCCACGCCCACGGCGTGAAGAATGTCATCATCAAGGCGGCACGCATCTTCGACGACGTGGCCGCGGACATGCTCTTCGACGGCGCCGAGTTCACCTGGATTCGCGAGCCACGCCTTGACACCAAGTGGACCCACGGTGCCGGGTGCTCCTTCTCCGCGTGCGTGACTGCCGAGCTTGCGAAGGGACGCCCCGTCGCGGAGGCGTTCCGCACGGCCCATCTCTTCCTCAGGGCGGCACTGGAGCAGTCCTTCCCATTCAACGACATCACGGGCCCCGTCTACCACCACGCGCTTGCAAAGCTCCTCCACGGGGAGTAATCGCATTCCTACTGTGACGACGAAATCTCCCATCGGCATGGACGACATCTTCGGGGAGCCCGGGGTCAACCTGGGCGGCCTCGAGGAGTTCACCGACTTTGTCGACGACTTCCATGCCTCCCCCGAATTCATCCGGAAGGAGAAGGAGAGGGGCCGGGAGCTTCGTGCGTCCCAGTGGTGGAAAAACCGCCGTTCCTCCGGGATATGCTACTATTGCGGGAGGAAGTTTGCGCCGTCTGCGTTGACGATGGACCACCTTGTTCCGATCGCCCGCGGCGGCCGCAGCGTCCGGGGCAACATCGTCCCCTGCTGCAAGGAGTGCAATACCAGGAAGAGCACCCTTCTGCCCGTCGAGTGGCGGGAGTATCTTGAGAGGATTTCCGGCGAAGCGAAGGAGGGAGGCAGGCCATGATGTGCGCGACCGACTTCGAGGAGAGGCTGTTCGGGCTTGTGTCGAAGACTTCGACCGAACTGCCGGAGGACGTGGTCCAGGCGCTGGAGGCGGCCGCATCCAGGGAAGACCAGGGGACTCCGGCCGCGGCGGTCCTCTCCTCAATCCGCGAAAACCTCCGCCTCGCCAAGGCGCGGCAGCTGCCGCTTTGCCAGGACACAGGCACAATCCATTTCTTCATCAAAGCCTCCGACGACTTCCCTCGGAGGCAATTTCGCATTGCGGCGGAAGCCGCCGTCGTGCGTGCGACCAGGGCGGGGCTTCTGCGCCAGAACTGCGTCGAGAGCATCTCAGGCAGGAATACCGGCAACAACCTGGGCCATGTCAGCCCTGTCTTCCACTGGCTTGAGGACGAGGGGGGCTGCGGCGGTCGCCGCGTCGCGGAGGTGACGCTTCTCCTGAAGGGCGGCGGCTCCGAGAACGTGGGCGTCCAGTATTCCCTTCCAGACAAAGGGCTGGGGGCTGGACGTGACCTCGACGGCGTCAGGCGGTGCATACTGGACGCGGTGCTGCAGGCGCAGGGACGCGGCTGTTCTCCGGGGGTTCTTGGGGTGGCCGTGGGCGGCGACCGCGCCGGCGGCTGCGAGGAGGCAAAACTCCAGCTGCTCCGGAGATTCGGAGTGCGTTCGAAGGACCGGGCACTTGCGGAATTGGAGGAACGCTCCCTCCGCGAGGCCAACGCCCTCGGCATCGGCCCCATGGGGTTTGGCGGCAGGAACACCCTCCTGGAACTCTTCATCGGCGCAAGGACACGGCACCCCGCGTCGTTCTTCGTCACAATCGCATACAACTGCTGGTGCCTCCGCCGTCAGAGCATCCTTCTGGAATACTGACAGGCGCAGGCACCCATCCCTGCCTACAACCACGGCCATGCCCAAAATCCTCCTGACCACACTGCTCCTCTGCGCATCGAATACCATGATGGCATTCGCGTGGTACGGGCACCTGCGGATGATGAAGGGACGCCCGATCATCCTGGCGATCCTCGCATCCTGGGCGATTGCCTTCTTCGAATACTGCCTGGCAGTGCCGGCAAACCGGATAGGGTCCACGGCATACTCCGTGGCACAGCTCAAAATCCTCCAGGAGTGCATCTCCCTGACAGTCTTCGTCCCATTCACACTCCTCTTCCTGAAGGAACGGTGGAATTGGAATTTCCTGTGGGCGGGACTCTGCATTCTCGGCGCGGTCTTCTTCATTTTCAGAAAGCCGTGCTGACAGGCGCCACGCCGCGTCCGCTTATATTACGCAGGAGAGTCTTTCAAATGACAAAGAACTACGCGCGCAAGGACATACAGAAGATCGCCGGATACACTCCAGGCGAACAGCTCTCTGGGCGCCGCATCGTCAAGCTCAACACCAACGAAAACCCATACCCCCCCTCGAAGAAGGTGGAGGAGGCCGTCCGCTCGTTCCCATGGGAGGAGCTGCGCCTCTATCCGGACCCGACGGCACTCCCCCTCAGGAAGGCCGCCGCAGGGCTCTACGGCATCCCGGAGGAGTGCATAATCTGCGGAAACGGCTCCGACGACCTGCTGACAATCGGCCTGAGGACATTCGTGGGGGCGGGGGAGGGCTTCGCGTTCCCGGAACCCTCATACTCGCTCTACCCGGTGCTCTCCCAGCTTCAGGCCGCAAGGCCAATCCCAGTCCAGCTCACGGAGGAGTTCGAACTTCCGGAGGACGCCGCCGCGCAGGCCGCCGGCGCAAGACTCTTCATCCTTGCAAGGCCAAACGCTCCCACGGGCAACGCATTCCCCATTGACAAGATCCGAGGGCTCTGCCGCGACTTCGACGGGGTAGTCTGGATTGACGAGGCGTATGCCGACTTTGCCGACGACAACTGCCTCGGACTGGTGAAGGAGTTTCCCAACGTAGTCGTCTCCCGCACTTTTTCCAAGAGCTACTCCCTTGCGGGGATGCGCCTTGGCATCGCCTTTGGGGACTCCGGCCTGGTTTCGGAGATGAACAAGCTCAAGGACTCCTACAACACCGACCGGGTCTCCCAGGCCGCGGGGCTGGCCGCACTTGCCGACCAGGACCATTTGCGCGACTCGGTCGCCAGAATCCGCGCCACCCGCGCCCGCGTCTCGTCCTCCCTGTCGTCGATGGGCTGGCGAGTCCTGCCTTCCCAGGCCAACTTCATCCTGGCCCGTCCATCCCGCATCTCCGCCAGGGAACTCTTCCGTCTTCTCCGCGACCGGGGAATCCTTGTGAGGTACTTCCCGCTTCCGCGCGTTGACGAATACCTGCGGATTACCATTGGAACCGACGGGGAGATGGATGAATTCCTGGCGGCCGTCCGCGCCTGCGGCGCATGACCCGCCCGTCCAATGTAACGTCCTTTCCGCCTGTGCCATGCGCGTCGAGTATCTTGCCAGCAACGACCCCTTCGAGAACGCCGCCTTCGAGGAGAGGATCTACCGCGGGCAGAGACTAGGCGGCGAGGCGACCCTCCTCTTCTACACCAACAGGGAGTCCGTGCTTCTAGGGCGCAACCAGGAGCCATCCCGTGAGTGCGACCTGGCGTGGTGCGAGTCGGAGGGCGTTCCCGTGCTGCGCAGAGTCTCGGGCGGCGGGACTGTCTGGCATGACCTGGGCAACCAGAACTACGCCTTCATAATGCCGCGTCGCTCCTACGACCCCGAGAGAATCCTCTCAATCGTTGTGGATGCGCTTCGCCTGGTCGGCGTCAAGGACGCATTCTTCTGCCGACGCTTCAGCGTCTGGCATGGCGACAACAAGATTTCAGGAAGCGCGTTTGCGCTTTCAGGGCAGGGGGCGCTGCTCCACGGATGCCTCCCCTTCACAAGCGACCTCGCCAGACTACAGAGGGCGCTGGTAAAGGACGCCGCCGGCGACGACCCCGCGGTCCCGAGAAGCCGAATCGCATCGGTGGTCTCCCCCGTGGAGAACATCGCGCCGCTCTGCACCTCCCCTGAACGGTGCCGCAATGATTTCTGCCAGGCGCTTGCAACCCTGGCGGCCACAATTCCACTCGTCTAATTCCCCAATCCAGGCTGCGTCACACTCCGTCCGCAGCTTCCAGAGATGCCCTTGCAGGACCTGTCAGAAAAGTTCGAGCAATACGTTGTCGAGATTATCAACGGACAGCGCAGGACGGGTTTTGCCAAGTATTTCCGGTATCTTCTCTTCGGCTTCTCACGCCTCTACCATGCCGCCGTCCAGCTTCGCCTTGCCCTCTACAATGCGGGAATCATGCGGCAGCATGTAATCGGGTGCTTTGTCGTAAGCGTCGGCAACCTGACCACCGGAGGCACGGGCAAGACGCCGGTCGTCGAATTGCTTGCGAAGACCCTGACCTCCCGCGGCAAGCGCGTGGCCGTGCTTTCCCGCGGATACAGGAGCAAGCCACGCCCATGGTGGTATCGCCTGAAGAGCGTCTTCTCGGGCAATCCCGAGGTGGTCCCGCCCAGGGTGGTCTCCGATGGGGTGAATGTCCTCCTGGATTCAAGGGAAGCTGGAGACGAGCCGTATATGCTCGCCAAAAACCTGGTCGGCAAGGAGGGCGCGCCCGGCGCAATGGTGGTCGTGGACAAGAACCGCTTCAAGGGCGGAACATACGCCATCGCAAGGGGAGCCGATACGCTGATTCTCGACGACGGATTCCAGTATCTCAGGCTGCGGCCCTGGACGAACATCCTGCTCGTGGATTCGACAAACCCATTCCACAACCACGAGATGCTCCCCTGCGGAATGCTGCGGGAGCCAATCGAAAATCTCCGAAGGGCGGACTACATCTTCCTCACAAAGTCGGATGGACGGGACTTCCACCACCTCCGGAGATTCCTCAAACGGCACAACCCCCTTGCCGAAATCATCGAGTGCAACCACGTCCCGAAGTACCTGGAGTGCGTGACGCAGGACGGACGGCAGGATCTCTCATACCTCAAGGGCCGCAAGGTGGCGTCCCTCAGCGCAATCGCAGTCCCCGAAAGCTTCAACAAGTACTTGAGGGACCTGGGGGCGGAAATCGTCCACCAGGAGCACTTTGCAGACCACCACAGATACCACCCGAAGGAAGTCGCGTCCTTTGCAAAGAAGGCGAAGCGCGCCGGCGCGGAACTGATCATGACCACGGAGAAGGACGCCGTGCGGCTTCCTCAGCTCCCTTCCGGCATCCTGCCTGTCTACTATCTGCGGGTCGAGATCACGATTCTCAAGGGGGAGGAGGCGTTCAGCCGTTGCGTCTCGCAAATCTGCCTCGGCTAGGCCACCCTCCCGAAACGCGTTTCCCGCGCTTTTTCGCCGCAAAATGGACATTCTGACGAAAAAAGAGGAAAAATCCACGCTTTTTTTGCCGTGGAAGGATGTTTTTTTCTGGAAATGTCCTACAATATCAGAAACTACACGGATTCCGTGAGGACGGGAGGGGTGCGCCCTGCGCCCATTCAACTCCCGGACGGCCGCCTCGGGACGGCACGCGGAACCTCCCACAGACGCCCCGGCGGGGCAAAAGCCCTCCCCAGGCGTCGACGCTTTCGGATGACACAACATTTCAATCACCAGGAGAAAAGGACTTCTCATGCGTAATGCATTCAAACTGCTTCTCGCGGCGCTCCTGCTGCCCGTTCTTGTTCTCGCACAGGACGCCCCGTCTGTCAAGATTCCTGATGCGGCAGTGACTCCGGCGCGCCTGAAGCTTATCCAGACGCTTCTGGAGGAGCAGATCAGGACCCAGGGCGTGAAGGCGACCCAGCAGAGCCTGGGGGCGGCGGTGGTGACGCAGTTCACCTCCTCCTCGGCGGAACTCAAGAATGCCGGCAGGGAACCATATATCGACGAAGTGGATACGCTGCGCGTCGCTGACGAAAAACTCCGTGCGGCCGCCCAGGAGAAGTATCCCGAATATACCAACGACGAACTGGTCAGGCAGTCGGAGAAGCTCTTCCCACTGTACAGGAAGGGCGAGCGCGTCACAATCCGCATCCGCACCAATCCCAGGAAGACCGAGAAGATCAGCGGCTACTACAACGGGATGCATGGCGGCAATATCGCGATTGGACCCACCAACTACCGCCTGGCGGACATGAGCGGAATCGTCGGCAACGACGGCCCCCACGGCGAAATCGCCAAGTTCGATGTCAATCTCAACCGGATGTACCGCCGCGAGTGGCGGGAGGAATACGCACGCACAAGCACGGTCAAGCGGACTGGCTTCATCGAGGAGAACAAGGAGAAGTTCAATGAAGCGCAGCATGAGGAGGACTTCCTCGAAAACGAGCGCCGCGGATATACGTACTTCCTCGAAAAGTGGCTCTCGCCAAAGGAACTGGTCGAAGAGTGCGCCTATATCGCCGCATCCATGGCAAACCGCGCCTTCAATGAGAAGACCCGCCAGGAGATGGAACTCAGGTTCAATGACCTGCAGGCACAGCGCGACATGACCGCCTACGGGTCGAAAATCTCCCCGGACGGAGCATATCCCTCCGCGGAAAAGGTGCTGGCTGACGAGGCGGCCGCCCAGAAACGCCGCGAGGAACTCAAGGCACAGCGCGAACAGGAAATCGCAATGATGGCGGCACGCGCGGAAGAGGAGGCACGGCAGGCCGAACTCAAACGGCAGCGGGACCGCGAACGCCGCGCGAGGGAGGCCACACAGCAGGCCGTCCAGGCGGAGGACGAGGGAATCTCCATGACAACGTACGTGATCGTCGCGGTAATCGTCGTCCTGGCACTTGTGGGCGGCGGCTGGTGGTGGAATACCATGCGCAAGGAGGACGACCTGGACGTGTCGAAGTTCTTCGAGGGCAAGGGCAAGCTCCAGCAGGAGTTCTGGGATGCGGCCAACGCCGATCCGGACCACTTCAAATACGTGGCGTATCTCTTCCCTGACATGGCATCCGCCAGGGATGCGCTGGAACGGCTCTCGTATATCAGCGAGGACGAATACGGGAACATCGTCAGCAAGAAGAAGGATCTGCGCTACGGGTGCTACGAGCACCAGAATGGAGCCGTCGCATTTGTCGGCAGCCCGACTCTGAACTACGCAAGCTGGCGCGAGGCGTCGATGATCTGGCCGGACATCCCGCTCTCCAACTACTTCAAGGTCTCCTCCGAACCAATCGTCAGCATGCTTCTGCCTGACCTCGACAAGATGAGGGCGCAGGGAATCCAGGTCGAAAGCCTCGGCACTGAAGACGTGCGGACCGAGACGGGCGAGGTCAACCGCATCTACCGCTTCAAGGTTCCTACCAAGGAGGACGCCATCAAGTTCCTGGGCAACATCGACATCACGGAAGAGGGTCTGGTTGTCCGCGTCGAGACGAACGAGGGCGTCTTTGGAAAGGACATCAACGGCGTCTTTGCCGCATAGGCCGGTATTCTTCCCGGAGGCTCCTGCGTTTGCGTGAGAGGCTTCCGGGATGTCCGCGACATCATTGGCGGGCGTGGGGCGTCTTGTCTCCGCGTCCGCCAAATCCTTTTCCCGACAATGCCTCGTTTGTTTTTGATATTCCTTTTTCTGCTTCTTCGGCACATCTGCCTGGCGGAGTTTCCCGGGCCTCCACCTGTAAGTGTCTGGCAGGGAGCGCAATATATCTATCCTGGGATTCAGCATGCGCGGCTGCGCGTCGACAATCCCCGCCTGATGGCCATCAATCTCGTCAGGGTCGACCTTACAAATCCCTATATCAGGTTTGTGGCGACAGAGGCCGACCCGATGGCCGGGCAGCCAATGCCGGACTGCCCGCGGTTCACAGTGCGCACGAGGCGGCAGACGACGGGCGAATTCATGAAATACTGCCGGAGGCTCCCGAACGAGGGCGGCCTCGGGCTGCCGGTGCTGCTGGCGGTCAATTCGTGTCCATGGAGCCCCTGGGAGTCGCCGTTCACCCACAAGTTCTCCGACAACATGGGGCTGCTGGTCTCGGGGGGCAGGCTGGTCTGCCCGTCAAATGGCCGTCCGGGGCTTGTCGTGACCTGGGATAACAAGCTGGAATTCCGGGACTTCCCGAAGGATGCCCAGATGACCTCCGACATGTATATCGTCCTCTGCGGCTTCCAGATGGTCATGAGGAACGACGAGATAGTCGTCAAGCCCAGTGGCAAGGATTTGCATCCCCGGACTGTCTGGGGGCTTGACAAGGAGAGGAAGATCCTCTACATCATGACCATTGACGGTCGGCAGGATGGGTATTCCCTCGGCGCAGACCTCTACGAATGCGCGCAGATGATGAAATACGCCGGCGCCTCCGACGCCATAAATATGGATGGCGGCGGGTCGACGACGCTCGTCTACTGGTCTCCCGTCGAAAACCAGCCTGTGCTCCTCAATCAGCCCAACAAGAGCAACTACCAGCGCACTGTGGGGGCCTCGCTGGGCATATACTATGCGCCAGTGCGTCGTCAACGGCGGTAATGACCCGCGCCACATCTGAAGGCAAGGAGGATTTCTTCAAATGGACGAATCATACCAGGAACTTGGATTCGCGAAGCTGGACATGACCAGGGCAGGGCGGACCGGGCTCGGTGAGACGGTCTTCTGCCCGGGAAAGACCCCATGGCAGCTGGCGGAGATCATGGGGAGTTTCCGGGATGCGTCGCGGCGGGTCCTCGGCACAAAGTGCTCGAGGGAACAATACGCCGCGCTTGCCGCCGCCAATCTGGACGTCACATACGACGAGACCTCACGTCTGATCTTCTCGAATTGGAACGACCCGTCCTGGAATCCGGCGGAGTTCGATGCAACGGCCGCAGTCCTTACGGGCGGCACGGCGGACGTGCCGGTTGCGGAGGAGGCGGCCGGAACGGCGGAGTTCTTCGGAATGAAGGTGGTCAGGCACTACGACGTGGGAGTCGCAGGGCTCCACAGGCTTCTCTCAAAGCTGGATTCAACCAGGAGGGCGGACGTGGTGATCGCGGTCGCCGGGATGGAGGGGGCGCTTGGCAGCGTGGTCTCGGGGCTTGTGGAAGCGCCCGTGATCGCCGTGCCCACCTCGGTGGGGTATGGAGCCAGCTTCTCCGGCGTCTCCGCACTCCTGGCAATGCTCAACTCCTGCGCAGAGGGAATGACGGTCGTCAATATCGACAATGGCTTCGGCGCCGGAGTGATGGCGTGCCGAATCGCAAGAATGATCAACAAGGGGAGAAGGTGACAATGCTCGCATCAAAAAGAATGCTCTATCTGGAGGGAGCCTCCGGGATCTCGGGGGACATGACGGTGGCCGCGCTCCTGGACCTGGGCGCGTCACAGGAAAAGCTGGAGGCTGCGCTGGAGAGCCTCCGGCTGGAAGGATACGACTGCGTCGTCTCCAGAAAAACCTCGCACGGACTGGATGGAGTCGACTTCGATGTCAGGCTGCATGACCACGACCACGAGCACGACGGCGCGTGCCACCACCATCACGAACACAGGAATCTCTCCGATGTCTACGAGGTCATTGACAGGGGCGTGATGACGGATGGCGCCCGGGCGCTTGCAAAGCGCATCTTCCTGATTGTCGCGGAGGCGGAGGCCGCCGCCCACGGAGTCCCGCTGGAACAGGTGCATTTCCACGAGGTGGGCGCAATAGACTCAATCGTCGATGTCGTTTCTGCAGCCGTATTGGTGGACGACCTTGGCATTGACGAATGCGTCGTGGACGGGCTCACCGAGGGACGCGGCTTTGTGCGTTGCCAGCACGGCGAGCTGCCGGTGCCTGTGCCGGCCGTCCTAAATGTCGCCCGTGCCTTTTCGATTCCGCTTCGACGCGCGGATGTGCAAGGCGAGATGGTGACTCCCACCGGGATTGGAATTGCCGCCGCCCTTCGCACCCGCGATTCGCTCCCGGGCAAGTACCGTGTCGAGGGAGTAGGTGTCGGTCTCGGGAAACGTGACTTTGGACGGGCTAATTTCCTGCGGGCAATGATTCTCGTGGAGGAGGAGGCATGGGCGGAGGCATGTCCGTCCGACGAGAAGGTCTGGATTCTCGAATGCAATATCGACGACTCGACGGGCGAGATGCTGGGGCTTGCCCTCGAGCGCCTGATGGAGGCCGGGGCGCGGGACGCGCATTTCACGCCTTGCTTCATGAAGAAGAACCGCCCCGCATATCTCCTGAGGGTCATCGCCGACGAGGAACGGATAGGGGAGCTGGAGGAAGTCATCTTCGATGTGACAACCACAATCGGCATCCGAAGATACCGCGTGGAGCGTTCCTGCATGCAGCGCGCAATGGCCGAGGTGGAGACCCCCTTCGGCCAAGTCGCCGTCAAGGTCTGCGCAGGGGCGGGGGTCCAGCGGTGCTATCCCGAATTCGAGTCGGTAAAACGGCTCTCAGATGCCTCCGGCGTGGATTTCCAGACAATCTTCCGCCTGGCGCAGGACGCGGCGAACGAGGCGTTCTCGGAGTAGGCGCGGAAAACACGACAGCCTGCCCAGGATGAGCCATTCCCTCGGCGAATTGAAGGATTTCCTCCGCGAAAAGGCCGCCCGCGGCGTCGCACTCGCATATTCCGGCGGCGTCGACAGCACGCTCCTGCTGTCGGTCCTGAAGGAACTCTGCGACGAGGAAGGAGTGCCCTTCGTGGCAATCATGGCGCGAAGCGCCTTCCAGTCCTCCGAGGAGGTGCGTGATGCCGTGGCGACAGCGGAGTCCCTCGGCGTCACCCCTGTCCTGCTGGAGTTCGACCCGTTCACGATTCCGGAGCTTCGCGGAAATCCCCCCGACAGGTGCTATTGGTGCAAGCGCCACATTCTGTCGCTCCTGGCGGAGAGAGCCCGGCGGCACGGCGCCTCACTGCTTGTCGAAGGCACGAATGCGGACGACCTGCGGGCGTACCGCCCAGGGCTGAAGGCGCTTGCGGAATCAAACGCGCTCTCGCCGCTTGCGGAGTTGGGTCTCTCAAAGCAGGATGTCAGACGGCTTTCGGAGGAACGGGGGCTTGCAACGGCGCGAAAACCCTCCACCCCCTGCCTGGCGACACGCTTCGACTACGGGACGCAACTCACGGCCGGACTCATTGAAATGGTCGCACAGGGCGAGGAATATCTACGGGGGCTCCTTCCCGATGGCACGCAGCTGCGGCTGAGGGTGCACGGCGACATCGCACGCGTCGAGGTCTCCGAATCCGCGCAGGACGCCATCCTGGCGCACGCCCGGGAAATATCCCGGAAGCTCCACGCGCTTGGCTTCAGATTCGCCACCCTCGACCTGGAGCCGTATCGCTCAGGCTGCTACGACCCGCCTCCGAAAAGCATATAGTTCTACCGAGATGCCTCCCGTGCGCCACGCTTCTCAAGGGAGTCCCTCAGGAAACGCAGGGAGGCCTGGCGTGCGGGCGCAAGTGCGGCCTCCACCCTCTCGTAGTCCGGAATGCGGGCAATTCCTTCGTAGAATTGGTCGTCCAGGCAGGTCGTCTCGTCAATGATATGGTCTTCAAGCCCCAGGGGGTTGAGCAGTGACGCGAACCGGCTTGCGCCTCGGCAGGCGTTGCAGAAGACGGCGAAGGGCTTGTGGAAAAGCAACGAGAGCACGGTGCCGTGGAAGGAGTCGGTGACCACGAACGCCGCATTCATGAAGCCCTCAAGCCACTGCTCCATGGTGTGATGCTCGATGTCCTTCCTGCTGCAGTCGCCAATCAATGTGACATCCCCTACGCCAAGCCGACGACGCATCTCCTCGCAGACGCCGGATTTCAGTGGACTTGGGTCAAGTATGTACGCGACGACGCCAGCCTCCGATTCCGGTCTGCGACGCAGTGAAAGCAGACGCTCGAAGTCCGTCCCTGAAAGCATGGCGACAGGGTCGAGGACGACCTGCGCGTCCACGCCAAAGAATCGACGGCAATACTCCACTCCCTCGTCTTCACGCACGGAGACGCCGTCGAACCTCCGCACCAGCGGCGCGTATTTCCAGCGATATAGGAGCCATCGTGAAAGAGACCACTTCGCCCTGCCGAATGATGCTCCGTAGACCACCTTGGGCGACTGGTCGCCGCGAGGCAGGAACGACATGAACATCGCCGAGTAGAAGCTGCGCAGTCTGAAGCTGGGAGCCCATATCTGGTCGCTGCCGGCGACATACCCCTCGAAGCCATATTCACGGAGCTGTTCGAAGTCCAGGGGGCATCGCAGGCGCGCGGTCGCCTTGACATGCTTCCGCAGGAACGGAATCAGCGGACTCCCTTCCCAAGGCTGCCGGTTGTCGGCATTGTGTCCTGGCGGAAAGGGCACCACGCAGGTCGTCGGTTCGTGTCCAAGACCATGCAACAGTTGCTGCAGGGCATAGTCCTGGAGTGCGCCACCGTAGTTTCCACCCAGCGGCAAGGAAAGAATCGCTACTTTCATCGTTCGTCTCTAAAAACTACACGCAGGCCCGTGGCGCAAAATGCATGGTCAGGTGCCGCCACGGCCAGGGATGACATGAATATAGCCTCACCCAAAAGCCTCATGTCTCAACTGCTTTTACGGATGAATGAGAATTTGTTGCGTCAAATTTCTAGCGCAGGAGTCTGCGCACAGTCAATGCAAGTCCATGGTTTTCCTGGGTAAAACCTCTTTTTGAAGCGAATTTCTCCCGTGGAAGGAAAACATTCCATATTTTTTATGGAAATCGCTTGGAAATTAGTGAGTGCTAATTATATTGTGTGCGATTACGGGGCGCGGGTTCCGCCCGGTTGCGGAGTCGCCCTTGTTCCGAGTGTAGTTGAAAACCATTAGTAGAGTCCCCCCATCAAACAGGAGATTTCCATGAAGAAGTTGCTTCTTTCGATGATTTTTGCCTTTGCCTGCGTTTTGTCGGCCCAGGATGTTCCCGAGGCCGCAATGGAGTCCGAGGAGTCCGGCATGGCTCCCTCGATTTCGTTCATGACCGGGTATTACACCAAGAACATGGGGGAGGGTGTGATTTCCAACCCCGAGCGCAACATCCAGAGCGAGCTTGAGATTGGGATGTTCGGCTTCCACGCCGGCATCACCGGAATCTTCGATTTGACCAACGCCACCGGCTATCGCAATGATTTCGAGGAGTTCGACTACTCCCTGGGATATGGATACACCTTCGAGGATGTGCCATGCATCGGCGCACTGAGCCTCGACCTCACCTGGACATACTACGACATCAACCGCGCGTCCTCGGACGACTACCAGGAAATCGCCCTGGGCATCAGCCTCGACGACCTCTTCCTGGCGCCAAGCCTGACAATCAACCACGACTACGAGAACGGGACCTGGTGGGCGGAGGCGGCAGTCAGCCACTCCTATGCGCTCTCCTTCATCAGCGAGGACCTCTCCTGGGACAACAGCCTCTTCGTCTACTTCGGAAACTCCAACTGGGTCGAGGGCAGCACCGGCTACCGCCGCGCGGGGCTCAGCAACGCAGTCCTCGCCACTGGCCTGAGCTACGCGGTCAGCGAGAACATCACCATCGGCTTCGAGGCAGACTTCTCTTTCGCGCTTGACAGCAATGTGCGCAACGCAATGCGCGCCGACGAGAACAACAACCGCAACAACATCTGCCTGGCATTCACCGTCGGCATGGAGTTCTAGCGATACGCCCTTGGATGCGGCGCAGGGGTGTTTTTTTTCACTGCTTCTTCCCCCTTTTTTGCGCCCCTCGCCGCATCCGAGATTATCCACCCACCACACCATCCCCGCCCGGGGAGTCAACCTCCCTGGGCAGGACGCCTACTTAAACTCAGGACTTTTCCGCGGTCCGCAAACAGTTCTATGATGCCACTTAGTTTTGCAGAGGTTGGCCAGGAGGCGATAATTCGCAAGGTCGGCGGTGCCCCCGAGATGCGCAAGCACCTCGAAGACCTTGGATTCGTGGCAGGAAGCGTCGCCACGGTCGTCTCCACCATGGGAGGCAACATCATTGTGAAAATCAGGGAGACCCGGGTCGCAATCAGCGAGGAAATGGGCCGGCACATCATGATCTAGGAGGAGTTTTTTCCATGAAGACACTAAATGACGCCAGCATCGGCGACACCGTCAAGGTGGTCCGCCTCCACGGCGAGGGCCCTGTCAAGCGCCGCATTATGGACATGGGCATCACCAAGGGAGTCGAAGTCTACATCCGCAAGGTCGCCCCCCTCGGCGATCCAATCGAGGTCACCGTCCGGGGCTATGAACTGAGCCTACGGAGGGCCGATACCGAAATGATTGAAATCGAGTAGGCGCAGGAAACAATCCCCCGTCCCATTGGCAAATCTCCAGGCAAGATACTCAACTGCCGACTTTTTCCACATAAAGACACGATATGGAATCCATTAGGAAGACAATCAGAATTGCGCTGGCGGGCAACCCGAACAGCGGAAAGACCACGCTCTTCAATGCACTGACTGGCTCAAACCAATTCGTCGGAAACTGGCCCGGAGTCACGGTGGAAAAGAAGGAAGGACGCCTGAAAGGGCACGACGACGTGGTCGTCACGGACCTGCCGGGCATCTACTCGCTTTCGCCATATACCCTTGAGGAGGTGGTGGCCAGAAACTATCTTCTGGGTGAACAGCCCGATGCAATCCTCAATATCATCGACGGCACCAACCTCGAACGCAACCTCTACCTCACCACGCAGCTGACCGAACTCGGCATCCCCGTGGTCGTCGCAATCAACATGATGGACATCGTCCGCAAGGAGGGTGACAAGATCAATGTGGAGCTGCTTTCCAAGGAGCTGGGGTGCCCCGTCATCGAAATCTCTGCCTTGAAGGGGGACGGCATCAAGGCGGCGGCCGAGGCCGCAATCGAGGCCGCAAAACACGGCAAGACCATCCCGATGCACAACTTCTCGGGCCCGGTGGAACACGCAATCGCGCATATCGAGGAGGCTTTCCTCCATACCATGCCAGAGGAAAAGCAACGCTGGTATGCAATCAAGATCTTCGAGAGGGACGACAAGGTGCTGGAGAGCCTCAAGATCCCCGCGGACAAGTATATCCACATCGAGAACGACATCAAGGCAGCCGAAAAGGAACTGGACGACGACAGCGAGTCGATCATCACAAACGAGCGCTATGTCTACATCGCGGAGATGCTCAAGGGATGCTACAAGAAGAGGCGCGTGGGCGGCCTGTCGACCTCCGACAAGATCGACAGGGTCGTCACCAACAGGCTCCTGGGACTGCCCATCTTCGCGGCCATCATGTTCTTCGTCTACTATGTCGCAATGGTGACCATCGGCTCCTTTGCCACCGACTGGACGAACGACTGCCTCTTCGGAGACGGGTTCCACCTCTTTGGCATCGGCTCCGCACAATACGACGAGGTGGCGGAACCATACGCCGAGGCCGCCGCGGTCGTCGAGGGATATGACGCATACGTCGAGGAGAATGGCGAACCCGCCGACGGCAGGTTCACATACGTAGTCGAGGACGAGGATACGCTTGCGACCGAGGAGGTCGAGGCCACGGCCGAGGACCTTGCCGCCGCCAGGAAGACCCTGGAGGAGATCGGGGAGGAACCCGACCCCGCCGACTACGGCGTCTGGATTCCCGGAATCCCGGTCCTGGTCGGAATGGGGCTTGACGCAATCAACGTCCAGCCCTGGCTCCATGGGCTGATTGTCGACGGAATCGTCGCCGGTGTCGGCGCGGTCCTGGGCTTTGTCCCCCAGATGCTGGTTCTCTTCCTTCTTCTTGCCTGGCTGGAGGCATGCGGCTACATGGCGCGTATCGCCTTCGTGCTGGACAGGGTCTTCCGCAAGTTCGGGCTCTCCGGCAAGTCCTTCATCCCGATGCTGATTGGCACAGGCTGCGGCATTCCCGGGGTCATGGCCTCCAGGACAATCGAGAATGAGCGCGACCGCCGCATGACAATCATGACCACGACCTTCATTCCCTGCGGAGCCAAGGTCCCCTTCATCGCGATGATCGCGGGCGCAATCTTCGGCGGCGCCGCCTGGGTCGCCACCTCCGCGTATTTCGTCGGAATGGCCGCCATCATCATCTCCGGAATCATGCTGAAGAAGACCAGGATGTTCGCCGGCGACCCCGCGCCATTCGTCATGGAGCTCCCCGCATACCACCTGCCCACCATCGGCGGCGTCCTCCGCTCGATGTGGGAAAGGGGCTGGAGCTTCATCAAGAAGGCGGGCACAATCATCCTGCTCTCCACAATCCTCGTCTGGTTCACTTCGTTCTTCGGCTGGGTCGACGGCTCCTTCCAGATGCTTGAAGAAGACCAGATCAACCACTCGATCCTTGCCGGAATCGGCTCCTGCATCGCCTGGGTGTTCGCGCCTCTGGGCTGGGGCAACTGGCAGGCGACCGTGGCCTCCATCACGGGACTCGTGGCAAAGGAGAACATCGTCGGCACGCTCGGCATCCTCTACAAGGGCGCGGGCGACGAGAATCTATACGGCAACATCGCACAGGCCTTCTCGCACGTCTCGGGATACTCGTTCCTGGTCTTCAATCTTCTCTGCGCACCCTGCTTCGCGGCAATCGGCGCAATCCGCCGGGAGATGAACTCAGCCAAGTGGACCTGGTTCGCAATCACATACCAGTGCGGCCTTGCATACGTCAGCTCCCTCATCGTCTACCAGGTGGGATGCGCATTCACCGGCAACATCCACCCCGTCGGATTCGGCTTCGCGCTCGTCGCATTCATCGCAATCCTGCACCAGCTCTTCAAACCCTATAGGGAATCCACGAAGCTGACCGTCAACGTCAAGTAATCCACACCCCACTACCGAGGAACACAACAATGCTCGTTTGGCTCAAGGCAAATCTGGGAACAGTCCTGGTGTCGTTGACACTGCTGGCGATCGTTGTGTCTGTCATTGTCCACAGAATCCGCGCCCGCAGGAAAGGGCACACCTCCTGCGGATGCGGATGCAGCTGCTGCGCAATGAAGGACGTATGCCATAAGTGAAAAGGTCGTCCATCCCCCTTGCCGCGGGTGGCATTCGCCCCTCTAGAAGAGGGGCTTCGCGAACCATGTCACATCGTGCCAGCGCCCATTCTTGAATCCTGCGTTTTCAAAGCATCCGACACGCTTGAAGCCGAGACTCTCGTGGAGCCTTTCGCTGGCGGGATTCGGGGTTGTCACACATCCGTAGACCGTGCGGTAGCCCCGGGACTTCAGTTCGTCAATCAGCCTGGAGTATAGCGCGTGTCCAAGCCCGTTGCGAAGGTGGGTTCCGTCAAGATAGATTGACAGTTCGCTTCCCCACTGGTATGCGGCACGGTGCCCAAAGGGGCCTGCGTAGGCATATCCAATAATCGTGTCTCCTTCCAATGCAACTAGATATGGATACTTTGCGAGAGTCTCGGCAACCCTCGCCCTGAACTCGTCAGGCGAAGGCAGGACATACTCGAAGGTAATCGGCGTGTCAATGTACTGGGCGTAGATGTCCAGAATGGCTGGAGCATCGTCAATTGTCGCTGAACGAAATTTCATTGTCGTAGTCTTTGGACTCGTAGGGCGCAGCGCACCGTCGTACACCCCCAAAAAGGGGAGGGTGGTTCCCTCGATTCATGTCGAACCAACGGGCGTTGCGGTGAATTTACCACGTGCGTACGCTCCCACCAGCACCAACAGGCCACTTGTTTTCTGGACGCTACTCGCGATGATGGCGGGATTTGCCTTGCGTTCAGGTGCGAGTGCCTTGTGGTCACGCTTGAAAAAAGGTTTTCCGTGGTATAGAGTATATCAACTTTCTACCTAGGAGCGGCCCGTAGCCGTTTTTCTGCCGCGTTTGCTGCAGATGGGGTAGTTCGGACAACTCGCTTGACACTTCACACCATTTCAACCTTCCAAAGGAGCCTTCACTATGAAGCGAATTCTCAGCCTGGCATTTCTAGCTGCCTTCTGCCTTAGCATTTCAGCCGCGGATCTGTATGTCTCCCTCTCCACTGGCAACAACAAGAACGACGGCAAGACTCCGGCCACTGCCCTCAAGAATATCTTCAAGGCTCTCGATGTATGCGAGGCCGGCGATGTCATCCATGTCGCCGAGGGCAACTATCACGGCAAGATGAACTGCGGCGGCCTTGAGATGAAGAAGCCCGTCAGCCTCATCTGCGGATACTCCCCCGACTTCGCGGAACGCGCCCCGATGCGCTTCCCGACCATGCTCCGCCCCACCAACAAGATGGTTCCCACGGTTCCCGCGCAGGGAATGCTGAAGATTGATCTTCCCAACATCCCCGAAGATTCAACGATCGTCATTGACGGAATGATCTTCGACCAGACCGACGCCAACTCCTACCACGGCACCGAGGGCAAGCCCGAAGGCTTCAGCGAAGGCATGCTGACACTGCCTCCCGCAAAGGGCACCAAGCCGAATGTCTCACTGGCGAAGGACATGCTCTATGCCAAGACCAACGGCACGCTCGTCATCCAGAACTGCCTCTTCCTCAACGGCAGCAACAAGAATGCTTCGCTGCTTGTCGGCCACAAGTCCGGCCAGGTCAAGGTCCTCAACAACGTCTTCATCGGCAACCGCATGCTCTCCTGCGGAGTCTCCACCACCAATGGACAGCCCTACCAGGTCGAGTTCGAGTTCGCATACAACACCGTCCTCTTCACCTGGACCAGAACCAAGGCTCTGGACACCATGGGGTACGGACTGCGCTCCGAGGCCGGAGTCATCGCAAACATCCACAACAACATCATCGGACTGAACACCATCGCCGGATGGGACAACACAAAGGGCGACCCCTCCAAGAAGAAGATTACTCTCGACAACAATATCTTCTTCCTCAACAAGGCAGACGGACAGGTCACCATGAACAATACGCCAATGGGATTCAACGTTGCTGACGACAGCTTCGACAGCCTGGCGGACATGGATGGAATGGAGAGCGTCGAAGGAAACCAGAGCCTCTCGGATCCCTCGCTCTTCGCAAATATCCTTGACCCGGTCTACCTGAACGCATTCCTCAGCCTGACGGTCTCCGAAACCACCGACTACGACCCCAGCTCCCCTGAAAACCAGTTCCGCGCCGCCCTCGGAATCAATACCGTCGGCAAAATCTCCACAAAGGTCTCCATGTTCGCAAATCCGTATCCATACGACAGCGCAGTCAAGTTCTTCGGCGCGGTCCCGGGATTCGGCGCACAGGAGATTAAGTAATATAACTACTTGAATACAAGTAAGTTATAGCAAAAGCCGCGGTTCGCAGGAGCCGCGGCTTTTTTGCTAGGACATGAGTCCCCAGGCCTTGCCCCAGGATAAACGTCTTGGACACTAGTGTCCCGTTAAAATGAGGAGATAATCATTATTAATCGAAGAACCCGGGCAGGAAAGGCGTGCCCTGTGCTTCAGGGAGCGACAGCTCGCTTCTCTCAAAGGGTTCACGCATGGAGGTCTTGTCGGTCAGTGAGACGCTGAGTATCCGAAGCATCTCGGGGTATTATTTGAAGGAGGTGTCCTCCGTGAACATGATTTCGGCATCTCCCAGAATACTATTTGGCAGCCATCGCCTCCATCTGACGCATCTGGACTTCAGGTTTTGCTTCGTCCTCACGATGAAGAACGACTCCAGCCGGTTGATACGATGAAGCTTGGCAAAAGCGTTGTAGCCCCGGTCGAACACGTAGTACGAACCAGTCTCGTACGGGATGGCCGGAATGGCCCTAGAGTCGTGGCCGGATGCCGCCGTGATGTGGCAGAAAGAAGGCACATGTGTCTCCAGGTCGCAGGGGACACATGTGCCTTTCACCCCCCCTTTGTGCCTGCGGAATCTTGCCCAGTGGAAGAGCGAGAGGCACAGGGGAATGGTCGTTGAATCGAAGGCGTAGTGGACTACTCCGCTAAATTGCGATTTATTATCCTTCTTCCTCGGCAATCCATTCACATAATTTCTGCTGTAGAAGCTTTGCATCAGGCAGGTAGAGTTTGTATTCCGCTGCATAAATGTTTTCGTTCTCCGGAAGTGTCATCTTCACAACGGCATCGCTTTTTTCCTTGCAAAGCAGAATGCCAATGGTAGGATTCTCATAATCCTGCTTGACGCATCGGTCGTAGTAGTGGACATACATCTGCATCTGGCCGATATCCTGATGGGTCAGCGTGCCCGTCTTCAAATCAAGGAGCACGAAGCAGCGCAATAGACGATTATAAAAGACCAAATCCACAAAGAAATGCTGTTCCTCGAAGGAAAAGCGCACCTGCCGTCCCATAAAGGCGAAGCCGTTGCCAAGCTCCAGTAGAAATTCCTGAAGGTGACTGATGAGACGTCCTTCCAGTTCCGTTTCCGTATAGCTGCATTCTGTCTTCATGCCCAAGAACTCCAGGACATACGGCTCCTTGAGGACATCCTGCGGCTTCGCGACGACATTTCCTTTTCTGGACAACTCCATGACTTTGTCTTTATCTTTGCTTAAGGCGACCCGCTCATACAGGGAACTGCAGATTTGACGGTTCAGCCACCTTACGCTCCAGTTCTCCTTCGCCGCCTCAAACTCATAGAAACGGCGCGCCAATGGGTCTTCGACACGAAGAAGCTGGAGATAATGCGACCAGCTTAGTCTAAAAGATGGCAGCGGAAGTTTTTCGTTACCAAGGCTTTCCTCTGCTGTTTGAGATTTGGCAATCGCCGATTGCCAAATTTGCGTCTCTCCTCCATCTGGCAATTTGGCAATCACAGATTTCCCATTTCCAATGGTTGGAGAATAGGTTTGGTAAAACTGGCGGAAAAGACGTAAGTTTCTGTAAGAAAAACCCTTTCCAAAGCGTTCCGTCAAACGGTCCGACAGTGTCTGCAAGGTCTTCTCCCCATACCCCGCGCGGTGTTTGCCCTTCTGTTCATCCTCCACAATCATGCGCCCAATTTGATAGTAGCAAGTCACCATCGCAAGATTGGCAGTCCGCGCCACATGGCAGCGTGCCGCCTCAATGATCTCCGCAATGCGCGTGTAAAGCGATGTATTCAATTCTTTCGTGATTTCCGTGCTCATTTACCCTGCTCCTATCATGGGTGCGACAATTTTGGACGCGGTGCGTCAAAAAAACATAACCGCTTTTTCTGCAACATAATACTTCTACCTCCGACACATCGATTTCTCCGGACATCAACTTCGGCAACAGGCTGTCACGTAGAGTTGAAAGACGGTTGGGTTCAGCAGCGCAATCTAGCATGTGTTACATGTTATTCAGCTAGAATAAAACAAGTTATGATTTAATCAGCAGACACTAATTATTCAGAAACCGCGAAATACACGAAACACACGAAATATGGATATTCAGAGTGACCCCGCTTCATTGACAAAATGATATTCGTGGTTCTTTCCCCCGGTCGCGCTCCAGCGCGCCATCCACGCACTCCCCTCTTCTCCCTCCTCCCTCCTCCCTACCCCCATATACAAAGCCCGCGGGGTGGAGTGTATCCACAACCCGCGGGGTTGTTGTCTGTCAATGATTGTGACGGACAGGGGAGTTAGTTGTAGTCTTCGTGTGTGAGAGCCCTCTGGAAGAGGTCGGTGACATCCTTTTCAGGCGCCTTGGTGGAGAGGGTGGCAATCACCGACGCGATGAGGCTGGCCGCGAAGCCGGGGAGAATCTCGTAGATGCCGGTGGAGGAGAGGCAGAAGAGCCAGATGATGTCGACGGCGGCTCCGACGCAGATTCCCGTGACGGCTCCCGCAAAGTTGAAGCGGCGCCAGAAGAGGCTCAGGAGAATCGCAGGTCCAAAGGAGGAGCCAAAGACACTCCAGGCGTTGGAGACCAGTGACATGATGCTGCCGGTCCTCGGGTCGGAGGCCAGAAGCAGTGCCGCCAGGGCGACAATCAGGACGAGAAGGCGGCCAACCCAGAGGAGCTCGGCGTCGTTCGCCTTGTCCTCGCGCAGTGCGGGCTTGTAGACGTCGCACGAGAATGAGGAGGACGCGGCCAGCAGCTGGCTGTCTGCCGTGCTCATTGCGGCTGCGAGGACTGCCGAGAGGAGGACTCCGGAGATGAGGGCCGGGAAGATTGTGCGGACCATCTGGATGAAGATCAGCTCGCCGGAGACCGTGCTCTCGGAGTAGCCAATGCAGTGGCGGCCGACAATTCCAATGAGAGCCGCGAAGAAGACGACTAGGACGGTCCAGGAGATGCCGATGACGGAGGACTTCCTGAGTTCCTTGTGGCTCTTGATTCCCATGAATCGGACGATGATGTGGGGCATTCCGAAATATCCAAGGCCCCAGCCAAGGCCGGAGATGATTGTCTTCCAGTCGCTGAATCCATTCCAGAAGGGTGCCAGGGCAGGGGAGTCGCTGACGGGTTCCAGTGCGGATGCGGCGAAGATTGGCACGAGGAAGAGTGCGCCCAGGATGAGGAGCCCCTGGAAGAAGTCAGTCCAGCAGACGGCCGAGTATCCGCCCAGGAAGGTGTATCCTACAATCACGACTGCCCCGAGGTACATCGCGTTCTTGGGGTCCATGTTGGTGACGGTATGGAAGAGGTTTCCGCACGCCTTGATGCTGGCCGCGGAGTAGACGGTGTACGCAATCAGGAAGACCAGTGCCGAGATCACGCGGAGCGCCTTCGACTTGACCATGAAACGGTTGGTGAGGAACTGGGGGACGGTGATGGCGTCGCCGTATGCGATGGTGAACTTTCTCAGGCGCGGCGCCTCGAAGATCCAGCTGAGGGTGTATCCGACGGCAAGTCCGACTGGAATCCAGAGCTGTCCCATTCCCTGTGCGTAAATCGCGGTGGGCAGTCCCATGAGGACCCAGGCGCTCATGTCGGATGCGCCGGCGGAGAGTCCCGAAACCCAGGCACCCATCTTGCGGTCGCCAAGGAAGTATGTCTTTTCGCCGCCATTGCGGTCGCGCAGGAAGAAATAGATGCCAATTGCCAGCATGAACAACAGGTAGGCGATGAATACCGAAACTTCCTGGAATTCACGTGTGAATAGAGTGGAGCAGCCCTCTGCGGCGGCGGTGCATGTGGAGGCAAGTGCGGAGGCGGATTCGTCCATGACTGATGATTCGGGTTGATTGTAAAGGCGCGGGAATTGTGCCGCTCTCCAAAAAACATGACAGGGGAAAGGGCGCGGAAAATCTTGAAATCTAACCCCTTAAAAGAATTTTACTAGCAAATCCACGGGAAAGTGCGTAACCCCGCATCCCCAGATGAGGGAGATGCACCCTCTCCAAATATGGCACGCGGGGGGGCAGCCGTGCCAGGTCGTCATCCAAAAATTAAGTGGTATGCCGTGTTGTTTTCGTTCCTATACGGCTGGCGGAATGAGGGTATATTGGCACCCAGCGACGTTGACGGGGGCATTGTCTGCGTTTCGACATGCCGGTGCGGAGAGTCGGGAATGCTTCTTTAGCCATTATAACCAAGTAACCAGGAGAGTCGAAGGATGAGATTTCGCATTGTTTGGAGTGCGCCTTGCGGGGCGGGGCAGTTGTCCCTTCGTGGCGGCGAATTCGTTGGCCCGTCGGAGATCCCTTCGGATGCCGTTGAATTTGTTGCCGAGGTCCGTGGTGAAAATGTCTCCCCGGGGGATTGCCCGACACTGGTGCGTGTGCTGCGGGGGAAATGGCCGTTCACCTTCTTCCTCCGCGACATTGTGAATGCATCCCCGCTGTGGTATCCGCTGGCAGGATGCGCGGTGACGCGTGCGGACGACCTGCGTTCCTACGGGGAAATCGTCTCCGGCATCAAGGCGCAGGGGTTGCAGACGGATGCGGAGCGCATGTGTTCCGAGCCCGAGGAGTCCTACGATGCCGCCTGCCGTCGCAGTGTCAAGGACCAGGATGTGCCCGTCTGGCTTGGCGTGGCGCGGGACGCGCGGTTCTTCCGCGTCAACCGGCATATCTATGAAAATCTGGGAAGCTGGGGCGAAATCACCATCTGGAACCACTCCGTTGCACGGGAATATCCTGACAGCAGCGAGGGCATGCGGCTGATATTCGAGGTGGGGCCCGGCTCCCACGGATGCCATTATGTCACCCGCCGCCTCCATGAAGGGACGTTGCCGATTCTGCATGTCACCCAGAACGAGCAGACCATCGACTACGAGATGACCTTCTTCGCAACGAGGGAGTCCAGGCCGCTCTCGGCGCGGGATGTCTCCGTCGGCGGAAGCGACCCCATCGCCGCATACGCGGGAATGTGCGGCGCAAACATCAGGCCGGAGGAGAAGGCTGCGCTGGGGGCGCCGGCTGGACAACTTTCCCTGGGAGACGAGGAGGACGCCATGGTCCTGTGGCTCCACGTGGAGGCGGTGAACCGCACCCCCGTCCCCGCCTACGCATTCTTCCGCGTGCCCCATCTGGCGCGTGAGAACCGACAGCTGGAGAATGGACTGCTCCATTACGGGGACGAGGGCGGCGTGATTTGCGCCAGTACGCTGGATGGCAAGCCTACGCCACAACGTGAAATGGCAGTGCTGGTTCCCGGCAACGGGCGCGTGAAATGCGACTGGCGCATCTTCCATTCCCTGGTTCCAGCCACGCGGGCGGCGGCAATGCTGGCATCCTCCTACGAGGAGCATCTGGCCGGCGCGGTGGAATACTGGCACGCAATGGCCGCGCAGGGCGCGAGGATTGCCGTCCCGGAAACGGGCATCCAGGAACGCATCGACGCGGGAATCCTGCATCTGGAGCTGAATACGCTGGGCAGGGCCGGCGGCGACGGACCGCTCCTGGCTGCCGCAGGTGTCTACGCGCCAATCGGCACCGAGTCGTCCCCCATCATCCAATATATGGACTCCATGGGGCGCCACAAGACGGCCGCCCGATCCATCCAGTGGTTCCTGGACAGGCAGGACGAGAATGGCTACATCAACAGCTACGCCGACTACGAGAGCGAGACGGGGCCCGTCCTCTGGTGCGTCGCGGAGCACTACCGGCTGACCCGCGACCGCGCATGGCTCCTGAAGGTCCTGCCACAGGTGGAGAAGTCCGCACGATTCCTCCTCGCCCAGCGGGAAGAGGCCAAGAAGACCTCGGGTGGGCTTGTGGCGGGAAAGTCCTCGGATCCAGAGGACAAGACCCCCGCGTTCTTCCTGAATGCCGGAGTCTACCTCGGCATCGCGGGATTGGCGGAGGCACTGGAGGATGTCGACCCGGACTTCGCGAAGGTCCTGGCGGCAGAGGCGGCTGACTACAGCAGGGACATCCGCAGGGGATTGGAGCAATCCGCCATGGAGTCGCCGCTGACGCCGTTGCTCGACGGCAGCTGGACGCCCGCCCTGGGCCCCTGGCCAGGCATCAACGGAAATGTCGCATACCACGCCGATGGCGGCGAGTGGTTCAGCCACGGAACCATCATGGGGCGCCTGGACAGCGGAGGCATGGCGCTCTTCCTTTCAGACGCACTGCCAGCGGAAGACCCGCTGATGGAGCTGGTCCTCAAGAGCCACCAGCACCCGCAGTTCCACGAGAATGCGGGACTCTCACAGCCATACTACTTCCGGCACGACATCGCACACCTCAAGCGCGGCGAGACGAAGCTCTTCCTGAAGTGCTTCTACAACCAGCTCGTTTCAATGCAGGACCGCCAGAGCTACACCTTCTGGGAACACTACTTCGAGGTCAGCAGCCACAAGACCCACGAGGAGGGGTGGTTCCTTATGCAGTGCCGGTGGATGCTCGCCCTGGAGGAGCAGGATGGAATCACGTTCCTGAAGGGCATCCCGCGCAAGTGGCTCGAACCTGGCAAGGAGATTCGACTGGAAAACCTGGCGACATACTACGGCAAGGCAAACCTGGTTGTCAGGAGCAGGGAGGACGGCATTGACGGACATGTCACGCTGGAACGCCCTGCGGATAATGTCCGCGTAAGAGTGCCCCATTGGGCGGGAATGCGCCCGTCACACGTCAAGGGCGGAATCTACGACCCAGATACCGAAACCCTTGCGGCCACCACAGCCGAATTCCACCTGGAATTCTAGAAAAACGGGGAGGAGTGTTCTCTCGCCTGCATTCGCGCACTTTTCTTTTATATGATTGTGTCGGTTTTGCGGGTGAGGGCGTATATTAACGCGATTTTCACAGTCGCGGCGGTGTGTGCCTCCGCCCCGTTTGTTTCGTACGATACTGCGTTGCATAGAGATAGATAAGAGACAGAAGGAGATTCAGATCATGAGGAAATTCTATTCGTTTCTAGTGATTTCGCTGGTAATGTCTTCCCTCGTCGTCCAGGCCGCCTCGCCGGTTGTCGCGAGTCTTTGGGACGATCCGGCCTGCCGCTATCCTTCGGAGGTTTGCGACCTTGCGGGGCTTCGTCTTGGCGTCTACAGCAGAGTCAACGAGAATACGGGATTGACGCTGGGGATTGCGAACTTTGCGGAGGGCGAGTCCCGTGGTGTCGAGCTTGGCGTTGCGAACTTTGACGCGGCTGGCTTCAAGGGTCTGCAGCTGGGCATCTTCCAGGAGGTGAAGGGTGTTTTCCACGGTCTTCAGGCTGGCTGGTTCAGCATTGTCCGCAACGACTTCTACGGCCTTCAGTTTGGCGTTGTCGCCTTTGACCGCGGCATCTTCTACGGTCTTCAGACTGGATTCATCACTGCCGCGGACGCGGTTTACGGCGCCGAGGTCGGCCTTGCGAACTTCACATACGGCGTGAAGGGCCTTCAGCTGGGCTTTGGCGGCTATGCCGAGCGTGTCGTCGGCGCCCAGATTGGCCTCATCGTGAATGTCTCCAAGGATGTGACCGGCTTCCAGCTTGGCATTGCCAACTACGCCGAGAAGTTCTGCGGCGCCCAGGTTGGCATCGCCAACTGCTCCATGGAGTTCACCGGCGCCCAGGTTGGCCTGGTGAACTACTCCAAGGCGGTCAACGGCACGCAGGTCGGCCTCTTCAACTTCACCGAGAAGATGGACGGCCTCCAGGTCGGACTTGTCAACTACATCAAGGACGCCAAGTTCACCGTCCTCCCCATCGTCAACTTCTGCTTCTAATGTTTTGCTCCGCATGACACACGAAAGGCCGCCAGGCAACACAGCCAGGCGGCCTTCTCTCTATATGTGAGAGGCGTCGCGGAGTAACAAACGCTTTTTTGCGCACAGGATGCGCATGCCTTCGAAAGGAATCCCAGCCCACACACTTTTGCCTCCCGCGGTGAGAGACCTGCTCTCCTGCGAATATCTTCAGGAATGGAAACGACAGCCCTAATGCCAATGCACTGCAGCGAAGGAATCTCGCTGTACCGCCTTCCCTCCGAATCCAAGATCGAGAACTGCATCGCCTCCACTCCCGAGACGCGTTCCATCTGCAACGACCCAGGCGTCGCAGGCTGCGAATACACGAGACGTCTTTGCCACGCATGCCGCAAGGTGCTTGAACTTAGTCCGATCGCGCTAAACGAAAAGGAGACCGTAGTCGTCAACATCCTCCGTGGCGGATTGAACTACGGGTTGCGGGACGCGCTGGCCGACGCCTACGGCTGGAACACCCACACGACCTGCTTCATCAGTGCGCAGCGTGCAAGGAACTCCGCCGACTCCGAGGACTGGCACATCACCGAGAACGACTACGCGAAGGTCTACTTCCCGGAGGTTGCGAGCCTTGTGATTGGCGACGTCGTCGCCACCGGCACCAGCCTGCGCTATGCGCTCCAGGAGCTTCTTCGCAGCGCCCTTGAGCAGCGCGTGCGCCTCCGTTCGATTCTCTTCTTCACCTTTGGCGGGTCGAAGGCCTCCGACATCCTCGAGGACATTGACAGGCAGTGCCGGGAGCTCTTCCCCGGCTACGAGAAGACCGTGCTTGTCTTCTTCGAGGGGTGTTTCACCTGCGCCGAGGTCAGCACCCCGCTCTCCGTGCGGCTGACAGGGACCGATCTGCTTCGCTGGCACGCCACGATGGCCCCCGAATTCGTCGAGTCCCAGTACTCCGACCCGGCGTATCCGCTGGAGAGATGCACAATCTACGATGCGGGTTCCCGTGCCTTCTGGCTGAAGGACTACGTGGAGGACGTCATCGGCTACTGGCGTCAGAACCTCCAGTTCGCCGAACACGGGATGACCTTCCGCCAGCTTCTGGAGGAGCGCTTCCCGTCGCTGGATCCCGACAGGTTCCCTGCCGACACCGACTTGAAGAAGCTGGCCGTCCGACAAATCGAGATGATGGAGAGGATGCTCTGACCATCCTGCCTCCACAAAGGAATCCGGGATTTTCGTCTCGGATTTTTCATGTCGTGAAATCGACAGTGGAGTGCCGTGCGGTCGCCCGTCTTCCCTAGTTGCCTTTCCCTTTTTTCCCCGATTCTGAGTTTTAATTCTTCCCCCCCCTTGAACCAAACCCCAAAAATTAAGGAACATCTATTATGTCCTCAAACGTCAAGAACAGTGGCGACTTTGAACAAGGTTCAGTGAACCAGGAGAGCCGTCGCGGTTTCATGTCCATGCTAGTGGTTATGCTGGGCTTCACCTTCTTCTCCGCGTCGATGTTCGCTGGCGGAGCCCTTGGTGCCGGCATGTCCTTCAGCGGCTTCCTCTGGGCCGTCATGGCCGGCAACCTGATTCTTGGCGCATATTGCGGAACCCTGGCGTACATTGCGGCCCGCACGGGGGACTCGATTCACATTCTGGCCCGCTACTCCTTTGGCAGGCGCGGCTCCTATCTTCCCAGCTTCCTCCTGGGCATCACGCAGGTTGGCTGGTTTGGCGTCGGCGTCGCCATGTTCTCGATTCCAATCCAGAAGTGGCTGATTGAGAACAACGTCGAGGGGGCGGCTTCGAACTCCACCCTTTGGACCATCACAATCATCGCCGGCCTCCTGATGACCTCGACCGCGTACTTCGGCATCAAGAGCCTGACCATCCTCTCCTACGTCGCAGTCCCCGCGATTGTCGTCCTGGGACTCTACTCCGCATTCCGCGCCCTTGGGACCGACTTCCCGGTCGCGGGCGCCGAGGGCGCCGTCCAGAGCGGCTGGGACACGATGCTCTCCTATTCACCCGCGCCCAGTGCGGCAATCGGCGCCACCGCCGCAATCGCCATCTCCGTGGGCTCCTTCATCTCCGGCGGCTCCTGCACGCCTGACTTCGTCAGATTCTCCAAGAACGCAAAGATCGCCGTCATCACGACCGTCATCGCATTCTTCCTCGGCAACTCCCTCATGTTCTTCTTCGGCGCCGTGGGCACCATGACCTACCAGGTCAACGACATCTCCGAAGTCCTCTTCAAGCAGGGACTCCTCCTCTTCGCCATCATCGCCCTGGGACTCAACATCTGGACCACCAACGACAACGCGATCTACACCTCTGGCCTGGGCTTCTCCAACATCACCGGCATCCCGAAACGCATCACGGTTCTCTTCAACGGCATCGTCGGAACCCTGGCGGCGGTCTGGCTCTACAACCACTTCACGACATACCTCAACATCCTCAATACCTTCATCCCGCCAGTGGGCGCAATCATCATCGCCGACTTCTTCGTCCGCAGGCTTGGCAAGTACAAGGACACCTCCGAGGCCAAGTTCGTTGACATCCACTGGCCCGCAATCGTCGCATGGGCGGCCGGCACCGGCATCGCATTCATTCCGGCCGGCGTCAGCGCCATCAACGGAATGGCGGTCTCCGCAGTCGTCTACATCGGCCTCTGCATGGCTGTGAAGTTCTTCGAACTCCATCCCGAGGAGTAATTCCGGACGGCACGCATTTCCGTCTGGCGGGATGCATGACGACGCGCCATCGAGGGATGCCGGCGGCACCGGCAAAGGAACCACGGGCCGGCATTCCCCCTGACAGGCGACGCCCCATGCATCCCCTTTCCGTCTAAAAACGGAGATTGTTTCCAAAGACATCATCCCCCCACCTGTTCCCTTCCACAAGCACCCTGCCAACGACTATGATCAAGAAGACCCCCGAGACTGTCATCCTCCTGAATTTCGGATGCAAGGACATACAGCGCCTCGCCAAGGCCGTCCGCGCCGAGAATATCTATACGATGGTGATGCCGTGGACGACTCCCGTGGAGCGCGTCATGCAGGAGGAGCCCGTGGGGCTGATTGTCTGCAGGGACGCCGATGCGGCCGACCACCCGTCGGAACTCGATGCCTTCAAGGCGCTCGGAGTCCCCGTCCTTGTGGACAAGGGGCTTGACGAGTCTGCCGCCGTGGCGTTCTGCAAGGACAGGTGCGGGTGCCACGGGCTTTGGACGATGGAGCGTTTCATCGACGAGGCAGTCGAGGACATTCGCACCCAGGTTGGTGACAAGACTGTCATCCTGGGGCTCTCCGGCGGCGTCGACTCGTCCGTCACGGCGGCGCTCATCCACCGCGCCATCGGCAAGCAGCTGACCTGTGTCTTTGTGAACCACGGGCTTCTGCGCCTTGGCGAACCCGAACAGGTCCAGGAGATCTTCCGTGACGCCTTTGACATGAATCTGGTCTATGTCGATGCGACGGACCGCTTCCTTGACAAGCTTGAGGGAGTCACCGAACCCGAGAAGAAGCGCAAGATCATCGGCGCTGAATTCATCGACGTCTTTGCAGAGGCCGCAGCCAAGATTGACGCCCCGTTCCTGGGCCAGGGGTCGATCTATCCTGATTTCCTGGAGAGCATCCCTCTCGACGGCAACCCGAAGGGAGTCATCAAGAGCCACCATAACGTTGGAGGTCTTCCGGAAAATCTCAAGTTCGAGCTGGTGGAGCCGCTGGCCAGGCTCTTCAAGGACGAGGTCAGGGTGGTTGGCCGCCTTCTGAGATTGCCCGAGGTCATGATCGACCGTCAGCCCTTCCCGGGTCCGTCCCTGGGAGTCCGTTGCGTCGGCGAAATCAAGCGCGAGTATCTTCGGATGCTCCGGGAGGCAGACGCGATATTCACCGAGGAACTGCGCGCCTCGGGATGGTACTCCAAGACCTGGCAGGCGTTCGCAGCATTCCTGCCAGTGAAGTCGGTCGGCATGCAAAACGGGGAAAGACGGTACGGATATACAATCGCCCTGCGGGCAATCAATACAAGCGACGCAGTAACCGCGCAGGTCGTCCATCTCCCATGGGAGCTCATTGAAAAGGTGGCATGCAGAATCCCGCAGGAGGTCGAGGGAATCTCGCGGGTCGTCTTCGACTGCACCCCGAAACCCCCGGCAACCATTGAATGGGAGTAGGATTTTTCCAAGGGATGAGGGAGGAGGGAGAAGAAAGTAGTGCGTGGCCACTATGCAGTGGGCTTCCGCTAGAGTAGGGATGAGGGAGGAGGGAGAAGAAAGTAGTGCGTGGTTGGCGCGCGTGGGCGCGCCAACCACGCACTATCCTCTTCCCTCTTCTCCCTTCTCCCTACCACATTATATTATCTTTTTGCCCGGATTTCAGAGCGGATCTGGGCATTTGGCTGATTTGGTAATCACTCGATTGTCAACTCGCATATCAAGGAGTGCATACTAATGAATCTAGACTGGTCGAAACTGGGTTTTTCCTATCTTCCCACATCGTATCACGTGGAATACCATTGGAAGGATGGCAAGTGGGATTCTGGCGAATTGAAGGACAAGCCCTTCATCACCCTCTCCATTGCGGCCGAGTGCCTTCACTATGGGCAGGCGGCCTTTGAGGGTCTGAAGGCCTATCGTGGCGAGGACGGCAAGATTCGCGTCTTCCGTGTCGAGAAGAATGCGGAGCGTCTGATCAGTTCCGCCCGTCGCACCTGCATGGCTCCTGTTCCCGTGGAGATGTTCTGCGAGGCAGTCGAGCGTGTCGTCAAGGCGAATGAGGACTGGGTTCCGCCATTTGGGACTGGCGCCACCCTGTACATCCGTCCATTGCTGATTGGTTCCGGTCCTCAGATTGGCGTTGCCCCCGCATCGGAGTACACCTTCATTGTGATGGTTGTTCCAGTCGGCGCATACTACAAGGGTGGCTTGCAGGCGGTGAAGGCGGCGATCGTCGATGAATACGACCGTGCAGCCCCCCGTGGCACCGGCATGGTCAAGCTTGCCGGCAACTATGCGGCGAGCCTGCTTTCCCACGAGATGGTGAAGGAGAAGGGTTATGCAATCGACCTCTATCTGGATGCCGCCGAGCACAAGTACATCGAGGAGTTCGGCTCCTCCAACTTCATTGGCATCACCAAGGACGGCGTCTACGTGACCCCTGCGTCCCACTCCGTGCTTCCCAGCATCACCAACAACGGCCTCCAGGAGGTTGCGAAGGACCTTGGAATTCCCGTGGAAGTGCGCCCCGTCGACTTCGAGAAGGAGATTGGCACCTTTGCGGAGGTCGCCGCCTGCGGCACCGCAGTCGTCATCACCCCCGTCAGCGAAATCTGCCGTCTTTCCACCGGCGAGGTCTTCAGGATTCCGACCGGGAATTCCTGCGGCCCCATCTGCCAGAAGATCTACGACAGGTACACTGACATCCAGTGGGGCAGGTATCCCGACGTCCATGGCTGGCTTAAGGTCATCGAGTAGAATTGTCCGACGATTCCATCAAATTCAATGCCGCCGGGGAAGCCTCCGACGAGGTGCTCCTCAGGCGGTTGCGCGCCGGCGACCAGGATGCCATGCAGGCGCTTTTCCTGCGCTACCAGGCACGCCTGGCCGCCCATACGGCGCGCTTCCTCGCATCTGAGGACCTTGCGCATGACGCCGTCCAGGAGACCTTCCTGAAACTCCTGGCAAGCCCCCCGAAGCGCCTCCAGAATGGAGTGCTGGGCCCATGGCTCTTCCGGGTCGCCAAAAACCTTGCGCTTGACTGGACGCGCCGTGGACGGTTCGAGATCTCCTCGGGAAGCGTCTGGGAACTCCCATGGAACACAGACGGCAGCCACGGGCATGGCGTCAACCCGCTGTCGCAGGCAATGGCCTCCAGCGACGGAGAACGCCTCCGGAAGCTCAGGGACGAGCTGCCAGAGGATCTGCGGGTCGTCATAGAGGATCGCATCGACCACAATCTCTCCTTCCAGCAGATTGCGGACAAGGAGGGGATTCCCCTTGGGACTGCGCTATGGCGGGTCTACCACGCTCTCGAGTTGCTTAGGAGAAGATGGCTCTCTGAGTCCTAGATAAGTCATAAGTGTCTGCAATAGAACAAGTTATGTCACTAGACACATTCTATCGGCTTGACGGCGGCGTCCGTCACTACGCCTGGGGTGAACGTGCCGTTGGCGGCCGTATTCCCCTTATAGCCCGTCTTCTTGGCGACGAGCCTGGCGAGGAGCCCTGGGCCGAGCTATGGCTTGGCGCCCATCCGTCGCTTCCGGGCGTCGTCCATTTCGGGGAGGGCAAGTCCCTTGCACTTGACGCGGCGATTGCTGAGTCTCCCGCCGCCTGGCTTGGCGCGAGAGCCTTTGCCGCCCGTCCCCAGCTTTCGTTTCTTCTCAAGGTGTTGACCTGCAGTGCGCCGCTTTCGATCCAGAGCCATCCTGACGAGAAGTCTGCGGTTAGGCTTCATTCCGAGCATCCCGAGCTCTATCCGGACGCGAATGACAAGACCGAGATCATCATTGCCCTGGAGCCCTTCCAGGCCCTGGCCGGGTTCAGGGGGCTTGTGGACATACTGCAGGATATCGGGCGCATCCAGGCATTCCAGCCCTGGCTGGCGCTGTGGCGGCATGGCGGCGAGACGCTGCGTGGACTTGTTGAGAGCCTCTTTGCACTCAATGTCGTCCCCCTGGCGGCAATGCTGACAAACGCCCTCCAGGAGCTCGACTCGGCGGAACGGGAGCTTTCGGCCGCCGACAAGCTCTTCATTTCCCTGAGCACCGAATACCCTGGCGACAGGGGGACGCTCTTCGCGTATCTCCTCAACCAGGTCTTCCTTGCGCCTGGCGAGTCGCTCTTCCTTGCGCCGAACTCCCCCCACGCCTATCAAAGGGGCGCGGGAATCGAGTGCATGACCAACTCCGACAATGTCATCCGTGCGGGACTCACCCCGAAGGCGGTGGATGTGGAGACGCTTCTGAAGACCGTGGACTTCGACCGCACCGGATACCAGATGGTCACCCCCGAGTGCACGCCGTCAGGCGACGGGCGCATCCTGAGGTATGCCGCGCCGACCGAGAAGTTCCAGCTCACCTTCTACCATGACGCCGTGTGCGACCTGGCCACGCATCCCGACACCCTGGGAGTCTTCCTCGTCGTCGAGGGCGAGGCGGTCCTGACATGCGGCGACGGACGCCGCATCAGCGCACCCTGCGGAAGCTCCTGGGTCAGACCTGCCTCCGCCGGAAGGGGAACCATCGAACCAACGGTCGCCGGCACCACCGTCATCTGGTCACAGCCCAATTTCTAGCATTTCGCAGTTCCCTCCCGAAACCAGGGAGTTTCCCAAAGACAATCCCCCCACAATCAAGTTAGCAGCTTCCCAATGTCTGAAGAAAAATCGTTCAGCGACCTGTTCGAGGCGTCACAGCAGGTCAACATGTCCATGAAGAAGGGTGACAAGGTCTCAGGCGAGATCATCGACATCCAGAAGGACACCATCTTCGTCGATCTTGGCGGTCGTCAGGACGGCATTGTCGACGCAAAGGATTTCACCGATCCCGAGGGCAATCTCACGGTCAAGGTAGGCGACACCATCGAGGCATTCGTAGGCGACAGCACCGCCAACGGCATCCAGTTGCGCCGCCAGATTGGCGGCCGCGCGATTCACGAGGTCGACCAGGCCGTCTCGGAGGCCTTCCAGAGCAAGATGCCCATCGAGGGCAAGGTCACTGGCGAACGCCGCAAGGGCGACGCCCTCGTGGGATACGCGGTCCAGATCGGCAAGAGCGAGGCGTTCTGCCCCGCAAGCCAGATTGACGGGCGTGGCGTCCGCCGCGATCCCTCGGACTACATAGGCCAGACCTACTCCTTCCGCATCACCGAATACGCCGAGGACGGGTACCGCCTCGTCGTCTCCCGCCGTTCCGTCCTCGAGGAAGAGGAGGAGGCCAGCCGCGAGAAGCTCCTGGCCAACCTGCAGGTTGGCGACACCCTCTACGGCACGGTGGACTCGCTCCAGCCCTACGGCGCATTTGTCGATTTGGGCGGCCTTTCGGGGCTGGTTCCCAACCGCGAGCTTTCGTGGGACCGCGGCGTCCGCCCCGAGGACGTGGTCAAGGTGGGCGACCGTGTCCAGGTGAAGGTCATCGAATATCTTCCGGCGGAGGGCAAGAATCGCGCCCGCATCACCCTTTCCCTGAAGCAGGCCTCCGGCGTGAGCCCCTGGGAGAAGTTCGTCTCCGACCCGGGCTATGCCGCCGGAACGAAGCACAAGGGCAAGGTCGTCCGCCTTGCTTCCTTCGGCGCATTCATCAGGGTTGCCCCCGGCGTTGACGGGCTTGCCCACATTTCCCAGCTTGGCGCGGACCATCGCATCGAGTCCCCCTCCGAAGTCCTCAAGGAGGGCGACGAGGTGGATGTCACGATTCTGGATGTCAACGAGGAGACCAGGCGCGTTGCCCTGTGCGTCGGCGACCCCAAGGTCAAGGGCGAGAAGGCCGCGAAGCTGACCGAGGCCGAGGCCGCCCAGGCGAACCAGATTACCGCCGCCTCCTCCGAGGTCCTCGAGGGCGAGGTCGAAAGGCAGGCGCCCTACGGGCTCTTCGTCAAGCTCCCCAATGGCCAGACCGGACTGCTCCATATCAGCCAGATTGCCCTCGGCGGCGGCGAAAACGCCATGAAGGAACGCGTGATGTTCAGGGAACACCCGCTCCATAGCAAGATCAAGGTCATCGTCAAGAGCGTCGAAGGGGACAAGCTCTCCCTCACAACTCCCGAAAAGGCCGCCGCGGACTCCGAATCCTCCGGCAACAGCGAGGTGAAGGACGAGGGAAGCGCCTCCTTCGGCTCCCTCGGGGACCTCTTCGGCGGCCTTAAGCTGTAGCCACGCAAATCGACAGGCATCCGGGCATGCATGACGCCTGAGGAAGGGTGGCATGCGTGCCTGTGCGCGGCAGGGGAGTGGCGAAAGGGCGGAGACCCTCAATAAAGGACTGCCGCTCCCGCAGGCTGCATATCGCGCCGATGAAGCCCCCGGCCAGTAAGGATCGGCCCGGGGGAAGATATTGTGACAGAGTGGCGCGGTTCCGGGGAATGTCGCACCTGGCTCCTGGGTGGGATGGTGGCATTTTTTTTGCTTATCAGGAGTTCATTTTGATTAGAAATTGCACCATTTTGTCACATTTTGTCAGTAGCCATGTCAGAAGAAGAGAAGGAAAGAATAGAATCTGAGCCCGCAGTCGAGGAGCGAATCGAGTCAGAGTCTGAGAAGCAGGCTTCCGGGGAGGTCGTGTCTTCCGAGGAGAAGGCTCCCGTCGGCCCCACCCTTGAGGAGCAGCTTTCCGAGATGAAGGGCAACTACCTCCGCTCGCTTGCCGAGCTTGAGAACTACCGCAAGCGGATGGCCCGCGAGATGAACGACGTCAAGGAGAAGTCCCGCCACAACACGATTTCCGAGGTTCTTGGCATCTACGACCTTCTCCAGATGGCGGTGGACGCCGCGTCGAAGGCGAAGGATGTGGAGTCGCTGAAGCAGGGCGTCAAGATGTCCTTTGGCGAGCTCAAGTCCATCTTCTCCAAGCTTGGCGTCGAGGTTGTCGACGGTTCCGGGCAGCCCTTCGACCCTGCGCTTCACCAGGCGATTGGCGCCGAGCCGAGCGACGAGGTTCCCGAGGGGACTGTCATCAGGCAGTGGAAGCCTGGCTTCCGCATTGGCGACAAGCTTCTCCGCCCCGCTGTCGTGGTGGTCTCCAGTGGCCCTGCCGCCCCCGCCGCCCCTGCCGGGGATGGTTCTCCCGAGGCTGGCGCATAGGCGTGTCAACTGGTGCAGGCACTGCGGATTTCTTTTTTTCAGGAGGATATGACCTATGGCTCAGTCAAATGACTATTACTCGATACTTGGAGTGGCAAAGACCGCCACTGCCGACGAATTGAAGAAGGCGTATAGGACGCTCGCCCTCAAGTATCACCCGGACCGCAATCCCGGTGACAAGGAGGCCGAGGAGAAGTTCAAGGAGGTCAACAACGCCTACCAGGTGCTCAGCGACCCCGAGAAGCGGCAGCGCTATGACGCATTGGGGCACGAGGCATACGTCCACGGCGGTTCCGCCGGCATGGGCGGCGATCCGGGCGTCAACCCGATGGATATCTTCAACCAGTTCTTCGGCGGCGTCCATGGAGGCGACTTCGACCTGGGAGACCTCTTTGGATTCGGCGGCCGCCGAAGCAACCCCAACGGCCCCGTCCGTGGTGACGACCTGCTGTATCCGCTGACAATCGACTTCGAGGACTCCGTCCTCGGCGCCGACCGGCAGATAAGGGTTCCGCGGACGGAGAAGTGCGGGCACTGCAACGGCGAAGGATGCGAGCCCGGGACCAGCAAGAAGACCTGCCCTGACTGCAAGGGGACTGGCCATATCACCCGTTCCCAGGGGTTCTTCAGCATGAGCCAGCCCTGCGGCCGCTGCCGCGGGCGCGGCGTCATTATCGAGAAGCCCTGCAAGGAGTGCGGCGGCAGCGGCACCGTCAGGAATACAAGCACGCTGGACGTCCACATTCCCGCCGGCATTGCCACTGGCAACCGCCTGCGCCTGGCGGGGCAGGGCGCGGCTGGCGTCAGGGGCGGCTCCAACGGCGACCTCTACGTGGCGGTCACTGTCCGCCCCAGCGATGTCTTCGAGCGCATCAACAACGACCTCTACTGCGATGTCCCGATTCCGTTCTCGATGGCAGTGCTTGGCGGCAGGTTGACCGTTCCCACAGTCACCGGCCCCGAGGACATCAAGATTCCGGCGGGCGTCCAGCATGGCACCAAGTTCCGCATCAAGGGCAAGGGGATGCCGAATGCGGCTGGCGGAGCACGAGGCGATGAATACATCCGCGTAAAGATCGAAATCCCGACGACGCTGACCTCGGAACAGGCGGCGAAGATGAAGGAGTTCGTGGAACTCAAGGGGACTTCGTCGCAGTATCCGCAGCAGGCCTCATTCGCCAAGAGGACGAAGAAGTGGACCGGGCAGTAGCCGCTGCCTCCAGGACTCCCGCCCTCGCACATAAATTCCCGGTTTCCAGCCCCGTGCGGCTGGAAATCGGCTTTCGGGGCATTAGATTATCGGGCTTCCGCCTGCACGCTGCCTGAAAGCGTGGGGCATTGTCAAGCAATACACTCGGAAAAAACTGGCCCTTGTGGGCGGGCGGACCCCCCCATGCCAAAGGCGCCGGACAACGAAGAGGAGAAAAAAACGTGGCGAAGATCACCATCACCGACCTGCTCGAGGCAGGCGTCCATTTCGGACATCAGACCCGTCGCTGGAACCCGAAGATGAAGAAGTACATCTACGGCACCCGTAGCGGAATCACCATTTTCGACCTGGGCAAGACCATGAAACAGCTGGCCGCCGCCTGCGACTTCCTCACCCAGACCGCCGCCAATGGCGGACAGATCCTCTTCGTCGGCGCCAAGCGCCAGGCCCAGGAGACCGTCCGCGGCGCGGCAGAGGCCGCCGGCATGCCGTATATGTGCGACCGCTGGCTGGGCGGCACCCTGACCAACTCCAAGGTCGTCCAGACCCGCGTCGCAGCCATGAAGAAGCTGCGCACCCAGAGCCAGGATGGCTCCTTTGACAAGATGCCCAAGAAGCAGGTCGCAGGCCTGAAGCGCGAGCTTGCAAAGCTGGAGACCGCCCTGGGCGGCATCGCCGACATGCCGAAGCTGCCCGCCGCCGTCGTCATCATCGACGTCGACCGCGAGCACATCGCAGTCCAGGAGGCCATCAAGCTGAACATCCCTGTCGTCGCCCTGGTCGACTCCAACTGCAATCCCGACGGCATCGACTATGTGATCCCCGGCAACGACGACGCGCTCCGCGCAATCAAGGTCATCGTCTCCGCCCTCCAGGACGCAGTCGTTGAAGGCAAGAACGTGGCCGGCAAGAAGAAGGCCGCCACGAAGGCAGCCGAGGCTGAAGCCGCAGCCGCCAAGAACGACAAGGCGGACGAGCCGGCTGCAGAAGAGGCCGCACCCGCCGCCGAAGAGGCGAAGGCATAGGCTCCTGGACGCGTCCACCGACGCGATTCCGAAGGCGGCGCGGGCTCTGCCCCATCGGGTTCCCGCCCGTCTTCCCGAACCGGGTTTTTCGAGTTAGAGTGTAGATCATCAACCAATTTCAGAGAGGATATACTGCAATGGCAGAGATCAGTGCAAAAGAGGTCATGGAGCTGCGTCGCAAGACTGGTTGCGGCATGATGGAGTGCAAGAAGGCCCTCGCCGAGAGCAATGGCGACATCGAGGGCGCCATTGAGAATCTCCGCAAGGCCGGCATCGCGAAGGCCCAGAAGCGCGCGGGCCGCGCGGTCAACCAGGGCAGGTGGGGCGTCGCCTCCAACGGCAACAGCGTGGCGCTGGTCGAGGTTCTCTGCGAGACCGACTTCGTCGCAAATACCGTCGAGTTCAAGGCGCTCGTCCAGAAGGCCGCCGACACCGCGCTGGCATACGATGTGGACGGGGATGTCTCCGAGAAGCTCATTGCCGCGATGGACGGCGAGCTGAAGGACCTCATCGGCAAGATCGGCGAGAATATGTCCGTGCGCCGCGCAATCCGCTGGGTCGCCCAGGACGGCGACAAGCTGGCCTACTACCTGCACACCGCCCAGCCCTACGCGACCCTGGTCGAGGTCAAGGGCACCGACGACCCCGCGCTGCTGAACAACATCGCGCTGCACATCACCGCCAGCAACCCCACCTACATCTCCGAGGCGCAGGTGCCCCAGGATTTCATCGACAAGGAGACTGAAATCGCGAAGGCGGACCCCAAGCTGGTCGGCAAGCCCGAGAATGTCCTGGAAGGCATCATCAAGGGCAAGCTCAAGAAGCGCTTCAGTGAAATCTGCCTGATGGACATGCCCTGGATTGACGACGAGCATACCACGCTCGCCAAGATCGCTCCTGGCGTGACTGTCGTGCGCTTTGTGCGCTGGCTGGTTGGCGAAGAGGTCTCCGCATAGCCGGACCGTCGCCGATGCGTCAAGCGAGGCCGTCCAGTCGGTTGGTTGATCCGCCGGCGGGCGGCCTTTCGCATTTCCACTGTGTCGAGTGATGTTGTTTTCGCTGGACGATACCCAAGGATACTTATGAAGATGGACATACTTCTGGTAGGCGCCGGCGGTCGCGAGCATGCGATTGCCTGGAAGATGATGCAGAGCCCCCTGGTGGGGAGGTTGTATTGGGCGCCGGGCAACCCCGGAATCCCCTCCGCAATCCCCGTCTCCGCAAAGACTCCCGGGGAACTGGCGGATTTTGCGGAGAGCCACGGCATCGGCTTGACGATGGTCGGACCCGAGGCGCTGCTCTGCGAAGGCATCGTGGACGTCTTCAAGGCGAGAGGCCTGAGGATTGTGGGGCCTGACAAGGAGGCCGCCCAGCTTGAGGGCAGCAAGGCGTATGCGAAGGATTTCATGGCCCGCCACGGGCTTCCGACGGCAAGGGCCGCCGTATTCACCGAGATGGCTCCCGCCCTGGAGTATCTTGAAGGGAGAGGCGCACCTATCGTGGTGAAGGCCGACGGACTGGCGGCAGGCAAGGGCGTCATTGTCGCATCCGACCTGGAGACCGCGCGGGACGCAGTAAAGTCATGCTTCGAGGGCGCGTTCGGCGCCGCGGGAAGCAGGGTCCTCCTGGAAGAGTGCCTTGTGGGCGAAGAGGCCTCCATCCTCGCGTTCTGCGACGGCAGGACGATTGTGCCGCTGGTCTCAAGCCAGGACCACAAGCGCGCATACGACGGCGACAAGGGGCCAAATACGGGCGGCATGGGCGCATACTCCCCGGCGCCGGTCGTCACCCCGCAGCTCATGGCACGGATAGATGCGGAGGTCCTGCAGCCCTTCCTCAAGGGAATTCAGGAGGACGGACTCTATTTCCGTGGCGTCATCTACGCCGGAATCATGGTTACGGCCGAGGGACCCAAGCTCCTCGAGTTCAATGTCCGCTTCGGGGATCCTGAGACGCAGGCCGTGCTGGCACGCCTGGACTCGGATCTGGTGGAGGCGCTCTGCGCAGTGGCGGACGGCCGTCTCTCAGATGTGGAGCTCAAGTGGTCCGACGAACCGGCCGTCTGCGTCGTCATGGCCTCAAAGGGCTATCCGGGGCACTACGAGAAGGGGCTTCCGATTTCAGGAATCGACGCCGCCGAGAAGTGCGGGTGCCTGGTCTTCCACGCCGGCACGGCCTCGGCTCCCGACGGCACAGTCCTTACCAATGGCGGGCGGGTGCTGGGAGTCACCGCACGCGCCAAGACGCTCCGCGCCGCAGTGGACAAGGCATACGAGGGAGTCTCGAAGATTTCCTGGAACGGAGCGGAATACCGCCACGACATCGCCCACCGCGCCTTCGGACGCAGCTAGAGAAAGGAGGTTGCATCATGCCAAAGACCGTGATTTTGAGCTTCGACGACGCAGTCGCGAACCACCGCACCTTCGTCGCACCCCTCCTGAAGGAACTGGGGTTCAATGCGACATTCTTCATCTGCCGGTGGGGTGACGAATGGCGCGCCAGCCACTCGGAGTATCTGCTGGATGAAGTCCAGGTTCGCGAAATCTCCGAAATGGGCTTTGATGTGGGAAACCATACCTGGAACCACTCCGTCGCCACCAATGTCCCCGTGGAGGAGTTCAGCCGCGACGTGGACAGGCTGGAGCAGTTCCTGGCCGGCGCGGGAGTCCCCAAGTCGGTATCCTTCGCATATCCCTGCGGCGACTATACGCCCGAGGCCGTCGAGGCGCTCAGAAAACGCGGGTTCCTCTCGGCGCGCACGGTCAGGGACTGCGCCATCAACCCGGAATCCGACGATATGATGTGCCTCCCCGCCGCATGCATCAACGACAAGACGCCTAGCCTCCTCGAGGAGATGCTCGCCCAGTGCACGGAGGAACGCCCCGTCGCAATCCTCTACCATGGCGTCCCGGATATCGTCCATCCGTGGGTGACGCGGGATCCCCAGGCCTTCACCAGGGAGATGAACTCCCTCAGGGAGGGTGGATTCCGCGTCATCTCGTTCCGCGACTACGCCGCCTCGCGGCAGCGGAAGGCGCAGGAATAGCCCGAGGCCAAAGGGCATGCGCGCCCTGGCGCCTCCGGCCGCCCGCTGCACGCCGAGAGATTTGGCGTCATTCGCGGGGCAGTGCCGGGAATCGGGCATATATTCACCAAATTACGGAAAGTTTGTCCCAAAACTGGATTCCGGAGGGCGGAATCCGTTACCACTCCCCGCCCTTCGGAGGGTCACGTAGAAACATAAATAGGAGAAAAATCATGTCGGGTAACATCAACACCCAGGACGGCAACTACGCAGCAGCCTACGTGGCGTATGCGCTGAGCGAGACCGCCGCAATCTATCCAATCACTCCCTCGTCGACCATGGGCGAGTGGGTTGACCAGTGGGCCGCCGAAGGCAGGCGGAACATCTGGGGCAAGCAGGTCTCCGTCGTCGAGATGCAGTCCGAGGCCGGCGCCGCCGGCGCAGTCCACGGCATGCTGGCGGCAGGCTCCCTGACCACCACCTACACCGCTTCCCAGGGGCTCCTCCTGATGATCCCCAACATGTACAAGATCGCCGGCGAGATGCTGCCCACCGTCTTCCATGTGACCGCCCGTTCACTGGCGTGCCAGTCCCTCGCCATCTTCGGCGACCACTCCGACGTGATGGCGTGCCGCAACACCGGATTCGCCATGCTCGCCGCAAACTCCGTCCAGGAAGAGATGGACATGGCGCTGGTCGCACACCTCTCGACATATCCCTCGATGGTTCCATTCCTCCAGTTCTTCGACGGCTTCCGCACCAGCCACGAAGTCCACAAGTTCGAGGAAATCCCCTACGAGACCATTGCAAAGATGGTCGACCGCGAGGCAATCGCCAGATTCCGCGCCCGCGGCATGCGCCCCGAAGCGCCAGTCACAAAGGTCGGCGCCCAGAACGGCGACGTCTACTTCCAGGGACGTGAGACCGTCAACAAGTACTACCAGGCGGTGGGCGACATCGTCCAGGAGAAGATGGACGCGGTCGCGAAGGTCACCGGCCGTTCATACCACCTCTTCGACTACGTCGGCGCCCCCGACGCCACCGATGTCATCGTCGCAATGGGTTCCTCCTGCGAGGCCATCGAGGAGACAATCAACTACCTGAACTCGACCCGCGGCACCAAGTACGGCCTCGTCAAGGTCCGCCTCTACCGCCCCTTCTACGCGGACAAGTTCCTGGCGGCCCTCCCGAAGAGCGTGAAGCGCATCGCGGTCCTCGACCGCACCAAGGAGCCCGGCGCCATCGGCGAACCCCTCTACATGGATGTGAAGGTCGCCGTCAACGACCCGGCCATCACCATCATCGGCGGACGCTACGGCCTCTCCAGCAAGGACTTCACGCCCTCCATGATCCTCGCGGTCTACAAGCACCTTGAGAACAATGGCTTCCACGGCTTCACCGTCGGCATCGAGGACGATGTGACCCACACCAGCCTCAAGGTTGACGAGCACATCACCACCGAGCCGGCCGGCACCACCGCGTGCATGTTCTACGGACTGGGCGGCGACGGCACCGTCGGCGCGAACAAGACCACGATCAAGGTCATCGGACACCTGACCAACAAGGACGCGCAGGCGTATTTCGCATACGACTCCAAGAAGTCCTTCGGCCTGACCTGCAGCCATCTGCGCTTCTCCGACAGCCACATCAAGTCCACCTACCTCATCACCAGCCCCGACTTCGTCAGCTGCTCCTGCCCCGCATACATCGGGCGGTACGACCTGCTGAAGGGCCTCAAGAAGGGCGGCACATTCCTGCTGAACAGCACCTTCCCCAACGACGAGGTCTTCGGACACCTGACCCGCGACATGCAGGAGTACATCATCAAGAACGACATCAAGTTCTACAACGTGAACGCCGAGGCCATCATCGAGACCAAGCCAGGTCTCCGCGGCAAGGGCGCCAACACTGTCATGATGGTCGCCTACTTCAAGGTCTCCGGCATCGTCCCCTTCGAGGATGCGGCAAAGGAGATGAAGGCGCTCAACGCCAAGACCTTCGCCAAGAAGGGCCAGGCAGTCGTCGACATGAACAACGAGCTCGTTGACGCGGCCGCCGACGCATGCGTCCAGGTGAAGATCCCCGCCAGCCTCGACGGAGTCCCCTGCGCCCCGATGCTGAAGCTGATCCCCGATGACGCAAGCGACTTCGCGAAGAAGATCATCGAGCCCTCGATGCGCAACAACGGCGACGCAATCCCAGTCTCCGCAATGAGCCTTGATGGCACCCTGCCGACTGGCACCGCAGCCCTCGAGAAGCGCGGTTTCGCGCCGAAGGTCCCGCGCTGGAACCTGGCCACATGCATCCAGTGCGGCATCTGCGCATCCAGCTGCCCCCACGCCGCAATCCGCACGAAGCTCTTCAAGCCCGCCGACATGGCGAAGGCTCCTGCAACCTTCCAGACCAAGGAGGCAATGCCGAAGGCCGATGGACTCCAGTTCAAGGTCCAGGTCTATGTCGAGGACTGCATGGGCTGCGGCGTCTGCCTCGACCAATGCCCCGTCAACCAGAAGGCGCTGAAGGACGGAAAGCCCGAAAACGCCGCCCTTGTGTGGTCCCACCTGGAGGCCGAGCGCGCTGCCGGCGAGAACGAGAATGAGAAGTTCTTCGAGAGCACCGAGGACAACATCCTCGGCAAGAACAGCGCCACCTCCCTCAAGGGCGCGATGCTCCGCAAGCCACTCTTCGAATTCTCCGGCGCATGCGCCGGATGCGGCGAAACCCCGTATGTCAAGCTTGCCAGCCAGCTCTTCGGCGAAAACATGGTCGTCGCCAACGCGACAGGATGCTCCTCAATCTACTCCGGAACATTCCCGACCATCCCATACACCAAGGGCAAGAGCGGACGCGGCCCCGCATGGGCAAACTCCCTCTTCGAGGACAACGCGGAGTTCGGTTTCGGAATGCGCCTCGCCATCGACTCGAACCGCGAGACTCTCAAGGCATACTCCGAGAAGATCCTCGCCAGCGACCAGGCCCCCGCAGACCTCAAGGACGCCATCGGAAACGCCCTCAAGTTCTGGGACAACTCCAAGAACGACGAGGCCATCGCCGCACAGAACGCCGCAAAGGCGCTCATCGCCAAGTACGCCGCACAGTGCGACTGCCAGGACCTGGCAAAGGTCAATGAACTCGCCGACTACTTCACCGACAAGTCGGTCTGGATCATCGGCGGAGACGGCTGGGCAAACGACATCGGATACGGCGGCATCGACCACGTGGTCGCCATGAACCGCAACGTGAACATCCTGGTGCTTGACACCGAGGTCTACTCGAACACCGGCGGCCAGGCCTCCAAGGCAACGCCCACCGCGGCGGTCGCCAAGTTCGCGGCAGGCGGCAAGCGCACCTACAAGAAGAACATGGGCTTCATGTGCATGAGCTACGGATACGTGTACGTCGCCAGCGTCGCTCTCGGCTACGACCGCAACCAGACCCTCAAGGCCTTCCAGGAGGCCGAGGCATACAACGGCCCGTCCATCATCTTCGCGTATGCGCCTTGCATCGCACATACGATCGACATGAGCAAGACCCAGAACGAACAGAAGCGCGCCGTCGAGGCAGGATACTACCCCGTCTACCGCTTCAACCCCGCCGCCGAAGCCGACAAGCGCTTCAGCTGGGATGTCAAGACCCCCGCAAACGGCCACTACCAGGAATTCATCATGTCCGAAGGACGCTACAAGCTCCTTACCAAGGCAAATCCCGCACACGCCGCGGAACTCTTCGCACAGGCTGAAAAGGATGCCGCCAAACGGATGGAATTCATCCAGAATGTCGGAAAGATGATGTAGTCCGACACAAAAAAAGCGCCTCCGCCGGGCAATTCCCGACGGAGGCGTTTTTTTTGAAGTAGGGAGTAGGGAGAAGAGGGTAGAGGGTAGTGCATGGTCACTTTGCAGTGGGCTTCCGTCGCGGCGCGCCCACGCGCGCCAACCACGCACTACTTTCTACATTCTTCTCCCTTCTCCCTACTTTTGTTTTTTTTGGAAAATATTGAAAGAAATCGAATAATTTTGTCGTACTTGTCAATAATTGTTCGTTTTCATTCGTTATCTCGATACACTGGGATTGCCCCGTCCCGCGCTTACGGTTTTTGTGCCGTATTGTTTTCACTTGCGCTGCTTCAACCTTTTCATCAACCTTGGGGAGTATACCTGCTGTGATTTCCGACAACGACACCCTCAAGCTCTACATGGAGAGCATCATGACCTATCCTCGCGTGACTGTCGCCGAGGAGGCCAAGCTGGCCAAGCGGATCGCCCAGGGCGACCAGGAGGCACGCAACACCCTGATCAAGGCCAATCTTCGCCTTGTGGTGAAGATTGCGCACGATTTCAAGGGGCGAGGGCTGCCGTTGCTTGACCTGATCAGCGAGGGCAACATCGGTCTCATGCGTGCTGTCGAGAAGTTCGACCCCACGAAGGGCGCGAAGCTTTCCAGCTATGCCGCGTGGTGGATCAAGCAGTCGATGCGCCGTGCGTTGTCGAACCAGGCTTCCATCATCAGGGTTCCGACCCAGTCGGCAGTGAAGATGATGAAGATTCACTCCACCGAGGTCCGTCTCACCCAGGAACTGGGGCGCCAGCCTACGGTCAAGGAGATTGCTGCGGCTTCGAATCTCACCGAGAGGACGGTCAACGGCCTTCGGGGCGGGCGTTCCACCACGGTCTCGCTTCAGGCGCCACTGCAGCCCGGAGTCGACGGCGAATTGACGGATGTCCTTGCGGACGAGACAAGCGTCACCCCCGACCATCTCCTTGACGACGAGGAGATGCTGAGCGTCCTCCAGAAGCTGCTTGCCAGCCTGGACGAGCGTGAACGCCAGATCCTGGATTTGCGCTTTGGCCTGACACGTGGCACCCCGTGCACCCTGGAGCGCGTCTCCGAGATCATCCACCTGACCCGGGAGCGTGTCAGGCAGATACAGAATCAGGTCCTTCTTGTTTTGCGCACTCTCATCAACGAGGAGTCGAAGGAAGGATTTGCCCGCGGCGGCGCCTCCAACCGCCGTGTGGCCGAACTACTGGAGAAGATGGCGGCCAGGGCCGCCGAGAATGAGAAAAAGAAATCTGCGAAGTCCGTCCGGAAGGCGGACGCGTAGTCGTTTTTAGGGAAGGTATTTGAATGATTTCCGACAATGACACAATGAAGCTCTACATGCAGAGCATCGGGCAGTTTCGTCTGGTCACCCAGAAGGAGGAAGCCCAGCTTGCGAAGCGCATTGCCAAGGGCGACCAGGAGGCTCGGGACATTCTGATCAGCAGCAACCTCCGCCTTGTGGTGAAGATTGCGCACGACTTCAAGGGGCTCGGTCTTCCGCTTCTTGACCTGATCAGCGAGGGCAACATCGGCCTCATGCGTGCAGTGGAGAAGTTCGACCCCTCCAAGGGCGCAAAGCTTTCCAGCTATGCGGCGTGGTGGATCAAGCAGTCGATGAGACGCGCCCTGGCAAACCAGGCGCGCACAATCCGGATCCCCGTCCAGTCCGCCAGCAAAATCGGAAAGATCCAGAATGCAAAGGCAAAACTGACCCAGACGCTTGGACGGGAACCCACCGACAAGGAGATCGCAACCGAAATCAACCTGACTGAACGTACGGTCACGGGGCTGCGCCAGGGCAAGGCAAGCACAATCTCCCTCTTCGACCCAATCCAGAATGGAGCCGAAGGGGAGTTCAAGGACATCATCCCCGATGACAAGACTATCGCCCCGAATGACATCATCCAGGATGACGAGACGCTCCAGCTGATGATGAAGATGGTGGCAAAGCTTCCCGAACGGGAACGGGTCATCCTCAAGCTGAGGTTCGGGCTTGACGGCGGGAAGCCGAAGACTCTCGAGGAGGTCTCCCACGCCATCGGGCGGACACGCGAACGCGTCCGCCAAATCCAGAACCAGGCGCTTGAGCGCCTCCGCGCCGCCATCGAGGAGCAGAAGTCCATCGAGGAGGTCGTCCAGGAAGCCGCCGCCGACGAGGCGGACGAGGAGGACGACTACTAGGTGTAGTCGCCAGGAGAGGCTGCCATGAAGATCGCCTTCTTCTCGGACATCCACGGCGTCCCCGGGACGCTCCAGAAGTTCTTCGACCATTCCGACGCGCTTGGCGCGGAGTTGCTCGTGCTGCTGGGGGACGCGCTCTACCACGGCCCCCGCAACGGCGTCCCCGTCGAATACGACCCGAAGAAGGTCGCAGAGATGCTCAACTCCCGTGGCGACCGCATCCTGGCCGTCAGGGGGAACTGCGACTGCGACGTGGACCAGATGATGCTGTCGTTCCCGATCATGTCCGAATATGCGCAGCTTGCCGTCGATGAGAGGCGGTTTTTCCTGACGCACGGGCACCTCTACCACCGCGACTACCTGCCTCCGCTGCCAAAGGGGGCGGTCTTCGTGCAGGGGCACACCCACATCCCGTCGGTCGAGACCCTGTCGAACGGCGTCCATTTCCTGAATCCAGGCTCCATCAGCCTGCCCAAGGGCGGCTCGCCGCGGACATTCGCGCTCCTGGATGGCGGCAGGATTGAAATCCTGCGCCTTGATGACGCCTCCGAATATGCCTCGATGACGCTGTAGAAGCCGCATCCACACGCATCCCAAAGTTCGCCGGTGCGGTTGCAGAAACACGGCGCTGGCTTATAGTATGCAACTCGACACTTTCAGCAGATTTAATCAAGTCAATACATATAATCAGGAGTAAGCAATGTCCGTCCATCCCAGCCTTAAAACCAAGGGTTCCGTTAGCGAGAAGCGCAATGTTCTCAAGCGTTACGAGCGCGTCGACAAACTGAAGAAGGAAGGCCGCCTCAAGGACGGCGACAGGGTCTGGGGACTGCCGAAGACCAAGCCCGAGGCATAAGGTTCCGCCCTTCGCCCTCGCGGAGTCTTCTCCGTTAATTCTCTGCGTCAAAACCGCATCCCGCCTTGTTTCCGTCTTGGTGAGGTGCGGTTTTTTCCTATTCACGGCTCAAGGAGTCTGTCAACAATGTGGGACTATACTGACAAGGTCAAGGATCATTTCCAGAATCCGCGCAACGTGGGCGTCATCCCCGACGCCGACGGCGTGGGCGACGTGGGCAATATCATCTGCGGCGACGCGATGAAGCTCTCCATCAAGCTGAGCGACGACAAGAAGCGCATCGAGGACGTCCGTTTCCAGACTTTCGGGTGCGCCAGCGCCATCGCCAGCGCCTCCGCCCTTACCGAGATGCTCAAGGGGAAGACCGTGGAGGAGGCGTCAAAGCTCACCAACCAGGATATCGCCGACTACCTGGGGTCGCTCCCCGAGGCCAAGATGCACTGCTCCGTGATGGGCATGGAGGCCTTCCGCGCCGCACTTGCCGACATCCGGAAGAAACACCCCGAATACAACCTGCCAGGCTTCGCCGACGAGGAGGGCGAAGGACGCATCGTCTGCGAGTGCTTCCAAGTCACAGAGGGCAAGATCCGCGAGGTGATACGGCTCAACCACCTGACTACAGTCGAACAGGTCACCTACTACACGAAGGCAGGCGGCGGATGCGGCGGATGCAAGGACGACATCCAGAAGATCCTTGACGACGAACTGGCCAGGGAAGGCGTCACCGCCGGACATCCCCACCAGGACGCACAGCCGTCCCCCATCGCAAAGACCGTGAAGGAGAACGTGGGGCCGCTGACGCCTTTCCAGAAGATGCGCATGATCCAGGAGACCTTCGACACTATTATCAGGCCTGGACTGCAGAGGGACGGGGGAGACGCCGAAATCGTCGACATCGCCGACGACAAGGTGACAATCCGCCTCCAGGGGCACTGCGCCACATGCGCGCTTGCGGACAAGACAATCGAGCACTGGATTGAGGCGAAGCTCCGGGAAAAGGTCTCCGCCGCAATCACGGTGGCGGCCGCAAAATAGCCGCCTGACAACGCGCGGGGCAGGGCGGGACACGCCGCCCCGCCTCGCCAACGCGGCATCCCAAAAGCACCCAGTCACCAGCCTTGTTCCATCGCCATGGAAGCCCCAATCATCTATCTCGACAACAACGCCACCACCTGCGTAGCAAAGGAGGTCTTCGAGACCATGAAGCCCTTCCTGCAGGAGGAGTACGCCAATCCGTCGAGCGTCTACCCCTTTGCGGGACCTTCCGCCGAGGCGATTTCCCATGCCCGCTCGCAGATGGCCGCGCTTCTGGGCGCAAAGCCCGGTGAAATCATCTTCACCAGCTGCGGAAGCGAGTCCGACAACGCGGCGCTCCGCAGCGCGGCGAAGACCCAGAATGGCCGACGCAACATCGTCACAACTTGCGTCGAACATCCCGCAATCCTGAATACCTGCCGGGACCTGGCGGAGTACTCGGGAATCCATGTCGACTATCTCAGCGTCGACAGCCGCGGACGGCTTGACCTGGACGAGGCAAGGGCGCTGATCACTGAGGAGACGGCGCTTGTCTCCGTCATGGCCGCAAACAATGAAATCGGCAACATCTACCCGATACGCGAACTATCCCGCATGGCCCACGCAAAGGGGGCGCTCTTCCACACGGACGCAGTCCAGGCAATCGGCAAGGTGCCCATCGACCTGGACAATGACCTGCAGGATGTCGACTTTCTTTCGCTCTCAGGTCATAAGTTCCATGCCCCGAAGGGGATAGGTGTCCTCTATCGCCGCACCTTCGCCCCGTTTGCGCCATATCTGACTGGGGGGCACCAGGAGAGGATGCAGCGTGCGGGCACGGAGAATGTGGCCTCGATTGCAGGGCTTGGCAAGGCCGCCGAGCTTGCGATGGCCCATATTGACGAGGAGAACACGAGGGTGCGTGCGCTTCGTGACAAGCTCCAGGAGGGGCTCGTCTCGACCTGTCCCGACGCAATAGTCAACGGCGACCAGGAGCACCGCCTCCCGAATACTCTGAACATCTGCTTCAAGTACATCGAGGGCGAGTCGATTCTCCTCAGGCTCTGGGACCGTGCGCGCGTCTGCGCCTCCTCCGGAAGCGCCTGCACCACAGGCTCCCTGGAGCCGTCCCATGTCCTGCGGGCAATGGGGCTCGACTACAAGGCACTCCATGGCACAATCCGCTTCAGCCTCTCGAGATATACCACGGACAAGGATATCGACACCGTGCTCGAGGTGATGCCTCCCATCATCAAGAACCTCCGGGACCTCTCCCCCTTTGGGAGATAGCCAGGTAGCCAGAAGGATGACCGCCCCCACACCCATTCCCGACGCGCCAATCCACGCCGTCGAAATCGAGACCGAGAACCGGGATGTCCCAGCCCTTGGCGAACTCCTTGCCGCAATGGACCTGCCGCCCCAGGCGCTCTCCAGCTACGAGAATCTGGAGACAGGCGTCGGCACGACATACGTCCTCTGCGACACTGCCGCCGAGGAGACAGCCGCCCGCGCCCAGGTGGAGGCGTTGCTCGCCCAGTGGTCGAACCTCCTCTCCTCACCCGTCCGCGCCATCCGCGACCGCGTCATCAAGCGCGAGGACTGGTCCGAGAGCTGGAAGAAGTATTTCCATCCCTTCAGGGCGTCGAAGCGCATTGTCATCAAGCCAAGCTGGGAGGAGTTCACGGCAGATCCCGACGACATTCTTCTTGAAATCGACCCCGGGATGTGCTTCGGGACTGGTTCCCACGGAACCACCAGGGGATGCCTCGAGTTCCTCGACAATCTGGCCGATGACGCAAACCCATCCCGCCCGCGCTCGCTCATCGATGCGGGATGCGGTTCCGGAATCCTCTGCATGGCCGCCGACAAGCTGGGCTACGGCCCGATCTACGCCTTCGACTACGACCCCCAGGCAATCCTCGTCACACGGGAGAATTTCCAGCGTGCGGGGCTTGAGGGCGTGGTGCTTGAGGAGGCGGACGTCCATGATGTGCGCCCTCCCTTCCAGGCAGACCTTGCGCTTGTGAACATACTTGCGCCGATATTGGTCGAGGCGCGCGGGAATATCATGGAGATGGTGCGCCCCGGCGGCCTTGTGGTTCTCTCCGGCATCCTCGCCAGCCAGTATCCGCATATCCGCGAAGCCTTCGAAAAGCTCGGCGCCGTCGAATTCGAAAACTGGACACTGGCCGATTGGACGAGCGGGCTCTTCCGCAAGCCCCAGGAGTAGTTCCCAATGCCTCAGCTAGGCTGGTTTCCGCTAATTCTGCTGTCCGCGCTGTCGCTTGGCGTGTATGACTTCTCGAAGAAGCACGCCGTGAACTCCAACCGGGTGATGCCGGTGCTCTTCATGGCGACGCTCTGCGGGACGCTTTTCCTGATGGCGACCCATCTTGCCTCCGGGGACTTCCTTGCGTCCGCGCGATGCACTCCCGCCGAGTGGGGGCTGGTGATGGTCAAGTCGCTCATTGTCGCCGCCAGCTGGATTGCCGGATACTACGCCCTCCACGACCTGCCTATTTCCCTCGCCGCCCCGATCCGCGCTTCCGCCCCAATGTGGGCGACTCTCGGAGGCTTCCTGCTCCTGGGGGAGTGCCCGAATCTCCACCAGCTGGCCGGAATCATCGTGGTGTTCGCAGGGCTCTTCCTCTTCAATGTCTCCGGAAGACACGAGGGATTCTCCTTCAAGTCCAGGGGCGTCAGGATGATTATCGCCGCCACCCTGATCGGCGCATCCAGCGCAATCTACGATAGATATATTCTCCACAATCTCCACCTTGACGCCAACATGGTGCAGTTCCACTTCTCGATAGACCTGGTGCTGCTTCTGGGAGCCGCCTGGATTCTCCAGAAGCACATCCCCTTCATGAAGGAGGACAAGCCCTTCCAGTGGAGGTGGTCGATTCCACTCATCGGAATCCTCCTGATTGCGGCGGACTACTTCTTCTTCCACGCGCTTGCCGCGCCGAATACGCAAATCGGAGTCCTCTCCGTGCTCAGGCGCACCTCGGTCGTCGTCTCGTTCCTCTGCGGCGCAATCTACTTCCGCGAGAAGGGACTCCGGGTCAAGACGGCCGCGCTCGCGCTTGTCCTCGCCGGAATCGTCATCCTTGCTTTTTCCTGAAGGCTTACACCCCAAGACATACCCCACACCCAAAAAACAACACCATGGCTAAGAAGTCTGCACCAAAGAAAACGAGAATCGGCTACATCGGCGGCGGCCATCGCGGAGTGGCACTGCTTCCGCTCCTCCTTGAAATGGATGACGTCGAAATAGTCGCCGTCTGCGATGAATACGAAGACCGGGCACGGGATCTCGTGAAGATGTGCAAGGAAAAGGGACGCCCCGCCCCAAGCTGGTACCAGGACTACCTGCAGCTCATCGAGGAAAACTACGAGGAAAACCTGGATGCAATCATCGCCCCGACCGCATGGGAAAGCCACGTGCCAATCGCCGTCGCGGCAATGGAGCATGGACTCCCCGTCGGAATCGAGGTGGGAGGCGCATACTCCATCGACGACTGCTGGCAGCTGGTGCGCGTCAGCGAGGCGACGGGAGTCCCGTGCATGCTCCTGGAGAATTGCTGCTATGGACGCGAAGAGATGGCTGTCCTGAAGCTGGTCAAGGACGGGGTATTCGGTGAAATCGTCCACTGCGAAGGCGGATATCACCACGACCTGCGCGAGGAGATTTGCATGGGCGTCGAAAAACGCCACTACCGCCTCCGTAATTTCCTGCACAGGAACGCGGAACTCTATCCTACCCACGAGCTGGGGCCGATTGCAAAGTGGATTAAGCTGAACCGCGGAAACAGGATGGTCTCCCTTACCGCGACCTCCTCCAAGGCACGGGGGCTCAACTACTGGGCAAAGACCCACAAGGGCGAAAACGACCCGCTGGCAACCGCAAATTTCAACGAGGGCGACATCGTGACCACGGTCATCAAGTGCGCCAACGGAGAGACAATCGTCCTGACACACGACTGCTCGCTCCACCGCCCGTACTCCCGCGGAAATGTCATCCAGGGAACAAAGGGAATCTATATGGAGGACAAGCACTCGCTCTGCGCAGAGGGCATCACAAAGACGCAGGAGGGATGGGACCCGGATGTCTGGGAAGACCTGAACGAACACTGGGATATCGCTGAACACCCGCTCTGGAAGAAGTTCCAGGACGAGGGTGTCAAGGGCGGACACGGAGGCATGGACTACCTTGTCCTCCGGGCATTCATCGAGTCAGTCCGCGATGGCAAGAATCCTCCCATCGATGTCTACGACGCCGCCGCATGGATGTGCATCACCCCACTCTCCGAGGAGTCAATCGCACAGGGCTCCGCACCAGTCGCAATCCCGGATTTCACAAACGGACTCTGGATCAGGGAACGCCCCTACGAAAAGGGAACGTACTGCCTCGAGGAAATCTGCGAACCAGGAGAATTATAGGATTTAGTAGAGAGAAGGGAGGGGGGAGGAGAAGGTAGTGCGCGGCCACTTTGCAGTGGGCTTCCGAAATAGGGAGAAGGGAGGAGGGAGAAGAAGGTAGTGCTAGGCCACTTTGCAGTGGGCTTCCGAAATAGGGAGAAGGGAGGAGGGAGAAGAGGGTAGTGCTAGGCCACTTTGCAGTGGGCTTCCGAAATAGGGAGAAGGGAGGAGGGAGAAGAGGGTAGTGCTAGGCCACTTTGCAGTGGGCTTCCGCTGAGCGCGGCAGATGCCGCGCAGGTAGAGGCCAGAGAAAGATTCACACAGGCGACGCACGGCAGAATTGCCGTGCGGGCGCGCCCACGCGCGCCATCCACGCACTACTTTCTCCCCTCTTCTCCCTACTCCCTACTTCGGCAGCCCACTGCATAGTGTCCACGCACTACTTTCTCCCCTCTTCTCCCTCCTCCCTACCAAAGAAAAACCCCCGTCCTGCGCAATCCGCAGGACGGGGGTTTTCTTTGATAATTTTGGCGGCGATGACAGGGCTCGAACCTGTAACCTAGTGGTTAACAGCCACCCACTCTGCCATTGAGCTACATCGCCGTCAAATCTTTTGTAAACGGCGCATAAGATAACAGTGATTTCCCCGACTGCAAGCCGTGTTCCCGTAAAAAAGGGGATTTTTCACTGGAAGAAAATGTAAAAAACATACGAATATCTATTTGACATATCTATTGCAGATGGTAAAGTAAGCGTGGTTTGTCATATTTTTATTTGTCTCTTTGTCTTTTCGGGGCATTTTGTCCTGGTTCATTGAAGGAGGATAACCGCATGAAGGGTTTGACAGGCAAGCAGAAAGAGGTGTTGGAGTACATTGAGCGCTACGGTCAGGAGCAGGGCATGTCTCCCACGATTAACGAAATCAGTTCCGGAATGGGCATTACCGCGGCGACGGCCTTCTGCCATGTCAAGGCGTTGCAGAAGAAGGGGGCGCTCAACCGCACCTCGAAGGCCAGGAGCATTTCAATCCCCGGTGTGCAGAGGATGCACCATTTCTCCATGAGCCTCTCGATTCCCGTCCTGGGGAGGATTTCCGCAGGCGTCCCGGGGGAGACCGAGGAGCAGGTCGAACGCTACCTGACACTCGACCCGTCGCTTCTCTCGCGCAAGTACGTGCCGGGGAAACCGCTCTTTGCGGTGAAGGTCCAGGGCGAAAGCATGAGAGACGCAGGAATCCTCGACGGAGACCTGCTTATCGCACAGAAGACCGACAAGGTGACAATCGGGGATGTGGTGATTGCGTGCATCGACGATGCGGTGACCGTCAAGTACATCTACCTGGCCGACGGCAAGTGGGAACTGCGCCCCGCGAATCCCGACTTCGAGTCGAGGTATGTCGACTTCGACACCCTGAATGTCCAGGGCGCCGTGGTGGGACTGATTCGCCAGATGTAGCGCCGTGGCGACGTGCCGCCAGCCGTGACAGTGAAGACCGAACAAAGGCCATCACGCCTCAAGGGGGCGTTTCTTGCAGGTGTCGACGCAATCGCCCTGGCGACCCTGGTGTGGCTCTTCACCTCGTCGCTCTTCCAGGGCGGGGCGCTTGCCTGCGGCCCCTCATGGTCACTCCTGGTGTCCTGGGGAGGGAAGGGGGGCGTCCCCGCGCTTGCACTTGTCTCCGACGGGGTGTCTGGCTCCAGGGATGTGGCGGTGCTTCTCCCCGGGGACAGGTTCGCCGCGGAGGTGCTTGCGGCTGCTCTCCAGCGGGACGGCGTCCCTTCGCTGGAATTCCTCCTTCTGCCGACTGCGTCTCCCTTTCCTGACGCAGCGGGTCGGCTGGCGAAGAGGCTGCCAGTGCGCCGGATGGTTGTGGCAGTGGACTCGCGCACCCGCGGCGACTGGCGGAGCCTCGAGGCGGAGCTTGTTTCCGCGGGCGCGTCTGTGGACAGGATCCAGCCTTCTGGAAGGAATCGGTGGCATGTCGCGACCCCGCAGTGGGAGCTGGACTATTGCAAGGGGGCAGGCGGCGTTGTCGAGGGAGTCCTCACTGGAGGAGGGTTTCCCGAAGGATTGCGTTTCAGATACGACGAGACTGGGGAATTCCTGCTTTTCCGGGAACTTCCCGGCGGACACGGGGAGGAAATCTGCCGCATCCCCCAGATCAGCTCTCCTGGAACCAGGAGGCTTCCACTGCATCTGTAGCACGAAGACGAGAGTTTTTTCGCCTGACGGGAATATATTGAGTCTCTAGGCGGAGGCAGTGCCCGGAAACGGGTCTCCACCAGGGGAATCGCACCCCGCCGCCGTGGCGGGTTTTCATAAAAACGGGGGATGGAATAATAAAAAACTTGCGGCAGCGTTTAGGAGTCGGTCATGAGCTCGTATGTAGAACTTCCAATCGGAATCGGACTTATTCCATGCGATACGCTTATCGAGGATAGGCTGACGGGAAAGAAGTCCCTGATAGGCGTCATCGGCGCCATCAGAGTGACCAAGTTCCCATGCGTCTACCCCGCCTTCCATCTGCTTGTCTCCCTCACAAGCGGCAACGGAAGCTACCCCTGCACCCTCCAGCTTGTCAGCGAAAGCAAGAACGAGGTCATCTTCTCAGGCAACGGAACCCTGAAGTTCAACAATCCCACACAGGTCGTGGACCTCGTCTTCCTGCTCCAAAGACTCCATTTCAACTATCCCGACACCTACTGGATTAAATTCCTCATCGACGGCGAGCCGCTGATGACAAGGCCTATCAGGGTGGATCTGCTCAAGCCACCAGCAGAGCAGACGGCCCCCGGAGGGGAATCCTGAGGACATAGACGGATACAGACACTTTGACGACACTCGCCCCACTCCATGCCTCTCTTCAAGTATAAAGTCAGCGACCAGTCAGGAAAGGTCAGCGAAATCCTCATCGACGGAGATTCACAGGCCGACGCGGCAAGACGAATCCAGCGGCGGGGAATGATTCCGCTCACGTTCCTGGGCGAAGGCGCCGCCGCACAGCAGGGCAGCGGGATTCTCCGCAGGAAGGTGGATGTCGTCGACTTCACTGAACGGCTGGTGCCGCTTCTTGAGGCGAACATCCCCCTGGAACGGGCGCTGGCGCTGCTGGGGGACGAGCCTGACAATCCACAGCTTCAGCAGCTTGTGGGCGACCTGCGGCGCGGACTCCACGAGGGACGCAGGCTCTCCGACCTCATCCGCGACCAGAGCAGGGTCTTCCCCCCCGTCTACGCAGGAGTCGTCGCCGCCGGCGAGGAGGCCGGAGCACTTCCGCAGGTGATGGCCCAGTTGCGCCTCTTCCTGACAAGCGCCTCCGAACTCAGGAGCTTCATCATCTCCAGCTCGGTCTACCCCGCGTTCATCGCGGTGGCGGGCATCGCGATGCTGGGCTTCGTGCTCTGCGTAATCGTCCCAAAATTCGCCACCTCCCTGGCGGGCGCGGGGGTCAAGTCCCAGGCAACCGACATCCTCATGGCGCTCTCCAGCGGAATCCGGTCGTATTGGTGGCTGGGAATCGTGCTCATTGCCATCCTGGCGTGGATGATAAGGCAAATCCGGAAGCCGGAGACGGCCCTGAGCCACTGGTGGGACAGGGTCGTCCTCAAACTCCCAATCTTCGGAAAGATGGCGCTCTACAGCAATCTCTCCAGATTCTCACGCACGATGGCAATCCTCATGAAGAGCGGAGTCCCGCTCCTCAACACAGTCTCAATCGCAAGCAGGGTCATACAAAACTACACCATCAGGACATCCCTCGACCAGGTGGCGGGAGAACTCAGGCAGGGACAGAAAATCTCCGGCGCACTCTCAAAAAGCAAATACATCCCGTCAATGATCCTGAGGATGGTTGCAGTGGGCGAGGAGACGGGCAATGTCGAAGACATGCTCGACCGGGTGGCGGACAGATACGAAAACGACCTTAAGAAGTCAATCAAAAGACTCCTGGCACTCTTCGAGCCACTGATCATCGTCTTCCTCGGACTCGGTGTCGGACTGATTGTCCTGCTGATGTTCATGGCAATTATGGACATGCAGCATGCAGTCTAATGCATAACCTCTTGCAAATCAATTACTTATAGATAACAGGCAATCCACGCGGACAATCCAGCAAACGCAAATGACCTACACACGAAAACAATACGCACGCACACGCCGCAGGAATTTCACCCTCATTGAAATCATGATTGTGGTCGTGATCATCGGACTTCTTGCGACGATTGTCGGGCCCTCCGTCATCGGGTCCCTTGACAAGTCCAAGGTGAAGACGACCCAGGCCCAGCTGGTCGACCTCAAGTCGGCCGTCCAGCAGTACTACATGGACACCAGCGAGTATCCCTCGTCCCTTGAGGATCTCATGACCAAGAACAGCAATGCCAAGTGGGACGGGCCATACCTGGATGCCAAGAATCTGCCGAAGGACGGCTGGGGCAACGATTTCATCTACAACTGCCCCGGCGCCGACAACATGCCCTTCGACATCATCAGCTACGGCGCTGACAAGACGGCCGGCGGCGAGGGCTACAACGCCGACCTCTCCTGCTGGCTCTAGAGGCATGCTCCTTCGGATGGCGGGACTCTTCCAGGAAAGGCGCCTGCGGCGCAGCGCATACACCCTCATTGAGATGGTGGTCGTATGCGTCATCATGATGCTTGTGATTGCACTTGTGGCGCCCCGCGTCGGTGGCACCTCCAGGCGCATGTCCGCAGAGCAGGCGCTCACCGCATTCAGGACCGCCTTCGGCGAATGCGCGATGCGCGCCAGGACGACTGGCGAGCCCCTTGCGCTCCTGTTGCAGCCCGACAAGAGGGTCTTCAGCGTCCAGGCCGTCGCCGACGTTCTTGACAAGGACTGGCATCCCTCCCGCATGCAGCCGCTTACAGGGGCGGAGGGGCAGGGCGGCATCATTTCGGGCGCCCAGTCCTATCCCGTCCCCGAGGGGGTCGAATGGGGAGACCTTCCGGACTACGACGACGGGCACGACGGCATTCTCTATACCTTCTACCCAGACGGCGAGGCGGCGGGCCCCGAACTTTCCTGGAGCATGTTCGGCAGAGACTATGTGCTGGCAGTGGACAGCGTCCTGGGAAAGGTCGCCATCCTCGAGTTGGATGAAAAGAAGCAGGCGGAGAGCAGCCGCAGGAAGAGATAGGCAATGATTGCGCAATTGACAGGCACGCTTCTGGAATCCACGCCCACCACCGCCGTGGTTGATGTGCAGGGCGTGGGATACGAAGTCCAGACTCCCCTTTCGACCCAGGAGAAACTCCCGCCGCTCCAGCACAAGGTCACCCTCTACACGACACTGGTCGTCCGCGAGGATTCCATGACTCTCTATGGATTTGCCAGCCGCCAGGAGAAGCGTTTTTTCGAGACGGTTGTCAATTCCGTGAAGGGGTTTGGCCCCCGCCTGGCTCTTGCAGCCCTCTCCGCAATGCCTGTTTCGGCGCTTTGCCAGGCAATAGCCACCGAAAATCTCGCGCTTCTTTCGAAAATCAGCGGAATCGGCAAGAAGAGCGCGGCGCAGTTCGTGCTTGACATGAAGGGGAGAATCGAGGAGTTTGGCGCAACCGCCGCCGCATCTCCAATTCCCGGTGCCGCCAGCCTGGGCGCCGCCGCACAGGATGCGGTCAAGGCACTTGAGACCCTCGGCTATAAGCATGACGACGCAATGCGGGCGGTCGCAGAAATCACCGCAAACAGCGGAGAGAAAGAACTCTCCACCTCCGAAATCATCAAGCTCTCGCTCGGAAGATTCAGGGGATAGGAAAACGCGCAGATGGCTTCCCAGGATTCCAGATTCATCACTTCGGAAATGAATGTCCGCGAGGAGGAGTTTGACAAGACTCTCCGACCGCAGGTCTTCGATGACTTTCCCGGACAGTGCAATGTCAAGGAACAGCTCCAAATCATGGTCTCCGCCGCAAACACACGGCAGGAACCCCTGAACCATATCCTGCTGTCAGGGCCTCCGGGACTCGGCAAGACCACCCTTGCAAATATCATCGCAAATGCCTGTGGCAGGCAGCTTAAGGCAACAAGCGGCCCCGTCATTGAAAAGCCGGGGGACCTGGCAGGGCTGCTCACAAGCCTTGACGAGGGGGACGTCCTCTTCATCGATGAAATCCACAGGCTCCCGCGCCAGGTCGAGGAGTATCTCTACAGCGCAATGGAGGACTTCCGGATTGACATCATGGTCGATTCGGGGGTGGCGGCACGCTCGGTCCAGGTGAACCTGCCACGTTTCTGCCTCATCGGGGCGACTACACGGCAGGGGAAACTCTCCGCCCCGCTCAGGGACAGGTTCACCATGAAGTGCAGAATGGCATATTACTCAGATGTGGAACTGAAGACAATCCTCAGGCGAAGCGCCAAGGTGCTGAAGGTGGAATCCGCCGAGGACGGACTCCTGGAAATCGCCCGAAGGGCAAGGGGAACACCACGCATCGCAAATAATCTCCTCAGATGGGTGAGAGACTATGCACTCGTAAGACACTCCGCGGATATCACGCAGAGTGTCGCGGCAAATGCACTGAAAATGCTGAATATCGATGACGATGGACTCGATGAGATGGATAATCGAATCCTGGAGACGATTATCGTCAAGTTCAGGGAAAGGCCAGTGGGGCTCAAGACGCTGGCTGTCGCCGTCGGTGAGGAGGAGGAGACTATCGAGGATGTTTATGAACCCTATCTGATCCAGGAAGGATTCCTGCTGAGGACGCCAAACGGGCGCGTCGTCACCGAACGGGCGTTGAGAAGGTTCGGAAGAACCCCGGGGGCAACCCCCTCGCAGCCAACACTATTCTAAAAAGTGCCGAGCCACTATAGAACCCTGGCAAAAGGTTCTTTCCAGTGGTTCGGCAGCTTTGGGATGGGGCGTTTTGTTCCGGGCGTCGCCCCCCCCGAAAAAATAATCCCCTGAATTGTTTAGACGCATGCCTTGGACTGGCGTCCACAGCGCCAGCCTTCAGATATTCGTGGCTCTATGGCCTACCCCTATGAGGGACGGAGCCTTTGAAAAGCGGCTGCCGCCACCATCCTCCAATGGGAAAGGGAGCGGATGACTATTGGTATAATCGCATAACATATTGTGAATAAGGATATTACATAAACCTGGACTCCAGGCGTCTCACGCGGCTGACGAGCCTCCGCGCCATTATGCCCCCATTGACCCGACAATGATCTGGATGGCAGTCCCAACGAGAGGGGCTTTTCGTCAAAATTCATTCAGGGGTCTGATTTCTCAAAAATCATAAGAATTTTTGAAACTTGAAAAAGTAAACGCACCTTCGCAGGAGTAAACGCACCTTGAGG
>ERZ1026898.13-NODE-13-length-127976-cov-23.372159_pt1 | contig 127976 bp, 107 predicted proteins | sample MGYA00380178_ERZ1026898 | MGnify/ENA primary metagenome ERZ1026898 (study PRJEB33269, sample SAMEA4719814) | human gut metagenome | biome: human-associated habitat; feature: organic feature; material: feces | place: Cameroon | collected 2013-10 ...
GGGAGAACGCTCCCCAGTGCCCCACCGGGGCTGTCCCGCAGGGACTGGGGGTGAAGGAATAATGCACGCAGTGCGTAGCGACGCAAGGGGTCTGGGGAGAACGCTCCCCAGTGCCCCACCGGGGCTGTCCCGCAGGGACTGGGGGTGAATAAAAGGCACAAAGGGGACGGCGGAAGCCGTCCCCTTTGTGCCTCAGGCGGGAATCGAACCCGCACGGACATTTCTGTCCAAGGGATTTTAAGTCCCTCGTGTCTACCATTTCACCACCAAGGCAGTATGATAGGATGCAAATTTACTAAAAAAAAGTTATTGATTAAGGAAAACCTCCGGAAAGTGGCTCTTTTTTCGCCGGCCGCCGTCTAATAATATTTCTTCTCCTGACGGTAAAGAGCTATGAATATGAAGATCAGCACTGTGAACGCCCACAGTGATGACCCTCCATAACTGAGCAACGGCAAAGGAATGCCGATCACCGGCATAATGCCGATTGTCATTCCGATGTTGATGAAAAGGTGCATAAAGATGCACGAGGCGACGCAATAGCCATAAATGCGGGTGAACGCCTCCCGGCTCTTCTCGGCGTCGGAGATGATCCTGAAGATCAGGAACACGTACAAGGCTATCACGACAAAGCATCCAATGAATCCCCATTCCTCGCCCACGGTGCAGAAAATGAAATCGGTGCTCTGCTCGGGCACGAATCCGAAGGTGGTCTGGGTCCCTTCCAGGAAGCCTTTCCCGGAGAATCCGCCGGAACCGATGGCGATCATACTTTGGTTGACATTGTAGCCGACACCGGTCGGATCTTCCTTCATCCCCAGCAGCACCTCTATCCTCTTGCGTTGGTGATCTTGCAGGATGTTGTTGAATATGAACTCGGTGGAAAACACGAGCGCGATTCCGGCGATCAGCCCCAAGGCGGACATCGACAGAAAGCGATGCCTGGACTTGTAGCCTGTCACTATCAGATATCCCGCCACGGCGACGCAGACTCCGATCAGAATGTAGAGTGGGTTTATCTTGGAGACGAAGGACTCAGGACTGAACTTCCCGAAAATCCAAGGCAGCAGGCATAGGACTATGAATATTCCGAAGAAGATCCAGAACCGTGCCCTCATCTTGCCGGATTCGAGAAAGTTGCATAGCAGAAGGATTCCGGCGAGCACAATTATGGACACGTATGCCGACGCTGTAAGGGTAAGGATGAACAGCAGCGCTGCCATTCCGATGCAGAAAATCCACCAACCTGAAAAACCTTCCCTGTACATCACGAATATGAATCCGACATAGACCAGGGCGGAACCTGTCTCGCTTTCCGCAAGAATGACGACCATAGGGATACCGAGAATCAAGGCCGTCAGAAGAAAGTCCTTGAATCGGGTGATCTTGAAGTTGGCCTGGCTCATAAGCGTCGCCAGAAGCAGGGATGTGGTGATCTTCGAGACCTCCGCCGGCTGGAATCTGATAGGCCCGAACTCAAACCACGATCGGGATCCCTTGACATCGATTCCAAGGAATATCACGGCCACAAGCATTCCCAGAACACCTAAGTACAGAATCAACGACGTGCTTTCCCAGAACTGTGGGTTTATGGCGAACAGAATCACTCCGCCGAGTCCCAATGCCGTGAGAATCCACACGAACTGCTTTCCGCAGCGGAACCCGAAATCGAATATCGAGGCCGGCCCTTCCGAGTGGATGGAGGCGTAGATGTTGATCCAACCGATAAGTATAAGGAGCAGGTAGATCGCCACCAGCGCCCAATCAACACTCTTCTTGATGCCTCTGTCCGAAAAGTTCTCCATCCCTTAGTTCTTATAAGCCTTTACCTTTGACATAAGGTTTCCTTGAAGAACCCTGTCCTCCAGGCCGCGACGCTGATCGCTGATCTCTCCGTTGAGATATTTCTCAACCAACAGCGACGCGATCGGGGCTGCCCAGGTCGCACCGAATCCGCCGTTCTCGATGTAGGCGGCCACGGCGATCTTCGGGTTGTCTTTCGGAGCGAAGCAGATGAACACGGAATTGTCGGCTCCGCGCGGATTCTGCGCCGTGCCGGTCTTCCCGCAGATGTCCAGCCCGGGAACCGCGGCGATGGAGGCCGTTCCTCCCGACCCGAATCCGCTGTTGACGGCTCTCCACATACCCTGCGTCACTTTCTTGAAATTTGTCGTGTCCACCATCGTGTACTGTCTCTCGTAATATTTCGGATCGATTTCGACCCCTTCCGAGGCCTTGACGATGTGCGGAATCTTGTACCAGCCCCTGTTCGCGACAGTGGCGGCCAGATTGGCGATCTGCATAGGTGTGGCTCCCACCTCTCCCTGGCCGATGGAGATTGAGATAATGGTGGTGAATTTCCATCCACCTTTCCCATAGACCTTGTTGTACAGCTTTGAGGTCGGGATGGTCCCGCCCAGCTCCGCGGGAAAGTCGCTTCCCAACTTGTGCCCGAAGCCGAAGCTCTGGACATATTCATTCCACTTGTCAAGCGCTTCTCCAATGTCGTGGTACTTCTTCCTGTTTTCAAGAATATTCTTGAGCACATAGCAGAAATAGCCGTTGCAGGACATCATTATCGCCTCTTCAAGCACGAGTGGTGACCTGTGCACGTGGCAGCCGAGTTTCCTGTTTCCGAAATGGTAGCCTTGGCTGCAAGGGTAGGCCATCTCTGTTGTCAAGGTGCCTTCCTGAAGTCCGATGAGACCGTTCACGAGCTTGAACACCGACCCTGGAGGGTACGGAGCCTGTACCGCCCTGTTGAACATCGGCTTGTGCGGATCCTTGATGATCTCGTCGTAATGCTGTCCGATGTCCGCGAGCATACTCACATCGACTCCGGGGCTTGAGACCAACGTCAGAATCTCGCCTGTCTTCGGTTCGATCGCCACAAGGCTTCCAACCTTGTTCTTCATCAGTTCCTGGCCATATTGCTGTAGGTCAGCATCAATCGTGGTGTAGATGTCGTGCCCCGGGATCGCCTCCTTGTCCATCTCTCCATCCTTGTAGCGCTGCTCGATCTGATTGTGGGAGTTGCGCAGGTAGATGTGATAACCCTTTTCTCCTCTCAGTTCCTTCTCACGTGCGGCCTCGATGCCGGTCTTTCCGGCGTAGTCGCCGGGACGATATTCCCCGGAATGCTTCTCGATGTATTTGGCGTCCACTTCGGAGACATAGCCGAGAAGGTTTCCTCCGGCGTTGACCGGATAGTCGCGTATGCTTCTGGCCTGTCCTCGGAATCCCGGGAAATTGTACTGAAGCTCGGCGAACCGCATATATGTCTCCGGCTTTATCTGCTTGAGCATCACCACACTCTGATAGCCGATGCGACGACGGTTCTTGGCATATTCAGCCATCTTGTTCCTGATAAAGTCAGATTCCACGCCCAATGCCTCGGCAAGCATCAGAGTGTCGAACGGTTGGACTTCCCTCGGCGTCACAAGTATGTCATAGGTGACCTTGTTGCTGACAATGATCTTTCCGTTGCGGTCGTAGATTATGCCTCTGGTCGGGTAGATGATGTCATAGACCATCGAATTGTTCGATGCGTCGATCTTGTACTTCTCGTCGATGATCTGGATGTAGAACAACCTTCCGAGAATGATGGCGGCCACGACCAGCAGACCGATCAGCAAAATTCTCCCTCTACCTTCTGTCTTCATAGGTCAGCAGATTGAGGATGCACACGGAAGCCAGATAACTGGCCAGGGTCGAAAGGCCGAGACTGGTGATGATGAACCAGAAAGGTCTGGTGCCGGCGCAGTCGGCCGTGATGTAGATCGCCAGGAACAGCAAGGTCATAAGGGTGATGACGAACGACACCCTCGCGAAGCCATATTTCCGGATCGTGACATTCTCTTTCTGCTCAAATGGCTCGCTGCCGAAGAATATCCCGATGACTGGCCTCCTAAGCAGCGCGACCGGCACAAGAGACAGGGCGTTGATGCCGAGCGTCCCTTCGGCGAAGAAGTCCACGGCGAGCCCTGTGACGAACGCGATCAGCATCGCCGCCAAAGTGTCCGTCTTCGTCGGAATGCAAAGCACCATAGCCGGCAGTATCGTCACCATCACGTACGGCGTGAAGTGGCAATAGTTGCTCAGAAGCATCTGGGCGACTGTCAGCAAGATGTATGTCAATGCGAAACCGTTTCTCATTTCTTCTGCTGTTCTTCTTGATTCTCAATGGCTTCTATCTCCTCGGCGCGCGCGTTGCCGACGATGGTGACATATTTCAGAGCCTTGTGGTTCTGGAACAGGCGCACCTTGATCTCGTTGGTGGCGCCGTTGATGATCTTCGACTCCCCGGCGACCCCGATTGGAATGTCAGGCGGGAATATTGATGAATATCCACTCGTATAGACAGTGTCTCCCGGCTCGAACTTGAACTGGAGCGGAATCTCCTTCAGGATCGCCCCGTCCGAGCTTGTGCCGTCCCAGGCGAGCGGCCCCACGGCTCCCGATTCCCCAAGCCTCGCGCTGATGAACAGCTCGGTGTTGAGGAAGGAGATGGCATACGAATAGTGAGGGCTGACAGCGTCCACGATACCGATGACTCCATCCGTGGTGATGACGCCAGAATTGCGGACCACTCCGTCCTCGCTGCCCTTGTCGATGATGAGGTAGTTGTGCTGGGTGTTGGAACTGGACTTGACGATGGTTGCCGGGATGTAGTTGAACCCGTTGTCCATCAATACCGGCCTTGATGCCGGATCCGCCTCCTTGGCGGCCAGCTCATAGCTCCTGACTATCCTCTGAAGGCTGTCGTTCTCCAACGCCAGACGGTCATTCTGCCCCTTGAGTGAGAAGTAGTCGGAGATGGCCTGCGTGGTTCCCCACGTCCTGGCCATAAATCCGTGCGAGATCCTGGCTATCCAAAGTCTTTGAAGCTGATTGTTGTGCGAAAGCATCAAGAGAGCCGCGACCTCCAACAGAATGAAGACCACGGCTATGAATATTCTCTGGACGATGGATCTCTCCTTAGGCATTACCTCATCAGGAATGAGTAGTTCGATGTCTTCTTGAGAGCGATGCAGGTTCCTCTGGCCACAGCGCGGAGCGGATCCTCAGCCACGTGGAACTGAATGTTCACCTTTTCGGTGAACCTCTTGGCGAGACCGCGCAGAAGGGCACCGCCGCCAGAAAGGAATATTCCGTTCTCAACGATGTCTGAATACAGCTCCGGAGGGGTCTGTTCAAGGACGTGGAGAATAGAGGACTCCAATTTCGCTATGGATTTGTCAAGGCAGTGGGCGATCTCCTGATAGGTAATCGTGGCCTCGACAGGATGGGCGGTCATAAGGTTAGGACCGTTCACAACGTGTGGTTCAGGTTCCTCGTCAAGATCCGGGATGACGGCGCCGACGGCGATCTTGATCTTTTCGGCGGTTGTCTCGCCGATCTTGATGTTGTGCTGCTGGCGCATATAGTACTGGATGTCGCTGTTGAACACGTCACCGGCCGTCGCGATGCTTTCCTGCACCACGATGCCGCCCAATGAGATCACGGCGATCTCGGCGGTGCCGCCACCTATATCGACAACCATATTTCCCTTAGGCGCCTCCACGTCGAGTCCGATACCGAGCGCCGCGGCCATCGGTTCGTAGATCAGGTACACATCACGTCCGCCGGCGTGCTCGCAGGAGTCGCGCACGGCCCTGATCTCAACCTGCGTGCTGCCGGAAGGAATGCCGACAACGATCTTGAGGTTCGGGGAGAAAAGGGATTTCTTCTTGCTGTTCACCTGCTTGATGAAGCTCTTGATCATCATCTCGGCGGCTTCAAAGTCGGCGATCACTCCGTTTCTCAGCGGCCTGATGGTCCTGATGCCAGGATTGGTGTGCTCGTGCATCAGTTTGGCCTGCTGGCCGAACGCTATGCACTTCTTGGTGGTGTTGTCTATCGCGACGATGCTCGGAGCATCCAGCACAATCTCGTCATTGCTGAATATGACCGTGTTGGCCGTTCCGAGGTCCATTGCTATCTCTTTAGTCAGAAATGAAAATGCCATAACTGTTATTCTAACTTTTAACGTGTATTATACAATTTGTAAATATACGAAAAAAGTTATATTTGTAAGAATTATATGAGCAGAAAAAAAATATTAATCGTTATGGCGGCGGGAAGCGGTGTCCGGATGGGGGCTTCCGTGCCGAAGCAGTTCCTGGATCTCGGCGGTGTCCCGATCCTGCGCAGGACGATCGAAAAGTTCGTTGAAGCCGTTCCGGACATCAAGGTCGTCACCGTGCTTCCGAAGGATCATATTCCTTTTTGGAAGGAATATTGCGTCTCGTCGGACTTCACCTGTCCTCAGACATTGGTTATGGGAGGGTTCACCCGCTTCCATTCAGTAAGGAACGCTCTGGAAAGGGTTCCGGAAGGGGCCATCGTGGCGATCCACGACGGAGTGAGGCCGCTTCTCTCCACAGGATTGATCAGGAATATGTTCGGCCGGATGGAATCGGAGGAGATCCGCTCTCTGATTCCGGTGGTCCCGTCCGTGGACACGCTCAAGGTGCTGGACAGGGTGAAAGGCGAAGACGGGACGGTGTCTCTCGTTCCGGCCGAGGGGGAGTCTGTGGACAGAAGCCGGATCTTCGGGGCGCAGACCCCGCAGCTGTTTCTTTCCGAGGACATCAAGGCGGCATATTCGCAACCATTTGACACCGCGTTCACTGATGACGCCTCGGTGGCGATGAAAAAAAGAATACCTCTCTCGTTCTGCGAAGGAGAAAGGTATAATTTCAAGTTGACATCTCCCGAGGATCTTGACCTCGCAAGACTGATTATTTCGTTTTCTTCCCGAAATCGGTAGCCTGGTGACCGGTACGCTTGTAGTCTTTGACCCAGACCTGACGCTCGATCGCCTGGTCGAGTGAGATCATTGTCTCTGTGGACTGGATGTACGGGATGTTCTGGATGGTGTTGATCAGGATCTCCATAAGGTGGTCATTGTCAAAGCAATATGCCTTGAGCAGCAATGCGGCCTTACCGGTCACGAAATGGCACTCCACGATCTCCGCGATCTTCTTGAGGTTAGCCACCACCTCAGGATATTTGTCGGCCTCGGACAGGGTGACGCTGATGAAGGCGCACACGTTGAGCCCCAATGCCTGAGGCTTCACGAGCAGCCTGGATCCGGTGATGACTCCGTTGGTCTCCAGTCTTTTGACTCTCTGATGAATAGCGGCTCCCGAAACACCGCACTCACGGGCGATTTCCAGGAAAGGCATCCTGGCGTTGTTGACCAAGAAAGAAAGGATCTTCTGGTCAATCTGATCAATGTGATAAGTTGCCATTGCTTTCGATTTATAACTAAACAGCCGCTAAATTATATAAAAAATCTTAAAATATCAAGATTTCTTAAAACGACGGCGCCCTTTTTCAGTCGGTTTTGAATTGTTAATGATTTCCAGGCAGGCCGCTTCAGTCAGCGAGGCCGCGTCTGTACCCTTCGGAATCCTGTAGTTTGAGCCTCCGTGCTTGATGTACGGGCCGTAACGACCGTTGATCACCTGGATGTCGCTGTCCTTATATTCAGCCATCACCGCGTTGGCGGCGGTCTTGCTCAGGCCGTCCTCTATGATGGCCGCGCATTCGTCCAGGGTGATCTTGAGAGGATCCTTGCCGCGAGGTATCGAGAAATTCTTGTCGCCATATTTCAGGAATGGTCCGAAGCGTCCTTTCAAGGCGATGACCTCGACACCGTTATATTCACCGACCGTGCGAGGCAGCTGGAACATTTTCAGCGCGTCCTCCAGGGTGATGTTTTCGATGAGCTGGTCCTTTCCGAGGGACGCGTACTGGGCTTTCTCGCCCTCCCCCTTCTGGATGTAAGGCCCGAACTTGCCGAACTTCGCGGTGATCTTGTTGCCATCGCCGTCCGTTCCGAGCTCCTTGGACACGTGGCTGTAGTTTCCGTCGTGGAGCACTTCCTCGACTTTCTTGTGGAACGGAGAGTAGAACTCGCCGATGACCTCGTTCCATACGAGGGTGCCGCCGGCGATCTGGTCGAATTCCTTCTCAACGTTCGCCGTGAAGTCGTAGCCCATAATGTCGGTGAAATTCTTCTCAAGGTAGTCGGTGACGATCATTCCGATCTCCTGAGGCAGCAGCCTGCCCCTTTCGGCGCCGACGGTCTCCGTCTTTGACTTTTCGGAAATATTCCCGTTCCTTAACTCCAAGTCATTGACTGTGATTTTCCTGCCCTCCTTGTCTCCCTTGACGATGTAGCCTCGGCCAGTGGTCAGGGTCGCGATGATAGACGCATAGGTGGAAGGACGGCCGATTCCGAGCTCCTCAAGCTTCTTGACCAAAGTGGCCTCTGAATATCTTGGCGGCGCGGCGGTGAACTTGCACTCCGCGTCGATGCCCTTCTCCTCCATCTTGGTCCCTACCTGAAGGTCAGGGAGCATAACCTCCTCTTCCTCGGCCTCCTGGTTGTCTGTCCCCTCGATATATAATTTAAGGAATCCGTCGAAGAGCACCTGTGTGGCCTGCGCGTTGAACTTCTCGGGTCTCTTGTCTGACGCCACCTTCAGGGTTGTGTTGAGGACCTTCGCGTCAGCCATCTGCGAAGCCACCGTCCTCTTCCAGATGAGGTTGTAGAGCTTCTGCTCCTGTGCCGTTCCCTCGATCTCAGTGTTCTCTATGTATGTCGGGCGGATGGCCTCGTGGGCCTCCTGCGCGCCCTTGCTGTGGGTCTTGAACTGGCGTGTCTTGGAATATTCAGGGCCGAAATTTTCGGTGATGAATTTCTTCGCCGCGCCGAGGGCCAGGGTCGAGAGGTTCGTGGAGTCGGTTCTCATATATGTGATGAGACCGCGCTCGTAGAGACTCTGGGCCACCCTCATCGTCAAACTTACAGGGAAACGCAGCTTCCTCGCGGCCTCCTGCTGGAGAGTCGAGGTCGTGAACGGGGCTGCCGGGAAACGTGTGGCCTCTTTCTTCTCCACATCGGAGACCGTGAATTCCGCCCCGATGCAGTCCTGGAGGAATTTCCTCGCCTCGTCGATTGTCTTGAACTTCGTGTCGAGGACGGCCTTGACCTTGACTGAAGCCGGGAAATCTATCGGATGGAAGAGCGCCGCGACCTTGTAGAAGGCCTCGTTCTCGAATGCCATAATCTCTTTTTCCCTCTCGACCACAAGCCTCAGGGCCACTGACTGTACACGGCCCGCCGAAAGCTTCGGCTGGATCTTTCTCCAAAGGATCGGTGAAAGTTCGAAGCCGACAAGCCTATCCAGAACCCTGCGCGCCTGCTGGGCGTTCACAAGGTTCATATTTATGGAACGTGGGTTCCGCACGGCGTTGACTATAGCGTCCTTGGTGATCTCGTGGAAAACGATTCTCCTTGTCTGTGCCTCATTCAGTCCGAGAGTCTCGAAGAGGTGCCAGGAGATGGCCTCTCCCTCCCGGTCCTCATCGGACGCGAGCCACACTGTGGAGGCGCTTGCCGCCGCTTTCTTGAGCTCCGCCACGACCTTCTTCTTGTCTGAAGGTATGACATATTCAGGAGTGAAGTTCCTTTCCACATCCACACTCAGCTTCTTGTCCTGAAGATCCCTGATGTGGCCGAAACTTGTCTTTACTACATAGCCGTCACCCAAAAATTTCTGTATAGTCTTGGCTTTGGCCGGAGACTCGACGATAACTAGATTGTCTGCCATATTGTTCTATTTTACAGGCCTTTCATAGATAGTTTGCCATTTCAATCTGCAAAGTAAGCCACAAACTGGGCAATTTTCCAAATTTTGTTATAAATTTGTCTTTATTATGACCGACTCGACTCGAAAGAAAATAATCAAGTGGTTCTGGATCGTGGTGACGTTTCCGGTGCTGCTTCTTGTCTTTATGATACTCCTTGTCTGGATGTTCGCAGACATCCCGTCTTTCAAGGATCTGGAAAACCCTGACAACAAGCTGGCCACGCAGGTCATCGCGGATGACGGGGAGATCCTGACGACATTCCACATCGAGAACAGGACCTACGTCTCCTACGACGAGATCTCCCCGAATCTTGTGCACGCCGCCGTGGCCACGGAGGATGTCCGTTTCTACAAGCATTCCGGAATTGATTTCAAAGGACTGGGACGTGTTCTGGTCAAGACGATCCTGCTGCACAACTCAAGCCAGGGCGGCGGCAGCACGATCACCCAGCAGCTGGCGAAGACCCTTTACCCGAGGGCTGAGATGGGACGTAAGATCCCGGGAATATACCACGTCAAGATGGTGTGGATCAAGCTGAAGGAATGGATCACCGCCGTGAAGCTCGAAAGGGACTACACCAAGGACGAGATTATGACGATGTACCTCAACTCCATATTCTTCGGCAGCGGTGCGTACGGTGTGCGTTCGGCTTCTGAGACATTCTTCGGGAAGCTCCCGTCCGAGCTTACTGTCGAGGAGAGCGCTATGCTTGTGGGAATGGTCAACAAGCCGACAAGGTACAATCCGGCCATCAATCCGGACAAGGCGCTGACCAGAAGGAACTTCGTGATCGGCCAGATGGAGAAGGCCGGCTATTTGGACAAGTCCCAGAGGGATTCCATCCGTCTGATTCCTATAGAGCTCAACTACGAGGTGCAGGACCACAACGCCGGTCTGGCCCCGTATTTCAGGGATATGGTGCGTCGCGTGATGAACGCCAAAAAGCCTCGCAAGTCCGACTACACGATGGTAGAGGACTATTCCGCCGACTCGCTTGCCTGGGCCACGGACGACCTGTACGGCTGGCTTGAGAAGAACAAGAAGGCCGACGGAAGCAAATATGACCTTGACAGGGACGGTCTGCGGATCTACACGACCATCAACTACAAGATGCAGAAATATGCCGAGGAGGCTGTCGCCGAGAGGATCCGCGACCTTCAGGCTGATTTCCGCAGGGATCTGCGGAGCAAGACCAACAAGCCTTTCTCCAACGACATAGACGAGGAGACAAGGGATAGGGTTATGCGTCAGGCCAGACGTTGGAGTGACCGTTACCGTACCCTCAAGAAGGAGGGCCTGAACGAGGCTCAGATCCTAAAGACGTTCTCCCAACCGGTGAAGATGCGTGTGTTCGCTTATAATAAGAAAGGTTACGCCGACACTACGATGACTCCGGACGATTCGATCCGCTACTACAAGTCGATTCTCCGTACTGCCTTCGTGGCGATGGAGCCGGGCACGGGGCACGTGAAGGCTTACGTCGGAGGTCCTAACTACCGCTATTTCAAGTATGACAACGTCCGTCAGGGCAAGCGTCAGGTCGGCTCGACGATCAAGCCGTTCCTCTACACGCTGGCGATGCAGGAGGGTATGACTCCGTGCGACAAGGTAGTGAACCTTCCGCAGACGTTCGTCCTTCCTGACGGCAACACCTGGACCCCTCGAAGCACCGACAAGGAGCAGTGGATCGGCAAGACCGTCACACTGAAATGGGGTCTCACAAACAGCTCGAACAACATCTCGGCCTACCTGATGAAGCAGTTCGGCCCGGAGGCGATGGCGGATATGATGCGCAGGATGGGCATCCAGAGCCACATCGACGAGGTGCCGGCGCTTTGTGTCGGGCCGGCTGACCTGTCGCTTTGGGAGATGGTGGCCGCCTACAACACGTTCCCGTCCAGGGGAGTCTATATCGAGCCGATGTTCGTGACCAGGATCGAGGACAACCAGGGCAACGTCATCAGCGAGTTCACGAACCGCAAGCGTGAGGCGATAGGGGAGAACACGGCCTACCTGATGGTCAACCTGATGGAAGGCGTGGTGCAGGGCGGAACGGCCAGCAGGCTCCGCTACCGCTACAAGCTGATGGGCGAGATCGCCGGAAAGACCGGAACCACCAACGACAACGCCGACGGATGGTTCATAGGCTACACACCTACCCTCGTGGCGGGAATATGGACGGGTGCTGAGGATCGCCAGGTGCACTTCCAGTCAATTACTTACGGCCAAGGCGCGCATATGTCCCTTCCTACCTGGGGAATATTTATGCGCAAGGTTGTGGAGGACGGCACTCTTGGCATTTCGGAGAACGACCGCTTCATCGCCCCTGCCGGCGTGAGCTTCGACCTGAACTGCACCGGAGGCGACAATGACGCCACGGACGTGCAGCAGAAGACGGAGGACTACTATTTTGAATAAAAAAGAATATATTAGGAATATTTAATATAGGAATATGGGCAAGTACCAGAGGATTGCAGTGATTTATGGAAGCGACTCTTCGGAATGGGAGGTCGCTTGCCGCAGCGGGGAGTTTGTCGCTTCGCGCATCGACGGGACGAAGTACGATGTCTATGAGATTTTCGCACGGTTCGGTAAATGGTCTCTTGTGGCGATGAAGAAACGGGACTCTATGAGGATTCCTTTCGCCGAGGGAGCCAGACCGGAGATTGACAAGACGGATTTCTCCGTGAAGGTATATGGAGAAAAGATAAAGTTTGACTATGCCTACATAGTCCAGCACGGCACCCCGGGCGAGAACGGCCTGCTTCAGGGCTATCTTGAGATGCTGGGAATTCCGTTCAGCAGCTGCAGCGCGTTTGTCTCAGCGATCGCCTTCGACAAGTTCGCCTGCAAGAGTTATCTGCGTGAGGTTGATTTCGTCAGGTGCGCCCCGGATGTATATGTCCGCAACGGAATGGACATCGACTCTGTCTGCCGTAAGGTGGTGGAAAAACTCAAGTTCCCGGTGTTCGTGAAGCCTACTGACGGAGGTTCAAGCTTCGGAATCACCAAGGTCCGTAAGGCCGAGGATCTGCCGGAGGCGATCCGGTTCGCCTTCTCTGAGGGTCCTTCGGTCATCATTGAGCAAGGAATCACTGGCCAGGAGTTCACCTGTGCCGCCTACGCCGATGCGGAAGGTGTCAAGTCCTTGCCTGTGATTCAGATAGTCACCGAGCACGATTACTTCGACTACGACGCCAAGTATAACGGACAAAGCCAGGAGATATGCCCGGCTCCGATCAGTGAGGATCTGAGCGGACATATTCAGGAAGTAAGCAAGAGAATATATTCGCACCTCGGTTGCTCCGGTGTCGTGAGGATGGATTACATCCTTGGCGAGGATGGCCTGTACTTCCTGGAAGTCAACACTATCCCTGGAATGACAAGTGCTTCTCTGGTGCCCAAGATGGTGCGCACGGCAGGTCTTGACATCACTGATTTCCTGACAGGTATCATAGAAAATTCTTAATATTCAATTCTAACTTTAAAAGATTTCAAGCTTATGCTATTGAAAGATTTCCTCAATGAAGGAGTCGCTCGTCTTGAGCCTCTTTATCCTACTAAAGAGGCGCGGAGCATTATGCTGATGCTTTGCGAGAGCCGCATCGGCACGAAAAGTTACACCCACATCGTTGAGCCGGAGTACATTGTGAACGACAAGTCCCTTGAGACCCTAAACTCGGATCTTGACAGGCTTTCCGCCGGTGAGCCTATACAGTATGTCATCGGATTCGCGGATTTCTGCGGGTTGAGGTTCAAGGTCTCCCGTGATGTCCTCATTCCGCGTCCAGAGACTGAACTGCTTTGCCGCGAGGCTGTCAAGATCGGTTCCAGGATCCAGAGGATGAGGAAAGCCTATGGGAAATCAGCCAGACCTGTCCGTGTCCTTGACCTTTGCACTGGCTCAGGCTGCATCGCCTGGACTGTGGCGCTGAATATTCCTGGGGCGGAAGTGACGGGTGTGGACATTTCGGAAAAGGCCGTGGCGGTTGCTTCCTCGCAGGATTTCTCCGCCAAACTCAAGGAGACCGGAGCGTTGGCTCCGAAGTTTGTGGTCGGTGATGTCCTGGCCGAAGGACAGACCTTTGCGGAAGGGGACTATGACCTGATTCTCAGCAATCCTCCTTACATTATGGAGTCACAGAAAGCCCAGATGAGGAGCAATGTCCTTAACTACGAGCCTTCAACGGCTTTGTTTGTGAAGGACGATGATCCGCTTGTCTTCTACCGTGCCATCGCGACTTTGTCCTGGCAGTGTCTTTCCGCTGAGGGTAAGGGACTTACAGAGATCAACGATCTTTTCGGCCCGGAGACGGCGAAAGTTTTCAGCGACGCTGGTTTCCCGAAAAACGAGGTCGTGAAGGATTTTTACGACAAAAACCGCTTTGTATTCTATTCAAAATAGAGGCTGGGTATAGCTCAGTGCCCGTTTTTGACAATTAGCCGTGGAATTTTTGCTTCCACGGCTCTTTTTCCTGACTTTGGCAATGATTCACCCTACTTGTTTACACCTATGTACGAAGCTTCTTTCAAAGGCACGAAAAGGTGATGCGATTCACCCTGAAAAATCCGCGCTTTTTACAATATATTGATTATCAGAACGTAAGAAAAACGGAATTTTTAGGCTGTCAAAGTCAGGAAAGCCCAGATGAGGAGCAATGTCCTTAACTACGAGCCTTCAACGGCTTTGTTTGTGAAGGACGATGATCCGCTTGTCTTCTACCGTGCCATCGCGACTTTGTCCTGGCAGTGTCTTTCCGCTGAGGGTAAGGGACTTACAGAGATCAACGATCTTTTCGGCCCGGAGACGGCGAAAGTTTTCAGCGACGCTGGTTTCCCGAAAAACGAGGTCGTGAAGGATTTTTACGACAAAAACCGCTTTGTATTCTATTCAAAATAGAGGCTGGGTATAGCTCAGTGCCCGTTTTTGACAATTAGCCGTGGAATTTTTGCTTCCACGGCTCTTTTTGTGTCCCTTTGTACCGAAATGTTAACTTTAAACTCGTTTAAAATGAAGAATTTCAGTACAAAGAAAAAGTGGCTGACACCAATGGTGCCGGCGCTTGCGGCAATGTCCGCGTTGTTCCTGTCCGCTTGCGAGAGAGCCGAGCAGCCAGATCTTTCGTTCAAGGAACCTGCCACAACTGACGTTCCCGTCACGGAACTTTCCGTCGAGGGCGTCGCACGGATGCTTTCCGGACTTCCGCTCACAATCGCTCAGGTGCGTGAGGTGCACTGTGCCGTAAGCTCGTCTTCTTCCAACGGTTATGATGAGGAATATCCATTCGCGAACCTGATTTCCTCCCCAGGGGCAGGAGTCGGAGACGAGCTGCTTCAGACAAGGACCGCGACTGAATATCCAGATCCGCTGCGCGACCTTCTCTCCTCCGTGGACATTCCGGCGACCCGGTCAGGATCTTTATCGGATGCTCTCTCGAACTCTGGAATGCAGATCTATTGGCCATATTCAGAGGATTGGGACGGTAAGAGTCTGCCAGTAATCACATTCAACCCCGAGGAAACGTCTTCCGCCCCACGGCTTCAGGATGGCTCTAATGTGGGGTTCCTCAGGGAGCAGCTCCCGAACGGCTCCTGGATAGTCAAGGAAGTGACTGTGGATGAGGAATATGCCTGTAATCATCCTGTCTGGGTCATCAACCGTAACGAGGATGCTGCTTACTTGACCCCGCAGATGGTCGAGGCTCTTTATCCGGAGCGGTTCTCAAACATCGCCACAAGATCGTCCGGAGACTTCAAGACTTTGGTCCTTAAAGAGTTCAAGGCGCACAGGAACTATGATTCCTGGTTCGCCGGAGGATCCGAATTCTTTGTGAAATGCGGAGCTTTGAACGGATTCACCGCAGAGACAGAGGAGGAACTTAAACTGTACAGTCCTTCTGTCACGGATATGATGATCAACGTGAGACGGAAATATGTCGGCACAACGATCCGTTTCAACACGATTGTCGTGTCGGAATGGACTCCGCAGCTTGAGGAGTGTGTATTCCTTATGATAGAGGACGACGGCGGCAAGCAGACTTCCTGGAAAGCCAGCGGTCTCGTGAAGATCAAGTCCAGGTCATACGGTTTCGAGGTCGATCTGCCGTTCCGCCGCAACGATGACCTTGTCTGGCGCGGCAAACTTTCCCGCAACTATTTTGAAAAGTACAACGGCAAGCCGAACCGTTTCGGCGATGTCAGCGTCACCTTCAGCTTCCTGTAAGCCGCAGAACATCTGATTATTCCGCAGTCGCCCCGGCGCTTCGACAGGGTACGGTCGCTGAGCTTGTCGAAGTGCCGGGGCTGTGTCTTACACGTAATATTGTGGAATTAAAAATAATACCTATATTTGTATGCCGGTAATTTTAAGACTGTTCGGTTTCACGTTTTACTTTTTTAGTAGGGAACACGAACCAATCCACGTGCACATTGAAGGTGCCGATGGCTATGCTGTCTATGACTTGAGAAATAATAGGTTTGTTCAAAGGACAGTAAGTAATATCAAGGCGGGCGATCTGAAAAAGATCGAGATGGTGTTGAATGAGAACAAAGAGATGATCATTCGGGCTTGGAATAATTATTTTGATAACATAAGACGATGAAAATAAAAAAGATATGGTTTGATGAGCGGTGCCTGTACGGAGAAGATGAGTCTGGAAATGTTTTCAGGCAGTCTTTGCTGTGGTATCGTGCTTTGTGGAATGCTGATGATGAGCAGCGCAAGAATTATCGTATCGGTTTTGAGGGCATTCATTGGCCGGATCTGAATGAGGATGTCAGTTTTGAAAGCTTTACTTACAAAGACGCTATGCCGACCCCGTTTCAGGAATTCTTCCTGACGCACAGTGAAATCAACATTTCCGGATTCTCTGAATATGCCGGCATAAACCCTACTCTTTTCCGGAACTACATCAATGGCTTCAAACGCCCTTCCGCCGCAAGGCTCCTGCAAATACAAAATGCCCTGAAATCCCTTGCGCAATCATATTCCGACGTGAACTTCACAATGTGACTCAGGGAATATATCACTGCAAGTTTGGCACGCTGAATATGAAAAACGCTGCCGGAATAGTAGCCGGCAGCGTTTTATCAGGGTATTCCCCTTAAGGAATCAAATGTTAGGATCAGAATCTGTAGAATCCTGCGGCGGGTTCGTTTATCTTGGTGCCTTCGCCGGCCTTTTCGAACTTCGTCGGCAGGCAGCGGCCGCTGTCTGTCAAGGCTTTGTTGCGCTCCAGTGTGACATTGGCTGCGCTTGAGGTGGCCTTTCTGGTGAAGGTGTAAGGGGCGAGGATGTACGGAGCGTAGATGTTGCCGTCTGATCCGTGGATGACATACTGATCCTTCACAACCTCAGGAGCGATGAATATCTTCGACCAGCCTGGACCTCCCATCGACAGGCAGAAATCAAAGCCGTGGCACATAACGTCGTATCCCAGGTTGGCATAGTACGGTGACTTCACTCCGTTCATATTGAAGCTTCCCTCGGCATATTCAGCCACACCGACTTTCTCTCCGTCAGCCATATACACGCCATAGTTCCCGTCATCGAAAAGGGTGAAGGAGTTCAGGGCTATGTTGTAGTTGATGCCGTCAGAATACGGGTACCCTTCGTAGATTACAGAGCCGTGATGCGCTCCGGTCCACGCACAAAGCTTGCCGTCCTCGAAGAACATCTTCATCGGGTACGCGTCCGTGAATTTGGTGACACCCCATCCATAGACATTGTAGCTTTCGTCCACACGGAACGGCTCGATCTTGATGTCGAACGAGATAGGCTTGCGGTCATATTCAGAATATTCCGATGTGGATGACGCTGTGGTCACCGTCCACTCGCCGAGGTAGCGCTCATATTCATCGGAACCCTTAGGGATGGTTGAGGTGGCCTGAACCTTATAGGCATAGCTTTCGCCGAACATATTCTTTCCAGAGACAATGAGGATGTATTCTACATTAGGTACGCCCTGGGTAAAGCCAAGGGTAAGTCCCTGGTCGGAGTTCAGAGCCTGAAGGTAGTCGCTTTCGATCTCGATTCCTTTCTGCTCGCAAAGCTCGGTGTAGGAGTTGTTGTACTTCGGAAGAGCCTCGTCCGCAAGAACTTTGGCTGTCAGGTAATAGTAGGCGCTGGCGACACCCTTGCCTTTTACAAGGAAGTCGATGCTGAAGTAGCCGTCTTTTTCCGGGAGGGTCGCCGTCACTTCAATGGATGGTTTCTCGGTGGTTCCGTCCCAGCCGCCTCCCCAGGACTGAGGGATCTTGTCATAGTAGCCTTCAAGGTTGACGCAGCCCTTGAAGCAGTAATTGGTCGCTGAGTAGCTGCGGTTCGCGAAGTAGGCTTTGTACTCCTCCGCGTCTCTCTTATAGACAGGTACACTGACGGTCTTGCCATCAATCTGCACCTCGCATTCCGGAAGGGTTGTCAGAGAGGTGCAGCCATCGAAGGCGTTCTGCCATTTGTACACTTTCTTGAGTTTGTTCAGGAAGCCGAGGCTTTCGGATTTCAGGGATCCGCAGCCTTGGAACGTATAGTTCAATTCTGTGATCTTGTCAATAGGGAGGTTGTCCCAGAAGCTTTCAGGAATGGTCTTCAGTGATTTGCAGTTGGCGAAGGTCCTCTGCATCCTTGAAGCCCTTATGGCCGCCTTGGCGGTCTCATTGAACATATTCTCCGGGATCTCGACCAGCGATTCACAGTTCGTGAATGTCTGGTTCAGCATATTCGCGTCATTGGAAAGCTTGAAGTGGCTGAGGGTAGGCAGTCTCTTGAGGCTCTTGCAACCGTTGAAGATCTGCCATATCACCACTCCAGCCTTGGTGAAGTTCCTGAATATGTCCGGATCCAGATATTCCAGGGACTCGCAGTTGGTGAACGCATAGTTGAAGTTGGTGATCTGTGAATTGAGTGCGTCCATAAATCCGATAGGAACTTCTTTCAGGCTTGTGCATTTTTGGAACAAGCCATTGCAGCTGGTGAGCTTCCTGAGCTCGTCACCCTTAGGGACGGCGACACGTCTCAGGCCTGTCATACCATTGAAACTTAAGCCGCTAAGAGAGATGCCTCCCCATTGGATCACCTCAACGAGGTCCGCTTCGTGTCCGAAAGTATTTGGTTTGCCGATTGTGCGGATTGTCCCGCTGATCTGTACAGGGTACAGTCTGGATGCGTCATTGTACTTATGCTTCGGGTAGCTTTGTGATTTGAGTGTGTCCTTTGAGCCGTCGCCCCAGTCCACATAGTATTCCGGCGCCGCGTTGTTGTGTGTTACGGGAAGCACGACGCAACTGTCTTTGGCAAGAGGCTGCATCATCAGTACCATCACGTTGTCCGGATAAGTGACAGGGTTCTGATAGACGATGATGGATTCGACAACGTTGCCGTCATTCTTCAAAGTCAACCTTGTCTCCCTCGCGTAAGGCATCTCGTTCTTGTCAACGCTTACGCTCACGGTTTTTGTGTACACCTCGTAAGCCCTTGTCTCGACCAGACGTGCCCAGGTCTGGTCGCCTTCAAGCTCAGCCGTGAACTCAAGGTTCGTGGTGATATCCACATTGAAGACTCCGCCAGACGCCGGGCTCTCGACTGATGTCGTGCTGACGTGCATATTCCCGGCCACGAAAGTCAAGGTTCTCATCAAGGTCTTGTTGGCCCCGTCGCTCAAGAGCAGGATAACCTTGCCGGCCTCCGGAGAGTCCGGAGCTGTCACGGCGATGACACCGCTCTTTTCATCCGTGGCCTTGGCCTCGGCCTCCCAATTGCCCTTAGGAAGCACTTCCAGGATCGTGTTCTTGTCGCCTCCGGTTATCGTGTAGGCATATTCCTTTGTCTGTCCGGAATATATCAGAGAGGAAGGAACCTCAACTGCGATTCCGAACTCCTTATATATTTCAAAGGTAAGCACGGTGCCGTCCGCGAGGGTCAGGTAAGCGGTCTTGCCGTCATCGCTGAGTCTGGCTTCCTTGAAGAAAGCGTCTCCGTCGTCTCCGGTGGCCTTGCCGCATTCCACGTACGTGACACCGTGATCGTAGGAGACATACCATTTCCCGTTCTCGATTTTCATAGAAGGGGTCACTCCACGCTCTCCGGTGACAGGAATTGTGTGCCCGTCGGAATCCAGAAGCCACTCACCGTTCACAGTCCAGTACCATTTTCCGTCCGGAGCCTGCTTCACAGAGATGTCAGGGGATTCGCCATCAGAAAGGGTGATGGTTGACATCTTACCGTAAGCATCGACAAAGGTGATGACGTGGGTCCCGTCTTCCTTGTCCTCAATGCCGCTGATGAACATTTTGCCGTCGATCAGCTGCTGCAAGTCGGAAAGTTGTGTGTTGAGTGATGAGACCAGAGCCTCGACTTTCGTAAGCCTTTGCTCCACATCGTCCAGACGGGATTTCAATTCCTCGTCGTTGTAGCACGCTGTCGCCAGCAGTACTATCAGGGCGTAAGTTAAGAATCGTTTCATAATACATTAATTGGTTTAATGACCCTAAAATTACGAAAAAATCCAATAACTTATAATATGTAAGGACAAATTTCTCTTTAGAAATATGCCGTACACTGCCGTGGTTTGCATATTATGGCCCCACGATGGGAGTATATTCTTAAAATGGTATTCGATATATGAGTTATGATATGTTAATTATATTGCCGAAATACTTGCAAATTTAAATAAATCGTACTCTGACGGCTGTGAGATAAAGAATAATTTAAAAACGTTACAAGATCTTCATCGCGATCGCCGCGCAAGCCTCCGCGTCAGCCAAAGCGTGATGGTGGTTCATCAGATCATACCCACAGGCTTCGGAGACGGTCTGGAGCTGATGGTTGGGCAGGCTGCAGCCGAAGTGCTTCCTTGAGGCCGCGAGTGTGTCAAAAAACTCGTAGTTCGGATAGTCCATCTGATAGACCTTGAAGACACTTTTGAGGCAACCCTCGTCAAAGCTGCTGTTGTGCGCCACAAGCGGCAGCCCTTCGATCAATGGCTCGATCTTTTCCCAGACATAAGGGAACACCGGCGCGCCATCAGTGTCATCCGGTCCGAGGCCGTGGACCTGCCTGCAGAACCATTGGTAATATTCAGGCTCAGGGTGGATCAGACTGTAGAATCTGTCCACGATCTCACCTCCACGCACGACAACGACTCCTACTGAGCAGACACTGCTTGGGCACTCGTTCGCCGTCTCGAAATCAATAGCCGCAAAATCTGTCATAGCGATTTTCTCTCGTCATCTTGTGAAATCCCGTTTTCATCTGTCGCGGGAATCATATAAAGTGAGGCCATCCGCGCGACAGCGTCAGAGATTCGTTCACGTAACTCTGCCGGCTCCAGCACCTCCACGTCCGCTCCGTGCGAGAGAATCTCCTGCACGAAGTCGAAGGTCGGGGCGATGTGGTAGCAGAAAACCGAGCTTCCATCCTCCTGCACCGCCTCTTTTTGCGACCCGTGAAGCGGCAGCGTCCTGAAATACTTGACCTGGTTCGGTACGACACGGATCCTGATGTCCTCCGGGGCTTCCCCGATGATGACACCGAAGAAGTTTCTGAAATATTCCTCCGCATCGAAATCCTTCGGAATCTCGAAACTCTCCTCCAGCTCCTCCATATCCACGAATCTGTCCAATGAATATATCCGCAGTCCCAAGTCGCTGTCGCCGAGCATATACCACCTCTGCTTGAAGTACTTGACGCAATATGGCCGGACGTTGAAGCAGTGAGGCTCCGGGTGCCGGAAGCTCTGGTAGCAGAGGCTGATCACCTTGGAGTCACGCATCGCGCTGATGATGTCCGTCAGAAACCTTTCGGACGAAGGAATCCTTTCCATAAGAATGCGGTCCTTCATATCAGCGTTCTCTTTCAGCACGTTGTTCAGACACAGCGTGTGGAGCATCCAGTTGGCGGTCTCGTCGCTCCCGACATCCGAATATCCGATGTGGAACCCGAGGCTCCTGTCATTGAGGATCTCTATTCCGAATATGTCCGCGATGGCTTGCTTGTGGTTGAAGAATGTCCTCTCCGACAGAGGCTCTCCCGTCTCGTTCAGCGGACTGCGCCTCCACGCCTCGCTGATCTCCCTGAAGGAGACGTAGCTCTTGCGGTTGATCAGATCAACCAGCCAGATGTATCTCTTGAAAAAATTCTTTGCCATTATCTATGAATATTTTGACGCAAATATAGCCCTTTTTACTGTAAAAATGTGGCAGTGGGGCGCGTCCGGATTCTGCAAGGCTTGCAGACGTTGCGATGATGTGGCGGGGTGCCGCTATCTTTGCGTCAGAAACAAGGTTGAACACAATTCACCTAATTTAATATATTCAGTTATGGAAGAGAACAAGACAATGAAGATCTACAACCTCATCATTCTGGATGAGAGCGGTTCGATGAGCTCGATCTACAATCAGGCGCTCAGCGGGATCAACGAGGTGATCAACGGCATCAGGCAGAACCAGGAGAAGTACCCGGAGCAGAAGCACTTCGTGTCCATCGTGACGTTCGAGGGGGAAGGTATGAGTGGCGTGAAGACCCGCAGGGACTGTGTGCCGGTGGGGGAAGTGACCGATCTGACGAAGAAGGATTACCGGCCGGGTGGCTGCACTCCGCTCTACGATGCGATGGGGAAGGCCATCTCGGAACTTGACCACAAGGTGGAGGATGGCGATGGAGTTCTGGTGACCATCATCACGGACGGAATGGAGAACTCCTCCCAAGAATATTCAGGGAGAGCGGTCAAGGATCTTGTCGCGACGCATAGGAAGAAGGGCTGGACGTTCGCTTACATCGGGGCTAACCAGGATGCCGTTGAGGTGGCGAGGGATCTGAATATCCAGAATGCGATGAACTATGACGCGACGCCGGAGGGAATGGTGTGTATGTCGATGGTGTTCAATGAGTCTCAGGCTAAATTCGCAAGAAGGATGCATCTCGGTAAATCCATTCTTGCAGATGTCGCCGACTTCTTTGCCGGCTCGTCCGATGAGAAGGACGGAGATGAAGTTTAGAAAATCATTCCCAGAGTACAAGGTCACGGTCAAGGGCAATCCTCTTGGCCGTTCCTTTTTTTCCGTCTATGTAGTAGAATTTTGCGGTATGTTCATTCACCACATCCTTGAACGCCTTCTTGACCTTGGACACCTTTTCGTTGATGGAGTTGTTCAGCGGGTCGCAAAGATCCGCCACGCTCTTCCGGATGCTGTCAAGATCCTCCCTGCCGGTGATTGATGAATAGATCTCCTCGAGTTCTTGTTGATAGTCAGAGAGTTCCTTGTAGCGTATTCCCTCCGGGTGCTTGAGATAAAGCAGGAAAACAGCCTTGGTCAGCGTGTCCATCTTCACTTCCTTGCGGTCAAAATCCTCCAGCACGATCGATTTCTTTTCGGTGATGTGCAGGCGGCTGAGCTTCACCCTGAAGGCAATCACGGCCTCCAGCTCCTCGATCGTGATTCCGTATTTTCTCTGCAGTTTCTCTATCTCCGCAAGGAGAGCCTTGGTTTGCCCGTCCGGCTCAAGATCCGGAACATCTGGTTCGAGATCCGGAACGGCCGGTTCATCAAGCCAATCCTCCTGATTCAGATCTCCGTCATATAAATCATAGAAGGTATTATCGCGCTTTTCCCAGAGAAATCTGGTTGTTCTTTTCGCCCTCTTGGACTGTTTACGGGCAGCGGCCTTTGGCGTGTCTGGGTTTGCGGCAAATGTTTCTGGTTCTATATAAGGTGCTTCCGGTTCTGCATCAGGCGCTCCCAGTTCTATACAAGGTGTCTCCGTTTCTTCGAGGTCTATTAATTTTGAGTAACTGGCGAATACTGGCGGATACTCTTTAAGGTATCTATAGGATCGCTCGCCGATCGTCTCTTTGTCCACTCCCGGAAAAAGATACGCAAAAGCCTTTCCGGACAGTTCCGAAAGGAATTGTTTGATGTTCTGTGCTCGTTTGTCAGTCATTAGGTCATTCAATTTGTGGACGGCAAAGATAATAACATCATTCTATAATTGCAATCACTCATTCATATTGCCCTGCCGCGAGACGCAGCCTCGCCGCGATCGAGCGCACAAGAGACTTAGGCCGAAGAACCTTCACCCCGTCAGCGAACTCCAGCAGCGACTTCTCCAGCTCGAAATTCAGGCAGACATCAAGCTGGAACGTCACCGAGCCGTCCTCGTCCCTCTCCACGACCATCTGGCTGGAATGCAGAGGCTTTGTCTCGATGTACGGAGCGAATTTCGGTGAGGCCTTGAACCGGACCACAGTCTCCCGGTCTCCCTTCCCCGGAATCTTCGTCACACCGATCATATTCCTGAAATATTCCTCGGGAACGAACTTTTCGTCCGGGATGAATCTCGCTTCCGCAGGAGCGGCCTCTATGGCCTCGATCCTGTCAAGCGCAAGGTTGACGACGTAGTTGTCCCGCTCGCCACGGCCAAAGACGAACCAGCGGTTGCGGTATTCCTTCAGAATGTAAGGACTGAATATGAACGATTTGGCTCTCGGGGATTTGAATGAGTGGTAAGTCAGAAGGACAGGTCTGCGCGCGACAATCGCCTCATAGAGCGGAGAGATGAGATCCAGGCCTTTCAGCCGCTCGTTGGATTCAAGGAATATGGCCGGTTTGCGCTCCTCCCTCACTGCGTTCACATAGTCCTCAAGCCGCCCGACGATGTCATCCACGCCAGAGAACCCACCGAAACCGGACAGCTGCTTCAGGACTGCCACGGCCTCCCTCATCTGCCCCAGATCCGAGTCCGTCAGCGGCACATTGGAGATTGAATATTCCGGATCCTCGTAGGTGTAGTATTTCCTGTCCCGGACCACAATCGGAGCGTTGTAGCCAAGCTCGTCCGAGCGCATCCTCTGGATGTCGAGCTGGATGGTGCGGACGGAAAGATATTCATCCTTCCCGGAATATTCATAAAGCGCGTCGGAGCAGGCTTCGACGAGGTCTTCGAGCGTCCATCGTCTCGCGCGGTTCCTCAGGCATTTGTCGATGGTCTTGTAGCGCAGCAGGGCGTTTTTGTTCGCGGGCATATTGATCAAGTGGTTTTGATTTGCGTTCGAGACGGAAGCCTCCATTCCTTTCAATCAGTAAGGCAACCATCTTTCAGCAAATTTCGTAAAATTATTTCACTGCGCAAAAAACATTGCGCGGTTAGCCTTTTACTTTGTGTCAGTTATTAGGAAATGACCAAGGCCGTATGGCCGCGGATGATGGTTGCTTTTGAGAAATACTTTGATATTCAATGATTATGAACGAGTTTTTGATCAATGACACTCCAGTCAAGATTTGGACGAAGGCGATTGAGCCGACAGCATACAGGCAGATCTACAACCTTGCTGCGCTTCCGTTCGTGTTCCATCATTTGGCGTTTATGCCGGATGTGCACGCTGGGGTGGGAATGCCGATCGGGGGAGTGCTTGCCACGAAGGGAGTGGTGGTTCCGAACGCCGTGGGAGTTGACATCGGCTGCGGAATGTGCGCCGTGAAGACCAATGTGCGTGTCGAGGACATCACGGCCGAGGTCTTGAGGAAAGGCATTATGCGTGGTGTCCGCAAGAGGATTCCACTGGGGATGGACAGGCATAAGACAGCGCAGGACGAGTCCTTGATGCCGCAGGGCTTCGACATAGACTCGATGACCATCGTCAAGAACCAGTACAAATCCGCCTTGAAGCAGATAGGCACCCTCGGCGGCGGCAACCACTTCATCGAGCTTCAGAAGGATGAATATGGCTGGCTTTGGATAATGATACATTCCGGTTCCCGCAATCTTGGAAAGCTGGTCTGCGACCACTACAGCGGTCTGGCGGAGAGGCTGAACTCTATGTGGTTCTCCAAGACGGATCCAGACAACGGTCTGGCGTTCCTTCCGGTGAAGTCCGACGAGTGCGGACGGTACTGGAACGAGATGCAGTACTGCATACAGTTCGCGCTGGCCAACAGGAAACTGATGATGGACCGTATCTGCGAGGTGATCAAGGATGTGGTTCCGGAGGCCGAGTTTGAACCTATGATAAACATCGCGCACAACTACGCGGCCTGGGAGAACCATTTCGGGGAGGATGTCATCGTTCACCGTAAGGGAGCGACAAGGGCAGGAGTCGGCGAGATCGGCATTGTCCCCGGTTCCCAAGGCACAAAGTCCTACATCACGGAAGGTCTCGGGAATCCCGATTCGTTCCTCTCCTGCAGCCACGGAGCCGGCAGGGCGATGTCCCGCACCGAGGCCGTGCGCACCTTGAGCCTTGAGGATGAGATCGCCAAGCTCAACGCCAAGGGCATCGTGCACGCCATCCGCAGCCCGAAGGACCTTGAGGAGGCCGCCTCCGCCTACAAGGACATTGACGAGGTGATGGCCAACCAGAGCGACCTGACCAAGATCATCACGACCCTTGAGCCGATCGCCGTTATCAAGGGAGTGTAGCGGGAAATGTTCTTTGAGGCGGAAAATCTTCAAACAAACAAAACCAAGGCGACTTTTGAAACGATGTAGGGTGAAAAGTATTTGCCCAATCCTAAAAGAAGGCTTATTTTTGCCGTCGCTTCCGTTGGAGCGGCGGTTCGCCGCTTTGGAAAAGGCTGGAATATTCAGAAATTGTTTTTGATTTGTTTGAAGCTTTGAAGCTCGGTCAAATCAACTTCCCAAGGCAGCCTTAGCGATGGACATTTCGTAATATATTCAAAGATATGAGATCATCAATCTGGAAAAAATCACTTGGGGCAATGATTTCCCTTGCCCTCGGCCTGTCGGTCGTTTCTTGCTCCGAAAAGGAGAAACCGGTTGAGCCTCAGGATCCAAAGCCTGAGAAGACAAATCCGGTGACTGTCGCTGATGTCCTGAAAGCGGATCCAGGCACGACATTCACTGATGTCGAGTGCCTTAACGTTGTCGCTGTCAACGAGCAGGGCATCATTCTGCAGGAGGATGGAACCGACGATCCGGCCGGCAACAGTGTCTATGCCTATATCGGTCAGGCCCACGAGTTTGTTGTCGGCGATATGGTGACGATCTCCGGTAACACGATGAAGCGTAACGGCTTGATCCAGTTCGCCCAGGGGAGCACCATCACCAAGACCTGGCACGGAGACTTCACGCAGCCTCAGCCGGTTGAGTTCTCGGCCGCTGACATTGACGCTTATATGAAGTCGCCGTCAATCAAATATGTCACTTACACCGGTACCGTCATCGTGGCCGGCAACTATGTCAATGTAGAGGTTGACGGGACCGGCAACATCGGCAGCCTTGATTATATGACCGCAGAGTTCAAAGAGAAGTACAATAAGCACTCTCTGACTATAACGGGTTGGTTGTTCGGTTCTTACAAGACGTTTATGTACACTGTTCCCGTCTCGGTTGTGGATAACGGAATCCCGGAGGACAATATTCCTGAAGGAGCCATCTATTACAATGATTTCGACTATGAGGTGGCGGTTCAGGATTCCGAGAAATATGGCACCACCAAGGGTTGGCCTTGGCTTGACCAGTTCGATGGCTGGAAGAACCAGAAAGGCTCAGGTGTCGCCGCTGTAAGCTACAGTTTCAAGGAGATGTCAGTGCGTACCAACGAAGCCTCCAAGGGTTCGCTCTCCCTTTACAACGGATCCGGCAACAACAACATATTCTTCGGAGGATCAGAGACTTCACCGAATTACTTTGTCATAGGGAACATCTCCGTTCCGTCCCAGAACCTCAAGCTCTCTTTCGGTGCCCAGCGTTATGCCCAGGGTGGCGCCAATGCGTTCCTCAAGTCTAACTTCGAGGTAAGACTCTCCGCTGACGGGCAGACTTGGTCTCCTGCCATTGAATATGATTTCGGAGGTGTCGAGGACACTAAGGACGGCAAATGGAGACTTGCCACGGCTGACTTCACTCTTCCAGCCGGGACAAACACCCTTTACATCAAGTTCACCGCCAAGGCATTCAGTGTGAACAGGCTTGATGATGTACTGCTTGTTCCGGGACAGGGTGGACAACAGGTTGAGTTTACCGGAGATGTTGAGACTCCGCTTTCCACCATCGCTGATGTGCTTGCGGGGCCTGTTGACAAAGTGTATAAGGCTGAAGGCCTTGCCATCGCTACCCATTCAAACGGTATCCTTCTCCAAGACAACACCGGCACAATCCTGGTTTATAAGAAGAAGCACGGGATCAATGCCGGCTCAAAGGTCGTGGTCGAGGGCAACACCACTGAATATGGTGGATTCAAGCAGTTCGACGCTACTTCCACTGTAACTGTCACAGGAAACGGCACGGTTACCCATCCAGCGGCGGAAGAGTTCAACGCCTCAAAGTTTGAGTCTTATGTCAACAATCCTTCGATCAAGTACATAACCTACAAGGGTACTCTCAAGATCGAGCGTGACGCGAACTATCAGTATCACTATAACGTGGTCATTGACGGAACATCCTCCGTTGAGGGTTCTGTCTCTTATCCTGACGCAAGCCTTGGCCTCCAGGCCTATGAGGGCTCCAAGATCATTGTGAAAGGCTATGCCATCGGCGTTACCGGCAGCGGTGATGTGAAATATGTCGGCACAATGGCCACTTCCGTGGAGCCGGAGGAAAAGGATACGGTTCCGGAGGAGAAAGACGCTCTTACCGTTGAGGAACTCAACAAGAAGCTGGATTCGTTCGGAGGCAGCACACTTGCGGAATTTGTCGCTGTGAAGGGTTATGTGGCCGCCAACAACGAGAACGGTAACCTCAGCAAGGCTATTTCCCTTGTGGACAACACCGGAGCCGCTCATTCAGGAATCGTCATCGATGACGGTACGGATTACAATGAGACCACCCTGCCTGTCGGCACCAAGGTCATCGTCAGCCTTCAGAGGGCTAAGCTCACCACTACCGGAACGTTCCGTAAGATCACTCTCGCCAAAGTGTACCCGACCTCGGAGAAGGTCGAGATCAAAGTGCCGGAAATCGCTGACGACCAGCTGGACAACTATATGGGCCAGTATGTCAAGGTCAAGGATCTGACCGCTCCGGCGGATGCCACGACCTGGTACGACAGCGCTAAGAAAGGCAACACCGACTTTGCTGGAGCCAAGGGTACCACCGTGACCGCATACGTGACCGCCAAGGCCAACTTCGGAGCCGAGAAGATCGCTCACAGGACCGCTGACCTGAAAGGTGTCGTGGAGCAGTACAAGGATAAGAAGGAGGTAGTCCCGACCAGCCTTGCCGACATCGCAGGCTTCAAGGAATAGGTCGGATAACTTGCAACATAGAAATCACCGGGTTCGGCATTCCGCTGTTCCCGGTGATTTTTCGTTACTGAGACGCTTGTGGCGTATAAGGCGCTGACTGTGAATATATTCGTAAATGCCTCCCTCCAGAAATGACTGGCAACTTTTCGGAAGTCGCTGTAAATCAATTGGTGCGATGCCACTCGCTGATTGATAGGCCTTTATCACTCTCCCTTTAGTTGGAACCAGCTGGAGGAGATGTGCTAAGCGATTATCTTATAGGGAGTTGTCCTCCACTGCTTGCTATATCTCGATCATCGGGCTGGCGAGGGCTTTCTTGAGCTGCTCGTCGTAGCGGAGACGGATTTTGATGCCGGCTTCCTGGAAATGGTAACGGACGGCGATCTCCTCCTCGATGAACGGAACGATCTCGTCTTTCTTCAGCTTCAGGAATGTCTCCTTGTCCATCTCCAGGGCTTTCTGGAGGGCGTCAAGCTCCGCTGACATATTCTTTGACAGACCGTCTTTCTCCAGTTCCTTCTTCATCCGGTCGAAGTAGGTCTTCGCGCTGGAACGGTAGTCGAACTCCTTTGTTTTGGCGAAGGCCACGAACCCGTCCCAGTCCTTGTCGGCGAGGTGGAAGTCTTCGTCAGCGTCGGCGTGCTCACGGACATAGTTCAGGGCATATTCCTGAATTATTCCTGAATATACTAGTGAATATGTCAGGCGGCTGTAGTCGTGTCCCTCTATGATGACGTCCGGGGTGATGCCTCCTCCGTCACGTACCGTCCTGCCGTGGGCGGTCTTGAACTCGTGGGTCAGTGAATCAGGAATATACCCGACGCTGCCGTCCTCGTTGCGGTGCGAGTAGTCGATGGCCTGAACGCAGCGGCCGGACGGGGTGTAATATTTCGCCGTGGTGACTTTCAGCTGGCCGTTGTACGGAAGCGGGCGGATGCTCTGGACGAGCCCCTTGCCGAAGGTCCTTGTACCCATAACGGTGGCTCTGTCAAGGTCTTGAAGGGCTCCGGTCACGATCTCGGAGGATGATGCCGAACCGGAATCCACCATCACGATGATCGGAATCTCCGTGTCAAGCGGCTCGGACGTGGTCTTGTAGTGCATCTCGGTTCCGGTGGCCTGGCCTTTCGAGGACACGACCATAGAGCCTTTCGGCACGAAGAGGGACACAATATTTATCGCCTCGCTCATCAGGCCGCCCCCGTTGCCCCGCAGGTCGAGGACCAACTTCTTCATTCCCTGGCTCTTGAGCTTCAGAAAGGCGTTGCGCAGCTCTCCGGAGACGTTCTCCGTGAATCCGCTCTGGTAGATGTACCCGGTCGTGTCGTTGAGCATCCCGGCATATTCAATGTCAGGAAGATGGATTCTCTCTCGTGTGACAACAATGTCCACAATTTCCTTCGAACGCACTTTCAGCACCTTGAACTTGACTGTCGTACCAGGCTTGCCCTTCATCCTGTCAGAGCATTCCTGACTGGTCAGACCGTGGGTGCTCTGCCCGTCAATCTCCATAATCTCGTCCCCGCAGTGAAGCCCGTACTTCTCGGCAGGCGAGCCTTTGTAAGGCTCGTTGATGATGACGTTCCCGTCCTTCTCGGGCTTGTAGATCAACGCTCCTATGCCCCCGTAGGACTTGTTGATCATCATCATAAGATCCTCGTTCTCCTCCTCCGGAATGTAAACCGTGTAAGGATCAAGGCTTTCCAGCATCGCGTCGATGCCCGCCCTTTCGATCCTGTCCACAGGCAGCGAATCCACATAAGAGCGGTTAAGCTCCTTGAGTATGGAATTCTGGATCTCGGTCCATTTCCCGAGCTTGAAACTTTGTGACTGTCCAAACGCCGCGGTGCTGACCACTACCGCCAGCGATGCCGCTATCAATGATTTAATCTTCATATTCTTTGAATATATTCCTGAATATCTCCGCTCCTCCCTCGTGGCGAAGCCAAAGCACGAGCGCAACACCCGTGCCAACCCTGCAAATTTAAGCATTTTCCGAAAGATATGTCTATTTTAGTCTTGACAGCCTTTCCTCTTCTGATTATCTTTGTGAATCGCTGTGCTCCGGTTCGACATTTTGTCCGGGCGAACCACCTTCTCGCCGGACAAGATGTATTTTATCCGCCACTTTCTCCGGCCAAGAGGCCTTTCGCCGGACAAACACAAATTGAAATTTGGTAAAACAACGCATTCTGCGGATATTTGCAGAAGTGAACGAACAATTTTTCAGACAACATGACAAAAATAGTTTTCGCGACGGGCAACCGGGGGAAGCTGAGGGAGGCTTCCGAGATTCTGGGGAAAGGGTTCGAGCTGGTGACTCCGGCGGATTTCGGGATTACGGAGGACATTCCGGAGACGGGGGAGACGCTGGAGGAGAACTCGCTTCAGAAAGCGCGGTATATTTATGACAGAAAGGGCTGCGACTGCTTCGCGGACGACACGGGGCTGGAAGTGGACGCCCTCGGTGGAGCCCCGGGAGTCTATACAGCACGTTACGCGGGACCGTCAAAGGACTTCAATCTGAATATGGACAAGGTGCTGGCCGAACTCGCCAAACTGGAGGCCGGCGGGCAGGAAGTCAGCCGCAGGGCCCGCTTCCGCAGTGTCGTGACGCTGATCCTGAACGGAGAGGTCCACCAGTTCGAAGGCACGATGGAAGGCACGATCGCCCGGGAGAAGTCCGGCAGGGGAGGCTTCGGCTACGACCCTATATTCATACCTGATGAATATCCTGGACTCACCGCCGCCGACATCACTGAGGAGCAGAAGAACGAAATCTCGCACCGAGGCAAGGCGCTCCGGGCGATGGCACAGTGGCTTAACGGGCGGCAAAAATAAGCTGCCGGAAAAGATGCAAGTTGTTGCCAGATGCGCGAAAAGGCTGAACTCATAGTCATCGGCCACACCAAGGTCGGCGAGAATTCCATCGTCCTGCACACAATCAGTCGGGAATATGGAAGGAGGGGCTTCCTTGTGAAGGTGAGTCCCAAGACCGCGATGGCCCTTTTCCTGCCCTTGAATATTCTTGAGGCGGAGGTCACGGAGAACCCGAAGTCGGATCTCTGGTTCGCCCGCAATTTCGTCAGTGTCAATCCTCTCGTGGGAATCCGCGGGAATATTCATAAGAACACGATGACACTTTTTATGAGTGAGGTGCTGTTCCGGGTGATAAAGGACCAGACGAACGAGGACGGGCTGATGGATTGGCTGAAGAGATCCATACTGACGCTTGATGCCCTGCAGAGCGACTTCGCCAATTTCCACCTTTGGTTCCTGCTGGAGCTCTGCGCCATCCTCGGTTTCAATCCCGACACGATAGATCTGGCTCCTTTCTCCGGCAAGCATCTCGACCACATCAAGTCCCTGCTGACCAGTTCTTTCGGCGAGGCGATGCTGCTCCCTCTAAGAGGCTCCGACCGCAACGAGATCGCCGAGTGCATCCTCAAGTACATCGAGCATCACACAGAGTCTTCCGTCAATGTGCGCTCGCTGGCTGTGCTGAGGGACATTTACGGTTAGGTCCCGCCGGCACTCGGGTGCGTAAAATCCCGGTTTTCAGGTCCAAGGGTGTATAGGGTGCGGAAATACGGGATTTACCTTATACTAAAGAGAGGATGGCTAAGGTTTTTTAGTCATTCTCTCTTAATATTTTTTGTCAGATGAGGGTTTTTGCTTATATTGCAAACTATTAATAACAATAACAGTAACCAAGTCGACCTGTTTATGGACAGATTTGCAAGAAATTTTAACTTGTCAAGCGGAGCCGCCGCCATTGTCGTGGCCTGCTTCTTGACGGTGCCATGTCATAAGGCAACCGCTGAAACACCTTCCGCCGTTCAGGCAGAAGTGACCGCTCAACAAAACATCGACATCAAAGGCCGTATAGTTGACCAGAACGGACAGCCGGTCATCGGCGCCAGCTTGTTCCAGCAAGGAACAAACAACGGGACCGTCGCTGATGTTGATGGTAGATTCTCAATCAACGTGCCGAATGGCGCGTCTCTCAAGGTTTCCTGTCTTGGCTATCAGGATGTCATTGTCACGGCCAGGAACGGGATGACAATTATGATGAAGGAAGACAACGAGGTCCTCTCCGAGGTTGTGGTGGTCGGCTACGGAGCTCAGAAAAGAGCCGACATCACCGGCGCTGTCGCCTCTGTGGATGTCGGTAAGACATTGGAAAGCCGTCCTATCGCCGATGTCGGCCGTGGACTTCAGGGCGCTGTTCCGGGAATGAACATCGTCATCCCTACCGGCGAGGTTGGTTCGGATCCTCTCATCAAGATCCGCGGACAGATCGGCTCGGTCAACGGAGGCAGCTCTCCACTGATACTTTTGGACAACGTGGAGATCCCGAGCATCCAGCTTGTCAATCCTAATGACATTCAATCGATCACGGTTCTGAAGGATGCCGCGTCAGCCTCCATCTATGGCTCGAAAGCCGCGTTCGGCGTTGTGCTCATCACAACCAAGAACGGCACCCGCGGCCCGAAGCTTCAGGTGTCATATTCAAACAACTTCTCATGGCAGAACCCTGCCAAGGAAATCAACATCGGAGGGATCGAGGCTCTTGAATATACCTACGACGCGCAGGTGAACAGGGAGGCTCCGATGCCGGCAGGCGGTTTCTGGAGAATCGACGAGAACAGCCTTGAGAAGGCCCGCCAGTGGCAGGAGAAATATGGCGACACGGTTGCCTGGAACGATCCTATCCTTTACGGTCGCGACTGGTACTACGATGGAGCCAACAAGTACGGCTACCGTCTCTATGACGGCGTCAAGGCGATGGTACGCGAGTGGGCTCCTTCCATGACCCACAACCTCTCCGTGACCGGCTCGAAGGACAATACGTCTTTCAACATCGGTCTTGGCTATCTTGACCAGAGCGGCATGACAAAGCCGGCCAAGGTGGATGATTTCAAGAGGTACAACGCTTCCTTCGGATTCACCAGCGAGGTCAACAAGTATCTCACTCTTCGCGCCAGCGCCATCTATTCAGACCGTTACAAGCGGTATCCGGGAGTGGGTACGACCTCGGCTGACCCTTGGCTTTATCTCTACCGCTGGAGTCCTCTCTTCCCGATCGGAGTGATGGAGAGGGACCACTATCTGCAGGAACCGGCGTACGAGCTGATGGCGGGCAACACCGACAGCCTGAGGAACAAGTACTTCAACATGAATCTCGGTATGACCATCAATTTCACCGAGAACTGGAACTTCCAGTTTGACTACACCTATGACAGGCAGATGACCGACAGGAACAATTCCGTGGTCTATTTCGAGGCCGGACAGCACTGGTACTCCCCGACAGCCTGGGTGGAGAACGGCAGTCAGGTCTATGTCAACGAAGAGGGTCAGGTTGTCGAGTCCGGAGGAATGCCGGCCTACACCTTCCCTGTCAAAAGGTACCTCAATTCCAACATCCGCGAGGGGTCCGACTATGTCGGGAATTACTCGCGCAACGATGACAACAACACCATCAATGCCTACACGACCTACCACCTCGCCCTTGGTGAGGACAACCGTCACGACTTCAAGTTCATGCTCGGTATGAACCTGGTGGCCGGCAAGTGGAGTTCCTACACGGTAAGAAAGAACGGTCTCACCGTCCCGGACAACCCTCAGTTCGCCACCGCCACCGGTGACCAGTTCGCCGACGGATCCAGGGACTGGTCTGGTAGGCTTGGCTTCTTCGGCCGTGTCAACTACTCTTTCGGCAACAGGTATTTCGTGGAGGCGAACCTTCGCCGTGACGGCTCGCACAAGTTCCCGACAGACCTTCAGTGGAAATGGTTCCCGTCATTCTCCGCCGGCTGGATATTCACAAACGAGAGTTTCCTTGAGCCTGTGAAGCCGGTTCTGAGCTTCGGTAAGATCAGGGCTTCCTGGGGTAGCGTCGGCGACCAGTCTGTCTCCAGCAACCTTTACAAATCAATCCTTGCGGGCGGACAGTCCTCTTGGATCGGCGGCAACGGACAGAAAGTCACCAAATACGACACACCTTCGCTTGTGGACAGCGACATAACCTGGCAGATGATCGAGACCCTTGACTTCGGAACGGACCTCCGCTTCTGGGACAACCGCATAGGTCTCACGTTCGACTGGTACCGCAGGGACACCAAGAATATGATCATCCCTGGCGAGACCCTTCCTTCGACACTCGGAGACTCCGCGCCTAAGGGCAACTACGGCAACCTCCGCACCAACGGTTGGGAAATCGCGTTCGATTTCAGCCACAGGTTCTCCAATGGCCTTGGAATCAACTTTACCGCTTCCCTCGCCGACGCCACGACCAAGATCACAAAAGGCGCGGACTGGGAGACCCCTTGGGAGGACCGCCTTCTCGGCAATGCCTACTCGACCGGCCGCCGCTACGGCGACATCTACGGTTATGTCACGGATCGTCTCTTCCAGAAGGACGATTTCGTCTATGGTGCTGACGGCAGGATCGAAAGGGTCAACGTGATCTACCGGGGCACGATCCACTCCACCAACAAGCAGACCGCGAAATACCCTGTCTATCAGGTTCAGTTCGAGAACGGTGACAAGCTTGTGTGCAGCCCTGGCGATGTGAAGTTCGTGGACATTGACGGAGATGGCTACATCTCTTCCGGATCCGGCACGAACGGAGATCCTGGAGACCGCGTGGTGATCGGCAACACAACCCCTCGCTACGAGTATAGTTTCAGGCTTGGCACAGATTGGAAGGGATTCGACTTCTCCATCTTCTTCCAGGGAATAGGCCAGCGTAAGATCTGGGGAGGCGGCCATCTCGCCATCCCGGGCTACAGCGCAAAGGAAGGCGCTCTCCCTAAGACCTTTACCACCGATTACTGGAGAGAGGACCGCACCGACGCCTTCTATCCTCGCGCCTGGGACCTCGGCGGAGCCAACGCCGGCTTCACGATGCAGGTGCAGAGCAAGTATCTGCTGAATATGGCCTATCTCCGAATCAAGAACATCACTCTTGGATACTCGCTTCCGCAGAAGCTCCTGAAGAAGGTCTGCCTCAATCAGGTGAGAGCTTACGTCTCGCTTGAGAACTTCTTCACCTTCGACCACCTCAGGGGACTGCCTATCGATCCGGAGACCATCACCGGTTACTCTATGTTCAACACCACAAGCTACAACCTGGAGAGAACCGGTGTGGGTACCCCTACCTTCAAGTCGGCCTCGGTTGGTCTTCAGTTAACCTTCTAAATTATGGCAAAGATTATGAAACTCAAGATATTTTCAGTAATCGCAGGACTTGCGCTGCTTTTCAGCGCCTGTGACGAGGTTCTTGACCGTCCGTCCCCGACCGTTGCGGAGGACGAGTCATATTGGGTCAGCGCCGAAAAAGTGCGTCTCTATTCCAACAGTTTTTATCTTCACTATTTCGAGGGTTATGGAACTGGCTGGTCACACTCCTCGGCTCCGTTGCTTGACTACACGTTCAACGATGACGTTGTGAACTATTCCACCCAGGCTCAGTTTACCCGTGCCGTGCCTACTTCGACCGGATGGGATGGCAACTACAAGTGGATCCGCCGGGCCAACATCATGGTTGACAGGATCGACAGCAGGATGAAGGACATCCTTTCGGCGGAGGAATATTCCCACTGGATGGGAATCGCCCGGCTTTACAGGGGTCTGGAGTTCGCCCGTCTTGTCAACACCTATGGGGATGTCCCTTACTATGACCATGTTGTGAAGACCTCCGACTTGGATGACCTCTATAAGGACAGGACTCCGAGAAACGAGGTGATGGACAATGTCTATGCGGACTTTGAATATGCTCTTGCGAACATCCGACTCAATGACGGCGCGCAGAACATCAACCGTTATGTCGCCGCCGCCCTTGTGTCACGCTGGGCCCTTTACGAAGGAAGCTGGCAGAAGTATTATTACAACAATCCTTCTCAGGCCACCAAGTTCTTCAATCTGGCTGTCGCCGCCGGTGACATCGTGATGAACAGCGGACGCTTCGACATCACACTCGATTTCCGCTCGCTCTTCGGCTCCAAGGATCTTTCTTCCAGCAAGGATGTGATTCTTTACAGGAAATATGACGCCGCGCAGGGTGTGACCCATTGCGTCGCCTCCTACAGCAATGTGAGTGAGTCCAGATCTGTCGGCCCGAACCTCTCTCTCATCAAGTCTTTCGTCTGTGTCGACGGTAAGGACTGGCAGACTTCGTCTGTGGAGAACTCCAAGGATTTCTCCCTGGCCAACCTTATCAAGACCAGAGACTCCCGCTTTGAGGCTTCATTCTACCATAAGCCGACGGTCAAGTCCAAGAGTTGCTACCTGTATCCGGTCAAGTTCATCCCTCGTTCGGCCTTGAAGTATCTTGATGTCAAGGGGGGCGCGCCGGATGTGGAGTACACTTCCGTGAACAACCTCAACGGCTATCCTGTCCTCAGGTACGCCGAGGTGCTTCTGAACTGGATCGAGGCCAAGGCGGAACTTTCCACACTCGGCGCCGGTTCTGTGACACAGGAAGACATCGATCTGTCCGTCAACAAGATCCGCAACCGTCCTCTCGCTCAGGAAGCTGTCGGAAGAGGAGTTCAGAAGACCGCGCCGATGGAACTGGCCGCTCTTCCTGACGATCCGTCAAGGGATTCCGATGTCCCGGCTCTCCTTTGGGAGATCAGGCGTGAGCGCAGGATGGAGTTCGCTTTCGAACACTCAAGGATCATCGACCTCAGAAGGTGGAAGAAACTTGAATATATGGACACGGACGCCAATGCTGACCTGCTTTCAGGCACATGGGTGAATTTCCCTGCCGAATGTCCGGATGACCTCGTTGCCGACAACAAAGGCAAGATCCGGGTGATGACAGCGTCAGGTGACCTCATCACCTTCGATGGTAAGAACGGAGCCAAGATGGTTGGATTCTTTTATCCGGCCGAGAATAAGGGAAGGCTTCCTTTCCTCAATGTTCCGAACATCAACCCTTATCTCACTCCGGTCGGTTCCAACACCATCACGGACTATTCCAATAAAGGCTACAAGCTCACCCAGACGGAAGGTTGGCCTGAATCATCGAATTAATGACTGATAATCAGAATGACAAATAATATGAAAAAGATAATAAGACTCTCCCTCGCATTGCTGGTCTTAGGCTTTGTCTCTTGTGAGAAAGAACTGCCGAGCCAGGTTGAGCAGCCGTACGACACGGAGATTTCGGCGATCAGTATTGTCAATGCGGGAGCCGACGGCGCGACCGTGATGGAGGGACGCATCGACGAGTACAACAAGATGATTGACTTCAAGAGAATAGTCCCGGAGACGGACTTTTCCCAGCTGAAGGTTAAGGCCACGCTCTCCGAGGGCGCGGTTCTTGAGAGCGATGTGTTTGATTTCTCAATGGACGAGGAGACCACGGAGAAGACACAGATCCTCAGGATCAAGAACCACAACCGCTACAAGGATTACTTCATCCGTGTAAGAAAGAAGGTTCCTGTGTTTGGCGCTGATTGGGAGAAGGTGAAGACCTACGGCTTCTGCGCCGCCACCAACAACACCTACGAGCACTTCAACTCAGGAACTACCCGCTGGGCCGGATTTGACGGTGAATATGTACTCGTGGTCTCCAGAAAGGGTGGCACGAATCCTCATCTGCTGAAGGTCTCCGACCTGAAGGAAGGCAAGATCGAACCGATTATGCTGAACAACGAAGGTGTGACAGGCGGAACATTCCCGATTCATAGCGGAGCCGTGATCAAGGGCCACACTTATGTGAGCAACCTTTCAGGTGGCGGCAAATGGTCCCCATTGAAGATTTACTACTACGAGACTCCGGCTTCCGCTCCGGAAGTGATTCTGAATGTGACGCTTGACACAATCGACGGCGCCAACTCAAGGCACGGTGACAACGCCTCGTTCAATCTTGACGAGAACGGTAACGGTTATGTATTCTTCGGCAACAACGGCTCCACGGATGTCCTGAGGTTCACCATCAGGAACTGGAAGGAGATCGATCCTGCCAGCGCCACGGTTCTTGGCTCAGACTCCAAGGCTAATTCCTACATTACTGTCAACAGGATTTGGGGAACCGACAGCTACATTTTCGGCGGAATCTATATGGCTCCAAAGATTGTGGACGAATCGATGTCCGTACAGTATTCCCTGAAGTCCACCAGTGTCCCTGCGCAGTCAACCGCTTGCCAGATAATCAGTTTCAATGACGAACGCTATCTGGTCACAATGACTGCCGGCAGAACCGAGGACGTGACTCCGACGATGAACGTCTATGACATCACGAAGGGAGGGGACACCTTGACTGACTGCCTTGCCAAATTTGAGGAAGGTGACCGCAAGCCGGTATATTCATTCATCCTTGGTGGCGGCAAGAGCATCTCTCCGGGAACTAATCTCAACTACTACATTGAGAAGGACGCGGCCGGAAAGGACAGCAAGCTTTACTTGTTCGCCGCCCGATGCGACTCTGGGTTCGCGATCTGCGAGTTCCCGATAAAGGTGGCTCTTGATGACTGATCGGTGCGGAAATGAAAAGATTGACAAGAATATTTTTGTACACGCTTCTGAGTGTGGCCTTCTTCGCCTGCGGAAAGGAAGAACAACCTTTTAAGCCTGGCGGCTCCACTGGCGGAGGAGGCACCGGAGGCGGTGGCACGACTGATCCGGTCAAGGTCGAATTTCCGAGGAAGGAACTCAGAGGTGTCTGGGTGGCCACTGTCTGGGAACTGGACTGGCCGATGGGTGCGCATGACGAGGCCTCACAGAAGAAGAAGTACACGGACTACCTTGACTTGTTCCAGGAGTGCGGCATCAACGCTGTGTTCTTTCAGATCCGGTCCAAGGCTGATGCTTACTATGAGTCTCAGTATGAGCCTTGGAGCAAGACCATAACCGGCGAGCCGGGCAAGAATCCTGGCTACGATGTCCTCAAGTTCCTGATTGACGAGACCCACGCCCGTGGGATGCAGTTCCATGCTTGGATCAATCCTTACCGTGTCGAGACGAGAGGTTCCGCCTCGGCTGAGTTTCCAGCATTGGATCCTAAGATTCCGGCCTCGATGGTCAAGGACTACAACAAGATCCGTGTCTATAATCCGGCTCTTCCGGAGGTTCAGGACAGGATCGCCGCTATTGTAAAGGAAATCATCACAAAGTACGATGTGGACGGCCTTCACATGGATGATTATTTCTATCCGTCATTGGAAAAAGGAGAGTCTCTGAACGATGCTGCTGAATATGCCAAATATGGCTCTGGATATTCAAAGGTCGAGGATTTCAGGCGCGCCAATGTCACCAAGGCGATCGAAAAGATCCATAATGTGATTGTCCAGACCCGTCCGGAAGTGATTTTCTCCGTCAGCCCTCAAGGCAACTATGACAACAACTACAACGCTTTGTTCGCCGATGTCGCCACTTGGACCCGCAACGGATTGATTGATGTGATTATCCCTCAGCTGTACTATAGTGTCACAACATTCCAGACAAGGATCAAGTGGTTCGTTGACAATGCGTTCAAGAGCCATCTGATGGCAGGCTACGGAATCTACAACTTCGCTTCGGACGCGTCCAACACGGATTTCCGGACAACGTCCTCGTTCTACAGCCAATACAACTACGCCGCTCAGATCAAACGTGTTGAGGGTGCTCTCTTGTACAGTGCCAAAAGCTTGACGGAAAATAAGATCGGGATAACGGACGCTGTCAAGGGAGCGTTCGGGACAAAGACTCTGATTCCGTACCTTCTTGCCGCTGACGAGAAGAAACCGGACGCTCCGACAGGGGTGAAAGTCGATGGCTCCGCCTTGACTTGGACCGGCGCGGGCCCGATGTTCGCCGTCTACAAGTTGGACGGAACCAAGAAGAAGGCGACATTGGTCGGGACGACAAAGGACAAGAAGTTCAGCCTTCCGTCGAAAGGAACCTATCTGGTGACCGCCATAAGTGAGCTTAACTCCGAGAGCGGCGCGTCGGAACAGGTGACTTATTGATCTGGTCAGAAATATTCATAAAGAACGGTTTAATCCGTGAGGGAAAGTAAGAATGCTTCACCTCACGGATTTTTCTTTTGTCCCAAGGCGAATAATTCGCTATATTTGTGCTTTAGTCCGCGAAAGGAATATGTTTTCAAAGGAACTTAAAGAAGAATGCGGGGTGTTCGGTGTCTGGGGCGTGCCCCACGCCGCCGAGGTGACCTACTACGGTCTCCATTCCCTTCAGCATCGCGGCCAGGAAGGCTGCGGAATCGTCTCGGTCAACGATAATGGAGAACTTCACCGGGTCAAGGGACTCGGGCTCGTGACCGAAGTCTTCAACAGCGAGAATCTCGGATCTCTCCACGGAAATATGGCTGTCGGCCACGTGCGCTACTCCACCCATGGCGGTGGCGGCATCGAGAATGTCCAGCCTTTCCTCTTCAGGCACAACAGCGGTGACTTCGCCCTTGTCCACAACGGCAACGTGGTCAATTCCGCCCAGTTGAGAAAGTACCTGGAGGATCGCGGCAGCCTTTTCCAGTCCACATCCGACAGCGAGATCCTGGCCCACCTCATCAAGAAGGAGCCGGTCGAAAGGAACAGCCCGAGAATCATCCCTATCATGGAGGCCCTGAATATGATTGAAGGGGCTTTCGCGTTTTTGGTGATGACCAACCACAGGATCTATGCGATGAGGGACAAGTACGGCCTCAGGCCTCTGTCCATCGGGCGCATCGGCGACGGCTATGTCATCAGCAGCGAGACCTGCGCGTTCAGCGTCGTGGGAGCGGAGTTCATCCGTGACATCGAGCCGGGCGAGGTGGTCACGATCGACCACCACGGCATCAGGAGTCGGAAATATTCAGACTACCAGCGTCACGCGATGTGCGCCATGGAATATATTTACTTCTCCCGCCCGGACAGCGACATCGAAGGCCGTAACGTCCATTCTTTCAGGAAAGAGAGCGGAAAGATCCTCTACCGGGAGTCGCACGTGGACGCGGACATCGTGGTCGGGGTTCCGGACTCCAGCCTGAGCGCCGCCTCCGGTTACGCCGAGGCGAGCGGACTTCCTAACGAGATGGGACTCATCAAGAACCGCTACATCGGCAGGACTTTCATCCAGCCGTCGCAGGAGATGAGGGACAAAGGTGTGAAGATGAAACTGTCGCCGGTCAGGAGCATCGTGAAGGACAAGAGGATAATTCTGGTGGACGACTCGATAGTCCGCGGAACCACGTCCCTGAGGATCGTGCGGATGCTGCGCGAGGCCGGAGCGAAAGAGGTTCACATGAGGATCGCCAGTCCGATGATCAAGAATCCGTGCTTCTATGGTGTGGATATGTCCACCCACAAGGAGCTGCTTTGCTATTCCAGAAACCTTGAGCAGGCCCGTCAGGCCATCGAGGCCGACTCGTTGGCGTTCCTTTCTGAGGAGGGCCTTTTCGAGGCCGGTCACCGCACCGACCTCTGCCTTGCCTGCTTCAACGGCAACTACCCGACCGCCCTCTACTCCAGCATCGAGGAGGTCAACGAGGAACATAAATTTTAGAAGTCTTTCTGATTTGCTATAGATTCCCTTGACGTTCCCGGTGAGTTTCGCCGGGTCGTCAGCGTAGGGGGTGCTCCCGGACGCTTATTCCATCCAGTTGTTTTCGTATTTGATTTTAGTTTAGTAATCATAAGTCCACTTGAAAAAGTCGTTTTTGAAAAAACATGTGCCACGCAGATACTTCTGTAAGGGGGAGACTGTCTTAAAAGTAAAAGTAGGATCCAGTCCAAAAACCTGTGTAAAAGAAAGGGAACGATCTTGCCGATTGAGTTTTGTTGTTTCGCACCAACATCAATTAAACGCCGACGGCCAATGACGTTGTTTGTCAATGGCTTACCGCCAGTCTCATAGCGCGGGTCCGGTACTTCCGGGTTGTTTGCCGAGTTTATTCAATAGTTTGTCCGCTGAAAGCCTTGCCGGCCGGACAAAGCGCATGATTTCCGCATTTTGTCCGGCCAGAACACAATCCACCGGACGGACTGCACCGAGGGAATATGGACGGTGAGAATATTACAAAAGGCTTTCAGCCAAATGGTGAATCTGCATTGTTGGAAACCAGACCAGGCTGAAAAACACAAAGGCTATGGTACAGGATTTTCATGGGGATGAGCCTCTCATGTGTTTAAGACCGGCTTTGATGTGAGGGCGTTCCGTCAATCACAGACCGACATCGTCACTGGGCGGCCGTAATAAGAAGGCATTGAGACGTGTTCCATAAACGGTTGATAATAATAGCGTTAACTATTCGTCTTTAGTGGATATGCGCCCAAGACGAGACGTTAACTATGTGATAATAAGCACATTATCAGCCACTCATTCGGTGTCAGCGAGTAACGGATGACATTTTACTAATGAGGAAGATGTCGACTGCGTTGCGTCGGGTACCTGTGCCTGTATGCCATGGCGGCCTACACCCTTCGCGCGCCCTATCCGGGTAAATGACCGCCATGGCCATCAGACACAGGTACCCCGGACCGAAAAAGCACATGCGGAGGTGTCCAACAACGCTATGTAGCGAAGAAAACGACTTTCTGGGTGCAACCCAGAGGAGTTTCAGACGTTAAGTAACCTTCAGAAAATAAGCTGCATCATCTTAAGGAATCTTTTCGGTCTATATCTCATCAGTCATGTGCCACCGGCACACTCCTTCTTCGAAAAAAGATTTATCCTCGACAATTTTCTCTTAATCTGAAGCAACGTATTATTTTCATGTTCCTAAGCATTTCCTTTACAGACTTTCGATCATGTATGCACCACACATACATTTGGATTTGATCCTTGACATCCCTGATGTCTGCCAATAGGCATTGCGTCCCATCCGTGGTCAGCGTTGGGTTGGCATTGTAGCAAGTAAACGCATCTCTATCGAAATCATTCGCAAAGACTATCTGCGTGTCTAATCTTGGATAGCTGTGGCTACCAAAGTTAAAGCCTCCTGTAAATCCAAGATCAAGGCCTCCGCAACCAGAAAATAAAGATGCTATTCTTTTTGGCATTATGTGTTCCTGTTTCGTTATTACTATTCCATAAAAGTCGGTCTTGCCGATGCTTAATAAATGACCGCCCTTATAATTCCCTAAAACCTACCGCTTCCCCGTATTCTTCAGCCCGGCAATCCGCTTGACTTCGTTTATTTCAGCTATGAACTGTTCGGTGGTCGGAAGGTACAGCTGGTACTTGCTGGCAAGGATTGTCCTGTTGTCTTCCGGCAGGGTGAGCTTGACGGCGGTGTCGTTCTTGTCGGAACACAGGAGTATTCCGATGGTCGGGTTCTCGTCCTCGGACTTTTCGTAGCGATCGTAGTAGTTGACATAGAGCTGTAACTGCCCCAAATCCTGGTGGGTCAGCTTGTGGTTCTTGATTTCTATGATGACAAATGAGCGAAGCAGTCGATTGTAGAATACAAGATCCGCGAAATACTCATCGTCCTCAATGAGCAGCCGTTTCTGTCTGGCTACGAAAGAGAATCCCTTTCCCATTTCGAGGAGGAAGTCCGCAATATGTGAGATGATTGCGCTTTCAAAGTCTCTTTCATAATACTCCGGGCGTTTCTCAAGACCAAGGAATTCCAAAACCATAGGGTCTTTGATGATTTCTGTCGGTGATTCCGGTTGGCGCTCGTTGCGGGCTACAGCAAGGACCTTTCCCTTGTCGTTGCTCATCAGAAGACGCTCGTAAAGCATTGAGTTGATTTGGCGCTCAAGTTGACGTTTAGACCAGCATTCATTGACGGCTTCCAGCTGATAGTACTCTCGTTTGTCGGGGTCTGGGATTGAGATAAGCAGTTTATACTGAGACCAGTTCAATTGCGAACACAGTGTATTCGCAATTGGGTATATGCGGTAGAACTGCCTGCACATCTCCAATTGACGGACGGAGAATCCGCTGCCGTACTCCGGCTGTAGCTGCTTCGCAAGGTTCTTGATAAGATAAGTGCCGTAGCCGGCTCGCTCTTTCCCTTGCTGCTCTTTCTCGGCGATGCGCTGACCGATGGCCCAGTACATCCGCACGCGGCAAAAGTCCACGCTGCGGACGGCGTTGCCGCGCGCTCCATCTATGATAGCCTTGATCCCGCTGACAAATTCGTTCAGAGGAGATTCCAACTCAGTTCTTCTCGATCCCATCTCTTCGCAAAAACTACAATCTCACAAATTTAGTCATTTTTCTGATTCATTTGATTCCTACTATGTCGAAATGATCACGAAATGATCAGCGGGTTCACACCTACATAGTACCCTCAAAGGCGGAGCGGGGCAACACGTTCCCGGAGGTTATGGACATCTCGTTCAGAATTGCAAGGTAAAAGGCTTCCGATGTAGCCGGAGAAGGGTCCCCCGTGCAAATCTGTTCCGGGCTGAAGGATAGAGGATGCCCAGCAAGGCCTTCAGGGCTGGATCCGTCAGGACTCGCGGGAACAGAATTGCAGCGGATTGCTGTTAGGGATGGATGTGGGTGCAAATCCGTGGAAGAATCATTACAAGAATCATTACAACATCCAGAAAAGGTTGTCGTTATCGGATTTTAGTTGTAACTTCGCAGAGTCAGTGATCGCTCTGACAACATCTGGCCTTGGTGAGAGATTCCATACCATGGCCTTAATGTTTTTCAGGTGATGCGGTTGCTGGATTTCAAGGATTTATATAATACAAAATACACTATGGCAGTTGATTACGAGAAGGCGGGCGTGAGCCTTGAGGCGGGCTACGACGTTGTGCGCAGGATCAAGAAACACGTGGCGTCGACCGACAGGCTCGGCGTGATGGGAAACATCGGGGCGTTCGGAGGAATGTTCGATCTTTCAAAACTGAACATCAAGGAACCGGTCCTGGTCAGCGGGACGGACGGAGTCGGCACTAAGCTCAAGCTGGCGTTCGCGATGGACAAGCACGACACCATCGGCATCGACGCCGTGGCGATGTGTGTGAACGACGTTCTGGCCCAGGGTGCGGAACCGCTTGTATTCCTTGACTATGTGGCCCAGGGAAAGACCCGTCCGGAGGTCGTGGAGGCGATTGTCGCCGGAGTCGCTGACGGATGTCGTCAGGCCGGATGCGCCCTCGTGGGCGGCGAGACCGCCGAGATGCCTGGAATGTACGAGGACGGTGAATATGACATCGCTGGCTACACCACGGGTGTCGTAGAGAAATCCAGACTCATTGACGGCACGAAGGTCAAGGCCGGGGATGTCCTCGTTGGAATCGCCTCCACGGGAGTCCACAGCAACGGCTTCAGCCTCGTGCGCAAGATCTTCTCCGACAATAATCTGGATCTGTTCAAGGTCTATCCTGAACTGGAGTCCGACCAGCCGCTCGGCCTTGTCGCCCTGACTCCGACCAGGATCTACGTGAAGCAGGTTCTGGACGTGATCCGCAACTGCGACGTGCACGGAGTCGCCCACATCACCGGCGGCGGCTTCGACGAGAACATCCCGAGAATCCTCCGCGAAGGCCAAGGAATCGAGGTGAATGAAGGTTCCTGGACGATCCATCCGATCTTCCGCTTCCTGGAGAAGTACGGCAACATCCCCCACAGGGAGATGTTCAACATATTCAACATGGGTGTCGGAATGGTTCTGGCTTTGGATGAGTCCGAGGCTCAGAAGGCCATCGACATACTTGCCGGCTACGGGGACAAGGCGACCGTCATCGGCCGCGTGACCGACAAGCCGGGTGTGGATATTCATTTGCTTTAGTCAGTCGTGGCGGATTTTTTGTGATTTTTGCTGCAAGGAATTTGAAATAGAAGGATTTGGTTGAAATGATTAAAGCTTCAGAATTATGAAAAAATCATTTGCTAAACTGACCGCGGCCATCGGCCCGGCACTGCTCTCGATGCTTGGATTCTCCGGCTGTGAAGACAACATCTGGAGTAATCGTTGTGAGTACGGTGTGCCATCCTGTGATTTCAAGGTCGATCTGACGGTTTTGGACGAAAGCGGAAAGGGAATCAAAGGCATCCGCGTCGTTCCTTCAAAACAATTGACTTACGACAAAGACACTCTCTTCACCGACGAGAACGGAAAGGCTGTAGGTGCTTATGATGGGGTATGGCCGATGAGTGAGGTCAAATTCTATTTCGATGACGTTGACGGAGATGCCAACGGCTCTTTCAAGCGGGACAGTCTGACAGTCAAGGCTGAGACTCTGAAAGGCGGTAGCGGGAATTGGTATCAAGGCGAGTTCGCTCTTAAAGGCACAAAGACTTTGAAGAAGGAAGAGTAACGGATGGACGGACTTTCGCTCAGAAGAAGAATCGCGCTTGACATCGCAAGGTCGATGCGCAAGTCTCAGGAGGAGGAACATCCTCTGAGGCAGCTCTTCTGGGAAAGTACGCTCCGATGCAATCTCCGTTGCCAGCATTGCGGAAGCGACTGCAAGCAGGTCGCCGCCACTCCGGACATGTCGAAGGAGGATTTCTTCAAGGTGCTGGACTCCATCGCCGCCAAGACGGATCCCCACAAGGTTTTCGTCATCATCTCCGGCGGAGAGCCGACGATGCGCGCGGACTTGGAGGAATGCGGCAAAGGAATATATTCCCGTGGATTTCCGTGGGGAATGGTTACGAATGGCTTCGGGATGACGGCGGAAAGATTCTCTCGTCTCCTCGGAGCCGGTCTTCATTCTATGACTGTCAGCCTGGACGGCTTGGAGGAGAACCACGATTGGCTTCGTGGGCGTGAGGGCAGTTTCACGCGTGCCGCTGAGACGATCAGGATGGCTGTCCGGTCAGGAATAGCCTTTGATGTCGTGACGTGTGTAAATCGTAGGAACTATTCGCAACTTCCTCAGCAAAAAGAATTTTTGATTGGACTCGGACTGAAGGAATGGAGGCTTTTCTCCATATTCCCGCAAGGCCGCGCCGCTTTGAATCCGGATCTTCAGCTTCCGCCGGAGATGTTCCGTGGGATGCTGGATTTCATCAAGGAGACCAGAAAGGAGGGGAGGATCAAGGCCAGTTATGGTTGCGAAGGCTTCCTCGGCCCTTATGAGGGTGATGTGAGGGATCATTTCTATTCCTGCCAGGCCGGTGTTACTGTCGGTTCCGTGCTGGTTGACGGTTCGATCTCCGCCTGCACGAGCATCCGTTCGGACTATCACCAGGGCAACATCTACGAGGATGATTTTATGGATGTCTGGGAGCATCGCTTCCAACCTTACCGTGACCGGAGCTGGATGCGGAAAGACGACTGCGCCGACTGCAAGTACTGGAAATGGTGCGAGGGCAACGGAATGCACCTCCGTGACTCGGACGGCAAGCTGATGCTCTGTCATCTGAAGCGCATTATGGAAAGATAACCCCGTACCATTCTCGCCACAGGCGAGGTAAGTTCCTCTCACGAGGGGAGGGATTCGGGGAAGGGGTAACGTGAATAAGAGCGGTGGGCAATCGCCGCGTGAACGTGAGATAATTTTTTGCGAGGTAATTGCCTGCCTGCGAGAAACGTATATTATGCGAGCTTTAATCAGTGTAAGTGACAAGACGGGTGTCGTTGATTTCGCCCGGGAACTCGTGTCGCTCGGATGGGAAATCCTTTCCACCAGCGGCACAATGAAGATGTTGAAAGAGGCAGGTCTGCCTGTGACCAGTGTGAGTGATGTCACGGGATTCCCCGAGATCTGCGACGGCCGTGTGAAGACCCTTCATCCTAAAATCCACGGGGCCCTTCTCGCCCGCAGGGATATTCCCGATCATCTGAAACAATTAGAGGACAACGGAATCGAGAAGATCGACCTCGTCTGCGTCAACCTTTATCCGTTCCGTGAGACGATCGCCAAACCGGATGTCACGATGGAGGATGCCGTGGAGCACATCGACATCGGAGGCCCGTCAATGCTTCGCAGCGCCGCCAAGAACTGGGCCTCGGTCACAGTGGTAGTCAACCCGGAGGACTACGCCACTGTCATCTCCGAGATCAAGGCAACCGGTGACACGACTCCGGAGACCCGTCTCAAACTCTCGGCCAAGGCCTACACCCACACCGCTGAATATGACAGCGCGATCGCGACCTATATGCGCGCCCAGGCCGGTCTCCCAGAGAAACTTTTCCTTGAATATGATATCTGCCAGAATCTCCGCTACGGTGAGAACCCTCATCAGCAGGCCAAGTTCTACAAGACCCTGAAGCCGGTGCCATATTCGTTGGCCACCGCCGAGCAGTTGAACGGCAAGGAACTGTCTTACAATAATATTCAGGATGCCAACGCCGCCCTTAACATCGTCCGTGAGTTCGATGAGCCTTTCGCTGTGGGCCTCAAGCATATGAATCCGTGCGGGGCAGGTCTCGGCGCTGACATTGTCGAGGCTTGGAAGAAGGTCTATGAGGGTGACAAAACCTCCATCTTCGGAGGCATTGTGGCATTCAACCGTGAGGTCACCCTTGAGGTGGCCCAGCTGCTGAAGCCGATATTTCTTGAGATTGTGATGGCTCCGTCCTTCACACCTGACGCCCTTGAGCTGCTGCGTACCAAAAAGAACCTGCGTGTCCTGAAAGTGAATATGGAAGGTTCGATCAAGGAGCAGATGCAGTGTGTCAGCGTCAACGGCGGGCTTCTGGTTCAGAATCAAGATCTTACAATCGTACCGGTGACCGCTTCGCAGACTGTGACCGAGGCTGTGCCGACCGAAGGGCAGATTGTCGATCTGAATTTTACCTGGAGGATTGTCAAGCATGTCAAGTCCAACGCCATCACCGTCGGCAAGGCCGGGATGATATATGGCGTGGGCGCCGGCCAGATGAACCGTGTGGGCTCCGCCGAGCTTGCCCTGAAGCAGGCAGCCGCCACTTTGGCCGAGGAGGAAACCTCCAGGACAGGCGTTGCCGTTGACCCTAAGGAGGCCGCTCGCAAGGCAGGTCTCGTGCTGGCTTCCGATGCGTTCTTCCCGTTCGATGACTGCGTGACCCTGGCGGCCGAGTACGGCGTGAAAGCCATCGTGCAGCCTGGCGGATCCGTCCGCGACGAGGATTCCATCAAGAAATGCGACGAGCTTGGCATCGCCATGGTCTTCACTGGAGAACGTCATTTCAAACATTAATATCATCTTCGTGGCAGATAACTGTTTGACAATCAAGCAAAATGCCATACTCGTGGTCCCGAAAACAGAACCAGGAAGATGACGATTTCGTTGAAAGTCAGCATGTTATCTGCCAAGCCTTTATTATCAGTGAGTTAGCCGTTTCCCTTTGGTGGATTCCGACTAAAGAGAATGCTTGAAATAATTGAATATTAAATGATTAGTAAGTGTGAATAATTGATCTCTATGCGAGTATTTCATTTCGAATCAACGAACAAGAGTGACGGCAAGACGATAATGCTGGACTCTTTCCTGACCAAGAAAGTGCTGGTTGTCGGTAGCGGTGGCCGCGAGCACGCCATTGTGGACGCTTTGAGCCGCTCCAGACGTGTCGGCAAGATATTCTGCGCTCCTGGGAACGCCGGGATCGCCGCACAGGCCGAGTGCGTTCCTCTTAAGGAGACACAGATCCCTGAGCTTGTGGAGTTCGCCAAGGAACACGGTGTTGACTTGACGGTTGTGGGGCCGGAGGTCCCTCTTTCCGCCGGAATCGCTGACGCTTTCGAGAAGGCTGGTCTGAGGATATTCGGACCTTCCGCCGCCGCCGCGCGCATCGAGTCCAGCAAGGATTTCGCCAAGCGGCTGATGGAAAAGTACGACATCCCAACCGCAGCCTTCAAGACCTTCGACAACTACGATGATGCACTTGAATATGTCAGCAGGCACACTTTCCCGATTGTTCTGAAATATGACGGGCTGGCCGCTGGCAAGGGAGTCGTCATTCCGGAGACCTTTTCTGATGCCCAGGCGGCCCTTAAGGATATGCTCCTTGACGACAAGTTCGGCAAAGGCAAGGTTGTGGTCGAGGAATATCTCACCGGCCCGGAGTTCTCTTTTATGTGCTTTGTGAACGGCAAGGAGGTCTTTCCTTTGGCCCTCGCCCAGGACCACAAGAGAGCCTTCGAGGGCGACAAAGGCCCTAACACGGGAGGTATGGGAGCATATTCACCGGTTCCGGTCATCACCGCCGAGGATGAGGAATATGCCCTTGAGAATATTATGAAGAAGACAGCGGCGGCTATGGTCGCCGAGGGTTGCCCGTTCAAGGGACTGCTTTATGGTGGCCTGATGAAGACTCCGTCCGGCATCAAGGTGATTGAGTTCAACTGCCGTTTCGGAGACCCTGAGACTGAGGTGGTTCTGCCACGTCTGGAGTCTGACATCTACGACATATTCTCAGCCATCGCAGATGGCGGGATGTCTGTGAACGCTCCGGAGGGGACTGATTCCGTGGAGGGCGCAAGGCTATCGTCCGCCGAGCTTATGCCGGAGATCAAATGGTCTTCCGAGCAGACTCTTGGCTTTGTGATGGCTTCGAAAGGCTATCCTGGCTCTTACGAGAAAGGCTTTGCGATCACCGGTTTGGAGGATGCTTTGGCTGATCCGTCGGTCAGGATCTATCAGATGGGAACCAAGGAGGTTACCGATCCTCAGACTGGCGAGAAGTCCCTTGTGACTTCCGGTGGCCGTGTCCTGATGGTGGTCGCCTCCGGCGAGACTCTCAGACAGGCCCGTGACAAAGCCCTCGCCGCCGTCCGTAAGATCCACTGTGACAACCTCTTCTACCGCTCCGACATCGGGCATCTTGTCCTTTAGTTATAAATCTCGCTTCTTCACCGCTTGCGGTGAAAGCAAGTCCCTCCCCCGAGGGGAGGGATTTAGGGAGAGGGTAACGTGAATAGATTGTCGTGGTAGGCACTTTGAACGTGAGATAAGTTTTTTCAATTAGTAATAACCTTTTAGCGAGGTACAAATGTTATGACAATATCAGGAAAAGATTTAGCGGCCAGGTTAAAGGCCCGAATGGCCGAGCAGGTGGCCACATTCCCTGCAAAATATGGCCGTGTTCCTCATTTGGTCGTTATCCTTGTCGGAGACGACCCTGGCAGCCAGACCTACGTCAGGAACAAGGCCAAGGCCTGTGACGTGGTAGGAATCAGGAACACCACAGTCAGGATGCCTGCCGACACCCCTGAGCAGGTACTCCTCGACAAGATCGCCGAGCTCAACGCCGATGACACTGTGGACGGCATCCTCGTCCAGCTTCCTCTTCCGAAGCAGATCAGCGAGCCGAAAGTGATCGAGGCCATAGCCCAGTCCAAGGACGTGGACGGTTTCCATCCTCTGAACACCGCCGCCCTTTGGCAGAAGAGACCGAACTCCTCCTGCGTTGTCCCTTGCACTCCGATGGGCATCATAAGGCTTCTTGAGGATGCCAACTACGAGATCGCCGGCAAGAACGCCGTGGTTATCGGCCGCAGCCAGATCGTCGGCCTCCCGATCTCCAAACTCCTTCTTGACAGGAACGCCACAGTAACCATCTGCCATTCAAGGACAAAGAATCTTGCCGAGATTACAAGGCAGGCTGATATTCTTGTAGTTGCCATAGGCCGTGCCGAATTCGTGACCGGCGATATGGTCAAAGACGGAGCCGCCGTGATCGATGTCGGAATGGACCTTGACGAGAACGGCAAACTTTGCGGAGACGTGGACTTCGCCTCAGTCGAGCCTAAAGCCTCGGTCATCACCCCAGTCCCTGGCGGAGTAGGCCCGATGACCATCTGCTGCCTGATGGAGAACACCATCCAGTGCTTCCTTGACAAGGTCGCGGCTCGTTAAGGTCTCTGTCTGAGAATTTTGCGTAAGAAGAGTTGTTGATTGAATCAGGACCGTTAACGGATATTCAATCCATCTATATTCATTGAGAGCCAGGACTGACGCGACAGACTTGGCTCGCTTTGTGTATATCACTGAAATTTTAAGGAATAAGCGGGTGATGGTTCGCTGAGTTCTTTTCAAGGAGATATTTGGCGAAAAGAATTATAGGCATTAAGAACGAAATGATATCGCTGGTTGCTTATTCTTGGATATGTTTTATAAGAGTTTTAATATGAAGAGGTTAGGTTTATTTGTCTTGGCTATGATGGCTTTTGCCATAGTCGGAGTCAACGCGAACGCCCAGGAGAACACATCTACGGACGAAACAAAAACGGAACGGAGAATATATATGCCGACGGGAGTGTCTTGCATAGACGGGCCACGGTTCGAAATTGTCATCCCGAGAAACAACAACACACCGTATCTGAGGCTTGACAAGGAAACCGGCGATGTTTTGCAGCTCAGACAGAGTCTGGGATCGAAGAACTATGCGAAGGCAATCGAACGCGAACCGTCTGAATATGATATCCGGAAGGAGGGGCAGAACAACTATCAGATCGTAGCCGAATCTCCATTCCACATCTACCTTATGAATATTAACACCGGCTTGATCTGGGAATATAGCGACGAATCCATCTTCAGCAACAAGACGGAGATATTCCGGCTTCTGGAAATCCGGTGAGGTCGTTTTGTCCGGGGAAATCCGCTTTTACCGGACGAAACGACTTTAGGAAGCGTTTCCTCCGGTGGAATCCCGTTTTACCGGACATACAAAAAAGGCATAGGACGGCAGCCTATTCTCCGGTGTGTCCGGGTCGCCCCAGTGGAATTCCGTTTTACCGGACATACAAAAAAGACCCGGCGGAATCCGTCAGGTCTTCATTTGTGCGGTAGGTGAGAGTCGAACTCACACGGGCTTGCGCCCACTACCCCCTCAAAGTAGCGTGTATACCATTTCACCACTACCGCAAGTATGTCTTCCCAATTGTTTGGGATTGCAAAGATAGATAATATTCCTGAAATACCAAATTTTTTGAAGAAATATTTGTATCTTTGCACGCTTTCACGAGTTGGAAGCGAAGGTAAAATAAAATATTAACAATTTAAAACAGATTCACAATGGCTGTTAAAATCAGACTTCAGCGCCACGGTAAGAAGAATTTCGCATTCTTCCACATTGTTGTGGCTGACTCACGCGCGCCTCGCGATGGTCGTTTCATCGAGCAGCTCGGCTCTTACAACCCTAACACCAATCCTGCCACCATCATCCTTGATGGCGAGAAGGCTCTCAAATGGCTCAATGTCGGCGCACAGCCTACACTCGTAGCCCGCAGAATCCTCTCTTACGAGGGAGTTCTCCTCAGAAAGCACCTCGATGGCGGAATTGCCAAGGGTGCTCTCACACAGGAGCAGGCCGATGCCAAATGGAACGCTTGGAAGGCCGAGAGAGACGCGAAGATCGCCGCCAAGAAGGTCGGCCTCGTAAAGGATGCCGCCGACAAGGCCAAGGTCGCTTTTGAGGCTGAGAAGAAGGTTAACGAGGAAAGGGCCGAGGCTCTCGCCAAGAAGGCTGAGGAACTCGCTGAGGCTCAGCGCAAGGCTGCTGAAGAGGCTGCTGCAGCAAAGGCCGCTGAGGAAGCCGCCGCAGCTGCTGAGGCCGCTCCGGAGACTCCAGCGGAGGCCTAATCCGATGGCCAGGGCAAAGTCAGAACTTCTGCGTGTTGCCCGGGTACTGAAGTCCAACGGTACCGAAGGCGAGATCCTCATTGGATTCCGCGAGATAAGTCCCGAGGACCTGAACCAAAAGGAACCGGTGTTCATCACATTCGATGGACTGCCGGTTCCGTTTTTTATTGAATCATTCTCAAGAAAAGGCACGAACCGCGCGCTGGCTCATCTGACCGGAGTCAAGAACCTTGAAGACGCGGAAGAACTGGTCGGCAAGGACATATTCGCCAAGCCTGACGGCATCAATGAATATGAAAATACGGACGACGGCCTTACCGTCGATGACCTGATCGGCTGGACCTTGAAGGACGCGGACGGCAATGCCGTCGGTGAAATCACTGACTATGAGGATATCCCTGGCAATACCTGTCTCTATGTGGAGACGAAAGACGGACAGGTGATGGTTCCTCTGCACGAAGACCTCATCCTGTCCGTCGATGAAGATTCTGAATCTATTTCTGTCAGCATACCGGAAGGCCTGATCTGAAAGACCCTCTGATTGCTTTCGCGACAAAAGTCCTAATACTCAACCGAGATGCTTGCAATCAGGAAATCCATACAGAAGTACTGAGGCAAAGAAGCGGAGTTTGTGGAAACATCGAATTTTATGGCATCCACATCAAAACTCTTGGCTTCTTTCATCTCCCAAGCCGTCCAATCCTTGACAATCTTATGCTCGGAGCCCGTGTAGTCAACCAGATCGAACTCCTCTGTGCAGACCTGGATGTCATTCTTGAAGAACATAGCCTTCACCTTAAGGTAATCACCGTCCGCGATCGAACCTTCCTCGGCAAGTTTTTCAACATATTTTGTGTTGTTGATCCAAAGGCCAGACACATAGCAGCTTGATTTTGTGAAGGCGTCCTTGTACTTGAACACAATGTCATAAGTTGACATCGAAGGAGCATAGACCGCGTAAGACTTATGGCCTTGCCTGCTCTCGGAGCTATACAATCCCGCATACTTTCCGGCTGAGGAAAACACCTGAAGGTCATAAGAGTCTTCCATCGAGCCCTTTTTCAAAGATACTTTCCATCCCCCGACAAAACCGCTGTTGACATCATCGCAGTTTGTGCACAGGGCGGAGTAATTGTCCAGCATTATGTGCTTGTTGTAATAGAGGCTGTCAACAACAGGGAATTCCTGCGGGTACTCGCTTACATAGTCGAATTGTCCGGCCAGGGTGTAGCTTACCGTTGAAGGCTTGTTCTCACAGGAGACAGCGGCGAGCAGAATGGCCGCCAAGGTGAAAAGTTTGATCGAGTTTTTCATAAAAAAAATTTTACTTTATCGTTTAATTTGCCAAAGTTACAACATAATTTCGATAGTCGCAACAAAATCAGTCACACCTGATGACAGCCCTGCCGGCAGTCGTGTGACACAAAAAATCCGACCCTCCCGATAAGAGAGGATCGGAATCTTCAAATCCTGACAGGATACTATTTCACATATATTCCGGTGGCGCAGGCTGACTCGGAATCGCCGTATCTGATCGCACCGGCCACCCCGTTCTCCCAAACGACTATCTGTCCTCCGATGAATCCGGAGATATAGATGTTGCCGTTCTTGACGAAAACGTCCCAAGCCTGCGAGTCCTTTTTGATTTCGGTAAGGGACTGTGCCACGCCATCTACCCAGAGTGTAGCCACGGCGCACTCTCCCTTCTCGTAAGTCTTGACAACATACCCTACCACATAAACGTGACCGTCGGCGACTGTCACCGAATATGCGTAAGACTTTCCGTTGTCGAGGAGCTTCACCGCCTCGTCGTTCTTCCAAAGCATAGCGGAGCGGTTCTCTCCGTTGTCACCGTAACCTACCATATAGACATCATTGCCTGAAACGCACAACCCTTCGGCATACGCGTGCTTCGCCACCCCGCCGAACGTCTTGGTCTGGAATGTATTCATCCCATCAGTACTGGTCCACAATGTAGGCATAGCGAAACCGTCGGAATTCGTGGTGAATCCACACGCATACACCTTGTTCCCTTCCGCGCGTACTTCGAACGCTTGGGCATAGCTTGTGTTTGCGAGTTCTATTCGCGATCCGTTTTTCCACACAACAGCGGCATCCCTTTTAAAAGATGTGGTGGCGCTTCTGTTGACACGATACCATCCTGCCGCATAGACATCATTCCCGGAGACACTGACTGACTGGATTTCTCCGTCAATAGGCTGCGACGCATCCATAAGCGTCTGTGCCTGTCCGTTCTTCCAGAGTGTCGGAATAAAATAGCCATCCTCATTCGTGGCGCATCCTCCGATATAGACATCATCCCCACTGAGGGTTATGTCAAATGCTTTTGTAGCCTGGTTAGGGTCTGTGCTGAGATCCGTCGCGCTGTAGTCTCCGCGGGTCCATCTGAAAGCCGTGCCAAGCTTGTCATCATAACCGGTGACATAAATGATGGCTGCCTTGACCACAGTCACCTTGCAGGAAGCAGACTTGTCACCGGCACTCGCTGTGATCGAGGCGGTTCCTTCAGCCACAGAAGTGACCACTCCCTCGGCGTCAACCGTCGCCACCGAGGCGTTGTCAGATTCCCAAGTGATTTCTGAATATTCAGCATCCTCTGGCAGAACCGTCGCCGTAAGGGTCTGTGTCTTTCCGATCTCTAAAGTAACTTCGGTATGGCTCAACTTGAGCTCGGCCACACTGGTCTTGACCGTCACCTTGCAAGTGGCGGACTTGCCTTCCACTGTGGCGGTAATTGTCGCTGTACCCTTAGAGACAGCCGTCACGGTGCCATTCTCTACGGTTGCGACATCAATATTGTCGGAAGCCCAGGCTATTTCGTCATAGTCAGCGTTTTCCGGAGCGACCGCAGCCTTAAGCACAGCCGTGTTTCCCGGCTCAAGAGTCAGTTCCGTTTGGTCAAGGGTGATTGATGAGACCTCGATCTTTTCAGGATCTTTCTGGCAGCTTGCGAACACAAGGCCGGTAACGCACACGGCGGCAAGCAGTCTGTTGAAATGAAGCATAAATTATAAAGTTAAAAAGTTTATGATTGATCCGGAAGATCGATTTTCAGATGAGGATTACGGCGTGAATACACGCTTAGCGAGAGCGCCAGAAGCAAGGCTACTACACAAACGGCCACGAACATCGCTTCCACCCAGACCGCACCGGTCTCGCTTACACCTTTGTCGAGGTTGGTGTCCGCAAGAATTTTCCCTGCGAACATTTTGAACGACATAAGTCCAAGATTCTGAACCCAGTATATTAACGAATATGCGGTGCCAAGCACTTTGTTCGGTACGATCTTCGGCACAGAAGGCCACATCGCCGCCGGGACCAGGGAATAGCCGAAGCCCAGGAAAACCATACTGAGATAGCCATAAAACGGGATTCCGGACGGAGCGAAGGCAAGCATCAGATGCGCGATAAGAGCCAGCACGGCGCCGGTGAGCATCCAGCGGGTGCCGTGTCCGATCTTGTCCACCAACAAGCCGAAGATCGGAGCGAAGACGACTGTGGCGAACGGAAGCATCGAAACCATCCAGCTGGCGGCCTCGACTGGCACGTCAAACCGCGGAATCAGAATGGCCGAGGCGAATTTCTTGAATGAGACCACGCTGCTGTAGAAGAACACGCACAGCAGGGCGATCACGATGAAATGCTTGTTTTTCAGCAGCTTCACCACATCCGAGAAACGGAACTTATCCTCTTCGGCGGTCTCTACGGTGTCCTTCAGGCCCGCCTGGTGGTCAAACCTTGCGTCCATCGCCACGAATATCGCCCACAGAATCATTCCCACAAGCATCAGTCCAAGCCCAAGAAATGCCGGTTCCGCTGTCTCCATCAATGAATATGTCTGCCCGGCGGCCTTCTCAGCCACAAGTTTCGGAGATATCACAAGGGCGAACGCGGTTCCAAGTCTGGCGATCGCCAGCTGAAGTCCCATAGCAAAGGCCATATTCCCGCCCTTGAACCATTTGGCTATCGATCTCGTGACCGCGACTCCGGCGATCTCGCTTCCGAGGCCGAAGAACATACATCCGACGTAAGCTATTGTCAGGGATGTCTTCGGCGGCAATCCGGATGTCAGTGCATAGGTGACGAGGGCGGCGCCTCCTGCCATCATAGTGACGAATATCGATCCTGTGACACGCACGCCCCATTTGTCCAGCAGCATTCCGCAGACCACAAGGCCGCCGAACACGCATAGAACCGAGTAACCGCTGGTGTAGAGGCCGTAGTCGGCCGAGTTCCAGCCGAGCTGGAGCATCGATGGGTTCTCGAACAGGTGGGACAGCGTGGAGAACATATCGTCAAAGTAGTACGATGCGAACATCGGCACCACAAGACACGCCAACGCTATCCAGCACGAATATTTCCTTAATGTTTTTGCCACAATATTATAAGTTCGTTTTCATTGATTTAAGCTCAAATCATCCATATCCCACTTCCTTTCACAATCGATCGACCACTCATATTCCTGCACCTTGCGGCAGGGAGGGGCTAGACTCAGCGGGCGTGGCCGCCCGTGGCCACGTGAACGGGAGGGGCCCTGAGCGAAGCGAAGGGAGGGATTTACCCGTCGGAGTCAAGCCCCTCCCTGCCGCAAAAAGGCCTTGGATATTCAAAAAACTATTTCTGAATATTCGGGAGCTCAAGGCCGAGGTGGCGCTTGCCGTCAAGGACCTTGAGGTAAAGGGCGATCAGAAGGGCTGCCACGCCGAATCCGGCGAAGATGACGAGCGGAATCGTGTAGTTGTAAGGGATGAACTCCGCTCCGGCGGCCTTGGCGGCGATGACGGCGGGATTGTCGGCGTTGACACTTGTCAGGACGCTTCCGATCAGCTTAGGGACAAAGCAGAGGCCGATGTTCTGCACCCAGAAGATAAGGCAGTAGGCCGAGCCGAGAATCTTCTCGTCGATGATCTTCGGGACAGATGGCCAAAGGGCGGCCGGAACGAGCGAGAAGCTGATTCCGAGCACCACGATGGTCGCGAGGGCGAGGAACTTGCTGTGTGTGGCCGGCAGCGCGAAAGCGAAGACCAGATGGCAGACAATCAGAAGCAAGGCGCCCCAGATGAGCATCGTCGCACCTTTGCCCTTCGTGTCAAGGAACCTGCCGAGGAACGGAGTGATGAGGGCCGCGCCGATCGGGAACCATCTGAATATGTCAGAGGCGGTCCTTGCGGAGATCCCGTCCAGATTGCACTGGAGCATATTCGCCCCATATCTTTGGAACGGGAAGATCGCTGAATAATAGAGGACGCACAGAAGAGCCACAACCCAGAAACTCTGCGAAGAGAAGATCTTGCCGAGGTCGCTGAGCTTGAACTCCTCGTCGGAAGACGCCTCCTCTGATTTGATACCGGCCTCCACCAGCTGGCCATCGAACTTCTTGTCCATCACACTGAACACAAGGAAGTTGATGAGACCAATGAGAAGCAGCACCGTGCAGAATCCGACAGGTCCCTGCACTCCGCCAAGCTTGGAGGCGAGTATAGGACTGATTGAGAACACGGAGAACACTCCCACACGCGCGATTGCCATCTCGATGCCCATCGCCATAGCCATCTCCTTGCCCTTGAACCATTTGGCGATGGCCTTTGAGACCGTCGTTCCGGCCATCTCGCAGCCGCAGCCAAAGATCATAAAGCCGAGGGCTGCCATCTTGGCGCTGCCAGGCATAGAGACCCACCAGGTTCCGAGCCACTCGCAGAAAGCCGTGGTCTGGAACCAGTCTGTTATACCTATATATTTAATGGAGGCTCCGATGAACATCATCGAGGCGGAGAGGATTCCGGTGAAACGGACTCCCATCTTGTCCAGGATGATACCGGCGAGGATCAGGAAACCGCAGACATTGAGGATGTACTCAGCGCTGGCGTAGGTTCCGAACACGTCCGGGCTCCAGCCCCTCTGCTGCTCGATCAAGGCCTGCAACGGAGACATCACGTCCACGAACATATAGCCGAAGAACATCATCAGCGCGATAAGAATGAGGGCGGTCCACCTTGCGGCCGGCGAGTCATTCATCAGTTTTTGGATCTTTTCTGACATTTGATTATTTCTTTAAAATATATTCGTAATGAAAAAATATATTCGTAATGAATGTAAAAATATTCAAACAACTTGCGAATATAAGAAAAATGTCGGAATAAAGTCGTACCTTCGTCCTTATGATTCTTGATAAGGTCAATTCTCCTGAAGACCTCAGGAGGCTTAATATAGAGGAACTGCGACCGCTCTGCGGCGAGATCCGGGACTATATCGTCAGGTGCTGCGCGGACAATCCTGGGCATCTGGCGTCCAGTCTTGGCGCCGTGGAACTGATTGTGGGTCTGCACTATGTGTTTGACACGCCGAAGGACAAACTGGTCTTTGACGTGGGGCATCAGGCATACGCGCACAAGATTCTGACCGGCCGGAAAGAGGCCTTCAAAAAGAACAGGATGCCGGACGGGATAAGCGGATTCCCGAACAGGGACGAGAGCGAATATGACGCGTTCGGGGCCGGACACGCCTCAACCTCGATCTCCGCCGCTCTTGGAATGGCCGAGGCCGCCAAGCTGTCGGGCACAGGCGAGAAGGTTGTGGCGATGATCGGTGACGGGGCTATGACCGGAGGGCTGGCACTTGAGGGACTCAACAACGCCGGATGGGAAGATACGGATCTGCTTGTCGTGCTGAACGACAACGATATGGCCATCGACGGCAACAAGGGAGCCCTGCATTCATATCTGCTGAAACTGACGACTGATCCGGCCTACAACCGCATCAAGACACGCATCTGGGAAAAGCTCGGAGCCGGCAAGTTCCGCAACCGGATCCAGCGGCTCGTGCGGAAAACCAAGTCCGGACTGGTCACCACCTCCGGGGGAGACCTCTTTGAGGCGTTCGGGTTCAGGTACTTCGGCCCTATCGACGGGAATGATGTCGTAGAGGTCGTCAAGACCCTTCGCCGCCTGAAGGACATAAAGGGACCGAAAATCCTGCACACCTGCACCGTCAAAGGCAAAGGCTACGCTCCGGCGGAATCCGACCCTACAACGTGGCACGCCCCGGGGAAATTCAATGCCGAGACTGGAGAAAGGCCGGCCAAGGAATATCCCGCCGCGCGTTATCAGGATGTGTTCGGCCAGGTTCTGTGCGAGCTTGCGGAGAACGATCCGAGAATTGTGGGGATAACCCCGGCGATGGCGACAGGCAGCGGAATGAGCGATTTCGCGGCCCGGTTCCCTGACAGGTTCTTTGATGTCGGGATCGCGGAGGAGCACGCCGTGACTTTCGCGGCCGGACTCGCGGCCGGAGGAATGAAGCCGTACTGCGTCATCTACTCGTCGTTCGCGCAAAGGGCCTACGATGAAATAATCCACGACATAGCGCTCCAGAGGCTGAACGTGGTGCTCTGCCTTGACAGGGCCGGACTTGTGGGCGAGGACGGCGCGACCCATCAAGGAGCGTTCGACCTCGCGTACCTGCGCTGCGTCCCGAACACCATCATAGCCGCTCCGAAGGACGAGACTCAGCTCAAAAGACTTCTCTACACAGGAATGAATATAAAGGAGGGGCCTTTTGTCATCCGGTACCCGAGAGGCCTTGGAGAAGGGACGGACTGGATGAATGCCGGACCGGATCCAATGGAGATCGGCAAAGGGGAGAGACTGATGGACGGGGAGAAGGTCGCGGTCCTGGCTCTCGGTCCGGTGGCGAACAGGGCTGTCGAGGCGGCCGAAAGGCTAAGGGAAGAGACCGGGACCGGGCCGGCCATATTCAACGCCATATTCCTGAAGCCGTTTGACGCGGCTCTGCTTGAGGAGGCAAGTCATTTTAAGAGGATCGTGACCTTGGAGGACGGCAGTCTCAAAGGCGGCCTTTTCAGTGAGGTCAGTGAATATGTCGCATCGCGCGGGCTTGACATCGAGGTGAGCGGAATCGGGATTCCGGACAGGTTCATCACACAGGCCTCGGTGGCGCGACAGAGAGAGGATTGCGGACTGACTACAGACCGGATATATTCAGAACTTGTGGAGCTTTTTCAAAAATAATCGAAAAAGTTTTGGAGAATCAGAATTATTACCTATCTTTGCAATCCCTTTGTGAAAGGGACGTTCTTTAAAATATCGCCGATATAGCTCAGTTGGCCAGAGCACGTGATTTGTAATCTCGGGGTCGTGGGTTCGAATCCCTCTATCGGCTCAAACGGCCAAAAGCTGTGTCACAGACATATTGGGAGGATCGCATAGCGGCAATTGCGGCGGACTGTAAATCCGCTCCTTCGGGTTCGGTGGTTCGAGTCCACCTCCTCCCACAACATTCGCGGAAGTAGCTCAGTTGGTAGAGCATCAGCCTTCCAAGCTGAGGGTCGCGAGTTCGAACCTCGTCTTCCGCTCTAACAAAAGCCGGTGTAGCTCAGGGGTAGAGCGCATCCTTGGTAAGGATGAGGTCATGAGTTCAAATCCCATCACCGGCTCAAACTGCATTATTTAGTTTACTCATTTAAATCATAATATTATGGCAAAAGAAACTTTCCAAAGAACGAAGCCGCACGTCAACATCGGTACAATTGGCCACGTTGACCACGGTAAGACGACTTTGACTGCCGCAATCACCAAGGTTCTCGCCGAGAGAGTCTCTGGTAACGCCGACAAGGTAAAGTCTTTCGATCAGATCGACAATGCTCCTGAGGAGAAGGAGCGTGGTATCACCATCAACTCCGCTCACGTAGAGTACGAGACAGAGAAGCGCCACTATGCTCACGTAGACTGCCCAGGCCACGCTGACTACGTTAAGAATATGGTTACCGGTGCCGCTCAGATGGATGGTGCCATCCTCGTTGTAGCCGCCACGGACGGTCCTATGCCTCAGACCCGTGAGCACATCCTGCTCGCCCGTCAGGTGAACGTACCTAAGATCCTCGTCTTTATGAACAAGGTTGACCTTGTTGACGACGCCGAGATGCTCGACCTCGTTGAGATGGAGATCCGCGACCTCCTCGGATTCTATAAGTTCGATGAGAACTGCCCTATCATCCGTGGATCCGCTCTTGGTGCCCTCAACGGAGAGAAAGTATGGGAAGACAAGGTTATGGAGCTTATGAACGCTGTTGACGAGTACATCCCTCAGCCAGTTCGTCAGAACGAGAAGCCATTCCTTATGCCTATCGAGGACATCTTCTCAATCACCGGTCGTGGTACCGTTGTTACAGGTCGTATCGAGACTGGTACAATCCACGTCAATGATCCGGTTGAGCTCGTAGGTTTCGGTGACGCTCCAAGAAGCACTGTTGTAACAGGTGTCGAGATGTTCCGCAAGCTCCTCGATCAGGGTGAGGCCGGAGACAATGTAGGTCTTCTCCTCCGTGGTATCGACAAGAAGGAAGTAAAGAGAGGCGAGGTTGTCGCCAAGCCAGGCTCTATCACTCCTCACAAGCACTTCAAGGCTCAGATCTACGTCCTCAAGAAGGAAGAGGGTGGACGTCACACTCCATTCCACAACCACTATCGTCCTCAGTTCTTCATCCGTACTCTTGACGTTACCGGTGAGATCACCCTTCCAGAAGGAGTTGAGATGGTTATGCCAGGCGATAACGTTGAGATCGACGTTCAGCTCATCACTCCTGTAGCCCTCAACGAAGGTCTCCAGTTCGCTATCCGTGAAGGTGGCCGTACCGTTGGTGCCGGACAGGTTATCAAGATCGAAGAGTAATTCTTCAACATAAGGGACGGATGTCCAAGGATGTCCGTCCTTACCACAGGGGAATAGAACAAGGGTAGTTCAGCGGTCTCCAAAACCGTCGATGTGGGTTCGAATCCTGCTTCCCCTGCTAAAAATATCAAAGGTTACGATTTGGTAATTGTTTAACAGACATCGTAGACGCTTCCAAATTACGAGGTCCATTAAATGCAAAGATGAGAAAGTTCATTAACTATTGCAAAGAGTCCTACGTGGAACTCACCAAGAAGGTCACTTGGCCGACCTGGGACAAGCTTCAGAGCTCTGCCCTTCTGGTTATGGTCGCAACGGTGATCCTCGCTTTGGTTCTCTTCGTGGTTGACTTCGCTTTCGAGCATCTGATGACGGCAATTTACACATTGTAATTTTCCGATTACTATGGGTGAAATGAAATGGTATGTCCTTCGGACAGCGGGAAGCAAGGAAAAGAAGGCCAAGGAATATCTTGAGAAAGAGATTGAAAGGTTTGGCCTCCAGGATCAGGTTGCACAGGTACTTGTTCCGGTTAAGCGTGAGATAGTAACCAAGAATGGCAAGAGAAGGGTGGTTGAGAAGCCGCTCTATCCTAGTTATGTCTTGATTCAGGCTCAACTTAGCCCGGAGTTGGAGTATATTATCCGCAATGATATTCCTGGAATGTCCGGTTTCCTGACAGAGAAGAAGGTGACAGGCGCCAACACCGAAAGAGTCCCGGTGCCGATCAGGGATGAGGAGGCACAGCTGATTCTGGGAAATCAGGATCAGAATGTGGACAATCCGGTTGAGACCGAGGTCAACTTTGAAGTCGGGGAGTCAGTCAAGATCACCGACGGGCCGTTCAGCGGTTTCAGCGGAACAGTCGATGCTATCGAGGAAGACAGAAGCAAACTCAAAGTGGTAGTTGTGATTTTCGGCAGAAAGACTCTGCTGGAACTCAGCTTTACTCAAGTAACAAAAGAATAACAAACAATTATGGCAAAAGAAGTTACCGGATTCATCAAGCTCCAGATCAAAGCAGGGGCCGCCAATCCAGCGCCTCCGGTAGGACCGGCTCTCGGTTCCAAAGGCTTGAACATTATGGACTTCTGCAAGCAGTTCAATGCGGCGACACAGCAGAACGCCGGAAAGATCGTGCCTGTAGTCATTACGGTCTATTCAGACAAGTCCTTCACGTTCGAGGTAAAGCAGCCACCTGTAGCCATTTCGCTCAAGGAAGCCGCTAAGCTTCAGAAAGGCTCTGGTGAGCCTAACAGAAGAAAGGTTGCCTCCATCACCTGGGATCAGGTAAAGGCAATCGCGGAAGGCAAGATGCCTGACCTCAATGCTTTCACCATCGCGGCCGCTATGAAGATGGTTGCAGGAACAGCAAGGAGTATGGGTATCAAGGTCACCGGAAAATTTCCTGAGAACCTTTAATTTTCACACGCGAAATGAGTAGAATTACAAAAAACCAGAAAGCTGTCGTCGCAAAGTACGACGCTTCAAAGCAGTACACTCTTGCCCAGGCTTGTGAAATGCTGAAGGACATCACCTTCACAAAGTTCGACGCTTCTGTCGAGCTTTCGGCCAACCTTGGTGTTGACCCTCGTAAGGCGAACCAGATGATCCGTGGTGTGGTAAGTCTCCCTCACGGAACAGGAAAGGTTGTCAGAGTCCTTGTTCTTTGTACTCCTGACAAGGAGAACGAGGCAAAGGAAGCTGGTGCGGATTATGTTGGTCTCGATGAGTACGTAGAGAAGATCAAAGGCGGCTGGACTGATGTAGATGTCATCATCTGCACACCTTCGGTTATGGCCAAGGTCGGTGTTCTCGGTCGTATTCTCGGTCCAAGAGGACTTATGCCTAACCCTAAGACCGGCACCGTTACAATGGAAGTCGGTAACGCCGTTAAGGATGTCAAGGGTGGTAAGATTGATTTCAAGGTCGACAAGACCGGTATCATACACGCGGCCATCGGCAAGGTTTCATTCACTCCGGCGCAGATCTGCGAGAACGCGTCAGCTCTGCTGAACGAGATTCTGAAACTCAAGCCTCAGGCTCTCAAGGGCACATATCTCAAGAGTGCGTCCATCTGCACTACTATGAGCCCTGGTATCAAGTTAGATGTCAAAGCATTCACAAGCGGCAGCGCTGCTGAGTAAAAAAGGATTTCATTATGAAGAAGGAATTAAAAGACCAGATTATTGAAAGCATCTCAGCGCTCCTTAAGCAGTACCCTAACTTCTATGTCGCTGACATCGAGGGTCTGAATGCTGAGAACACAGTAAAGCTCCGCCGCGCCTGCTTTGAGCAGGGGATTAAGCTGACAGTCGTAAAGAACACACTTTTCGCTCACGTTCTCAAAACTTTGGAGAACGAGGAAATGAACCAGCTCCTCCCTGTCCTCAAAGGTAACACGGCAATTATGTACACCGAGACTCCTAACGGACCTGCGAAACTCATCAAGAAGTTCCAGAAGGATATGGGCAAGCCTGAGCTTAAGGGCGCCTACGTACAGGAGTGTGCGTTTGTCGGAGCGGAAAAACTCGACGAACTCTGCGCTATCAAGTCCAAAGAGGAACTCATCGGAGACATCGTATCTCTCCTCCAGGCTCCTATGCGCAATGTCATCTCCGCTCTTCAGAACGGTGGCGGCAGCACAATCGCCGGACTCGTCAAGACACTCTCGGAAAAAGAAGAAAAATAATAACAAACAATTTAATAATTATCAATTATGGCAGATGTAAAAGCACTTGCAGAAGAGTTGGTTAACCTTTCTGTAAAAGACGTTCAGGAACTTGCAAAGGTTCTCAAGGAAGAATATGGTATTGAGCCGGCAGCCGCTGCTGTTGCAGTAGCTGGTCCTGCGGCGACCGCTGACGCGGCTCCGGCAGAGCAGACTGAGTTCGATGTAGTCCTCAAGTCAGCCGGCGCAGCCAAGCTTCAGGTTATCAAGGCCGTTAAGGAGGCTCTTGGTCTCGGTCTGAAGGAAGCTAAGGATCTCGTTGACGGCGCTCCTAAGACTGTTAAGGAGAAGGCCTCTAAGGCTGAAGCTGAGCAACTGAAGGCTGCCCTTGAAGAGGCAGGCGCCGAAGTTGAGGTTAAATAACCCAGCTTCCCCTGGCGGGAAAATCATCAGGTTTAGAGCCTAGGAAAGGCTCTAAACCTTTTTGTCGTATTAAGTTTTTCTCCATTTCCTAAAGGCAGATCAATGTCAAAAAAGACTAACAACAAGCGAATAATGTTCGCTACATCGAAGATACTGGAATATCCTGACCTTCTGGAAGTTCAGCTGAAATCATTCAGGGATTTCTTCCAGCTGGAAACGACCCCGGAGAACAGGAAAAACGAAGGTCTCTTCCAGGTGTTTCAGGAAATATTCCCGATCGAAGACACGAGGAACAACTACAAGTTGGATTTCATTGACTATTTCATCGATCCTCCTCAGTATTCGATCGAAGAGTGTCTTGAGAGAGGACTGACATACAATGTTCCTCTGAAGGCAAAACTCCGCCTTTCGTGCACTGATCCTGAGCACGAGGACTTTGACACAAGAGTCCAGGATGTGTATCTCGGCAACATCCCGTATATGACGCCTGCCGGCACATTCGTAATCAACGGATCTGAAAGAATCATAGTGTCCCAGCTGCACCGCTCTCCAGGCGTATTCTTCGACCAGAGTATGCACGCTAACGGAACGAAGTTGTATTCAGCCAGAATCATCCCGTTCAAGGGATCCTGGATTGAGTTCGCGACAGACATCAACAATGTGATGTATGCCTACATTGACCGTAAGAAGAAATTGCCGGTGACAACCCTTCTTCGTGCGATCGGCTTCAATTCCGACAAGGACATCATAGACATATTCGGTCTTGCCGACGAGGTTGAGGCCACAGAAGAGAACCTGAACGAGAACAAGGGCAGAAAGCTCGCCGCCAAGGTTCTGAAAACCTGGACAGAGGACTTCGAGGACGAGGACACCGGTGAGGTCATCCCGATCGAGAGAACCATCCCTATCGTAGAAAGAGGGGAGATCCTTGACGATGACACCATCGCCAAAATAGCCGACACCGATGTCAAGACTATCCTTCTCCAGAAAGACGAGGCTAACTCGAATGAATATGCGATCATATTCAACACCCTCCAGAAGGACCCGACAAACACCGAAATCGAGGCTGTAAACTACATCTACAAACAGCTGCGTAATTCTGAACCGCCTGACGAGGCGACCGCAAGGGACGTCATCGACAAGCTCTTCTTCTCTGAGAAGAGGTACGATCTCGGCAATGTCGGAAGGTTCCGTCTGAACAAGAAACTTGGACTCACGACAGATCCTGAGACAAGGGTTCTGACTAATACGGACATCATCGAGATCATCAAGTATCTCATCCAGCTGATAAACTCAAAGGCGACTGTCGATGACATCGACCACTTGAGCAACAGACGTGTGCGCACTGTTGGCGAACAGCTCGCCAACCAGTTCAGCGTCGGCCTTTCAAGAATGGCGAGAACCATCCGTGAAAGAATGAACGTGCGTGACAGCGAGCAGTTCAGCCCGATCGACCTGATCAACGCGAAGACTCTGTCATCCGTGATCAACTCGTTCTTCGGAACCAGCCAGCTCTCACAGTTTATGGACCAGACCAACCCTCTGGCCGAGATCACGCACAAGCGCCGTCTCTCAGCCCTTGGTCCTGGCGGTCTTTCAAGAGACAGGGCTGGATTCGAGGTCAGGGACGTGCACTACACGCACTACGGAAGGCTTTGCCCTATCGAGTCGCCTGAAGGCCCGAACATCGGACTTATCTCATCCCTCTGCGTCTATGCGAGAATCAACCAGCTCGGTTTCATCGAGACCCCTTACCGTGAGGTTCACGAGGGAAAGGTTGACCTTACCGACAAGGGATGGCACTATATGACCGCAGAGGAGGAGGAGAACAAGCTCGTTTCCCTCGCCAAGGTCAATATGGAGGATGACGGAACGATCAAGGATGACAGGATCCAGTGCCGTCTTGAGGCTGACTTCCCGGTTGTCTCCAAGGAAGAGGTTGACTATATGGATGTCGCTCCGAACCAGATGGCCTCTGTCGCCGCATCGCTTATTCCGTTCCTGGAGCACGATGACGCCCACCGCGCGTTGATGGGTGCGAATATGATGCGTCAGGCGGTTCCGCTTCTTCGTCCTGAGTCCCCGATTGTGGGTACCGGACTTGAGGAGAGGGTCTGCCTGGATTCAAGGACACAGTTCGTGGCCGAGCGCAAGGGTGAGGTGACCTACGTTGACGCGAAGGAGATCCGCATCAGGTACGACAGGACGGACGATGAGAAGTTCGTCTCATTCGCTCCTGACGAGACTGTTTATACTCTTCCTATATATAGAAGGACGAACCAGAGCACGACCGTGACCCTGAAGCCTATCGTGCACAAGGGTGACAAGGTGGAGGCCGGACAGGTGCTTACCGAAGGCTATGCCACACAAAACGGCGAGCTTGCTCTCGGACGTAACCTGAAAGTGGCGTTTATGCCTTGGAAGGGTTACAACTACGAGGACGCCATCGTGCTTTCGGAAGAGATGGTGAAGTGGGATATCCTCACGTCAGTGCACGTTGATGAATATCTTACCGAGGTCCGCGACACCAAGCGCGGTATGGAAGAGCTCACTTCTGATATCCCTAACGTCAGCGAGGACGCCACAAAGGACCTTGACAAGCAGGGTATCATCAGAATCGGCGCGCACATCGAGCCGGGTGACATTATGATCGGTAAGATCACTCCTAAGGGAGAGAGCGATCCGTCACCTGAAGAGAAACTCCTCAAGGCCATCTTCGGAGACAAGGCCGGTGACGTGAAGGACGCCTCGCTGAAAGCCAATCCTTCGCTCAGCGGAACTGTCATAAAGACTGCTCTTTACACCAAGGCCGCCAAGGAAAGCAACAGAAGGGCTGCCAAGACAGACCAGAAGGCCCGTCTTGACCTTATCCAGGAGGACTTTGACAAGAAAGCGGCCAAGCTCTATGCTGACTTCTTCAAGCGTCTGACAGTGTTGGCGAAGGGCAAGAAGAGCGACGGAATCTACGACCTCTATGATGCCGAGATCATTGCCAAGGGCAAGGAGATCAGCGTTGAGAAACTGAAGACCATTGACTTCCAGAACATCAACTCCAGCAACTGGACCACCGATGAGAACACCAACCTGCTCATCCAGGAACTCATCAACAACTACTGCCTGACCTACAAGGTGGCTGAGGCCGAGTGCAAGAGACAGATGGACAAGATAAAGGTCGGTGACGAGCTTCCTAACGGCGTTATGCAGATCGCCAAGGTCTATATCGCCAAGAAGAGGAAGATCACTGTCGGTGACAAGATGGCCGGACGTCACGGTAACAAAGGTATCGTGGCCAAGATCGTACGTCAGGAGGATATGCCGTTCCTTGAGGACGGTACTCCGGTGGACATCGTTCTGAACCCTCTGGGCGTGCCTTCACGTATGAACCTCGGTCAGATCTACGAGACTGTTCTCGGATGGGCCGGAGCAAGGCTCGGACTGAAGTTCAGCACACCTATCTTCGATGGTGCCACCATTGACGAGATCTGCGCCTACACTGACAAGGCCGGCGTTCCAAGATACGGCAAGACCCACCTCAGAGACGGTGGAACAGGAGACTGGTTCGACCAGCCAGCCACAGTCGGAGTGATCTATATGATCAAGCTGGGGCATATGGTTGACGACAAGATGCACGCCCGTTCCATCGGACCATATTCACTCATCACCCAGCAGCCTCTCGGCGGTAAGGCTCAGTTCGGAGGCCAGAGGTTCGGAGAGATGGAGGTCTGGGCCCTTGAGGCGTTCGGCGCCGCCAACGCCCTTCAGGAGATCCTGACCGTCAAGTCAGATGACGTGACCGGACGTTCAAAGACTTACGAGGCCATCGTCAAGGGCGACCCTATGCCGACACCAGGCATACCGGAGTCCCTCAACGTTCTGCTTCACGAGCTCAGAGGACTTGGTCTCAAGGTTACTTTGGATTAATTTTCAAGAATATTGACATTCAAGAATATGCCTACTTTCAATAATAAAGAAAACAAGGTAAAGAGCAACTTCTCGACGATCAGCATCTCGCTGGCTTCCCCTGAGGACATCTCGGCGAGATCCTGCGGCGAGGTCCTGAAACCGGAGACTGTCAACTACAGAACCTACAAACCGGAAAGGGACGGACTCTTCTGCGAAAAGATATTCGGACCGACAAAGGACTATGAGTGCTATTGCGGAAAGTATAAGAGAATCCGTTACCGTGGAATCGTCTGCGACAGGTGCGGTGTCGAGGTGACAGAGAAGAAAGTCCGCAGGGAAAGGATGGGCCATATCGCCCTTACGGTTCCTGTGGCTCACATCTGGTACTTCAAATCAGCCCCTAACAAGATATCCGCACTTCTCGGCCTTCCTGCCAAGAAGCTTGAGTCAGTGATCTACTATGAGAAATACGTAGTGGTCAACCCTGGCGACAGCGGGCTCGCGAAGATGGATCTTCTCTCCGAGGACGAGTACCTTGATGTTCTCGCAAGGCTTCCTGAGAATGACAACCTGTCATTCGACGATCCGAGAAAGTTCGTCGCCAAGATGGGAGCCGAGGGAATCTACGACCTCCTTAGGGAGACCGACGTGGAAAGCCTTTCAAAGGAACTGCGCCAGAAGATGCTGAGCGAGACATCCCAGCAGAGAAAAGCTGAGCACCTCAAGAGGCTGAGCGTGGTTAAATGGTTCCTTGAGTCAAGGAACATCAACCGTCCGGAATGGATGATTATGAAGGTGATCCCGGTCATTCCGCCGGATCTCCGTCCGCTCGTTCCGCTTGACGGAGGACGTTTCGCGACCACGGACCTGAACGACCTCTACAGAAGGGTCATCATCAGGAACAACCGACTCAAGAAACTCATCGAGATCAAGGCTCCGGAGGTCATCTTGAGAAACGAGAAGCGTATGCTTCAGGAGGCCGTTGACTCACTGTTCGACAACTCCAAGAAGTCAAGCGCCGTGAAGAGCGAGTCCAACAGGGCTCTGAAATCACTCTCCGACTCACTGAAGGGTAAGCAGGGACGTTTCCGTCAGAACCTCCTCGGTAAGCGTGTGGACTATTCAGCCCGTTCGGTTATCGTCGTCGGTCCTGAACTGAATATGCACGAGTGCGGTCTGCCTAAGTTTATGGCGGCTGAGCTCTACAAGCCATTCATCATCCGCAAGCTCATCGAAAGGGGAATCGTCAAGACCGTGAAGTCCGCGAAGAAGATCGTGGACAGAAAGGATCCTGTCATCTGGGACATCCTTGAGAACGTGATGAAGGGACATCCGGTTCTCCTTAACCGTGCCCCTACCCTCCATAGACTTGGTATCCAGGCATTCCAGCCAAGGATGATCGAAGGCAAAGCCATCCAGCTCCACCCTCTCGCCTGTACGGCATTCAACGCCGACTTCGATGGTGACCAGATGGCCGTCCATCTTCCGCTCGGCAACGCCGCCGTTATGGAGGCTCAGCTCTTGATGCTCGGATCCCAGAATATTCTTAACCCGGCGAACGGAACTCCTATCACCGTGCCTTCGCAGGATATGGTGCTCGGTCTGTACTACATCACGAAGATCAGGCCTGGTGCTAAGGGTGAGAAGATGAACTTCTACGGACCTGAGGAGGTGATCGTCGCCTACAACGAGCAGGCGATCGATATGCACGCCGAGATCGGGGTCAGGCTGCCTGTTGACAAACAGGACCTTTCCAAGGGCTACGAGATCAAGAAGACCACAGCCGGAAGAATCATTGTCAACCAATATGTTCCGGACGAGGTACCGTATGTCAACGAGGTCCTCGGCAAGAAGGCTCTGCGTAAGATCATCACAGAGGTCATCAAGAGCACTGGTGTGACAAGAACCGCGCAGTTCCTTGACGACATCAAGAACCTTGGTTACTATCAGGCGTTCAGGGCCGGTATCTCGTTCAACCTTGGAGATGTCATCATCCCTGCGGAGAAGACAAAACTCATTGACGAGGGCTACAAGGAGGTGGAGAGCATCAAGTCAAATTATGCGATGGGCTTCATCACCAACAACGAGCGTTACAACAAGGTCATCGACCTTTGGACAGCGATCGACAACAAGCTCACGAACATCGTGGAGAAGCAGATCTCGGCAGACCAGCAGGGATTCAATCCGGTTTATATGATGCTGGATTCCGGAGCCCGTGGTTCAACCCAGCAGATCAAGCAGCTTTGCGGTATGCGTGGACTTATGGCCAAGCCTCAGAAGTCCGGAGCGGCCGGAGCTGAGATCATCGAGAACCCTATCACCTCCAACCTGAAGGAGGGTATGACGGTGTTGGAGTACTTCATCTCCACGCACGGTGCGCGTAAGGGTCTTGCTGATACCGCCCTTAAGACCGCCGACGCCGGTTACCTTACCCGTCGTCTGGTCGATGTCTCCCACGATGTCATCATCACAGAGGAAGACTGCGGCACGCTCAGAGGTCTTATCGCCACAGCCATCAAGAACAAGGACGAGATCGTGGAGTCTCTCGGCGAGAGAATCCTCGGACGTACTTCCGTTCACGACATATTCAACCCTCTCACCGGGGAACTTATCATCAAGGCCGGTGAGGAGATCCGCGAGGCCACAGCCAATCTGATCGACCATCTGCCGATAGAGCAGGTAGAGATCCGTTCAGTGCTCACGTGCGAATCCCGCAAGGGTGTCTGCGCGAAGTGCTATGGACGTAACCTTGCGACCAGCAGAATGGTTGAGAAAGGCGAGGTTGTCGGTGTCATCGCCGCACAGTCCATCGGTGAGCCTGGTACTCAGCTTACCCTGCGTACCTTCCACGTCGGTGGTACGGCGTCCAGCACCGCGGCCGATTCCTCAATCGTCGCCAAATACGATGGCAAGCTCGTCTTCGAGGAGCTCAGGACCATTCAGAAGATCGGCGAGGACGGAACGGCTCAGGACATCGTCGTCAGCCGTATGACCGAGGTCAGCATCATCGACGAGAACACAGGCATAACCTACTCTCACTACGATGTGCCTTACGGCTCAAGACTGTACTTCAAGGATGGAGACACCATCAAGAACGGCGACCTGCTCTGCGAGTGGGATCCATACAACGCCATCACGATTGTGGAGACCGCCGGTAAGGTTCAGTTCGACAACCTCATCGAGGGTGTCACATTCCGTGAGGAGGCCGCCGATGAGTTCGCCGTCAACAAGGACAAGGTCATCATCGAGGCCAGGGACAAGACAAAGAACCCGTCCATCCTCATCCTTGACGATGAGGGCAACCAGATCAGGCAGTACAACCTTCCTGTCGGAGCCCACCTTATAGCCAACAACGGTGACAAGGTCAATGTCGGCGACATCATCATCAAGATCCCTCGCGCTATCGGTAAGTCAAGCGATATCACCGGAGGTCTTCCGAGGGTCACCGAGCTCTTCGAGGCCAGAACTCCTTCGTCCCCTGCGATCCTCGCCGAGATCAATGGTGAGGTGCTTATGGGCAAGGTCAAGAGAGGTAACCGTGAGATCATCGTCAAGAACAAGTCCGGAATCGAGAAGCACTATCTCGTGCCTCTTACCAAGCAGATCCTTGTTCAGGAGAACGACTACGTGAAGGCCGGCACAAGGCTTTCAGACGGTGGCATCTCCCCGACCGACATCCTCAACATCCTCGGACCTGTCAAGGCTCAGGACTACATCGTCAACGAGGTTCAGGCGGTTTACCGTCTGCAGGGTGTGAAGATCAACGACAAGCATTTTGAGATCATCGTCCGTCAGATGATGCGCAAGGTTCAGATCACCAATCCTGGTGACACTGAGTTCCTGCAGGAAGAGCTGGTGGACAAGTGGGATTTTATGGATGCCAACGACAACATATTCGGAAAATATTATGTCATTGACGCCGGGGATTCCCAGAAGTATATGGTCGGCGACATCATCGATGCCCGTGATATGAGGAATGAGAATTCTTCACTTGAAAGGCAGAACAGGAAGATGATGGCTGTCCGTGAGGCTAAGCCTGCCACCGCGAAGCTTGTGCTTCAGGGTATCACAAGGGCCGCCCTCAGAACCAACAGCTTTATCTCGGCCGCTTCCTTCCAGGAGACGACCAAGGTGCTCAGCGAGGCTGCGATCAGGGCTCGTGTCGATCATCTCGAAGGTCTGAAGGAGAACGTCATCTGTGGTCACCTCATTCCGGCCGGTACTGGCCAGAAAGAGTTCCAGGACATTCTGGTCGGCCGCAAGGACGAGTATGAGCAGGAAATGAACGAACTCTAACAGTTCTTCAATGAATATGAAAGGCCGGCTGTGGAGCGCTTCCACAGCCGGCCTTTTTTAAGTGCATCTCAACGACCGTTTTTAGCAGCTGTCGCGGACGATGAGGGTCGGGGCGATGAGGCGTTGGACAGGGGGGAGGTCCTGAAGCCTGTTCTCAATGATGTCGATCAGGACCTGCGATGCCAGGCGGCCGATTTCGGAGAGAGGTTGCTCGATGCGGGTGATGGCCGGGTCAAGAAAATCGAGGAATCCGTTGTTGTCGAAAGAGATGATGCCTACCTGCTCCGGAATCTTTATGCCAAGCTCGCGGAAAGCTCGGATGGCTCCAAGCAGAATGGTTGATGAATATGCGAACACGGCGTCATACTTTATCTCCTCGCTGAATATTCTCTTGACCTGATCGTAACCGTTCTCGACAGAGAAAGCGTCACCGACGATGGCATATTCAATGCGCTTGTCGCTGTGGGCGTTGATGGCGTCCTTGAAGCCTCTGACACGCTCCATTGAAGGAGTTGAGTCCTCCACGCCTTGGATCGACAGGATGTTGCGGCAGCCGTGGTTGATGAGATATTCAGTCGCCATATAGCCTCCTGCGTAGTTGTCGGTGCAGATGTATGGCAGGGAAGTCCCCTCGAAGTAACGGTCTATCAGGACAGTAGGGATATTGCCGGTGATCTCGTCCATCAATTCGGTCGTGTTGCCGACAGGAACGGCGATTATGCCGTCCACGCTTCTTGAGCGGAACATCATAAGTGAACTCTCGAAATCCTTCTCATTCTCCAGAGAGTCGGCCAGAAGAGTGTGGTAGCCGGCGAGTTTCAGATTCTCTATCACCGTGCTGGCCAGGGTGGCGAAGAACGGGTTGTCAATTCCAGGCACCGTCAAGCCGATGGTGTAGGTCCGGCTGGTCCGGAGCCCCTGCGCAAGAAGGTTCGGAGTGTAATTCACCCTTTTCGCCTCGGCTTGGATTATTTCGATCGCCTTCTGGCTGATTCTTGACCTCTGGGCCTTGCCGGAAAGCACTCTGGAGACTGTGGAGACTGAATAGCCGGTCTGTTCGGATATTGATTGGATAGTGTTCTTGCGCATAATTAATGTCTGTGGCCGCAAATATAGATATTTTTTAACGCTTACTTGATTTTTTTCTCTAAATTTGTTTTTTGGCATATAAAATATGAACTTTCTTGAAGAAAAGATCCTCTCCGACGGAGTGATCAAGGAGGGTAACATCCTCAAGGTGGACAATTTTCTCAACCACCAGATTGACATTGACATTATGAGACAGGTGGCCTACGAGTTCAAACGCCGCTTCCGTGGCAAGACCGTCTTCGCGGAGAATTGCGTGGCGGTGGTGTTCGTGCTCGCCGTCATCCTAAACCACATTCTTCCTAAAGAGAAAGAAAACGCCTGATGCCAAGCGCGGCAAAAATATTAAAAGAATATGTTTAAGAGGATATTCATACTTGGCGCGCTGCTTGGCGCGGCTGCTTTGGCTTCCGGGCAGGAGACCAAAGTTCTGGAAAGAAAGACTGTTCAGCGGCAGGACGCTGAGTTTGTGAGCGAGTACATCACTCCGACACGGATTATGCTTGCCGAAGGAGGCATTACCGGAACGGAGAACCTTCTGAGGCAGTATTGCGGGCAGGTTTCCACCAACGAACCAAATGTCTGCATATTCAGAAACGGGAAGGACGGCAAGAGCTCCGTTCTGCTTGACTTTGGTAAGGAGGTCCAGGGGGGCATCCAGATCGTGAGGGCTATGTCCGGTGACAAGGCGGCCGCGCGTTTCCGTGTCTGCTTCGGGGAGTCGGTGAGCGAGGCGCTGAGCAGCGTTGACGAGGCTGGTGCCACAGCAACCAACGAGCACTCGGTCAGAGACTTCGAGATTTCGGTTCCTTGGCTCGGGGCTGTTGAATATGGCAACACAGGTTTTCGGTTTGTGCGTCTGGATCTGCTCGGCGAGGACACCGAGGCCTTGCTGGTCGCTGTCCGGGCCATCTCCCGCTACCGTGACATTCCTTACATCGGGCAATTCAAATGCAGCGACGAGAGGCTGAACCAAATCTGGCAGACCGGAGCCTACACGGTTCATCTGAATATGCAGGAATATCTTTGGGACGGCATCAAGAGGGACCGCCTTGTCTGGATAGGTGATATGCACCCCGAAGTGATGGCGGTGAACACAGTGTTCGGCAACCACAAAGTCGTCCAGAAGAGCCTTGACTACGTGCGGAACAGCACCCCTCCGACAGTCTGGATGAACGGAATATGCTCATATTCATTATGGTGGATCATCATTCAGCACCATCTTTATGAATATTACGGTGACCTTGCGTACCTCCGTGAGCAGCACGCCTATCTGACCGATCTTCTGCACACGGTGATGGCAAACTTCGATGGCTCGAAGGAGAATTTCAAGGACGGAAGGTTCATCGACTGGCCTACTTCCGAGAAACCGGACGCCATTCACGCCGGGCTTCAGGCTCTTTCCGTAAGGGCTATGGAGGCGGGTGCCGATATGGCCGGATGGCTGGGAGACGGTAAGTTGAAAGAAGAGTGCTCGGCCGCGGCCTCGAAACTGCGGGAGTATAAGCCTTCGATCACTTCCAGCAAGCAGGCGGCCGCCCTTCTCTATCTTGAGGATATGGCCGACGCTGACGAGGTCCGTGATGTGATTCTGGCAGGAGGCGCCAACGGATTCTCATCGTTTATGGGCTACTATATGCTTGAGGCTTTGGCCAAGAGCGGGAACTACGATGAGGCAATGAAGATGATTTCGGAATATTGGGGGGCGATGCTGGATCTCGGCGCGACAACGTTCTGGGAGGATTTCGATTACTCCAAGGCCGCTGGTGCCGGCCGGATTGACGAGGTCGTTCCCGAAGGCAAATACGACATCCACGCCGATGGCGGCGCCTACTGCTATGTCGGTCTGCGCCACAGTTTCTGTCACGGCTGGGCCTCCGGGCCTACCATCTGGCTGAGTTCGTATGTGCTCGGCGTAGAGCCGGCCGAACCAGGATTCAAGAAGGTCAGGATCAATCCACATCTCGGCTCATTGGAATGGGCGGAAGGATCATATCCTACACCTTACGGCCCGATCACCGTCTCGCACAGGAAGGCCGCTGACGGTTCTGTCAAATCCCAGGTCCATCTCCCGAAAGGTGTGAAACTGGTCAAATAGATAACAAAAAAAGCCAGGCTCTCAAGGCCTGGCTTTTTTTATCTATTGAAAACTCGTGATTACTTGTAGTACTCAGCGAACTCGATGTCCTTGGTGGCTTTCTCTGCGAGAGCCTTGTCCTTCTTCGCTACAGAGTCGAGGTTTGCCTTAACCTGATCGAAGTTGCCCTGACGGGCGGCGATGATGGCTCTGAGGTAGTCAACCTTAGCGTCCTTGCAGTGAGCTGCCTTGGAAGCCTTGTCGAGCTGGTTGGTGAGGATGTAAGCCAGAACAGTGTTGTGGCAGCATCCCTTAACGTCCTGAAGATCCTGAACGGCCTTCTCATAGTCACCTGTAAGGATGTCGATGACACCGAGGTTAGCCTTGGCGGCGTTGGTTCCGGCCTTCTTGAAGTTCTTGGCAGCGGTCTCGTAGTCACCGTTGCGGAGGGCGATTACGCCAAGAGCGTTGGTGAGGTCAGAGTCCTTGGTCTCAACAGCGGCGAAAGCCTTCTCAGCCTTCTTCACGTCACCTGCGTTGAGGTAAGCGACACCAAGGTTGAATCTTGCCTTGTCGCTGTCGTACTTGTTGATGGCCTTGTTGTAAAGCTTAACCTTGCTGTCAAGATCCTTGGTGAGGGTGGCGGCGTGCAGGAGGGCTGGCTCATCAAGGATGTCGATGTTGCTCTCAACCAACTCCATAAGCTCGTCGGCCGTGTAGTTCTTGAACTCTACGTTGGCGATGAACCTCGCGCGGCGGAGCTCAGGGAGAACACCGCTCTTAAGCTCGGTGTAAACGGATGACATATTCTTGATCTCGCTCTCACGGACAGCAGGATCGCTGTACATAGAGAGGACTCGGAGGATAAGGTCCTTGTCTTCGATGTCAGAGTTCTGGACGAGCTCCTGGAAGCCTTCCCAGTCCTGACCGATGCTCTTGACCTCAGGATCAGCGACATCCTTGCCCTTCATCACCTTGTTCCAAGCCTTGTCGGCAGATTTTGAACGCTTCTCGGAAAGGGTGTTGTTGAGCTTCTCGCCACCGTCAGGTGAAGCGTAAGCGACAACCTCTGTTCCTACGAGGGTCTTTCTCTCGTTGGCCTTGATCTCCTCAAGAGCGCTCTGGAAATCCTTGATGGACTGTCCCTTAAGCTGCTTTGACTGAACGTCGGCTGAGTTGATGTTGTAGAGGATCTGTCCCTCGGCTGTCTGCTGGAGGACTGCCTCGTAGCCGTCAGCCTTGAGCGGAACCTGGCCGGCTCCCTTCACGAGCATATAGGTGGTGTTCACACCGTCAGCCACCTTCTTGACAGGAAGCTTGTAGGACTTAGCCTTGTACTTCACGATTCCGCGGAGCTCAAGGTGAGACTGCTCCATACCCTCAACATAGTTGAAGTGAACCTTCTCGGTCACGGTGCCGCCAGCCTTGGCGACAACCTTGTAGTTGTCCTTAACCTTCTCGCCCTGGTACATAAACGGAGTCATCTTGGCCTCTCCACCGTCGTAAACGAGCACCGGGGTGACCTCAAGGATGGCCTTCGGATGGAAGTACTTGTCCGGATATGTCACTGTGACAGTCGCGTCAATGTTGCCAGCGACACACTCCAGAACCGCAGGGTCGCATTTTACGACCACATTGTCAGCGAGTTCAGCCATTTTCTCGGCTGAAGAGCAGGCGACCGCGGTCATTCCGATGACAGCGGCTGCGAAAATTTTGAGTGTCTTTTTCATATAACTAATGATTAAAGATTGCATTTCAATGCTGCTAACAAATATACAAAGATAATTATTATTTTGTTAACTTTGCCAAACTGTGAGCAAATACTATGGATTCACAAGAACTGCAAAGACTTAAAAACAAATACGACATCATCGGAAATGATGCCGCTCTCAACAGGGCGTTGGAGACCGCCGTCGCCATCGCCCCGACCGACCTGACTGTCCTCGTTACGGGTGAAAGTGGTGTCGGCAAGGAGAATATTCCAAAGATCATCCATCAAAACAGCCGACGTAAGACAAGCAAATACTTTGCCGTAAACTGCGGAGCGATACCTGAAGGCACCATAGATTCTGAACTTTTCGGCCACGAGAAGGGTTCTTTCACCGGTGCCGTGGAGACAAGAAAGGGTTACTTCGAGGAGGCTGACGGCGGAACTCTGTTCCTTGACGAGATCGGAGAGCTGCCTCTGGCGTCCCAGGCCAAGCTTTTGAGGGTCCTTCAGAGCGGTGAGTTCATCAAGGTCGGTTCCTCGAAGGTCCAGAAGACTGATGTCAGGGTGATCGCCGCCACGAACGTGAACCTGCTCTATGCCGTCGGCAAGGGCAAGTTCAGGGAAGATCTCTATTATAGGCTCAACGCCATTCAGATCAAGATGCCGGCTCTTCGCGAGCGGAAGGAGGACATCTATCTGCTGTTCAGGAAATTCACTTCGGATTTCTCCGAAAAATACGGAATGGGGAAGGTGTCGCTTGCCAACGATGCGATCGACTTGCTGATAAACTACCGCTGGCCCGGCAACATCCGTCAGCTAAAGAATGTCGCCGAGAGCGTCACGGCTTTGGAGTCCGAGAAACTGACACGGGCTTCGGAAAGGTGCGTTGTTGACGCGCGGACGCTGTCTGAGTATATGCCGAAAGAGGAGGCCAGTCTCCTGCCGGTCACGGCCGCCTTTGAGCCTGCCGGAGGACAGATGCCGGATTCCGACAAGCAGATGATCATAAAGGCGATCTTTGATCTCAAGCAGGAGGTCGACCGTCTCAAGGCCAGGCTTGACGCCGTTCCGGAGGGCGTGTCTCCTATAAGGCCGGCGCTGAGGCCGGCAGCGGAGCCCGAAGAGGCGGAATGGCAGGGCTCGGGCACGCCTGTCACGAACGATGATGTGGGAAAGGTCGTTGACATCAAGGCGGAATCCCCGCACGCGCCGGGGCTGTCCTTGAAGGACACCAAAATCCAGATGGTCGAGAAAGCCCTTGAAAAGCACGGAGGCAACAGAAAACTGGCCGCACAGGAACTTGGAACCTCCGAAAGGACCCTTTACCGCTGGCTTGACAAATACCATATCGACGTTAAGCCGGACAAAGGCGGAATCGGAATTTAGGAATATGCGTGGGCACGGACCCGCGCGACACAGATTTATGAATATGAAGAAGCACCTTATAGCCCTTTTCTTGCTGCTGGCTGTCGTTCTGGCCGGTTGTTCAGTCGTGAGGTACTCGTTTTCCGGCACCTCCATCCAGGCGGATGTCAAGACGGTTACCATCAATTATTTTGAATATAAGGCCCTCAAGGTCAACCCGAATCTGAGCAATGACCTGACCGAGGCTATGAAGGACAAGTTCAGGAAACTTACGAAGCTTGAACAGGTGGATATGGACGGTGACCTTGAGCTTCAGGGAGAGGTCACCGGCTACGAGGTCCGCGCGGCGGCGGTCACCGCCAACGAGGTCGCCGCGCAGAACCGCTTGACAGTCACCGTGAAGTTGAAATTCACCAACAGGCTTTATCCGGAGGACGATTTCGAGAAAAGTTTCTCGGCATATTCAGACTACGATTCCACCAACTCTTTGGATGCCGTGGAGTCGCAGTTGTGCCAGGAGATCGTGGACAAGCTGGTGGAGGATATGTTCAATGCGAGTGTAGCCCAATGGTAGAGGTATGGAGGTAGGAAAGAAGACTCTCGGATCCTTGACGATGGACGAGCTGACGGGGGTGATCAACCTTTATCCGTGGTTCGGTGCCGCGCGTAAGGAGTTGTGTGTGAGAATGTCCAAGGTCGGGGGAAGCGAATGGGGGAAGGCTCAGTATTCGGACGCGGCGATGTACGTCGCGTCCCGCACCTTGATTTCCGACATTATGCGCTCCGTCCGGAAGGACGACTATTCCGACAAGGATGTGGAACGCCTTATAAAGGAATATCTCAGTCCGGATTCCGGTGCCCTTCGACAGGCTCAGGGACCGGAATCTGTTCCGCAGGTTCCGGGATCGTTCGGTCCTGCCGGACAATCCCTTTCGGCTGCTGACCGGTCAAACTCGGCCGCAGAGCCTGTAGAAGCGACGGAACGGGCGGAGGCAGCAGGGAGGACACAGGAATATTCGTCAGCGGAACCGGAGTACCGCCGCACCGTGCGTGTCGCCGGAGGGGATTTCTTCTCTCCGGAGCAATATGCCGCTGTGAGGAAGGCCGATGACAATGTTTTCTCCAACTTCAGGTCCGAACGCTCCGAGGAGCCGGAAGGACACCGGTGGGAGGATCCGGAGTTCGGCTTCTGCACCGAGACATTGGCCGCCATCTATGCCGATCAAGGCTATTTTGTTGAGGCAAAGAAGATTTATTCACGGCTAATCTTGCGATATCCGGAAAAAAGTGCTTACTTTGCATCCCTTATTGAAAAATTGCAACAGGAAAATTAAAATTTAAGAATATGTTTACATTCCTCACAGTTTTTATTGTCATCGCGGCGATTCTTCTGACCATCGTCGTGCTGCTTCAGAACGGCAAGGGACAGGGAATGGCCAGTAACTTTACTTCAGCCAACCAGACTCTTGGTGTAAGGCAGACCGCTGACATCCTTGAGAAGGTATCCTGGGGTCTTGTCACTTTCATTCTCGTTGTCTCCATCATCACCTCGTTCACTACCAGGACAACAGTCTCCGGTGTTGACGTGACCGAGAAGATCGAGAACACGGCCGCCCAGCCAGAGTTCCCTTCAGCACCTGTACAGCAGGCCAATCCTGCCCAGGAAGCCCCGGCCGCTGATTCTTCCGCCGAGTAACTGACATTTTGTCAGCCTTCGGGCTGTGGAACATAATTTGACTCTGAACCGTCTGGTCTTCGGACCGGACGGTCTTTTTAGTTGCCGTCACGTGAACCGGCGCGGGCCGCGAGCGGAAGTGTCCTAAGACTGAAAAGGAAAGAAATTATGGAAAACAATACAAACAACAAATCATTGGAGTTCTTGCCTAAATTCGCCATCAACCTCAACGAACAGGCCGCCAAGGGTAAGCTCGATCCTGTCATCGGCAGGGACGAGGAGATCCGTAGGGTTCTGCAGATTCTGAGCAGAAGGACCAAGAACAATCCTATCCTTGTAGGTGAGCCGGGTGTCGGTAAGACAGCCATCTCCGAGGGCATCGCCCAGAAGATAGTGGATGGCGATGTTCCGGAAAACCTTAAGAGCAAGAAGGTATATTCATTGGATATGGGCGCCTTGATCGCCGGTGCGAAGTACCAGGGCGAGTTCGAGGAGCGTCTGAAAGGAGTTGTCAAGGAAGTTGTTGACAGCGCCGGAGAGATCATCCTGTTCATCGATGAGATTCACACCCTCGTGGGGGCTGGCCGTTCTTCAGGTGCGATGGATGCCTCCAATATTCTTAAGCCTGCGCTTGCCAGAGGTGAGCTGAGGACAATCGGTTCTACGACCTTGGACGAGTACCAGAAATACTTCGAGACCGACAAGGCTCTTGAGAGGCGATTCCAGATGGTTATGGTCGATGAGCCGTCACCGGCTGAGTCTATAGCCATAATGAGAGGTCTGAAGGAGAAGTACGAGAACCATCACCGTGTCAAGATCGAGGATGACGCACTGATCGCCGCGGTCAATCTTTCACATCGGTACATCACGAACAGATTCCTGCCGGACAAGGCCATTGACCTTGTGGACGAGGCCGCGTCCAAGCTGCGTCTGGAGATGAACTCCGTTCCGGAGCCTATCGCCGAGCTCAACAGTGACATCCGTCAGCTGGAGATTGAGAAGGAGGCCATCAAGCGTGAGGGAACGTCCCTGAAGTCCGAGAAGATCCAGAAGGAACTTTCGGACAAGATGGCCGAGAGGGAGACTCTTATGAAGAGATGGAATGACGAGAAGGGCATTCTTTCAGGCCTTCAGGAAGCCCGTCAGGAAATCGAGGATTACAGGATCCAGTCTCAGGCAGCCGAAAGGGCTGGGGACTACGGCAAGGTCGCCGAGCTTCGCTACGGCAAGATAGCCGAGGCTCAGAAGAAAATCGACGAGCTGACCAAAAAACAGGCAGAGATCAAGGATCCGATTGTCACCGAGGCGGTTACCCCACAGGATATCGCAGAGGTTGTCGCCAAGTGGACCGGAATCCCGGTACAGAAGATGCTTGAGAGCGAGAAGGAGAAGCTTCTGCGCATCGAGAGCGAGCTGCACAAGAGGGTAGTAGGGCAGGATCAGGCCATTCAGGCTGTCGCTGACGCCGTCCGCCGCAGCAGGGCCGGATTGTCCAACGAGAAGAGGCCGATCGGTTCGTTCCTCTTTATGGGTACGACCGGTGTCGGTAAGACCGAGCTGGCAAAAGCTCTCGCGGAGTTTCTGTTCAATGACGAGAACATGATCACGAGGATCGACATGAGTGAATATCAGGAACGTCACACAGTCAGCCGTCTGGTCGGCGCGCCTCCGGGATACGTCGGCTACGACGAGGGCGGTCAGCTCACCGAGGCCGTAAGACGCAAACCTTACTCAGTCATCTTGTTGGATGAGATCGAGAAGGCGCATCCGGATGTGTTCAATGTCCTTCTGCAGGTTCTGGACGATGGCCGTCTGACCGACAACAAGGGACGTACGGTGGACTTTAAGAACACCATCCTGATAATGACCTCCAATGTGGGCTCGGACATCATCCAAGGCTATATGGACAGGCTTCCGGCCGTCGGAAAGCCAGGCGCTGACCCAGCCGAGGAGATGAGGGCGATCGCCACAAGGCGTGAGCTTCTGGACGAGTGCAAGGAGAAGGTTATGGACGTGCTCAAGACTACGGTAAGGCCTGAGTTCCTGAACCGAATCGATGAGATCATAATGTTCGATCCGCTGACTCAGAATGACATCCGTGATATTCTTCACATCCAGATGAAGCAACTTCAGAACAGGCTCTCCGAGGAGGGTGTCACCATCGAGTTCACGAAGGCGTTCGAGGACCATATGGTCACAGGCGGCTACGATCCGGCTTATGGTGCCCGTCCTATCAAGAGATTGATGCAGAGGGAACTGGTCAACCTGCTTGCCAAGGCCATTCTTGCGGGAACCGTCCATAAGGATTCCGTCATCGAGGTTGATGTTGTTGGTGGTCAGATAGTTCTGAACGACAAAAAGTAAAATTAAGGGGTTGACCCAAAAGGTCAGCCCCTTAATTTTACTGGGCGAAATTTATCTCCCGGACGATGCGCTTCATTCCGGCGTACTTGTCCAGAACCCACAACACATAGCGGATGTCCGTGTTGATGCACTTGTTATAGCCCTGAGTGTAGGACGCGTCACTGGCGAGTGATTCGAGATTGCCGTCGAAGGCCAATCCGATGAGCTCGCCTTTTGCGTTCAGGACAGGGCTTCCGGAATTCCCGCCCGTGATGTCGTTGTCAGTCATAAAGTCCACGATCATCGTTCGTTTTCTGCCGATGGTGGTTCCCCAACGTCCCCAGCGACCTTTCTCCAACAAGGTCTTCTGCCTGTTGTCCAGATTGAAATCGTGGTCTTCCGGATTGTATTTCTGAAGGATTCCGGCCGTGGTCGTGTACCAGTTGTACAGAATGCCGTCGTAAGGCTGGAGTCCACCCACAGTGCCGTAGGTTATCCTCATCGTGGAGTTGGCGTCAGGGTACTGCTCGATGTCCTTGTGCAGCCTCATCCAGTAAAGGGCTTTCTTATACTCTCTCTCAAGGTTGTTGGCCTTCTGCCTTTTCTCCATATGGCCGTCGCGGTTGTTGAAAACAGTCACCGGGGTGTCTGTCAGGAAGATCCGCAGCGGGTCGTTCTTGATCTCGTCCACCGAGGCCAGCGCGTCGATCCTCTTCGGGGAAGCCACGACACTCTTGTTCCAAAGATATTCAGCCATCGCTTTGTAGTCATTGCCGAAACGGTCGAGCATCTTCATCTGGTATTTCCCGAAATAGGTGATTTCCAGATTGTTGAAATATTCCTTGCAGGCATATTCAAGAAGTTCCTTTTCCACTCTGGCATCGGTGGCGGCGATGCCTTCCCTCAGCGCCTCCTTGGCTTTGTCAAGGGTTGATGAGTTTCCGGCGCGCAGCAGGTAGCGGCTGATGTAGGTGCCCCTGAACATCGTCTCCCGGAAATATACCTTGTCCCTTTCGATATGCTCGGTCTCTGAATATGCCGCCTCAAGGTCCGGGATCAGGTTTTCCCACATAGCCCTCCGGTTGGCCGCCGCGTTGATCCATTTCTGCATCTCCCGCTCCTGGGCGACTTTCTCGTCCTTGACCCAGAAACGTCTGTAGCATTTGGCCATTCCGGCGTTGTTCTCCTGGACATTGCTCAGCGAGAAGAACCAGTCTGAATATTTCATCCTGACCTGCGGGTCAGTCTCCATCCATTTGCTGATTATGCCCATCTGCCCTCCACGGATCTTGTTGGACACCGGCAGATTGACCTTCTCCTGGAAATTGATCTCGGCTGAGGAAGCGTACCTGTCCGTCTTTCCAGGGTAGCCGATCACCATCGCGAAAGAACCCGGATTGTAGCCTTCAAGGGAAACCTTCAGGCTTTTCTCCCGTGTGACAGGAAGTCCGTTTTCGTAGATTCTGTAGATGGCGAAATCGCAGTTGTGGCGTGGCCAGGTCCAGTTGTCCTTGTTGCCTCCGAAATAACCGATGCAAAGAGGCGGAGCGGCCACCAGCCTCAGGTCGGTGTAAACCTTGTAGGCCGACATATAGTACTTTTCCCCCGCCCACATACTGCTGAGGATGCACTCAAGTCCTGTGGCCTTGCCGTAGCGCTCCTCCAGCAACGCGCTGATCTTTCGGCTTCCGAACGGTTTGTGCGCCGCTCTCAGTTCCTTTGTGAGTCCCTTGACCTCCTCTGTGACATCGAAGACCCTTTTGAGGAAGAAGACTTTCTCGCCCTCGATCGGAATCTCCTGGTCATTGGACATCGCCCAGAATCCGTCTTCCAGATAGTTGTGCTCGGGCGTGCTGAGCTTTGCGATGTTTGAATACGCGCAATGATGGTTCGTGATGATGAGACCTTGGTCAGAGATCACACTTCCGGTGCAGTAGAATCCAAGAGACACGACCGCATCGGAGACCGCTGTCCCCGGAGCCTCGTCATTGTAGATCTCATTGGCGGCGAGCTGAAGCCCGCGGGCCCGCATATTCTTCTCAAGCGCCTCGTTGATGTCCTGGATCATCCACATCCCTTCATCGGCGAAAGCCGCGACGCCGAACATCAGCGCCGCAGCCGTCATAATCAGTCTTCTTGCTTTCATCAAAAGTCTATTCTTCTGTGTAAACGGTGGTAAGGACGTTCTTTCCGGTCAGTTTTCCGGCCACCTTGCGTACATCCTCGGCGGTGACGCTGCCGTAGGCGGCCACCTTGTCGATGTTCGGATCTATTCCATTCCTTACATAGTTCATCACCTGAGAGTTCCTGTGAGGCATTGACATCGCTTTCTTTGCCTTGGACTCAGTCTCGTTCTTGATCAGCCATTTCCTTGCCTCCTCAAGTTCTTTCTCGGTAGGGCCGCCGGAGCAAAACTCTGACACGATGTCGTCAAGGTCTCCGACCAGAACCTCATAGAGATCCGGCCTTGTCTTGAACGTTATCTCGGACTCGCTTCTGCCTTTCTCCCTGACGCTTACGTAGGAGCTGAACCTGATGGTGTACGTTCCTCCACGGTTCTCACGGATTTGATTCAGAAGCCTCTGGGACAGGATGTAGTCCACAAAGTCAACTGCTGCCAGATTCCTCGGGGTAGGCTTTACCTTCGAGGAGAACATTCTGGTCACAATCGTGTAAGGGTTGATCTCCTTCTTGCCTGTCATTGAATATTCCCGCACACCCTTGAAAACCGGTACACGTTCCTTGACCTTGGCTTGCTTGAAAGTCTTGTCACCTGCTGGAATCGAGGCGATGTACTTGCGGACATATTCCTTGATCGTTGCCTCGTCGAGGTTGCTGGCTATAAAGAGCGTCATTCCCGCGGCGGGATTGAACTCCCTGCTGTAGATCTCTTCAGCCAAATCCATATCCACGCCTTCCACCGCGGCGGAGTCAATGTCCACCGACCACGGATGGTTGCCGTAGATGATCGAGTCGCAGGCCTCGCTGAACCTTACGGCATCTTTTTTAGGCTCGCTGAGGGATTCGAGCTTCTTGTCCTTCATCTGCTGCAGAACCTTGGCCTGAGGCAGGAACGGATCTGTGACAGTAAGGGAGGCGATGCGGAAGGCGTTCTCCGCCTTCTTCGCCGGAGCTGTCGTGAATATGCCCGCGAACCTGTCGCTTATCCTGAGCGAGCGGGAAATCTCGCCGCATTCCGGCATCTTTCCGATCTCGTCAGCGGTCGCTCCACGGAATCCGGCGTTGGCCCTGATGAACTCCCCGGCGAAAAGCGAGGATGCGAACCTGTCCTGAGGGAGGGCGTTGTAGCCGGAGCCAAAGTAAACGAGGAGGGAGAGGTCTGGAGTCACTTTGCTGTCTTTAACGGCAGTCCAGTAAACCTTGGCTCCGTTGCTGAGGGTCCATTCCTTCGTCCCGTCCAGCCCTTTGACGTTGTTCTCTTTTACTATCGTTCCTTCCGGGTTGCTGACTGTGAGGTCGATTTTGTTGAATGTCAGGAAATTCGGCTTGACCTCACGGGCCCTTGCCTGATCGAGTCTATCCTTGGTGTCCTCCAAGGACGGAACTTTGGCCAAATCCTTAGGATTGGCGAACCAGGAATATATCTTGTCGCTCTCGGAGAATACTTTGGCGATGTAAGGCTTGACATCCTCCAGAGAAATGTCCTTGAGGATTCTGTTCTGGATTCCGTGCAGTGTGGCAGGATCGGTGAGCGCGGCTCCGCTGACGAAATTGTTGTGGCATACTCCCACAAAGTCCTCGTTGCGCAGAGACTCGGCCTTCATCGGCCTGTCGAGATGGTAGCGTTTTCTGACCAGCATCTTCGCGGCCTCGATCTCGTCCTCCGAGACACCATATTCAATCATCGATTTCTCGTTTCCTGCGTAGAAGTCGATGAGGTCCAGCAGGTTGCCGTCCTTCTTGCCAAGAATCGTGTAGAGATCCACGTAGTAGTCGCTGGACTCGGCGTAGTTCACCATCACCGCTGACTTTGCGTCGGCTTTTCCGGTGCGCACCTGCTCCTTCATCCTCTCCGACATAATGTTGGCCAGAATGTCACGGATGTATAGATCCTTGTAGAACGCTTCTGTGCTTCGTACCTCACGGGCCGGGTAAGGCATCCTGTAGAAGACCTTGAGGGCGGTGAAACTGAGCGTGGAGTCGATCAGGTTCTCGAAAATCGGCCCGTCAGCCTTCGGCGCGAGATAGACCTCCTTCGGAGTCGGGTTCACAGCCTTGGGAATGTCGGAGAACCGGCTGCGGATCTTGTTCTCCATTTGTGCCGCGTCAATGTCTCCGACCACTATTATCGCCTGAAGGTCAGGACGGTACCACTTGTGGTAGAAATCCAGGATCTCCTCTCTCTTGAAATTGTTGATCACGTCAAGCGAGCCGAGGACGGTTCTCTTTGTCTGTTTCGCTCCCTGATAGACAAGATTGGTCTGCGCGGTGAAAAGGGTACGGCGTGAGTCGAATCCACGTCTCCATTCCTCACGGATGACTCCTCTCTCATTGTCGAGCTCGTCCTGCTCACAGAGAATGTCGCCTGACCAATCGTGCAGGATAAGCAGTACGGAATCCACGAACGATTCCCTGGCGACAGGCGCTCCGTCAATGTGGTAGCAGGTCTCGTTCCTGGACGTGAAAGCGTTCACGTTGGCCCCGAAGCGGACGCCGTTTTTACCGAGGAACTCCAGCATCTCCTTACCCGGGTAATGCTTTATTCCGTTGAACGCCATATGTTCCAGAAAATGCGCGAGGCCGTTCTGGTTGTCATCCTCCTGAAGCGCTCCGACATTGTGCACAATGTAGAAATCCGCCACCCCGGCAGGATTCGCGCTGTGTCTGACATAGTAAGTCAGTCCGTTGTCAAGTTTCCCTGTCCTGATCTGTCCGTCTGAAGGCAGAGTCTGTGCGGTCAGGCTGAAAGCGCTCAACGCCAACGCGGCCGACGCGATGAAAAGAGATCTTAAAAATTGCATCCTATTGTGAATATGATTGTGTTTCTATAGTTCCCGGTGAGATATTCCGGATCCGAGGTCAGACGTCGGTAGCTGTCTGTCAGATCCATAAACACCGAATAACGCCGCTTCTGAGTCTTTCTGACCAGAGTGTAGCGTACCGAGGCTTCGCCCCCTACCGAGGAGGCGTCGAAATATTCAAAGTTTCTGTTCAGGTAGGTTTCATTGGAGCGAGGGTCCCCCGTGGCTGATGAATATTGCCCGTCCTCGTTTTTAAGGTTGTCCCCGGCGAATGAGTAATCCGCTCCGAGAGTGAGTGACAGGAAATCGCTTCGCATCTTGAAGTTCTTGACAGCCACCGCGTTGACGGTGTTCTGTGCCAGCCTCTGCTTTCTGTAGAAAGGATAGGAAGTGGCGGTCTGGTCCAAAAAGAACCTGCCAAAGCCGACCGACACCGTCCAAGGCGATGGGATGAATATGCCCGCGGAGCCATCGGCCTGCCTTTCGATAGTGTACCTTGCGTTGATGCTTCCGACGGTCTTGTCCCCGACCTCCTGACTTCCGAAGTACTGGATCTCCGGATTCTGTCCCGGCTGGGTGGAGACCCTGTAGGAATTTTCCTTGTTGAGGGTAGTCATCATATTCCAGCTTCCGTCGATCCTGTTGAGCAGATTCCCGGTCTTGAACGAGATTCTGGCGTTCAGATTGTACCTCATCCCGTCGAAATCGCAGAACCGTACCGAGCCGCTGGCCTTCTTGCCGAAATAGCCTTTTCGGTAGGCCGCTCCTATATCCAGAAAAGCGTCCACTCCACCGACCTTGAATCCGGCCTGCGCGCTTCCACCGAAGAACTGGTTGAACATCGGACGCTCGTTGGAGACTGAAAGATAGCCGTTGTCGCCGTCGATAACCTCGACCTTGCCGAAACTGCCGCCGTAATCGACAAAGCAGTAGTACTGTCTGTCAATCGTGCCGAAAAGCTTCTCCGCCACGGTCTCGACCGTCTTCACATAGTTCAGGCTGACTCCGAAGGCGGTTTTCCCGTCCGCCAATGAATATCTTGCTCCGACCGATGCGTCCAGATCCATCCATTGGTTGTACGACCTTGGATCCTTGCGCTTGGCGTAGTCCGCGCTCTGGTAGCTTACCTTGCCAGCAAGCGTAAGCCTGTCATTCAATGAATATGCCATAGCGCCTTCAAGGGTATATTCCTCCAAAGTCTTCGTTCCGGTCGTGGTGTCTACGCTTTCGAGGAAATTGATCGGGTTGTAGTAGGGGTCCATCAGGATCTGGCCCCCCATATCCTTGCCCTTGAAATAACTGTAGTTCATCCGGCCGTAGAACGTGATACGGTCGGAGATTCTCATGTAGGAAGCCGCGTCGAGGCTTGGCCTGAAGCAATCACGGCTTTCGTGCAGGTCCATCAATCCTCCGTTCTTCTTCTCAAGGCTTGCCCTGACGGTTGAGGTCTTGTCCACCGGCAGGGTAGCTATTCCGGCAGGATTGGAGGACCGCACCCAAGGGGTAAGGTCTGTGAAACGGGAATATTCATCCTTCCACTCTCCGGTCTGGGACCAGGCCGGAAAAGCGGAGAGGATGAACAATCCTATAAACGACAGGATTCTTGAACCCATATTTATTTCTTGATTGAGGCGACCTTCCTTTGGTGGAAGTCGTTCCTGGAGTTGTTGGTGTCCTTATAGATGATGTGGGCTCCCTTGGCGATGGATGCCTCGGCGTCGATTCCGGAAGGATCGGTCGAGCCACCCTCAAAATCATCCGTGCCACCGGCATAGTTATAGACCAGCTTGCCTTCGTTCTCGGCAAGAGCCTCGGTGGCCTCCTTGTCAACATTCCTGTAGATGGTGTAGCCGCTCTTGTTCGTGAATGTTACGTAGCCTGCGTCCACGCTGTCAAGAAGCCTCTTGTGTGATTTCTGGATGTTGGCGTAGTCGTAAACCTCGACTCCGTCCTTAATCCAACCGAGCGGGATTTTGGCGCAGTTGAAAGCCTGTTTCCCTGTCGGAGACTCTATGTTGTCTGGATTTGTTACAAATGCTTTAGCTGTCATACCCCCTTCCGGAGAGAAGATGAAGAAGGCCGGAGATGTCTTGGAAATGGCCCAGGCGGTACCCAATCCATAGCAGTAAGTCTTTAGATAATTATCTGAAGGGATGGATGCTGAAGGAGCTGGATAGTTGCTGACATTGTTGAAGACCTCAGGGTCGTAGAAGACGTAGTCGGCCTTGCTCAGATCCACTGATTTGCTGTAGGTCTCGGTGTGATTGATGGCTCCGGTGATTGAGATGACAATTTGTGAGTATGGAGCGATTTTCACTTCCTTTTGGAACCACCAGACTGCATTCCAAGCAGGAATATAATCGGAGTAAGTAAGGTTGCCATCTTTAAGGTAGTAGTTGATGGAGTTAGAGTTGGCGGGACTTCCTATACCGAAAGCCATTTTGCTCGCATCCGCTTCGAGAGGGGAGTTGTTGTACAAGATAACATATTTGTCCAAAGCGTAGTCCTTGGCCCCTTCATTGTCCATGCATCCACCGACGTACAACTCTTTGATGATGATCTGACTGGTGGTTGAGGCTGTGAGGTTGAGAGTGAAACTGTTGGCACCACCGTCAACAACAGTCACAGCTGAATTGGTTCCGTTGTAGATGCTTGACTCCTTGTAAAATGTCGCTGAAGCCTCGTAGATTCCAGCCACAAGCCGGAATGTCGCCGTACCGCCTACAGTCGTGGCCTTGTAGGCCGTGGAGGTGGACTTGTCGGTGACTGTCACCTCGACAGCGTCAGTCACCGGCTCGTCGCCGATCAGAACCTGGACGGTGACATCGTTGATTTTCGCGCTCTCGTCTTTCTTGCAGGCCGTGAATGTGGCGGCTGCCGCGAGAAGAATGTAGATTAACTTTTTCATGACTTTTTGTTTTTGCTGTTTTATAGTTCGTTGTCTAAAATTTCAGTCTTAATGTCAGGCCATAGTAAAAATTTGGAGCATAGCCAGTACCTGTCACCGAGAAATATCGCTGCGTCTTCGTGGAGTAAACCTGACCCAGATTCCGGAAGAAATTGTTGGCGTAGAATGAGATGGAGGCGATGTTCCCAATCTCTTTCGTCACGCTGAAGTTTGCCGAGAAGTAAGGCGTGATGTAATCCTTCTGGTAATTATACGTGAAGGCTGTCCTTGACACGAGATTGCACAGATTGTTGTACAGATCCTTGTCGTTGTCCCTCGCCCACAGGAAATCTTGGAGGAACGGCTTAGGGGTCGGATCCCAGTAGCTGGAGTAATATTCCGGATAGGTGACGGCGATCACCCTCCTGTCCATAAACGAAGGATCCGAACCCGGAAGGTATGAGGAATTGTCATCGACGGCGTAAGTCCTTGTGCCTCCTTCGGTTTCGCTGAGGTTTCTTGAATATCTCAGCAGCGTCCCTTCCAGTTTCACGGAGACGATCATCCTGACACGGGGAATATGCGTGGTGATGTTCAGGTTCATCCTCATCATTCTGGACTCGCTGCCGTTGCTCGTTCCGTTGCCGCCGACATACCACCCGATGTACTTGTACGGAGTGTTGTCAACCATCCTTTGAGAGGTCGGTGAATATGCCAGAAGATCTTGGTTGACAGTTCTGTAAGCGTAATAGTTTCCGTCAAGGCGTATGTCCGTGTTGATCGGATTTATCCTTTTGAAATCAATCACCCATTCAAGACCGTAGCGGTTTACCTGGGCCCCGCTGTTAGCGGCGTAAGTCCTGCTTACCAGAGACTCTCTGGTCACTCCGTTTATGGTTTCCGGAGTAAGTCCCCCTGTCTTGTCGGTGACTGTCACCACTCCTGTCTTGCGGTCAACGCTGTAGATCCTGTCGTCCACGGGTATCGTGCAGGACTCAAGCGCTTTCTGGTCCGTGTAGTTGTAGGAGAACGGGTCGTAGGCGTTGTTGGTCGTGAACGCCTTGACAGTCCTGTTCCAGAATCCGGCCAGGGATATTCTTGTGCCGGCAAGGTTTATTTCCATTCCGAGCTCGCCCTGATGGTTCCTTTGCCAGACAAGGTCGGGGTTATATTCAACGGTTGTCGGCATCACATAGTAGGCGTAGTAGGCCTTGCCGTCGCTTGCCGTCGGAGGGTTGAACACCACAAGATCCCTGTAGCTTGGCTGCGGGTAGAGAATCGAGAACGAAGGCTGCTTCACTGCCACACCCCAGCTTGCCCTGAACGCGAGGCCGCGGACAAACCTGTCCCTGCGCCCCTTGGCGGAGAATACTGAATATTTAGCGTTGAACCTTGGTGACAGGCTTGTGACGGTGCCATATTCAGAGCCCTTGATGAACGTGTTCTCGGCCCTTAGTCCTGCGATCAGGTTCAGGTGGGATTCCTTGCCGACCGGGATGGAGATGTTGTCTTCCGCGAACAGGGCGAGATTGTTCATAAACGGGATCTCGCTGTAGTCGTAGGTCCTGTATGAGGGAGCGTTGCTGAGGTCTTCGGAATATTGCCCCTTTCCGAAATTCGCGTCGGCGTTCCAGTCCGCCCCCAGTTTGAGCTTGTTGTTGACGGAACCGAACTTCCTCGCCCAGTTGCTCTTGAGAGTCAGCTTGTAGGAGAACGGCTTGTCGTCCAGGAACATCGTGTTGTACCAGTAGCCGGGAGAGATCATGATCGCCGCCGCGTCAGGATTTGAGGAATAGTCCTCGGCCACATAGTAGCCTTCCTCCTTGCCGTGCAGCGACACTGTTCCGGCCGCGCTGGAATACCTGTTTTTTGTCTCGCTGAGCCTGTCCGACCTGACAACCGAGCCTTTGAACTCCAGATTGGTGATCCACGGCTTGCTCAGCAGCCAGTTCATCTCGACATTGGCCCTGAGGGTGTTGTCCTTCTGCTTCTCGTATGTGCCTGTCAGAAGGTCAGGGTCAGCCTTAGAGTCGGTCCCTCCGATGTTGCCGGAAAATCCGGCGGAGAACCTCAGCGGAGCGTCACTGAATATTCCCGAATTGAAAAGGTTGGAGTAGATCAGCGATAGCTGCTTCCTGTCGTAGGATGTGTAAGGGGAGCGGCTGTCATCCACTGAATATGTATATTCGGCGCTGGCGTTCAGTACTCCGGCGGAGCTTCCTCGTTTGGTCTGCCCCAGGCCGTAGCCTTTGCTGACGGAGAACTGCTTCGTCTTAGGGTTGGTCGTCATCGTCACCGTGTAAGGGGCGATGCCCTTCTTGGTGTTGACCTTGACTATTCCCGCCCCGACATCGCCATACTCAACGGACGGCACTCCTGAGATTACCTCGACGGATTCCACATTGCTGGAGGCAATGTTGTTGACCGCCACTCCGTGTGTTCCTGAGAAACTGGCGTTGTTCGAGAGCCTTACGTCATCGACTTCCACCGCCGTGCCGAAGGATGCGTTTCCAGCCTCGGTGCTTCCTCCTGCCCTGATGTTGAACCTTTGGGCGGAGAGCAGGCTTGGATTGGCCGTCGCTCCGCCCGGCAGGAGTCCGCCTATGTCCGCAAGGCTGACCATCTGGACGTGGTCGAGCGCTGTCCTGTCCATCGTGCGGCTGGTCGTGGCGCTGTTCTCATTTTCTTTCGCGGTCACGACAACCCCTTCAAGGGTAAGGTTGTCTTCACTGAGGAAAGCTCTGTAGCCGGTCAGATCCTTGCTTATGATGACTGTCTTGGTGTCGGTGACGAAACCAAGACACGACACGCTGAGTGTGTTCTTCCCTGCGGGAATGTTCTTGAGAGTGAAACGCCCTTTGTCATCGACGACGGACCATTGCTCGCATTCCACGGCCACCACGGTCGCGAATTCCACCGGCGCCTTGGTCTTCTTGTTCAGGACCGTACCGGAAACGGTGTAGGTCTGAGCGAAGGAAACCGCACAGCACAGCAGCAGAATCATTATCAGAAACAGTCTCCGCATAGTTTGGATATTCTTGTTTATTCTTTTCGCATGGACGGAGGCATCCACCAAGCAAGTTCAGATTCTTACCTTTCCCTGATCACATCTCCGTGATCCTTCACCACAGCCTCTTTCCACTTCTCGGTGTAGCCAGGCTGGGTAAGCCCTGCAGGAGTGCCCTCGTGCCACTTGGTGTGCTTGAAGGAACCGTCCTCGTTCTGGGCCTTGACGTTGCCGTCGATGAACTTGACCAGAAGCAGCTCCTCAAGGGCGACCCAGTTCTCGAACTGTTTCTGGGCTGTGCCTACTGAATATTCAGTGAGCATCTTCCTGATGGACGCGAACCAGTCCTTGCTGTCCAGGCCTTTCCTCTCGGCTTTCGGAAGGATGGCGTTGTAGGCTTTCAGAGCCTTGCGGTCCATCTCTGCAAGTTTTGAGCCCATCTGCTCGTTCTCGAAACGGTCGATGGCTTCCTTAACTGTCGGAGCCATAATGTTGTAGGCCTTGTAGCAGGCGTTGGCGACACGGTTGTTGATCCAGAATGACGCGGTAGGGGAGTATTTCAGCATATTCCCGTTGCCTACCCTGAAGCACTCCGGAACCTTGTCCGTGTTTGTGTAGATCGGGGTGACGTAGGATGTCGCGGCGTCATCGGTTCCGAACCAGATGACTCCTCCGACAACGTCCGGAAGGTCATGCCTTGACTGGCCCACGAACCAGAATCCGGTCTGCTGGGTGGCGATGGCCCTCTCGTTGACATATCTCCAGCCCTTGTACTCGAATCCCATAGGTCTCCATCTGTAAGGAAGGGCGTTGCCGCCGGCTCCGATGTCGGTTGTCATATCCAACGGAGTTCCCTCGAAGTGGTCTCTCATAGCGTCGGCGACATTCTTCACGGAAATCTTTCTGGCCGGTTTCACGAAAAGAGGCATCCTGTGACTGAGATCCTTGCCGGTGATGTAGTCGTAGTAGGCCGAGGCCGGTTCGGTGATGGTCTTGCCGTCCTTCTCGTAGGAGAACTGGCCGTCGCAGAGGATGTTGAATGCGCTCCAAGCCCTTGCGTCGCAGCCTCTGACGGTGCCGAAATCAGCCGGGCAGTAGGCTGCGCTGAAGTCGAAGTCCTCGTCCTTGCCGTCAAAGTAGCCCTTCTCCCTCGCGAACGAGATCACGTCCGGGGCATAGAGACAGTTCTCCGGATCGTTCAGCGGGAATGTCTGGATGCGGGCCTGGTTGGCGTGCGAGCAGATGTAGCCGTCCGGAATCCTCATGGCCACCCACACGAATCCCTTGCGGATGTTCTTTCCGTCCTTCATCTCGCAGCCCTTTCCGATGAGGTCCATTATCCAGGCCTCGTCCTTGTCCGCTATCGAGAATGTCTCACCTTCGGACGCGTAGCCATATTCATTGGCCAGATCCACGATGACCTGGATGGCCTCCCTTGCCGTGCGGGCTCTTTGCAGTGCGACGTAGATGAGTGAGCCATAGTCCATTATGGCGGTGGTGTCCTCCAATTCAAGCCTTCCGCCCCAGGTCGTCTCGGCTATGATGAGCTGGTGCTCGTTCATATTGCCGACCGTCTTGTAGGTGTGCGCCGCCTGCGGGATCTGCCCCATCGGCTTGTAGGAGTCCCAGTTGATGATGTCGAGTGTCGAACCGGCCTTCCAGTCGGCTGCCGGATGGAAATACAACTCACCGTAGAGGACGTGCGAGTCCGCCGCATACGAGATTATGTTCGAGTTGTCGGTGCTGGCTCCCCTTGTAATGATGATGTTGGTGCAGGCATCAGCCCTGAAGCTTGCCGTGAGCACGCCGATGGCGGTCAGGAGCGCGTAGATGGTTGAATTTTTAGCCATTTTGCGATTAACGTATTATTGATTAATTTTGTTACCTCTAATAATAAAGTGTAAAGATATGAAAAATATTTTTCTTACGGTCGTATGCCTGGCCATTTCGGCGTTGACGGTCTTCGCCCAGCAGAATCCTCCGAGCCCGGAAGAGCAGGAAAAGAAGCTGGCGGAATATATCGAAAAGGAGGTTGACCGTTTGGAGATGACCCTCAAGCTGGAGGATTGGCAGGTGTTCTACGTGGACTCGATCCTGAACCACGACTATCGTGCGATGCACGAAGAGATGAACAGCCTGTCTTCCGCCAAGGTGTCCAACTATGACATATACACAAGAGCCAGCGACAAGTGGGCGGAGAATATTTATGTCGCGTTTCGTAAGGTGTTGAATGACAGCCAGTGGGAGAAATATTTGAAGAGCGGGGCGGCGCGTGAGAAGAAGGCGCGTGAAAAAAGAAAGGCGAAGATGGAAAAGTCTTCTGCCAAACTTCCGGAAAATGATTAACTTTGCAGGAATATTTCGGGAATATTATGAAAGAAGAGATAGAAAAGCTGCTCGCGCATGTCAGCGAGCTGAATTGCAAGACCGCCAAGGAAGTAGAGGAGGCTCGTGTAAGGCTTCTCGGCAAGAAAGGAGAGATCACCAGACTGTTTGATGAGTTCAGGACATACGGTCCGGAGCTCAAGAAGGAGTTTGGCCGCAAGATAAACGAACTCAAGCAGGCCGCGCAGGCCAAGATTGACGAAATGAAAGAGCAGGCGGCTTCGGAGGGTGCGTCTGATGGGCCTAAGGAGGATCTTTCCATGCCGGGGGTTCCTTTTGAACTCGGCTCCAGGCATCCTGTGTCGATTGTCCGTCAGGAGATCGTGGACATATTCAGAAAGTTCGGCTATGATGTGGCCGAGGGTCCTGAGATTGAGGACGACTATCATGTGTTCGAGGCTCTGAATTTCCCTCTGAACCACCCAGCGAGAGACATGCAGGACACTTTCTTCGTGTCCGCAGGCCATCCTGACCCGCTGTTGCTCAGAACGCATACGTCTTCCGTCCAGGTCCGCGCGATGGAGACCATGAAGCTTCCGATCCGTGTGATCTGCCCGGGACGCGTGTTCAGGAACGAGGCGATCTCCGCCCGTGCGCACTGCATCTTCCATCAGGTCGAGGGCCTTTACATTGACGAGAACGTGACGTTCGCCGACCTCAAGCAGGCGATCCTTCTTTTCGCCCGTGAGATGTTCGGGCCGGACACCCAGATCAGAATGCGTCCTTCCTACTTTCCGTTCACCGAGCCGTCGAGCGAGATTGACGTGAGCTGCAACATCTGCCACGGCAAGGGCTGCAACATCTGCAAGGGAACAGGCTGGCTGGAGATCATGGGTTGCGGAATGGTTGACCCTAACGTCCTTGAGGCTTCCGGCATCGACAGCAAGAAGTACAGCGGATTCGCATTCGGAATGGGTCTGGAGCGTATCGCGATGCTCAAGTGGCAGGTCAATGACCTCCGTCACTACTTCGAGAACGACCTCCGTTTCCTGTCCGAATTCAAGACTTCGATCGAGGTTTAGAGCTTTATCGCAATTTTTTTGAAATTATTTCAGAAAAAGTTTGCGAATAAAGAAAAAAGCGCTACCTTTGTAATCCCAAAGCAATGCTACGGGTCACAAGTCTGCGGAAATAGCTCAGTTGGTAGAGCACGACCTTGCCAAGGTCGGGGTCGCGAGTTCAAGTCTCGTTTTCCGCTCCAGAGAGGTCATCAAATCGATGACCTCTTTTTTTGTATCGCCAATCAAACACGTTTCATTATGACCGCATCGTCAAAGGCAAGCAGATTCAATCTCGCGTTCAACATATTCCTTGTGGCCGGAATGGTGCTGGCCGTGACAGTCACGACCATATTCAAGCTTCAGCAACCGGGTGTGAAGACTTTCATGCTGCTTTTGGCGGCATTCGGCTCCGTGATGGGTGTTGTGAACACGGTGATGTCCGCCAACGGGAACATCCTGACATTCGTGTTCGGCTTCATCGATGTGCTGATCGGCACGATTCTCTATCTGGACAACGGGATAATGGGGAATTTCGCCTTGCACGCGTTCTATTTCCTGCCGATGCAGTTCGTCGGTTTCTGGCAATGGAGCAAGAGGGGAGCGAAGGTGCGTTCCGGGGAGGAAGGCTCGCATTTGAAGGCGCGGCGGCTGACAGGAAGCCAATGGGCCTGGCTGGCTACCGGAATATTCATAGGCATCGCGGCGTTGTACCTTATATTATTATATGTGGACGGAGCGAAGCTTGCCGCTGGAAAGATTGAATATATCGACAAGCCGAAGATCCTCCTCGACGCCGTGGTGATGATTCTGAATATAGCAGGTCAGGTGCTGATGAGCCTTGCTTTCATGGAACAGTGGTACATCTGGATTCTGGTGAATGTCTCATCGATCTCCCTGTGGGCCGTCGCGGTTATGAGCGGAGCAGGTTCGGGCAATGCGGCCGTGATGCTGATAAAATACATTTTCTACCTGCTTAACTCGCTGAATGGTCTGAGAATATGGCTGAGTCTCAGCCGGCGTGAAGCCTGACCCTCTGACGGTCTGTTCCGGCAAATTTGCATAATTGACTATTTTTTACTTACTTTGTGCCGCTATTTGTTTCCGGATAGCCTGGAAGCGGCTTTGATAGCGTTTTTTGGTAGGAATATACTTATTTAATTTATTCAATTATGACTGAAGAAGAAATCGTAAAGCAGGTCAAAGCGATTATCGTTGACAAGCTGGGCGTCGAGGAGTCAGAAGTGACTGAGAGCGCCAACTTCACAAATGATCTCGGAGCTGATTCACTTGACACAGTTGAGCTTCTTATGGAGTTTGAGAGAGTGTTCGGAATCAAGATTCCTGATGAGGAGACAAGCACTATCGCAACCGTTAAGGACGCGATCGACAAGGTCAAGGAAAAGCTCGCCGGCAAGGAGGAAGCATAATAATCCTTTGACGAAAAAGAATCTAGCCTCGGATTTCGGTCCGAGGCTTTTTCTTTAGATAATCACGGCCGTGACCGAAAAAATAAAATTGCGAATTTTGGTAACGTGCAAAATTCGCAATTTTCGTTTTTTTCGGTCCGCTGCCTATTTCTCTGGATATCCTTTCGGAATGGCGAACGTCACCTTCAGCTTAGGCTTCTTCCCTTCGGCCTTAGGCCCGCGGAGAACGGCGTTGTAGTACCTATCCTTGTCCAACTCCGTGTCAGAGGTTGTAGTCGTCGCTGACGAGGCCGCATATTGCGCCATCATCTGATAGTTATAGTAGTTGTTATAGTAACTGCCATAGCCACCGTAGCTACCATATCCGTAACCGCCGTAACCATAGCCATAGCCTCCGTAAAGCTGATTGGCGTATGAATAATATGCCAGCTGCTGATAGTAATTGGCCATTTCCTGCGCCTGCGAGTCTGTTGAGGTCGTGGTCTCGTACCACATTATCAAGAACCAGATATCATAGCTGGAAAGGTTTTTGTCCTCCGCCGTCTTCCTTATGATCTGCTGCACGTGGTGCGTTATGTCCGGAGCATAGTTGCACAGTGAACGGTTGATGTCACCCTGGTTCTCTTCCGAAACGCTGGCGTCGGTGAGGCCGGCGAACGTCACGGTCGTGTCAGTGCTGATCTTGATGGTCGGACTAAGCACCTTCGGGTAACGGAATATTGTCGTATAGTCCTCGGGAAAGTCGAATGGTAGCTCTATCGTGGCCTTGGAGATCAATGTCGTGACCGGATTCCCGCCTTTTTTTATAATCTCCGCCTGCACCAGCCTCTGGATCTCGCTTGCCGGGACAACCGGCTTAAGTCCGCTGCCGCCTTCGATGTAGATCTTGTCGGCCGCCTTGCCGGAAAGTCCCTCTGACTCGTGGTAGTCAACGTTGAACACATACTGCGAAGGAGTCTTCGTGACATTGATCAGCGAATCCAGATCCTGCATCTCCACAGGGCTGAAGTAGAACATCAAGGTGGAGTCCTTGCGCTCGCCGTCAAACTCTCCGTTGAAATAGAGAATTGCGTAGTTGTCGGTTCTGGCGACATAAGAGCTGTAGCCGGATGTCACGACCCTGAGGATGTCCATCTCGTACATATCGAACCTTCCCCCGTTGCCGGTAGGGTCGTCAGTGCTTAAGTAGATGCCCGGGAATTTCTTTGAATATGTCGCGATGTCCTTGAGGTCCTCCTGCTTGATGTTCAGGTACTGCTTCCCGAAATCCTCCGTGAACTCGAACGTGAGGGAATCCTTGCCGTTGGCGACCGGAACGCCCTTAGTGATCCTTTTGCTTCCGTGCTTGACCTCTGCCCTGGAGAAATAGTCCTTTGAGTTCAGAGGCTCCGTAAGGGCATAGACATTGACGTTCTGCAGGATGTTGGTCTGGCTCTCGTCAGCGACGGAGACGGAGTCCACCGCGGCTTTGAACTTGAACTTCTTGAACACCGGATCCTTTCCGAAGTCAACCGTGTCCAGCACCGGAACGAGCGTCACGGCGCTTCCCCTGCGGAAAAGTCCGAAAGTCTCGTCCCTGATGGAACCGATGGTGATTCTTCTGGATGAATATGCCGTAAGGCTGTCCACTGACTTCATCCAGATCTCGTCCAGATCGAACTCCGCCGTGTAGAAATCATATTTCTGGTCGGTGGGGATGAAGTCCCCGCCGAGATTCTGATCCACTCCCACGCAGGACGCGAGGCCTGCCATCAGGATGAGGATGATTGCTGGAAGCTTTCTCATTTACTGCAACTGTTGATAAAAGTCATCGTATTCCTCGATGTAGCGTCCGCTGGCGATCGATTCCTCATTGAAAGGAAGTGTCGGTATATTCTTGTCCTGACAGAACTTGACCAGCTCCGGGTCGATGTCTTTGTCACCGAATATTATACCGTCGGAATACAAGGCGGCCGTTTCCGCAAGATTTATGCCAGTAGGGTTGTCCAGAAGTGAGACGTCCGCCGCCTTCACCCCTCCGAACAATGTGTTGTCCTTGAACGAAGGAGAGAATCCCTCTCCGGCGATCTCGTTGTAAAGGGATGTCACGATCTTGCTCCCGCTGAATATCGGATCTCCGTTATAGACCTTTTTCAGGTACAGCGGGACGAGATGCGAGATCCAGCCTTGGCAATGGATGACATCCGGAGCCCAACGGAGCTTCTTCACGGTCTCAAGCACGCCGCGGGCGAAGAATATCGCCCTCTGTCCATTGTCCTCGAAGAATTTGCCGTCGGTGTCGAACGAGATCTGCTTGCGGCGGAAGTAGTCATCGTTGTCGATGAAATAGACCTGGATCCTGGCCGACGAGATCGAGGCCACCTTTATGATGAGAGGCCTGTCCACGTCGCCGATTATGATATTCATTCCTGAAAGCCTGATCACTTCGTGGAGTTGGTTCTTCCGTTCGTTGATGCAGCCGTAGCGTGGCATAAATGCCCTGATTTCCTTCTTGCGTTCCTGAATGCCCTGCGGCAGGTAACGTCCGATCCTGGCGATCGGGGTCTCCGGCAGGAACGGCATAATTTCCGAATTGACGAATAAGACTCTGTTTACGGGTTTTCCCATTGGTAATTTTCTTGTCTTACAAAGGTAAGAATTTTTTTTCATATTTCGATATTTCACTATCTTTGAAACCAATTTGGAGTATTGTGCGAAAATGGCGTCAGGTGAAAACAAATTGATACGCCGGCGGCTCGTGGGAGCCTGGCTTTCCACGGTCATCAGCATCAGTCTCGTGCTGCTTCTTGTCGGAGTGGCCGGGCTGTTGGTGGCGAATGCCAAGAGTGTGTCGGACTATTTCAAGGAGAATATGCAGATTTCCGTGCTGATGAAGCAGGAGGTCGGCGAGGACGAGGTTATGGAATATGTCTCCGAGCTGGATGCGATGCCTTTCATAAAGAGCACCAAGCTGATATCCCGCGAGCAAGGCACAAGGGAGATGGCGGATCTTCTCGGAGAGGATTTCCTGGACGTGTTCGAGACGGCTCCGATCCCTGTCTCCGTCGATGTGACACTGAAGGCGGACTATGTGTCCTCGGACAGCCTTGAGGTGGTGAAGGGCGAGATCGGAAAGTCGGCCCTTGTGGACGAGGTGGTCTATCAGCAGTCCCTTGTGGACAGGCTGAACACGAATCTCGGGAAGATATCAGCTGTGCTCGGCGTGTTCATTGTCCTGTTGCTGTTCATCTCGTTCGTCCTGATCAACAACACGGTGAGGCTCAATGTGTTCTCCCGCCGGTTCACAATCCATACGATGAGGCTTGTCGGGGCGACAAAGTCTTTCATCCGCGCTCCGTTCCTTGTCCAGGCGGTCTTTCAGGGACTGTTCTCGGCGTTGCTCGCGACGCTTATGCTGGTCGGCATACTGTTCTTTGTCAAGAGCGAGTTCGAGCAACTGTTCGAGGTCTTCCGTCCTGACCTTCTGCTGATCGTGATCGGGGTCGTGATTCTGGCCGGCGTGGTGATCTGCACTGTCAGCACCGCGCTCGTCGTCGGGAGGCTGGTGTCGCTCTCCAAGGATGAATTGTATTGCTAATCAAAAATGTTAACGAATATGTCAGAGAATACCAAGATGCCTGTCTCCGGCAAGGGGCTGAGGCTTTTGCTAATGGGACTTGTCGTGATGGTCGCCGGTTTTATTCTTATGATCGGCGGCGGGACAGTCGAGCCGGACAAGTTCAACTGGGCTATGTTTGATTTCCGAAGGCTCGTGGCCGCTCCGCTTGTCATCATCTGCGGGGTGATCATAGAGATTGTCGCGATAATGAGAAGGCCGAAACCTGGCAAAGACGAGGAATAGGCGATGGATTGGATTCAAGCACTTCTCCTGGGACTGGTCCAGGGACTGACCGAATTCCTTCCGGTAAGCTCCAGCGGACATCTTATGATAGTGAAGGAACTGCTCGGTGTTGACGGTGACGGATTCCTGGATTTCACTGTCACCGTGCATCTGGCCACGGTGCTGAGCACGATCATCGTGTTCTGGAAACCGATCTGCAAACTTCTGGCGGGATTCTTCAGGTTCAAGTACAACGACGAGACCGACTATGTGTTCAAGATCATCGTCTCGATGGTCCCCGTGGCTGTCGTCGGACTTCTTTTCAAGGAGCAGGTCGAGGCTCTTTTCGTGGACAACCTGTTCACAGTGGCCGTGTGTCTGATCGTGACGGCGATCCTGCTGTACTTGTCGGATGTCTCCGGTCGGGCGGCTTCCCGCAAGGCTGCGTCCGGAACCTCCGTGTCCGCGGCCCGCAACGGAATCTCCTATTGGCAGGCCGCCGTGGTGGGACTCAGCCAGGCCGTGGCCGTGGCTCCAGGGCTGTCCCGCTCGGGCACGACGATCGCCACTGGACTTCTGTGCGGGGTGAAGCGCGATGTGATGGCGCAGTTCTCGTTCCTTATGGTCCTTGTTCCGATCATCGGAGAGCAGTTTCTGGATATTCTCAAAGGCTTTACCGGTGAGGCCGTTCTCGGAGGCGGACTGAGCCCGCTGTGCCTCGTTGTCGGATTCCTCGCGGCTTTCCTCTCCGGACTTTTCGCCTGCAAGGTGATGATCGCCATCGTGAGGAAGGCGAAGCTGACTTGGTTCGCGCTTTACTGCCTTGTGGTCTCACTGCTTCTGCTTGTGTTCGCGTAGGCATATTCATTCGCTATGGAGGAAAGAACCCTTTCGTACTTTGTCTCGGATGTCCATCTCGGTCTGGATGTGAATGATCCCGTCGACAGGGAAGCCCGCTTCGTCAGTTTCCTGAAGTCTATCCCGAAGGAACGGACGAGGGCACTCTATATGCTCGGAGACATCTGGGATTTCTGGTATGAGTACCGCGATGTGGTCCCGAAAGGCTATGTGCGGGTGTTCTCGGCTTTGATTGATCTGATGGACTCCGGCGTGAAGGTCTATTTCTTTCAGGGAAACCACGACATCTGGTGCTTCCATTATTTCGAGGAGCTCGGGATCAGGATTCTCCAGCAGCCGTATGTCACCACGATCGGCGGAAAGACATTCTGCCTCGGCCACGGGGATGGACTCGGGCCCGGGCACAAGTGGTACAAGCTGATGCGCTGGGGCTTCCGCAACAAGTTCTTCCAGAACCTGTTCAGTCTTCTGCATCCCTATCTTGCGTTCCGTTTCGGGACCGGCTGGTCGAAGAAGAGCCGTGTGGCCAAGAGCGTTGACTATGTCTTCAAGGGCGCTGACGAGCCGTTGTACAAGTTCGCCGTGGACTTCTCCTCTAAGGAGCACGTGGATTATTTCATCTTCGGGCACTTCCACGTGAGCGAGGATCTTGAACTCCCGACCGGGGCCCGGCTGCTGATCCTCAAGGATTGGATGAAGCCTCAGTCCTCGAACTTTATCTGCTTCGACGAGACTTCCGGATGCTTGGGCATCTCCCAGAATATTGAATAGTAGAGCGCGTCAAACTCGCCCCGCTGCCATTTCTCGACAAGATATTCAGTCACCTTGTCCTCCCCTTTGGGGTCGTAGCGGCTTTTCAGGTCGTTGCCGAATATTTTGGCGATTCCTTGCCAGAATCCTGCGGAAATGCCGCTTTTGTAGTCCTTTATTATTGAATATGATGATTTCCCGATCTCTCGGTCCACCAGCTTTATCAGCAGGCGGCCCTGGGATATGGTCATATTCTTGAGCGGCTTCTCGTATGCCTTGAAAAGCTCCTTCTGCATCTGGCTGATGTATTTCTCCCTTTTGCGGCGGCGCAGGCTGTTCTTGGCGATGTGGCTGTCCACCTGGGCGGACATATCCTTGGCCAGAAGCGCGTAGGGGTACACTTTGTTGAAGTTATAGACCAGCCTGTAATATTTCTTGAGGTCACTCTTGCGCCCGCGGTAGCCCTTGGGGAATATCCACGCCGGATCGATGCTGTCGTAATAGGCCGTGTCCCCGTGCTCGATGCGGTAGCCCAGGTACCCGGAGCGGCCTTTGCCGTCGTGCTGCGGCGGAACATCACCGACGCTTCCGGCGGAGAGCGTTGTCACCGTCAGGATCCCGGCCGCGAGGCAAAGAATATATGAGGTCAGCCTTGTCATTTACTTTTCAATCTGCAAATGTACGATTTTCCAGAAAAAACTGTGCCATTGTCGATCGTTTAGATAAGGCGTTTCGTCGTGTGTCGAAAGTGACGGGAAAAACTTTTTCTTTGTTTGTCTAAATGTTTGAGAATAAAGAATTTCTTTTTCGGAATCCGTGGTCGAAAAAGTTGAAATATTTCTTAAATAATGTTTGAAATTCGTGAATTTTTGCTAACTTTGCAGTCCCAAATTCTAGGGTGTAGTGGCGCAATGCGCTGATATTCAATAGATTTTGGAGAATTTGGAAATTATTAAAGTAGTACAGCAATGTTACAACCAAAGAAAACTAAGTTCAGAAGAGAACAAAAGAACGTGATGAAGGGTATGGCCCAGAGGGGCAACCAGCTCGCGTTCGGTTCCTTCGGTCTCAAGACCCTCGAGAACTGCTGGATCACAGCGCAGCAGATTGAGTCCGCGCGTCAGGCTATTTCACGTTGTATGAACCGTGAGGGACAGATCTGGATCAGGATCTTCCCGGTCAAGCCTTTCACCAAGAAGCCTCTCGACACCCGTATGGGTAAGGGTAAGGGTGATCCTCAGGGATTCGTGGCTCCAGTGACCCCGGGACGTATCATCTTCGAGGCTGACGGCGTCTCACTCGCCATCGCGAAAGAGGCTATGCGTCTCGCCGCCCACAAGCTTCCTATCGCAACCAAGTTCGTGGTTCGCAGGGATTATGTTGAATAATAAATGGAGAAGGAATAATGAAAACATCTGAAGTTCGCGAGATGTCCATTGCAGATCTGCAGGACCGCATCCAGGTTGAAAAGAACAGGCTTGACACGATGAAGCTCAACCACGCCATCTCTCCATTGGAGAACACATCGGAATTCAAGAAAGTCAGAAAGGATATCGCTCGTATGCTCACTATCCTCGCTGAGAAAGAAAATGAACAGAAATAATCATCAGTCTTATGGAAAGAAATCTTCGTAAGGAAAGAATCGGCGTAGTGGTCAGCAACAAGATGGACAAGACCATCATCGTTGCGGTCGAGACCAAGAAGGAGCATCCTCTCTACGGTAAGTTCATCAAGCAGACCACCAAGTTCGTCGCTCAGGATGACAAGAACGAGTGCAGCGAGGGAGATACCGTGCGCATTATGGAAACCCGTCCTCTCAGCAAGACCAAGAGGTGGAGATTAGTTGAAATCGTAGAAAAAGTTAAGTAGTATGATACAGCAGGAAACACGTTTACAGGTTGCCGACAACAGCGGTGCAAAGGAGGTCCTCTGCATCCGTGTGCTTGGCGGTACGCATCATAGATATGCGACAGTGGGCGACCAGATCGTAGTCGCGATCAAGAGCGCTCTTCCTGGCGGCGACGCTAAGAAGGGTTCGGTCTCCAAGGCTGTCGTTGTCCGTACTAAGAAAGAAATCCGCAGGCCGGACGGATCATACATCCGTTTCGACGACAACGCGTGCGTTCTTCTGAACAACGCGGGTGAGCTTCGCGGAACACGTATCTTCGGCCCTGTGGCCAGGGAGCTGCGTGAGAACTATATGAAGATTGTTTCACTGGCGCCGGAGGTCCTTTAATCATTGAGAATTATGAAAAAGTTACACATTAAGAAGGGTGACACCGTGTATGTGAATGCCGGTAACGACAAGGGCAAGACCGGAAAGGTCCTGACCGTCATCCCAGCCAAGGATCGCGTCATCGTTGAAGGCGTCAACGTTGTCAGCAAGCACACAAAGCCAAACGCTAAGCAGCCTCAGGGCGGCATCGTAAAGCAGGAAGCGGGCATCCACGTTTCAAACGTGCAGCTCATTGACCCTGCCCAGAACAAGCCGACAAGAGTGGGCTACAAGTTCGTGGACGGAAAGAAGATCCGCTACGCAAAGAAATCAGGAGAGGAGATTAAGTAACTATGGCAAAGAAAGCTACAAACAAACCGGCTGAAGCGCAGGCGCTTCCTGCAGGATATGTTCCTTCCCTCAAGAAGGTTTACAAAGAGGAAATCGTGGAGAAACTGATGAAGCAGTTCTCATACACGACCGTTATGCAGGTTCCTAAGCTCGTCAAGATCACCATCAACGAGGGTATCGGCGAAGCCACTAATGACAAGAAACTCGTAGAGGAGGCCGCCGAGGAGCTCGGTAAGATCGTAGGTCAGAAGGCTCTTCTCACCACTTCAAGAAAGGACGTTTCCAACTTCCGTCTCCGTAAGGGTATGCCTATCGGTGTGAAGGTCACCCTCCGCGACGTGAAGATGTACGAGTTCCTTGAGAGGCTTATCCGCATCTCCCTCCCTCGAATCAGAGACTTCAACGGAATCGCCGAGAAGATGGACGGCAGAGGAAACTACACCCTCGGACTCAAGGAGCAGATCATCTTCCCTGAGGTTGACATCGACAAGAACCCGAGGATCCACGGTATGGAAATCACTTTCGTCACAACAGCGAAGACCGACGAAGAGGCTCACGCTCTCCTCGCCGCGTTCGGTCTGCCTTTCAAGAAACATAATAACTAAGGAATATGGCAAAAGAATCAATGAAGGCCCGCGAGGTAAAGCGCGCGAAACTGGTTGCCAAATATGCCGCTAAAAGGCAGGCACTCAAGGAAGCCGGCGATTGGGCCGCTCTTGACAAGCTCCCAAAGAACGCTTCTCCTGTACGTCTGCACAACCGCTGCTCTCTCACCGGCCGTCCAAAGGGCTATATGAGGGCTTTCGGTCTCAGCAGAATCCAGTTCCGTGAGATGGCAAGCAACGGTCTCATCCCGGGAGTAAAGAAAGCTAGCTGGTAACAGTAACATATTATTTTATTAACAATCGGATATCGGGCGTCCCGTCAGGGACGTCGATCTTAAAAAACAAAAAACAATGACTGATCCAATTGCAGATTATCTTACAAGGATCCGCAACGCCTATCTGGCAGGAAAGAAGATCGTTGAGATCCCTTCCTCCAAGATGAAGGCCGCCATCACAAAGATCCTTTGTGAGAAGGGCTACATCCTCAGCTACAAGATTGTTGAGGGTACCCCTTACAACACCATCAAGATCGCTCTCAAGTACCATCCTCAGACAAAGATGGCCGCGATCAAGAAAATCAAGCGAGTTTCAACTCCGGGTATGCGTGTCTACGCTGACGTAGAGAATATGCCAAGGGTTCTTAACGGACTCGGCATCGCCATCCTTTCCACCTCAAAGGGCGTCATCACCGACAAGGAGGCCAAGAACCTGAACGTCGGCGGTGAGGTTGTTTGCTATGTTTATTAACGATTAAAGAAAAGAATAATGTCAAGAATCGGTAAATTGCCTGTAAGCCTTCCGGACAAGGTGAGCGTTGAAGTTCTCCCTGGCAACGTTGTGAAGGTTAAAGGACCTCTTGGTGAGTTGAGCCAGAAAGTTGATCCGGACATCAAGGTCACCGTTGAGGATAATGAAATCAAGTTCACCCGCCCTACCGACCAGCCAAGACACCGTTCGATGCACGGTCTCTACCGCGCCCTCGTACACAATATGGTTGTAGGTGTCTCCACAGGGTATCAGACAAAGCAGGAATTCGTCGGTGTAGGTTACCGTGTAGCCGCTCAGGGCCAGCTCCTGACAATGTCACTCGGTTACTCTCACGATGTGCAGCTTCTGCTTGCTCCGGAGATCCAGGCTGAGGTTCCTAATGTAAAGAAGGGCGAGAACCCTGTTCTCATTCTCAAGAGTGTTGACAAGCAGCTCATCGGACAGGTGGCCGCCAAGATCCGTTCACTCCGCAAGCCTGAACCTTACAAGGGCAAGGGTATCAAGTTCGCCGGCGAGCAGCTTCGTCGCAAGGCCGGCAAGACCGCTGGAGCTAAATAATAGGAGGACATAGATATGGCATTGAATAGAATTGAAAGAAGAAGAAGAATCCATTACCGTATCCGTAAGCACGTCAACGGAACCGCCGAGAGGCCAAGAATGGTTGTCTTCAGAAGCAACAAGCAGATCTACGTCCAGGTTGTGGACGATCAGAGAGGCGTGACGCTCGTCGCCGCCGCTTCCAATGACAAGGTTCTTGCCGCTGAGTGCAAGGGCAAGAATGGAATCGAGGCAGCAGCCATTGTCGGAAAGGCGATCGCAGAGCGTGCCAAGGAGAAGGGAATCACCACCATCTCTTTTGACCGTGGAGGTTACCTCTATCACGGTAGGGTTAAAAGTTTGGCTGACGCTGCCCGTGAAGGTGGCCTTATATTCTAATTGAAAGACTATGGCAAATACAAATGTTAAAAGAGTAAAGACTTCTGATCTTGAATTGAAAGACAGACTGGTCGCCATCCAGAGAGTAACCAAGGTTACTAAGGGTGGTCGTCACTTCCGCTTTGCCGCCATCGTGGTAGTGGGTGACGAGAACGGCGTTGTTGGTTATGGTCTTGGAAAAGCCAATGAGGTAACAGCAGCCATCGCGAAGGGTGTCGAGGACGCTAAGAAGAACCTTGTGAAGATCCCTGTGATCAACACGACCATTCCTCACGAGCAGGAATCCAAGTTCGGAGGTTCTGTAGTGTTTATGAAGCCTGCGGCTCCTGGTACCGGTGTGAAGGCCGGTGGCGCTATGCGTGCTGTGTTTGAGTCTGCCGGTATCCAGAATGTGCTTGCAAAGTCCAAGGGTTCATCCAACCCTCACAACCTTGTCAAGGCTACGGTTGCCGCTCTTACCCAGATGAGGGATGCCTACACAGTGGCCGGTCTCCGTGGAATTCCTATGAGCAAAGTATTTAACGGTTAGGAGGACACACAGTTATGGCAAAACTTAAGATAACACAGGTAAGAAGCAAAAACGGATGCACCAAGAGGCAGATCGCTAATCTGACCACACTTGGAATCCGCAGGATGCACCAGACCGTGGAGGTCGAGAAGACTCCGGTGACAGAAGGCCAGCTCGCCAAGATCCGTCACCTCGTTGAAGTTGAAGAAATTAATTAAGAGGACGAAGAGATGAAACTGGAAAATTTGAAGCCTGCAAAAGGTGCGACTCATAACAGCAAGCGTCTTGGCCGCGGTCAGGGTTCCGGTAAGGGTGGTACTTCCACCCGTGGTACCAAGGGAGCACAGGCCCGCGCCGGCTATGAACACAAGATCGGTTTCGAGGGTGGTCAGATGCCTATTCAGAGACGTGTTCCTAAGTTCGGATTCAAGAACCCGACCAGAATTGAGTACAAGGCGGTCAATGTGGCTGCCATCCAGGCCCTTTCCGAGCAGCTTGGCAAGGTGGAGATCGGACTTGAGGACATCAAGGCCGCAGGACTTGCCGACGCTAAGGAACTCGTTAAGGTTCTTGGCAACGGTGAGATCACCGCTGCTGTCACTGTAACCGCTGACGCTTTCTCCGCTTCAGCTGTCTCAAAGATCGAAGCCGCCGGTGGTAAGACAATTGTAATCGGCAAATAACGATGAAGAAGTTTATTGAGACAATAAAGAACATTTTCAAGATCGAGGAACTCCGTACGAGACTCGGCTACACGTTCCTTCTCATCCTGGTCTACAGGTTGGGTTGCTTCATCGTGCTGCCGGGTATCGACACGACCCTGCTCGCTTCCCTTCAGGACAGCACCCAGCAGGGCCTCGTCGGTCTGTTGAATATGTTCTCCGGAGGTGCCTTCGGCAACGCTTCCATCTTCGCGTTGGGAGTTATGCCTTACATCTCCGCTTCAATCGTGATTCAGCTTCTCGGTATGTTCGTCCCTTACTTCAGGAAACTCCAGATGGAGGGCGAAAGCGGCCGTAGGAAGATGAATCAGCTCACCAGGTACCTTACCATCCTCATCCTCTGCATCCAGGGCCCTGCGTACATAGCTTCCATCCACAGCCAGATCCCGGGAGCCGCGTTCCTCGCGGAGACCCAGCTCGGCTGGAGCAGGTTTATGTACAACCTTGTGGCGACCATCATTTTGATGTCCGGCTCAATGTTCGTGATGTGGCTTGGTGAGAGGATCACAGACAGAGGCATCGGCAACGGTATCTCCCTGATCATTATGATCGGTATCGTGGCCCGTCTGCCTTTCGCTCTTGTCAGCGAGGTTGGTACCAAGCTCAGCACAACGACCGGTGGCGGTCCTATCGCCCTGATCGTCGAGCTTATCATCTGGTTCCTTGTCATCGTGGCGACAATCGCCCTTGTACAGGGTGTCAGAAGGGTTCCTGTCCAGTATGCAAAGAGAGTTGTCGGTAACAGACAGTATGGTGGTGTGCGTCAGTACATCCCTCTGAAGATCAATGCCGCCGGCGTTATGCCTATCATCTTCGCCCAGGCGTTGATGCTGTTCCCGCTTCTGTTCTCCCGCTTCGACGCGACCAGAGGCCTCGCCGCCACTCTCGGCAACTACACCGGATTCTGGTATAACCTGATTTTCGGATTCCTCGTTGTCATCTTCACATACTTCTACACAGCCGTTACGGTAAACCCTACTATGATGGCTGAAGATATGAAGAAGAACGGTGGATTCATCCCTGGCGTGAAGCCTGGAAAGGCCACGGTCAACTACCTTGACTCCATTATGTCAAAGGTGACTCTCCCTGGCTCCATATTCCTCGCCATCATCGCCATTCTCCCAGCATTCGCCAGGATTATGGGTGTTCAGGATCAGTTCGCAAGCTTCTATGGTGGTACCTCACTGTTGATCCTCGTGGGCGTTGTCCTTGACACACTTCAGCAGATAGAGAGTTATCTTCTGATGCGTCACTATGACGGTCTGATGAAGACCGGACGTATCAGCGGACGCTCAGGAATGTAATTTTGATAATCAACAGGATTGATGGTTAAGCCTAAGACAGAAGAGGAAATCGAGCTCTTGCGCGAGAATGCCATACTTGTCTCAAAGACATTGGCGGAAGTCGGTAAGGTGGTCGCCCCGGGTGTGACAACCGCGAGGTTGAATGAGGTGGCCGAGACTTTTATCCGTGACAACGGAGCCATTCCTAGTTTTCTTGGATTCGAGGGTTTTCCCGCCGCGATATGTACATCAGTCAATGATGTCGTTGTCCACGGTTTCCCGTCGGACTATGTCCTTAAGGAGGGCGACATCGTGACTGCCGACATAGGCACCCTGTACAAAGGCTATAACGGTGATTCGGCTTACACTTTCCCTGTCGGGGAAGTGGACGCCGAGACCCGGAAGCTTATGGATGTGACCAAGGCTTCGCTCTACAAGGGCATCGAGGCTGCGGTCGCCGGCAACAGGACTGGTGACATCGGACACGCGGTGCAATCGTACGCCGAGTCATTCGGCTTCTCGGTGGTCCGTGAACTTGAAGGACACGGTCTCGGGAAGGAGATGCACGAGGCTCCGGGCGTTCCGAACTACGGACGTCAGGGTCACGGGTGCAGGCTTGTGGATGGAATGGTCATCTGCATCGAACCAATGATCAATGCAGGCGGCAGAGGAGTGTATGTGGCCAGAAATGGTTGGGCTGTACACACTTCCGACCACAGGAACGCGGCTCACTATGAGCTTACGGTTGTTGTTCGTAAAGGCAAGGCGGAACAACTGTCAACATTTGATTATATTGAAAGTACTGGTAAATTTTAAAGTGTTTTTTCAATGTCGAAACAAGTAGCGATAGAACAAGACGGAAAAGTGATCGAGACTCTTCCTAACGCGATGTTCAAGGTGGAGCTTGAGAACGGTCACGTCCTTCTCTGCAACATCTCCGGCAAGATGAGAATGAATTTCATCCACATCCTCCTTGGAGACAAGGTGCGGGTTGAAATTTCACCTTATGATTTGACAAAGGGAAGAATATCCTTCAGGTACAAATAAAAATATTCACGATATGAAAGTCAAAACATCCATCAAGAAGCGCAGCGAAGATTGCAAGATCGTCAGACGCAAAGGCCGTCTTTATGTCATCTGCAAGAAGAACCCTAAGTTCAAGATGCGCCAGGGATAACAGTAGTTTGTAAAACAAATAAAGTCAAAGATAAATTATGGCAAGAATAGCCGGTGTTGATTTACCGAACAACAAAAGAGGTGAGATAGGTCTTACCTACATCTACGGTATCGGCCGCAGCTCCGCGAGAGAGATTCTCCAGAAGTGCGGAATCGATTACGACATCAAGGTCGGTGAATGGAACGACGAGCAGGTCGCCGCTATCCGTACCCTCATCACCGAGGAGTACAAGATCGAGGGTGAGCTTCGTTCCTCCGTCCAGATGAACATCAAACGACTGATGGATATCGGTTGCTACAGAGGAATCCGTCATCGTATCGGTCTCCCTGTACGTGGTCAGAGCACAAAGAACAATGCCCGTACAAGAAAGGGTAAGAAGAAGACCGTTGCCAACAAGAAGAAGGCGACCAAGTAAAACTAGATGAATTATGGCAAAGAAAACAACATCATCAAAGAGAGTTGTCAAGGTTGAGGCTACGGGCCAGGCCCATATTTCATCAACCTTCAATAATGTGATCATTTCCCTGACCAACAATCAGGGTCAGGTGATCAGTTGGTCCTCAGCCGGTAAGAGCGGCTTCAGAGGTTCCAAGAAGAACACCCCGTACGCTGCCCAGGTGGCTGCCGAGGATGCCGCGAAGACCGCTTTCGACGCTGGTCTCCGTAAGGTGAAAGTCTTCGTCAAGGGTCCTGGCGCAGGCCGTGAGTCCGCCATCAGAACCATCAACAACGCGGGAATCGTTGTCACTGAGATCGTCGATGTGACCCCGATGCCTCACAACGGATGTAGACCAAAAGGCCGTCGTAAAGTCTAATCAATGAATTAAAACAAAAATTACTATGGCAAGATATATTGGTCCAAGTACAAAGATCGCCCGTAAATTCGGCGAACCGATATTCGGAAGTGACAAGGATTTCGAGAAGAGAAACTATCCTCCGGGACAGCACGGTCTGGCGGCTAAGCGCAAGAAGCAGCGTGAGTATGGAATGCAGCTCAAAGAGAAACAGAAGGTCAGATATATGTACGGCCTTCTTGAGCGTCAGTTCCACAATACCTACCTCAAGGCTTCCAAGATGGCTGGTCTGAGAGGTGAGAACCTTCTCCTCCTCCTTGAGTCAAGACTCGACAACGTTGTTTACAGAATGGGCATCGCTCCTACAAGAGCTGCTGCCAGACAGCTTGTCAGCCACGCTCACATCACCCTTAACGGTGGAGTTTGCAACATCCCTTCAGTTCAGGTAAAGCCAGGTGACGTTGTCGCTGTGAGAGAGCGCTCAAAGAGCCTTGAAGTCATTCAGAAGAGTGTGGCTTCCGCTTCAAAATATTCGTGGATTGAGTTTGACCCTAAGGCGCTTTCAGGCAAGTTCCTGAATCTTCCTGCGAGGGCCGACATCCCTGAGAACATCAACGAGCAGCTCATCGTAGACCTGTACTCTAAGTAAAATTAACACCCAAAAAGAATTAATATGGCAATCTTGGCATTTCAGAAACCGGACAAGGTGATAATGCTCGAAGGCACCGATACCGTCGGCCGCTTCGAATTCAGGCCTCTTGAGCCTGGATACGGCCAGACCATCGGCAACGCCCTGCGACGCATCCTTCTCGCCTCTCTGGAAGGTTTTGCTATCAGTCAGATCAAGATCTCCGGCGTGGACCAGGAGTTCGCGACGATTCCTGGTGTGATCGAGGGAATGCAGGACATCATCCTCAACCTCAAGCAAGTGAGGTTCAAGAGAATGGTTGAGACTGTTGACTCAGAGGTAGCAAACATCGTAATTAGCGGTAAGAACGAGTTTACCGCGGAGGATATTTCTAAAGGATTGTCTTCTTTCAAGGTGTTGAACCCAGAGCAGCACATCTGCTCACTCGAACCGTCTGTCACACTTGAGATTTCATTGACCATCACCAAGGGCCGCGGATTCGTTCCGGCCGAGGAGATGAGAGAGGAGAGCACCCCGATAGGAACCATTCTTGTCGATGCTGTCTACACTCCTATCAGGAAGGTCAACTGGACTGTCGAGAACTGGCGTGTCGAGCAGAAGACCGACTACGAGAAGCTCAATCTTGAGATAATCACCGATGGATCTATCTCTCCTAATTTGGCGCTTCAGGAGGCGGCGAATATCCTGATCTATCACTTCAAGCTTTTCACGGATGACAAGAAGATCTCCCTTGAGACCGCTGTCGAGTCAGATTCCAAGGAACTTGACGAGGAGAGCCTCAGGATGAGACACCTTCTTCTCACCAAGCTTTCGGATATGGGACTCTCTGTCAGAGCCTATAACTGCTTGAAAGCGGCTGATATCGACACATTCGCGGATCTTGTTTCCTATTCCAGGAACGAACTGATGAAGTTCAGGAACTTCGGAAAGAAATCCCTCAATGAGATCGACCAGCTCGTGGAGAAGATGAAGCTCCAGTTCGGGATGGATGTAAGAAAATATAATATTGAACCCAAGAAAAAGAACGCATAGAAATGAGGCACAATAAAGCAATCAATCATCTTGGCCGCAAGTCTGGCCACCGTAAGGCTCTGTTGGCCAATCTGGCGAATTCTTTGATTTTGCAGAAGAGGATCACTACAACTGTGGCTAAGGCCAAGGCTCTCAAGTCATACGTTGAACCTCTCATCACCAAGTCAAAGGAAGACACGACTCATTCCCGCAGAACCGTTTTCAGCTACCTTAAGAACAAGGAGGCTGTCAAGGAACTCTTCGGAGTCGTTTCAGCGAAGATCGCTGACCGTCCAGGTGGCTACACCCGCGTGCTCCACTTAGGTTTCCGTCAGGGTGACGGAGCTGATATGGCGCTTATCGAGCTTGTTGATTTCAACGAGGCCGCTCTTACCGCCAAGAAGGAGGAGAAGAAGTCAACCCGTCGTAGCCGCGCCAAGAAGGCGGACGCTCCAAAGGTTGAGGAGACACCGGCTGAGGCTCCTGCACAGGAGGAGGCTCCTAAGGCTGAATAACAGTCTCTAATGGCACAATCAGAATGGCGACCGGTTTCCGGCCGCCATTTTTTTAATCTTTTTTGTCGTTAATATGTCAATATAACTATATTTTTCTTATATTTGCGGTCAGAAAGGGTGCTGTAAGCCCTTTTTTTTAGGAATATTATCTAAATCGTTATAACTAATCAATTTATGAATTATCTGTTCTATTTCGTACCAGTGGCTTCAGTGATAGCCCTCTTCTTTGCGTGGCTCTTCTACCACCAGATGAAGAAAGAGAATGAAGGTACACCGACAATGAAGGAAATCGCCCAGTATGTCCGTGAGGGCGCGATGGCATACCTCAAGCAACAGTACAAGGTTGTTGGAATCGTGTTTGTTGTTCTGGCCGTGTTGTTCAGCATCCTTGCCTTTGGCTTCGGGGTGCAGAACAAGTGGGTCCCTTTCGCCTTCCTGACAGGAGGCTTCTTCTCGGCTCTCGCCGGCTATATCGGTATGAGGACCGCGACATACGCTTCCGCCCGAACCGCCAACGCTGTCAGCAAGTCTCTTAACTCCGGCCTTAAGCTTGCTTTCCGTTCCGGTGCCGTTATGGGTCTTACCGTTGTCGGCCTCGGCCTCCTTGACATTTCGATCTGGTGGGTGATCCTGAACGCTTTCGTGCAGGAGGCCAGTGAGTCACAGACCCTTGTGGTGATCACCACGACAATGCTTACTTTCGGAATGGGAGCTTCCACCCAGGCCTTGTTCGCAAGGGTCGGTGGCGGAATCTACACCAAGGCCGCTGATGTCGGCGCGGACATTGTCGGAAAGGTAGAGCAGGATATTCCTGAGGATGATCCGAGGAATCCGGCCACAATCGCTGACAACGTGGGTGACAATGTCGGTGATGTCGCCGGAATGGGCGCGGACCTTTATGAGTCATACTGCGGTTCGGTCCTCGCGACGATGGCTCTCGGCGCCTCTGCATTCTTCGGAGACGTTGACGCGCAGATGCGGGCAATCATCGCCCCTATGATGATCGCCGCCATAGGAGTGGTCCTTTCAATTATAGGAATATATGCAGTCAGGACAAAGGAAGGAGCGGGACTTCAGCAGCTTCTGAAGTCACTCAGCGTCGGGACAAACCTCAGCGCCTGCCTTATCGCTGTGCTGACATTCGTTGTGTTCCGTGTGCTCGGCTTTGACAACTGGTGGCAGCTCAGCCTTTCAGTGATCGCCGGCCTGCTTTCCGGAGTCATCATCGGAAAGGCCACTGAATATTACACATCGCACTCCTACAAGCCGACGCAGGACCTTGCCAAGAGTTCAGAGACCGGCCCTGCCACCGTGATCATCAATGGTATCGGTTTGGGAATGATCTCCACCTGCATCCCGGTAGTCACAATCGTGATAGCGATACTTATCTCTTACCTTTGCGCCACAGGGTTCTCCTTTGATCCTGCCTACATCAGCAATGGCCTTTATGGAATCAGCATCGCAGCTGTAGGAATGCTATCGACCCTCGGAATCACCCTCGCGACAGACGCATACGGCCCTATCGCCGACAACGCCGGCGGAAACGCGCAAATGAGTGAGCTTGATCCTGAGGTGCGTCATCGCACGGACACCCTCGACGCGCTTGGCAACACAACCGCCGCCACCGGAAAGGGATTCGCGATCGGTTCCGCTGCCCTTACAGCGCTTGCTCTCCTTGCCTCCTACATTGAGGAGATCAAGATTGGCCTCCAGCACATCGGCACGGCGGTGCTTCAGATCGGTGACAAGGTTGTCAATGTGGCAGAGGCCACGATCCCTGAGATTGTAAGCTACTATCAGGTCAACCTTATGAACCCACGTGTACTTGCCGGAGTATTCATCGGAGCGATGATGGCATTCCTGTTCTGTGGAATGACAATGAATGCTGTCGGCCGCGCCGCGCAGAAAATGGTGGTTGAGGTACGCCGCCAGTTCAAGGAGATAAAAGGCATACTTGAGGGCAAGCAACGTCCTGACTACAAGCGCTGTGTGGAGATATCCACGAAGGCGGCGCAGCACGAGATGGTAGCTCCTGCGCTCACGGCGATCATAGTTCCTGTCGTTGTTGGTATCATTCTTGGAGAGGCAGGTGTTATGGGACTTCTCATCGGTGGTCTTGGCGCGGGATTCATTCTTGCCATATTCCTTGCCAACTCGGGCGGTGCCTGGGACAATGCGAAGAAATATGTCGAGGACGGCAACTTCGGTGGCAAGAATTCTGTCAACCATCACGCCACCGTTGTTGGTGACACAGTCGGTGATCCTTTCAAGGACACGTCAGGACCATCGCTGAACATCCTCATCAAGCTTATGAGTATGGTCTCGATTGTGATGGCCGGACTGATCGTGATGATCCACGGCTAATGAAGTGAAGAACTTACAGTTATATAATACGAATGAAAAAAGTTACCATTAGAGATGTGGCGAGAGAGGCCGGGGTGTCAGTCACCCTGGTTTCTTTCGTGATGAATGCCAAGATGGGAAAGGACGGACGATTGGATTGTCCTGTTAACCCCGATACGGCGGAAAGAGTCCTGCAGGTGGCCAAGAGACTCGGCTACAGGCGTAACAATGCGGCGGCGTCGCTGCGAAGCGGTCGTTCACACTCAATCGCGGTGATTGTCTCGGACATCGCCAACCCTTTCTTCGCGGAGATTTGCAGAAATATAGAGAACATTGCCTACAAGGCCGGCTATACGGTGATATTCGCAAGTTCCGAGGAGAATCCTCAGAAATTGGCTCATCTTGTGGAGACGATGGTGGGCTACAATGTCGAGGGGCTTATCGTGGCTCCTTGCCTTGGTGGAGAGCCCGCGCTCGCCAGAGCCTTGAGCATCGGAATACCTACCGTGCTCATTGACAGGAATATGCTGGGAGAGGAATTCGGACGTGTACTTGTCGATAATGTGGATGCCGGAAAGATGGCCACAAAGTACTTGATCCATCAGGGATTCGGCAAGATCGAGATGTTCACCTACAAGTCCGGAGTGACCAGCCTTACCGACAGGGAGTCCGGTTATACTATGGCTATGGAGGAGGCAGGCCTGAAGGACGATGTCAGGATCCATAAGATTGAATATGAGACCGAGGCTGCCAAGAAGGATGTTATCGAAGTGTTCCGTGACGCTGTGAGGCGTGGCACCGAGGCGTTCATCCTTCCGACGAAAAGGATAGCGATGTACGGCTTCAATGCCCTTAATGTGCTGGGACTTAATATGCCTAAGGACTTCTCTTTTGTCTGCTTCGATGAGAGTGACGTCTATGAGCTGAACAAACCGGTCGTTCCTCACATTATCCAGCCGCTTGCCGAGATCGCCACCAAGTCCTTCGATCTGCTTCAGAAGATGATTGACGGGAAGGCCACGGAAGAAGAAAAGACCTCCCTGCTCAATGTCAATCTTGTGCTGGGAGGACGTTTCGGTGGAGAATCGACTAAGGCGTCGTTCTAGATAGTCGTATTGTAGATTTTTTCAGCCTGAGCCTTGCGGTAGGCATCCAGTTTCTCCGAGACCGCTGTGTCTTGGAGGGCGAGGATCTCTGCCGCAAGGATCGCTGCATTCTTGGCTCCTCCGATGGCTACGGTGGCCACCGGAATTCCGGTCGGCATCTGTACCATCGACAGAAGAGAATCAAGCCCGCCAAGGTTCTTGGTCGGCATCGGCACGGCGATCACCGGTAATGTCGTAAGTCCAGCGGCCACACCGGCCAGGTGGGCGGCTCCGCCCGCTCCGGCGATGACCACTCCGAATCCACGGCCTTTGAGGCCCTTTGTGTACTCAAACATCAGTTCCGGGGTCCTGTGGGCGCTGATCACCCTTTTCTCGAACTCGATCCCGAAATCTGAAAGAATCTGCTCGGCTCCTGACATCGTGTCATAATCACTCGTGGAGCCCATAATAATCGCTACTTTTAGCATAAAATTATTGAATATTAATAATTTATTAAATTTCTTTTTAACATATTAAGGAATAAAGGAATAGGAGCGAAGCGACCGAAGGGGTTTCGGGGAAACCATTCCCCGTGCCCCTAAGGGGCTGTCACGAAGTGACTGGGGGTAGAATTGATACACTGGATGAAGGTGTTTACACCTCCGTCCAGTGTATCTTGATATTATCCTTCTCCATTCCCCTGAACCAGGTCATCTGCCGTTTGGCGAACTGATGGATGGCGTTGGCCAGAAGGGTGCGCATCTCTTCAAACGTCAGGATCCCCAAGACGTATTGGGTGACAAACTTGTACTCAAGTCCGTAATAGACAAGGTCTTCTGCCATGATTCCGCTGTCCAGAAGGCCTTTGACCTCCTCGATCATCCCTCCGGCCAGCCTTTCGTCAAGCCGCCTGTCAATTCTTGCGACCCTCTCCTCACGGCTCACCAAAGTTCCGATATAATATGGGTTCTTCGGCATAAAACCGGTCCGCTTCACAGGATGCTCCCGTTCGTACATCGCGACTTCCAAAGCTCTGATTATCCGTCTCTTGGATTGCAGGACTCCCTGGTCTGGAAGTGGCCCGTAGCCGCTCAGCTTGGCGATCAGGATCTCCGTGTCGTACTGCTCAAGTTCCTCCCTTAACTCTTCATTCGGCGGAACCTGAGGCAGTGTGTATCCACAAGTCGCGGCCTGGATGTAAAGCCCGGTGCCGCCGCACAGAATCGGGGTCTTGCCCCTGTCACGTATGTCTTTGTAGGCATATTCAAAAGCCTGCTGCCATTGGTAGAGGTCGAATCGCGTCCCGGCGGGCACGATGTCTATCAGGTGGTAGGGGACATCGCCATATTCATTCAAATCCTTTCCGGTACCGATGTCCATTCCGCGATAGACCTGACGAGAGTCGGCGGAGAGGATCTCCCCGTTGCCGCACTTGTGCGCCAGATCCACGGCATAGCGGGTTTTCCCGGAGGCCGTCGGCCCGAGCACGACAATCAGATCAATGGCTCCGGAGGCATATTCATTGAATATGCTCCCGAAGTCAATGTTCTCTGGTTCAGGCAGTGGAGCCGGGGGAGGGATGGGGATTGCCTCCCGCAGCTTGTTCTGAGGTTTTCTGCTCATCCGTTAGTAGCCGAAGATTTCCTCAAGGGTGAGATCGGTGACAGGGCCGAGCGAGCCGATGAAGTCCATGTCTAACCCTTCTTTATTGCCGAGGAATCCATAGACGTATTTGCGTCCCTTGATCCACTTCTCCTGGAAGGCCTTGACATCGGCAAGGGTCATGTCCTGTACCTTCTCGAACACTGCTTTCTCACGGTTTTCGGTGAGGCCATAGTCTTGGAGGTCAAGATATTTGTAGAGAACGTTGATGCCGGTTGTCCTGCTGGAGCGGATGCTGGTCAGCAGGGAAGTCTTGGCCACATCGAAGGCCTTTTCGGACTCAGGCATGTCGTTGATGATGCTGGCGAACGCCTCGATTGCCTCTTGGGCTTTCTCGTTCTGTGCGGCGATGAAAGCGTAGAACATGTAGTCACAATCCTTGTAGCCAAGGTCGCTGAGGTAGGCGGCCGCTGAATATGCAAGGCCTCTGGCCTCACGCATCTCCTGGAAGACGATAGCCCCCATCCCGCTGCCGAAATAGGAGTTGAACATCCTTACTGCGGGATCATTGGCCACATTGAACTTTTCCCCTCTGTCAGAATACTGCAGGTAATAGAACTGGTTGGCGTCGTAAGGAGCGATGAATACCTCGCTCGAGGTCACCTGCCTTGCCTGTGGATGAATCCTCTCAAGTGGCTCCGGATTCTCGCTGATCTTGTGGTGCTCCGCGATCATATTCTTTGCTGTCGTCTCATCTGACGGGCCATAGTAGAGGATGTCGTGCCTCTTGGTGTACAAGTCTCTGACTGCCTGAAGAAGCTCATCGGAGGTCAGGGACGCGATCTGTTCGTTTGTGAGGGTGGTATTCCTTATGAACTCAGGACCGTAGAAAAGGTACTTCTGAAGCGCGCTGAAGCAGGCTCTCTGGCTCAGTTTGCTGTCTGAGCGACTTTTGAATATGTCTGATTTCAGTCCCGCAAGGATAGCCGTGTCCGGCTGTGCGTTGAAAATCAGATCCTCCACGATGTCCATTGCCTTGCCGACATTCTTGTCAAGTCCGCTCACACCAATGCTGGATTGGGTCGGGCCACATGAAAGTCTCTGGTAGCAAGCGAGTTCGTACAGCTCTTTCTTGATCTGCTCGGCTGTCCTGGTCGGAGTTCCGAGGTAGCCCAGATAGTCGAACGCCAGATCGAGTCGAGGGTCGCTTTGGGTTCCGCGGTCAAACACGCTGGTCAGAGTAGTGACGTCATTGATCTCGTTCTTCTTGTAGAGAAGCTCGATGCCTTCGGCTACGCTGCCCTTGGACATATCCTTGGAGAAGTCCACGAACACCGGCTCGATAGGAGTGACCTCAGTGTTCTGGATCTCGGTCAGGAACTCGCTCTGCTTGTCACGGTTGGTCTCGATCGGAGTGATGGCGGGAGCTGCGATCTTCTTGATGTCTTTGTCCTCTCCGATGCGTTTATAGACAGCCACATAACTGTTCGCTCCGAGATATTCGTTGGCCCAGTCCACAATCTGCTGTTTTGTGATTTTCTCCAGCCTTTGCATCTGGAGTGCGTCATCCTTCCAGTTGTGGCCGTTGATGAATGACTCCACGAAGCTCATAGCCCTGTCCTCGTTGTTCTCAAGCTGACGCATGTTGGAGAGCTTGTAGTTGTTGATGGTGGATTGGATGAGGCTTTCGTCGAAGTCTCCGCCGCGGAGTTTTGCCACCTGCTCAAGCATGAGGTCGCGGACCTCGTCAAGGGTTTGTCCCTCACGAGGATAGCCCACGAGGAGGAACTCTCCGTAGTCCGGACGTGTGTAGTTGAATCCGTAGAAACCGTTGACTTTCTGCGCCTGGATCAGGTTGAGGTCGGCAAGACCTGCCTGTCCGTTGTAGAGGATGTCGCCGACAATGTCGCCGACCTCGCTTCTGAGGAAGTCGTTTGATCCCGGGACTCTCCAGCCCATCATCACGAACTCGGCGTCGAGTCCGTAAACGTCTTTCTGGACAGGAGCGGTGATGGCCTGCTCAGGCTCATATTCAAGGTACTTGATGTCAGGATTCGGCTTCCATTCCCCGAAATATTTCTCGATTGTGGCGACGAATGTGTCCGGGTCGAAGTCTCCGGACACGCAGATGGCCACGTTGTTAGGCACGTAGAAGTTCGCGCGGTAGTTCTCGATGTTGACGATCGAAGGGTTCTTCAGGTGCTCCTGGGTTCCGAGGGTTGTCTGGAGTCCGTAAGGGTGGTGAGGGAAGAGAGCCAGGTCAATGGCTTCCATGGCCTTGCGGTTGTCCTGCGTGAGGCTCATGTTCTTCTCCTCATAGACGGCCTCAAGCTCTGTGTGGAATCCTCGGATCACCGGGTGCATGAACCTGTCGGCCTCGATCTTCGCCCAGTTGTCGATCTCGTTGGAAGGGATGTCCTCCTGATAGACCGTCATGTCATTGGAAGTGAAGGCGTTGGTGTTGTCGGCGCCGATGACGGCCATCAGTTTGTCATATTCATTAGGAATGGCGATCTTGGACGCCTCGTAGCTGATCGAGTCTATCTGATGGTAGATCGCCTTGCGCTCCTCCGGGTCGGTCTTTGTGCGGTAAACCTCGAAGAGGGCCTTGATGGAGTCGAGCATCGGCTTCTCGGCGGCGTAGTCGGAGGTTCCGAAGCTCTCCGTGCCCTTGAACATCAGGTGCTCAAGGTAGTGGGCGAGTCCTGTCGTCTCCTTCGGATCATTCTTGCTGCCGACCTTGACCGCGATGTAGGTCTGCACGCGCGGAGTCTCCTTGTTGACGGTCATATAAACCTTCAACCCGTTGTCAAGGGTGTAGATCTTTGTGTTTAAAGGATCTCCCTTGACCGTCTCGTACTTGTACTTCGCGCACGATCCCGCAAGGAACATCGCGATGACGGCCGTCGCCGCCAGAATAAGTCGTCTTTTCATAATATTGAATATTTAAATATATTCGCCCTGAATGGCTGTAATTGACAAACTTAAGCATTTTTGGCCGCAACACCAAGAAAAGTGATTATCTTTGTGGCCTATGAATATTACCCTCGCCTCGGAGTGCGCCTGGAAATGTAGTGAAGTGGTTCACCGTCGCGGAGGTAATCCGCTGAAAATAAATCTTGAATATTATGGCAAAGCAGAAAGAGCATAAAGTTGAGATACGCAACCGTAGGGCCTCGTTCGACTACGAGTTCCTGGAGACCTACATCGCTGGAATATCCTTGGTCAGCACTGAGATCAAGTCAATCCGTATGGGCAAGGCCTCGTTGGTGGATTCGTTCTGTTATTTTGTAGGCAACGAGTTGTTTGTCAAGGGGATGAACGTTGCCCAGTACTTCTGGGGCTCCTGGGGGCAGCACGAGCCGATGAGGAACCGCAAGCTCCTTCTGACCAAGCGTGAGCTCCGTCACCTACGTCAGGCCGTCAAGGAAAAAGGCCTCACCATCGTCGCCACCAAACTCTTCATCAATGACAACGGCCTCGCCAAGCTCGTCATCGCCCTAGCCAAAGGCAAGAAGATCTACGACAAGCGCGCCACCATCAAAGAGAAAGACCTCCGCCGCGAGCTTGACCGCGGGGAGTAGGTTGCGGTTACAGCCCTTGTCGAAGCGACCTTGTGCGGAGGCCCGCCGGGACTGCCGGAAGTTACATTCCTTGTCGAAGCGACTTTGTGCGGAGGCGGCCAAAGAAAAGTCATTCCCGAATTTTTCACGTTACAAAAATTCGGGAATGACTTTTCTCTTGTCCGCAACGTTGACATTATCGGGCATAAAAATTCAACGTTGATTCCTTTGGGTGTAAATGATTGATATAGTGGGTTTAACCAGTAAAACCCTATGCTGTCCCGCAAATTTTAAACAGTAAATTCCCACCTGTTCCCAAAATTTAGTCTCTGTTCCGGTGCTGAAAAGTTGCGGAGTGTCTTCTGGTGTACCAAATGGACTAAAAGATGCCGTTGGTACAGGAAACGCGCTTCTGGTGTACCAACGAGGACAAGACATCAGTGTCGGGCCAGTGGAAGGAAACTGTGGCAGAACAGTAGGTGACATTCCTGATTCACATTCATCAACTTTGGTGCGTGGCATTGTCAGTTCAGATCCAAGAGGCTATTATTCCGGGTGAAAAAATGGTGGTTATACACCCGGGGAGACAACCCTGATTGGAGTCGGGTGCGGAAAGCCACTTTTTTCACCCGATGCATAAGCCCGGGATCTTCCGCCACACCTTATTTTATTTTACGATGGAGATTAGGTCTTTATTTTACGATGGAGATTAGGTCCTTTACATACAGATTCTTGCGCAGGACTATCAGCGATGCACAATTGTTTAAATATCAGCATAATAAGAGAAATATTGGCCAACTCCTATATAGTACCCTTTGTTTTTTCATCGACAGGAGCAATATCATCAGTTTGTGCTCCTATGGCAGAAATGAATTGTCTTGAATTGGATCGAGCACAAAGCATCAAACAAGACAATGCCGGTGGCGACCATTTTTCAGGGAGCCACCGGCCTTTTGTCTTGTTGATGCTTCCAAGCGATATTCATTCATTTATGAATATCATATAAGCGATTAAAGGTTGAAGGCTTTCTTGATGGCATCGACAGCGTCGAGCTTTTCCCATCCGAAGAACTGGACGAGTTTGTCGGTCTGGTGCCCTGGCTTACCGACCTTCACGGTCTTGGTGTACGGCTTGCGGCCGAAATGGCCGTAGGCGGCGG
>ERZ1026898.14-NODE-14-length-125302-cov-23.868149_pt1 | contig 125302 bp, 91 predicted proteins | sample MGYA00380178_ERZ1026898 | MGnify/ENA primary metagenome ERZ1026898 (study PRJEB33269, sample SAMEA4719814) | human gut metagenome | biome: human-associated habitat; feature: organic feature; material: feces | place: Cameroon | collected 2013-10 ...
ACTTCAATGAAAAGGAGGAGAATGAAAGGCGCAGCAAGCCGGTCGCTTCTTCCGTGAGCCAGAAACTTGCCGACTATGACGTTCACACAGAGACGCTTGCGATTTCCCAGAATTCAACCTACGCCGGCAAGGCACTCAAAGATATTCCTTTCAGGGCCGAGACGGGAGCGAACATCATCAAAATCGCCAGAGGGTCAATGAATATGATCGTTCCTTCCGGTGATGTGGTCCTCTTCCCAGGCGACCAGATGCTTGCCGTCGGCACTTCCGCCCAGCTTGAATCCTTAAGGAATATGATGGCGTCAGCTGTCGCTCCGGAGTCTCTGGACTCAGGTTCGAAATTCAAAATCGAGCCGGAAACGCTAACTGAAGATTCGTTCCTGACCGGCAAGACCTTACGATCCACGAATCTTAGGAAATATCACTGTATGGTGATCAGTGTGCTCCGGGACTCAAAATTTATCACCAACCCGGAACCCGATTTCAGGTTCCAAGTCGGTGACACTGTCTGGATCGCCGGAAATATCAGCGAATTAGAGACTGTTTAGAGTTTGATATATTCAGAATCCAGATAAGGTTTGAGATCGTTCCAAGAGATTGTGACCTTGATTATCCCTTCCGCATAAGAGGCGACCTCGTATGGCTGGTAGTACCAAGTGATGCCATCGCCGGAGACTCCGCACTTACCGTTAGGCACCATCCCTTCCTGGAACATTCCCTCGAACGTAAGGCTTCCCTGCTCCTGCTGGATCCGCGTTTTTATCAGTTCGGTGACAGGCGCGACATAGCCCGGTTTGAACAGATCATTCTCCGTCACGATCTCACCGGTCTTGGTGTTAATGATGTACGGAATCGAGTAATACATCCCGTGTGCCCCGCCGGTGTAGCTTTCACTGAACACCAGATAGGTAAGCAGATCCATAAACCCTTCTCCGAACTTTCCGACAGTGTTGTAGTACCAGTTGCAGAAAGTTGCCGGAGTCCAGGAATAGTCGTCTTCTTTAGAGTATGCAAGATATTCATCATAGCTTTCGCCCGCGTCTTTCTGATAGCCTGCGATCAAGGTGTCGGAAACCGCGTCAGACGCCTCCTCGACAGAGAGTCCGGCATATTCTTCCCCGAAGCAACTTGTGACAATGGCATCGTTGATTTTCCTTCGCAGAGCCTTTCCACCCCCGTAGGATTTGTAATATTCAATGGAATGGCTGATCTTCACCGACGCCGAGTCATCCTGGACCAGCGTCTGCTCGTAAGTGTTTTCATAAGTTGTGACCTCCGTCTCCTTCTCGGAGCAAGAGACCATTCCCAAGGCAAGCGTTCCCGCCACAGCCCAAAATGTCAGAATTCTGTTATTCATAGCAACATATATTAATTCCCGGCAAATATAGGCAATATTCCGACCATTACTATGAATATTTATCAAAGATTCACAAGTTATTCTGATCAGGATTACTAACTTTGCTGTCGATTATGGAAAAGAACGAACTTACACGAAGGATGAACGGCTGGCTGGCGCTGAGTCCGCTGGCTGTGTTTTTGGTGACTTATCTGGTGTCGTCGCTGGTGGCGCACGACTTTTATAAGGTGCCGATAGCGTCGGCGTTTCTGATCGCGTCTGTCTATGCGATGCTGATCACGAAAGGGGCTGTGGCTGAAAGGATAAGCATATTCTCAAGCGGGGCGGGCAACAAGAACGTCCTGCTGATGATCTGGATATTCGTGATGGCTGGGGCGTTCGCAACCACGGCAAAGGCTATCGGGAGCGTGGAAGCGACTGTCAATCTGACGCTTACTGTTCTTCCGGGCAAATGGCTGCTGGCGGGATTGTTCCTGGCTTCCTGCTTCATCTCGATGTCGATCGGCACGAGTGTCGGAACGGTGGTGGCACTTGTCCCAATCGCCTCAGGTCTGGCGGAACAATCCGGGCTGTCTCTGGCGATGCTGACCGGCCTGATTGTGGGAGGAGCATTTTTCGGGGACAATCTGTCTTTCATCTCCGACACCACAATCGCCTCGACCACATCTCAGGGCTGCTCGATGTCCGACAAATTCAAGGCGAACATCTGGATCTGCGGGCCGGCGGCACTGATAGTCACGGTCATCTACGTCATCATCGGACTCAACCACGGAGCGACTCCTGAGATCGGGGAAATTGAATACGTCAAACTCATTCCCTACCTGTCGGTCATCGTGCTGGCACTATGCGGACTGAATGTCCTGCTTGTACTCGGAATCGGCCTGCTGCTCAGCGCGGCGATCGGATTCGTGAACGGAATGACGTGGCTCGGATTTCTCGGCAGTGTCGGGGACGGAATCGCAGGGATGGGCGAACTGATCATCGTGACAATGCTGTCGGGCGGAATGCTGGAGTTGATCCGGCACAATGGCGGTATTGATTTCATAATCAAAGGCTTGACAAAAGGCATCAAAGGCAAGCGAGGAGCCGAGTTCAGCATCGCCGGGCTTGTCGGGCTGTCGAATTTCTGCACGGCCAACAACACGATAGCTATTCTGACGACCGGAGACATCGCCCGTGACATCACCAAGAAATTCGGGCTTGACCCAAGGAAATCCGCCAGCCTTCTGGACACGTTCTCCTGCGTCGTACAGGGCATAATCCCTTACGGAGCGCAATTGCTGATGGCCTCTGGGTTCGCCGGGATCTCCGCCGCGGCGATCATACCTTGCCTCTACTACCCGTTCGTACTATGCGTAGTGGCTTGTTTCTCAATCATATTCAGATTTCCTAAACGTTACTCATAATGGACAGGACCGCAAAGGTAACACTCGTGACGCTGATAGGATCAGTCGTCAACATCATTCTGACCGTGTTCAAGATCCTCGCCGGAATCCTTGGACGCTCGACTGCGATGATCGCGGACGGAATCCACTCTCTGTCAGACCTTTTAAGCGACATCGTCGTGATTGTCTTCGTGAAGATTTCAGCCAAGGGAAGGGACAAGGACCACGATTATGGACACGGGAAGTTCGAGACTTTCGCCACGCTGATAATCAGCCTGATGCTGATCGTCGTGGCGGCCAATCTGATGTCCGGCGGCATAAACAAGATCCGTCTGATTCTGGACGGAGGAGAAGTAAGTTCTCCCGGAATGATCGCTCTTTGGGCAGCCGTAGCGTCAATAGTCCTGAAAGAAATCCTTTACCGTTACACGATCATCCAAGGAAAGGCTCTGAACAGCCCGATGATGATAGCCAACGCCTGGCATCACCGTTCGGATGCTTTCTCGTCCGTTGGCTCACTGCTCGGAATCGCGGGAGCCATATTCCTTGGCGACAAATTCGTCATTCTTGACCCGATCACAGGTTGCGTCATCAGCATATTCATACTTGTGATGGCGGTGAAGATGTCTGTGCCGGCTATCAAGGAACTTCTGGATGTGTCACTTCCGGACGATGTGGAGGAAAAGATCGAGGCCACGGCCAAATCCGTCAAAGGAGTGGTCGATCTTCACGAGTTGAAGACACGCCGCGAAGGCCCTGGAATCATTATGGAAGGCCACCTTGTGCTGGATTCTGAGATATCACTGAAAGAGGCGCACGACATCTCCAAGAAAGTCGAGGCGGCCTTACGCAAGGAATTCGGCTCAGAGACACAGATTTCCCTGCATCTTGAACCGGAGGATGACGCAGAGTAAGAGGAGTCCGGGAATATTCCTATGCCTTAAGGGCACGCATCGCGTTCAGGACGGCGAGGACAGTGACACCGACATCGGCGAAGACGGCCATCCACATCGTGGCGATGCCAAGAACGGCAAGGACAAGGACGAGAAGCTTTATGAATATGGCGAAGAAGGTGTTCTCCCTTGCCAGACGAAGGGTCTTGCGGGCGATCTTCACGCCGAGGGCTATCTTGGATGGCTTGTCATCCATCAGGACCACATCGGCGGCCTCTATCGCGGCATCGGATCCAAGTCCGCCCATCGCTATTCCGAGATCTGCCCTGGCAAGCACAGGAGCGTCGTTGATTCCGTCCCCAACAAATGCGAGAGTCTTTCCGGACGGCTTATTTTTTAGAAGTTTCTCTAATTCAGAGACTTTGTCGGCCGGCAGCAGTTCGGCGTGAAACTCGTCAAGACCGATGGTCGAGGCGACATATTCACCGACCTCGCGCTTGTCTCCTGTGAGCATCACCGTCTTTGTCACGCCTTCCGCCTTCAGAGCCTTTATGGCATCTGCGGAATCGGCCTTGATTCTGTCAGAGACCACGATGTGTCCTACGTATGTTCCGTCAACGCTGACGTGCACGATCGTGCCGTTCTTCTCGCAAGGCTTCCATTTCGCTCCGACAGCGTCCATCATCTTGGTGTTCCCCACGCAGACGGTCTTTCCGTTCACCACAGCGCGCACACCGTGACCGGCAATCTCCTCCACATTCTCGACCGAGCATCCGTCAGCCTCGTCAGGGTAAGCGTTCTTCAAAGAAATGGCTATAGGATGTGACGAATATCTTTCCACGTGTGCGGCCAAATGCAGAAGTTCCTTCCCGTCAATCGTTTCCGGATGCACGGCGGTCACATCAAACACGCCCTCGGTAAGGGTGCCGGTCTTGTCAAAGACAACTGTTCCGACTTTGGCCAAGGCCTCAAGATAGTTGGAGCCTTTGATCAGAATTCCTTTGGATGACGCACCGCCTATGCCTCCGAAGAACGAGAGCGGAACTGAGATCACAAGGGCGCACGGGCAGGAGACGATCAGGAATGTCAGAGCCCTGTAGAGCCAGGTGGCGAATGTTCCGCCGAAATCACCTGAGAGGACCGGAGGAATGAAAGCCAGCACCAACGCCGCTATCACAACGACCGGGGTGTAGATCTTTGCGAACCTTGAGATGAAGCTCTCGCTCTTGGATTTGTTCTCGGAAGCGTTCTCGACAAGGTCCAGGATCCTGGATGCGGTTGACTCACCGAAAGCCTTCGTGACTTTCGCGCGGATGACACCGGTAAGATTCACGCAACCTGAAATAATGTCATCATCCTTGGAGATGCTCCGTGGAACGCTTTCTCCGGTCAGGGCCACGGTGTTAAGGCTTGAGGTTCCTTCAAGGACGATTCCGTCCATCGGAACTTTCTCGCCCGGCTTCACCACGATTATCTCACCGACTTTGACTTCTTCCGGATTGACTGTCATTACCTTCCCGTCACGTTCAACATTGGCGGTGTCCGGTCTGATGTCCATCAGAGCAGAGATTGACTTGCGGCTCCGCCCTTCGGCAATGTCCTCGAAAAGTTCTCCGACCTGAAAGAACAGCATCACGAAGACAGCCTCCGGGAACTGTGTCTCGGCTCCGGGAAGGAACCCGATGCAGAGCGCGCCGATGGTGGCGATGCTCATCAGGAAGTCCTCATCGAACAAGTCTCCTTTGAGGATATTCTCTCCGGCCTCAAGCAAGGTGTCGTAACCGGCGATGAGATAAGGGATTAAATAAACAAGGAGAAGCTGCCAGACGCTGAGGTCGCATTTCTTCTCGACCAAGACTGCCACGCCAAGCAGGGCGGCTGAAAGAATGATTCTCGCGAATCTGATTTTGTTTTCCTTTTCCATATTCTTTCTTTGACTTTGATTTCAACGGTGCAAAGGTCGGAAAACAACTCTGCAACTTGGTTGCAAATTTTGGTTTGGTCAAACCAAAATTTGCAACATATACCCCCCTGCACCCCCTTTGGGGGATTTCGGCCTATGGCCGGTCGGCAGAAGCCGACTTGTCGCTTCGCTCCTGTCATTCTATTGAACGGAATACAATAGTTCAAAAAATAACATATACCCCCCTGCACCCCCTTTGGGGGATTTCGGCCTATGGCCGGTCGGCAGAAGCCGACTTGTCGCTTCGCTCCTGTCATTCTATTGAACGGAATACAATAGTTCAAAAAATTAAGTAAATTTGCGATGCGTAATATAAAAACAGATAGGAGATATGCCGAACATAGACCTGACAGAACTACTTGAGAGGCACGGGGTGAAGGCCACGGCCAACAGGCTGATTGTGGCGAAGGCGCTCCTTACCGAGGGCCGTCCGCTGAGCCTTATGGAGCTGGAGGACAAGATCGGCACAATCGACAAGTCTGGAATATTCAGAAGCCTCACGCTGTTCAAGGAGCACCACCTTGTGCACGCGATCGAGGACGGCGGTGACGGCACCCGCTACGAGCTCTGCCTGAGCCACGACTCCGCTCGCGACGAGGACGCGCACGTGCATTTTTTCTGCGAGAAGTGCCACCGCACCTTCTGCCTTGAGGACATCCACATCCCCCCTGTGAAGCTCCCGGCGGGATATTCAGAAACCACGGCGAACTACCTTATTAAAGGAATATGCCCGCAATGCTCGGAGGACGGCTATGGCGAACAATAATCGGAATGAAATGGCGAGCGGCAATCTGAAAGGGCATCTGGCACTGCTGGCGGCCTACACGATCTTCGGCGTCAACATCGTACTGACAAAAGACATCTCCAATTCGGCGGTTGTCTCCCCTATCGCATTGTTCACGCTGAGAGCCATCGGAGCGTCAGCTTTGTTCTGGCTGATCTCATTGTTCACGCCTAAAGAGAAAGTCCCGATCAAAGATCTGATACAGATTGCGTTGGCATCCATATTCGGTCTGTTCATCACCCAATACACGTTCCTGAAAGGCATAACGATGGCCACGACCATCGACGCGTCCATCATCGGGACCCTCGGTCCGATCTTCACGATGTTCTTCGCTTTCATATTCGTGAAAGAGCCTATCACCGCGAAGAAGGCCGCCGGAGTCGGAATCAGTTTCATCGGAATCATATTCCTGATATTCAATTCTGTGCACAGTCACAACGGAGTCGAGGCCACGCAGCCTTTAGGGTTCATTCTGCTGTTCCTGAACAGCATCAGCTTCTCGCTGTACCTCGGAGCGTTCAGGCCGCTGATCCAAAGATATTCAGTGATCACTTTTATGAAGTGGATGTTCCTGTTCTCGCTTCTGATGTCGCTGCCGCTGTCATTTGAGGATCTACTCCACACCGACTACGCCGCCATCAAGTTGCCGCAAGCCCTTGAGATAGGCTATCTTATCTTCTTTGCCACCTTTGTCGCATACTTTCTGATTCCGGTCGGCCAGAAAAGCGTCCGCCCGACCATCGTGGCGATGTACACCTACCTTCAGCCGATTCTGGCCTGCCTGCTCAGCGTCATCGGCGGGATGGACACGATGACCTGGCAGAAAATAGTAGCCATCATTATGGTTTTCAGCGGAGTGGCGGTCGTCAACCGAAGCCGCGCCGCGTCACACAATCAAAGTCTCAAACATTTAAATCCATGAATATGAAAAAGATCATCCTTGCTTTGGCAGCCGCCGCGCTGGCCACTTCCGCACTCGCCCAGGAAGTCATCAAGCTTCCGCAGCCTGACAAGAATGTGTCGATGACTCTCTATCAGGCTCTTCAGCAAAGAGCCTCTGTCCGTGAATATTCAGACGCACAGATCTGTGACGCGTCTCTGTCCCAGTTGCTATGGGCCGCATGCGGAGTGAACCGTGAGGACGGAAGGCTGACCGTACCATCAGCCATGAACACACAGGAGGAAAGCGTCTATGTATGCCGGGCTGACGGCGCATGGCTCTTCGACGCACAGGAAAACATCTTGACGAAGGTTTCAGGAAAGGACATCCGCCCGGATCTTGCCGGCCGCCAGACATCCGTAGCGAACGCGCCGCTGTTCCTCGTGATCGTCTGCGACCTGAACAAGTACAAGTTCCGCGATGAGAAAACCGCGATATTCGGTGCGATAGACGCCGGCTATGTCTCCCAGAACATCTGTCTTGCCTGCGAGGCTCTCGGATTGGCGACAGTTCCGCGCGGAAGCATGAACCACGAAGCTGTAAAAACCGCCCTTGGCCTCAAGGAAGGACAGGAACTTTTGCTGAACCATCCTGTTGGATACGAGAAAAAGTAACCCATCTTACTATTTCATAAAAAATGGTTTAAATATCTGTCCTGAAAATACATAAGTCCCGCCACTAACAAATGGTGGGACCATTTTGTATATTCAAAAATATATTATTTTACGATTTTTTACTACCTTAGTGGATTGTTAAGCAAAGAAACAATGGCTATTACAACCAAGGAAGTGATCAGCAGACAGGATCTGAGGCGTTTCGTCCGGTTCCCGAACGAGTTGTATGCGGACAACGAATACTACGTTCCTCAGATCGAGTCGATGGAAATGGACACCCTCACTCCGGGCAAAAACCGGGCCTTTGAGGTCTGCGAAGGAAAATATTGGCTGGCCTGCGATGAGAATGGAAAAATCGTCGGCAGGGTCGCCGGAATCATAAACTACAAGTACAATAAAAAGGTTGACAAAAAAATCTGCCGCTTCGGCTGGATAGACTTTGTGGAATCCCAAGAAGTGATCCACGCCCTTTTGGAGAATGTGAAGGAATACGCTAAAGAGAAGGGCATGGAGGTCATCGAAGGTCCGGTAGGATTCCTTGAGTTCGACATCTCAGGAGTTCTGGTCGAAGGATTCGACCAGCTTCCGACCGCCTACGGCAAGTACAACGCTCCCTACTACGAGCCGATGCTTCTGAAAGAGGGATTCTCGAAAGAGACTGATTTCGTGGAATATAAGATCACAGTTCCGGACAATCTCGACCGCTACTTCCACTTCGCCGACATGATCGGGGAACGATACAACCTCAAGGAGGGCGACTACAAGAACAAGAATGAGCTGCTCCACAAATATGCTGACGGAATATTCCGTGTGATGAACGAATGTTACTCAGTCTTGCACGGATTCTCGGAACTCTCCCCTGCCCAGTGCGAGGACCTCAAGGACCAGTTCTTCCCGAATCTCAATCTGGACTACGTCTCTGTCATCGTTGACGAGACCGACAAGGTGGTCGGATTCGGAATCACCCTTCCATCACTGTCAAAGGCTCTGCAGAAAGCGAAAGGGCATATGTTCCCGTTCGGTTTCATCCACATTCTCAAGGCATTGCGCCACAACGACACGATTGATGCCTTGCTGATAGCCATCTCCAATGAATATAAGGACAAGGGTGTCAACGCCATGATCATCTCCAAAATCGGCCGTGGGATGCACAAGAACGGAATCAAATACGTCGAAAGCACCCGTGAGCTTGAGGAAAACCATAATGTCCAGAACCTCTGGGGCAAATTCGAGCATCACCTCCACAAGAGAGCCAGGATCTACGTCAAAAACATCTAACACATAATTAATATGGCAGACAAGAAAGCGGAAAGAATACAGACCTCCATCCTGAATGGAGTCGAGAAGAAGGCCCTTGTCTGGCTGGCCGAGAGGCAGCCGAAATGGGTCGTATCTGACACACTCACAGCCATCGGCACGCTCGGTGCGATAATGATCGGAGCCGGGTACATCCTCTGTGGAGTCAACATCAATTTCCTGTGGCTCAGCTGCTTGGGATTCGTTGTAAACTGGTACGGGGATTCCCTTGACGGAACTCTCGCCAGAGTCCGCAAGACCCAGAGACCCATCTACGGTTACTATCTCGACCACACGGTCGATTGCATAAACGAAGCCTTTATGTTCGTCGGACTCGGACTGTCATACCTTATGCGCCTGGATCTGGCCTTGATGATCTTCGTTGTCTATCTTTGCCTTACGGTGAATGTCAGCGTGAACGCCCACCTCAAGAGTGAGTTCAGGCTCACCTACGCCAAACTCGGGCCGACTGAGTTCAGAGTGATCGCCATCATTTTGACCTCACTGTTCATATTCATCGAGCCGCTCAGGGAGTTCAGTACAGAGGTCAGCATATTCGGCAAGGACATAGAGCTCCATGCGCTTGACGTGGCTGGTCTTGTTATCCTGGCCTTGCTTGTGATCATTTATCTAGTGACAATTATCAGTGATGCTAAGGGTTACGCCAAGATGGACCCGATGCCAAAGAGGGAAGACAAATAATGCCGCTTCTTCCAGTAGAACAGATAGAGCAGCTTGCGCCGGTTTTCAAGGGAAAATTAGGCAACGCTGCTGCTGGTTTTCTAAGGAAAGTCCTGTCAATCAAGACGCTGTCCGACCTTTATGACACGATTGATGAATATCAGGGGGCGGATTTCGCCGGGGCTCTTCTTGACAAGCTTGGGGTCAATTACCAATTGGGCGGCTCGCAAAGGCTTGCGAATTTGCCCGACGGTCCGTTCATCACGGTCAGCAATCATCCTTACGGAGGGATGGACGGTGTCATTCTCATTGACCTTATCGGGCACATCAGGCCTGGTTTCAAGGTGATGGTTACAGAGTTCCTCGCCCTTGTCGAAGCCCTGCGCCCAAGCCTCATCGTTGTCAATCCGAAGAACAATCTCAACAAGGGAGTCACAGCAAAGAACATAACTGGTGTCCGTGAGGTTCTGGAAAGGCTTCACGATGGTGAACCAGTGGGATTCTTCCCTTCAGGTGCGGTCTCGGATCTCAGCCTAAAAGAGATGAAAATCAGGGACAGAGAGTGGCAGGAGGCGGTTCTGCGGCTTATCCAGAAAGCCAAAGTCCCGATCGTCCCGGTCAGGTTCTTTGACCACAACTCGTTATGGTTCTACAATCTTGGGCTAATAGACTGGCGGGTCCGCCTGATGCAGCTTCCGCACGAACTTGTCAACAAAAGGTTCAGAAGGATAAGAGTAGGGATCGGCGAGACCCTGAGTGTTGAAGAACAGCTCAAACATCCCGACATCAAAGATTTCGGCGCTTTCCTCAGAAGCAAGGTCTATGATATGCCGCTCCCGGAGGATTTCATCAGATACAAGGACTACATCGCGTCAACACGGTAATCCACAAACTTTTCCGGACCGCGCCCAAGAAGTCCAGCGTCACTCTCCACAATATTCGAATGAAAATTCCTTGAATATACTGGCTTCGTAAATGTTTTTTTGTATCTTTGCAGTCCAATCGGGGTATTAGCTCAGCTGGTAGAGCGCAAGGTTCGCAATCTTGAGGTCAGGAGTTCGATCCTCCTATGCTCCACAAAAATCCGCCTCTCAGTCACCTGAGAGGCATTTTTATTTTGTGTCCCCTATCCAAGCGGCCTGCCGCGGCGATGATTGGACTGAACGTCTTTTGTAAAACGCACCCGATCCTCAATACGGCTCAAATTATCAGAATAATCATTATTTACGGCTCAAATCTCTGGGAAATGAGCCGTAATTTTCGTATTTTTGAGCCGTAAAAATGATGCCTATGACAAGGGAAAACGAATTACTTCAGTACCTGCACTACCATCCAGGCTCCTCCAGACGCGAGATTGAGTCCGGCATGAATCTGAAGGAAAGTCCAGCTACCGTGAAGCGTATCCTCGCTTCGCTGGTGGAGAGCGATTATTCGTGGTTTCCCGCCAGAGCCGTGCCACGCGCTACAGCGTGTCACCGCATTCGTTCGGAGATTTGCATATTTTTGCACCAGAATTGACTGGCTTACAACCATCACTCAAGATGACACAAAACTGTATATTTAATATTTCTACCATGAAAAAGATCATTTTGGCACTTGCCGTCGCCGGATTGGCGACATCGGTGACATCCTGCGGCACAAAACCGAACACATTGACCGCTGCCGAGAAAGCTGACGGCTGGGTACTCCTTTTCAACGGAGAGAACCTCGACGGCTGGCGTGATTACAATGGAGACTCTCTGACCAACGGCTGGACCGTCGTGGACGGCTGCATCCAGGCTTCCGGAGAGGGAGCCGATGAGTCCGGCTACATCGTCACGGACAAGAAGTACGAGAATTTCGAACTGTCCTGGGACTGGAAACTCACCCACGGAGGCAACAGCGGAATGCTCTACCATGTGGTCGAGAATCCTAAATTCAAGGTTCCGTATGTCACCGGGCCGGAGTATCAACTGATTGACAATGAGGGTTGGGAAGAAGTCAACGCTCCTACAAGACTGGAAGAGTGGCAGAAACTCGGCGTGGACTACGCAATGCATCTTCCTGACTACAGCAAGATGAACGTCAATCCTCAGGGAGAGTGGAACAATTCCAAGATTGTCTTTGACAACGGTCACGTGGAGCATTGGCTCAACGGCGAAAAGATTCTTGAATTCGAGGCGTGGACAGACGACTGGTTCGAGAAGAAGGCCAGCGGCAAATGGGGCAACGCAACCGAATATGGTCTCGCCCACGAGGGTGTGATCTGCCTCCAGGACCACGGCGATCCCGCTTCATTCAGGAATATCAAGATCAAGGAACTGCCTCACAAGGCCGGTCAGGAGGTCGAACTCTTCAACGGAAAGGATCTTCACGGATGGGAGTTGTTCGGAAGCATGCGCACAGGTGTTGACGAGGAAGGCAATCTCGTGACTGAGAACGGAGAGGATCTCCGCTACGGCTATCTCGGAACCCGTGAATATTACAAGGATTTTGACCTGACGGTTGAGTTCAAGCAGTGCTCGAACGGCAATTCAGGCCTCTTCTTCCATTCATTCGTGGAGGGTGGCTACCAGAACAACATCGTGAACGGATGGCAGTGCGAGGTCGCTCCTAAGGGACATGACACGGCAGGTATCTACGAGTCTTACGGCCGTGGCTGGCTGGTTCAGATTCCGGACGAAAAGGAAAACATTCTCAAGGAAGGAGAATGGAACACACTCCGTCTGCGTGTCGAAGGTGGCAACGTCAAGACTTGGCTGAACGGCGAGCCTATGGTTGACATAAACGATGAGTTGATCGGTTCCAAGTCCGGCCGCATCATGCTCCAGATCCACGACGGAAACAACATCAAGGTTCTCTGGCGCAACTTCCACCTCACTACTCTATAGAACCATCAGACAACGGTGGCCATGAACAGACATGATCCTTATATCATCGGAGCCGATTTCGGCTCCGATTCCGTTAGGGCGCTATTGGTCAATGCTTTGACCGGTGAGCAGCTGTGGACAGCTGAGGCCAAATACACTCGATGGGGCAAAGGACTTTATTCCGACGGTTCAAAGGCAATGTTCCGTCAAAACCCTCTCGACTACCTCGAAGGACTTGAAAAAGTACTGAATGATGTCGTTTCGCATTGTCCCGAACCAGAAGCTATACGCAGCATTTCCGTGGACACTACAGGCAGCACACCATGTCTTGTGGACAAGTATTGCAAGCCTCTGTCTCTGCTTGAAAAGTATAAAGAGAATCCTGACGCTATGTTCGTCCTATGGAAAGATCACAGCGCGGAAAACGAAGCTGAGGAAATCAACGATACGATCAAGGTCTCAGGCAAAGGTTACGCTTGCCATCAGGGAGGGCACTATTCCGCCGAATGTTTCTGGGCCAAAGTACTCAAGGTAATCCGCCACTCACCGGAACTTATGGATGACGCGTGCACGGCCATTGAGTTGTGCGACTGGATTCCGGCCGTATTGACAGGTGTAGATGACATCTCAGAGATGAAATCCGGGCTGTGTGCCGCCGGAGCGAAGAGATTGTGGGCAAAGGAATGGGGAGGCTACCCACCGGAGGAGTTCTTCAAAGAAATAGACAGCCGGCTCGTTCCTATTCTAAGGAATATGCCAACAAAGATGTACGGCTGTGACAAGGCTGCAGGAATGATATCGCCGGAATGGGCAGACAAGCTCGGCCTTTCAGGTGATGTGCTTATAGGCATAGGAAACATCGACTCACACTCCGGGGCAGTTGGTGCGGGTATCTCCTATGGCACAATGGCCATGAATCTCGGCACTTCTGCTTGTTTCATGGCTGTCACACCACCGAACCAGAATGTCATAGAAGGCATATTCGGACAAGTGGACGGCTCCATCCTCCCGGGAATGACAGGGTATGAAGTCGGAATGTCAGCATTCGGGGACATTTTCGCATGGCTGAAGCGAATCCTCGGATGGGCGTTGGATTGCAATCAGACGAACCAGAAGGACAATATTCTTCAGAAACTTTCGGAGGAAGCCGAAAAATTGAGAATCAGCGCATCCAGTCCCATCTCCACAGGTTATCTCAATGGAAGGCGTTCCCCTGCACCGGACAGTTCCCTGACCTGCACAATCACCGGATTGACGTTAGGGACATCCCCCGCGGAAATCTATTATGCACTTGCCGAATCAGCGGCGTTCGGAGCTAAAGCCGCCATTGACCATCTGATCAACAATGGGGTGTTCATCGAACGTCTTGTCGCGATTGGCGGCATCGCGTTCAAGTCCCCTTTCATCATGCAACTCATGGCCGACGCCAACATGAAAAAGATCGAAGTGCTTGACTGCAAGCAGTCCTGTGCTCTGGGAGCGGCGGTCAACGCCTCTGTTGTCGCAGGTTTGTACCCGGATGTTCCGACTGCCCAAAAAGCATTGTGCCCACCATCGGCGCACACCTATTCCCCATCTCCTGAAAGACATGATCTTTTGGAGAGCCGTTACCAAAAATACTTGGAACTAAGCAAATTAAAATAAATGGAGAATCATTCTTTCGGGAAACGGCGAATATTCATTGTCGCCACTCTCTTCGTAGCGATCATCTGCAACTACCTTGACCGCCAGCTGTTGTCAATATTAAAACCGGAAATCCTGGAATATTTCGGCATCGGGGACATCCAATATGCCTGGATAGTAAATGTGTTCCTGATCTGCTACGCGATAATGTATCCCATTTCTGGCATCCTGGTGGACAAATTCGGCCCCAAGCCGGTGATTTCTGTCGGGATAGTCGTGTGGTCCTTGGCATGCATCGGAGGCGGCCTGTCAACGAACGCTGTGCTTTTCGCCACATTCAGAGGCATCCTCGGACTTGCGGAACCTACCATCATAGCCGGGCAGATTGTCGCCGTGACCGTTTGGTTCGAGAAACGTCACAGGGCCACCGCCAACAGCCTGTGCACAGCGGGCGGAGCTTTGGGGACCGTCATCGCACCTCTTGTGATAGCTTGGATGGCAAGGATCCTGCCTTGGCACGAAGTGTTCATCCTTGCCGGTGGCATAGGATTGATCATCGCCGTGGTCTGGGCTTTCGTGTACCGCAATCCGGGCAAGGAAGTGCTCGCAATGACTATGGACGCGGATGAAAACGCAGACGACACTCAAAAATCCATCGAGGGATCTGCCGCATTCACATGGACAGGGCTGTGGAAAACCCGTTCCTTGTGGGGAATATTGCTTATTCGCCTCATCAGCGACCCAGTCTGGTACTTCTGCTGTTTCTGGCTGCCAGGTTACCTGAGGAGCATGGGGGAAGCGCAGGGACTCAGCCAGCAGGCCACACTTGACATGATTCAATACATGGGCGGTGTGCCCTTCCTGTTCAGCGCCATCGGAGGAATATTATCATCCATATTCTCAGACCATCTCGTCAAGAAAGGGATTCCAGCCCTAAAAGCGAGAAAAATAATGATGATCGGGATATCCTTTGTGGCGCCGATATGCGCGTTGACCCCGCTCGTGAGCGGATGCGAATCCATAGCGTTCGGAGCCAGGGCATGGATGGTCGTGGGCATATTCAGTGTGATCGCCGTGATGTGCTCAAGCTGGCTCTACACCATCTGCGTGGTGGTCGCGGAGGCGTTCCCTGTAAGAAACGTGGCAAGCGTGGTCGGCATCACCGCTGGAGCCGGAGCCGTCGGAGGAGCCATATTCAATGTCTTCGTGGGCTCATTGCTCTCGTCTATGGGAAATATTCTGTTCGCAGTGATGGGTGTGCTTCACCTCATAGCCTCAGTTGTACTGTGGAAGATGGTGCGGCCTGAACGTCCGGGACTGTACGTGAAGAATGTTTAAAATCAAATAACAATGGAAACAAAAAGAACTTACACCGAGCCGGCGAGGGAGATTCCGGTAAGAGACAATGTGGACATTCTCGTTGTCGGAGGTGGACCTTCGGGCATTATGGCCGCACGCGCCGCTGCCGGCAAAGGTCTTAAAGTGATGCTCATCGAGAGCCGTGGCTATGTCGGAGGCAACCTGACCCTCGGTCTGCCGATCCTCGGATTTCTCGGCCGGAAAGGCAATCAAGTCATCGAGGGCCTGCCTCAGATGCTCATCAGCAGACTCAGAGCCAAGGGCAAGGCTTCTGAACACAAACCCTGCAAGAACCACGTCAGCCTCACGATCATCGACCCGGAAGCCGTAAAGGACGAGGCTTTGGCCATGCTGGAGGAAGTCGGGGTTAATATCCTTATGTACGTTTTCTGCTCCGGAGTCATCAAAGAAGGCAATGATGTCAAGGGAGTCATCATCGAAAGCAAGGAAGGCCGCGAGGCAATCATGGCGAAAACCGTCATCGACTGCACCGGAGACGCCGATGTCGCGTTCAAGGCCGGAGTGGAATGCCACAAGGGTGACGCCGAGGGAGGCATGCAGCCGCCTACTTTGATGTTCTCGATGCGAGGTGTGAATATGCCTGAGCTGAGGGATGCCATCGTTAACCATTCCGAGGAATTCGACATGGACGTGATGCCTACCGAGCAGTTCAAGGAGGGGCCGTTCATCGTGGTTGGTTTCAGAAAGAAGATCAACGAAGCCAGAGAGAAAGGGTATGAGATTCCTGTGGCGAGGACTATCCTCATCACGGGGCTTGCCGATGATGAGATCTGGGTGAATATGTCCAGAGTCTGTGGGGTGGATTCCACAAACCCGGAAAGCTACACCGAAGGGGAAATCAAGGCCCGCTTCCAGAATGACGAGGTGGAGAGATACCTCAAGGACTTCATACCAGGTTTCGAGAACGCATGGAGAGACAGGGTGGCTCCGTTCATGGGCATCCGCGAGAGCCGTGTCATCAAGGGTGAATATGTGCTGACGGCGGACGACATCCTGAACTGCCGCAAGTTCGAGGATTCAATAGGTGTTGGCAGTTACCCGGTGGACATCCACCACAGCCACGGTGACGACTGCACGATGATGTGGTGCCCTGACTGCTATGATCTTCCTTACCGCATGCTTGTTCCGGAAAAGGTCGGCAATCTCCTTGTGGCCGGACGCTGCGCCTCCATGACTCACGAGGCAATGGCCTCGGCCAGAGTGATGTCCACTTGTATGGCAATGGGTGAGGCAGCCGGAAGGGCGGCGAGGATCGCCTTGTCGGAAGGTGTGCCGGTGGCCAAGGTAGGTGTGGCAGAGGTCCGCAAGGAACTCAAGGAGACGGGGGCCTACCTCAGGGACTAATGAATATACAATCGTCCAAGTCATGAATATATTCAAGAACAAGACATTGATTCTTACGGCTTTGAGCGTGCTCCTTTCGGCCGCTTGCATCGTTCCGGCAAATGCGGCCGGGAAAGGTCTCAGCCGTGACCCTCAGGGAAAAGGCACCCATCGTATAATGACCTGTAATATCCGTATAACAGGATTGCCGGAAGACGCTAAAAAGCCAGGTTGCACATGGGAAGAAAGGAGGGAGGTTTGCCGGGATGTGATATTAGCCCAGAAACCAGACATCATTTGCATGCAGGAGGTCATCTATGACTCTAATGAGTACATGAAGAAAGAGTTGAAAGGCTACACCTCGTTCGGATTCGCCGGTCCTGAAATGGACCCGTTTACGGAGGGCTACCATTTCATTGGAAAGAACGTGATCTTCTTCAAGACATCCAAGTACGAGATGCTTGGAGCTGGTTGCTATTGGCTGTCAGAGGATCCGCTTATCGGAGGCACGGTCTCGTGGGGCACTACAAGGGCAAGGCACTGCAACTATCTCAGGCTGCGTGACAAGGAAACCGGCGAGGAGTTCCGTGTTCTTGACGCTCATCTCGACCACAAGTCTGACAACGCCAGGCGCGAGCAGGCAAAGATGTTAGTCAGGGAAGCCGGCCAGTATGCGGATGATTTTCCGCAGATTATCTGTGGCGACTTCAATTCCAGCATTTCCGACGGAGCAGCCCAGACTCTGCACGCTGCCGGATGGAAAGACGCTTACGAATGGATGGGGCACACTGACAGGTTCTCTTACCACGGTTTCAAAGGCGAGAAGTACTCCAAGAAGAACACCCGCATCGATTTCATTTTCCTGCACGGCAAGGTCAAGCCGGTCTATTGCCGCATGATCACGGAAGGGGTAAAGGGCATCCTGCCAAGCGACCACTACTTTGTGATGGCGGATGTGAAGTTTGGAGACTAATGTTACTGACAGCCAGAGACTTTTGTAACTCAAACGGTCAATTACACATCCCACAATCAAGGGTCTGTTCGGTTGTTTGAAACAGAGTTTACCGCATAGGGCGGTATGAAAAAAAAACGAAAACCCCGATTTTTGCACGTTACCAAAAATCGGGGTTTTATTTTTTTCATTCCGCTCGTCAATCAAATCTGAGCATTGTGTCGTCAAGCCACTTGGTTCCGACAAGAGTCTGATAGTTGCCGGTGTCCTTGCCGGAGCGGAAATTACGGAAGTAACGGTTCTCTGAAAGAACCTTGCCATCAGCGGAAGTCAGTTTGAGGGTCACTATGCAGAGACCATCCGGAACATCAGCGATGTCAATGACAGGAGTCGTCGTGTCGTCCGCAGGACTGACAACCGCTGTTTTTGAATACACTTCCTCACCGTCCGGGTTGACTACGGAAACGCCGGCGGTAAGGTTCTCCAGATCACCGCAGCAGACATTTACAACCTCAACCTGGCTGGAGGCTGGGTTCAATTGGATGTGAAGAGGCTCACAGGCTTTCTTCACGGCGGCGCAGGCAGCTGTCGGACGGAACCAATAGTCGTAGGTCTGCCATGCAAGGCTCGGCCAGGCGCTGTGTGACATCCAGATCAGAAGGCCTTTGCGTCCAACGTTGTTGGCCTCATACATCGCACGGTAGCCGTCATAGTTGACCCACTGGGCATATTTCGCGAAAGTCTCGGCGGATTCCATAGCCTGTTCCCCGAAACGTCTTCTGACCATTCCGACAAACGCCGTGTCACCCTGTGCGCCAGTTCTTGTGAAATCGTGCTGTCCCCAGACATCGTTCGTTGGCCAAAGATGGTCTGAAGTAAGCATCCGGGACAGGCTCTCATATTCCATAATCGCAGGCATTCCCCTCTCGCTGTGAAACTTGGAGGTCGGGTTCTCGAAGTAAAACGAAGGCTCGACCGCACGGTAAGGACCATGGCCGCTGACACCATCATCGGCTGAACTTGGAATGTAAACGATGTCTGAATGAAGTGCGTTCACGGTCTCGATCAGGCCGTCGTTCAACTCTGCCGGAGGATAGCCCTCGTTACGGCCACAGTACAGACCAATGCTCGGATGCTTGCGGATAAGGCTGACATAATCCCTGGCATTGTCAAGGAACATCTCATTGTCATCAGGATCCGGGCCATCGGCCGGATTGGCAAGCCAGAAGTCCTGCCATACCACGATTCCGTACTTGTCACAGGCATCATAGAACTCCTCGTCACCAGTCTGGCCGACCCAGTTACGGATCATATTCAGATTCATGTCCCGATGCATACGTGCAGCGGTGTCATATTCATCAGCACCGTAGCGGAGGTTATATTCACTAAAACCCCAGTTGCCGCCCTTAGGGAAGAAGCGGCGGCCGTTGATAAACATCTTAAGGTCGCTCATCACATCGCTGTAGGTGAATTCCCTGACGCCAGCCTGCCAATCTATTGAAGTGATCGCCTCAGCCGTCCCATCCGGGACGAAGGCAAAAGTCGCTTTGTGCAAGGCAGGCTCGCCGTAGCCGTTAGGCCACCAAAGCGCTATTTTCTGATTCTTCAGCTGTGGATATTCCTCTGGAGTGAATATGACGGTTCCGCTCTTACCTGCTTTCAATTCCACTTTCTTCGAGAACTCGATGTCGCCGATGGTTCCGAGAAGGGTTCCGCTGATGGTCTTCTCCGGTCGTCGGTCATGTTGAAGCGGCTTGCAAGCCCCGTCAGCGACCTTGACCGAAACCGTCATCGACGCAAGCCCGTCCGTTACCTTGCTCTGAACCAGAGGGTCGCTCAAAGTCACAGCTTCGGCCTTCTCGATCCGCACATCGTTCCATATTCCAATATCACGTCCTCTTACGGTCGGCATCCAGTCCCAGCCCACGGTGGCATGGAATGTCGGGTTGTCAGCACCAAGCTGGCCTCCGTTGAAATCCGGACTCTCGGCGTTCTTTTCCTTCACGGCGGCGTAATGTGCAGGTTTGATGATGTGCACGGCAATGACATCATTCTCACCTTTGATCAAGTCCGTGATGTCGAAACGGGCTCGCTTGAAGGCACCAGCGATGTTGCCTGCATATTTTCCATTGACATAGACATCAGCTTTCCAATTTATTCCGTCGAAGGTCAAAATCAATGACTCTCCTTCAGAGCGATTGGTCGTCCTGGCAAGATCAGCGACCGATGGAGTCCATCTGTACCAGAAATCCGAATTGAAGAAAGACTCTGAAATCTGAAGGTTGTTGTCCGCGATTCCAGGATCAGGGACAGCACCGGCTGCGATGTAACTGTAAAGAACGGTTCCAGGCACGACCGCAGGCAGCCATTCCGAATCATCATATTCATTGGTGGAAACAGTCTCACCGCTCCCGGCAACTGCAGAAGCGCGCTGAAGCTTCCATTCCGCCTTTGCCTCTTCCACGACCTTCGGACCTAAGACTTCCATCTCGCTCAAAGCGAAATGGCCGCTCTCATCCGCTCCTTCCATCGAAAGACGGACATACCTGGCGTTTCCGGCCGCTTTGAATGAATATGTCAGCGAATCGGTCTGCGGAAGGTCCGTGACCTTTTTCCAATTCTTCGCGTCGTCAGAAACTTCAATGCAGCCATTGTCGGCCTTATGGATCCAATGCAGGCGAACCTCACTGAATTTCCTTTTCGCGCCAAGATCAACGCTGACCCACTGAGGGTTATCATCAGAACTCATCCATACGCTTGAATATACCGAGGAAGGAAGCACATTGAATCCTCGTGATTCCTTGGAATCGTATGGCCCGGTGTCTGAACTCTTTCCGAATTTCGGTTCCGCTGAGAAATCCACAGAATAGATCACCCAGAAAAGGGCGCCATTCATGTTGAACTCAATCTTGAAATGATTGAAATCAACCGCATCTTCAAGCGGTATTTCCAAATCCAATTCTCTGGCCGGGCGGGTGATTGACTCTGCCTGTTTGTTTGGGTCTGTTATCACCTCTGGATTACGTTTTGTTCCAGGCAAGTCAGGGCCACATGCAAATCCGACCTGATTCATCCCGGCGGAGTCACCTGCCTTGCAAATGATCGACCAATCCTTGGCCGGTTCCTGATAGACAACGTACCCACGCACACGCACGCAACCGGCGGAAAACTTCTGGGCACTCTATTCATATTCAAGGAAATCAGCAGCACCTTTCAACCTGTTGCTTGAATATGGCCCCGCATCCACAGTCCACTCCTTCTCGCGCCGAGGCAATTCTCCCGCAGCTGTGCTGACCTTGAGCCAAGCGGATTCCGTAGTCTCCACAACGCCGTCGGTAACCAGCTGCGCCGTAAGATTATAATCATAGGAAGACGAAGCGCAGACGGCTTTGTTCAAGGCGACATTCACAATCGGTTCGTTGTAGGTACAACCAAGCATAGCCGCTACAAGCATCATAGCTGCGGCGTAGGGCAATTTCTTGACAGACATAACTTGCTATTAATCAGTGAAAGCGGAGGATACAGGATTCGAACCTGTGGGGCCTTTCAGCCGACTTGTTTTCGAGACAAGCACCATAAACCACTCGGACAATCCTCCGTGTTTTGCGATGCAAAATTAACAATTTTCGGGGAAATTATCAATCCGCATCGCTCTTTATTTGGTCAGCGACTTACAAACCGCCCCTCGTGAGGCAATACCATAATAACTATGATCACCGGTCTGACTGATCCTTGCGGTTTCCGATCTCCACAGAAGTGAGCGAAAGGGCGATCAGCGACTGCGCCAGAATGTAGGTCAGCATCACCAGGAAGCCATGCAACGGAAGGCGTATGCCGGTGAACATGCCGGCGGCAAGGATCGCATCAGAGATGACAAACAGGACATAGCCTACGAGGGTCATGATGTAGAGGCGGTTTTTGGTCTCGACGGCTGCCAAAATCACCGAGTTGATGACAAATGCGAACACACATGCGTACTCCAAGACGCAGCCTCCCAAGAATCCCTTGACACCGAATGCGTGGGCGGGGATGGTCGTGACAGCGATCAGGGTGGCCAGAATCAAGAACCTCATCAGCACCTCCTTTGTGCCTGCAACTTTTCGCGGCTCCGGAATCGTCAGGAAATAGAATATGTGACCGACGAGAAAGGCCAGAAGCCCAGCGAGGAAGAAGGTCTGTCCGTTGAACATCAGCAGGATGTCCCCCAACGCCCCGAACGCCATAGCCAGCATCAACGTGGTCACCCGCCTTCCGCGAACGCCTTCCCTTGTCAGTAGCAGCCAGCAGAAGAGCGCCAGCGACGGCACAATCAGCGGCTTGGAGCATAACACAAGAATATTCACACCTAAAAGCTTGCCGAGCAGATTCGCCACGGACGAAAGTATGAATATCGCCGCCGCCAACTTTTGCGACACATTCAAAGACTTCATTACCAACTAATTATTAAAGTCAAACAATCATATTCACAAACCATTGCCATGGTCATGTACCGCCGTTATTCCTCCAAGGACAACATCCTTACTGACAAAGGAATAGGATGGATCGACTCCGGCTCGATGTTCCGTCTCACCGCATCCACCAAATTCCGCAGTGTCAAATCTCTGGCCCGCCTGGACAGCTCACACTCCCAGACCACAATCACATTCCATCCCAACGCCTCAAGAGCCGCCACTTCCTGCGCGTCCCTCTCCTTGTTCCGCCGGATCTTCTCCTGCCAGAACTCCACATTCGACCGAGGCATCCTGAAGTTGTCGCATCCTGGATGCCCGTGCCAGAAACACCCGTTTATGAATATCACAGTATGGTACCTCCTCAGCACGATGTCCGGACATCCCGGCAGCCTTCTGGAATGCAACGAATATCTGAACCCTTCCGAGTGCAGCCACCTCCGCACGACCATCTCCGGCCGTGTGTCCTTTCCCCTGATCCGCGACATGCAATAATGCCGCTGCTCCTTAGTCATCGTGTCCGGCATGGCTCAATTCTCCAAGACGCTCTTAACAAAACACGAAGATAACAATATTAACGATTCCGAAGAGCGTAATTCATCGGCAATCGCGCTTTAGAAAGCAAAATTGCACTCCAGAAGCGTGAATATTAAAATAAAACGCCCGCACTGTAACCAGAGCGGACGTCTGAAGTTTTATCCATAATAAGGAGTGTGAAATCTCTACTTCTTTGTTATACGGGCTGTCCAGCCGCCGCCGGGAGCCATATGGATCTTGACTTTGCGGTCGGCGGGAACAGGGGCGAGCTCACGCTTGTAGTCACGGGCGGCGCGGTCGGCGTTGATGCCGTCACGGAAGATTTCCATTGTCCAGTCGCCTTCTCCGAGGAAACCTAAATCAAGAGTCAGGTCACGGGCTTTCCAATCGTTGAGTGAACCAACGTACCAGACATCTCCGCTGCGGCGGGCAAGGGTGATGAAACGTCCGAGGACACCGTTCACGGCCACGCTCTCGTCCCAGACTGTCGGGCAGTCGGCTATGTATTTAGTGCACTCCGGCTCGGCCATATAGTTGGACGGAGAGTCACACAGCATATTCAGAGGAGAGTCAAAGACTACATATTCAGCGAGTTGGTGGCAGCGGGTGCCCTGGCTCATAGCCTCGGAATTCACAGGATGATAGTTCTTCTGAATGGCGTTTCGCATCGCACCCTGAGTGTAGTCCATCGGGCCGGCGGCCATTCTGATGAAAGGAACCGTGACATCGTAGGTCACCTGATCGACCGTAGGCTTGCTCCACTTCATCTGCTCCAGACCGAAAACTCCTTCATAATTGATGACGTTAGGGTACGTGCGGTTGAGTCCTACAGGCTTGAACGCGCCGTGGAAGTCAACCAGAAGTCCATACTTGGCGGTTGTCTCGGCCGCGCGTCTGAAGAAGTCAACCATATATTGGTCGTCACGATCCATAAAATCGACCTTGAAGCCCTTGATTCCCATCTCGGAGTAATGCTTGCAGACATTCTCCATATCACGGTCGAAAGCGTAGTAGCCAGCCCAAAGGATAAGGCCTACGTTGTGCGCTTTGGCATATTCACAAAGCATCGGGAGATCGATCTCCGGGATGATCTGCATAAGGTCCGCCTTAAGGTTGACAGCCCAGCCTTCATCGAGGATGACATATTCAATGCCGTGCTTCTGGGCGAAGTCGATGTAGTACTTGTAGGTGTCGTTGTTGATGCCGGCGCGGAAGTCCACCCCGTAGAGGTTCCAAGCGTTCCACCAGTCCCAAGCGACTTTTCCAGGCTTCACCCAGCTGAAATCCTGTGACGGATCGGCCGGCTTGCCAAGCTTCCAGACCATATCGTTCACAGCCAGATCGGCATCATTCGTTGACACCATTATAATCCTCCAAGGGAAGGATTCAGCAGCTGTGCAGGCGGCAAGATATTCCTCACGCTCCTTGACAATGCCCTGAAGCATATTATGTCCGCCCTGCTCGACAGTCTTAGGGTACGGAGCGAAACGACCTGAAAGGGTTGTAGCGTCACCTTCGTTGTAAAGGTACATTCCCGGATAGTCAACAAGATCGGACTCGGTGATAAGAACCTTCATTCCACCTTCCGCAGACACAGCGATCGGAAGGAACGCAAGCCTTTCCTTGTTCCACTGCGACAGGGCGTGGATGGAATATGTGTTCTCAAAGGAGTTCCAATACTGGCTCTCGAGGGTTTCGGTGTGCTGTTTCACATAAGGGACGTACGCATCCCAATCCTTGGCGAAATTGAACTGGGCCTTCTCCGCCAAAACCTTCGAATCATTCTTCAAAGAACTGGTGAAACGATAGGCCACGCCCTCGTCATAAGCGCGGAACGCAAGCGAGAACTCTTTGAATATGAGAGTGATCTCGTTGTAGTTGTCACGGACCTGCGCCTTCTTGTAGGCGACCGTCGGGAGAGTCTGGTCAACGCTTGCCTTTTTGACCTTACGCACCTTGTCGTTATCTCCGAACACAACGCCGTCGGACAGGGTCATAGAAATCTCGGACGCGTCAATCAGATTGACGGCATCCTTAGAGACCGAATAAGTGATGGAGTTGCCTACAACAACCGTGGCGGACAGATGGCCGTCAGGCGAAACGACCTTGTAAGTCACATCCTTGGCTGAAACCGGCAGAATGGCCGCTAAAGAAACAGCCGCCGCTGCCAAAATAGTTTTGAGTGTCATAAAACGAATATTTTAATTACATTATTTCCATAATGCTGATAAAGATACAAACTAAGTTTGAGATTATCAGCAACCGCATTAAAATATATTGTAATTATGGGATATAATGGCTATTTTTGCGATTGAAGACAAGCAAGTTTAAACCAATGAACTCTAAAAGAATCACGTTGACTATTCTTACGTGCCTCCTGTGTTTTTGTGCGGTGGCTCAGAACCTTCCGAATGTCAAGATTGAAGACAGCTCCGGCAAGGTTTTCTCTACTTCAAGTCTCATAGATGGAAAAGTTCCGGTTCTGCTTGCATTCTGGTCGTCAACCTGCAAGTATTGCATTGAAGAGATCGACGCTTTGAATGAGGCCTTTACAGATATTCAGGACATTTCCTGCAAGATTGTCTGCGTGTCGGTCGATGACAGCAGATCAATCTCAAGGGCGAAAGCGATGGTAAAATCTCACGATTGGGATGATTTTATCTTACTATATGATACAAACAGGAATCTTTACAGGAGTTTGAACGTGGTTTATATCCCACAATTATTCATATACGACAAAAAAGGTAAACAAGTATATTCCCACACTGGGTACGCAGCGGGAGAAGAGTTTAAGATAATCAACATAATTAAAAACAACCAATAGTTAAATTTGTCATAGCCTATGAGAAGAATCAGCGTCTTTCTGTTGGCATTATTTGTCATTTCGTTTTTACCGGGCTGTATACTGAAATCTGAGAAAACAGACCCCGAAATCACACTTTCGGATCCTTCATATTCGAAAATCGCGATTGACTGCAAGAAACAAAGCGTACAGATCGGATTCACGAGTAATGTGGCGTGGAGTACTTCCGGCGCGGCTGAGTGGCTTTCAGTCTCGCCCTCATCCGGAAATTCAGGAACAGCCTCAATCAATATCGATGTTCAGGAGAATACCTCCAAACAATCCAGAACAGCATTCCTGAGGATCAGTGACAAGTCCTTGGTATCGACCATCAGGATTTCCATCACCCAAGAGGCCGCCCCGGAAGAAGAAGATCCAATATTCAACATTGACAAGAATGATTTCAGAGTCAATGCTGATGGAGGAGACATCGAGCTGAAAGTAACCCACAATATTGATTACAAGATAACATCAAGGCCTGAATGGGTGAAACAGACTTCTATGAATTCCAGCGGAAATGAGGATTCTTATACTTTCTCTGTTGAAAGAAACAGCTCAACGGAAAGTCGCGAAGGTGTCATAGTGTTCTGCAATGATCTCAACGTATGTATTCCTGTCAACATCAAACAGACAGGAACATCCGTTTCGCTATCAGTCTCACCGGCCTCATTCTTTTTCTCATACAAAGAGGAGAATGATAAATTCACCATAACTTCCAATACGGGTTGGAAGATAAGCAATAACGCCGATTGGATTGAATTAGGGACGAACGAAGGTACCGGAAATTCAGGCGTGTCAATCAGTGTGTCTGAAAACACAACAACGGCGATACGCAAGGCCACCATCACGGTTTCAACATTAGACGAATCTTCTTCAATGGATATCGCCGTTCAGCAGAATGGTGCGAAAGAAATATTCAGCATTGATCAAGATGAATTCAACGTGGCGGCAGGTGGCGAGACCTTCAGTGTCAAGGTCACGCACAATATCGGCTACAAGATCAACTCGGCTCCAGACTGGGTAAAGCAAATCGGCAAGTCCTCCAGCGGGAATGTTGACACCTACACCTTCAAGGCGGACGCGAACTCCAGCACACAGGCCCGCGAGGGAGTGATCGTTTTCTGCAACGACAATGAGGTCTGTGTGCCCGTCACCGTCAAGCAGACAGGGGCGGACGCGTCCTTGTCAGTCTCACCGGCGAATTTGACCTTTATAGCCCAGGGCGGTACCAAAACATTCTCGGTGACATCAAACACCACGTGGGCAGCAAGTTCAAGTGAATCCTGGGCGAAACTCGACAAGACCGATGGCAGCGGCAACGCTCAAGTCTCCGTCACCGTCAGCGAGAACAATGCCATCACGGCCAGAACAGCCACCATCTCTGTAAAGACATCGGACGGCAAGTCAACAACGGCTGTAGTAATCAACCAGTCCGCTGGTCAGACGGAAGGAGGGAATGATGACACAACAACTGGAGGTAAAATCACTCTTGAATAGAAACCCACATAATAAATCATTATGAAATTATCGAATATATTCACGAATATACTGGCTCTGTCCACCATTGCCCTGGCAGTGGCGTGCAATGAGAAGGAGCAATGTACGGAGCTCCGGACCATCAAGGCTGTGATCGAGCGGTCAGACACAAGAACATCCCTTGAAGGACCTGACGCCAATGAAGTCTACAAGACCGTCTGGACATCAGGCGATGATATCGCTGTCTTCTCAAGCGAAAGCATAGCAAAACAATTCAAACTCAAATCCGGAGAAAACACCAACAAGGGTATATTCGAAGGTGCGGCGGGCAAAGGTAATCTGGCTGCCGTGTACCCATATTCAATAGCCAAAGGCAGGGACGGCTCGACTGTTTCCGCCTATCTGCCTGAGGTTCAGGAATATGCGGACGGGAATATTCCCCAGGGAGCCTATCCTATGGTAGCATCAAGCGACAACGATACCTTTTCGTTCAAGAACCTCTGCTCGGTTCTGAGGATTCCTATGTTCGGAGATCTCACTGTCAAGTCGATCACATTCACTCCAGCCAGCGAGAATGTCAAAGTGGCCGGGAAGGCTTCCATCAACGTTGATTCCAAGGAACTTGTGATGGCAGGTGACGCCAAACCATCCATCAAACTCAGTTGTCCGGATGTTAAGCTTGCCAACTCCGCGACAGACTTCCATATTGTGGTGCCGGCACAGGAATATCCTGGTGGTTTCACCATCACAATAAACACAGACAAAGGCGATGTTGTCAAGTCTCTCAAGTCAGACATCACTCTTAGCCGTTCTGTCCTCTATCCTATCGAGGCATTTGAGTGCAAGGTCCAGGGCAGCGATGTCATTACCTTTGAGGATGCCAACTTCAAGGCATATATGATAGCGAACTTCGACACGGACAATGACGGGGAGATAAGTTATAGCGAAGCATTAGCAATCACCAAAATAGATGTCCGCACAGGCGACATTGAGTCTCTTGCAGGGATCGAACATCTTCCGAACCTTTCATTCTTAAATTGCAACGGTCCTAACAAATGGGATAGTGCATTGGAGAAATATGTTGGCGGCGGAGGTCTGCTTAAAAAATTGGATGTATCAAAAAACACACAACTGACGGTATTGTGTTGCGGTTTCAATCAGCTCACATCGTTAGATGTAAGCAACAATAAGAACCTCAGCACATTATATTGTGACAGCAATCAGTTAAAGGCGATTGACATAAGTTGCAATACTTTGCTGAAACGATTCAAAGCCAATGACAATCTTTTGAATTCAATCAATTTAAGCAACAACACACAACTGACGCTTATCAATGTGGAAAACAATAGCTTGACCAGCCTTGATCTCAGCGGGAACACTGAGTTGCTTGATTTGGACTGCGACGGAAACAAGATCACTGTTTTGGATATCAGCAAAAACCACAAACTGACCAGACTAAGCTGTTACTGGAACAAACTTTCAGAACTGAATCTACAAAATAACACATCACTCGAAAATTTGGATTGCGGTAATAACAAAATCACTAACATTGATCTTTCCCCTTGCCAAAAACTCAAAAAGTTATGGTGCCGGAATGGAGCGTTAACTTCAATCGAGCTGAACTGCTGCCCTAACCTTGAATATGTCAATTTATTCAACAACGGAATCACAACTCTGGACATCTCTGAAATATCAGGACTGAAGGAACTGGACTGTTCAAGCAACCCTTTGGAAACGCTATATGTATTTAAGGGACAAGTCGAAGATATTGCGGCTATAAGCATTCCGGTCACTACAAAAATTGTCACAGCGGACGCCCCAAGCGAGTGGGCTGACAGAGAATTCTGGCACAAGTCGCTGGGAATGAGATTCACGGCGACGTGGTGTGGGTACTGTCCTAATCTGGCTACGGGATTCGCCAAGGCGGTCAGTCAATATCCCAACAAAATCGAATTGCTGAACTTGCACCCTACTTCCTCCATTTTAGGGTTCAGCGGGACCAGTGCTTTAGCTAACATATTCAAAGTTACCGGATACCCTACAGGAATGATTGACTATAGAAAACAGATCGAAAACTACGCAAGCGATTACGCGGCCACATTAGTGGTCAATGCTGTGAAAGAAACCGAGAGCAACTATCCAGTCAAGACAGGTATCTCATTCTCTTCATCCGTATCCGGCAATACGTTGACTCTGGACATCAAGCTCTACATAAAGGAAAAAGGCGACTATAAAGTCACAGCCATTCTGCTTGAGGATGGAATCGTAGGCTTCCAGAACGGAGCAGGCAATGACTATGTTCACAACCGTATCGCACGACTGGCCATCACAGAAATCACTGGAAATGAATTTTCCACGTCAGCAGACTTTAAGACCGTGAAGAAGCATTACAGTGCCGCTCTCCCATCGTCTCTTAACAAGGGCAATCTGTATATTCTGGTCTATGTACTCAAGCAATATGGCTCACAGACCATAATCAGAACCGCAGACTATGGTGACTACTATGTTGACAATGCTGCCAGCGCAGCGGTAGGAACCGTCCAAGAACTCGTCCTTTTGGGTGGAAACGAAGATATGACGGATGGAGGTGAAATCACATTAAACTAATGGAACCACGCATGAAAACTATTAAGAGGATTTTCATATTTACACTCGCTTTATTAGCGGCCTGCACAGAGGAGGAGCGGCAGCATAAGGATGAAGAAATGCAGCTGATAACATTATCTGCTGGGATAGAACAGAATGCATCCACTAAAACTTCACTTAGCGGGCCGGTTTCCGGCCATTGGAAGACCTTATGGTCAGATGATGATGTCATAGGAGTGCTCACAAGCAATAATCCGGTTTGCCCATTCACATTGAAAAGTGGCTCAGGAACATCCCGAGCCGAGTTTTCAGGTGTGTACAAAAATCTGGACGGATCAAAGAGAAAAATCGCCATCTACCCTTATTCCATAATCTCCGACATCAATGATAATTCTTCCGTTGTTGTAGTCCTTCCCGCCGAGCAGCAATATACGATAAGTAACATAGCGGAAGGATCTCTTCCGATGGTGGCGATAACGGATGATACTGAGTTAAACTTCAAGAATCTATGCTCCGCAATCAAGGTATCGATAACTGGTGATTTGAGTGTGGACTACATCAGTTTCGCCGCGAATGACGGTGACATAAAAGTCAGTGGCACGGCCATCATCAGCCCGGACTTTGATTCTCCAACTTTATCGATGACCAAAGACGGCAGTTCCTACGTAAAACTTCTATGTCCTTCCGTCAGACTGTCCGATGAAGCCACGGACTTTTACATAGTGGTTCCATCCCAAAAGTACAGCAATGGTTTTTCCCTGACAATCAGCACTGACAAAGGGCTCATACAGAAAAAGATCACATCGGATGTAACCCTTCTTCGTTCCGAACTCTATCACATCACCCCGTTTGAGTGCAAAATAGACGAAGACAACAAGAATATAATCTTCGAAGACGCTAATTTCAAATCTTATCTCATCAGCAAGTTCGACAAAGACGCGGATGGCGAAATAAGTTATGAGGAGGCTCTGAATATCAGATATATAGATGTCAAAACTGACCACATAACATCCCTCTCTGGAATCGAGTATATGACAAATCTTCAGAACTTACACTGCGATGGTAGCGTAAAACTTAACAACGCCACGCAAGAATATGAAAAGCAAGGAGTACTGAAGAAACTTGATGTCTCTAAGAATATTAATCTCACAAATCTAGAAGCATCTCATAATCAGATATCTTCACTTGATGTAAGCAAGAACACTCTGTTGTTAACTATAAGATGCTATAATAATGAACTCACATCACTGGATGTCAGCAATAATCCAAATCTGACCCATTTATTTTGTAGCAATAATAATCTGTCAACATTGAAAGTAGGCAGAAATCTGACATATCTCGGATGCAATGGAAATAATTTATCCACTCTGGATTTAAGCAGCGCTCTGAATCTGAAATATCTCGAATGTAACAATAATAATCTGACCACATTAGATATCAGCAAGAATTCAAATCTAAAATCTCTCGATTGCTACAATAATTATTTGACCACGTTGGATGTAAGTAAGGTTCCGAATCTGACTAGTTTAAGATGCGACTCTAACGAAATCGAATCTCTAGATCTTTCTACCCTGACAGACCTAGAAGGGATTAATTGCTTTAGTAATAAGCTCACTTCTCTGGATGTAAGTAGCAATTCAAATCTGACAAACCTTTATTGTAGTTATAATAATCTTACCACACTGGATCTCAGCAGTAATCCAAATCTCAGCAAGTTACTTTGCTATAGTAATAAACTCTCATCAATAGATGTCAGAAATAATCCTAATCTGACCACTCTATATTGCTGGGGAAATAGTATTTCAGATTTGGATGTCAGCAAAAATCCGAATATGACTTATTTACACTGTGGCAATAATAAAATCGAGTTCTTAGATATCTCAGCACTGACAATTCTGGAAAAACTCTATTGCAACGACAACCCGCTCAATACGTTGTATATATATGAGGGACAGATTGATAAGATCACTTCAAAAGACATCCCATCCACGACCAATATTGTTGTCGGTTCCAAACCAGGTAAAGACAATGTGTTCTCGGTGACCCCTACTTCATTCGACATTGACAGCAATGAGCAGGACATTACAATGACAGTGACGGCTAATATGGACTATTCGCTTGACTCACAACCTGAATGGATAAGCAAAAAATCCGAGAACTCCGGCACCTACACATTCACGGTGAGCACAAACACGACCACTTCCGCAAGAAGCGGCGAAATCATATTCAAGAATGTCAACAACTCGCTTCTGACCGTGACGGTAAAACAGGGAATCCAAGCCTACACATCCTCAGACTATAGTCAGGACGGAAAGGTAACGAAACTCCTCTCAGCCACTGTCGGCAACGGGATCGATGTGGTGTTCGTAGGAGACGCTTTTGCGGACAAGGATCAGGAGCTGTTCAACAAGTACGTAGAACTCGGCACGGAGGCTTTCTTCACGGAGGAACCGTTCAAGAGCGCCAAGAACAGGTTCAACATCTACCGGATCGGTTCCGTCTCGAAGAATGGAATCATCACACAGGAAGGCGGAGACACAAAATTCTCAACGGAATTCGGCCAAGGGACAACGTACATAGAAGGTGACAATAACCTAGTCAACAGTTTCGTCAGGGCTTCTCTTCCGTCAGTGGATCTGACGAAGACAATCATATTCGTGATAATCAACAAAGCGAAATATGCCGGAACCTGTCATATGTACAGCAACAACCAGGCGATCTGCTACGTTCCTCTTTGCTCCAACGAGACCGAATACGCCCAGACTCTCAGACACGAAGGATGTGGCCACGGATTCGGCAAACTGGCGGATGAATATTTCTACACATCCAATGGCAGGATTCCGGAAGAGGAAATTTCACAACTGAGACAATGGCAATCATTTGCCTACGGCTTCTACGAGAATGTAGATCTGACGAATGATCCGAACACCGTACTATGGTCCAAATTCATCTCCGACTCAAGATATTCAGGAAACGTTGGAGTCTTTGAAGGAGGCTACACTTACCCTTACGGAGTCTACAGACCGACCGAGTACAGCATAATGCGTTACAACACGGGAGGATTCAACGCACCATCGAGAGAGGCTATCTACAAGAAAATAATGAATTTCTCTGAAGGTGAAGCTTGGAGTTTCGACTATGAGACTTTTGTGGAGTTCGACGCTCCGGCAAGAAGTGCCGCCGCCGCAACGATGGCAACCACACAGTCAGCGACTGTTGACAAGACCGGATTCATCCCGCTTGCGCCTCCTGTAATGATCGTTGTTGAAAAATAATGAAGAAATTAAGGATAGTCTCAATCCTGGCATTGATGTTAGGACTAAGTTCAATCTCCAGTGCCCAGAATGAAAGTTTCTGGCACTGGAGCCTTGAATCAAACGATGTTTGGTACACAGATCAAAATGATTACGGTTCAAACAATTACCTTAAGCTTGACTGGTCAAACAAACATTTTCAGGCCGGAGCGCAGGCCGAATGGCATCCACAACCGCTGCTTGGCTACGACCTTGGCGGCAAAGGGTTTGCGTTACCGGAAAAGTTCATCCGCTACAACACCGACAATTTCAATGTCACACTCGGTGATTGGTATGACCAATTCGGTTCCGGCCTGATATTCCGATCCTGGGAAGACAGGACATTGGGAATGAACAACTCCATCGGAGGAGCCAGAATGGAATACAAAGCCTTTGATGGATTTATTGGTGCCAAACTGGTATGGGGACATCCGAGACATCTGCGGAAATATTCAGGCACACAGATTCTTGGATCAGACATCGCCCTTCCGCAGATCGGCCTGTTCGGCGGGAATCTTGGTTTGGGGTTTTCTTTTTTGGAACGGTTCGAGAAAGAGCTCCCCTACTACCTTGAAGAAGACTGGACAAAGGTAAGCGTGCCAAGGGACAACGCCTCCTGGTCCGCCGCGGCAAGTTATAATATAGGAGACTTCTATATAAAAGGAGAATATTGCGGCAAACAAAAGGATTGGCACGACTTTTCAGTCAGCGATGTCGAGAGCCTGCAAAAAGGGGAGGCTATCAACCTCGAAGGAGGACTGGCGATCGGTAAAGTGAGTGCTGTCGCTTCATTCAGGAGACTTCATAATATGACAAACAAAGCGTTCAGAACCAACGAGACATTCATCTCCAATACTCTGAATTACATCCCTGCGCTTTCTATGCAGCACACATATATGCTTTGTACACTTGAGCCATATTATCCGAACACTGACGGCGAGAATGCCTGGCAGATGGACCTGATCTACAAAGCCGGTAAAAAGGATCGCCTTCATCTTAACTACAGCGAAGCGCATAACCTTAGGAGGTTCCATAAGCTTGGAAAGGCGGCACTGTTGTTCAGGGACATCAGCTTAAAGTATGAACGAAGATGGAACAGACGCCTAAGATCCGTGTTCTTTCTGAATATTCAGGAGAGTTCTCCTTCGCACGGCGTTCACAGGATGACTGAAGTAAGGAACACCTTTGTTGCGGATGCGACTTATCGTATCACGGATGACTTTTCTATGCGAGGAGAGATTCAGTATCTTTATAGTGCTGAATCAGCCAAAGATTGGTGCGCGGCACTGCTTGAAGCCAATCTCACATCCGGATGGTCAATTTTCGCAAAAGATATGTACAATCACGGTTCCAGTAAGATCCATTATTACCAAGCGGGAGGTAGTTACAGCAGAAACCACTTCCGCATAAGCGCGTCCTATGGCCGCAACCGGGAAGGAATGGTCTGTTCCGGTGGTGTCTGCCGCTGGCAGCCAGGATTCACCGGCGGAAACCTTTCAATCTCAATTGTTTTCTGATGAAACGAATATATTCATTAATATTCTGCCTCGCTTTTTTGGCTTTGACGCTTGCGTTTGACTCCTGTCAAGGGATTCACTCTGATTGGAAAGAATACCAAAAGGAGCCCGAGCCCGAACCTGAACCAGAACCTGAAATCCACGAAAGTCGCGCCCTTGTGTTCTATTTCACCGGGACTTGGTGCACCTACTGTCCGAATATGTCCAAGAGCCTGAACAAGGTCAATGAAAGGCTTTCCGGACGGCTTGTCACCGTAAGTGTCCACAAGGGCGACAATTACAGCATAGGTTTCGAGAACGATTTCTGCAAGCGGTTCACGATCAACAGTTTTCCTTCCGCCATCATAAACTACGAACCGACAGTATTCAGCAACAACGAGGACATCCTTTACGAGGGGGCCAGCAGACATTTGGAATCTGTGAAGAAGCCGTGTTCGATCACCATCACTCCGGACAGTGAATCTCCTGCGAAGGCCCGAGTGGCTGTCAAGGTTGCCGAGAGCGGAAAGTACAGGATTTTCGCGGCCTTGATGCAGGATGGAATCAAAGGATTCCAAGTCGGACAAGGCCCTGACTACACATTCAATAATGTAGTCAGAGCCTTGGCGACTTCCCCCAACGGAGACCCTTTGCTCGGCGAAGACGGCGGCGAGACCCTGTCAGAGGATATGACAGTCAATCTGAATATCTCAGTATCTTACGAGAAAGCCGACAACTGCTATTGGACCGTAGCCGTTCTCAAGGAAAATGACAAAGGAATATTCCTGGTCAACAATGCTTCTAAAAGTCAGCCTTGACATTCAACGTATGCTGGCCGGATGCCAAAACCGATGTTTTGGAATTCGGAAGAACTACCTGCGCCTCTGTGCCTTCCGGGACATCGATAGTGAGTTCTGCCGTCTTTGACTTGGAAGATTTCCGCGCAAGGGAGACTCTGATTGTACCGTACTTGGTCTCAAACGAGGTGGATGCACGCTTGAGCCATCCCATCTGAGGACGGACAGAGAACGTCTTGAATCCCGGAGTCAAAGGTGCGACTCCACAGACCTTCTGACAGAGCAGGATTATATTTGCCCCAGACCAGGCGTGGTTGCTGGAATTCGTCCAGTTCCAATGCTCGTAAAGAGTTGAGCTTCGGTCGTCCATAATCGTCGCCATTCTTCTTTTCATCCTGTCGAGCGCGGCAGAGGACTGTCCAGTAACAAACAGAGCCTCGACCATATATTTCTCCATATAGGTTGATGCCATATCAGTTGTCTTCAGGATTTCAGAGATGACCTGATATTTCTCTTCAGACGCGATTCCGGAAAGAACGGCCATAGCCTGCGGCCTGTCATCCGTACGATCCTTATACGATGGACTACGGTAACCGTTTCCTGTCCAGTACAAACGGTTGTAGGAATCCTTCAAACGAGCCATAACCGATTCGATCATAGCCACATCTTCAGCACGGCCAAGCATTCTGGCGAACTCCAGTTCCGATTTCAAGGCGAGATAGTAGAGGCAAGGCATCAAGGCGTATTTATCGACAGGAGAATCCGCGTCCGGCCAGTCCCAATCACCTGTCCGGTAGATAGGGAGACCATCCTCATCCAACTTCCAGACCTGATGCAAGTACTTTTTCATCCTATCATAGACAACCGGAACAAAAGCGTTGTTATCTGAATAGAAATATTGTGTATAGAAACCATACCATCCCAAAGCTGCCAGCATCTGAGACGGAAGTTCCGCCGAATAGTTCATCGCCGGAACCGGTGATGACAGGACACCATCGACGCGCTGCCAGTTCATCAGCTCGTATATTCCTTTTTCAGCCAGCTTCCAAGAAGAAGGTGACAATGAATAGAAAGCCATACCGAGCTCATTCACCTCATCACCCCACCATTGAGCCCTCTCTCTGTCAGGACAGTCCATATAAGTGTCCCTCATACAAACATAAAGGGTACGGACAGCCTTCCTCCAATATTCATTAAGGAAAGGATCGTCGCACTCGAATGTGCCGGTGATCTCCGTGTCATAGCCGGTCTCACGGTACTTGACATCAATAACTTCCACATCAGAGGGGACAATGTACATCATCTTATCGCCATTCAACCAACCGAGGCTTTCATATTCCTGAACACCGTCTCTGGTGATATATTCCCCCCACAGACACTGTGTTTTGGCCAAGGCTACCTTGTAGTGGTCGGTCTGCATTTTGATTGTGCAGCCGGCTGGCGCCTTGACTTTCAGATATGGCGTGATCTGGGCATTGTACGGCAACGAGCAAACCAATGTGTCACCGGAGCGACGCACTTCTGGATAGTCCATCAAGCCTGTACATTTCCACATTGGAATCGGCCTTTTGACCAACTTCCCGAATGGTGGTTCTCCCACAATGACAGGGAGTTCCATCGCCCGGCCAAGACGAGGCGCGGACGGGCCACACCAATTGGTGATGTCTTTTCTTGCGTCAAAACTAAGATTGCTCTCCGGAAGCCTATAGTTGGCCTCAGGCTCCCCGGCAGTCCCATAAGCCTTATAGACAGTGGCATCCCAAGTCTTGTCAGACAATATCTCAAATCCTGGAGCCTTCGCCTCAAAAAGCAGCCCGGCCACCCCACTGTCGGCGTGGCTGAAACCATTACGGCCGAAATGCCAAACTAAAACCGAGAGAAAATTCTCCCCTTTACGGAGAAACGGAGCGATGTCTATCTCGTCATAATAGGTGTCACCAGGAGACGGACCTCGTTTCAGACCGCCTTCAAAAACAGCGAGAGAGTCATTTATCCAAAGCCAATATTTTGAGTCAGCGGCGATTCTGGCCACCATCTCATCAGGAACTTCAGAGACATTCACCTCCTTTTTGAAGGCCAGCCAGGAATTGGCCTCACTACGGCATTCCTGCTTTCCGATCCAACGTGCCTTCCAAACTTCCTGAGCGGAAAGCATAGTGGCCGCAAGCGTAACGCCAGCGGCCACACAAACTATCAGACGATGCGCAAACATCAGTCAACCTTGATTTTCAATGAATATTTCCCTGCGGCCAGCGACTTAGGCTTGCCGTTGGAAGCGGTGACGGTCGCGGTTGCGCCTTCCGGAACCTCGATTGTGAGCGAGGCTGTGTGCGACTTGGCGGATTTCCTGCTGAGGGAGACACGAATCATTCCGTAATGGGTCTCAAGAGCGGCGGATGCGGTCTTCAATGAACCCAACTGAGGCTTGACCTCGAAAGTCTGGAAGCCAGGTGCCGTCGGCTCGATTCCGCAGAGCTTCTGACTCAGAATCGTAAGCGGACCACCGCTCCAGGCGTGGTTGATCGTGCCGCCGCCAAAGCCTTCGCTGCCGATTCCCCAACCCTCGAACAGGGTCGTGTAGTCGTACTTTAGCATCTTGGCGTAACGGGACTTCATCCTTTCTATGGCGAAGTCGGCGTGCCCCATCTTGAAGAGAGCCTCAAGGACATATTTCTCCATATAAGGGCTGGCGTGATATTCCTTTTTAAGCGTCTCGAACAGAGCCGGGTACTTGTCCGGTGAGGCAAGGCCGGAGACAACGGCCATAGCCTGCGCGCGGTCATCAGTCTGTTTCTTGTAGTTAGGGTCACGGTAGGCGGAACCGGTCCAATACCGCGCGTCAAACGCATCGGAGATTCTTTTCATCAAAGCTTCGATAGTCTCCGCATCCCTCTGCTTGCCGAGAATGCGTGCGAATTCCTTTTGAGACCTGAGGGCAAGGTAATACCAGCAGTTTGTCAAGACTTCGGTGTCGATGTCATCGCCCCAGTCGCCCCAGTTCCAGTCGCCCTGACGGACGTTCAGAAGACCATTGTCCTTGAATTCCCAAAGACCGGTTCCAAGCAGATAGCGCTGCACCTTAGGATAGACCTCGGCCACGAAGGTGCTGTCACCGCTGAACCAGTACTGGGTGTGGAAACCGTACCAGCCCACGGAAGCGAGCATCTGGAGCGGGAGTTCTATCACACGGTTGCCGGCCGGCACCGGAGAATAGACCACCCCGTTCGCCTCCTGCCAGTTCACAAGCTCAAGGATCCCCTTTCTGGCAAGCAGTTGTCCGGACGGTGACAACGCATAGAAAGCCTCTCCCAGTTCGTTTACCTCATCTCCCCACCACTGGGCGCGCTCACGGTCAGGACAATCCATATAGGTGTCACGCATTGTGATGTAAAGCGTCCTCGCCGCGCGTTTCCAAAGTTCATTAAGGAACGGATCCTCACACTCGAACGAGCCGGAGAACTCGGTGTCATAACCGGTCTCACGGTACTTAAGATCAATGACTTTCACTCCCGAGGGTACGATGTACCAAACCTCGTGGCCGTTCATCCAGCCGAGGTTCTCATATTCCTGAACACCTTTGCGGGCAATGTACTCAGCGCGGACATTGTTCTCGCTGCCGCCACGATAGTTGTCGGTCATTATCCTGACCATCTCGCCACCGTTCGCCTCGACCTTGAGGTATGGAGTTATCTGGGCGTTGTAAGGCAGCTTGCAATAGACGGTGTCATTGGATTGACGTACAGAGACATATTCCTTGAGTCCGTAATCCTTCCACATCGGGATCGGGCGCTCAACAAGCTCGCCCATCGCCGGCCACGCCATCTCATCCACATTGTCGGCCCCGTGCATCTTGCGGCGGACGTCAAAGCCAGGCATATTCCAACCTTGCATCTCTTTGCGCGCGTCGAAGCGGATGTTGCTTTCCGGGAGACGGTAGTTCGGATGCGGGGCGTCCGTGCTGCTGTAGGCTGGGTTAGGAACGCAGAGCCAGGATTTGTCGGAAAGGATCTTCAGTTCAGGAGATATGGCCTCGAAGATCAGCGCCGCCTGACCGCTGCTGTTGTGGCTGAACCCCTGCTTTCCGAAGTGCCAGAGCAGGATGGCGATCGTGTTGTTGCCCTCCTTGAGGAAAGGTGCGATGTCAACCTTGTCGTAATAGGTTCCGTTCGGGAACGGTCCACGCTTGAGCCCACCCTCGAAGACAGCGAGTTCGCCATTGATCCACATCCAGTACTTTGAATCCACCGCGATCCTGGCGATAAGTTTGTCCGGACGTTTTGTCACATTGACTTCCTTTCGGTAGGAAATCCAGGTGTTTGTCGTGCTCTGGACCCAAGGATGAGTGATCCAATGGGCCTTCCAGTCGGAACGGGACTCCGCGCCGGCGAATGAGGCCGAAGCAAGGGTCAAGGCCGCGGCGATGGCGGTCTTTCTGATCAGATTTGAAAGTTTCATTGTCATATACATTGATTACTAACTCTCGTGTTAAATGGCCAGCAGCGGCCGGACCTTGGAAGTTCCGCGCCAAGGTTGAAAGACAAATATAATCATTTTCGTCGATGAAAAACGGGGGTTCGTCGATTTGAGTTGAATAAAATCCACCGCGCGACTACTTTCGCCACCGGATTTTGATCATCAATGAATATGAAAAAGTACGTTATCATCATTATCACAGCCTTGACGGTCGTCTCTCTGACCGCCGGCGCCCAGGCTAAGAAATGGACGTTGCAGGAATGCATCGACTACGCCGTGGAGAACAATATAGCCCTCCGGCAAAGCAGGAACGCGCATCTGGCCGGACTTGAAGACACGTATCAGGCCAAAGCCGCTATGTTTCCTTCTCTCAACGCTTCCGCAAGTCAAGGAATCACAAACAGACCGTTCTCGGAAAGTGGGAACAGCACGGTTGTCGGATCGGATGTCTATAGTACATCAAAGGCTACCAGTTGGTCCGGAAACTACGGATTGAACGCAGGGGTGACTCTCTACAGCGGAGGAAGTCTTCGCACCGCTTTGAAGCAGAGCCGCTTGCAGAATTCTGTCGATTCGTTGTCCGTTGAAGAGAACACTAACGATGTCGTGATCTCGATCGTAAAGGCTTATATGCAATGCCTTTACGCCGTCGAGGCGGTAAAGGTAAGCGAGAGCTCCGCGGAGACATCAAAAGCGGAACTCGACAGAGCGGTCGAACTCAAGAATGCCGGAGAACTCAGCAAGGTAGATGTCGCGCAATTGGAATGTCAGTACGCCAGCGATCTCTATCAGATCACATCGGCGAAAGCCACATTGGACAACTACAAGCTGCAACTCAAGCAGTTGCTCGAACTCGGTGTCAGCGATGAGATTGAGCTTGAGGAACCTACCGATGACGAGGCCGGAATCCTGAGACTGCTTCCGGACAAAGAGGAGGTCTATGCAAACGCTCTCGAATCTATGCCTGAGATAAAGAAAGCAGGTCTGAACGTACAGGCTGCGGATTTAGGCATCAGACAGGCCAAATCGGCATATTCCCCTACCCTCTCAGCGACCGCCGGTATTGGTACGACCAACGTTTCCGGAACGAGCAGTTCCTTCGGCAGCCAGTTGGAGAAGAACTTCAATGAAAGCATCGGCCTGAGCCTCCAGATTCCGATCCTTCAAGGCAGAAAGGCCAAGACTGCGGTCAACAAGGCGAAGATTGAGGCCGACAACAGCAGACTGGAGCGAATTAGTGTGGAAAAGGCTCTTCTCAAGGAAGTTGAAGACACCTATCTTGAGGCGGTTTCTGCACAGTCAAAATACTCCTCCGCCAAGGAGCAGGCACGTTACGCCGAACAGAGCTACGAACTCACGGCCGAGCAGTTCAATGTCGGGATGAAAAACACCGTGGAGCTGATCACCGCGCGGAACAACCTTCTGAATGCCCGCGTCCAGCTACTCCAATCAAAATACACGGCATTGATGAACAATGCGTTACTCGACATTTACCAAGGAAATTATAAAATCAATTAATATGAAAACCAAGACTTTATGGATCGCGGTCGGCATCATTTGCGCCGCTGCCGCACTCTGGCTGATCTTCCGTCCTACAGGAAAGCAGACTGTCACTTTGGAAACAGCCAAGACTGAAAGAATCGACATCTCCAACTCGGTCACCGCGACCGGAACCGTGGAACCAGTCACGAAGGTGGAGGTCGGCACCCAGGTGTCCGGAATCATCGACAAACTCTACGCAGACTACAATGACATCGTCAAGGCCGGCCAGGTTATCGCCGAAATGGACAAGGTGAACCTTCAGGCCGAACTGGCATCCTCACAGGCGCAACTCTCCGCCGCCAAGACGGAATTCGAGTACAGGGAGAAGGAATATAACCGCATCAAGGCCCTGCATTCAAAAGAGTTGGTCAGTGATTCTGAATATGATTCCTCATATTACCAGTACGAAACCGCAAAGAATGCGTACAACCAGGCGCAGGCGTCTTTCACGAAGGTAAAGAGAAATCTGAGCTACGCCACAATCACCTCTCCTATCGATGGAGTTGTCATCAGCAGGGCTGTGGAAGAAGGACAGACTGTGGCGGCGGGATTCGAGACCCCGACTCTATTCACGATCGCGAAGGATCTTGCGGATATGCAGGTGATCGCTGACGTGGATGAAGCTGACATCGGCCAGGTAAAGGAAGGGCAGAACGTCACCTTTACCGTGGATGCCTACCCGGACGATGTGTTCAAAGGAACTGTTCAGCAGGTCAGATTGGAAGCCACAACCACCTCAAATGTCGTGACTTACGAGGTTGTGATCACGGCTCCGAATCCGGATCTAAAACTGAAACCGGGACTTACCGCCAATGTGACCATCAACACTCTCGAAGAGAAGGACGTGTTGGCTGTGCCGACAAAGGCTCTGAGGTTCAATCCTGACCCTGAGATGCTTAAGGGATTGGGAATCACGGTTAACGGCATCGCTGACGAGTCCGAAAAGATAATCTGGGTCAAGAACGGTAACTCAATATCGCCTAAGGCTGTGACTACAGATCACACAAGCGGTGACAAGACAGGAATCTCCAACGGACTGGTTGATGGAGAAGAAGTCGTCATAGGACTCACATCCGAAGCTCCCAAAAAGGTGGAAACGGCTGAAAGGAGTCCGTTCGCTCCTGGGCCAAGAGGCGGTAAGAAATAATGCCGGTGACATTAACGGAAGAACAGTATGAAAGACGTTATCAAACTTGAGGACATAAGGCGCAACTTCGTTGTGGGCGACGAGACCGTCCACGCATTGCGAGGCGTGTCCTTCACAATCACTGAGGGCGAGTTCGTCACTATCGTAGGAACCTCAGGTTCAGGCAAATCCACACTTCTGAATATTCTTGGATGCCTTGACACTCCGACCTCCGGGGAATATTACCTTGACGGGGTTTCGGTCAGGACGATGGACAAGAACGAACGAGCCACATTACGGAACCACAAGATCGGTTTCGTGTTCCAGAACTACAACCTGCTGGCGAAGACCACGGCCATAGAGAACGTGGAGCTGCCGCTGATGTATAACCCTAAATATTCAAAGAAGGAGAGGTACGACCGTTCGGTGGAGGCGTTGAAGGCGGTCGGGCTCGGAGACAGGCTGGAGCACAAGAGCAACCAAATGTCTGGCGGCCAGATGCAGAGGGTCGCGATCGCCAGGGCATTGGTGAATGATCCGGCGGTGATTCTCGCCGACGAGGCGACCGGTAATCTGGACACACGCACAAGTTTCGAGGTCCTGGTCCTGTTCCAGAAACTGCATTCCGAAGGCAGGACTATCATATTCGTGACCCATAACCCGGAGATCGTGAACTACAGCACACGCACCATCACACTTCGGGACGGCAGGGTCACGAGCGATGTCCGGAACGAGCATATTCTTGACGCCGCAGAGGCGCTCGCCAAGCTTCCGGCCGAGAACGACTGCTGACATATTCATAGAAAATTTGCCTCCGCGATGAGGCAGGATATTCATAAAAGATTTTTGCAATGAATTTCGCCAATCTATTCAGAATAGCCCTGAAAGCACTGGGCAACAACAAGTTCAGAGGATTCCTGACGATGCTCGGCATCATCATCGGTGTCGGCTCCGTCATCACGATGCTCGCCATCGGCCAAGGCTCCAAGAAGAGCATCCAGGCCGAGATCAGCGAGATGGGATCCAACATGATAATGATCCATCCGGGAGAGGACATGAGGGGCGGAGTACGCCTCAGCGCCGATGACATGCAGACGCTGAAAGTCAAGGACTTCGAGGACATACGCCAGGAATGCGCCCACATTTCCCTCGCCTCCCCTTCCGTCAATTCCTCCGGCCAGGCGGTGTACGGCGCCAACAACACGCCGACCTCCGTCTATGGTGTCAACGAGGAATTCCTCGACATCAGAGGCTACAAGGTGCAGGACGGCGACATATTCTCTGAGCAGGACATCAAGACGGCGGCGAAGGTCTGCCTTGTCGGAAAGACGGTCATCGACCAGTTGTTCACCAACGGCGAGAACCCTGTCGGAAAGGTGATCCGTTTCGGCAGCATCCCGTTCCGCATCGTCGGAGTGCTTGAAAGCAAGGGTTACAACAGTATGGGGATGGACCAGGACAACCTGATCATCACCCCGTACACCACCGTGATGAAGCGTATCCTTGCCGTCACCTACCTTCAGGAGATCGTCTGCTCCGCTCTGAGTGAGGAATATACCGATGAGGCCATCAGCGAGATCACCGATGTCCTCCGCCGCAACCACAAACTGAAGGAGGCCGATGACGATGACTTCAACATCCGTTCCCAGCAGGAACTTTCCTCAATGATGACCAGCACCAGCGATATGATGTCCACCCTTCTGGCGGCGGTCGCTGGAATATCCCTCCTCGTGGGAGGCATAGGCATTATGAATATAATGTACGTCTCCGTGACAGAGCGGACCAAGGAGATCGGCCTGAGAATGAGCATAGGAGCCAAAGGCCGGGACATCCTCGCCCAGTTCCTGATCGAGGCCACATTGATAAGCATAACAGGAGGTCTTTTAGGTGTGATTTTAGGCGTAGCGGCCTCGTACATAGTCAAGGCCGTACTCTCCTACCCTATCCTCATCCAGCCGTGGAGCATCATCATCTCCTTCCTCGTCTGCACCATAATCGGCATCTTCTTCGGCTGGTACCCGGCCCGCAAAGCCTCCAACCTCGACCCGATCGAAGCCATCCGGTACGAGTAACGGCACTATGGTTCAGTTAAGTATCACATCACATTTGAGTGTTGACGACAGCGGAAAAAGGCAAAAGTCAAATTTTGCACGGTGGACCAAAATTTGACTTTTGATTTTTTCGCTGTCAATAGCCGACATTGATGTGCTCTTGACTGACCATCAAAACACATCGTTATACAGAATGGGTTATAAATCAATCTTTTAAGTCATTGTCTTTAGTTGTATTGAGCCAAAGACAACAAAATATCTCTCTGTTTACCAATCATTTATAAATCACGAATCAAACCGCACCTTATAGAACACGGATCAAGACGCATCACTTTCACGGGGCGTTCATCGCCACGGTAGAGGTGGCTGCACCAGTTGACCTTGCCGGAGTCTTGGAAGCCACATTTCTCCATAACTCGGCCGGATGCGGGGTTGTCGATGAAATAATCACACCAGAGAGTATGAAAGCCTTTCACTTTGAAGCAGTAGTCTATCATCAGGCGAAGGGCTTCCGTGCATATTCCTTTGTTCCAGTATGGTTTAGCCACCCAGTAGCCGATTTCGGCGTCATCCGCTCCGATGCCGATGTTGCTCTCGCCGCTCGGATAATATCCAATGCAACCGACCGCCTCGCCGGTTTCGTTCAGCTCAATCGCCCAAGTGTGGTCATTTGTGAATATATTCCTGATCACCTCAAGGCTTTCCTCCACGCTCTTATGCACCGGCCATCCCGCACGCGGCCCGACATCTGGATCGGAAGCATATTTGAACAACGCCTCGGCATCGCTTTCCCTCCAAGGCCGCAGTGTTATCCTGTCTGTCTTCATAACTACTTCAAACGCAGGAAGGAGTAGCCGAAACGTTCGCAGGCGGCGCGCTCAAGGTCTTCACGGTCGTCCGGATGGGCGATGGAGATGAGGGCCTTGGCTCGCTGCGCAAGGTTCTTGTTGCGGAGATAGACACAACCATATTCAGTGACAACGTATTGCGTCTGGAAACGGGTTGTGACCACTCCTGCTCCGGGAGCGAGGTGGGCGACGATCTTGCCTCGGCCTTTGGCGGTGCGGGACGGCAGGGCTATGAATGTCTTGCCGCCTTCCGAAAGGGCCGCGCCGTACATAAAGTCGTGCTGACCACCGACGCTGGAGAAGATCATATCACCGATGCTGTCTGCGCAGATCTGGCCGGTCAGGTCCACCTCAATGGCGGAATTGATCGCCATAGCGTTCGGGTTCTGACGGATGCGCTGCGGATCGTTCGTCCAGCTCACATCGTAGAACATCGCGTCCTTGTTGTGGTCAAGGTACTCGTACATATGGCGGGAGCCAAGCGCCAGACAGGCGACGCTGCGACCTGGCTCAACCTTCTTCAACGAATTGTCTATCACGCCCGTCTGCATCAGACGGAACACTCCATCGGTCATCGCCTCGGTGTGAAGGCCAAGATGTTTGTGGTCTTTCAAGCCGTTCAGAATCGCGTTCGGAATGCCGCCGACACCGATCTGAAGAGTGGCGCCGTCAGGAATCTCGGCGGCGATGTACGATCCTATGGCTGACTCAATCTCGGTCGGCGGGCCGAACTGCATATCAACCGGAGGGTCATCGCATTCGATGGCGGCGGAGATCTGGGATTCGTGGATCATAGCCGTGCCGTAAAGGTACGGGATGCTCTTGTTCACCTGGGCGATCACGATCCTGGCGGCCTCGACAGCCGGCTGTGCCAGGTCTGCCGAGATGTTGTAGCTGCAATAGCCGTTCTCATCCGGAAGAGAACAGTTGATGCACGCCACGTCTATCGGAATCTCGTGACGGCGGATCAAGGACGGGAGCTCACCCAAGAATCCTGGAATGAGGCTTCCATAGCCCTCGGCGACATACTGACGCTGGTCGGCGCACAGGAACAGGCTGTTCACAAAGAATGAGTCCTTGTACTCCGGCTTGCAGAACGGAGCCGGACCTTTCGTGATGTTGAAACCAGAGACGATGCTCACTCCTCGGAGCTCATCAGCACGGCGGGCCAATGCCTCCTGGATTATCACAGGCACGGCGGTGCTTCCCTGAAAGAATACCCAGTCTCCTGACTTTACGAGTTTTACGGCCTCGTCGGCACTAACATATTTCATAAATAATATTCTCTAAATAATTAATCACCAGACTCATAAAGTCCGACAAAGAGTCCAAGACGCTTATCCAGCGCGCGGAAATCCTCCTCGGAATTCAGCATAGAGACACAGACCCTTATGCCCTCCCGGGTGCTTCTCGTGGCGACCATAGTGATGGCGCAGATTCCGCACCGAAGCAGATTCAGCAGCAACTGGCTGCCGGTCAAACCGTCATAGCCGATCGTGAAGAAGAAACCATCACTCACATCCTCATCCAGATCCTTGTCGTACACGATGTGGAATCCGTGACGCAGGAATATCTCCTTTGCCTTTCCGGCCCTGCGGCCATATTCACGCATCTCGCCGACGAAGTCATATTCACCGTCCGCCGCCGCTTTAAGCATCGCCGCGAAAGCGAACTGCGCTGAGTGAGAGCAGCTTGATGAATTGACATAGAGGTAGGTAAGTGAGAAATTGTCACCGAAGCGGCCGAGACCGTAGCGTTCGCGGAGGGCGGGATATTCACGCTTGTAAAGTTTGTCGGAGATAGCGACCATAGCGATGCGTTCCCCGGCGTAACTGAATATCTTCGAGGCGGAGATCATCAGCACGCAATTGTCGGTGTAGCGGGCGACTGTCGGTTGATATGGCGGCTGGAACGGCACGGAACGGTTCTTCCGGAAATCCATACAAAGGTACGCCATATCCTCCAGAGCGATCACATCGTACTTGGTGCAAAGCTCACCCAGACTCATCAACTCATCCTCGGTCAGGCAGACCCAGGACGGATTGTTAGGGTTTGAATATACAATAGCGGCGACCCGTCCGTCACCAAACACCTCCTCAATCTTCTCACGGAACTTCTCTCCCCGGAAATCATAGAGGTCGAACATCCGAGTCTTGAATCCAAGCACCTTTGCCTGAACGTAATGCGACGGGAAACCAGGATTGAGATAGACAACCGTGTCTTTTGACGGGTTCATCTGGATGCACTCCAACAGAAGGTTGTAGCAACCTTGCATCGAGCCGACTGTCGGCACGATTCCCTCCGGGGATATGTCCACGCCGACAAAGGCCTTGATGAAGCGCGAGCCGTTCTCCTTCAGCTCAGGGATTCCGCAGGCGGGAGGATAGACCGAAGCCTCTCCGGAATCCAACGCCTTTTTCTGAGCATCGATTCCTATCTGGCAAGCGTTCAGGCCGGGAATACCGAACTCCAGATGCACGAACCTCTCGCCGGACAGCTTCTCCAGTTCGTGGGACACGTTGACACACTGGCGTATAGTGGTCCGGCCGATGTCCGCTATGTCAAGTCTTCGCAGGACTTCGTCTATGGATTGTCTGGAGACCGATTTCATTTCGAGAAGTTTTTGGAGACCTCCAGTCCGGCGTTGAAGGCTGCTATATTCATTTCAACTATCTTCCCGCCCTTGCGGGAGAACACATTGGCGATCCCTTCACGAAGTTTCTCCGGCTCAAGGATCTCCAGAACAGCGGCGGAAGCGCCCAACAGAACCATATTCGCGCTGCGTGGCGATCCTGTCTTTTTTGCGATCTCATCGCAGTCCAATGTTATGACATTACCGATTTTCTGGAGTTCGGCGGTGATCTCCTCGACAGGAGGGTAATTCGGAATATTCACAAACGGGGTTGAGTTCGACACAATCCAACCACCCTTTGAGAGCCAAGGCAGGTAACGGAGAGCCTCCATCGGCTCCAGCGAGAGTATGAGGTCGCACTCACCTTTCGGGATCAGGTCGCTCCAGATCCGCTCGGTGCTGATGCGGAGGTTGCTCTGCACATCACCGCCTCTCTGGCTCATTCCGTGCACCTCGGCCTGTTTCAGATGAAGGTCCTGGTCAAGCGCCGCCCAACCGATCACGGTGGCTATCGAAAGGATTCCCTGTCCACCGACTCCTGATAGTATGATGTCTTTCTTTGCCATAATATTAAGCTTTTTTGTTAGCGGCCGCCGCGTGGCGTTTCGCAGTCTGAATGCATTCACGGCGACAGATGATGACCGACACGCCGCTATAGTTGAGTTCCTCGTCGATCACCTTCTCCATATCCGGATAGTTCTTCGGAAGAGGAACTATTGTCCTGATGTGCTCAGGCTCGACCCCGAGTCCCTTGCAGATCTCCTCCAGCCTTCCTGTTCCTGCGGAATCCTGGCCACCTGTCATTCCGGTCGTCAGGTTATCCGAGATGCAGATTGTGACGCTCGCCCCGGCGTTGACACAGTCCAGAAGGCCGGTCATACCACTATGGGTGAACGTGGAGTCTCCGATCACCGCCACGGCAGGCCACACACCGGAATTGGCGGCACCAAGCGCCATAGTGATGGAAGCACCCATCTCGACGCAGGTCTGGAACGAGTTGAAAGGCGGCATATATCCAAGAGTGTAGCAACCAATGTCACTGAACACACGTGCCGTAGGGGCATATTCCTTAAGCACCACATTAAGCGCTGTGTAGAAATCCCTGTGCCCGCATCCCTGGCAAAGCGCCGGCGGACGCGGAATGGCAACCTCTGATTTTGAATATGTCTCCATCGGCGGCAGGCCAAGGGCGACGCGCACGCAGTCAGGCGTGAGCTCACCGGTTCTTGGAAGAGTGCCGTCAAGGCGGCCAAGGATCTTCGTCCACCTTCTGTCCTCCGGATCGTAAAGGATTCCGCGCAACCTTTCCTCGATGAGAGGCTGTCCCTCCTCAAGCACAAGGATGGCGTCACACGTGGCCGCCATCTCCCTTGCCAAAGCCTTAGGGAACGGATAGCGGGTCACCTTCAAAGTCGGATAAGGACATCCGTCAGGGAAACTCTCCATCAGATAGTTCCAGGCTATTCCGCAGGCGATGATTCCCATCCTGTGGTTGTGCCCTTCTACATAACTGTTGTCCGAAGAGACCACGGAATCGTTCTCGAATGACAGCACATCGTCGGCCAACTGCCTGATACGCTTCCTTGCGTTGACCGGCAGGGTAACCCAGTTCTTCTCGTGAAGCTCGTCAGGGAAATGTACCTCGTTCTCACGGCGGATCTCGCCAGCCTCAACCACAGCCCTGGAATGCGCCATACGGGTTGTCAGCCGCATAAGCACAGGAATATGATTGGCCTCGGAATAGTCAAACGCCTCGCGGACCATATCGTACGCCTCCTGCTGGTTCGACGGCTCGAAACAAGGCATCATAGCGAAATCGGCGTAGAACCTTGAATCCTGCTCATTCTGAGAGGAATGCTGCGACGGGTCATCGCAAGCCACGACCACCAGACCGCCATTCGCCCCGGTCACAGCCGAGTTGACAAACGCGTCAGCGCAGACGTTCATCCCGACGTGCTTCATACAGACAAGCGCGCGTTTTCCTGAATATGACACACCGAGCGCGGCCTCCATCGCCGTCTTCTCGTTGGAGGACCAGTCACAGTGGATTCCGCGTTCCTTGGTGAGCGGGTGCAACTGTATGTATTCCGTTATTTCAGTCGAAGGCGTGCCAGGATAGGCGTACACACCGGACAGGCCGGCGTGCAGGGCTCCCAGGGCCAAAGCCTCATCACCTAAAAGAAGTTTCTTTTCCGACATAACTTTAGTGGTTTATTGTTTTCGTGTTATTTCGGCTACAAGTTACGAAAAATCCTAAATATTCAAAAATTTCTTTCAAATTTCAACCAAAATACACTTATCGCAGCATAATCGTCAAATCAGACAAAACCGATTGTCTCCATACTTCCCGCCCCTCCAGGCACAACACACTCCCCGCAAAAAAATATTTTGATTTGGGAAAATTTGTGAGTACTTTTGGAAATATGAATATACTTGTGACCGGAGCCAACGGGCAGCTGGGAACCGAGCTTCGAAACGTGACGGCAGGCAGCCGCGACAACTACATATTCTCGGACGTGACTTCGCTTCCGGATGTCGAGACTCTCAGTCTTGACATCACGAACATCGATGCGCTCAGGATCGTGTGCGACTCGGAAAAGGTTGATGTCATCGTGAACTGCGCCGCCTACACCGACGTGGACAAGGCGGAGGACGACACGGCCACGGCTATGCTGCTGAACTGCACCGCGGTAGGGAATTTGGCGCGGGTGGCGGCGGAGAGGAACGCCGTGCTTATGCACATCTCAACGGACTATGTGTTCCACGGGGACAGGCCCGTGCCTTGCCGCGAGGATTGCCCGACTGATCCGACCGGAGTCTATGGCTCCACTAAACTGGCCGGGGAAAAGGAGATCGAGAAATCCGGATGCAGGAGCGTCATCATCAGGACCGCCTGGCTATATTCACCATACGGCAGGAATTTCGTCAAGACGATGCTGCGCCTGACCGAGGAAAGGGATTCGCTCAAAGTCGTGTTCGACCAGGTTGGCACCCCTACCTACGCCTGGGATCTCGCGTCGCTCATAGCCAAGATCATCGAGGAGAGGCTGCTGGACAATACCGGGATATACCATTTCTCCAATGAGGGAGCCATTTCCTGGTACGATTTCGCCAAGGCGGTCAGCGAGATCGGAGGGACGAGATGCGACATCCAGCCCTGCCACACGGAGGAGTTCCCGTCAAAGGTCGAAAGGCCACGTTTCTCGGTGCTGGACAAGACAAAGGTCAAGCAGACTTTCGGAATCACGATTCCGTACTGGAGGGATTCCCTCGCGGCCTGCATAGAAAGAATCAAAAAATCCTGATGAATATGAAAGGAATAGTTCTGGCCGGAGGAAGCGGCACACGTCTCTACCCTATCACGAAAGGAGTCAGCAAGCAACTGCTTCCGGTCTATGACAAGCCTATGATTTACTATCCGATCTCCGTGCTTATGACAGCCGGGATCAAGGATATACTCATAATCTCGACCCCCTCCGACCTGCCGGCGTTCCAAAGGCTGCTCGGAGACGGAAGCGATTTCGGAGTGAGCTTTGAATATGCCGTGCAGCCGTCCCCGGACGGTCTGGCTCAGGCCTTCATCATAGGAAAGGACTTCATTGGAGACGACTGCGCCTGCCTTGTGCTGGGAGACAACATATTCCAAGGCACCGGTTTCGGAAGCCAGCTTAGAGAGGCCGTGCTTACCGCCGAGGAAGAAGGGAAGGCTACCGTGTTCGGTTATCAGGTAAGCGACCCGAGGCGCTACGGCGTGGCCGAGTTTGACGCCGACGGCAACTGCCTGAGCATCGAGGAGAAACCGGCCGAGCCTAAGAGCAACTACGCCGTGACCGGCCTCTATTTCTACCCGAATGATGTTGTGGAAATCGCCCACAGGATAAAGCCGTCCGCCAGAGGCGAGTTGGAGATAACCACCGTGAACCAAGAGTTTCTGTCAGCCGGAAAGCTGAAGGTCCAGAGACTCGGGCGTGGTTTCGCCTGGCTGGACACGGGCACACACGAATCCCTCGCCGAGGCCTCGACCTACATCGAAGTCATCGAGAAGCGTCAGGGGCTCAAGGTCGCCTGTCTGGAGGAGATCGCTTTCAGAAAAGGCTGGATAACAGCCGATCGGCTTCGTGAGCTCGCAAAGCCGATGATCAAGAACCAGTACGGTCAGTATTTGGCCAGACTCGCGGAGGAATAACCGCCTGATTGAAGTCGTTAAGAAGATACGGAATGAACATCATAACCACCGAAATAGAAGGCGTGCTCATCATTGAGCCCAGAATATTCGAAGACAGCAGAGGCTATTTCTTCGAGTCTTTCAACCAAAAGGAATTCGAGGAGAAGGTCGGCTCAGTCCGATTCGTCCAGGACAATGAAAGCAAGTCCTGCTACGGAGTGGTCAGAGGGTTGCATTTCCAGAAAGGCGAGCACGCCCAGAGCAAACTGGTCAGGGTCGTCAAAGGCGCTGTCCTTGATGTGGCTGTGGACCTCAGACCCGGCTCCAAGACTTTCGGAAAGCACATAGCCGCCGAGCTTACCGAGGACAACCATAGGCAGTTCTTCATTCCAAAAGGGTTCGCCCACGGATTCAGTGTCCTCAGCGACGAGGTCATATTCCAATACAAATGCGACAACTTCTATTGCCCGTCCTCAGAGGGAGCGATAGCCTGGGACGATCCGGATCTCGCGATCGACTGGAAAGTTCCTACGGAAAAGATCATCCTTTCCGAGAAAGACAGAAAGCACAAGAAACTGAGAGATTGCCGACCAGAAGACATTCTGTAAGCGTTGTTTTTTCAACTATTACTCCAAATCAGCTACGAGATCTTGCTGTAATCCTTGATATTATACTTATCCTTGCGGAGCTCAGCCGCAAGCGGGGCGTTGATCGGAAGCTCAAGTGTCTGGTCGTGAGCAAGAACGTGCTCCGCATAGTTTCTCGCATCGGTAAGAAGTTGACCGTCGTGTGCCAGCGAGGCGATGTTCAGCTCGATCGGAAGGCCGCTTTGCTGTGTGCCCTCCAAATCGCCCGGGCCACGCATCTTCATATCCTCCTCGGCAAGATCGAAGCCGTTTTCAGTGGCGCACATCAGTTCCAGTCTCTTTCTGGACTCCTTGCTGACCTTGTTCCCGTGCATCAGGACGCAATATGACTTCTCCGAGCCTCGCCCGACGCGGCCACGCAGCTGGTGGAGCTGCGCCAGACCGAAACGCTCGGCGCTCTCGATCACCATCACGGAAGCGTTAGGCACATCCACGCCGACCTCGATCACTGTTGTGGACACCAGAATATTCGCCCTTCCCGCCGCGAATGCGTCCATATTGAACCGCTTCACCTCGCTGGTCTGCTGCCCGTGCACGATGGCCACTTTGTACGGAGGGAACGGGAAACGGGAGACAATGTCCTCATAGCCAGCCTCAAGGTTCTGATAATCAAGTTTCTCACTTTCGAATATCAAAGGATAGACAACGAACACCTGCCGGCCGGCGGCTATCTCCTTCTTCATAAAGTTGTATAGAGCCGGACGTTTGCCCTCCCCTATCAGCATAGTCTGGACCGGCTTTCGTCCTGGCGGCATCTCATCGATCACCGACACGTCCAGATCTCCGTAGAAAGTCATCGCCAGAGTTCTCGGTATAGGCGTGGCGGTCATCACGAGCACGTGAGGCGGAACACCTCCCGCACCCTTCGCCCAAAGACGCGCTCTCTGCTCGACACCGAAACGGTGCTGCTCGTCAATGATGGCAAGGCCGAGATTGCGGAAGACAACCGTGTCCTCGATCAAGGCGTGAGTACCTATTATTATACCGACCGAGCCATCGGCCAATCCGCTCAGGACCGGCCTTCTGGCAGCCTTTGTCGTCGAACCGATCAGAAGCTCACAACGCACTCCTGTCGGAGCAAGATACTTGGATATGTTGGCATAGTGCTGCTGGGCAAGCACTTCGGTCGGTGCCATTATGCAGGCCTGGTAACCGTTCCCGACCGCGATCAAGGCCGTAAGCACGGCCACCATAGTCTTACCGGATCCGACATCTCCCTGAAGGAGCCTGTTCATCTGATGTCCGCTCATCATATCCGAGCGGATCTCCTTTATCACTCGTTTCTGCGCCCCGGTAAGCTCGTAAGGAAGTGCATTATAGCAAGCGTTGAACGCTGCCCCAACCTTCGGCATCGGAATCCCGACAGCGGAACGGCTGCGGACATATTTCTGCTTCAGAAGCGAAAGCTGCAACAGGAACAGTTCCTCCCATTTAAGACGGTAGCGGGCCTTTTCAAGAGCCGCTTGGTCCGCCGGGAAATGCACATTGCGGATGGCATATTTCAGCGGCACAAGGGCCTTCTCTCTGAGAATATATTCAGGAAGGGTCTCCTCGACATCGGATATGGCCATATCGATCGCCTCGGCCATCAGCCTGTTCATAACCTTTCCTGTCACGCCTCCGCTCTTCAGCCTGTCCGTGGAGTTATAGACCCCGGTCAAGGTTCCCGAGAAGTTGACCGAACCTCCGGACGGAGGATTGTCGATCTCCGGATGGACCATATTCAGTTTGCCGTTGAATATGCTCGGTTTGCCGAAAAACAGGAAAACCGATCCCGGTTTCAGACGGTCATAAGTGTACTTGACTCCCTTGAAGAACACCATCTCCATCGTTCCGCTCTGATCCTGCACGAAGACGCTGAGACGCTTTCCGCTTACCTGAGACGAGATGACTTTCGCAAGGATCTGGACGTATGCGCTGCTGGACTGAACCTCCGAGATCAGCTGGATGGAACTGCGGTCGATGTAGCGGAACGGGAATGTGCGCAAAAGGTCTCCGACTGTGGACACCCCAAGCTCCGACCTAAGCAGCGAGGCCCTTTTAGGCCCCACTCCCGGCAGGAATTGCACATCTGTCTCCAGTTTGTTTCTCATCGCAGCTGCGGACCTTGATTTCCAGGACAGTTCTCAATACCAAGGTTCACGTCAACAAATATAATGAATATTTGGAAGCCCTCGCACTTAGAAACCAGTTTTTGAAAAATCAAAAACGCTTCTTATCTTTGATGTGCCGAAAAGAAGCACAGTTTTATGGTCTCAGAACTTATCGGGAAATATATCTGGCTCATACAGACGCTCACCGCCGCCGGAGAGCGCGGAATGACGCTTCAGGAGATTGACGGAAAGTACTCCAGGCGCTACGGCCAGACATATTCAAGAAGGACCTTCAACAACCACAGGTTGGCCGTGGAGGAGATTTTCGGGGTTGACATCGAGTGCGACAGGAAGACAAACCGCTACTTCATCCCGTTCAGCGGGGATGTCCTTGACAACGATGAAAGCATCGGATGGATTGTCAACACATTCACGGTAAACAGTTTGCTGTCGCTTGGCAAGGAAAGGCTCTCAGGCAGGGTAAGTGTCGAGGAGATTCCTTCCGGGCAGAAATACCTCACAGCGATAATGCAGGCGATGGAGGATGGCAAGGAACTGGAGATCACCTACGGGAAATACAGCTCGACCTCTTCTGAAATATTTCATATTCAACCCCTTGCAGTCAAGGAACACGAGCGGAGATGGTACTTGGTGGCTTTCTGTCACGAAAGGGCAAGGCTTCCCGAGAAAGGCAATGGTGACCAGAGCGCCTGGAGAGTCTATGGCCTAGACAGGATATCCTCGCTCAGGGAGACCGAGGGCACTTTCAAGATGCCAAAGGATTTCGATGTGGACGGAATATTCAGTCAGAGTTATGGGATATATTTTCCGCAGGCGGGGCAGAAGCCTGTGACCATCCGCTTCAAGGTGAGCGAGGAGGAGGCACGCTATCTTCGCGACCTGCCGATCCACACTTCACAAGTGGAAGAGGATGAGACGGATGGAGGCGGAAGGATATTCAGGATCAGAGTCATTCCGAACCGTAACCTGACGATGGAGTTCTGCCGCCACGCCGGAAAGCTGGAGGTCCTTGAGCCGGAATCCGTAAGGAAGGAAGTGAAGGTGGAACTTGAGAAAGCGTATAAACAATACTTATAATATTTATGATAAACAATGGAAAGGCCGCCCTTGTGGCGGCGGCACTGATTACAATGATGAGTTGTACACAGAAAAACGAAACGCAGGCGGACAACGGGTACATAGGCCCGTCCGACATCAAGATCGAGGACGGAAGGATGACTCCGGAAGCGCTTCTGTCCCTTGGTCGTCTGTCCGATCCGCAACTGTCTCCGGACGGACGTTGGATTCTCTACGGAGTCAGCTACACCTCGATCGAGGAGAACCGCTCGTGCAGGAACCTGTTCCTTGGCGAGGTGATCAAAAATGATGACGGATCGCTTTCTTTCGGGGACAAAATCCAATTGACAGCCGAGGGCAAGAGCGTCAGCAACGCCCGCTGGAGCCTGGACGGAAAGTCCATCTACTACCTTCAGGGCGGCCAGCTTTACAATGCGGCCATAACAATCGCCGACGGGAAAGCCTCACTCTCAGCGAAGAAGCAGCTCAGCGACGTGAAGGCAGGGATCGGAGAGTTCACACTCAGCCCGGACCAGTCGCAGGTTCTCTTCACCAGCACCATTCAAGGAACCGTCAAGACCCCGAAGGACTTCGACGAGAAGCTGGACAAGGCGCAGGCCTATGTGACCGAAGACCTTGCGTACCGCCACTGGGATCATTGGACGACCGAAAAGCCACAGACCTACGTGGCGCCGGTAGGTGGTGAAAAAGGTATCACGGAAGAAAATTCAATGAATATACTCGCGGAGGGAGCCGGCAAATACGAGCTGCCATTGGAGCCTCTGAGCGGCATCGAGCAGCTTTGCTGGAGCCCGGACGGACGCTATGTGGCATATTCCTGCAAAAAGGTTGAGACCGGTCGTGAATATGCATTCTCAACGGACACGGAGATCTATATCTACAGCATCCTGACAGGCGAGACAGTACAGATTCCGATGGCTGGCGGCTACGACACAGATCCGGTTTGGAGTCCGGACGGAAAACAGATCGCCTGGCTGAGTATGAGGCGCAACGGGTACGAGGCTGACAAGGTACGCCTTATGGTGGCCGAGTTGGCTGACACGGACGCTTCTTCCGATGGCCAGTCCGCTATTCCGCAGATCAATGGACTCCGCGACCTTACCGCTGACTTCAAGTACAACGCCGGCGGCATTGTCTGGGCCGCTGACTCAAAGAGCATCTATTTCAACTCTCTCATCGAAGGCCTTCAGGGAATATGCAACGTTAAGGTGGCAGACGCCGAGATCAAGAGGATAACTCCGGACGATGCCTGGTACGATTTCAACTCTCCGTTCGCGATAGTTGACAGCACTTTGCTCGCAAGCTACTGCTCAATGGAATTCCCGACCGAGCTTGTTGCCGTGAACGAGACAGACGGATCGTTCAGCAGGATCACCGACGAGAACGGCGGCATCATCGGTCAGCTGACCGCCTACGAGACCCGTGAGCGTTGGATCAAGACCACGGACGGCAAGAAGATGCTGACCTGGGTCCTCTACCCTCCTAAGTTCGACTCCACGAAGGTCTATCCGGCCATCGAGATATTCCTTGGAGGCCCTCAGGGTACTTTGAGCCAGGGTTGGAGCTACCGCTGGAACTACCGCCTGATGGCGAACCAAGGCTACATCGTCATCCTTCCCAACCGCCGCGGAACCACCGCCTTCGGACAGGATTGGTGCGAGCAGATAAGCGGTGACTACATCGGACAGAATATGCAGGACTACCTCAGTGCGGCCAAGGAGCTCAAAGCCGAACCTTATGTCGGCAAACTGGCTGGCTGCGGAGCCTCCTACGGCGGATTCAGCGTCTATTATATGGCCGGAATCCACGGCAACGTCTATGACTGCTTCATCGCCCACGCCGGAATATTCGATGAAAAATATATGTACTACGAGACAGAGGAGATGTGGTTCCCGAACTTCGACAACGGCGGGCTTTCTGAATATTCATACACCGCCGGCGAGAAGGGTCCGCGCGGCGACGGCAAGACTTTCGGTGGCATCCAGCAGGCCGGCTCGCCGTGGAGCAACGCCGCCAAAGCCAAACGCCACTATTCCAACTCACCGGATTTGAATGTGACTAAGTGGCACACTCCGATCCTCTGCATCCACGGAATGATGGACTACCGCATTCCTTACGATCAGGGAATGGCCGCGTTCAACACCGCCCAGATGATGGGAGTTCCTTCCAAGCTGATCGTGTTCCCGGAGGAGAACCACTGGATTCTCCAGCCACAGAACGCGCTGTTCTGGCACCGCAGCTACTTCGACTGGCTGGATCGCTGGTGTAAGGATTAACCCACAAAAAAAGGGCGGACTTCAAAAGGTCCGCCTTTTTTCTTATTCCATATTTTCTTGAGCGATGATCACGTGCACCCCGAGGTCTTCTAACTTGTGACGCACGGATTCAGGGAATCCTTCATCGGTGATCAGGATGTCAATGTCCCTAAGCTCGCATATCTTGCCGAAGCCGGTCTTGCCATACTTGCTTGAATCAGCCAGCAACACAACACTTTTGGCGTGGCCAGCCATCTCTTGAGTAAGTCTGGCTTCGTCCAGAAATGCCGTGATTACCCCACTCCCGAAATCCAGGCCATCACAACTGAAAAAAAGTTTGGAGCAATTGATGTTCTTGAGCCCCTCAAGGCAATAACTGTCCCTTGTGGACATCGAATTGCGTATGATGCTTCCACCCAGAATCACTACCGACACCCCTTCCTTACAAGCCATCATCGTAGCGACTTTGACCGAAGGAGTGACAACATTAAGGGTTCCGTTAGCCTCCAGATGGTGCGCAAATGCATCGATAGTTGAACCGGAAGTCATCATAATCGAGTCCCCCGGGGTTATCAGGGAAGCCGCCGCCTTTCCGATAATATTTTTTTTGTCGGCGTTTATGAAAATTTTTTCATTGATGTCCCTGTCCACAATCAGCTTTCTGGCCAAGGAGACACGTCCTCTGTTCCTGATAATTTCATAACGTCCTTCCATATCACGGAGATCTTTTCTGATGGTCGCACCCGTGACGTTCATACGTTCAGCCAAGTCTTCCGTGCTTATGGACTCCACGACACCGAGAATATCCTTGATTTTCCTTTGCCTTTCCTCTACTTTGTTCATAGCAAATTTTCATCACAAAACAAATATGAAAAATATTTTCGACAAATGAAAATTATTTTCCACCTATTTTTATTTACCATAAAAACTTTTTACTTTTGCGATGAACATAACACTGATATTACTATAAGCTAAATACATTTAAAATGGCAAAAACAATCACAATCATCGGAGCCGGAATGATGGGCTCCGCCCTTGCGTTCCCGGCCAGAGAGAACGGGAACATCGTCAGACTTGTCGGCACACCGCTGGACAAAGAAATCATCAATGCCTGCAAATCTACAGGCAAGCACCTCAAATTCAATGTGCCGTTCCCTGAAGGCGTTGAATATTTCCAATTCGAGGATTGGAAAGAGGCCGTGAAAGGCTGCGACTTCGTCATCGGAGGAGTCAGTTCGTTCGGAGTGGATTGGTTCCTTGAGAACGTCCTGGCCGAACTCGATCCTTCCGTACCGGTCCTTTCAGTCACCAAAGGCCTGATCAACCTTGAGGACGGATCCTTGATCTCATACCCTGAGTACTGGAAACGTGAGCTTGCCAAGAAAGGCATAGACAGGCAGATCTGTGCCATCGGTGGCCCTTGCACCAGCTATGAGCTCGTTGCCCACGACCAGACTGAGGTAGCCTTCTGCGGCAAACAGCCGGAAACGCTCAGAATGATGAAGGCGGCGATGGCCACGGAATATTATCACATTTCCCTGACCAACGATGTCGAGGGACTGGAAAGCGCGGTGGCTCTGAAGAACGGCTACGCTCTGGCCGTCGCGATGACAATCGGTCTGGTGAACAGAACAATGAACGATGGACTTCACTACAACAGCCAGGCCGGCGCTTTCTACCAGGCTGTCAAGGAGATGCGCTACCTTCTTGAGATGCAGGGAGCGAGCCGTGACTGCGAGAACATCGGTATCGGAGACCTGTACGTGACCGTCTATGGCGGAAGGACCAGAAAGATCGGCATCCTGCTCGGCGAAGGCAAGACCTACGAGGAGGCGATGGAGATCCTCTCCGGAGTAACCCTTGAAAGCCTCGTGGTGTCCCGCAGGGTTTTCGCCGCGATCTCAAAACGCGCTGAGAAAGGCGAGGTCGACCTGGCCAGATTCCCGATGCTCTGCCACGTCGCTGATGTCCTTGACCACGGCAAGGACGCCCAGCTCCCTTGGGAAAGTTTCACTTTTGACAATCTCTGAATATGAAAAGAATAGTTTCACTGGCTGCGGTCGCTCTCCTGAGCGCCGCGGCACTGAACGCCCAGATCAAGGTCGTGGGACACAGAGGGGTTAGGTTCAACACTCCTGATGTTCCCGAGACTCCGTACTATGAGAACACGATCCCGGCTCTGGAATATTGCCAGTCCCTCGGAATCTACGCCGCTGAGTTCGATGTCCAATTGACATCAGACAACAAGATCATAGTGTTCCACGGCACGAATGTGCCCGGTCTGAACAAGAACATCCAGACCATCACCTATAAGGAGGCCCGCGCGGTCACTCTTCCCGGCGGCTCCAAGATGCCTACAATCAAGGAATATTTCAGCAAGGCCAAGGAGCATCCCGAGACCAAGCTGATCTGTGAGATCAAGAAGCAGTCATCCAAAGCCCGCGAGACATCCGCCGTCGAGCAGGTCATGGCTGCGGTGAAGGAGATGGGAATGGAGGAACAGATTGAATATACCACATTCAGCGACTGGATGGTACAGGAGATCCACAGGATCAACCCTAAGGCCAAAGTTCTGTTCCTCGACAGCGGAGTGTTCGTGAAGAGTCCTGAATATTGCCATTCGAGGGACTACGATGCAATTTCCTACGATATGGACGGTCTGATGAACCACCCGGACTACGTCAAGAGAGCCCACGATCTCGGAATGGAGGTCACCCTTTGGATCGTAAACGACTACGAAGTTGTTGACTGGGCCATACGCCACGGTGTCGATTACGTCTCGTCCGACCACCCCGAGAAACTCAAGGCGTATGTTGATGGCCTGTCAGCATTCTGCGACAGATAAAACCCACTGGTTATGTACAAAACACGCATATTAATAACATCAGCCATATTCCTTATTGTCAGTTCCATCAGCCTCTTCGCACAGAGGAACGGAACGCTCACAGGAAAGGTTTATGACAACCAAGACAACCCGGTGCCGGGAGCCGCTGTCATCGCGAAAAGCAACAACAACGGAACGGTGACGGCGGAGGACGGGTCTTTCTCCATCTCCCTGGCTGTGAACGAGCATATTCTTGTCTCATCGCTTGGGTACAGGGACAAGGAGATCACGGTTCTGGATTTTTCCCCGGTAAAGGTCATCCTTGAGGAGGACACGCAACTGCTCGATGAGATTCTGGTCATCGGCTACGGCACACAATCCAGAAAGACATTGACTTCATCCATCTCGAAAATGGACGGCGGCAAGCTGACCGACATCCCTGCCTCCACGGTGGGAGACGCGCTTAAGGGAAAGATCCCGGGGCTGCGGGTGTCCACCAGCAACGCCCTGTCCGGAGAGACTCCACGGTTTATGATCAGAGGTGGTTCGTCCATCACAATGTCCAACGACCCGATCTACATCGTTGACGGAGCCCTCCGCGAGGATATGAACGGAATCAACACCAATGACATCGAGTCCATCGAGGTGTTGAAAGATGCGGCCTCGGCCGGTATCTACGGAGCGAGAGCCTCGAACGGAGTGATCCTCGTGACCACTAAAAAAGGCTCGGCTGGAAAAGGAATCCAGCTGACGGTGGACACACAAGTCGGTTTCCAAAGCCCTTCGACCAAATGGAATATCCTGAATTCCAGAGATTATCTGAATTACATCAGACCTGCGATCGCTGAGGCTTTAGCCAATGACAAAGAGCATCCGGCCAACACGTTGCTCTCCGGACCGAACGCCTATGGAACCGGCAACACCAGCAGCAAGTCCATCTACTCGACAAGGTATCTTGACTGGGGCGGAGTCGTTCCGGACGGATATTCCTGGATGGCGGATCCGGTGGACCCGACCAAAGTCATCATATTCCAGGACAATGACTGGCAGAGCCAATGGTTCTCCACCGCCCTGTGGCACAAGGAATATGTCGGCGTGAATGGTTCTTCCGACAGAGTAAGATATTCGGCGTCGGCAAGTTATATGGGAGACGACGGAATCGTGTCCTCCAGTGACTACAATGTGTTCACAATGCACGGAAACACCAGTTTCAAAATCACCGACAGGCTTGAGGCGGGAGCGACATTCGATATGTCAAGGCAGAGGAAGCATATTCCTGTGGACAATTACTACCAGTGCATCGGCCGCGGTCTCATCGCCGCTCCGACCGCGATGGAAAAGAATCTGGACGGTGAATGGAACCAGCTTGTCTCCACCAACAAGAATGCTCACAGCCCTGCTTGGTACGAAAGGTTCTACAAGAGGCAGAACTCCACATCCAGACAATCCGGAGCGTTCAACCTCAAATGGACCCTTTTCGATGGTCTTGTGTTCAACGCCCTATACAACAGGTTCGAGCAGCACTACGAAGGCAGCTACTACACCTATGGGGAGCGTGACGGAGTCATCAACAGCGTCACTTCAAGCCGCCCGATGACACAGACCAGAACCTCCACCACAAGAGACACATTCACAGCGCACTTCGCGTTCGACAGAACCTTCAGGAATATCCATCACGTAAGTTCCACTGTCGGCTATGAATATATGAGGCAGGCATATTCCTACCTTCAGGCCAAGTCCAGCGGTTCCGTTTCTGACGATGTACCTGTACTGCAGTCCGGAACGAACTTCGAGGCGACGAACAGGGACGAGCATCAGGCGATGATGTCCGCCTTCGCCCGTGTAGGCTACGATTTCAAGCAGAGATACATCGTCTCCGGATCTATAAGGGCGGACGGCTCGTCAAAATTCGCGAGCGGACACCGCTGGGGGTACTTCCCTGCCGCCTCCGCAGCCTGGCTTATCTCCGAGGAGCCATTCTGGGACAATCTCAAACTGACAGTCAACACGTTCAAGCTCAGGGCTTCCTACGGCCAGACCGGAAACAACGGCATTGGACTGTATGACACCTACGGGGCGTTCACGTCCGGCAGCTATGGCCCGTTGCCGACAATGACACCGTCCAAGATGCAGAACTCTTCTATGAAATGGGAGACAACCACACAGCTTGACGCCGGAATCGACCTGTCATTCCTCAACGACAGGGTCAGGTTCATCTTTGACTATTATAATAAGGTGACATCAGATATGCTGTTCAGCATCACCCTTCCGGACACCAGCCCGTACAGCAGCGTGATGGCGAACATCGGAAGCGCCCGCTTCTACGGCTTCGAGGTCGAACTCCACTCCGAGAACATCAGCACAAGGAACTTCTCCTGGAGCACAGACTTCACCTATGCGTTCTCAAAGAACAAGGTCCTCTCCCTTCCTGACGAATATATGTACGATGTCGTTGACGAGGACGGACACGTCACCGGAGACAAAGGCTGGAGAATCGGAGGCTACACGATGTCCGAAAGCGGCTACCGTTTCGGCGGAACAGCCGTCGGAGAGCCTCTCGGTAGGATCTACGGCTACAAGGTAAGCCACATCATCAATACCCAGGAAGAAGCCGACAACGCCTTGTACGACGCCGAGTCTAAAGGATTCCGCGTAAGTGATGGAAAAAGGATCACTGGAAGAAAGGACATCGGCGACTACGAATGGTGCAACAGGAAAGGTTCTGCAGTCGATGAGAAAGGCAACGAGATCATCAACTCTGAGGATATGTTCTACCTTGGCAACGTTGTGCCTCACTCAGTCGGCGGAATCAACAACACCATCCGCTGGAAAGGCCTTACGTTCAATCTATACCTCGACTATGCCATCGGACACTCCATCATCAACGGCCAGAAGACCCAGTTGCTCAAGAACACGATGGGAGACTGCAACTCCTCGCTTGGAGATCTGGTCTATGACTGCTGGACACCGGAGAACCCTAACGCCAAGTACGCTCGTTATACCCCGAATGACACAGACTGGGGCAACAAGAACTGGCGCGGCAACTCCAGCTTTATGGTCGAAAGGGCTGACTATCTGTGTGTCAGGGATGTCTCACTTTTCTACGATCTACCGAAGAAATGGATTGAGCCGCTGAAAATGCAGAGAGTGACAGTAGGCGTTTCCGGCAACACACTCTATTACTTCACGGGCGTGACCGGAGCCATCAGCCCAGAAAGCGGCATCAGTTCCGACAAGTCAGCTGATATGTACACAGCTATGTCCACGAACAACAACAGTTCCAGCGCCACCGGCAACCTGATGCCTAACGCGAGAAAGGTCATATTCAGTCTGAAACTTGTCTTCTAAATCTCATATTATGAAGAATACAATATTTTCATCTATATTAATATGCTGCGTTGTGGCATCCTGCGACAATCCGTTGGACATCGTCCAGGACAACAAACTGACAGCCAGCAATATGTGGAAGACAAGCGTCCACGTTACCACATCCACCAACGCCATCTATGCGGACATCCGGGAGAATTTCGTCCAGGATGATGTGTCGATGCTGCATTGGGGAGAACTGCGTGTCGGCCCATATCTGTGGGGATACAGCCACCTCAATAAAGTCTATATGGCGAAGGAGGTCATCGAGAACAATATGACTTCATCCTCAGCCTCCTGCCGCTGGACAAAGCTGTACAACGCCATAGATCAGGCGAACGTCGTGCTGAAATACGCACCTTTGGAGTCCATCGAGATGAAGGATTCCGACAGGGCCTGGGCAATCGGACAGGCATCATTCGCCCGTGCCTACTGTTATTTCTGGGCCGTGCGCCTCTGGGGTGATATTCCTTTGAACACATCACCTATCGAGGCGGTCGCACAGAAAGAGACCTATCCGGTACGCTCTCCTAAAGCCGAGGCTTATGCCTTGATAGAAAACGACATCCGTGTCGCCGTGGAGAATGAGGCTTATCTTGGCTCCAATAAATATCTAGCCACCAAAGACGCTGTGAATATGCTCAAGGCCGAATACGCATTGTGGATGTACAGCGCTGAGAAAGGTGGGGACAAGTACCTGACAATGGCCCAGGAAGCCATTGATGAGATAGGTGTAAAGAGCGGAGACTCCAGGCTTCTGTCCGACTATTCAAAGATCTTTGACGGAAGAGGCTGCGGCAACAAGAACAGCGCCGAGGTCATATTCGCCCTGATGAACGATCAGTCCTACCAGTTGACAGGCGGCTATGCCGGTTACTTCACATTCTCTCCTCCGGGAGTCAAGAAAGAGTTCCAGTGCAATCCTGTCCCGGTGGCCAGCACACAGTGGCTCGACTACGGTGATGGCTTCCTCGCCGAACTCAGAAGCAGCCGAGACAACAATGGAGACCGCAGGGTCAGCTCCAACCTTGGCGAGGGCAAATACGGTCAGGACGAATCCGTGAACGGAGGTGTGTTGACCTGGCCGAACAAGTACATCGGTGACTTGAGTTCCGGAAGTATGGTCAAGGACGCTGATATGATATATTACCGATACGCCCAGGCCGTGATGATGGCCGCCGAACTGAAATACTACCAAGGAGCCTACAGCGAGAGCCTGTCACTGCTAAACATTATAGCGAAAAGGGCTTATGGTAAGGACAACTACTACACCGACACAACCAAGGAAGCCGTACAAAAGGCTCTGAGCAAGGAGTATCTGCTTGAGTTCCCTTGCGAGGGTGTCATCTGGTGGGCTCTCATAAGACTGGACACGATCTGGGACTACAACACCACCCTCAAATCCAGGAAAAGCGACAAGAACATTCTTCTATGGCCTATCCACAAGGATGCCAGGAACAAGAACTCGAACCTGACCCAGACGGAAGGATGGTATTAGTGGATCATTAATCTGATATGAATATGAAAGTGAAATATTTGACCGCCCTCGCCGCGTCCCTGCTCCTGCTCGGATGCGAGGGTGACAAGTGGCCATCCCAGCCGGACTGGAGCCAGTTCCCGAACCCGGATGACAATCAGGAGACTATCCTGAAGCCTGCGCCGTGCGACAACAAGATCGTCGCTCACCGCTTCGGTGCCAGTGAGTGCGGTGCTCCGGACAACTCCGTGGAAGCTTTGCGCTATGCGATGTCCTTGGGCGTGTACGGCGCCGAATGTGACGCCTACGTCACAAAGGACAACGAAGTCATCATCGCACACGCAAACGGAGTCTGCGAGGTCAACGGGCGTGTCCCGTACAAGACGAACCTGGCCGACATAAGGGCGGCGGGCAAACTCAACAATGGCGAGACGCTCCCGACATTGGAAGATCTGCTCGGCATCGTGATGGACGAAAAGAATCCGACAAGGCTTGTGATCGACATCAAGAGGATCGACTACCCTACCAACAATCCCGAGCCGGTCATCAACTGCGCGAAAAGGATATGCGAGATCGTGAAAGAGAAAAAGGCCGAGAATTTCGTCCTGCTCCTCTGCACCGGTTTCGACAACAACGCTATGAAGTCAGCCTGGGAATATGCCCGGCAGGCCGGTCTGGAGATGGCGATGAACACCAGCAAGCCGGCAGATGAGATGACAAGACTCGGTTTCAACTGGGTCAACCTCGCCGCCACCCAGATCGGAGGTGATGCCGGTGGCTCAGGCTACGTGCCGTCAATCACTCCTTATCTGGAGGCCGGCATCAACGTCAGCGTTTACAACCTTGACAAACAGGCTGGCGACGGCAACGCCGTTTACTCCTCCAAGGCCGTCAAATGGTACCAGAGCAACTATGCTCTCCTGAAGACACTCTGCACCAACTACCCAGCGTGGCTGAAAGAGGTGATCCAGTCCGGAACCATAAAGTATGACGGAATATCCTCACAGGAGGAGTTCGACTCCTTCGCGGCCTCTCTTGTCTCAGACCCTACCGGTTCAGCCTTCGCTGACGACAAAGGTGTGGTCAACCTGAGAACCGACATAACGGCATCCACCGCTTGTCCGCTCAAGGAGTTCAAGGGCATATTCGACGGCAACAAGCACACCGTGACCATCAACTACGAAGGCTCAGCCGCCGAGGTAGGTCTTTTCGGGAATATTCAGGGAACCGTACGCAATCTGACTGTAGCCGGCAAGGTGAGTTCGACGGCAAGTGACACCTACACATTCGGTGGAATAGCCGTGAACGCCGACAACGCGTCCTTCGAGAACTGCGTCAACAATATGAAAGTCAGCGTAAAAGGAGAAGGTTCGTCAGCCATCAACATAGGCGGAATCGCCGGAATCTCTTCCGGAACAACCAGTTTCACATCCTGCGACAACACCGGCGGAATATCCTATGAGGGGACGGCGGCCCTGACCTGCGGAGGAATATTGGCGTCCAATGTTTCCGATGGTGGAAGGCTGACCTTCACCGGATGCGCGTCTTCCTGCGCCATTGAATATTCCGGCGAAGGTTCCGCCTGGAATTATGTGGGCGGCATCATCGGCAAACCTGTATCCAAGACAGTATCCTCCAACGGAGGACAGGATTATCGCCTCACGCTGGACAAATGCTCCTACACTGGTGAGTTCAAGGTTCTCGGCAAAGGCAAGATCAGGGCTGGTATGCTCGCCTCGTTCTCAAACGCCTCGTTCATCATCAAGGACTGCACGGCCTCTGGATCGCTGGTCAATGAGAACAGTACTGCCAGGGACTTCGTGGCCGCAGCGATGATAGGTTTCATCGAGAAGAACGTCGAGGGACTGATTACCGGCTGCGAGTTCTCCGGCAAGGTCGAGTCCTGCGCCGGTTCGAACAACTACATCGGAGGGATTATGGGCAACACCGCCGACAATTCCATTGTGGTCTGTGAGAACTGCAAGACCACCTCTACATCCTCAATCGGTTCCGACAGCATCAAGTCAGTCGGAATGATAGCCGCCAGACTAAAGACGGCAGGGTGCACCATAAAGGATTGCCGTGTGGCCGGAAGCATCAACAACGCAGGCACACGGATAACGATAACGAAAGACAATCTGGAAGACTGGATGTTCTCCGGCACAGGAACCAAGAGCGTGGAGATGTCCGGAAACGGTTTCAATGAATAACAACTAAACTCTAATAATCAAACAATATGAAAAAGTATCTATCCGCGGCTTGCGCGGTACTGCTCGGACTGATGTCTGTGTCCTGTAATGAAAAGGAAGAAGCGTTGGTGATGGAGGTCACCCCGCTTGAACTTTCCATCGATCCGGAAGGAGGCAACAAAACCTTCACGGTCAAATCCAACAAAGACTGGACTCTCGTGGCCGACAAATGGATCACGGCTTCCACAAGCGGCGAGAAAGGCAGCGATGTCACCGTCACTGTCAACCTCATCGCTGGCAAGAACTCGTCCACAGAGACGAGAATCGGCTACGTGATCATCCAGGCCGGCGGCCAGAAAGAGACCCTGACAGTAAGCCAGGATCCTTTCGTGGCACCTGCGGGAATATACAATGCCTCTGATATGGTGGATTTCGCCGCAGCTCTGAAGGAAGACGAGCCGGATCTGTCCAAATGGACCTCCGAAGATGGAGTCATCAGGCTTTATGACGACATTGACGCGACCTCACTCTCCTGCTTCCCGATGGAATCATTGCCTAAGGACGTTGTCCTGGACGGTCAGGATCACACCATCAATATGACCCTCAGCCTGTCACCTGACGCCAAGATCGGGATGTTCAAGGAGATATTCGGAACAGTCAGGAATCTTTCCCTTGCAGGCTCGCTCAAGGTCGAGGGTGAGTTCACGAAGGAATCGCACATTGGTGCGCTTGCGGGCGAGGCCAAGGGTGCCACGATCGAGAACTGCAAGAACTATGTCTCAGTCACTGTCAACCAGACTTCCGGAAGTGCGGTTTGTATCATCCCTGCCGGTCTGATCGGGAAGGCCACGCAAGGGCTTACTATGACCGGTTGTACCAACAATGCCGAGATTAAGTTCGAGAGTCTCAACGCATACCATATGGCAGGAGGACTGGTCGGTGCGTACGGAAAGGACGAGTTCAAGATCAAGATGACAGGCTGCAAGAACACCGGAAGCCTTACACTTGCATCTGGAGATGCCGCCAACTGGAACTACGCCGGCGGCATAATCTCGAATATTCAATGCAACATCGCGACCCTCGGAGACGAAGGCTACGGCTTTGAGATGTCAGACTGCGAATCCGCCGGAAACATTGATGTCAAAGGTGTAGCAAAACTGAGGGCCGGTGGTGTCTGCGGAAGAATCAATGCCTGCTCACACATTGAGAGATGCGTGTTCAGTGGCACAATCTCCCTGAATGCGGCTGCATTGGAGCGTAATGTCGGAGGTATAACCTCATACCACGAAAAGACAGTCCAAGCGCTTGTTGAGAACTGCACGTTCTCCGGAAGGATCGAATCGGCGGAAGGCCAGACCAAGGCGTGCTACATCGGTGGAATCACATCTTCAGGTATGGCAGCCACTTCCGTGTTCGACAACTGCAAGACGACCAAGGACTCATACGTCTCCGCAACCAAGATCGGCAACATCGGTATGATCATCGCCCAGGCCTCGAACGCCTGCACTATCAAGAACTGTAAGGTAGCCGGCACGATCAAAAAGGAGGGTGAGACCACTGTGATCTCCGCCGACAACTACGAAGACTGGATGTGCAAAGGCTTCAACACGACCGCATCCAAGGCCATCGTCCAGAACTGCGGCTACAACGCCGAATAAACGGTCCCTGACACACACCCACTCACTTCGACAGTCTCCGCACCAATCGGTCTCAGAGCCTGTCGAAGTGACCTAAAAAACACGAAGAAGGGGCTGACTAAAAAGCATTAGTCAAGCCCCTTTTTCGTGTTTTTCGGCGAGGTCAACCTCGACCTTGTTTCTGAATATTCAATTCTCAGAGAGTTATTTTGACCTTTTGGGGCAGCCTCTTTATCCATAATCCTTATCAAAAAAAAGGAAGTATATAGGAGTTGACTAACATTTGGCTTATAGTACTGATGCTTAAACAATTACAGCTAGTTGACATTCCTGCGCAATAGCCTGTATGTCAGGAGTTTAGCTTCATCTTAGCCATACAATAAGACAAGGTATGACAGAATATTCCTGACTTATGCTTCGGGTGGAAAAGCGGATTTCCGCACCCGATGCCAATCTTGAATATTGCCGCTGCCTCTTGGTTCGTTTGGTACACCAGAAGTGCGTTTCCTGTACCAAAGATGCGTCACGGTATATTTTGTACACAGAAAGGCCTTCTCTCACGAACATTTTCTATCCCGGTAAAACAACAGTGGCCCGCTATTCCGGGGATGCAGAACTATGCGCACCTAAAACAGCAGCCGTCTGATAAACAACGGGTTGGCGTTCCAGGTGCGAGCATATTCGCGCACCTGAGTGTTATGGGCATATCATAGAATAGTCTGCGGAGCCTCGTGGCCGCGCTATATGTCTCGCTGATCTTAAAGGTACGTGTTGCCATTTTGCAAAACGGTGGCATACGATTATGCTTCCACGCCATTGTGAGGTACGGTCGTATGCCACCTACGGATACAGAAGCCATAGGCGGCATATCCACAGGCCTCTCGTCGTACTCAGGGCGGGTTTGTGTGCCGCCATATTTACAAATGCTGATTGTCTGCTCGTATCTAATTGTTCGGCGACTGCCTGCATGTAATATTAGTCAGCTGCTATATAGTTACCTAAATTTTATATTCCTTCGTTAAACGTGTCTCACCGTGACATTTTCCGGAGAACGACACATCAGAAGGAGTAACTCAACCCCACAAGTACAAGTCCCTGCATTCCGGAACCGGTCTCGACAAAGCCACGGAAGCGCTCGCCTCCGAACTGGACACCGGCGAAAGTCACCTGCGCGGCCCAATACGGGTCGAATGAATGAGAGTCCGACTCCTCGTCGTAATCGTCCAGAAGCGTGACTCCGGCCGCAAGTTTCGAGTACATAGCGACATTTGGTTTCCTGAACCAGAACACCTTCGCGGCCGGCATAAACGCGAATCCGCTATAATAGGAATCACCTACCTTCACTTTGTCCTTGTTCAGTTCATCGGCCGCGCCACCGAACCAAGAGACAGCCGCGCCAACAGAAAACGTCTTGTTCAAGACCCTGTAATATTCAAGATTGGCCGAACCATAAGACCTGAAGTTGTCAAATCGGGCGTAACCGGCCGTGAAAGCCGTGGCGAAAATCCCGATCGCCACGTGGGCGACATCCACCAATGTCACACGACCATACCCGAGGGTGATCTCATTTCGTGATTCAGGTGTCTGCGCCGACACGACAGGAGCGCTGATAAAAACCGCGACGGCAAGGGAGATTAGAATTCTTTTCATAAATATGAGCGATTAGTTCATATCCAAGGATATGAAAGGTTATTCCAATTTGTACCCCCGTTGGGAATCGAACCCAAATCGTCGGAACCGGAATCCGAAATTCTATCCATTAGACTACAGGGGCATCATTCTTGCGGTTACCGCAAACAGTTTACAAAAATAGCAAATTAATGTTAAAACAAGAATTTTTGATAAATCTTTCGCGAAAAGATATTTTTTGTGCTGAAAAATGTGTTTTCAATGCTCATAAAAGAGCCTTAAATATTCGGATAATCCAATAATAAATTTTATTTTTGCGTATTATGAAAAAAGCATACGTATTTCCCGGTCAGGGTTCCCAGTTTCCAGGTATGGCGAAAGCGCTTTACGAGGGAAACGCCAAAGGCAAGGAATTGCTCGAGAAGGCGAATGACATCCTTGGATTCAGAATCACTGACATAATGTTTGAGGGCACGCCGGATGACCTCAAGGCAACACGCGTCACACAACCGGCAATATTCCTGCACTCCGTCGTTCTGGCGAAGTGCTACGAAGGATTCAGACCTGACATGGTCGCTGGGCATTCTCTTGGTGAATTTTCCGCACTTGCCGCCGCGGAAGCCATCAGTTTCGAGGATGCCCTTCGTCTTGTCTACATCCGGGCAACCCAGATGCAGCGCTGCTGCGAGAAGGTGCCGGGGACGATGGCCGCCATCGTCGGGCTGCCGGACGAGAAGGTCGAGGAGATCTGCTCCTCATGCGAGGGCATCGTGATCCCGGCCAACTACAACTGCGGAGGCCAGGTCGTGATCTCCGGCGAGAAGACAGCCGTGGAGCAGGCCTGTGAGAAAGCCAAGGCCGAAGGTGCGAAGAGGGCTCTTCCTCTCGCCGTCAGCGGAGCGTTCCACTCCCCTCTTATGGAGCCGGCGCGCGTCGAGCTCGGAAAGGCGATCGAGGAGACCAGGATCGTGGAACCTATCTGCCCGATCTACCAGAACGTCAGCGCACAGGCCGTCACCGACCCTGAGACCATCAAGAAGAATCTGCTCGCCCAGCTCACCTCACCTGTGAGATGGACCCAATCTGTCAGGAATATGCTCGCGGACGGAGCGGACTACTTTATGGAGATCGGCCCGGGCACTGTCCTGCAAGGCTTGGTGAAGAGAATCTCGGCCGGAACCGAGGGAATCACCATCGAAGGTTTGACTACAATCTAATATATTAACATAACGTTAACGATATGGCTAAAGAAAAGAAATTCATCACTTGTGATGGTAACACTGCCGTGGCGAACGTCGCTTATCTTTTCAGCGAGAACGCCTGCATCTACCCTATCACACCATCCTCTCCGATGGCAGAGAACATTGACGAATGGGCTGCCCACGGAAAAAAGAACCTCTGGGGCGAGACAGTAAGTGTCACAGAGTTGGAAAGTGAGGCCGGTGCCTCCGGAGCAGTGCACGGCTCCCTCCAGGCCGGTGTCCTCACCACGACCTACACCGCTTCGCAGGGTCTTCTCCTTATGATCCCGAATATGTACAAGATCGCCGGAGAGATGCTCCCTGCCGTGTTCCACGTCTCAGCCCGCGCGCTCGCGTCACACGCCCTCTCCATCTTCGGAGACCATCAGGACGTGATGGCCTGCCGCCAGACCGGCTTCGCCCTCCTCGCCTCAGGCTCAGTCCAGGAGGCCCAGGACCTCGCCGCAGTGGCTCACCTCGCCGCGATCAAGTCAAGCATTCCTTTCCTCCACTTCTTCGACGGATTCCGCACATCACACGAGATCCAGAAGATCGAGGCTCTGGACGAGGATGAGCTCAAGAAGATGGTCAGCACAAAGTCTCTCAAGGCTTTCCGTGACAGGGCGCTCAATCCTGACGCTCCTGTGACCCGTGGTACAGCGCAGAACGGAGACGTTTACTTCCAGGCCGTAGAGTCAAGGAACAACTTCTACAACGCCGTTCCGGACATCGTGGCCCGCTATATGGGTGAGATCAGCGAGATGACAGGCCGCGAGTACCGTCCGTTCACATATTACGGAGCCGCAGACGCTGAGAACATCATCGTCGCTATGGGCTCAGTTACCGAGACCATCAAGGAGACCATCGACTATCTCGCCAAGAAGGGCAGAAAGTACGGTCTCATCACCGTTCACCTCTACAGGCCTTTCGCGGAGAAATATTTCCTGAAAGTCCTTCCTAAGAGCGTGAAGAGAATCGCCGTCCTCGACAGGACCAAGGAGCCGGGAGCTCTCGGAGAGCCTCTCTACCTCGATGTGAAGGCTCTGTTCCAGGGCCAGCAGAACTCTCCGCTTATCATCGGCGGACGCTATGGCCTCTCCTCAAAGGACACCACTCCAGCACAGATCGTCGCCGTTTACGACAATCTTGAGATGAGCGAGCCTAAGAACGACTTCACCATCGGTATTGTAGATGATGTAACATTCAAATCCCTTGCGATCAAGAGCGAGGTTTCCATCGTGAAGCCAGGCACCACCGAGTGCAAGTTCTACGGACTCGGATCTGACGGTACCGTCGGCGCCAACAAGAACACCATCAAGATCATCGGAAGCCACACGCAGAAATATTGCCAGGCCTACTTCGACTATGACTCTAAGAAGTCCGGCGGCTACACCTGCTCTCACCTCCGCTTCGGAGACAACCCTATCAAGGCTCCATATCTTGTCAGCACCCCTGACTTCGTGGCCTGCCACGTTCCTTCATACCTGAACAAGTACGACGTGCTCAAGGGCATCAAGGAGAACGGAACCCTCCTCCTCAACTCTCTCTGGGATGAGGAAGAGACCATCAAGAGGATCCCTGACAACGTAAAGGCTGTCATCGGCAAGAAGAAGATCAAGCTCTACATCATCAACGCCACCAAGATCGCAGCAGAGATCGGACTCGGCAACAGGACCAACACTATCCTCCAGTCCGCTTTCTTCAAGATTACCGGCATCATCCCTTACGAGGACGCTGTCAAGTATATGAAGGACGCCATCGTCAAGAGCTACGGCAAGAAAGGTGAGAATGTAGTGAATATGAACTACGCCGCCGTTGACAGAGGTGGTGAATATACCGAAGTCACGATCCCTGCCGAATGGGCGAAGATCTCCGCCAAGTTCGAGACCCCTAACAAGGACCGCCTCGCTCCAGCGTTCGTAAAGGACATCGCCGACGTTGTGAACTCCCAGAACGGAGACTCACTCCCTGTAAGCGCGTTCCTGCCTTACGCTGACGGTACGATGCCTGCCGGAACTTCCGCTTACGAGAAGCGTGGCGTGGCTGTCACGGTTCCAAGCTGGGACGCGGAGAAGTGTATTCAGTGCAACTCCTGTGCGTTCGTCTGCCCTCACGCCGCCATCCGTCCGTTCCTCCTCACTGCCGAAGAGGCCGAGAAGGCTCCCGCAGGACTCAAGAAGGCACAGGGCAAGGCCGTTCTGAAGGAATATTCATTCGCCCTTTCTGTCTCAGTTGACGACTGTACAGGTTGCGGCAACTGCGTGGATGTCTGCCCTGCCAAGGAGAAGGCTCTCACAATGGTTTCCGCCCTCGACCAGCACTCAGAGCAGGACAACTTCAACTGGCTCGCCACTAAGGTCGGCTACAAGGACACTGTTGTCAACAAGGCCGCCAATGTGAAGAACTCCCAGTTCGCACAGCCTCTGTTCGAGTTCAGCGGCGCCTGCGCAGGTTGCGGCGAGACCCCATACATCAAGAACATCACACAGCTCTTCGGTGACAGGATGATGATCGCCAACGCCACAGGTTGCTCTTCAATCTACGGAGCGTCATTCCCTGCATCTCCATACTGCACCAACGCCCAGGGTCACGGTCCGGCTTGGCAGAACTCCCTCTTCGAGGACAACGCCGAGTTCGGCCTCGGAATGAAGATCGGCTCCGACCGCGCCCGCGAGACGGTGGCCAACCTCATGACCGCCGCCCTCGACTGCGACAAGTGCCCGGATGAAGTAAAGGCACTGTTCAGGCAGTGGCTTGAGAACAAGGAGAACGGTGAGATCACCCGCGAGGTGGCTGACAAGGTCATTCCTCTCATGGAGAAGACCGACTGCCCTCACTGTAAGAAACTTCTTGACTACAAGCACTTCATCCCTGCCCGCAGCCAGTGGATCTTCGGTGGTGACGGTTGGGCTTACGACATCGGTTACGGCGGACTCGACCACGTCCTCGCTTCCGGTAAGAATGTGAACGTACTCGTCCTCGACACCGAGGTTTACTCCAACACCGGTGGACAGAGCTCCAAGTCAACCCCTGCCGGCGCGATCGCCAAGTTCGCCGCCTCAGGCAAGAAGATCCGCAAGAAGGATCTTGGTATGATGGCCATCAGCTATGGCTACGTTTACGTCGCTCAGGTAGCTATGGGTGCAAGCCCTGCACAGTACCTCAACGCCATCAAGGAGGCTGAGGCCTACGATGGTCCGTCCCTCATCATCGCCTACGCTCCGTGCATCAACCACGGTCTGAAGGCTGGCATGGGTCTGAGCCAGAAGGAGGAGAAGCTCGCCGTTGACTGCGGTTACTGGCACCTCTACAGGTACAACCCTACTCTTGAGGCCGAAGGAAAGAATCCGTTCACTCTCGACTCCAAGGAGCCAGACTGGACCAAGTTCCAGGACTTCCTCAAGGGAGAAGTTCGTTTCGCGTCCCTCTACAAGCTGTTCCCAGACAGAGCCCAGGAGCTCCTGAGCCTCACCGAGGAATTCGCCAAAGTACGTTACGGCACCTACACCCGCCTCGCCGGCAAGTAGTGTTCCGCCAACATATTCAAAAAAGAGTGGCCGTCCGTTCGGTCACTCTTTTTTGCATCTATGAAAACACTGTGTGCGGAACAGCGAAACTACTCGGTGGCGGCGATACACTCGATCTCGACGAGGGCTCCTTTCGGGAGGGTCTTGACGGCAAAGGCGCAGCGGGCAGGGAACGGGGCCTTGAAGAACTCGGAATAGATTCCGTTCATCGCTGCAAAATCATTCATATCGGCGAGAAACACGGTGGTCTTCAAGACTTTGTTGAGGTCGGAACCAGCCTGTTCAAGGATAGACTTGAGGTTGGCCAGGGACTGACGTGTCTGGGCTTCCACTCCCCCTTCCGGGAACGCGCCGGTGGCAGGGTCGATCGGGAGCTGGCCGGAAACGAAAATGAAACCGTTATGCTCGATGGCTTGGCTGTACGGGCCAATGGCCGCTGGGGCTTTTTCTGTGCTTATCTGTCTCATAAATCTAATTTTTCCCAAATTTAGGAAAAATTACTGATGCTATTAAGAGGTTAAATGTGTAAATTTGTAGGACGAACATAAAACACATTTTACTATGGCACTCGAACAACAGATCCAGAAGGACATAATGGAGGCGATGAAGGCTCACGATGAGTCTCGCCTGAACGCTACAAGAGGCATCAAATCTGAGATCCTCCTCGCCAAGACATCAGGAACGGAACACGAACTCTCAGACGCTGACGTGCTGAAGATCATCCAGAAGCTCGTGAAACAGCGCAAGGAGTCCGCTGAACTCTACACCCAGGGCAACCGTCCGGAGCTCGCCGAGAAGGAACTCGCCGAGATGAAGGTGATGGAGGCCTACCTGCCGAAGGCACTTTCCGAGGACGAGGTCAGGAATATTCTTAAAGAGGTTGTCGCAGAGGTTGGAGCGACCAGCCCTAAGGATATGGGCAAGGTTATGGGGGCGGCGACCAAGAAGTTGGCGGGACAGGCTGACGGCCGTTTGATCTCGACTATCGTCAAGGAACTGCTCGCATAGTAGTATTTTATAAATATTTGAAGAACAACAGCATCTATGATTAAGGAATCACGGAATATTGCTGCTGCGATCGCCGCGCTGACATTGTCGGTCGCGGCTTTCGCGCATAGTAAAGAGAATGTGGCCGCCGGCGCTTCGACAAGTTCAGCGGCAGGGCAGGACCTCTACAAAGAGTTCCAGAATCCGCCGAAGTCCGCCCGTCCGAGGGTGTGGTGGCACTGGATGAACGGAAACATCACCAAGGACGGAATCAAGAAGGACCTTCTGTGGATGCAGAAGACCGGAATCGTGGGCTTCCACAACTTCGACGCCGGCCTTGAGACCCCGCAGATTGTGGACAAGAGGCTCATCTATATGACCCCTGAATGGAAGGACGCTTTCAAGTACGCGATCAACCTCGCGGACAGCCTTGATATGGAGATGACCATCGCCAGTTCCCCTGGCTGGAGCGAGACAGGCGGCCCTTGGGTCAAGGACGAGGACGCGATGAAGAAACTCGTCTGGAGGCAGGTCGAGGTCAAGGGCGGTCAGCCAATCAATCTGAAACTTCCGGAAGGCTTCGACATCACCGGACCGTTTATGGATTTCACAGGATCGTTCGACGGAATCTCACAGGTCTTCCTCAGGAAAAAGTTCTACAGGGATATAGCCGTTGTCGGAGTGAGACTCTGCGACAAAGACATCAATCTCAAAGAGTTGCACCCAACAATAACCTCAAGCGGATGCGACGCGGCAAGCGAGGAAATGCTCGAAAGGATCACCGGTGACAGCGTCGGAGACTACCTCGACGTCAAAGCCGACAAGAACGGCAGGTGCTGGATCCAGTACGAGTTCGCCGAGCCGCAGACCATCAAGGCCGTGGTGGTCTCCGAACTCAGGAAGGACACGAATCCTTACGTCCACACGAAGGAACTCCAGTACAGCGACGACGGAGTCAACTTCAAGAGCATCAACCTTTCCTATCAGGCCACGGCGCAAAGGACATACGCGATTCCGGCGACCACTGCCAAGTATTTCAGACTCAGCCTTAAAGACAACAAAGGAAAGAAGGACTGCGAATTCGGAATAGCCCAATTCGCACTCTCTACGGTCACAAGAATCCAGCTCGCCGGAGACAAGGCCGGCAACAGTTTCTACCGCCTGCTCTGGATGGAGGACACGCCGTACAGCGGCGAAGCCGCCAAACTTGAGGACGTGGTCGATCTCACACCTTACGTCAAGGACGGAACCCTCACCTGGAACGCTCCGGAAGGCAACTGGAGAATCTTCCGTTTCGGCTACAGCCTGACAGGCAAGACCAACCACCCGGCATCCCCTGAAGCCACCGGACTTGAGGTGGACAAGCTCGACCCTAAGGCCATCACTGAATATTTCCACAACTACCTCCAGACCTACGTCGATGCCTCCGGCGGAAAGCTCGGCAAGGGCGGAATCGAATATCTTCTCACAGACAGCTACGAGGCTGGAGCGCAGACGTGGACCGGGAATATGTTCGAAGAGTTCAAGGCCCGCAAAGGCTACGATCTTCTCCGCTGGATGCCGGCGCTGACCGGAATGGTCCTGAACAACACCGAGGAGACCGAGCGTTTCCTGTTTGACTGGAGAAGGACAATCGGAGACATGATCTCCGAATATCACTACGACCTCCAGAACGAGATCCTGAAGCCTTACGGAATGAAGCGATACACGGAAAGCCACGAGAACTACCGCGCCAATCTCACCGACGGAATGGACTGCAAGCGTTACGCCGAGATTCCGATGTCAGCCTTCTGGATGGACTATAAGAACGGAAATGTGTTCAATCCTCGTTTCGAGGCCGACGTGCGCGAATCCGCCTCCGTGGCCCACATCTACGGCCAGAACATCGCCGCCGCGGAGTCGTTCACATCCGACGGCTACAGGGACGGGGCCTGGGTCTTCTCCCCTGCCGTGCTCAAACCAACAGCCGATGCAGCGATGGCCGCCGGACTGAACCGATTCGTGATCCACACATCACCTCACCAGCCGGTTGACGACAAGGTCCCGGGACTCGGTCTCGGAAAATACGGCCAATGGTTCGACCGTCACCAGACCTGGGCCGACCAGGCGAAGGTGTGGACTGATTACCTTTCACGCAGCTGTTATATGCTCCAGCAAGGCCGTTTCGTGGCCGATGTCGCCTACTACTACGGAGAGGACAACAACGCCACAGGCATCATGCTCAAGAAAGTCCCGGCCCTTCCTTACGGCTACAACTACGACTATTTCAGCCCGTCCGTGATCCGTGATCTGGCCAAGGCCGAGAACGGACTTCTGACGGTTCCGAGCGGGATGAAGTACAAGGTCCTGATGCTCGACGCCAACGTGAAACACATGTCAATCGACATCCTGCGGAAGATCAAGGAGTTCGCCGACGCCGGAGTCGTGATCTGCGGAGCCAAGCCTCAGAAACTCGCCGGCAACACCGGCACGGAGGAAGAGTTCAAGGCTCTTGTGAAAGACATATGGAACTCCGGGCGCAAGAATGTAACGGCAGGAGTGCCGGCGGAAAAAGTCCTTTCCGCCATGAGTCTCAAACCCGATTTCAGCATAGCAAGCGGAAACAACAAGGACCTCAAGTTCGTCCACAGAAACCTTTCCGATGGTGAAATCTACTGGGTGACAAACCTTTCCAAGGACACGAGAGACATCACGGCTTCATTCAGGACAACGGGCAAAAAGCCTGTAATCTGGCACGCGGAGGACGCTTCAACCGAACCGGTCAGCTATGAGATCGCTGACGGCAGGACCAACGTAAAGATGAGCCTGACACAGCACCAGTCCGCCTTCGTCATATTCACAGAAAGCACCGATGTGGCGAAAGTTGAGCTGCCTGAGACAAGCGAAGAGACAATCGTGGAGCTTAACACTCCTTGGTCAGTCAAGTTCCAGCAGGGACGCGGAGCGCCGGAAACCGCCACTTTCAATCAACTCGCATCCTTGACCGAGAGTTCCGAGCCGGGAATCAAGTACTTCTCCGGAGCGGTGACATATTCGAACATATTCAAGTTAAAAAAGAAGGAAATCCGAGGCAAGGATTCCGTCATTCTGGATTTAGGAGATGTGAAAGATCTGGCGGAAGTGACCGTGAACGGAAAGAATCTGGGAGTGTTCTGGAACGCCCCGTTCAAGGTTGACATCACCAAGGCAGTGAGGAACGGCGACAACACCATCGAGGTCAAGGTCATCAATATGTGGCACAACTGCCTCGTGGGCGATGTCCAGCCGGGTGTGACGAAGAAGATCACCTACACCCAGATGGAGTTCTTCAAGCCTGAGGAGCCGCTGCTCCCGGCCGGACTTATAGGACCAGTCAGAATTATAGGAGAAACAACGACCAAATAATTGATCATGAATATTAAAAAACTGATTTCCGCATTGATGGCAATCGCTGTCTGTGTTTCGACTTCCGCTAAGAAACCGTTGAAGCCGACACTCAGATTCGGTTCGGATGGAGAATTCAAGATTCTTCAATTCACTGACACTCATCTGATTCCTTCCAATGAGACAACTCCGCTTGTCTGGGAGAACATCAGGAACGCCATCACAGCGGAAAAGCCCGACCTGATTATGCTGACCGGCGACCAAGTCTATGCCAAGCCTGCTCTTGAGAACTACAGGATCCTTCTTGACACACTCGACAAATTCGGTGTGCCTTACGGGATCGTCTTCGGCAACCATGACAAGGAGTTTGACCAGACCAACGCCGCACTTTTGAAAGATGCGATGACCAGACCGCTTTGCGTCGCCGGAGACACCCCGGGTCTGCACGGAGAAGGCAATTATTTCCTTGAGGTAAAGTCTCACTCAGCGGACACGACCGCCTCTGTCGTATGGTGCTTCGATACCGGAAGCGAATCGCCGCTTTCCAAGAAAGCCATCAAGAGCTATGACTACGACTACGCCCATTCTGACCAGGTGGAATGGTACGGCAAGACAAGCGGCACCATCACCTCAGCACACGGCGGAAAGCCGCTTCCTTCCGTGGCGTTCATGCATATTCCTCTCCCTGAATATGCCTACGCGTACAGAGAAGACCTGAACTTCAAGGCGTACGGCACCCACCGTGAGACAATCTGCTCCTCGCATTTCAACTCGGGCCTTTTCTGCAAGATGCTTGAGTGCGGGGACGTGATGGCGGTCTTCTGCGGGCACGACCACGACAATGACTGCTCGGTCGGCTACTACGGCATAATGCTGGCCTACGGGCGGTACAGCGGTGCGGCGACGGTTTACAACAACATCGGGATGAACGGATGCAGGGTCATCGTGCTTCACGAGGGCGAACGGAAGCTTGACTCTTACATCCGCCTGCGAGACGGATCGACGAAAGACCTGACGCATTATCCTGAATATTACAGATAGACCTCCGGTCGCTGAGCCTGTCGAAGCTACCGGAAAACATACACAACCAAAACCAAAGAAAACCATTAAAAACCAAAATATTATGAAAACTGTTTTAACAGCGCTTTGTGCCGTAGGAGTGATGCTTCTGGGCACGGCATTGCGCGCCGGGGCGCAGACATCCTCCGGAGAAGTCCGAGGGTTCAAGTACGAAGCCAACCTGATGGTAGGTGTGATGCAGATGGCTTACGACAGCGACGAGTTCCCAACTCGCTATTGGTACAGCAGTAATAAAGAGCTCAGTGATTTCTACGAGAGCTACACTGGAGATCCGGGCATTTCCGCCTTCTACACCGCTGATTTCAATGTCTATCTCACCAAGTGGCTGAAAGTCGGTGCCAGCGCGGGTTATGCGAAGGCGTGGGCGAATGTATTCGACCCTCGGGGCAACAAGAAAATCGGAGATAAGACATTGAATGACTACTCTCTGCTGGGACAGGCGAAATTCACCTTCATCAACAGGCAGCTGTTCAGGATGTATGCCGGAATCGGAGCCGGTGCCTCTGTCTGGGCCGGAAAGGACTGCGGGGAATCATATTCCAAGATCCTCCCTGCCGTAGAGTGGATTCCGTTGGGCTTCCAATGGATGGATCACAAGATATACACGACTCTTGAGATTGTGGTTGGAACCAGAATGGCCGGAGTCAGAGGAGGATTAGGTTATAGATTCTAAACTTGAATATTATGAAAAGAATATTATCAATCGCGACAGTGATCGCGGCCGCCATTCTCGCGGTATCATCCTGCAGCAAGGCTGAGAAAGATTTTTCAGGAAGTGACGGAGATGTCACATACTCAATGGGACCTTATATGATGTGCATCGCCAACAACCTGATAGTTGACAACCTCAAGATTCTGGAGTACAAAATCAACGGCAAGGCCAACATCCAAAGCAAGACTTCTGTTATGACTCCGGATGACCCGTCATACAGAATGCCTGGAGTCAAGGTCGAAAAAGCGGCGGAAGACAGCACGTGGATCGTCTCCAACAAAGATCTGGAATATTGGTTCCTTGGCGATGATTCCTACCCTACCGACTACACGATCACAGCCAGGATGCTTCCTGGAGACTACAGTCATTTCAATAGCTGGAAAGTCACCATCGTAGGTGAAAGACGTGAGCAGAAAGGCTACTCCTGCAAATTCACCACTCCGGAAGCACCTCTATTCTACACAATCGGAGATTCCGGATATTCCTGGAGCAGCTGCAAGGGTAACTTGAATATGATTGTGTACAAAGACGGCAAGGCCATCGACTCGATCGTTATGACACTCCGAGGTGGCCTTGACGACTACCGTCTCATAAGAACTTACTGATCATCACACACGCACTTTCAACTGGAGAACGAACAAGACAAAGGCCGCGGCGGGTCAACACCCGAATCCGCGGCCTTTGTCATAATTATGTGGTTAAGTTTACTTTCTTAAAGTAGGGAGCCAAGTCTGGATGTGCTTGCCTTTCCAGCAGTCAACCGAAGAGTAGTCAACCATCTTGATGTCACCTTCGGTGGTAGGGACAAGGAACTGCATCCTGGTGCCTGGACGCTCGGCATCGACAATCTTTACCTTGACCTCGCCGTTGGCGTCAGCGACGATCCGGACAGGCTTGTTGTAGTCTGGATCGATGTTCTCGTCACGGGCGAGAACCAGCGGTCCCCACTGCACGGCCTGGAAGTACTTGCCCTCAGGGTTTCGTCCGTTCTCGGAAGCCTTGATGAGTTTGGCCTTCATATCGAAGATGATATAGATGCTGTCACCGGCCTGCCACTTGCGCTCAAGATTGAGATACTTTCCAGCCTCTACCTTGCCGACATACTTGCCGTTGACAGCAACGTAAGTCTGCTCGCTCCAGGACGGAATATGCAGTTTCACAGTGAATTTTTCCTTCGCGGCCGGGTCAACGGAGATACGCACCTCATTCGCGCGAGGATATTCAGTGACGATTCCAAGCTTGACCTCATTGCCTTTCGCTGTCTTGGCGGTCACGGTTCCGGCGTTGTAGAGGTTGATGACCGGGCCTTCCTTTGACTGCATCGCGGCGATGTAAGGAAGGTAGGACAGGCCGCAAGGGCCGCTGAGGTTGCAGCAGGTAACCGGCTGGCCGTCGATGTTTGTTCCCCAACCGCTGTTGGTCACCTTCGCGCCGTTCAGAAGGTTAACGTAGCTGAAGCTCTTTCCGTCCGGCTTCATCGCGCCCAGAAGGCCGTTGTAGGCATATTTCTCAATGTAGTCAACCGCTGTAGGATCACCTGTAAGACGAAGATACTGAGAGCAATATTTCATCCAGGTCACACCGACGCAGGTCTCCATCATCCTCTTGATGTCCGGATTGGTCTGCTCCACGGCCGTGTTGCTCCATCCCTCGCCGTTGAGTCTTGGCCAGTAAACATCAGAACCGGCGTTGCCGATGATGGTGATCTCGTTCTCGATCACATCGTTGAAGAAGTTGTCAAGGCATACCTTCCACCTCGGGTCACCGGTAGCACGATAATATTCAGCGAGTCCTTCCCATACTGAAGTCATCTCGTAAGCCTTCGGATAAGGCTTGCCGACCTCATAGAGATGTGTGCCCTCATAGACCTGCTGGAATATGTCACTTCCCTTGGACGCTCCTGAACGGATGATATATTCAGCGAAGTCGAGATATTCCTTCTTGCCTGTGATGAAGTAAAGTTTCACCATCGGTTCAAGGATTGACGAGGATTCGATCTTTGTCGAGCTCCAGCCAAGATCAGTGATGCTCTTCTTCGGAGCAGGCCCCACCTGATCGATCACGCTCTTCGCCTCTTTCTCAAGGGCCGAGAGGACTCTCGGATCCTGCTCGACATCAGTGTAGTACTGTAAAAGGCCAAGCATTACATACTTTCTCTCCCAGATGTCACCGTCACGGTTGCCCGGTTGCTCATCGACAGCGGTGCAGCTGATGCTGCCGTTGCTCTTCTCGGTGGCCATGAGCTTGTAAACGAGGCTCTTGGTCAGTTCCTTGAGCTTAGGATCTCCGTTGTAGCGGTAAAGCAGAGAGTTTGTGCGGATGCACTTTCCCGGCATCTCGCCGAGAGCGAACTGCGGACGTCCCTTGATGAAATAGTCGATGACCTTGTCGTAAGGCATCACTCCGTTGACCCAGTGGTCGATGGAGTTCTGGATGTCATCGGCGAAGTAGCCGTTGAATGTCACACTTCCAGCCGGAAGCGGCTCGATCACGTCGTTCACCTTCTTCAGGTTGTCCTGGGCGAAGGCTCCGGCGGATAACAGCAGGGCTGCTGCGAAAACGATTGCATTTTTCATTATAGTACCTATTGAATATTTCCAAAAGCCCACAAAGTTAACATTTTTCCGCACAACTTCCGATATTCGCGGAGAACGAAAAGAACAATATTCACTAAAAATCAATGAATATTCCGGCAAAACGGGTGCTGACTGCTGAAGATTACCCGCCACACAGGATGAACCGCAAGAAAGAATACTTCCGGAAACCGCTTTTGCCGGAGATGAATTTTGTTCGTATATTTGTCCATAACCACCTCAATTTTGGTTTATGGTAAGGATATACTGCAAAAACACCGGAACATACAAAGAGTTCCTTGAAGGGACTCCCCTGCTGGACATCGCTCCTGCATTCGAGTTCGACAAGCCTTACGACATTCTGGCCGCGAAGGTGAACAACGTGGCTGAAGGTCTTAGATTCAGGGTTTTCCACAACCGTGACGTGGAGTTTCTGGACTACAGGACGTACATCGGACGCAACTTCTACAGCCGCTCGCTCTGCTTCCTTCTGTACAAGGCCACAAGGGACCTGTTCCCGGAAAGCCGTATGACTATCCGCAGACCGATCTCCAAGGGCTACTTCTGCTCGGTTTACAAGAACGACGGATCGTTTCTGACAGAAGAGGATGTGGAGGCGATCGGCGCGAGGATGAGGGAACTCGTGGACGAGAATATTCCGTTCAAACGCAAGGAACTCCAGATCGAGGAAGCCATCAAGATATTCAAGGAATCCGGCGACCTCGACAAGGTGAAGCTGCTGGAGACGTGCGGTGAGGTTTACATCACTTGCTACTCGCTTGGGGATGTGACTGATTATTACTATGATGAGCTGGTGCCGAGCACAGGCTATCTCAAAACATTCGGAGTGAAGCTCTGCCACGGTGGAATATTGCTTCGTGTCCCAGACCGTCATCATCCGGAGGATCTGGCGCCGCTGCACGAGCAGCCCAAGACATTCGAAGTGTTTGCGGAGACGCACAAATGGAACTGGATTATGGGGCTTTCCAATGTCGGTGACGTGAACGAGTCGATCCTCAAAGGCAACGCTTCCGACCTTATCCAGATCTCGGAAGCGCTGCAGGAGAAGAAGATAGTCCAGATCGCCGAGGAGATCGAGAGAAGGCACAACGACCCGGAGAATCCGGTGAAGCTGGTTCTCATCACAGGCCCGAGCAGCAGCGGAAAGAGCACGGTCTGCAAAAGACTGAGCGTCCAGCTGAAAGCCTGCGGACTGCACCCGATCTCGTTCTCGACCGATGACTATTTCGTCAACCGCGTTGACACGCCGAAACTTCCTGACGGATCCTACGACTTCGACAACTTCGACACCGTGGATCACGAATATCTCCAGAAAGATCTTGTCAAACTACTTGACGGAGAAGAGGTTGAAGTTCCCGAATATAACTTCGTGACCGGTCGCAGGGAGTTCAACGGCAAAAACCTCAAGCTGGGCGAAAGGTCCGTGCTGCTGATTGAAGGACTGCACGCGCTGAACCCTCGGCTGACCGAGAAGGTTCCGGACAAGGAGAAATTCAGGATATTCATAAATACGATAACTTCCATCTCGCTGGACTGCCACAACTGCATTCCGACAAGCGACAACCGTCTGCTGCGCCGGATCGTGAGGGATTACCTCAAGGGAGCGTTCACAGCCCGGGAGTCTATCGCTAACTGGCCGAACGTACGCAGGGCCGAGGTAAAGTGGATCTATCCGTTCCAGGAGAACGCCGACGTGCTGTTCAACTCGGCCTATCTCGTGGAGTTCGCCGTGCTGCGCACCCACGCTGAGAGGATTCTCGCGACCGTGCCGAAGAACTGTCCGGAGTACAGCGAGGCTCACAGGCTGCTGAAATTCCTGCACTACTTCGTGCCGGTTTCAGACAAGGAGATCCCGCCGACATCTCTGCTCCGTGGATTCATCGGAGGGGGAAGCTATTGACATTGAACCGCTTGCCACCTTCGCCGGAGACTTCCTCGGCAAAGGAGGCCGAGACGACATTAACATATTCATAGAAAACAATTTAAAACATCTACCAACAAAATGGCGGACGAAAAGATAATTTTCTCGATGAACGGTGTGGGCAAGGTCCTCCCGCACAACAACAAGGTTATTCTCAAGGACATCTACCTTTCATTCTTCTACGGAGCGAAGATCGGCATCATCGGTCTGAACGGCTCCGGTAAATCGACCCTGATGAAGATCATCGCCGGTGTGGAGAAATCCTACCGTGGCGAGGTGGTCTGGGCTCCGGGATATTCAGTGGGCGACCTTGAGCAGGAACCGCAGATGGATCCGGACAAGACGGTCATCGAGGTCGTGCAGGAAGGGGTGCAGGAGGTGATGGATGTCCTCAATGAATATAACGAGATCTCCCTCAAGTTTATGGAGCCGATGGACGACGACCAGATGAACGCTCTCATAGAGCGTCAGGGCGAGTTGTCAGAGAAGATCGAACATCTCGGCGGCTGGGAGATCGACGCCAAGCTCGAAAGGGCTATGGACGCTCTGAACTGTCCTCCGCCTGACGCAAAGATCTCCACGCTTTCCGGTGGTGAGCGCCGCCGCGTGGCCCTTTGCCGTCTGCTTCTCCGTGAGCCGGACGTACTGCTCCTTGACGAGCCTACCAACCACCTCGACACTGAGAGCATCCAGTGGCTTGAGGCCCACCTTAGGCAGTACAAGGGCACGGTCATAGCCGTGACACACGACCGTTACTTCCTCGACAACGTGGCCGGATGGATCCTTGAGCTGGACAGAGGAGAGGGCATTCCGTGGAAGGGCAACTACAGCTCCTGGCTGGAGCAGAAGACCAAGAGGCTTGAGATGGAGGAGAAGCAGGAGAGCAAGAGGCGCAAGACCCTCCAGCACGAGTTGGAGTGGGTGCGTATGGCTCCTAAGGCCCGTCAGGCCAAGCAGAAAGCCCGTCTGGGCGCCTACGAGAAACTGGCCTCGGCCGACTCAAAGGAGAAGGAGGCCAATCTGGAAATATACATTCCTAACGGACCGCGCCTTGGCAACAAGGTCATAGAGTTCAAGGACGTGTCCAAGGCCTACGGAGACAAGATTCTCTTCGAGCATCTTTCGTTCGCCCTTCCGCCTGCCGGAATCGTGGGTGTGATCGGTCCTAACGGCGCCGGCAAGACCACGCTGTTCAGGCTCATTATGGGCATCGAGAAGCCAGATACAGGCTCCATTGACATCGGAGAGACCGTGAAAATCTCCTACGTGGACCAGCAGCACAAGAGCATCGATCCGGACAAGACCGTGTTCGAGACCATCGCCGGCAACTCCGAGTGGGTAAGGCTCGGCAACAAGGACATCAACGCCCGCGCCTGGGTGTCGAGGTTCAATTTCAGCGGTTCCGACCAGGAGAAACTCTGCGGAGTGCTTTCCGGAGGTGAGAGGAACAGGCTTCACCTTGCGCTGACCCTCAAGGACGAAGGCAACGTGCTGCTTCTGGACGAGCCGACGAACGACGTGGACGTGAACACGATCCGCGCCCTGGAGGACGGTCTGGAAAACTTCGCCGGATGCGCTGTCGTGATCAGCCACGACCGCTGGTTCCTTGACAGGATCGCAACCCACATCCTCGCCTATGAGGGCGACTCCAACGTGGTCTTCTTCGAGGGCAACTACGCCGAGTACGAGGAGAACCGCAAGGCTCGCCTCGGCAACACCGAGCCTAAGAGGTTCAAGTACAAGAAATTGATGGAATAACATTTCGCGGGCGGACAAGTTTTGCCGCGAATATTCTTGAATATTATGAAAAGGACTTTGTTCTCTGTTCTGGCTATGTGCGTGATGTTTAGCGCGCATAGCCAGGAATTTGTTAAGACGGATGCCTACAAATGGCAGGGTGACACAATCTCACAGGGTGAATTCTTCGCCACCGCTCCCAATGAATATGAAATCGTGTCCACATACTCGGCCCAGCCAGGCTTCCGGATGCCGATTCAGAAAACGTGGAAGCTGAAGAATGACATTTCCTCCTACCCTCGGCTTTCCACTGACAATCTTCTTCATAAAGCCATCTACAATATGGGGCTTGACGAGATGGTCAACGCGGTGGAGCCTGACACGACACTGAGGACGGGAAAGGAATGGGCCGGAGTCTGGACCCGCGATGTCAGCTATTCCATACTGCTGTCTATGGCCTATCTCCAGCCCGAGGCTTCCAAAATTTCATTGCAAAAGAAGGTGGACTCTATGGGCAGGATCATCCAAGACACCGGCAGCGGTGGTGCTTGGCCGGTCTCCACTGACCGTGAGATCTGGTCTGTGGCCGCCTACGAGGTTTACAAAGTGACCGGAGACAAGGAATGGCTACGGTTCATCTACCCGGTTGTAAAGCGTTCGCTTGAGCATGATTACAAGTCCGTTTACGATGAGAGGACCGGGCTTGCCAAAGGAGAGACTTCGTTTATTGACTGGCGTGAGCAAAGCCACCCGAAATGGATGCAGTGCGCGGACATATTCAACACTGAGACTCTCTCCACATCAATCGTGCACTCACGTGCTTGGTATGTGCTGGGCGAGATGGCGGAGGAACTTGGTGACACTGAGACTGCACGCAAGGCCAAGTTACAGGCCGGCAGAATCGCCCAGGCTGTCAACGAGCATCTGTGGATGCCATCTAAAGGGTACTATGGAATGTACTTGTACGGCCGTGACAATCTGATAATGAATCCACGGGCGGAGACCCTTGGCGAATCACTTGCCATTATGTGGGACATAGCCAACCAGGAACGAGCCAAAACCATAACGGAGAACAATCCCACCACACCTTTCGGCGTGGCGATCTTCTATCCGCAGATCGCTGATATGCCGGCATATCACAACAACGCACTGTGGCCTTGGGTGGCCTCCTGGTGGGCTATGGCGAACGCCAAGGCCGGAAACGAGGACGGGGTTATGCAGGCGATAGGCTCAGTGTTCCGTCCGGCAGCCTTGTTCTGCACGAACAAGGAAAACTTCAACCTTGACAACGGAGACATCGCCACAAGACTGAATTCTTCGAATATGTTGTGGTGCCTTAGCGGAAATCTCGCGATCACCCACAAGATACTGTTCGGAATCGACTTCAGGAAAGACACTTTGGCTTTCCATCCATTTGTGCCGAAAGCTTTGGCGGGGACACGCACTCTCCGTAACTTCAAATACCGTGGAGCGACACTCGACATCACCGTGAAAGGCCACGGGGACAAGATCAAGACATTCAAGGTGAACGGCAGGAAGCAACAGCCTTTCATACTTGCCGAAAAGGCGCACGGGAAACTCAACGTAGAGATCACGATGGACGGCAATGACATCCCCGCGATGAAAGTGAACAATGTCGGGAACCGCAACGCTCCTTTGACTCCGATCACCTGGCTGGAAGGCAAGACACTTTGCTGGAATCCGATCGAGTACATCCACCACTATGTAGTGCTTCGTGACGGGAAGCGGATCACTGAGACACATTGCACAACTTACGACGCGACAACACCAGGCGAGTACCAAGTGATCGGCGTGGACGGCAAAGGCATCGAAGGATTCGCGTCAGAGCCACGCTCCACACGCCAACTTCTAAAGATCGAGCTTCCGGATGAGGGTACCACCGTTGAATCATCCGAGATAGCCCATAAACCAGACGGGCCGGTAAAAGGCTACACCGGAGCGGGATTTGTCGAGCTGGACAAGTCCTCCCCTACCTTGAATATTCCAGTGGATATTGACGAGACCGGTGAATATTCCATATCATTCCGCTACGCCAATGGGAACGGCCCGGTGAACACCAAAAACCGCTGCGCCGTACGTACTTTGTCCGTTGACGGGAAAAGGATCGGAATCGTGGTGATGCCGCAGAGAGGAAAGGGAAACTGGGACGACTGGGGCATCACTAACTCGCTCAAAGTCCTCCTGCCACAAGGCTCACACATCATAACATTGGACTTCCGGCCGGAGAATGAGAATATGAACATCAAGACAAACCATTCGTTGATCGATGATGTCCGTTTGACAAGACTGGATCAATAAGAGGCTGATGGAACGGTTATTGCAGGATTCAGGCGCAGGTGCGCCGCGGTGGCGCGCCATAATGTTGCACTAAAACTATAACTGTTATGGCAAGTGACTCAAAAAAGTACGAATGCCTGCGCTGTGGCTGGATCTATGACCCCGCCGAGGGCGATCCTGACGGTGGCATAAAGCCCGGAACCCCGTTCAAAGACATCCCAAAGGACTGGAAATGCCCGGTCTGCGGAGCCTCGAAATCCGATTTCGCTGAATATTCGGAATAAGCGTTCCGCCAGACCTAATGAATAAAGAGAAGAGGCTGGCTTCAAGTTGGCCTCTTCTCTTTTTGGAAAGGCAATTAATCGAAAAAGAGCAGGTTCGGATCACTCCCAGCCGGCTCTTTCATATTCATCAATATTATTATTTGTCCCTTACGCAGCGGACCTGAAGGCCTTGGTTCGGATCAACTCCAGAAGCGTTCACCTTTGCCTCCGATGTTTCCGACGAGAAGAACCAGTAGAAATACTTACCATATCCAGCCTTGGTTCCAGGTGTACTGGTCCACGCGAAGATTCTGCCTGCCAACAAGACACTGCTGCCACTCTTGGAAAATTGTCCAGAAGCAACCAGATAAACATTTTGGTCTCCATCCGAACACATACGATAGACACCATCCTGCCATTCCTTGCTTCCACCCTTGGTAAGATTCAAGAACTCTTCCTCAGTTGGAAGCCTCCAAGTGCCCTCCGGAAGGACAAGAGAGCAAGGATCTACCTCATTCGGCTGGATATCAGCATATTTAATCGTGGTTTCCTCCGGACCGTATGCCTTTCCCGGATATTTAGAGGAAGAAGTTATATTCTGTCCGAGATCAACACCGTAGCGGCTCTTCCACTTGAAGAACATTCCGACCTCCTTAGGCCCGGCGAATGTGTAGGCTCCATCCTTGACGGTCAGGTAACCAGGACTCCAAATCACAGAGAATCCCTCCGGCTTAGGAGCCGCGGCCTGAACAACCGTCTTGCCAGTGTTTTCACCGTTTACATAAATGGAAAGCACACGTTCGTCCGTGTTGCTTGTGTTCTCAGGAATAAAGAAATATACTACAGGATCAGACTTTGAGGCACTCTCTGTCATCGATAAACCGTCATTGCTCTTAACCTCGACAGGGACATCACTGAGATCCGTGTCAACATTGACGGTAAGATAGAATGCGGTGTGGTCGTGCTTGGCAGGAGAGTGACCGGCATAGAAAGCATAATTAGCGATAGCCGGCTGGACGAATGACTTACCGGTGTACTTGCCGTTAATGAAGATCTTCCAGGTCTTGTCCTGCTTGCTCGTGTTCGCCTCCATATTCTTGAACGTCACTGTCGTGACCTTCGGCGTGCAGCTTATCTCGGACACATCACCTACATCAGACAAAAGCTCAACCTTGTAAAGAGCGAACTCGCCTGGATCTGTGACAACCTCAAGATTAAACTCCTTGTAACCGTCAAGGGTTGTCGGTGAATATGACACAAGGCTTGGCTGCTTGATGTTCTTCACGCAGCGCACCGACGCCAGATTCGTGTTGGACAGGTCGTAGTAGATCATTGAATATTCATCACTTATCACGTAAATCGAGCGGTCACCCTCGTAGCTCTCGCCATCAAGCCAGTAAGCTCCGTAGGAATTCTTCATCGAGACCGTTCCGTCCGTCTTGGACATCGTCCCGGCGAAAGGCAGGAAGAAATCGCAGTTCTTGAAGCCCATACCCTTAACGCCATTCAGACTGTGCTCATTGTCAAGATCCTCTTGATAGTAAAGGTAATAAGCCTCCTCGTAGGTAGGGAGCCTGAGCCCCGGATCGACTTTCGCGCAAGGATCATCGGCCGGATCATTCTCCGGAATCGCTGCCAGATCAATCTTTACACGGGACGGAGTGTAAGCCAGGCCGTCATAGGTATCCGGCTCCGAGCTGACACCATAACTGCTACCTTTCTTGAAGTACAGTCCAGCGTCGGACATATTCTCGGCTATCGCAAACTTGCCGTCCTTCAGGGTGATGTTGCCCTTGGCCCAGTAGAAATCCTCGATCAGTACAAGAGCCGCGTCCTGAGTGGCCGAAGCGACCTCTTTCCAGACAACATCTGTGGAAGGCTCATCATCATAGTTCTCCGGAGCCGGAGTGAAGGCTGCCTCGATCGTGATTGTTCTGGAGTTCTCGGTGTAGTTGGCCGGAACGGAAATCTCAACCGCATCGGTCTTGGACGTGATCTCAACAGGCTCTCCGGTAGCTTCACCGACATTCACCCTGTACTTCCATGCAAGGAATATGGGTTCACTTGCCTTTGTCAGTTTCACGGTGTCAGCCTTGAACGAGAACTTGAAGGTTCCGCCGTTGAATGAGATTGTCTCCGGGAAATCCGATTTTTCATAAGACGTGTGGACATATTCCACGCTGACTTCCTCCTTCCCGCAGGAGAGCAGCAACGCTGACAACGCCGTGGCCGCCAGCAAAGACATAACTTTTCTACTCATCAGTTAGTTCGTTAATATTCAACAAATGCAAATATAATCATTTTCGGAATAAACCAAATTCCGCCCCAACTATTGAATAATCACAAATATTCGCTAAATTGCGCAAATATATTGATGAATATGAGAAAGACGATTACAATTGTCGCGATTGCGATGCTGACGCTTGGCATTTCATTATCAGCCGGAGCACAGAGCAAAAACAGATCAGCTGACCAGGAGGCTCAGGAGCTGGAGAAGATCAAGCGTGAGACCACCATCCTCAAGGAGGGTGACAAGGCGGCCGACTTCACCGGAAAGAAGTTCACTGACGGTTCGTTCAAACTGGCAGACCAAAAGGGAAAGGTCGTTATGTTGCTTTTCTGGGGCAGCTGGTGTCCTCCTTGCAGGCACGAACTGAGGCCAGAGAACCTTCCGGCCACGCTCAAGGAGTTCAACGGCAATCCGGATTTCGTTTTCCAGCCGATCGCCTACAAGGACACGAGGGTGAGTCTTGAGAAGTTCTTCGCGGGAGAGGAAGGCAAGACAATATATTCATACCTCAAGCCGCTGACGCTGGTCGATGAGGACAAGGGCATATTCGAGCTTTACGCAAAGTCGGGAGTTCCGCGCTGCGTGATCATCGGCAAGAATGGCATCATCGCTTACGTAGGGCTTGGATCTTCTGAGGAAGGTCTCAAGGAGGTCGCAAAGACGCTTCGCAGGGAACTGGCGAAGTGACCTCACTTATAGAACGGCGATAGATCGGGCGACAGTGTAGCCCATTGACCAGGCGGCTTGCAGATTGAAGCCGCCTGTTATCGCGTTCACATCAAGAACCTCCCCGGCGAAATAGAGGCCGGGATGGTTCTTGGACTCAAGGGTATTAAGGTTGATGTTGGAAAGGGCGACCCCGCCGCAGGTGACGAACTCCTCCTTGAAACGGCTTTTGCCACGGATCTGGTACTCGTCATTGATCAATGTGTTCACAAGACGGTTTATTCCTTTGGATCCCAGTTCGGCCCAGCGGGCATCCTCACGGATTCCACACTTGGTGGCCAAGTAGGTCCATAGCCTTGACGGCAGTTCGGACGGATGGGTGTTCAGAATCTGTTTCTGAGGATTGTCTTTTGAAAGCGCAGTGATTCTGTCACGGACATCCTGTTCGCCTGCATCACCGAACCAGTTCACGGAGAGAGTGGCGGAATATTCATTTTCAGCGAGATAGCGGGCGGCGTAGGAGGAAAGTTTCAGGATCGCGGGCCCACTCATTCCCCAGTGCGTGATAAGGAGTGGGCCGGAGGCCTTGAATTTCGTGCCAAACAGGGATGTGCCGGCGTTTTCTACTACAGTGCCCATCAGTTCGCGGACAGGGCTGCCGGGGATGTTGAAAGTGAAGAGGGACGGGACTGGTGGGACGATTTCAAGATCAAGGCCGTCAAGCATTCCGAGGCCGGAAAGTTTCGGGCTGCCGCCGGTGGTGACGACAACTATGTCAGACGAGAACTTCAGCCTTTTCGTCGCTTCGACAGGCTCAGCGACCGTGTATGATGGTCGCTGAACCTGCCGAAGCGACCTTTCGTGACTTTCAGTGTCTTCAATGGAAAGTTCATATCCTCCATCTGAACAAGGATATATTCCAGAAACCTTATGCCTCGTATGCAGAACCGCCCCGGCTTGTCGCATCCTTGTCAGCAAGGTGTTAACGATTTCCATAGCGTCCTGCGAGGCCGGAAAAACGCAATGGTCTTCCTGAAGCACAAGCTTAACGCCTTCGTTTTCGAACCATTGCCAAGCGCTTCGCTGATCAAAGGTGCGGAAGAGCCGCTTCATAAGTTTGTCTCCACGAGGATAAGCGGCTGAAAGCGAAGATATTCCCTCAAAGGAATTTGTAAGGTTGCACCGTCCTCCCCCGGTGATCGCCACCTTAGCCAAAGCCTTCGTCCCCGCCTCGAACACCTCCACCGAAGCGGAAGGCATCCTCCGTTTCAACTCAATGGCGCAGAAACACCCCGCCGCCCCGGCACCCACAATCGCAACTTTCATATTGCAAAACTACACAAAATCCTTTGATTTTGATAAATGAATATAAATGTAGAACGAATCGATCGGAGCGGAGCGACGCAAGGGGTCTGGGGAATACGGTCCCCAGTGCCCCACCGGGGGCTGTCACGTAGTGACTGGGGGGTGAAAAAAAGCGCACGCAGTGCGGAGCGACGCAAGGGGTCTGGGGAATACGGTCCCCAGTGCCCCACCGGGGCTGTCCCGAAGGGACTGGGGTAGAAGGTATATTATATGGCAAAATGAATTTTGCCATATAACATTTAGTGGATATCTTTGCCAAGATTTATGGCATCAGGACAGAAAGACATACTCCTCGGGATGATCCGCCAGGGACTTCCGATGACACTCGGGCAGCAGATTCGGCTAACGATTCTGCTGAGTCTGCCTGCCATCGCCGCCCAGATCTCATCCGTACTGATGCAGTACATCGACGCCGGAATGGTCGGCCAACTTGGCGCTAACCAATCAGCGTCGATAGGACTGGTCGCCACGACTACCTGGATAATGGGCGGATTCCAATCCGGAGCCAGCTCAGGATTCTCAGTCCAGGTCGCCCACCTTTGCGGAGCGCAGGATTTCAAGGGAGCCAGAGCCGTGATGAGGCAAGGACTATCCACCGTGTTCATCGTCGGACTGGTTCTCGCCATTATAGGCGTGAGCATCAGCGGAGCGCTCCCCCTCTGGCTCGGCGGAACACCGGAGATCAACAAGGACGCCTCGGAATATTTCCTTATATATTCAGCGTTCATTCCTATAGGCGCCGTCGGATGGGCGGCGAATTCAATGCTCCAGGCCAGTGGGAATATGAAGATCCCGAGTCTTATGTACACCGGAATGTGCGCCCTTGACGTGGTGTTCAACTACATATTCATTTACGCCTGTGATATGGGAGTTGCAGGTGCGGCGTTGGGAACCGGTGCGGCTCAGGTCGTCACCTCCATATTCGTGATCTGGTATATTCTCAGACGATCCAAGGAATTGAATATCAAAGGAGAACAAGGCACGTTCGTTCCTCGGCGCAAGACTGTGCGCAACGCCTGGGGAATCACGGCGCCGATGTGGCTTCAGAACATAATAATGAGAGGGTCGCACATTATGAGCACCATCATCGTGGCACCGCTCGGGCCTATCTCAATCGCAGCTAACTCGCTGGCCATCATCGCTGAAAGCTTCTGCTATATGCCAGGTTACGGAATCGAGGAGGCGGCCACGACGCTTGTCGGCCAGAGCCTTGGGGCGAAACGCAAGGAAGTTGCCAAACGGTTCTCGCAGATCACGATGCTGATGGCCGCAGGCATTATGACCCTGCTGGGTGCCTTGATGTTCATATTCGCGACAGATCTGATGATGCTTCTGAGCTCGGATCCGGATGTCATCGCATTGGGAGCCAAGGTGCTGAGAATCGAGGCGTTCGCCGAGACTCTCTACGCATTCTCGATCGCCGGCTACGGTTCCTGCGTAGGTGGAGGCGACACCCTCGTGCCGAGCGTGATAAACTTTGGAAGCATGTGGGTGATCCGCATCGGGCTGGCATTGATTTTGACGCCTCGGATGGGGCTCGTCGGCTACTGGATAGCGATGTGCGTCGAGTTGAACGTCAGGGGACTTTTGTTCTACTGGAGGCTGCGGGGCGAAAAATGGATGAAACTAAAAATCACTTGAATATATGGAAAAGATCATCAATCAGGAATTTGGCGGAGAAAGACCGCTATACTGCAAGCACGACCTTTATCTTGAGAATGTAAAGATCCACGCCGGCGAGTCGGCCCTGAAGGAGACCGGCAACATCACCGCCGTACATTGCCAGTTCGAGGGCAAGTACCCGTTCTGGGAGTGTGACGGATTCGTCATCAAAGACAGCCTGCTGACTGTGGGCGCACGCTCAGGATTATGGTATTCAAGGAATTGCGAGATCTATGACACCATCATCGACGCTCCGAAGACCTTCCGCCGGATGGACGGGATCAAGTTGAAGAATGTCCAGATTCCGGGAGGAACGGAGACGTTCTGGGACTGCAGGAACATCGAGGTCGAGGATTCGGTGATCGACCGCGCCGACTATGTATTTATGCACTGCGAGAATGTCAAGTTGACCAACGTCAAGCTGAACGGCAACTACAGTTTCCAATACGCCAAGAACGTGGAGATCCGTAACTGCGTCCTGAACTCCAAGGATTCCTTCTGGGAGGCCGAGAACGTCACCGTCATCGACTCCGTCATCAACGGTGAATATCTTGCGTGGTACTCGAAGAACCTCCGCCTCATCCGCTGCCACATCACCGAGACCCAGCCTCTGTGCTACTGCGATGACCTCGTACTGGAGGACTGCACAATGGGCGCTGACGCAGATCTGGCTTTTGAATATTCCTCCGTCCAGGCCACCGTTAAAGGCCACGTCCCTTCCATCAAGAACCCTCGCACCGGCTTTATCCGCTACGGCTCCGTCGGCGAGATCATCCTTGACGGGAACATCAAGGCCCCGGGCGACTGCAAGTTGGAAGCACTTTGATAAGTGCTTTATTGTGTCGGTGCGTGTATGGGAGCAAGATTATGCATCTCTTGTTTGGGCTGACATTCTTGCATTCTTGAATGGGGTGTATGTGTTGTATATGTATATGTATATGTATATGTGTCGTACGTGCATACAGCCTCCTGTTATTTGTCAGTCTTGAGCACACCCAAGCGTTCACACCCAGAAGTGACATCGCAAGACCCGCGTCCAAGGGAATATTTCAGATTAAGGGATTAAGCAGCGTTTCCCGATAGCCTTTCATCTAACCATGACGGCGGCATTTTCTCCATAGAATGCCGCCGTCGTATGTGTTTTTGACCTCGACAGGAGCGATATTGCCCGTTTTCGCGAATCTGTTAGTATAGCTTACATTGTAGAAATACAGTCAGTCATTAAATGTGCAGAGCCAATAAAACGTCCGGTGACAAGCCTTCAGACCGGACAAGTTGTTAAAATTGCTCTGTTCTCCGGTGGGTTTCAGTTTCACCGGACAAGCCAAGCGTGAATCTATTATGGTAAATAAGCGATTTGCGAATTAGGATTGGGTTTCCGGCTTGCGTACCTCTGAAGTTGAACATTAAGCGGAAACAGAGAGAAGGGCTACTCCTTTACGGAGGTGCCAAGGTAATCCAATCCGAATTGCTCTTGGATCAGGGATTGGAGGGAGGAGTAGAGGGGGACATTGTATCTTGTGCAGGTGAGGAGGACGTTGGCGTGGCGGTAATAGTCCGGCTCACAGGCGACAAGGAGTTTGCCGGATTTCATAAAGAGGCCCATTTCAAGGAGGGTTACCGGGGACTTACTGGAGCCGAGGATATTCATTATTATGATTTGGGACTTTTCTAGGTGGTCGAGTTCCCAGTTGACTTGATAATCCATTTCCTCTGGGGTGTTGGTGAAAGTGTCACGCCTGGGGTTGTAAAGGATGTAGCGGCCTTCGCTGGAGGAGAATGTTTCAACCAAAGCCGCCTGCCAATTCTCGCTGTTCCCCATATCGATCGTGCCGGCAAGGAAGATCGTGACATAATATCCGGACCTGATCTCCTCTTCGGACGGTTCTTCCATCCTTGGCTGGATCTCAAGCGTCTCGTCACCAAGGGCGGATGGCGTATTGGAGGTACGGCAACCGGAAAGAAGCATTAAAGCGACAGATATTGTCACCGCAGCATAGAAAAACGGGCACAGTCTCAATCCTTTCATACGCATCAACGGTCAGGAAATATTTCACAAAGAATCTCGTCAATCAAATGGGGGAAGTGTTCCATCTCCAGGACGTGTTCCTTGGCGGCGATGTCATCGGGAGTGTCGTCCGGGGATATCGGGGTGCGGAACTGGGCGATGATACCGCCGCCGTCCACCTTTGCGCTTACCCAATGGACGGTCATTCCGGTTTCGGTCTCTCCTGCCGCTTTCACGGCCTCGTGGACGTGATGGCCATACATTCCGATGCCGCCGAACTTCGGGAGAAGAGCGGGATGAAGGTTGATTATCCTATGGTCATATTCATTGATCAGGAAATCCGGAATGACCAGAAGGAAGCCGGCGAGGACGATGAAGTCGATGGAATATTCCTTCATCAGCGGCAGGAGAATGTCCTTCCGGTTCAAATCCGCCTTCGGCAGCACGCGCGTCGGAACACCGTGCCTTTCTGCCTTCTCAAGCGCAGGGATTCCGGCCTTGTTCGCGACCACGAGGGCAACTTTCACCTTGTCAGAATCCTTGAAATACCTTATAATGTTCTCGCAGTTTGTGCCGCCGCCGGACGCAAAAACAGCCAGCTTTATCTTATTCATAAAACTACTTCTCCTGAGTTGGCATCTGACGGATGTTGATGTCCCTCTGCGGGAACGGAATCTCTATGCCGGCCTCGTTCAACGCGTTGTAGATCCGCTCGTTGGCGGCCGCTATGTAACCTGTGCGCTGTTCCACAAGAATATATTGCTTCACGACCAGATCAACGCTGCTGTCACCAAAGCCGCCGAGGACCACCTGGATACCGTATTTCTCTTCAACGACCTGACGACCGAACTTGTCTGGTTTGCACAATGGAGCCAAAGCCTTGAGAATAACTTTTCTGGCCTCATTCACATCGGTTCCGTAAGCCACGCCGATCGGCAGACCGAGGAATTCGTAGGAATTATTGCGTGTAAGATTCTTGAAGTTCTTGGCGAACAGGGAGCTGTTCGGGAACGCCATAATGCTTCCATCAACAGCCTCTATCTGAGTGCTTTGGTAAGTGATGTTGTCAACTTTTCCACGGACTCCGTCGCACTCGATGTAGTCACCGACACGGAGACGGCCGGACATCAGCTGCACACCGTAGAAGAAGTTGTTCAGGATGTCCTTCATCGCGAAACCGAGACCGGCGGCGAGGCCTGCGGTGATCACGGACAGGGACTTCGTCGGAATATTCAGAAGCGAGATCGTCACGATGAAGTAAGTGCCCCAGGCAAGGATTCCGATCACATTGTTGGCCAGAGTCAGGTTCAGCTCGTTCTCACGGATCATCGAAGCACCGGTCTGCCTGAGGGTCTTGCGCAGCTTGTAAATCCTGTAAAGAGCCCTCGCCACATAACAGATGTATTTGAAGACATAGAATAGCCCGGCGGCCAGAACCATCTTGGACACAGACAGATGCAGGTACTCGTAGTTGAAGAACGGGTAGAAGAACATGTCCATGCAGATTTCCGTGAGGTCAAACACCTCTGACGCCATGTAGAGACAGAATGGAATCGACAGCAGGTAAAGCACCGGAATCAGCACCATCTCCACGAGGTCATAGAGCCAGGTGACAAGAATGAAAGACCCCTTGTCCTTGCCGACATCGTTCTGATGCTTGAGCCTGTAGGCCCGCACAAGGATGTCAACCCTCTTGTGACGGTATTTTTTGAGCAGGTCATCACAAGCCACAATCAACTGGAGCACAGTCAACTGGAAGATCCACCAGATATAGACCTGCAGGCCGAGCAGACTGTAGCCCACGATGGAGATGACAAAAGTAATGGCCGTCACGACAAAAGATGCGATGGCGTAGGAATTGTCGCTCTTCGGCACCTTCGGTCCGTTGCGGTGGATCGAAGCCCACTGCCAGAAGCCGAACGCGATCAGAAGCGGCGGGAAGATCAACGCGATCAAGCTGTTAGGTATGAATATGATCCTGAACGTGATGACCACCAGTCCCATCAGCATTATCGGGGTGTAGATCCGCATTCCGTAGTTGAGCTGCTTGCTGTCATGACGGATCAGAAGCGAGGTCAGCACGGCGATCAGCAGCAGCGCGAACTCGATCAAAAGCCCCGCAGCCATCGTGAAGAAATGCGATGTCAAGGAGATATTCTTCGCGACAGCGGTGACAACCACAAACAGAATAGCGGCTCCAAGCATGAATATGGCAGCCTCCCTCTTGCGGAACCTCTCAGTCCGGAAGTATTTGACGCGCCGCATCAACATCTTGACAATCAACATGCTGAGCAGCGTGGCTATCGCAAGGTAGATCAGCACCATGAACGAGAATCCGATGACCATCGGTCCCCTCCACTCGCTCTTCACATCCGTGAAATAAGCCCTGCCGTATTTGTCATTGAAATCCTTCGCGGCCCTCGACGCATAAGACCTGACATGAGTCAATATTTTCCAGAAATTATCCTGTCCCTCAATGAATATCTTCTTCTGGACCATCTTGTAGCGTTCCTGAGCATAGTCGTAGGCCTCTTTAAGCCGCTTGTCTGTGGTCTCATAATATTCATTGTCCTCGATCATGTGGTCACGGATGTCCGTGAACATCTTCAGCAGCCTTGTTGAATAGAAAAGGCAACTGTCTCTGGCCACCTGAGACAGGCTGTCAAGATGAAAAGTACCATGCTCGTGCTCTTCCTCAAGCCCGGCAAAATGATAGTGGCCGGCATGCTCCGGATCGTCCGAGTGGGCTTCCGTGTAGGAGTCGTTCGGAAGGATATGACTCTGGAGCGTCGAGGCCAAGGAGTCCAGCAATGCCGGTCCACCAAGGCTGTCCGGCAGCTCAACCAGTTCAGGAGGAAGCACTTTCAGAGCCATGACCAGCCTGTCGTACCGGTCAATCTCCACATTGAGGTAAGAGATGATGTTGTCGTACGGCATCCGGCTCTGCGTGAAGTTATGGTACTGGTCGGTGACCTGCTGAAGAGCGTAAGTGAGATCGAACGTGAAGTCCTGCTTCTGCGAGTACAGCATCAACGACAGCTCGTTGCAGCTTTGTATGAGATGCACCAGCTCCTCGTGCTGCTGATCATCCTGAGACTCGAAGGACATCTGGTTCTTCTCCATCTCGATGTAAGCCTTTCGCAACTCATAACGCAGCACCTGAAGCGTCTGCGCCAGATCCTTCTCGTTGAACACCGCAAGCGAGGAAACCGAAGCAATCAGGAACAGGACCGCCGCCAAAGCTATTCTTTTGAATATTCTCATTTTCGTTTCTTGTTGTATGAATACAAAAATAGCAAATATATCCTTAATCAGCATGAAATTTGCACCTCCCTCGCCGACCAAATTGATAATTGTATGAGAACTTTTCATAGTCACCGGCGGATAGTTCTAGCCTTTGCCCTGTTTGCCTGCCTTTCCGCTCTCTCCCAAGCACAGGAGAGGAAAATCGACACCCTACAAAGAATCGAGTCCAAAGACACGCTCCTGTTCCAGCCATTGTTCAGCGAAAACGCCGCTGGGCTGAAAGTTGTCAGGATGACCGATAGCCCATACGTCCGGAACTCGAAGATGGAGATGGACCGGGACGGGAACGTCTGGAAGGTTTTCACGGCCGACGGACTGGATGTGCTGATGAACGTCCGCTATCTGAAGCACTACGGACAATACTACCGCCTGGACCTTTATATTCAGAACAACACGGACAGGCCTGTCAAGTACGACTTCAAGAACACCTCTGTCGCATCCAGAATGGGACCTGTCAAAGTTTTCCGGCAAAGGGGTTATCTGAACAGAATCGGTGCCCAAAAGACCGCCAAGACCATAGGAATAGGAATCGGCACGCTGTTCGTGACATTTGTGATGGCCGCGATCGTGCGTGGGGATCCAGATGACAGGGATTCCCTGGCCGAGGACCTGCTGAGGGATCTTGGAGGCACGGCCATCGAGGAGGCGGGGTTCATAGCCACCATGGCCATGGCTGACAGTGAGTCGGAGGACATGGCACGGATCGAACGGAGCTGCATCGGCTACCTCGGAGACTACACGATACGGCCGAGACACGCCATTGAGGGGCATGCCTACGCCAAATACAAAAAGGGAGCGGATTCCATTGAAATCACGCTCCCGATAGGCGACAAGAAATATGTCTTCAACTGGGACACCACCTCATTGGTGAATATCACAGAGGATCTTTAGTTCTGGGTGTCCCAAATCTTGGTCTCGTTACAGGTGATCATGAGTGACTGCCCTCCGCAACTCATCCTGAAATCTCCGGCCTCCAGACGCCACTTTCCGTCAGCCCCCACAAACGCGAGTTCCTTTGCCGGAACCGTGAACGAAACAACCTTGCTCTCCCCCGGCGCAAGTTCAACCTTGGCGAACTCACGCAGACGCTTCACATCAGGTATCATACTGGCCACAATATCACTTGAATATAGCAGGACAGCCTCCTTGCCGTTGTGCGAGCCGGTGTTCGCCACAGTCACCTCGAACTTAAGGTCATCCCCGGCGGCGAACTCTGAGCCATTCAGACATTTGAATTCTGAATATTCAAAAGTAGTGTAACTGAGCCCATATCCGAATGGCCACTGCACATCCATAACCGCATCGTAGTTATATTCCCCGGCCATTGTCTCACGGCTCTCGCTGACCTTGTAGTCGTAGGTGTGGAGTGAGTTGACATATTTAGGATAGGTGAACGGCAGCTTTCCGCTGAAATTCTCCTCTCCGGACATCAAGGCAGCAAGCGCGTCGCCACCATAATTGCCAGGAAGCATCACATCAACCACAGCCTTAGCCAACGGCTCGATCTCGCGCAGAACCCTCGGACGCCCCTCGTTCAGTACAAGTATTATAGGCTTGCCGGTCTTTGACAACGCCTTCACCAATTCCTTCTGGTTAGCTGACAGATTCAGGTCATCAATGTTGCCTGGAGTCTCGCAATAGCTGTTCTCACCGACACAGGCGACTATCACATCCACCTTCGAGGCTGCGGCCACGGCCTTGGCGATCTGAGGAGCATATTCCTTCTGCCAAGCGCCTGTAGCCCAACGGTCCGTCTCATCGTAAACCACACCAGGCTCGAAAATAACGTTCTTCTCGCCAAATTTCTGAGCCAGAGCCTCGTAGATTGTGTTGAAATCGCCGGCGAATCTGTCGGCGTCACCCTGCCAAGTGTAAGACCAACCTCCGTTCAAAGCCCTCATAGAGTTGGCGTTAGGACCTGTCACAAGGATCTTCCTGCCATATTCAAGAGGAAGGATATTGCCTTCATTCTTGAGGAGCACCTCGGACTCCACCGCCGCGGCGTAGGAAGCGTCCTGGAACTCCTTGCAGCCGAACTTGTCATAACCGCTGACATCCCAGGTCGGATTGTCGAACAGGCCGAGACGGAATTTAAGGCGGAGAACCCTGCGGACTGCGTCATCTATCCTGGACATCGGAATCAGACCGGACTCGACAACCTCCTTCAGTTCAAGGCAGCAATCAGGGTCGTTCGGTTCCATAATCATATCGATTCCAGCGTTGATGCCCATAGCGAGGGCTTCCTTCCTGTCCTTGGCGACGTGATCCCTTTCGTACAGATTGTTGATGTCGGCCCAGTCGGTGACGATGAGGCCATCCCAATCCAGACCGTCCTTGACCCAACCGGTAAGAAGTTCCTTATTGGCGTGCGTAGGGATTCCGTTGATCGAGGCTGAATTGACCATCAGGGTAAGCGCACCGGCCTCAAGGCAGTCCTTGAACGGGCGGAAGAACTTTTCCCTAAGATCATTCCCAGCCACGATCGCAGGAGTCCTGTCCTTGCCGGAAACCGGCACACCGTAGGCCATAAAATGCTTTATACTTACGGCAACGTGCTTGTCGTCAATATGATTCGGATCCTCTCCCTGAAGGGCTTTCGTCTCAGCCACCGCCATCTCCGCGTTCAGGTAAGGGTCTTCACCATAACTCTCCCACTGCCTTGGCCAGACCGGATTCCGGCCTAGGTCCATCACCGGAGAGAACACCCAAGGAACCATAGCGGCCCTTGTCTCGTAGGCCATAGCCTCACCCATCGCACGGGCATATTCACGATTGAATGTCGCCGCAAGGTTTATCTCCTGCGGGAAAAAGGTTCCGTCGTTCAGGTAGCTTGCGCCGTGGATCATATCAAGACCATAGATGCAAGGGATTCCGATCTCCTCCATAGACTTTTTCTGGATCTCGCCCACAAGCTGAGCCGTCAGCTCATGTGACTGAGCGACATCTCCGAATGTGTTCAGGATGGAGCCGACCTTCATCTCGCCGATGACCTTCCGGAGTTTCTCCGGATCGAGAGTCACTCCTCCCGGTGCCGTCACCGTAGAGGATGTCAACTGTACCATCTGGCCCACCTTTTCGGTGAGATCCATTTCTTTCAGCACCTTCTCGACTTTCGCCTCGATCTCGGCGTCACGGCCGATGGCTGGAGAAACAGAAGACGCATCACGTTGTCCGCAGCCCTGAACAAACAGCAGCGCGGCGGCAAGGGACAATAGATAAATATTCTTCTTCATTGTATTTAAATATTACTTTATCAAGCGAAAAATAATGTCACGGATTCAACGGATATTATTGATTGGCACTCACTTTCAGAGTGTCAATCATCTGCCTGTAGTACCTGAAAGTCGAGTCAAGAGCCGGCATATTCTCCGGCTTGATAGGTTCGGACGGCGGAGAGTCCATCTTCAATGGATTGATGGCCGTACCGTTTTTCCAGACACGGAAATCCAGATGCGGACCGGTTGAGAGGCCAGTGGAGCCTACATAGCCGATGACATCGCCTTGACGGACACGCGCTCCGGCCTTGATTCCGGCTCCGTAACGGGACAGGTGCATATAGCTGGTCGTATAGACAGAATTGTGACGGATCTTAACTGTGTTTCCTCCGCCGTTCGTCCATCCGGCGCTCACAACAGTACCGTCGCCGATTGTCATCACCGGGGTTCCTACAGGTGCGGCGTAATCAACAGCTGTATGTGCTCTCACACGTCCAGTGACAGGATGCTTACGATGGTAGGAGAATCCAGAACTGATCCTGGTGAACTTCAGCGGAGCCTTAAGGAAGGCCTTACGCAGGCTCTCCCCTTTCTCATTCCAATAGAGGTTGCCGTTATCACCTTGATCAAACATAATCGCAGGAATCATCTTTTCATCCCTGATGAACTCTGCATAATATATTGTGTCAACGGCTATTATCTCGCCGTCACACTTTCTCTGCTCGTACAGCACCCTGAAACGGTCTCCCGGCTGAAGACCGAAGAAATCCACCGACCAGGCATAGATCTCCGACAACGGCACGATCAGCTGAGGGGAACTGCCGGCGGCCAGCATATCGTTCCAAAGGGACGACTTGATCGTCACATCGGTGTACTCTCTTGTGCTCTCGACAGGTTTGGACCATTCCCAGACCTCAAAAGGATCGGTCGTGCGGAACACCACACGGTCAATCTTGTTGCGCTCATAGACGACATATTTCAGCATCGGCCCGACAGCGCTTCCTGTTCCGCTTGTGTCAAACTGGTAATATGCCTGGACCTTGTTGCCGGCCCGCATCTTACGGACATCGAAAATTGTGTCGCAGGCAGCGGCCATCTTCATCGCATCGTTCATCGAAAGCCCCAGACGGCACATCAGTCCAGTGAATGTCTCACCATTGCGGACAGCATCCTCGGAAAGATCCAAGGAATCCGGCCAGAAGCCCAATGGCGGAAGTGTATCCTTCACTTCCTCAACAACTTCTGATTCAACGTCCTCGACCTTTCTCTTGCATCCCGGAGAAAGAACCGCGAGAGAAAGGACTAAAAAAACAAAAAGAATAGAAAAATATTTTTTTCGCATAATCGCAAATTTAAGAAAAACCACCGTAAAGACCCCCGCAAGATTAAAAAAATTGGCCAATTTTGCATTTCAAAAAAAATTGGCCGTCTTATTGCAAGAATTTGATTTTCGTGAATTTTGTAAAGTCGGTTATAGTTAAACCGTATAAGACAAGTTAAATTTTAAGGAATATACATATTTGAACCAAACTATTTTGAATATGAAATCTTATGACCGGCTGCTTGCAGCCATCGTTCTGTCGGCATTGATGCTGACGTCCGTTTTCACTTACGAGATGTCGGCTCAAAACCAGCGTATGAAAGTCACGGTGAGCGGCCACATCACGGACAAGGCCTCCGGCGAGACCCTGATCGGAGCCGGGGTGCTCACTGAAGGCGCGGGAGCCGCAACGAACAACTACGGATTTTACACACTGACAATTCCGCAAGGCAGACATCTGACACTGAGATATTCATACGTAGGTTATGACGACGCCACCGTCACGCTCGACCTGCTCCGGGACACTACCATCAACATCGCCTTGAAAGCGAACACCGAACTCAAGGAAGCGGTTGTCTCGGCGCAAAGGGAATCCGGAATAATGGCCACGAAGATGAGCGCCATCGAGATTCCTATGAATATGATCCGGAACACCCCGGTGCTCTTCGGCGAGGCCGATGTCCTGAAGACAATCCAGCTGATGCCGGGAGTGCAGAGCGGTGCGGAAGGCTTTTCGGGAATATACGTGCGCGGAGGCGGGCCGGACGAGAACCTGCTTCTACTGGACGGGCTCTCTCTCTACAATGCCGAGCATATGCTGGGTCTCTTCTCGATCTTCCAGCCGGAGGCCGTGAAGAAAGTGACGCTTTACAAGGGCTCGTTCCCGGCACGTTACGGAGGAAGGACTTCCAGCATCATAGATGTAAGGACAAATGACGGAAACCTTCAAGAGACGCACGGTACGATCGGAGTAGGAGTCCTCAGTGACAAGTTCCATCTCGAAGGACCGATCTTCAAAGGAAAGACGGCATATTCGATCAGCGCGAGAGGAATGCACACATTCCTTTTCGACGGCATATTCAGAGCCACTAACATTCCGGCCAACTACTATTTCTTTGACTTCAACGGCAAGGTGACCCATAAATTCAGCGACAAGGACAGGCTGTTCCTCAACGCCTATTATGGACGAGACATATTCTACTACAAAGACAATGAAGGCGATGTCATCATCGACGGGATCGAGAACAAAACCGAGTTCGACGACAAAACCTACATCAGATGGGGAAACCTGCTTACATCCGTAAGGTGGAACCATGTCTTCAACGGGAGACTTTTTTCCAACGCCACAGTAGCGTTCACAGACTACAAGATGAGAATGGGCTACAACTCGACGGAGAAAAACGAGAACTCAAAGAGCCTCTACAAGTTCGATTACGGCTCCGGCATCAAGGACCTTACGGCCAAAATCGACTTCGACTACACCCCGACACCCCGGCACCTCATCAAATTCGGCGGTGAATATGTAACCCACATCTACATCCCGGAGACCTACACTACCGTTGAGAAGGAGAATCACTACGGACAGATGCTGACAGACACGACCTACTCCAACAACAAGGAAAAGAACCGTGTCGGCCACGAATTGTCAGCCTACATCGAGGATGACCTCACCATAGGCAAACGGCTGACACTCAACCCGGGTATCCACATCGCGATGTTCCACACCGGAGGCAGGACCTATTGGTCTCCTGAACCGAGGATGTCAGCCAAGTTTGATTTCGGTAAAGGGATCAGCGCCAAGGCGGCATATTCAAGGATGTCGCAGTACGTCCACTTGTTATCCTCATCGAAGATTACTCTCCCGATTGACCTTTGGGTGCCTATCACCAAGAACATCAAGCCGGTGACAGCGGATCAATATTCATTGGGCCTCTATTACAACGGCCTTCCTGGTTGGGAATTCTCCGTTGAAGGCTACTGGAAGGAGATGCACAATGTCCTTGAATATAAGGACGGTGTCTCCTTTATGGCAAGTTCACAGTCATGGGAGGACAATGTCGTGATGGGTAATGGCCGAGCGTACGGAATTGAGTTCTTCATCCAAAAGACGATGGGAAAGACGACCGGATGGCTTGGCTATACCCTCGCCAAGAGCGACAGAATATTCTCCAACGGATTGATCAACAACGGGGAACGCTATCCGTACCGTTATGACCGAAGGCACAACATCTCACTCGTGGTCAACCAAAAGCTCGGAAAGAAGTGGGACCTCAGCGCCGTGTGGACTTTCGCGACCGGAGGCACGACGACCATCCCTGAAAGAGAAAGCATAGTGATGCTACCTGACGGGACGTTCACCCAGATTGACTATGCTCCGCACCGAAACAACTACAGGTTGCCGCCGAGCCACAGGCTAAACATCGGAGTCAACTACCACAAGAAAAAGAGGCGTGGTGAAAGCATCTGGAACTTCGGAGTCTATAACGCCTACAACAGGTTGAATCCGAATTTTGTCTATTACAAGGCCGACACGAAAGGTGATTCAAAATCAAGCCTCTACACAAGGAAGGCGAAACTCAAGTCTGTCACGATCCTGCCTATAATCCCGTCATTCAGCTACACTTATAATTTCTAAAGAGATGAGAGGACTTATTATATGCACAGCAGCGGCCTCCGTCCTGCTCGGAGCCTGCACGAAGGACATTGATTACAACCTGAAAGACATCAAGCCACAGCTGATAGTAAACTCGCAGATGACGGTTGGCGACACCTTGCATCTTGTCTATCTGGCGGTAAGCAAGAGTGACCGCGTCGAGAGAATCAAATCAGGTTCGGTCAAGTGCTATGTCAACGGCGTTCTTGTGGCTGACGGAAAACTTGACAACCGTGATGACGACTTGTTCATCAAGGAGGATCTGCACATCTACGGCCACTACTATAGAGACGAACACCATAAAGATGTGTACACGGCAGGACCCAACGCCGCCGGCAAGACCAACCAGACCAGATACTCGTTCAAGGCCGGTTTCAAGCCAGGTGATGTCGTGAGAATCGAGGCGGAGGCCGATGACGGGGCCTACAAGGCCTATTCGGAAGTGGTTGTTCCAAAGGCTCCGGAATTCAGCATAACCGACACTCTGCTCCAAAAGAATCAATATGGCGACAATATTTACCGGATCCGTGTCAAAGGCAAGGACATCACCGGTGAGGACAACTTCTACCGGATACTGTCCGGACGTTCAGTTATCGACAAAAAGATCAGGTACGCGAGTGAGCGTGAAGAGGCAATGACTTGGGAAGAGACCAAGGACTACAGTTTCATCAGCCTTGACAAAGGCAACGACCCGATACTGAACGATGGGGCGCCAGTCGAGGATATTGACCTCGCCGGTGCGTCCGAGAACACATTCAGAGTGTTTTCGGACAGGCAATTCTCCGACGGAACATTCAACATCGGGTTCAACGTGAACGCCAATGAAATCATCTACGGGCTGCACGGACTCCTGAATTTCAACCGTATGGAATCAGAGACAACATTAAGCGTGACAATCCGTGGCATCACAAAGGATGAGTACTACTATCTGAAAGCGCTAAGCATCTACGACTATCTGGACGGAGACACAACACTGACAGAGCCCGTCTCCTTCCCTGACAATGTCGAGGGCGGAATCGGGCTCGTCAGCATAAGCACGGAAAGCGTAGCCTCAATCAAGTTCAAAAGGACGTACGACGTACCATCTTCATGGATTTACACTGAGTAATCCTTAAATATTCTTTAACGCTTACTGAACCTCCTTGATGATTTCCATACCCTTTCGGATGGCTTCCTCATTCTTAGGAATAAGATGATGGTGGCGTTCCGGGAGGGTTTTCCGCAAGGCGGCAAGCACGCTTTCGATCTTGACGACCGGACGGATCTTCAAAAGACCTCCCAACACGATCATATTGAAAGTCTTGATGAGGTTCATCTCAGCCGCGGCATCCATGGCGTCGATCCTATAGACCTTGATGTCCTTCCTTGTCGGAGGCTCGGAAATTCCATAGCCGTCGTAGATGATGATTCCACCCGGCTTCACCTTCGGCTCGAACTTCTCCAGCGAAGGCTGGTTCAGAACAATCGCGATGTCGTAGCTGGAAAGAATCGGAGAGGAAACCGGATCATCGCTGACAATCACGGTCACATTGGCGGTACCTCCACGCTGCTCCGGACCGTATGCCGGCATCCAGGTGACTTCCTTGCCTTCCATCAGACCGGCATAAGCCAGAATCTTTCCCATCGAGAGGACACCCTGTCCTCCGAATCCTGCAATAATTATCTCATCTGTCATAGCCTTGTCGATTTAAAGTTCTACGCCTTTGTCCTTGAGGTCTCCAAGATGATAGAACTCGAACATATTCTCTTCCATCCACTTGTTGGCCTTCTCCGGGCTCATCTTCCAACCAGAGTTGCAGGTGGACACAACCTCGACGAGATTGGAGCCCTTGCCCTGCATTGAATATTCAAACGCCTTTCTGATGGCTTTCTTCGTGCGGTTGATGGCGGCCACGGTGTGGACGGCCTGACGCGTCACGTAGCAGGTTCCCTCAAGTGTGGCGGCGATCTCCGTGATCTTCAGCGGGTAGCCGTGAAGCGACACTTCCCTGCCGTAAGGACAGGTCGCTGTCTTCATCCCAAGAAGGGTCGTCGGAGCCATCTGCCCACCGGTCATTCCGTAGATAGCGTTGTTTATGAATATGATCGTGATGTTCTCGCCTCTGTTCAGGGCGTGGATCGTCTCGGCTGTTCCGATGCAGGCGAGGTCTCCGTCACCCTGATAGGTGAACACGAGCCTGTCCGGCCAGAGACGCTTCGTCGCGCTGGCAAGTGCCGGAGCCCTACCGTGGGCGGCCTCCTCCCAGTCAACGTCAATGTACTTGTAGGCGAACACGGCGCAGCCCACAGGAGAGATGGCGATCGTCTTGTCCGTCATTCCCATCTCCTCGATCACCTCGGAGACTATCTTGTGCACAACTCCGTGGCTGCAACCTGGGCAGTAATGCATCGGAGTGTCGTTCAGCAAGGTAGGTTTCTTATAGACAACCTGTCCTTTCTCGATTATTTCTTCTCTTGTCATTGTGTCTTCAGATTTAGAACAGACGTTTGATCGCATCCACAACCTCGTCCGGATCAGGAATGATGCCTCCGAGACGTCCGAAATGCTGTACTGGGACCTTGCCCTCGACAGCGAGACGTATGTCCTCGACCATCTGGCCGGCGTTGATCTCCAGTGAGAGGATTCCCTTCACCTTTCCGGCGAGTTTCTGGACTTCCTTCGTAGGGAAAGGCCAGAGGGTTATCGGACGAAGAAGACCGACCTTGATGCCCTGACTGCGGGCGATCTCGATGCTCTTCTTCGCGATACGCGCCGCTGAGCCGAAAGCCACGATGGCATATTCAGCATCCTCAAGAAGATATTCCTCGTAGCGGACTTCCTTTTCCTCTATCTCCTTGTATTTCTTCTGGATGCGAAGATTGATGACCTCCATCTCCTCGGAACGGAGCTCAAGGGAAGTGATGATGTTCGGCTTTCTTCCTCCGACACGTCCGGTCGTGGCCCAAGGGCATTCCTTGATGATCTCCTCCTCGGTGCGGCGAGGCTTGAACGGAGGAAGGACAACCTTCTCCATCATCTGCCCGATGGCACCGTCGGCGAGGATCATCGCAGGGTTACGGTAACGGAACGCGAGTTCAAAGGAAAGGTCCACGAAATCAGCCATTTCCTGAACGGACGCCGGAGCGAGTACAATCAGGTGATAGTCTCCGTGACCGCCTCCCTTGCAGGCCTGGAAATAGTCCGCCTGGCTCGGCTGGATGGTTCCAAGGCCGGGACCTCCACGCATAACGTCCACGACAAGGGCCGGAAGCTCGGCTCCAGCCATATAGGACAAACCTTCCTGCATCAAGCTGACACCCGGGCTGGAAGAAGAAGTCATCACCCTCTTTCCCGTGCAGGCTCCGCCATAGACCATATTGATCGACGAAACCTCGCTCTCAGCCTGGAGGACAACCATTCCGGTGGTCTCCCAAGGCTTCTCGGCGGCCAGAGTCTCAAGGACTTCTGACTGAGGGGTAATCGGATAGCCGAAATAGCCGTCACAACCGCAGCGGATGGCCGCGTGGGCAATGGCCTCATTGCCTTTCATCAATGTGATTTCCTGATCTGCCATAGCTTAGACTGTTTTAAGACGGTAAACGGTTATGCACCCGTCCGGGCAGACAGTGGCGCAGGACGCGCAGCCCGTGCAGGTGTCAGCAAGAACCTCGTGGGCGAAATTGTAGCCCTTACGGTTCACTTCCTTGGTCGTCAGAGCAAGGACATCGAGCGGACAGGCAACGACACAGAGATTGCAGCCCTTGCATCTCTCGGTGTCGACGACGGTCGCCCCTTTCATTTTAGCCATAATACCTAATGTTTATTGATTGTACATATCCTTGTTGTAGAAATCGAGGATCTCGTTCGCAATCGCATAGGCGTTCGCGGCCGGGCTTTCAGGGTTTATCGCCATTGCCTCCAGATAGTTGTTGATGGCCTTCTGCCAGTCCCCCTTCTTTCTGTGCGCGTTGCCCAGAAGATAGTAGGCCCGGTCGGAAGGCTCCGGAGCGGAGGTGATATATTCATCAAGCAGACGGATCGCTTCGTCAGTCCCGCCTTCCACAAGAATCTTTTCTATTGCCTCTAATCCGACCATCGCCTAGTCGATGAACAGACACCAGTTGTGGGTGTCCTCCTCAAGTCCTTTCTGGATGCCGATGATGCGGTTGTAGAGTTTCTCGCTGACCGCTCCGCACTTGTCTCCGGAAGGGAATCTGTAGCGGCGTGACACGTCCTCACACTCCAAAGCCGGTTTATCATCGACATAGCAGATAGGAGTGATGACCACAGCCGTTCCGCAGGAGTTGACCTCGTCAAATTCAGCCAATTCCTCAACCTTTATCGGACGGACCTCGACATCCATTCCCATATCCGCAGCCACTGTACGAAGACTGCTGTTTGTGATGGAAGGAAGCACGCTGCCGGAACGCGGAGTCACGTAAGTGTTACCCTTGATGCCGAAGAAGTTGGACGAACCGAATTCCTCGATGGTCGTCTTCGTGGCGGAATCAAGGAACAGAAGCTCACGGTAACCAGTGTTGTGGGCGATGTTATAAGCGTGAAGCGACTGTGCGTAATTGGCCCCAAGCTTATAGCAACCTGAACCAAATGTAGAGGCACGGTCATAGTTTCTCGAAATGACAGCGCTACCAGGGCTGAGGCTCTTTGCTCCTGAATATGTCCCCACAGGAGAACACATCACAGCGAACATAACATCACGCGCGGAATGAATGCCCAGCTGCGGGTTGACGCCAAACAGCACAGGACGCAGGTAAAGGGATGCTCCGCTCGCCTCATACGGTGGAAGATATTCAATATTCTCCTTCACACACCGCACGCACATATTGATGAACATCTCTTCTGTCGGGTACGGCATGTCGAGATAAGTCGCGCTGTCCGCCATTCTTTTGGCGTTCTTGTCCGGGCGGAAAAGCCGGATCCTGCCGTCAACCCCACGGAACGCCTTCAATCCCTCGAAGCAGGAAGGGGCGTAATGGAATATCCCCGCGAAGCTGCTGAGGCAGATGTTGAAGTCCTCCGTCACCGTAGGTGTCTCCCATTTTCCGTCAATGCAGCGGCTGTACACCAATGCCTTGGTTTGAGTGTAGCTGAATGACAGCTTGCTCCAATCGATATTCTTCATCATTCGTATTAATTAATCTTCAATAATTCTGTCCTTATTGTATGTATGAACCTTTGTCTGGCCGGAAAGGATCATGTAGCCGTTCTCGGCAAGGCTGTTGATCTCGTCCTCTCCCGGGAAGACCTCCACCGGAGCGATGAAGCCGATCTTCGCCTTGATGGCGTCCATCAGCATCTTGCTGTGCGCTATGCCTCCAGTGAGAAGGATAGCGTCGATCTTTCCGTCAGCGGTCGCGGACATCGCCGCGATGTACTTGCAGATGTTCAAAACGTATGCCTTGAGGAAGGTTTGCGCCAACTCATTGCCGTCATTGGCCATATTCTCGACATCCAGCATACTGTTTGTGCCGAAGTAAGCGACGGCTCCGCCGCGTCCCACGAGCTTCTTCTGGATCTCCTCCTTGGTGTACTTCCCGCTGAAGCACATATCGATAAGCTCGAACGGAGGGCAGCAGCCGGATCTCTCCGGGGTGATAGGGCCGTCTCCGCCAAGGCCGTGGTTGGTGTCGATCACCTTCCCGTTCCTGTGCAGGGAGATGGTCGCGCCGCCGCCCATATGAGCGACGATCACGGTGACATCATTGGTCTTGTGGCCGTGCTCACGGAGGTAACGCCTCACGATGGCCCTTGAGTTCAAGGCGTGGAACAACGTCTTGCGGGAGAACTCCGGGATTCCGCCCATCCTGCACTCAGGCAGCATCTCGTCCGCCATAGGAGGGTCGGCGATGTAGGCCACGCATTTCCCGAAACGAGGAGTCAGCTTCTTGTCCTCACGGATTTCGTTGATCTCCTTGGCGACATCATCGGCCAGGATCGCGCTCAGATTGCAGGCGTGGTTCCCGTCACGGCAGCTTTTCAGGACATCACGCATATCCTGGTTCACGTTATAGACTCCTGTTATGACCGGGACGATAAGCCCGCCGCGCGCCATAACGATGTCCACGTCCTCAAGCGGAATGCCTTTGGAGGCCATAAAGTCCTTTATGGCTTGATGACGCATATCCGCCTGATCCATTACGGAAGGGTATTTGGCGACATCCTCGGCCGTGTGCTCAAGCTTGGTGTCAAAGACCCTGACCCCATCTGAAAAGTAGCCCAACTTCGTGGTTGTGGACCCCGTGTTGATTATAAGAATGTTCCCCTTTTGAGGGATTTCTAATGAATTTGTCTTGTTATCCATCGGATGATAAGGCTTTATTACGACCATAAATATATTACATTTTTTCAACAAGGACAACTATTTTATCAAATTTTATAACGATTTATGCGGTTTAGGCAATTATTTTAACAAAAATCAAACGTTTTAAGGTTTAAGAATATATTCATTTGCATTTTCCGGTGAAAAGCGATCGGCGGCAAAAGTCTCCGCACTGAATATTCATCATAACGGATAATAATTGTAAATTTGCGGTAAAGGAGGAATTGAATATGGACTCATTCAAGGAACTTGCGCAGACGCGCAGAAGCCACAGGATCTACACCAACGAGCCTGTGGGCGATGAATATGTCAGGACGATTCTCAGGGCGGCCCTTATGTCACCGACGGCGAAGGGGCTCAGGAAATGGAGGTTCGTGGTCACTGACAACAAGGAGAAGATCGAGGATCTGGCCGGAATCAGGACAGCTGGTTCACAGTTTCTAGCCGGAGCTCCGGTGGTGATCGCCGTGCTTGGCGAGCCAGGGGAGCAGGAAATGTGGGTTGAGGATTGCAGCATCGCCGCGGTTTCTATGCAATATCAGGCCGAAGATCTTGGACTGGGTTCCTGCTGGTGCCACATCAGGGGCAGGGAAAGCAAGGAGGCCGGGGTTACGGCGGAGCAAAAGGTAAGGTCTATTCTGAATATTCCGGAAAAATATTCCGTTCTGTGCCTGATCGCCGTCGGACATCCTGCCGATGAGCGCAAGCCGCAGAACGAGGATGCCCTCAAATGGGATCAGGTCAGCTATGTTCATTGAGCCGGTGGCCCGGTTCCGGTCGCCGTTCAAGACCAAGTTCGGGATTCCAAGGCAGGCGGGGTTGGTTCCGGAGCTGAAAGGCCGGATTGTGTTCGAGCCTCGGTTCCGGAGCGCTGACGCTGTGCGGGGACTGGAAGGGTTTGAATATATCTGGCTGATCTGGGGATTCTCGGGGAACAAGCCACGGGCGGCCGCCGAGACAAGACATTTGGTCACCGAAGCAACTTCCTCGGTCGCTCAGCCAACACATTCGGTCGCCGAGCGACCATTCCAGGCGACGGTGAGGCCGCCGAGGCTTGGCGGGAACGAGCGGATAGGTGTGTTCGCCAGCCGCTCCCCTTTCCGTCCTAACGGACTCGGGCTTTCATCGGTCAGGATAGAATTCATTGAATATGACGCCAAAGATCCTGACGGCAAACCGATAGGTCCTGTCATCAATGTTCTGGGAGCGGATCTGATGGACGGGACACCGATTTATGACATAAAGCCTTACGTCACTTATGCGGACAGCCATCCGGATGCCGTGTCGGGATTTGTCGATGACAAGGAATGGAGGCCGTTGAAGGTCGTGTTCGCGGATGAGGTCACTGAGCCTGTCGAAGTGACCATCCCAGGCTGGACAAAGGCCGATGTAGCCGCCCTGAAGGAGGTATTGGCACAAGACCCGAGGCCCAGGTACCAGAACGATCCGGACAAGGTTTACGGAATGATATTCAATGATATGGATGTCAGGTTCAAGGTCGATGGCGATGTCCTTACTGTTGTCGGAATCAAACATCCGAAGGCCGAAGCCTGATCAACACACGCAAACAAAACGAACGAAAACAAATGAAGCAATACCCATCACTTGAGATAGTCCCTCCCCTGAAAGGGATGACCAAAGATGAACTCCTGAATGACATAAGACCGTTCATCGAGTTCAATCCCAAATACATAAACGTCACCTGCCACAGGGACGAGGTGACCTACGAGGAACAGCCTGACGGAAGCTACCGGAAGCGGCTCATACGCCGGCGCGTCAGCGAGACCGCCGTCTGCGGAGCCATCCAGTCCGAATTCAAGGTCAACGTGGTTCCCCACCTCATCTGCGGAGGACTTACCGCCGAACAGATCGAGTTCCAGCTACAAGACTTCAAGTTTATGGGAATATCCAATATCCTGGCCCTGAGGGGAGACTGTCTCACGGGCGAAAAACGCTTCTCCCCTGTCCCTGGAGGTTACGACCACGCCAACGAACTCGTGGGGGCGATACGCCGTTTCGAGAAGGAGAACGGCTGTGAGGGCTTTTTCAGAATCGGAGTCGGAGGCTATCCGGAGAAGCATTTCGAGGCCGCGAATATGGACGAGGACATCGCGAACCTCAAGCGCAAGGTCGATGCCGGAGCGGACTACATCACAACCCAGATGTTCTTCGACAACCAGGTCTTCTATAAATTCGTGGACAGATGCAGGGCGGCAGGAATCTCCGTCCCGATCATCCCAGGACTCAAGCCGATCTCAACTCCAAAGCAAGTGAGACTGCTCCCGGAATCCTTCTCAATCGACATTCCGTTCGAACTCACAAGCGAGATCTCCGCCCACGAGAACGACAGACAGGCGGTCTATCAAATAGGTCAGGAATGGGCCACCGCTCAATGCAAAGACCTTCTGGCTCACGGAGTTCCCGGTGTTCACTTCTACACGATGGGCAAGTCCGCCAACATCATCGGAATCCTGCGGGAATGTTTTTAGACAATCAATGAATATACCAACGCGATGCACGACATCAGGACCGAACTTTCCAAGCGAATCCTCATCCTAGACGGAGCGATGGGCACAATGCTTCAGCGCAAGGGTCTACAAGGCAACAGCGAATCATTCAACCTCACCAATCCCGAAACGATCGGTGAGATACACAATGAATATATTGAAGCGGGGGCTGATATAATCACAGCCAACTCATTCAGTGCCAACAGCATCTCGCAATCTGAATATAATCTGTCAGAGAAAGCCGGGCAGATGGCCGAGGCCGCCGCGCGGATAGCACGCAAAGCCGCCGATGAGGCTCCACGCAAGATTTGGGTGGCCGGAAGCGTCGGGCCGACAAGCAAGTCATTGTCCCTTGCCCAGAACATCAACGACCCGATTTTCCGTCCATATTCATTTGACGGGATGGCGGAGGCGTTCGAGGTTCAGATCAGAGGACTTGTAAAAGGTGGAGTGGATCTGCTGCTGTTCGAGACTTGTTTTGACGCCCTCAACACGAAGGCGGCCTTGTATGCGATCGGACATATTCCGGAAGCATCGGATATTCCCATAATGATTTCTGCGTCAATGAGTGACCGCAGCGGGAGGACGCTTACGGGGCAGACTATGGAGGCATTCTACCGCTCTGTCCAGCACTGCTCGCCGCTGTCGTTCGGGCTCAACTGCTCGCTGGGGGCGGAGGAGATGATTCCGCTGATCGCCGAAGTCGCGTCGTTCGCCACCTGCGCCGTCAGCTGCTACCCTAACGCCGGGCTGCCGAACGAGATGGGTGAATATGACGAGACACCTTCCCAGATGGCGGAGTCCGTGCGGAAAATGGCGCTGGCAGGGTCTGTGAATATTGTGGGAGGATGCTGCGGCACGACTCCGGAACACATCAAGGCTGTGGCCGAGGCGGTTAAAGGAATATCTCCGAGAGCGATTCCTGAGCCGGATGATGTACTCTATGTCAGCGGATTGGAAAGCGTGGCGGTTGACAGGAAGAATAACTTCACGAATGTCGGAGAGCGGACCAATGTGGCGGGCTCACGCAAGTTCGCGAAACTGATCGCGGCCGGAGACTATGAGACCGGACTTCAGATCGCCGCCGGGCAGATTGAGAACGGGGCGAGCATCATCGACATCAATATGGATGACGCTATGCTGGACTCCAGGCTTGAGATGGAGAAGTTTCTGCGTTATGTCTCCAATGATCCGGCTGTGGCCAAGGCCGCTATTATGATAGATTCCTCGCATTGGGAGACGTTGGTGACAGGGCTCAAGAACGCCCAGGGGAAGTGTATCGTGAATTCCATCTCACTTAAAGAAGGAGAGGAAATATTCATTGAGAAAGCTCGGGAGATCAAGGCGTTGGGTGCGGCCATTATCGTGATAGCGTTTGACGAGGAGGGACAGGCTACGACTTACGACAGGAAGGTGGAGATCTGCCGGCGGGCATATTCATTGCTGACTTCCAAAGTCGGGGTTCGGCCTTGTGACATCATATTCGATGTGAATGTGTTGCCTGTGGGAACGGGGATTCCGGAGCATTCGAGGTACGGGATAGATTTCATTGAGGCGGTGCGGTGGATCAAGGGGAATCTGCCGGGGTGTCGGACTTCGGGAGGTATTTCAAATCTTTCGTTTTCTTTCCGTGGGAACAATACTGTACGTGAAGCCATGCATTCGGTGTTCCTTTACCATGCTATTTCGGCGGGGCTTGATATGGGGATTGTGAATCCGGGGATGTTGCGGGTTTATGATGAGATTGAGCCGGGGTTGCTTAAGTGTGTGGAGGATGTGATTCTGGATTCAGATGCCGAGGCTACGGATCGGTTGATTGAGAAGGCTTCGAGGATTCTTGATGAGAAGAATTCTGTTGGGGTCAGCGCGCGCCCCGAAGGGCCGGAGGCGACCTGCGCTGCGCGCCCTATCCGGGAGAATGGTCGCCTCGCGGCATCAGGGGGCGCGCTGACGGGAGCGGAATCAAGTAATATTTCTTCGGTCGCTGAGCCTGTCGAAGCGGCTGTGGAGGAGAGGCTGGTCAGGGCGTTGGTCAAAGGGGATCCGTCTGGACTGGAGAGGGACATCAATGAGTGCTTGACCATGTACGATAAACCGGTGGAGATCATTGACGGGCCGCTGATGAGCGGAATGGCTCGGGTCGGGGAACTGTTCGGGGCGGGAAAGATGTTCCTGCCTCAGGTGGTAAAGTCGGCCAAGACTATGAAGAATGCGGTGGCTCTGCTGCAACCTTACATTGAGGAGAGGGGCGGAGAGTCGGAGGTGAAAAAGCCTCGGATCGTGTTCGCTACTGTCAAGGGGGACGTGCACGACATCGGGAAGAACATCACGGAGATTGTCCTGAGCTGCAATGGGTTCGAGATCGTGGATCTTGGGGTGATGGTGCCTAAGGAGACGATTCTGGAGAAGGCGGCGGAGTGCTCTGCGGACCTTATCGGGGTCAGCGGGCTGATAACGCCCTCGCTATACCAGATGGAGGAGATCTGCAAGGAGATGACGGCCAGAGGGTTGGACACTCCCCTGCTTGTGGGCGGAGCCGCTGCGTCGGCGCTCCACACAGCTGTCAGGCTGGCGCCCCTTTACGGGCATGTGTTCTATGGCCAGGACGCATCCGCAAGCGCGGTGCTTGCAAACCAGCTTATCACAGACAAAGAAGGCACAGAGGCCGCGGAGCATAAAAAGCAAGAGCATCTTCGTGAACTTTATGCACAGTCTTCACAGAAAAAGGCCGGTCACAAGCCCGTCGAACCGTTCCAGGCCTTCAGTTTCATTAAGGGGGAACCATTCGGGAACATATCGGGGAAGAGGCTCGGCATAGAGGAAGTGGAGCCGTTCTTTGACTGGAATATGTTCGCTGCGATCTGGGGAATAAAAAGTGGAACAGGACACGACGAACTGAGGAAACTCCGTGCCGACGCACATAAGGAAATTGATAGACTAAAGGACGGAGACGCTTGTCGGATAACCATTTCGGCAAGGTTTGACGGATGTCATAGCGAAGGGGACGACATTGTCTCGAAGGATTTCCGGCTGCCGATGTTCCGGCAGGAAGGAGGTCGGTCGCTGGCCGATTTCGTTCCTCCTAAGGAATATGGGTTTGAGTCACCTATGGGGATGTTCGCGATCTCAGTGCGCACCGAATCGCATCCGTCCGGCTGTGACTGTCCGTCTTGCGGCACGGAATACGGGCCGATGCTGGCCAGGGCCGTGCGGCTGACTCTTGCCGAGGCGGCGTCCGAATGGCTGAGCGGACATATTCATAAAGAATTGCCATCAGGGTTCAGCGGGGCGAAGGTCATCAAGCCGGCGGCGGGATATTCAAGTTGCCCGGACCACACGCTCAAGCGGGATATTCTTAGGTTGCTGCCTGAATCAGAGAGACTTGGCATCACGCTGCTGGACAGTTGCGCTATGATTCCGGACGCCAGCATCTGCGGACTCATATTCATTCATCCGGAGGCCACTTATCCTGAAATCCGCCGCGTCAACCAGAAGGCGGTTGATGAATATGCCCGCCGGCGTGGTATGTCTGACTCCGAGAAGGCGCTCTTCCTGGGACACCTGCTTTAGTACGCCATATTCCACATCGCATTCTGGGCGGCGCCGCTCTTGGAGGCGTCCATCTTGCCGAAGTTCCAGGTGAATGAGAGGATAATCCTGCGGCCGAGCACATTCGTGTAGGAGTTCTGGACGTAATCATCCTGCACGGTACGCCTCAGTGACCTTGCGCTGTCGAGCAAGTCCTGAGCGGTAAGGGTGATATTGAAAGACTTTATGTTCTTTCCGACACTGAAATTCCAGCGGACATAGTCATCATTATAACCGGAACCATAACCTCGCAGGATTCTATAGGAGAAATCAGACTGGAACTCAAACTCGTGAGGCGATGTGTAGGATGGACTTATTCCAAAATTTGTATCCCAAACATCTGTATCCGCCTTTGAATCCAGGGAATATCTTGATTTTGAATTATTAACCCCTGACCCGAGTTGCAGAGAGAAGCGTTCGAGATTCAAGGTTACCATCATACTAATATTCGTTCTGACACTTCGTGTCAAGCTTTCCTGAAAGCCGCTCTGTCCGGAGTAGAAAAGGTTTCCGGAAGCGTCTCCCCAGAATTTGCTCATAAAGTCGGTGTAGTCAAAAGAGTCAAGGTCGATCTCAAGATTGTCGAGAGTGCCTTTGCTTTGATAACTTACAGATCTGGTGACACCAAATCCACCATTGACGGAGAGTTGCAGTTTACCGTCCTTTGACAATGGGGTGAAGAAATTAAAGTCGGAGCTGTAACTATAGGAAGGTTTCTTCGTGTTCACAGGTATCGAGTACCTTATGCTGTTCTCATCAAACCAAATGGCGGACACTTGTGAATTTGACGAATAATCTCCGAACAACCAACCGTTAAAACGCACTTTTCCCCACGTACCTCTATATGAAGTACTTAGATATTCGGTAGTGACAGGTTTAAGGTAGATGTTTCCTGCCGTGATTCTTGTAGGATTGACAATATTGAAAGTCGGCACAATGCTGGCGGATGAAGGCCTTACCGTACTGCTTGACAGTCTGAAATACACATTGTTGTTCTTGTCTGAATATCTCAAATTCACGAAAGGCGAAAGAGTTGTCTGCCACTCGTCCACTCCGGTCTTGGTGTCAAGCCCGAAAGAACGGGCGTAGTTCTCGTTCTTGTAGAGCCTTGCCTGGCCTCCGAACTGAATGTTGGTCTTTCCCTTGTTGTACTGTGCCAAAAGCTGCCCATCATTGGAGAAATAATAGTTGTCCGACACCGATGAATAATAGTCATTCACAGAGCCATCGACGTTGTTGGTCGCGTCACTGGTTGACTTCCTTACACTATAGCGTGAGCTCAATGTGGCTGACAGCGCCCAGTTCTTGCCGAACGGCTCGACGTATTTGAGCGATCCGCCTATGTCACTGTAACTGCCGTCCTTGTCGTAAGTCAGATCACGTATGTCCTCATTGCCAGAAGAGGCGAACGTTGTTTTTGAATATTCGGTTGATTTTCCGTCGTTCGCACTCAAAGTGTAGTCTATATCAAGGGTTATCGCCCGTCTGTCCTTGCCAAGCTTCTTGATCCCGACGCTCAAATCACCTCCGGTGGAGATTCCACTCTTCTTTGAGAGTGAGTTTGACACCGAACGGTTTCTCTCCTCACCTTCCATAAGTGAATGTGTGTTACCGGTGGAGTTTAAGTCATAATCATACCAAGAGAAGGATGGTTCAAAGTAAAGCGATGTCTTCTTCCTGTTTTTCTTTTTGAACTCGGCATGTACTGTGAACTTGTCCAGATTTCCGTTCTCGACCTCGTCCGAAGTGTCAAAAAGGTCTCCCTCCTCTTTGAACGATGTCCGGTCTGTCCTCGAATGCTTGTCCACGTTCTCCGACGAATATACAACCGAGGCATCTGTGGTGAAGCCTTTTATGGCATCGGAGTTCAGATTCGTTCCCACCTGCCATCTCTTGTGCATCCCATTGTACGGCAATGACGGAATCTCGCTCTCGTTACCGTCATACATAACAAACATCCCGGATCCTGGAGCCATAAAATTATACCCGCTGGCGATGCTCGTGACCTGATTCTTCTCTCCGTAGGCCGAGACCATAGCCGAGCCGCTGAAGAGCAGATCCTTTTTTTCCTTGAAGCCGTTGCCGTCCTTGCCGTAAGCGGTCGTCCCCCCGGACAGCTTCGCGTTGCCGAACCACCCGCTCTTATACTCCTCCTTCAACTCCACATCCATCACCTTCTCCTTTTCACCTTTTATGCCGGTGAACTCAGCGGATTCCGATTCCTTGTCAATGACCTTTACCTTGTCCACAATCTTGGCCGGCAGGTTGTCGAGAGTAGCCTTGTTGTCACCAAGGAAGAACGTCCTTCCGCCGACCGTGATTTTGCTTACCTCCTTGCCGTTGACCTTGACTGTCCCGTCCTCGCCTACCTCAACTCCAGGCATCTTCTTAAGCAGATCCGCAAGGTTGTCATTGGACATAACCCTGAAAGAAGAGGCGTTATAGATAAGGGTGTCGCCCTTCATCTCCATCGGTGTCCCGACAGCCGAAACAGACGCCGCCTTCAGCACCTTGTCGTCCGGTCTCATCAGGATCGTCTTCGCGTCATAGTTGTCTCTGACATAAATCTTCCGATAGACAGGCCTATACCCAAGATATTCAACGCAAAGCATATGCTCGCCTTTCGCCACTTTCTTCAACTCAGCCTTGCCGAGCGTGTCCGTCAGAGCGAAACTGGTGATGACAGTGTCCTTAGGATGCCTGAGATACGCCGAAGCGAACGCGATCGGCTCCCGCGTCAGCGAGTCAAGGATCTGCGCCTTCACCGTGAATGAAGTGCGTCCGAACATATCTTCTGATATGGCGATCTGAGCGTCAAGTCTGAATCCAAATGAAACCGCGGCCATTAACAACAGTATGGCAAGAATCTTCTTCATAAAAGTGACATTATATGAATATAACGTAGCCAGGTCAGAATTGTAGAAACAGTTCCGAATCCCGTTGCCACAAATGTAGATAAAAACTTTCGTTATTCCTAAATATTTTAGGATATATTGTAAGAAAAGCCATACTGCAATATATTCGGAATAATTGGCAATATCGACTTTAATTCCTACATTTCCTCTAAAAATTGCAAGACCACCCACTATCTTTGTTCGTGCGTTGGGTGAG